>Ga0210387_10000005_pt1 | contig 387961 bp, 337 predicted proteins | sample IncBWC7OmetaG_FD_160108 | JGI IMG/M metagenome (GOLD analysis project Ga0210387, IMG submission 160108) | Forest soil microbial communities from Barre Woods Harvard Forest LTER site, Petersham, Massachusetts, United States - Inc-BW-C-7-O ...
CAACACCGACCGCGTCCACCACGGACGCCTCACCCAAGGACAAATACCCGCAGACATCGTCTACCGTGCCCAAAAGATGGAGGCAAGATGAGCCGCACCTGTCGGCACATCTCGGAGGCTGCCCACACTAAGCCTTGGCAGGCTCGCCCAAACCTTGACACACTCGTGTTAGGCTTTCTCGATGCGGATCGATCGGTTGCTTGCCGGCAGCGAACCAGTCTTCTCTTTCGAGTTCTCCCCCCCTAAGACAGAGCAGGGCGAGCGCAACCTGTACGCGGCGCTTGCCGAGCTGCAAACGCTCGAGCCGGCATTCGTTTCAGTCACATATGGGGCCGGCGGCTCCACGCGCGAGAAAACGATCGCGACCGTCAAGCGCATCAAGGATGAGTACGGCCTGGAGGCGATGGCCCACTTCACTTGCATTGCCGCGACGGAGCAAGAGCTGCGCGCGACGCTTGATGAGATGCAGGCCGCCGGCATCGACAACGTGCTTGCGCTGCGTGGCGATCCCCCGGCCGGTGAGCGCGACTGGGTAAAGACGGAGGGAGGGCTCGAGTACGCGTGCGAGCTGGTGCAGCTGATCAGAGACGATTACCCGTTTGCGATCGGTGCTGCCTGCTTCCCCGAGACACACATCCATGCTGTGAGCCCCGAGGCCGACGTCGAATACCTGGCCGAGAAGGTCGCCACCGGCGTGGACTTCCTGATCACGCAGCTGTTCTTCGACAACGCGTTCTACTTCGACTTCGTGGCGCGCGCGCGCGCGGCCGGGATCGACGTGCCGATCATCCCTGGGATCCTGCCGATCACCCAGATCGGGCAGCTGGAGCGCATGGCCGGCGTGTGTGGTGCTTCGATCCCCGACGGCCTGCGTCAAGAGCTGCACGCGCGCGAGGACTCACCAGAGGCCGTGATCGACTTTGGCGTCGCTTACGCCACGCTGCAGTGCGCCGAGCTGTTGGCCGCCGGCGCGCCTGGCATCCACTTCTACACGCTCAACCGCTCCCCGGCGACGCGCGCGATCCTCGGCGCTTTGAAGCTTGTGCGGCCGTGGGAGAAGGCTGTCTATCCCACTTCGATCTCAAGCGCCTCGGCCACGCGCGGCGAGCCATCCGCCGCCTCGTAGCGCACGTCCACCGAGTCATCCTGTTTGTAGGTGCCCACGCCCCAGGCGCCCAAGAACCAGCGGCGCTTTGAGATGTGGTCCTTGCGCAGCTCTCTGTCGAACATCAAGGTGCGCCCCTTCGCTTGGAAGTCGTGCCCCTCGCGCTGGGGCACGCCGTTGACGAAGACCTCGTAGGGCTCGCGGACGGCGGTGGGCAGTTGCACGATCGACTTGGCCACGGCCTGGGATTATGGGGCCTGCAAGGCGGGCTCTGGGGATGTTGTTGTGTTCGATTGGACGATGCCCCGCGTGCGCGCGCGGGGCATCGCGGTTTTTGAACACGTCCGCCCGCGCCCGTCCGTACCCTGATCGGCGTGGATACCGCCAAAGGCAACTCGCAAGGGGGAGCTCAGACAGGTGAGATCGAATACACGGTCCGCCGCTCCGCCCGCGCACGCAGAGTCCGCGTAAATGTGCGCGCCCATACCGACGTCGAGGTCGTCCTGCCCGCGCAGGCCCCAGAAAAGGCGGCCGCGGCGGCTGTCAGCGAGCTTGCCCCTTGGATCGAGCGCAGGCTGTCGGAGGGCCGCCGAACGCTGGCATTGCTAGCCGAGCGTGCCGGGACCGTCCCCTACCTCGGTACCCCGCTCGAGTTGGTCCCGCAGCCTGGGCGTACGCGGGCTCACCGTCGTGGGGGAAAGCTGTTCGTGCCCGTAGGCGACTATCGGCCGGCGGTGGAGCGCCTGTACCGCCGGCTTGCGCGTGAGGAGGTCGCCAGGCGCCTGGACGGCGCTGCCGAGCAGATAGGCGCCTCCTACGGCGGTCTCTCGATCCGGGGGCAGAGCACGCGCTGGGCCTCCTGCTCTGCGAAGGGCGCGATGAGTTTCAACTGGCGACTGCTGCTCGCCCCAGGGCCGGTGCTCGACTACGTCGTCTGGCACGAGGTCTGCCACCTGGAGATCCGCGACCACTCGCCGCGCTTCTGGGCTTTGGTTCAGAGTCGCTACCCCGGTTGGCGCGAGCAGCGCGATTGGCTGCGGCGGTATGGGGCGACCCTGGTGCTGTAGGCGGCGCTCATTTCGCCTTGGTGGGTGCGCTCCTCGGCCTGTACGGCACCCGGCGGACCGGGGGAGAGGTGCGGGTGTCGTCGTCGGGGCTGGCAAGCTGGCGCTCCAGGGCGGTGAACGCGTCGATGATCTCTGGGGCCTCGTAGGCGCGGCAGCGCTTGTCGATCGTGACCGGCTTCAAGATGCCGGCTTCAAGGAGTCGCTCGATGGCGTCATGTGTGGGCTTGAACGTGCGGCCGAGCAGCGCTTCCGCGCTGTGGATGGTGAGGACCGGAGCGCCGGGCAGCCGGCGCAGCAGCAGATCGGTAGCCGAGTTGGCGCGGATCCGGCCCAGCCGCTCGCGCCACTCTGCCTCCAGGCGGGCGGTCTCCTTCTGAAATGCGTTTGCGTCGGACACGCACCGCATGCAGGCCCCGGCAAAGTGCGCGACCCACTCGTTCGCTCCGCTGATGGCCTTGCGCGTGCTCGGTGAGCCGATGTAGCGAAATCGGCTGAGGCCGTCGATGTAGCTGCGCGCCCCGGTGGCGAGCACGAGCGAGACCGGAGGCAATACATGCTGCGCCAGTCCCCGGCGACGCAGGACGAGATGTATGAGCGCACGCCCGGTGCGGCCGTTCCCGTCCACGAAAGGGTGGATGGTCTCGAACTGCGCGTGTGCGATCGCGGCCTGTGCGACGGCGGGCAGTTCGTCGGTGTTGCAAAAGGCGCAGAGGTCCTCCAACAGCGTTCCCACATGCTCGGGAGGCGGGGGCACGTACGCGGCCGAGCAGGGGTTGTAGCTGTTGCCGCCGATCCAATTCTGAACGCCGCGCAACTGTCCGGCATAAGGTTCGAGATGGGTTTCGGCTGCGAGCCGGCGGTGCACATCGAGCAGCAGCTCGACAGTGATCGCGTCGTCGAAGCCGACGCGTCGCACGCCGTAGATCATCGCGTCGATGTTGCCGAGTATCTCCGTCGCGGTGACATCGCGGGAGGGGGCTTGTAGCGAGCGCGCGGCCTCGGCACGCAGCAGGCGTTTGGCGCCCACCTCGAGCCCCTCGATGCGAGATGAGGCGACGGCCTCGGCGCGGAGCAGTATACGCGCCAGCGCCTCCGTATCCACGAGCGCCCTCGCCTCCATGTCCATGTGGGCGATGGCGGTCTCCGCGTCGGCAATGTCCGCGGCAACGTCTCCGTCGAACGTGAAGTTCCGTCCGGTAAGTGGATCGGGAACATAGGCTTCGTACTCGCACGGGCGCGTGTACCGGCGCGGTAGCCCATAACTACCGATGTCGCTCCGCCAAAGGCGTTTGAGAACCTTCGCCATACGGGCCTCCTTAATTGGAGGTTACTATATAACCTCCAGTAAAGTGCCGGATCTTTTAAAGGTTAGGTTCAGGCTCGTTGAGCGATCGGCACGTAATCGCGGTCGCGCTCGCCGGTATAGATCTGGCGCGGACGCGCGATCTTCTGCTCTGGGTCCTCGACCATCTCGAGCCACTGGGCGATCCAGCCGCTGGTGCGCCCGATCGCGAACATAACCGGGAACATCGCCACCGGCAGTCCGAGCGCCTCGTAGATCAGGCCCGAGTAGAAGTCCACGTTCGGGTAGAGCTTGCGCGAGGTGAAGTAGTCGTCGTCGAGCGCCCGCTTCTCGAGCTCTGTGGCGATGTCCAGGAGTGGGCTGGTGCCGCGTACCTCGAACACCGCGTCGAGATGCTTGCGGATGATGCGAGCGCGCGGGTCGTAGTTCTTGTAGACGCGATGGCCAAAGCCCATCAGACGCTCGTTGCCGGCCTTCACGCTCTCCAGGAAGTCGGGAATGTTGCGCGGCGACTCGATCCTGCGCAGCATGCGCAGCGCCTGCTCGTTGGCGCCGCCGTGCAGCGGTCCATAAAGCGCTGCCACACCGGCCGCCACGGCCGAGTAGGGGTCCACCTGCGTGGAGCCGACCGAACGCACGGCGCTTGTCGAGGCGTTCTGTTCGTGGTCGGCGTGCAGGATGAAGAGGACGTCGAGCGCCTTCTCCAGGCGGGGATCGGGCTGGTACTTCAGCTCGGTCATCTTGTACATCATCCCGAGGAAGTTGCCGGCGTAGGCAAGGTCGTTGTCGGGGTATACGTAGGGCTGACCCATGTTGTGGCGGAACGCGAACGCCGCCAGCGTCGGCATCTTCGCCAGCAGCCGGGTGATCTGCATCGCACGTACCTGCTCGTCGTGGATCTGGCCGGCGTCCGGGTAGAAGGTCGACAGCGCGCCGACGGAGGCGACCAGCATCCCCATCGGGTTCGCGTCGTAGCGGAAGCCCTGCATGAAGTCCTTGACGTTCTCGTGCACGAACGTGTGGATCGTGATCTCGTGGACCCAGTCGTCCAGCTGTTTCTGCGTCGGCAACGCGCCGTTGATCAACAGGTAGGCCACCTCCAAATAGGTGGAGTGCTCGCACAGCTGCTCGATCGAATAGCCCCTGTGCTGCAGGACGCCGGCCTCGCCATCGATGTAGGTGATCGCGCTGCGGCAAGAAGCGGTGTTCATGTAAGCCGGGTCGTAGGCCATCAGGCCGAAGTCGTCCGCGCCGGTCTTGATCTGGCGCAGGTCCATCGCGCGCACGGTGCCGTCGGTGACGGGCAGCTCGTAGGTCTTGCCGGTGCGGTTGTCGGTGACGCTCAGCGTCTGTGCTCCGGAAGGTGTGCCCTGCGAGGTATCCCCAGTGGCAGGAGCACCGTTGGTCGTCCCATGCTGAGTCTGTGTCTCGGTGCCCATCTTTCCTCCAGTCGACGGTTGCTGTCTACCCGATTATGCGACACATGGCCCGGTAACCCGTGCGCAAGCTGTGAAGTCGTCTGTTTGAGCCGTCAACGCTGGGTGAGTCGGCTGCGCGTTACGGCCGTGCGCACGCGCGCGGGAGCTGCGCACGGGGTTTCTCCGTGTGGGCCCCTGCGGGGCGAGCGTGGCAGGCGTGTACGTGGATGGCGCGGGTAGCGCGGGTGCAAGGGATCTGGGCGTGGGCCGATCCCACCGTCCTCTCCGGCGACCTCGGGCGTCTGACGCACAGCCCAACGCACGATCAGGTAGAGCCCGACGATCGGGATCTTCAAGATCACCATCAGCCAGATGAAAGTCCAAGCATCCACCTCGCTTGATCCTATACCCGCGTTGCCGCGGGCACAAGCTGGAAGGCACAAGCGTTGGAGCGCTCGACTCGCGTCATCGCGGCGAGCACAGCACTGTGGGCTGCGCGTGTCTTGATGCGCTCGCGGATACCTCTGGGTTGCCCAGGCGCAAGCTTGGGAGGTGCGCTGATCCGCCGACGGCCCGACTGCGAAGAACAGCCAAACCGAGTCGGGCGCGCCCAGGATCAGCTAATCCGGCGTTTGGATCCGCTCATCCGACGTACGACCGAAGGAGAAGGATGACCATGTCGCACACGATCAATCTCGACCACATAGACGCCGACGGCGCCGTTCGCGAAGCGCACGCCGACGCGATCGAGGGCCTGCAGGAGGGCGATACCCGCCTTGGCTTCCTGCGCAAGTCAGCCGTCACGGCCGGCGTGGCGATGAGCGGCGGAGCCGTGCTGGGTGCGCTTGCACCGAGCGCGCTCGCGAGTTCCGGTGGCGGTCGTCCGCCTGCGAGCTTCGGCAAGGGCGACATCGGCATCCTCAACTATGCGCTGACGCTGGAGTACCTGGAGGCGGCCTTCTACAACGGAGCAACGGCCGCCAACATGGCGCTCACGCCGCAGACGGCGGCCTTTCTGAAGGTCGTCACCAAGGACGAGAACGCCCACGTCGCATTCCTCAAGAAAGCGCTGGGTGCGAAGGCCGCCAAGGAACCGAAGTTCGAATTTAAAGGCGCCAACACGAGCGTGGAAACGTTCATGAAGACCGCGCAGGTGCTGGAGAACACGGGCGTTCATGCCTACTCCGGACAGGCGTTGAACATCAAAACAGCCGCTTACGTCAAGGCTGCAATCTCGATCCTCACGATCGAGGCGCGTCACGCAAGCGTGATCGGCCTGCTCAACGAACCGGCCGGAGAAGACATCGCTCCGAACGGACCGTTCGACACGCCGCTTCCCGCAAGCAAGGTGCTGGCCGCCGTCAAGGAAACCGGCTTCATCGTCTGAGCCTCAGCCGCGCAGCTTCAACGGGGCGCCGCTGAACTGGGTGAATTCGCGCAGCTCCTCCACACGGGCGTGGATCTCCTCGCCCGTTAGCCGCTCGATGCGCTCGGTGCCGAACTCCTCCACATTGAAGGAGGCAAGTGCGGTGCCGTGCGCCATCGCGCGGCGCAGCAGCTCGTCGGAGAGCCCCTCATCGGGATGGGCGGCGATATAGCCGACGAAGCCTCCGGCAAACGTGTCCCCGGCGCCGGTCGGGTCGATCACGTTCTCGAGCGGATAGGCGGGGAGTGCGAAGAAGCTCTCGTTCGTGATGAGCGCCGCGCCGTACTCGCCCTGCTTGGCGACGATCACGCTTGGCCCGCGCCGGTCCGACGGCGATCCGTTCGCGGCCGGGGTGCTCCAGGAAAGGATCTCGCGTGCCGCCGAGACGAGGTTGGGTTTGCCCGTCAGCTGGCGCAGCTCCGCGTCGTTGAGGATCAGGCAGTCCACGCTCTCGATCGCCCTCACGAGCCGGTCCTCGGCGATGTCGATCCACAGGTTCATCGAGTCGAGCGCCACGAAGCGCGCGTCGGGAAGTTGCTCGCGCACCTCGATCTGCAGGTCGGGCACGATGTTCGCGAGGAACAGCACGTCGCTCGCACGCGAACGATCGGACAGCTTTGGCTGGAAGCCCTCGAACACGCCGAGCTGGGTGTCGAGCGTCTCGCGGGAGTTCAGGTCCCAGCCGTACTCGCCGCGCCAGAAGAACGTCTTGCCGCCGGGCACCTGCTCGATATCCGACACGTCCACGCCACGGCGACGCATCACCTCGAGCTGGGGCTCGCCGAAGTCGTCGCCCACCGGGCCCACCACGAGCACCTCCTCGAAGAACGAGGCGGCCAGGGCGAAGTGCACGGCGGCGCCGCCGAGCATCCGCTCGCGCTCGCCGAAGGGGGTCTTGACTGCGTCATACGCGATCGATCCGACAACGGTTATAGGCATGGCCCGGACCTTATAGCCTCAGCCCCGATGCGCGCGATCCAGATAAGCGAGTTCGGCGGACCGGAGGTTTTGAAACTCGTCGAGCTGCCGACCCTTGAGCCGAAGTCTGGGGAGATCCTGATTCGCGTCAGTCGCGCGGGCATCAACTTCGCCGACACCCACACCCGCACCAACTCTTACGTGCGCAAGGCCACGTTGCCGCTAGTGCCCGGCGGCGAGGTCGCGGGCACTGTTGTCTTCGCGCCCGCGGACAGCGGCTTCAGCGAGGGACAGCGCGTCGCGGCGCTGACCGGAGTGGGCGGCTATGCCGAGTACGCGCTCGCCCCGGTCGAATTGAGTTTCCCGATTCCCGACGGCACTGACGACGCCACGGCACTTGCGCTGCTCATACAGGGCACGACCGCATGGCACCTCTATCGCACGGCGGGTCGCGTAGAGGAAGGCGACAGTGTGGTGGTCCATTCTGCCGCCGGCGGGGTTGGCTCGCTTGCCGTACAGCTCGGCTATCCGCTGGGAGCCTCGCGGGTGATTGCCGTGGCATCAAGCGAAGAGAAGCGTCAGCTCGCGCTCGATCTCGGCGCGGACGTCGCGATCGACTCGGAGGTCGAAGGTCTTACAGAGCGATTGATCGAGGCCAACAAAGGCCGTGAGGTTGACGTCGTCTTCGACATGGCCGGCGGGGAGACGTTCGAGCGTTCCTATCGGGCACTCGCCCACTTTGGACGGATCGTCGTGTGTGGCATCGCCTCTCAGCAGCCCAATCACATCTCCAGTGGCTCGCTGCTGCGCCATTCGCGCTCGCTGGTGGGCTTCTACCTATTTCACTGCTTCGAGCGGCCGTGGATGTTTCATGAAGCTCTCACCGATCTGCTTGCCCGTGCGGCAGCCGGCGAGCTGCGGGTCCACGTTGGAGCCACATATCCGCTTGAGCGGGCCGCCGATGCACACATCGATATTGCCGAACGACGCACCACCGGCAAGTTGTTGCTCGACCCCTCCATGTAAGGCGCCCCGAAGCGGGCGCGATCGAGTGGTGCATCCTGGGGCCGACGATGGTCGTGCGGGTGTCCGGGTCGCCGCGCAAGGTAGCCGCGCAAGGCACCCTTGCGCGGCTGAGGAGCGCAAGCACGTAAGCTGCTGTCGCGCATGACAAAGACCTTCGCCGAGCTCGGCCTCTCCGAGCAGACCCTGCAAGCGTTGCGCGACGTCGGCTACGAGTCGCCCAGCCCGATCCAGGAACAGGCGATCCCGCCGCTGCTGGAAGGCCGCGATGTGATCGGTCAGGCGCAGACCGGCACCGGCAAGACCGCCGCCTTCGGCCTGCCGATCGTTCAGTACATCGATCCCGACGAGCACGAGGTGCAGGCGCTGGTGCTCACGCCGACGCGCGAGCTGTGCATCCAGGTCACCCAGGCGCTGCGCACATATGGCGCCCACAGCGGGCTGGACGTGGTGGCCGTGTTCGGCGGCGCGCCGATCCGCACCCAGCAGGCGCAATTGCGCGCCGGGGGACACATCGTCGTCGGCACCGTCGGGCGCGTGCTCGACCTGATCTCGCGCAACTCGATCGTTCTGCACGACTGTCGCTTCGTCGTGCTCGACGAGGCCGATGAGATGCTCGACCTCGGTTTTTTGGAAGACGTCGAGAAGATCCTCTCGATGACTCCCTCAGGACGGCAGACCGCGCTGTTCTCAGCGACTATGCCTCCCCCGATCCGCAAGCTCGCCGACAAGTACATGTACGACCCCGAGGTGATCCAGGTCGAGGCGGCGACGCTCACGATCGACACGGTCGCCCAGTTCCAGCTCTCCGTGGAGACACGCGACAAGGCCGCCAAGCTGGTCGAGGTGCTGCGCGCCGAGCGGCCCGAGCAGGCGATCGTGTTCGTGCGCACCAAGGTCCGCTGCGACCAGCTCTTCCGCACCCTGCGCGACGGCGGGATGAACGTGCGCGCGCTGCACGGCGACATGTCCCAGGGTTCGCGCGACGGCGTGATGCTCGCCTTCAAGGGTGGGCGCGTGCCGATCCTCGTGGCCACCGATGTTGCCGCTCGCGGCCTTGACATCTCGACGGTCACGCACGTCGTCAACTACGACGTGCCCACGTCGCCGGACACCTACGTACACCGCATCGGACGCACCGGCCGCGTGGGACGCTCGGGCCGCGCGATCACGTTCGTCGAGTCGCGTCAGACGCGCGAGCTGGAGGCAATCGAGCGCCATATCGGCACCAAGATCGCCGCGTGGTCGAAGGACGTCGAGGCGCCACCCACGCCGGTCAAGGAGCGCCCGCGACGCCACTCCAAGCCGCAAATCTCACGCGACGCCGCCGAGCCGTCGGCCAAGCTGGTGCTCGGCGGCGGGCGCGCCGCGGGCCTGCAGGTCGCCGACATAGTTGGCGCGGTCACCTCGGCGACCGGGCTTGACGGCGAGGCTGTGCGTGACGTAAGCGTCTTGGAGCGCTTCTCCTTCCTGTCGGTGCCCTCCGCCGAGGCCGACCGCGTGATCGAGGCGCTGGACGGTCGCGAGCTGCGCGGCAAGGCCCTGCGCCTGGAGCGCGTCAGGGGCTAGTCGATTTCGCCGTGCCCGCGTACGTGCGGGGGAAGCCTCGGGCGATAGCTGCCGACTAGTGAAGTTCTTCGGAGGTGGAGGTGGAGGTGGAGGTAGAAGTAGAGGTAGAGGTAGAGGCAGGGGCAGAGGTAAAGGTGCAGGTTGCGCTGCTGGCTTGGTATTCGCTGCTTTCCGCTTGCGAGCTTTCGACAGTCCAGGTGCCTGGTTCCCTTGGCGTGAAGCTCGTGTCGTAGGCGCCTGTCTTTTCGCTCGTCGATTCGACGGTGGTGGATTCGCCCGATGGGCTGCGGTAGATGACCTTCACCGGCACGCCCGATCGTGCCGGTGAAATCGACCCTGACACGTTCACCGTTTCGTTGAGTGGCGACTGATCGGCAGGACAGCGCAGAGTCACTGCGGTCTGCTGTTTTCGCTCTCCGCTGCTCCCTCCCCCCGTCACCGCGACCGTCCGTACCAGCGTGCTGTGCTGTCCGTCGGTGTCTGTGATGGTCAGCGCAACCCTGTAGATCCGAGACCGCGCGAACGAATGGGACGCCGTCACGCCGCGCGCGGTCAGACCGCCGCCAAAGCTCCATTCGTAGCTGGTGATCGAAGCATGAGGATCGTAGGAGGAGCTGGCGTCGAATAGGACGGGCTTTTCCACCGCGGGGGAGTGGGGCTGGAAGGAAAAGTAGGCGTTGGGTCCGCTTTCTATCGGCGGTCGTCGGATGGTTACGAACCGGGCGGTCTCGCCTATCACTCTTCCGCGCGCATCTCTGACCGTCAGGAGGACTTTGTACCTACCCGCTGTCCGATACTCATGCCGCCGGACCCTTTCCGTCGCTGGATCTCCATCGCCCCACTGCCACGTATAGGATGCGGCGGGATCTCGTGCGTCGGTTGCGGTGGCGCTGAACACAATGCTTTGCCCGGTATGCGGAGCGCTCGGCACGAAGGAGAACGCCACAGCCGCCACGTGGAAGGGTTTCTCTCCGCCGCTCGAGTGGGCGAGCACGGCGCCGGCGGCACCGCCCACGGCGAGCAGTGTCAGGGCGACAATCAGCGCCAGCACCGGCCTGCGCGTGAGCTGCTCGAGCATTCGTTCGACGGACCTCCGGGGGGCAAGCCCGCGCAATGTCTGGCAGAGAACTTGGAGGTTGTTATTCGTGGCCGCGATGTCGCGGCTGCCGTATCGCTTGCGAATTTCCCGGGCCTTGCTGAGCTGACGATCGGCCTCGGCGTGCCTACCGGCGATGAGATGCAGAGTGCCCAGCTCATGCAGCACCCATGCTTCGCTGAGTGGGTCTCCGAGTTGTTCGGCAGCTTGGAGAGCGATGCGCAGCGAGCGCAGCAGCTCGACCCAGCGCCCGAGCAAGGCCAGCAGGCCGGACAGGCAACGTGCCACTCGGAGCACATCGTCCCAGCGTTTTGTCTGGTTCAGCCGCTGTATCAGTCCGAGCAGAGCGTCGGCCTCGCCGCCGAGCGAATCCATGTCGACGCTCCCGTTCGCGACATCCCTGAGGAGGGCGATCGTGTCTTCGATCCTGCTCGTCACTTCGGAGGCGTTCTCAACGGCCGTTTCGATCTTCTCGAATGGGGTTCGTTGCTTGCGTTTTCTGACGGCGCGGCGCAGCGCACGCGAATCGCCCTGGGTAGAAGCGAGCACGAGCTTGCTCTCGGTTGAATCGCCCTGGGTCGAAGCGATTACGAGCCCGCTCTCGGTCGAATCGTCCTCGGTCGACGCGAGCGCAAGCCTGCTCCCCGCGGCATCGCCCACCTCGAGGGTGCAACCCCCGAATGCGATCAGTCCTGTTGTGCTGCTCCGCGGCCCGGAACTCGACGCTTCGTCGGGCAAGACAGCCCCCAAACCCAGCCAGTCGCCTCGCTGACGATCTGCACCTTCGAATCGCCGGCACAGCGCAGCGCCATCAGCCGAAAAATTACCACAGTTGGAATTCGGGCGGAGGCCGTAGGCGACCGGCCCCCTGAGTCTTGCGGCCGATGTCCCAGGCCTATGACGTAGGCGCTTAGCTATCGTGGCCCCTCCGCTTCAGCCGCCGACCAGTAGAGGAGCCACCTGGATGTCCATAGCAACGATGCAAACCACCGAGGGCACGATCGTCTTCGAGCTGTTCGACGAGGACGCGCCCAAGACGGTCGAGAACTTCCGCAAACTCGCTTCCGAGGGCTTCTACGACGGCCTCAACTTCCACCGCATCATCACCGACTTCATGATCCAGGGCGGCTGCCCGCAGGGCACCGGCACCGGCGGCCCCGGCTACACCTTCGAGGACGAGATCAACTCACACAAGATCGTGCGCGGTGCGCTCGCGATGGCCAACGCCGGGCCCAACACCAACGGCTCGCAGTTCTTCATCGTCACCGCCAAGTCGTGCCCGTGGTTGGACGGCAAGCACACCGTCTTCGGCGAGGTGCAGAGCGGCATGGACGTGGTGGACAAGCTAGAGGGTGTGCCGACTGACGGCGGCGACAAACCGGTCGAGCCGGTGGGGATCGCGACTGTCGAGTTGAGCGAGTAGCTGAGTTGTCGGTCCCGGTCGGCACATGTGCCGACCGGCCCACCCGTGCATGCACGGGTGGGAAGCAGGTCCGCATGCGGACCTGCACGGGGCGCGCATGCGCGCCCCGCCCGTCGGCGCATGCGCCGACGGGACTCGGTGCAACAAAACCATGCACCGACTGGGCAGCAAGATATCTCTGGCCAAATAGCCAATCGGGTGTAGCCTTGTTCGCTAAGAGGGTGTCGCAGCCGGCTGTCAGGCCGGCTGGCCGAAACGGGGATTAGCGCCGCAGGCGCGTGTCACCCGGCTTCGGTCGGGCCCCTCGCTTTTGAATCAGTGCGAAACGAGGCAGGGAGACATCGAAATGGCGACCGTCGAGCAGCAAACACCCCAAGCGCACAACGGATCGAACGGAGCGCCCGCCTCCGGGGTGGACATATCCGTCGAGAACCCGGCGACGGGTGGGATCGCCGGCAGCGTCCCCGATCTCGCCCCGGCCGCGGTCGCGGATCTGGCCAAGCGCGCCCGCGCCGCCCAGCCGCAGTGGGAGGCATTTGGCTTCGAGGGTCGCGCACGTGTCCTGCTGCGCGCCCAGAAGTGGTTGATGGAGAACGCAGAGCGGGTGATCTCAACGATCGTCTCCGAGACCGGCAAGACCTACGAGGACGCCGAGTTCGCCGAGATCGCCTACGCCGGCAACGCGTTCGGCTTTTGGGCGAAGAATGCTCCCGGCTATCTTGCCGACGAGCGCGTCAAATCGGCGTCGGTGATGCTCAAGGGCAAGAAGCTGATCCTGCGCTACCGCCCGCTCGGGCTGATCGGCGTGATCGGCCCCTGGAACTACCCGCTCACGAACTCCTTCGGGGACTGCATCCCCGCGCTTGCGGCCGGCAACAGCGTGATCCTCAAGCCGTCCGAGGTGACGCCACTCACATCGCTCTTGCTCGCCGAGGGTCTGCGCGAGTGCGGCCTGCCCGACGGCGTCTTCCAGGTCGCCACCGGTCGCGGTGGCACGGGCGCGGCGCTGATCGAGCAGGTCGACATGATCATGTTCACAGGCTCCACGCGCACGGGCCGCAAGGTTGCCGCCGCAGCCGCGGAGCGGCTGATCCCCTGTTCGCTCGAGCTCGGCGGCAAGGACCCGATGATCGTGCTCTCAGACGCCGATTTGGAGCGTGCCGCGAACATCGCCGTGTACTACTCGATGCAGAACGCAGGGCAGACCTGCATCTCGATCGAGCGCGTATATGTCGAGGCGCCGGTCTACGACGAGTTCGTCGGCAAGGTCACGGAGAAGATGCGCAAGCTGCGCGTCGGCGCTCCGAAAGGCCCGGGCTCCGTCGACGTCGGCGCGATCACGTTCCCGCCGCAGCTCGACACGATCACAGAGCACGTCGCCGACGCCGTCGACAAGGGCGCGCGCGTGCTCGTCGGTGGCAAAACGGTCGAGAACGTCAGTGGCCGCTTCTACGAGCCGACGCTGCTCGTCGACGTCGATCACACGATGAAGGTGATGACCGAGGAGACCTTCGGCCCGACTTTGCCTGTCATGAAGATCGCCGACGCCGACGAGGGCGTGCGCCTGGCCAACGAGTCGCCTTACGGTCTCGGTGCGTCGGTGTTCACGCGCGACGTCGAGCGCGGCGAGGCGATCGCCCGGCGCCTGGAAGCCGGCGCCGCCAACATCAACGACGCGATGGTCAACTACACGGCTTTGGAGCTGCCGATGGGTGGTGCCAAGGCCTCGGGTCTCGGCTCGCGCCACGGTGCCGGCGGTATCCGCAAGTACTGCTCACAGCAGGCAATCGTGATCACCCCGAAGCTTGCGCTCAAGCGCGAGGTGCACATGTTCCCCTACAAGCCCCGCACCACGCGTCTGATCTCGCGCGCGTTCAAGCTGCTGTACGGGCGGGGGAAACGCGACTGAGGCGGACGTGGACGTTCACGCCCGGTACTCACCCGCTGAGTGGGACTCCGAACAGCGCTTCCAGCTCGGGGATCGTGGTCTCCGCGCTTGTGTGATGCACCGTAGCCATGCCGAGCTCCTCGGCGGGCGTGAGGTTGAAGGGCAGATCGTCCACGAACACGCACTGCTCGGCGGCTACCCCCGCGCGCTCGGCGCCCAGTTCGTACATGCGTTTGGCCGGCTTGCGGGTTTTCTCCTCGCCTGAGATCACGAGCCCGTCGAAGATCTCGGCCAGCACGTCGTGCGGGTAGCGGTGCACACCCCATGAGTTGGAGACGAGCGCTGTACGAATGCCCGCGTCGTGGGCGGCTCTGACCGCCTCGACCATCGCCACATCCGGCTGCACCCCGGCGAACAACCCGTCGATCAGCCCGTCTGAGGGGACGCCGAGCAGCTCGGCGAAGCGTTGCTCGAAGGCGACCTCGTCCATCGTGCCCTTCTCCAGCGAGATCAGCATCTCGCGGAACTCGGGGTCGGCGCTGAAGCGCTTGCCGAGCTCGGCGGGATCGATCTCCTCGCGCACGCAGTACTCGTGGAAGGAGGTGAACAGGTTCGTGGTGAGCACCCCGCCCCAGTCGATCAACAGGCCCTTGCGGCCGTTGGCTGTTGTGCTCTGAGAGGCCGATGCCCCCCGCGCGCGCGGGGGGACTGTGCTCTTGGATGGGTCAGACATGGCGGATGGGAGCCCTCTATCGTCGTGATTGGGGAGATGCGTCGAGCATGCAATTCGGCCTGTTCCCCACGCGCGCGGGGGGTGGGCGTCTTGGAGGAGTCAGCCACCGAGCGCCACCGCCTCCGCTTGGTGGGCCAGCTCGAGCACGCCCTCGCCGAACTGCTTCAGGTAGGGATCGTCGGTGGTACCGGCGACGGCGCGCTTGTAATTGCCCTCCATGAATACGATCGACTTCCAGATCGCGAGCGTCGTGTACCAGCGCAGGTCCTGCATAGAGCGTCCCGTGGCCTCTTCGTAGCGTGCGATCAGCTCCGCGCGGGTGGAGAAGCCCTCGGCGCGGGTGACCTTGCCGAGATGCTCGCGCAGGCCTCCTTCGGGGTCATAGGCCTCCGTCCAGAACATGCACAGATAGCCGAGGTCGGCCAGCGGGTCGCCGATCGTGGCCATCTCCCAATCGAACACCGCGACCAGCTCGGCGGGAGCCTGCGCCGCGAACATCGTGTTGCCCAGGCGATAGTCGCCGTGCACGATCGTCGCCGGACCGGACTCGGGCTTGCGCTCGGCCAGCCACGCCCCGACACGCTCGACGGCGGGGATCTCACGCGTCTTGTTCAGGTCCCACAGTCCGCCGAAGCGGCGCAGTTGGCGGTCGAGATAGCCGCTGGGCTTGCCAAAGCCTTCGAGGCCGGCAGCGCGCCAGTCCACGGCATGGATCTCGACAAGCGCGTCGATCAGCTGCTCGCCGATCCGTTTGCGCTGCTCGGGCGTGTCGAGCGCCGGGGGGGTCTCCCACACGATCACCTCGCCTTGCACACGCTCCATCACATAGAAGGGGCAGCCGATCAGCCGTTCGTCCTCGCACACCGCCAGCACGCGCGGCACACGCGCGGGCGTCGGCTCCAGCGCCCGCAGCAGGCGCGCCTCGCGCAGCACGTCGTGGGCGCTCGGCGGCAGCGGCGGGCGCGGCGGACGGCGCAGCACGAGCTGTGGGCCGCTCTCGCGTTCGATCAGATAGGTCACGTTGGAGTGGCCGTCGCCGATCGGCTGCGCCTCGATCCCGCCGGAGCCGAGGTCGTGCTCGTCCAGGAAGGCGCGCAGGGGCTCCAGCACGAGCAGCGGCGGGCGTCCATCGGGCGCGACGTCCGCATGGCGCTCGACAATGTCGTCCGGTGCGACTGCTGCACTCATCGGCTCGCACGCTACACCGAAAGCGGGGCAGCCTGCGCTGTCGCCCTGAGTCGCGCTCGTGGTTTGGGCGGACGAGTCGCTCGGCAGACCCCGACGGCGTAAAAGCGAGCGTGCCTGACCGCAACATTGCTCCCGCCAACGTGTCTTAAGCCCCCAATGCCCAACATTCACAGACCCATCTCCCAAAGAATCCAGACGTTTACGCCGATCCTGCTCGCTTGCGCTGCAACCGTCTTCGGCGCCCTGGCGCCGGCCACGGCGAGCGCATCCCATTCGCAGACGATGTACTTCGAGGCCCCGCGCGACCTGGTCGAAGTGACCCCAGCCGCCCGGACCAAGGCGTTTGCCCAGCTGCAGGCGCTTGGGGTCAAAGCGCTGCGTGTCGAGCTGGACTGGGCCAATGTCGCTCCAGGAGCGCACAGCACGAAAAAGCCAACCTTTGAAGCGACCAACCCCGCCAGCTACAACTGGAGCGCCTACGACGCACTGCTGATCGAAGCCGCACGCCTGAAATGGCAGGTGCTCTTGACAGTGACCTCCCCCGTGCCGGAGTGGGCGACCGCCAGTCAGAAAGACAAGAGCGGCGTGACACGTCCCAACGACGCCGACTTCAAGGAATTCATGACGGCGGTGGGCAGGCACTACGCAGGCTTCGTGTCGCTTTATGCGATTTGGAACGAGCCTAACCACCCAGCCTTCCTGCAGCCCCAGTTCAACTCGAAAGGCATGCCGGAATCGCCACGCATCTATCGCGGACTGTTCCAAGCCGGCTACGAGGGGCTGCAGGCCTCCGGGATCGCCAAGCCGAAGGTGTTGATGGGGGAAACGGCGCCGGTGGGATATGACACGGTGAGCAGGAGCGAAATACGCAGGGAAGGCGCCAAAGCCCTGCTGCACGACGTGGCGCCGCTGGCCTTCCTGCGCGAAACGCTGTGCCTGAACTCGAAATACCAGAAGGCGAGCACGTGCGAAATGCTGCCTGCCTATGGCTACGCCCACCACGCCTACACGACCGGAGCGGGGCCGTTCTACAAACCGGCTGGAGCGGACAACGTCATGATCGGAGTGCTCTCGCGCCTGTCGAGCGCGCTCGCGAAGGCTGAAAGGGCGCACGCGATCCCCGCCCACATCCCGATCTACCTGACCGAGTTCGGCATTCAGAGCTACCCGAACAGAGAACTGGGCGTGTCGCTGCCCCAGCAGGCCGAATACGACGCGATCGCCGAGAAGATCGCCTGGGAAAACCCGCGCGTCGCGGCCTTCTCGCAGTACCTGCTGCGCGACGATCCGCTTGGCGGAAAGGCCGGATCCAGCGTGCACGGCGGCTACGTCGGCTTCCAGACGGGGCTCGAGACCGTCAGCGGGGCACGCAAGCCGCTGTACTTCGGCTTCCCGGTACCGCTGGTCGTCTCGAGGCACGGACATGGCTTCTCCCTATGGGGGCTCGTGCGCCCGACGAGCGGACCCACCACGCTGAAGGTGCTCGTCCAACCGAAGGGGTCGAAAAGCTACCGAACGCTTGAGAGCGTGCACACAAACTCGCTCGGCTACTGGTCGCTGAACTCCTCGGTGCAGGGCTCGCGCTGGCGCGTGAGCTGGCGCAGTCCGGCCGGTGTGGCGTACAACGGTCCGCCCATGAGCGCTTACTGAGATCCTCGGCTCTCCGGTGTCGCCCTAGGATGAGGGCGATGCCGGAGTTGCCTGAGGTCGAGATCACTGCGCGCAGGCTCGACGCGGCACTGCGTGGCGCGGAGATCGTGTCGGTTCTGGCGCCTGGAGTGAAGGCGATGCGCACGTTCGACCCGCCGCTGTCGGCGCTCGAGGGCCAGCGCATCGAGCGCGTGGGTCGGCGCGGCAAGCATTTCGTCGTCGAGGCCTCGGGCGATCTGGTGCTGCTGATCCACCTGATGTCGGCGGGACGCTTGCAGCTGTACGACCGTCGTGCCGGTCCGCGCGACAGAACTTCACGCCTGCTTGTGCGAGTGCTTTTGGGTGAGGGAGAGGAGATGCGTGCCCCCGATGAGGAGACGGCCGGTGGCACTGCGCGAGAGGGCGAGTTGCGCCTGCGCGAGTTCGGCTCCAAGCAGGCCGCCTGGGTCAAGCTCTTGCGCCGAGAGGCGCTCGAGCAGGACGAGTCGCTCGCGACGCTCGGCCCGGAGGCGTGGCCGGCGCCGCCGCCGCTTGCGAAGCTGCTCGACGGAGCGCGTCCGCTACACGCGGTGCTGCGCGATCAGCACACCATCGCCGGTATCGGCCGCTCGTGGGTTGATGAGATCCTGTGGGAGGCGCGGCTCTCGCCGTTCAAGCGTGCGGGCGACTTGAGCGAGCAGGAGACAGCCGCGCTCGAGGAAGCGATCGTGGGCACACTCGGCATGGCGATCGACTCATACGAGCAGAACGTCAAGCTGCCGATCCCCGACAAGCTGCCGATGCCGCTGAAGGTGCACCGACACGAGGGCGAGCCCTGTCCGCGCTGCGCGACCACGCTCGAGGCAGTGCACTTCGAGGACTACACGATCGCCTACTGCCCGAACTGTCAGACCGGTGGACGCACACTGAAGGACCGCCGTCTCTCACGTCTGCTCAAGTAGTAGCCGCAAAGTGCCCCGGGCTTCGCCGGTCGAGTCGAACAGCAAGGCAGGAGCGTGGTTCGCGGATCAGACGGGCTCTGGGACGGAGCGGACTCTGCGCCGCTCGCCGATGCTTGCAAGCAGCACGCTGCCCTCGAACAACAGGTACAGAGGCACGGTCTCGAGCAGCAGCGTCAGCGCGTCGCCAGGTATGAAAGCAGCCACCACCGCACAGGCGAGGACGGCGTAGCGGCGGTTGTGGCGCAGTTGCTTGGGCGTCACGATCCCGGCCCGTGTGGCTGCCAGCACGCCAACGGGGACCTGGAAGATGAGGCCCATCGCAAGCAGCACGACGGCGGCGAAGTGGTAGTACTGGCTGGCCTGCACAAGCACGTTGAACTGGCCGCTGTTGAAGTTCTGGAAGAAGCGCACAGCTGCCGGCAACACGACGAAGTAGCCGAAGGTCACACCGACCGCGAACAAAACCGGGATCGCGAGCATCAGCGGCGCGGCGATTTTACGCTGCTCTGGACCGAAGGCCGGCAACAGGAAACCGTAGAGCTCGTACAGGATGACCGGCAAGGCCAGGATCAGCGCGAACATCAGCGCCACGCCGATCGTGGTGTTGAACGGCTCGCCGATCCCGAGCGTCACGGGCTTGTTGCCGCTCGGTGCCGCCGAGAGCTTTGCGATGTCCTTGCGCAAATGCGGTCCCACGTTTTGAATCGACGAGCGCGTGGCGGCGCTCGCGCCGCTGCCGGGTCGCTCCAGCGCCGCGACTACGATCGCAAGCTGGCCGGCGACGTCGCGAGCGTTCTGCTGGACGGTGTAGGTCGCGCCGAGCGGTCCCTCGCCGGCGCTCACCTGCTTTTGGGTCTCGTGGGCAAGTGGTGCGTTGATGATCTTCAGCAGCGCATGGTTCTGCCACATGCAGAACCCAAACGCCAGCGCAATCGCGGCGATCGAGACGATCAGCCGCGTGCGCAACTCGCTCAGGTGGTCGACCAGGCTGAGCCGCTCCTCATAGCCGACGCTACCGATGGCAACAGCCATGTCAGGTCCCTTGGCTAGATCTGGGCTTGGTCAGGGCTCAGGCTGCGCGATTGTCTGGGACGCTCGCCACGTGGGCGACCGGCTGCACGGGCACTGGCACGGGCTGCGCTGCCGCCGGCTGAGGACCTGTCGGCTGTGCGACGTTGGGCTGCGCGTCAACCGCTTGCACGGGTTGGACGTTCACAGGCTGTGCTTGCGATTGTGATTGCTCATGGGCGCCGAAGGGCAGATGAGTGGCCTCGCCGCCGATTGCGTCCTTGAAGCCGCGCAAGCCGGTACCCAACGAATGGCCCATCTCGGGTAGCCGCTTGGCTCCGAATACGAGCAATAGCACGATAAGAAGAAATGCGATGTGGATTGGATTGTCGAGACCCATCATGTCGGCTCCTCTGGTTTGTTGGCCGTCGGTCAGGGTGTCTTCGCGCATCGGTCCTGGATGGATCATTACTCGCGCTGCGAGACTGGTCTTTGCCATTCGCTGATCCGCTCGCAAGTCGTCTGCGAATCATTCGTACCGATTCGAGATCGACCGACAGATCGAGATCGACGCCGACAGATGCCCAAACCACTAAAAGCCAAACCCCGGATCGATCTCTCTCAGGCGAAGCTGCGCAAGCTTGCCGACGAGGAGCTGATGGAGCTTGTCTGTCGCAACGAGGCTGTCGCGTTCGAGGTCGTGATGGAGCGCCACGTCGATGCGGCCTTCTCGCTGGCCTACCGGATGATCGGCCGCCGCGCGCTCGCCGAGGACGTGGTACAGGAGGCGTTGCTGTCGCTGTGGCGCACGGGTGCCGGCTATGACCGCTCGCGCGGGAGCGTGCGCAACTGGATACTCGGGATCACTCACCATCGTGCGGTCGATGCCCTGCGTCGCGACGGCGTGCGCACCAGCAAGAACGTCAGCGACGAGGGTCTCGGCGAACGCCTCGAGGCGCCGGAGCGCACCGATGCCGAGGCTGTCCGTCGCGACGAGGCGCGGGAGGTTCGCAGTGCTCTGGGGGAGCTGCCGGCCGCGCAAACCCAGGTCATCGAGCTGGCATATTTCGGCGGCTTCACCCATACTGAGATCGCCGCGATGCTCGATCTGCCGATTGGAACCGTCAAGGGTCGCATGCGTCTCGGCTTGGAGAAGATGCGCGGTCGGCTGGACACGCCGGAGGTGCTGAGGTGAGCGGGTTCGGCAGCGACTGCGGGGAGCGCGGCCAGGCCGCGGCCTATGTCCTTCAAGCACTGGAGCAGCAGGAGGTCGAGCGCTATCGCGAGCACCTCGACGGTTGTGCTGTGTGCAGTGCGGAAGTGGCAAGGCTGCAGCCGGTCGCCGACTCGCTGGCCACGAGCGTCCCGCACGCAGCCGCTTCACAGGAACTGCGCGCGCGGGTGATGGCAAGCGTGCGCGCGGAGGCCGAGCTGCTGCATGCGGCCGGCGCCGCGGCCGACCGTCCCGAGCCGGCTCGTCTGCGCTGGCGGATGCGTCGTCCACAGTTCCTGATCGCGGCCGTCGCGATGGGCGTTGGGCTGTTGATCGGCGTAGCGGTGATCGACACGGGCTCGCAAGCACCGAGGACGCATGTCACTTCCGCCCAGCTCACTTCGTTGCCGCTGGGGGCGAAGGCTGTCTTGCGCCAGACCGGTGACCACGCCGAACTGGTGGTCTCGGGCGTGTCCCAGCCGCCACGCGGCAAGATCTACGAGCTGTGGCTCGCCCGCTCCGGCGCGGCGCCGCAGCCCACGAGCGCCCTGTTCGGGGTGACACGTTCTGGAGACGCTTCGGTGAACGTGCCCGGCAGCCTGGCGGGGGTGCATCAGGTGATGGTCACCGCCGAGCCGCTCGGCGGTAGCAGCCATCCGACGAGTTCGCCGATCATCGTGGCTACGCTGCCTTCGTCCTAGGGAGGTCTCTTGGACGGTGAATGCCCGTCGCCGGGCGCACGCGCCACGGCTTTGATCGCTTGGAGTCCCGCAACCAGCGAAGTTCGCTCCAACCGGCTGGATCTCCTCGATGGCGTCGAGCCCAAGCTGTTGAAGTTTGACGGAGTAGCAATGACCAAAGAACGGGAGAATTCATCTCTTCAGAGCATTCTCTGGTAATAATCCGCGAGCATGCACGGCAGCTACGACGCGATTGTGGTCGGATCGGGCTTTGGCGGCGGCATCGCGGCCTGTCGGCTGGCTGAAGCGGGACAGCGGGTGGTCGTGCTCGAGCGGGGGCGACGCTTCGCCCCCGAGGACTTCCCCGCCACTCCCGAGCAGGCCCCCTCCGCGTTGTGGCATCCAACCTTCAATCCGCACGGGCTGTTCGACCTGCGACTCATGAAAGACCTCTCGGTCGTGACCGCCGCCGGCGTGGGAGGAGGCTCGCTCGTCTATGCGAACGTGCAGTTGCGAGCGCCGGCGGACGTGTTCGCGCAGGGTTGGCCGGAAGCGATCGATCGCCAAGTGCTCGACCCGTATTACGACCTGACGGAGGCGGCGCTATTGCCGATGGAGGTGCCGGAAGAGCTGCCGAAGATGCGGGCGTTCGCGGCCGCCGGCAGACATGTGGGCAAGCAGGCGGAGCGCCTGCCGTTGGCGGTCAACTTCGAAGGCGATCGCGTGCACCCGTTCAGCGGCGTGCCGCAAAAGCGATGCGAGAACCTTGGCCGCTGCGACATCGGCTGCCCAATCCACGCAAAGAACACGATCGACATCACGTATGTCGCTCGCGCTGAGGAAGCAGGTGCGGAGGTGCGCCCTCTGCACGAAGTGGTGCGCCTCGATCCGCCGCGCAGTGCTGGTGGTCACTGGCGCGTCAAGGCGCGAGACCTGGAGCGGGGCGGCGAGGCCGAGTTGCACGCGCCGGTGGTCGTGCTCGCCGCTGGATGCCTGGGATCGAGCCGGCTGCTGTTGAAGAACCGCTCGCGGCTGCCGGGTCTGTCCGGTGCGTTGGGCAGCCACTTCACCGGCAACGGCGACGCGCTCGGCGCGGCATTCGACCCGAACGCGCGCGATGTCGGAAGTCCCCGCACCGACTTCGGGCCGTCGATGACGAGCAGGCTCGACTACCTCGACGAGCACGGTTTCATGGTGGCCGACGGCGGCCTGCCCTCGAACTTCGGCGGACTGCTGGAGATCGTGCGGGCCGTCGACGACGCGGTCCAGGGCTGGCGCGGTCTGTTGTTGCGAGTCAAGCGCCTGGCCACGCATCTGGGCCTGAGCGACCAGTCGATCACCTATCGCCACCTGCGTCCACGTGCGAAGCGTCCGATCGACGACTCGCTGGTGTTCCTGATGATCGGTCGCGCCGCCGCCGACGGGCAGATGCGCCTGACGCCACTGCTGAAATGCTTCGACATCCGCTGGAGCAGGCAGGGCAGTGACAGCCTGTTCGCGGCGATGGAGAAAGTCACCGACGAGCTGGCGCACGGTGTCGGAGCCAAACCGTTCTTCGCGCTGGACAGTTGGCCACTCAGCGGCTACATCACCGTGCATCCGCTGGGCGGTTGTCCGATGGCCGACGATCCGAGCTTGGGAGTCGTTGACGACGCCGGCAAGGTCCACGGCTACGAGGGCCTCTATGTGCTGGATGGATCGATCGTGCCCACCGCGCTGGGAGTCAATCCGTCAAAGACGATCGCGGCCCTCGCCGAGCGTGGCGTCGAGCGACTGATCGAGCGCAGCGTCTGAGGCGATGGGCCCAAGCGAGCGACTAATCGAGTGGAGCCTGAGCGTGGGCCTGCGTGAGTGCCTCAACGAGCGGAATTTCTGAGCTAATGGGTCTACGCGAGACGCTGACCCTGCGCAAAGCTTGGCGCAACGACACCGGCAATCAGCACATCTACCCACTGCGCGAGGTGACCCCGACGACGCTGGAGGAACTATGTGCGGTGGTGCGCGAAGCCGAGCGCGACGGCTGCCCAGTGCGGGCCGTGGGGTCCGGGCATTCCTGGTCGGACGTCGCGCTTACCGATGGCATCCTCGTCCATCCCAGTGGGCTGAGCAGGCCTCTGGATCTGGAGGAGGAGTTGTTGCGCGCTCCCGCCATCGAAGTTACGCCCGCCGCAGATGCGCAAGCGGAAAGCGGAGACATACGGGCGGGTACCGGTTTCACGCTTGTGCGAGTGCAGTCCGGTATCACGATCGCGAAGCTAAACGCGCATCTGCAGGCCCTGAAGCTTGCCCTGCCGAACATGGGCGGCTTCGACGGCCAGACGGTAGCCGGCGTGATCTCCACATCGACCCACGGATCGGGTATCGGCTATGGACCGCTCTCTGAGCTGGTGCGCTCGCTCGATGTCGTCGGGCCCGGCGGTACGGTCTACCGGATCGAGCCTGCCGATGGCCCGACCGATCCAGAGTCATACCGCGCGCGATACCCAGAACGTCAGCTCAAGCAGGACGACCACTGGTTCAGAGCGGCGGTCGTGGGCATGGGCTGCATGGGCTTGATCTACTCGGTGACCCTTGCTGTGCAGCCGCTGTTCTACCTGCGCGAGGTCCGCACGCTGAGCACGTGGTCGCAGGTGCGCAAGGAACTGGCGCTCGGCGAGGTGCTGGCAGAGAATGTCCACTACGAGCTGCTTTTCAATCCCTATACGGACAAACAGGGAGAGATCGAATGCCTCGTCACCACCCGCAATCCTGTGGCTCCCTCGGAATATCGCCACGACTGGCGTCGCAGCCGCAGCCTGCTGATGGAATTGGCCGCGCGCTTCCCGTTGACGCCGCTTTTGATCAACCTCGCCGTCGGTCTGTTTCCGCGGATCTCGCCGTTCCTGATCGCGCAAGCGCTCAAGGCGCTCGTCAACGACGACTACGTGAACATCAGCTATCGAGTGTTCAATATCGGCGCGGCCAACTACCTGCCGGCCTACTCATGTGAGATCGGCGTGCCGGCCGATGAGCCCCAACTCAATCTGGCCGTCGAGAAGATCGTCGAGGTCGCCGCCCAGCGCAGACGTCTTGGCAACGTCTTTCACAGCTCGCCGATCTCGCTGCGCTTCGTCAAAGCCAGCGACGCCTACATGTCGATGATGCAGGGTCGCGACACGGTGATGATCGAGCTGATCATGGCAACGCATACCGTCGGCGGCATGGAGCTGCTGACCGCGCACGAGAACGCTCTCTACGAGCTCGGCGGACGCCCGCACTGGGGTCAGGTGAACTCGTTGACCGGCAGCCACGGTCTCGTGGACTCCATGTATCCGCGCTATCGGGAGTGGCAGGAAGTCCGTGCCGAGCTGGGCGCCGGTGGCGTTTTCGATAGTCCCTTCAGCAAGCGGGTGGGGATCTCCCGGGCGCAGTTCCGTGAGTGATGCTTCGCACATGCGCGGCGTTCGTTCCGCCGACTATTGACGAATAATTGGACTATGGAAGATCGTCGGACGGCGTTGTCGGATGTGCTGCAGGCGATCGGACTGCTGATTGCGCTGGTCGCCTATGTCTACGCGATCGGCTGGTTTGTCACGTGGGTGCACCTCGCGGCGGCGCGCCTACCCGTTGCCGCGTCGCTGCCGGCGATCGACGACAAGGTCATCCTCGCCACCGGTGTGAGCGCCGTGCTCGTGATGGCGATCGCGTTCGCCGCCATGTGTGCGGTCGCCTATGCCGTGCACATAGGTCGCTGGGACAAGCACGTGGATGTATGGAGCGACATCCTCGACACCAGTCGTGCGAGCGCGCGCGAGCGGTTCCTGCAGAGGGAGTCTCCACGACCGGCACCCGCGCTCCATCAGAACACAGCTCAGGAAGGCCTGGTGCGGGTAATCGCAGGCTTCAACGTCGGCGTGCTCTCGGTAGCGCTCGGCCTGGTCGGGGCCAGGTTCGTCAAGCCGCTGGTCGATCAGTGGCAGCCGGGCCACTGGTGGGCGCTGCTCGTGCCGTGGGCGCTCTTCTCGATCGTCTCAGCGGCGGTGCTCCGCAGCGTCAACCCACTGAGGGGCGGGCGTGTGGTGCACACGATCCTGTGGCTGTTCACTGCTGTTGTCGCGATGCTGTGCTCGGCGCCGCTTGGTCTGCTGTTGCTCACATGGATGGGGATCGCCACGTTTGGACGCTGGTATGGCAAGCGGCCGCTGCCCTCCTCGACGTTCGAGTTCCTGCGCTCGCCACTGCCATGGCTGCTGCTGACGGTCTACGCGCTGGTGGGGCTCGCATATTCGGCGATGCCGCCAGTCAGCTTCTCGCGGACGACCGTCCAGACGACGAGCGGAAGGCGTCAAGGTGGCTACCTGGCCCGCAACGGATCGGGCATGTATCTCGTCTCGTGCACACCACTGGCCAATGCCACCTCGATCGACAATCGCGTCGAATTCGTCGCGGCCGATGCGGTCAGGTCTGTTGACACTGCCGCTGCACAGTTCACGCTCGACTCTGGCTACCGTCCGTCGCTACCGACGCTCGCGCTGCACGCCTTCGGCGTCGACTCCTCCACTCCGACCTGGATCAGGCCAGAACTGAGGGAACGGCACGCACCCTGTGCCGGTCAGCCGCCGCCCAGCCCAAGTACGGGATACGAAGCTTCGCGGTTGGGGTCCGAGGTGTTTGCCGGTCCCGCTCCGCCGGGCGCTCGCGCGCGTGACGGCGAGCCGCCGATCGAGCAGACGACCCCTGAGATCGCTGAACTGGCAAAGCGCTTTCAACCGACCGTCCTGGTGTCGGACACCGACCCGTTCTGGCCTGTGTCAGTGGGCGCGCTGCTCGAAGACATTGGCAGCAAAGGCCAGTCGACGTGTCTGCATCGTCAGGGTGTAAGCGGCTGTGCGGTCACTCATCCCACGCTGAGCGATCTGCATTTGCAAGGGAGCAGCGCCGGCGAATACCTGCAGTATCCAGCCACTCCAGCGCTTTCGCGGGGTCCCGAAGCGCAGCTGGAAGCGTTCCTGCGCGGACAACAGGGACGCAACACGCCAATCGCAACGCTCAAAGAACGCCTGGCCGATCCCGGCAAGCTTGACCCCTGGGCAACCGCCCAGGTCTACTTCTTCTATGCGGGAAAAGCCGACCCGGCACGCTGGCCGGCGCGTAACCGCACAATCGGGACGGGCCTGGTCGGCCTTCAGTACTGGTTCTTCTATCCATACAACTACTACCCAACATTCGCCACGCCCGAGCTCATGAACCAGGCCCCGATTGCCGGGGATGTCTTCAACACAGATCTGCACCAGGGCGACTGGGAGCACGTGACCGTATTGGTGAATCCGAAGACCAAGCAGGCGCAATGGTTGTATATGGCTCACCACAGCAACGAGGGTGAATATTTGCCGTGGACGAGTCCGCTGCTCAGCTTCGACGAAGGGCACCCGGTCGTGCAGGCAGCCTACGGGGGGCACCCCACCTATCCCGCTTACTGTGGTCCTCGACCTCGCTATGCAAACGGTCTCGACGGTCTGGTCAGCGACTGGCTGGTGTGCGGCGCGGGCAGGTTTGCATTCCGGGCAAGCACAACGCCGCTGGTGGACATCGCAACGGCACCGTGGGCATGCTGGAAGGGCCATTTTGGTGTCGCCACGCCGAGCGAGGTCCAGGGCTCCAAGCAAAACGAGGACAGCGTTCAGCGCGCGCTTGACGACTACTACGAAGTCGCGGGCCCGCGCTCGCCACTGTGGCAAGCCGAGAACGGCCACCTGAGCGCCGACGGCGAAAATCAGCCGGAATCGGGGTTCTGCGCGAGCAAGGGTGGCCCGCGGGCCCCTGAGAACGAAGCGATAGGTGCAGGGATCGGACGTCCGACGCCGCCCGCCGCGGCCCGCTGATGCCGCTGTGCGGCGGCGTGCAGGACCATCGCCGAGGCGGATAGGATCCGGGCATGATCGAGCAAGGAGATGAGGCGCTCGACTTCGAGCTGCCCGACCAGGACGGCCGGATCGTCAAGCTCTCGGATTTTCGCGGCCAGCCGGTCGTGGTCTATTTCTATCCGAAGGCAGCGACACCTGGCTGCACTACCCAGGCGTGCGGCGTGCGCGACCATCGCGCAGACTACGAGCAGGCAAACGCGGTGGTCCTGGGGATCTCCCCCGACCCTGTCGCCAAGGTCAAGAAGTTCCACGAGAAAGAGGGACTGAACTTCGCACTGCTGGCCGACGAGGGTCATCATGTGGCTGACGCTTACGGCGTCTGGGCCGAGAAGTCGATGTACGGCAAAACGTATTTCGGCAACGAGCGCACGACGTTCGTCATCGACTCTGATGGGAATGTGGCTGAAGTTCTGCGCAAGGTCAAGCCGGCCGAGCACGACGCGCTTGTGCTCGAGGCGCTCGACCACGCGGCACCCCCCGTCGTTTAGCACCCTAGTCGCCTGATCCGTTCGCGTGGGCGAGTCCCCTCGCCGTGTTGGCCTGCGCAGATATGTCGCCGCTGATTGACATGGGTCGGCCGAGCTGGTTAGATACTCGACTTAGGCACATGACTAAGTCGATTCAAGCCGAAGATCTGCCCGCTGCCGTTGGCCTCCCATCGATCCGGGAGACAAACGTTGAGGCATTCCTCGATGCCGCCGAGCGACTGCTTGTAAGGGAGGGCGCCGCGGGCATCTCGACGCGTCAGCTTGCCCGCGAGGCCGGGCAGAACCACGGCCTCGTTCACTATTACTTCGGTTCGGTCGACGAGCTGCTGCTGCAGACGCTGGAGCGGTTCACTGCACGCATCCTCGAGCGCCAGCGCGCGATGTACGAAACGGATAAGCCATTCATCGAGAAGTGGCGCACCGCGATGGCCTTCATCGACGAGGACCTCGCTTCGGGCTACCCCAAGATCTGGGCGGAGCTGCAAGCGCTCGCCTGGAACAAGCCCGAGCTGCGCGAGCGCCTGCACGGCGTCCACGACCGTTGGCACGACGTGCTGCGTGACGCGCTCGTCGAGGCAATCGAGGAGTACGACCTCGACGACAGCCCTTTCTCGGCCGAGAGCTGGGCGGCGCTGGTCGCCCAGTTCAACCAGGGCCTCTTGTTCGAGCGGCTGCTCGGCTTCGACCGCGGCCACGAGGCTCTACTCACGGCCATCGACGCGTGGCTCAGCTCGCTGGAGAAGCGCAAGACCGGGAACAACAACAAGACATCCCCCCAATCAACCAATCGGAGGAAAGCACGATGAGCGCAGTAGAAATCGACGAAGCAAAGCTCGAAGAGTTCATGGGTCAGTTCGTAGGCGACCTGGGCGCGGCAATCACCACGCCGCTGGTTCTGATCGGCGACAAGCTCGGCCTGTACAAGGCGATGGCAGACAGCGAGCCGGTCACCTCCCAGGAGTTGGCCGAGCGCACCGACTGTCACGAGCGCTACATCCGCGAGTGGCTGTGCCAGCAGGCGGCCAGCGGCTACGTCGAGTACGACGCGGCCACTCACACCTTCAGGCTGCCGCCCGAGCAGGCGATGGCCCTGGCCGACGAAAACAGCCCGGCGTTCATCCCGGGCGCCTTTCAGCTGGTGGCAGCCACCGTCAAGGACGAGGCGCAGATCGCAGAGCGCTTCCGCTCCGGCGAGGGCTTTGGCTGGCACGAGCACCACCACGACCTGTTCGCCGGCACCGAGCGATTCTTCAGGCCCGGCTATCTGGCGAACCTGGTGGACGCCTGGCTGCCGGCGCTCGACGGCGTGCTCGACAAGCTCACGGCCGGCGCCCGCGTCGCTGACATCGGTTGTGGCCACGGGGCCTCGACGATCCTGATGGCCAAGGCGTTCCCGGCCTCGCGGTTTGTCGGATCGGACTATCACGAGGGCTCCATACAGGCTGCCCGTGCCGCCGCCGAGCGCGCCGGGGTCTCAGATCGCGTGAGCTTCGAGGTCGCCTCAGCCAAGGACTTCGGCGGTGGGCCGTTCGACCTGGTGTGCGTGTTCGACGCGCTGCACGACATGGGCGACCCGGTAGGCGCCACGTCTCACGTGCGCGAGCAGCTCGCTCCTGACGGAACGTGGATGGTCGTCGAGCCATTGGCGGGCGACGCGATCGAGGAGAACCTCAACCCCGTCGGGCGCATCTTCTACGGCGGCTCGACGATGCTCTGCACACCCGCCTCGCTGAGCCAGGAGGTCGGCTTGGCGCTCGGCGCCCAGGCCGGCGAGCAGCGCCTCACCGAGGTCTTGGGCGAAGGCGGCTTCAGCCGCGTGCGTCGCGCCGCCGAGACGCCCTTCAACCTGGTGCTCGAGGCACGGCCGTGAGCACCGCCAACCGACAGGCAGGAGCCGCTGACTCCACTGTGAGCCCCGAAGCCAGACAGGCAGCAGCCGGCAGCACGACCATCGACGCCGCGACGGTACAGACTGGAACCGTCGCGGCGGTGGCGGACGAGGGGGCCGGTCGGATCCTCGGCCGCGACGGCGAGCAGAGCCGTGCGCGCTACCCGGATAGCGAAGGCTTCGTCGAGCGCGCCGGGCAGCGGATCTTCTGGGAGGTCTACGGCGAGGGCAAGGAGACGATCTTCCTGCTGCCGACCTGGTCGCTGTTCCATTCGCGCCACTGGAAGATGCAGGTCCCCTACCTGGCACGCCACTTCCGGGTGCTGAGTATGGACGGCCTTGGCAACGGCCGCTCTGACCGTCCTTCAGATCCACGCCGCTACAGGGCTGTCGAGTTCGCCCGCGACTGCCTGGCGGTGATGGACGCGACCGGCACGGAGCGGGCGGTGATGGTGAGCGTCTCCGCGGGTGCCCGCTACCAGCTCGAGCTTGGGCGGCTCGCCCCCGAGCGAGTGACCGGCGCGGTCTTCACCGGTCCGATGTTCGCCTACACCCCCTCGCACCTGTGGCTTATGCGCAGCAGGCTTGTCTGGTGGGCGTTCGCACGACCGGCGATCAGCCCCAAGCTCTACCGCTGGTGGGGCCGCTTCAGCGCCGTCCACTGGCGTCGCGACTATCCGGAGTTCGCCAAGTGGTTCATCTCTCGGGCCCTCCCGGAGCCGCATTCCACCAAGCCTCTCGAGGACGGCGTCGGCTGGGCGCTCGAAACTGACCCGTCGGTGCTGGCGGCGACGGTTAGCGACGAGCAATCGGCCCACCGCGCCAATGCGCCCCGGGAACTGTGCGGGCTCGCGCAAAGCCTGGACTGCCCGGTGCTGGTGGTGTCCGGCGATCGCGACATGATCACGCCACCGCGCGACGCGCGAGCGCTCGCGCGTCTCAGCGCAGGCCGGTTCGTGACGGTCAAAGGCGCCGGACATTTCCAGCATGGCCGCAAGCCCGTCGGCTTCAACTTGATGTTGCGCGAGTTCGCGGAGGACGCCTTCAAGCGCCCACGCACGCCACGCGACCCGACCGTGTTCCGTCCGGACGGTCGCCCGCGCGCCCTGTTCGTCTCCTCGCCGATCGGTCTCGGGCATGCCCAGCGCGATGTGGCGATCGCGCGTGAGCTGCGCGCTCTGCACCCCGATTTGCAGATCGACTGGCTGGCCCAAGACCCGGTCACCAGAGTCCTGGAGTCCGAGGGTGAGAGCATCCATCCTGCCAGCCGTCACCTGGCCAACGAGTCCAAGCACTTCGAGTCCGAGTCGGCCGAGCACGACCTGAACTGCTTCCGCGCACTACGGCGCATGGACGAGATCCTGGCGGCCAACTTCATGCTGTTCCACGACATCGTGCGCGAGCAGCGCTACGACCTGTGGATCGGCGACGAGGCGTGGGAGCTCGACTACTACCTGCACGAGAACCCGCGCGAGAAGAAGGTCCCGTTCGTGTGGCTGACCGACTTCGTCGGCTTCCTGCCGATGGAAGCGGACCCGCACGAAAGTCACCTGACCGCCGACTACAACGCCGACATGGTCGACCACGTCGCCGAACACCCCGAGGTGCGCGATATGGCCCTGTTCGTGGGCAACCCCGAGGACATCGTTGCCGAGCGGCTTGGCCCTGAGCTGCCGCTGATCAGGGACTGGACCGAGCGCCACTTCGACTTCACCGGCTACGTCACCGGCTTCGACCCGGCGGACCTCGGCGAGCGCACCAAGCTGCGCTCAGAGCTTGGCTACTCAGACGACGAGCGCGTGTGCATCGTCACCGTCGGTGGCTCCGGCGTCGGCGCAGACCTGCTGCGCCGGGTGATCGCCTCCTTCCCCCACGCCAAGGAAGGCGTGCCTGATCTGTGCATGATCGTCGTCGCCGGCCCCCGCATCGATCCGGCATCGCTTCCCACTCACGAGGGGCTCGAAGTTGTCCCCTATGTGCACAACCTCTACCGCCACCTGGCCGCCTGCGACTTGGCGGTGGCGCAGGGCGGCCTGACCACCTCGATGGAGCTGACGGCACAGAAGCGGCCGTTTCTCTACTTCCCGCTGCGCCACCACTTCGAGCAGAACTTCCACGTTCGCCACCGGCTCGAACGCTACGGCGCGGGCAGGCGCATGGACTACGACGACTCGCCGCCCGAGCTGATCGCGGCGGCGATCGCGCAGGAGATCGGGCGCGAGGTCAACTACCGCGACGTGGAGACAGACGGCGCCGCCAGGGCAGCTCGGCGTATCGCCGAATTGCTCTAGGCAGGGAGGCCACAAATCAGCCGGTTGTGTAGCCGCGATGGGTCCCGGGTAAGGTGACTGTGGAGTTCGGATGCTGACGCAAGCGCTGACTTCAGCGCGGCGACGCGCAAAGCCTGAGCTGGTATCTGTCGGCCTGTTGCGGGAAGGGAGTCAGCCTTGAACGATGGTATTGACCGCCCCGAAGGCGATCCACCGCTACCGCCCCCAATCCCAGGCGCGGGCGATCCCGCTGCAGGAGCGGGATATCCACCGGCTCCGCCCGGCTCTGGCTACCCGTCCGCGACGTCCGGTCCCGGCGGCCCGCCGGCTCCACCCGGGGGCGGCTATCCGCCCCCGGTAGAGGATCAGGGTGGCGGCAATGGTTGGGCGATCGCGCTCGCGGTGGCGATCGTCATCGCGCTGGTCGTCGTTGTCGTAGTACTGGTCTCCAACAAAAGCTCCAAACCGACCCCGACCATCACAAACCAATCGCTCAGCGTCGGCCACTCGACGACGGTCAACCCGACGACGGTAACTCAGCAGACGACGGTCACGACCCCCACGACGACCGTAACGACACCGGCAAAGACGGTCACGACGCCTGCCCAAACGACGACGACTACAACAACGACGGGGACGACCAGCAAGCCCTCCACGACTGGGACGACGACGGCCCCAGCAAGCGCTACACCGTAGACGGTGACTGCCTTCGGCGCCGGCCGAGTAGCCGGCGCGGGAAGAAAGGGCCCACGCGCGTTACATTCCTTGAATGGAGCTTCGTCAACTCGGCCACACGGGAGTCAAGGTCAGTCCTCTGTGTCTCGGCGCGATGATGTTCGGCGCTTGGGGCAACACCGACCACGAGGACTCGATCGAGATCATCCATCGCGCGCTCGACGCCGGGATCAACTTCATCGACACCGCCGACGTCTACTCGCGCGGAGAGTCCGAGGAAATCGTCGGCAAGGCGCTGGCGGGTGGCAAGCGCGAGAACGTGGTGTTGGCCACCAAGGTGCACGGCACCATGGGAGAAGATCCAAACGAGTTCGGCAACTCGCGCCGCTGGATCGTCAAAGAGGTCGAGAACAGCCTGCGCCGTTTGAAAACAGACTGGATCGACCTCTACCAGATCCACCGTCCCGAGCTCGACACCGACATCGATGAGACACTCGGCGCCTTGAGCGACCTGGTGCGCGCCGGCAAGGTTCGCTACATCGGCTCCTCGACGTTCCCGGCAAGCAGGATCGTCGAGGCGCAGTGGGTGGCACGCGAGCGCGGTCGCGAGCGCTTCGTCTGCGAGCAGCCGCCCTACTCGATGCTCGTGCGCGAGATAGAGAACGATGTGCTGCCGAGTGCTCGGCGCCACCACATGGGCGTTATCCCCTGGAGCCCGCTGGCGGGCGGCTGGCTCTCGGGCCGCTATCGCAAGGACATCGAGATCCCGACGTCGCGCCGCGCGCAGATGATCCCGTCGCGTTATGACATGTCGATCCCGGCCAACCAGCGCAAGCTGGACGCCGCCGACGCGCTTGGCCGGGTCGCCGAGGAGACGGGCATCAGCCTGATCGAGATGGCGCTTGCGTTTGTGATCCGCCACCCCGCCGTGACCGCGGCGATCATCGGGCCGCGGACGATGGAGCACCTGGAGTCCCAACTTGGCGCAGCCGATGTCGAGCTGAGCGAGGACGTTCTCGACCGGATCGACGAGATCGTCCCTCCCGGCGTCAACGTCAATCCGACCGACGGCGGCTGGGCGAATCCAGAGCTCGAGCCTTCCGCGCGGCGCCGGTAGCCGTCGACTCGCCCCTCGTCGATCTCGACGAGGAAGGTCTTGAGCCCGAGGAGGAAACCCTTGAGCCCGAGGAGGACGACGACTTCCTGCGGCTTCTCGCGCGGAGGACCGTAGGCTTGGTCTGTGCCCATTGCGTCGACCTCGATCACGAGCAGCTTCGACTCGTTCGTCGAAGCTGCCGGCCAGTTCTTCTCCGACCTGGCGGCGGTCCACTGGGGTGCGCTCACGCTCGGCCTGTTGTTCTTCGGTCTGAATCTGACGCTGCGCTCGCGCGCCTTCTTCCACAGTCTGCGGGCTGCCTATCCGGCGGTCCGCATCCAGTGGCGGCGCATTTGGGGCGCCTATGTAGCGGCAGTGGGCTTCAACAACGTGGTACCGGCCCGTGGCGGGGACGTCATCAAGCTGTTTCTCGCCAAGAGTTCGATCCCAGGCTCCTCCTATCCGACGGTCGCCGCGGCCTTCTTCGTCGAGGCGGTCTTCGACGTGAGCGTGGGCGTGTTCGTGCTCATCTTCGCCTTCAGCCAGGGCGTCTTTCCCAAGCCGCCGGACTTCTCGAAGCTGAACTCCTTCGACATCTCATACCTGGCCGAGCATTTCCGCTTCACGCTCTTTCTGGTCACGCTGCTGGCGGTCTTGGGTCTCCTGGCTTTCGCGCTGCTGTCGGTGCGCGTCAAGGCGTTCTGGATCCGTGTCCGTCAAGGACTGACGATCCTCAGCGATCGACGCCGCTATCTGCGTGAGGTAGCTGCCTGGCAGGCGGTGGCTTGGGTGTGCCGCTTCATCGCCTTCTGGTTCCTGCTCGACGCGTTTCGCGTCGGTGGGTCGGTCGGCAACGTGCTGCTCGTGTTCGGCGTCGGGCAGGTGGCGGGCGCCGTGCCTTTCACTCCCGGCGGCGCCGGAGTCCAGCAGGCGCTACTCGTGAAGGTCTTCACCGGCAGCGCCCCAACTGCCGTGGTAGCCGCCTACTCGGTCGGCCAGCAGATCGCGATTGCCGCCTTCACCGCCATCGTGGGGCTCGGTGCAGTCGTCTTCATCTTCCGCTTCCGCTCCTTCAAAGAAGTCATAGCGGCCGGGCGCGCCTCGCGCGAGGCCGAGCGCGAGTCCGAACAAGGCGATGGCGGGCCGGAGCCGCCTACCGCGATACCCCGGGCGCCTGGCGCACGAGCGTGACGGCTCGGGGCAGTCGCCTACAGCGAGATTGCTCGCGCTGGCCGCACGAGCCTCGACCGCCTCGGGCAGTCGCCTACTGCAAGCCCTCGCGCGCCTCGCGCACGAGCGTGACGGCCTCCGGGAACACGACCGCGATCACCTGGCGGATCTGCTGAGCCTGAGCCTCGGCGTCGCCCTGCAAGTTCACCCGGTTGACGGCCGCGACCGTCATGTCGACCGCAAGCTTGATCGCGTTGTCGGCCCAGGCCAGCGCCTGTTGACCCTGCATCTGTTCGGCAAACTGCGCGATACGCCGCTGAAGCTCATCCGGATCGCCGAACATGTCGCCAAAGCCTCCGCTCTCCATATTGTCATCCTAGCGTCCGCCACGCGGCAGGCTCCCCGTTAGCCCCGCAACTCATACACTGCCGTGCCGATGGCCCTAGCCCCAGAGATCAAGCAGCGCGTAGCCTTCGAGACGGACAGGCGCGCGCGCCTGTCCGTCCCCGCCGCGGCGGGTGGCGTGCTGTTCCTGCTGAGCGCCATCATCCTCAACGCGGCACTGAAGGAACTGCCAACCATCGGTCTCGTGCAGGGGCTCGAACCGGCGCTGCGCGGCGAAGGCACGCCGGTTATCAGTCCAAGGACCGGGGAGGTCAGGTACATCGACCATCATGCTTTCGGTCTAATCGCCGGCAACCTCCTGACTGCAGTGGCGATCCTGGCGCTCACGCTCGTGCTTTTGTTCCTGCAGGACTGCACCCGCTTTCGCCGCCCGCAGACATGGCCGCTGGGTCGCCCGCTGGTGCTGGTCGGCGGGATTGGCTACGCGGTGTTGAACCTGATCCACGAGGTGATCCTCGCGATCGAGGCGCACAAGTTCGTCAGCGGCAGCGACTTCTCCGGCAAAGCCGTCGAACGCGCGCTGCTCACTTCCGGCTCGTTGGGCATCTTCCTGACGCTGCTGGGACTGCTGGCGGCGCTCGGGCTCACAGTCGGAATGATTGCGACGATGGTCGGCACACAACGCGCGGGCCTGCTCCCACGCTGGCTCAGTGTGATTGGCATGCTCGCTGCCCTGCTGTTCCTGCCGCTCTTCGGCTCGAGCTTCGTGACCGCTTTCATCCCGGCGTTCTGGCTGGTCGCGGCAGCGTTCCTGTTGTGGGAACGCTTGCCGAGTGGCGACCCCCCCGCCTGGGCCGCCGGCGAGGCAATACCCTGGCCGACGCAGTCAAGGCGGGGCGCCACGGGCGAGGACACGAAGGACGAGCCCTCGACAGGCATCGGGCAGAAGCTCAGGGGCGCTCTGGGCGGAGGCGAACCGGCCGCCGAACTTGCGCCGCCGCCAACGCCCGTCAGTGGCGGCTCACGCCGCAAGCGTCGCAAGCGCAGCTGACCGTCGGCGACCGCTTGTCGTTGGTGCCGCTCACGGCGACGCAAGCTTGGTAGTCGTCACCGCGGGACTCGCGTTCGCACGTCCAATCGATTCGTGTACTTGGCCGCTACGTCCCACGATCTCGAGTGGTGTGGGCCATTTTGCCGGCTGATGTTGACGATTGGAGCCCCCCTGGAGCGGGAATAAATAGAGAAGACCGCAGGTTGGCCTTTGGCCACCTCGATCGCGAGTTTTGACAATGCATCAAATGCCACCCGAAAAGGGTGGCGTGAAGGGAGGGTCCCATGGAGGCCGCTTCTATCCATCCGCGTGCGGCGCAAGGGGTAAGTCCGCCGCTTGCTCAGACAGACACAGGTGAGCGGCCGGTCGCCAGCTCGTGGTCGCCGGCCAATCCGGCGCCGCTAGGCCTGGCAGCGTTCGCGATGACCACGTTCGTGCTGTCGATGTTCAATTCCAATCTCGTCAACGAAAAGGGAACGCCCGTCGTGTTGGGGCTGGCGCTCGCATATGGCGGGATCGTGCAACTACTCGCCGGTATGTGGGAGTTTCGCACGGGTAATACCTTTGGCGCGGTGGCGTTCTGCTCCTTCGGCGCCTTCTGGATCTCGTTCTGGGCGCTCAACGTGTTCTACGCCAAGAGCATCGGCGGCAACGCGGGACACGCGGTCGGGGTGTACCTGGCGGCGTGGGCGATCTTCACCGCCTACATGACGGTTGCGGCTCTACGCGTCAGCGCGGCTGTGCTGCTCGTGTTCGTCTTGCTGACCATCACGTTCATCCTGTTGGCGATCGGCGCCATCGGGCCGCACACGACCGTTACACATTGGGGTGGCTATCTCGGTCTCGCGACCGCGGCGGCGGCCTGGTATGCGTCGTTTGCCGTTGTAACCAACTCGACGTTCAAACGAACGGTGTTTCCGGTGATGCCACTCGGCGGCGAGTAGAGTCAGCCCAGGCAGGTGCCAAGGCGATGGCGAACGGAGGAGCGATGCCGCGAAGAAGGGCAGCGACGAGGATCAGGAGGGAGATGTAGCTCATGGCAATCAATACCGACGCGCTCGATTCTGAGCTGGCGCGGATGCTGGAGGTGGAGCGTTTCGAGCCTCCGCAAGGCTTTCGCGAACATGCCCTCCTGAACGATCCGGCTGTCTACGAGCAGGCCGCGCGCGACCCACAGGCATGGTGGGCGGCGCAGGCGGATGAGCTCGATTGGTTCGCGCCTTGGGAGAAAATCCTGGACGACTCCAATCCCCCTTTCTACAAGTGGTTCGTGGGAGGCAGGATCAACGCCTCCTACAACTGCTTGGATCGGCATGTGGAGGCAGGCCGTGGCGAGCGCGTGGCATTTCACTGGCGCGGCGAGGACGGTGAGGAGCGCGACATCACCTACGCACAGTTGCTGGCCGAGGTAAAGCGCTTTGCCAGCGCGTTGAAGGATCAGGGGGTAAGCAAGGGCGACGTCGTCGGCATCTACCTGCCGATGATTCCCGAGGTCGTGGTGGCGATGCTCGCCTGCGCACGCATCGGAGCGCCGCACAACGTCGTCTTCGGAGGCTTCTCCGCGGAGGCGGTGCGCGAGCGCATGGAGTTCTCTGAGGCGAAGGCGCTGATCACCGTCGACGGCGCTGTCCGTAAGGGCAAGACCGCACCGGTCAAGGACCGCGTCGATGAGGTGATGGGAGATCTGGCAACGCTCGGGACGATCGTGGTCGTGCGCAGCAAGGGCACGCCATGTCAGATGAAGGCTGGTCGCGATGTCTACTACGACGAGATCCTTGCCGCCGCAGATGCCGAGTGCGAGCCAGAGCAACTGGACGCTGAGCATCCGCTCTACATCCTCTACACCTCCGGCTCGACCGCCAAGCCAAAGGGGATCCTGCACACGACCGGTGGCTACCTGACCGGTGTCAGCGCCACGCATCGCTACGTGTTCGACCTCAAAGCCGAGACCGACGTGTACTGGTGCGCGGCTGACGTCGGTTGGGTTACGGGCCACTCCTACATCGTCTACGGACCGCTGGCCAATGGCGCCACGTCGGTCATGTGGGAGGGGGCTCCCGACTACCCCAACAAGGGCGTCTGGTGGGAGCTGGTCGAGCGCTACAAAGTGTCGACCCTCTACTGCGCCCCGACCGCCATCCGCGCGTGCATCAAGTGGGGGGCGCAGTGGCCCGAGCAGCACGATCTCTCCTCGCTGCGCTTGCTCGGATCGGTTGGCGAGCCGATCAACCCGAAGGCGTGGCTCTGGTACCACAAGGTGATCGGTGGTGAACGCTGTCCGATCGTGGACACATGGTGGCAAACCGAGACGGGCGCGATCATGATCACGCCGCTGCCCGGCATCACGGCCACCAAGCCGGGCTCCGCGACACAGCCGTTTCCGGGCGTGCAGGCGCAGGTGCTGAGCGAGTCCACAGGGGAGCCGGTGAGCGAGGGCCAGGGACTGCTGGTGCTCACGCACCCGTGGCCCTCGATGCTGCGCACGCTCTACAAGGAGGACGATCGCTTCATCGGCACCTACTTCGAGCGCTTTGGCAAGGAGACGTATCTGGTGGGTGACGCCGCCCGTGTGGACGCCGATGGCTGCATATGGGTGATCGGACGCATCGACGATGTCGTCAACGTCTCCGGCCACCGGCTCTCCACAGCCGAGGTCGAGTCGGCGATCGTCGCCCATCCAGATGTAGCCGAGGCCGCTGTGATCGGTCAGCACGACGAGCAGTCAGGCCAAGCAATCGTTGCCTTCGTGACGCTCCAAGGCGAGCTACATGGAGACGAGGCGGAGGTCGAGAGCATCCGCGAGACCGTGGCCGAGCGGATCGGCAAGTTCGCACGTCCCAAGCGCATCATCTGGGCGGACGACCTGCCGAAGACGCGCTCCGGCAAGATCATGCGCCGTCTGCTGCGCGATATCGCCGAGGGGCGTGCGCTGGGCGACGTGACGACGCTGCGCGACCCGGCCGTCATGGGCGAGCTGGAGGAGCGGGTCAAGGAGCTGCAGGCACAAGAAGCCTAGGCTGGGGCCAGCCGAACCGCTGAGGTAGGGATGGATTTGGATTTGCGTTCCTTGAGCTCACAGGCGCCGGTCGCCAACGCCGCGGTTGGCTGATGGGCGGCGCACCGGCGAGTATCAGTAGTTAGTCTCATCGGCGATGACGAGTTCCGTCGACGCGGCAGGTACCGCGATCCAGACAGCTGGCCTGACGAAGCGCTTCGGCAAGCGTGCCGCGATCGACAGCGTGGATCTGCAGGTGCCGCGCGGCAGCGCCTTTGGCTTCTTGGGTCCCAATGGAGCCGGCAAGACCACGATGATCCGCATGCTGCTGGGCCTTACGCAGGCCAGCTCGGGCAGCATGAGCGTCCTTGGTCATCCCGTGCCCTCCGAGCGCGCCGCCGCCCTGGCAAGGGTGGGCGCGATCGTCGAGGAGCCGCGCTTTCATCCGCAGCTCACCGGCCGTGAGAACCTGCGTGTTGTCGCCGCCGTTCGTGGCCCGGAGACGCATGAGCGCATCGGTCCTGCCCTGCAAAGAGTCGGCCTCTCCGACCGAGCCGATGAGAAGGTCAAGAAGTACTCGCTCGGCATGCGCCAGCGCCTTGGCGTAGCGCGCTGTCTGTTGGCGGACCCGCTCCTGCTGATCCTCGACGAGCCCACAAATGGGCTCGATCCGGGTGGCATCCAGGAGTTCCGCGAAATGGTCCACGCGATGGTCGAGCAGGAGGGTCGCACCGTCTTCATCTCCTCGCACCTGCTGGACGAGGTGGAGAAGATCTGCGACCACGCCGCGATCGTCGACCGGGGCAAGATCATCACCCAAGGGGCTATCGCCGAGCTGGCCGAGGGCAGCACGCAACACGAGCTGATCGTGGGGGCCGACGACCTGGATCGAGCCCTGCTCGTGCTCGACGGCTGTCCCCAGGCAAAGCAGGCACGCCGCTCCGAAGGCAACCTGCAGGTGGTTCTATCCGTCGGCGACGACAGCTCCGCGCCAGAGTGCGCGGCCGCGATCAACTCGGCGCTCGTGGCGGCGGGCCTGGCCGTCTTTCGGCTGGAGCCGGTGCGCCAGAGCCTGGAGCAGCGCTTCCTGGAGGTCACATCGAGACTCAGTGACACTCCGGCTGAGGAGGTGACGGCATGAACGCAACGATCGCAGCCCAGATGACGGGCGCGGACATTCTCAAGCTGCGCAAGAAACGTGGGATCTTGATCTGGTCATTGGTACTGGCGCTCGGCCCGATCTTGATCTACTTCATCGCGGCCGTGATAGAGCACGCCTCGAACCCGGGCAAATACGGGCCGGCCGGCGGCACTCAAAACTTCTCTGATGGGTTGCGGGTGGTCGCGCTCTTCTTCGGACCGCTAGCGGCTCTCTTGATCGGGGTCGAGGGCGGCACCGGCGACGCCTCGGCCGGTGTCTTCCGAGATCTGGTGGTGACCGGGCGCTCGCGTCTGGCGCTATTCGGCTCGCGTGTTCCCGCCGCCTTGGCAGTGAACTTCGTGATGATGATCGGCGCTTATGTCCTGCTGCTGATCGGCACGTTTGCGTTCGCCGCGAACCTCCCGACACCGAGCGTCTCTCTGATCCTCAATGGCCTCGGCTTCACGCTGCTGGCGACCGGGATGCTGTGCGTGGTCGCTGTGGGATTGGCTTCTCTGACCACCTCAAAGCCGGCCGCGATCATTGCTCTGATCGCATGGCAGATCGTTGCGAGTCCGCTGCTGGCCAGCATCAACGGACTAGGTAAAGTCCGCGAGGGCCTGATGAGTCAGGCGACCGCGCACTTCAGCCCAGTCCACGTCGGCGAAGGCGGCCACGGCGCCAGCGTCACGCTGTCAGGCGGGACGGCTTTCATCGTGCTGCTCGCCTGGGTCGTCGTGTTCCTGGCGCTCGGCGCCTGGCGCACGCGCACGATGGACGCGTAGACGTCAGACCTTGCGATATTCCGGGACCCACGCGCCATCCTCCTGGCGCGTGAAGTCCTGAAACAGACCGGGCGCCTCGGCCTGCATGATGCGCGCGATCGTGTCGAACACGAGCCGCAGCTCCTCCTCGGCCCCTTCGGCCGTGCGCATCTCGATCACGTGGCGCAGGGTACGGGCGTTGGCGGTCCACAGGATGTCGGTTGAGAGGCCGATCGGCGCGAGGCGGCGCAAGGCGGAGGTGACCTCCTTCTTGATGTGAAACGGCACGCCCTCCTTGTCGATGCCCAGCTGATCGGCAGCACTCACCTGGAACTCCTCGAGCTGCTCGACGATGCTCAACACCTGCTCGCGTACGGGCTCGAGCGCCGGCGGCACGCGGAAGCCGATGTCGGTCAGGCGCACGTAGCGCAGGCTCTCCTGGCTGAAGGCCGAGCCGGCCCTGTGCCGGACGAGCTCGTGAGTGAACACTCGGCTCACGTCGCGCAGCGCAAACGACCAGTTGGCGTGCTCGAGGACGCTGCCGTGCGCGCTGCGCAGGATGTTGGCGAAGTATTCGCGCTGATCGGTGCGCACGCGGGTGACGTTCGGATTCAGCCCAGGCTCCCAGCTGCGATAGCAGGCTCTACCGCCGAACTCGACGATCAGTTCGCCGCCGTTGGGCTTCCCAGCCGACTCCTCCAAGCGGCGCTCGAGCCATGACTCGCCGCCGATGTCGCTCAAGTAGCCGCGCATCCCCTCGACCTCGATCGAGGGTCGTGCGATCAGGAATACCTTGGGCGTCGTCTCGTGCACGGGTCGGCGATGCTACCGTCCGCCACGGATGTGCCCGTCAACCTCAAATTCGAGCGACCCGGAGCTCGAGCAAACAGCCTGGAATCTCGAGCCGCTCGTCGATGGTCAGGGCCAGGATGGCGCGCGCGCACAGCTGGCCGAGGCGCTCGATCGCTCGCAGACATTCGCCGCGCGCTACGCGGGCAAGCTGGCAGGGCTCGACAGCATGGGTCTCGAGCAGGCGATGCGCGAGCTCGGCGGGATTCAGGAGTTGGTCGGCCGCGCCGGCACCTACGCGGGGCTGCGCTTCTCAGTCGACACTGCCGATCCGGCGGCGGGTGCGCTGATGCAGGAGGTCCAGGAGCGCGGCACCGAGATCGAGACGACCTTGCTGTTCTTCGAGCTGGAATGGGCAGCGCTCGAGGACGAGCAGGCGGAGGAACTGCTCGATGACGAGCTGCTGTCGTTCTGTGCGCATCACCTGCGCAACGTGCGTCGTTACCGCGAGCACCTGCTCTCAGAACCGGAGGAGAAGATCCTGGCTGAGAAGGCGGTCACCGGAGCAAGCGCCTGGTCGCGCTTGTTCGATGAGCTCACTTCGGCGATCGAGGTGCGCCTGCCGGGCGGTGAGGCAGGCGATGGCGCGTCGGCGGGCGCGGAGAGGGATGGGCAGCGGGTTGCAGAGGCGATGGCAGCGCCAAAGACAACGGCAGCGCTAGAGGCGGCGGCGCCAGCGACGGTGGCGCTCGACGTCGCGCTCAGCCGGCTCGTGCTTGCCGATCGCGAGCTGCGGCGCTCGACGGCCGAGGCGGTGACCGAGGCGCTGGCGCCGGGCTTGCGCACGCGCGCCTTCTTGTTCAACACGCTTCTGGCGGACAAGGCCACCGACGATCGCCTGCGCCGCTACCCAAGTTGGCTGGCGGCCCGCAACCTCTCAAACGAGGCAAGCGACGAGTCCGTGGCGGCACTGATCGAGGCGGTTCGCGCGCGCTACGAGCTGCCGCGGCGCTGGTATCGCCTGAAGGCGAAGCTGCTCGGCATCGAGCGGCTGGCCGACTACGATCGCATGGCGGCTGTCACCGAGGATGAAGTCAGCTACTCGTATGCCGATGCACGTGAGCTGGTGCTCGACTGCTACTCCTCTTTCTCCCCGAAGCTCGGCGAGGTCGCCAGGGGCTTCTTCGACGGGCACTACATAGACGCGCCGGTACGACCCGCAAAGCGAGGTGGAGCCTTTTGTGCCTCAGCGGTGCCCTCGGTGCACCCGTACGTGATGCTCAACTACACCTCGCGCCGTCGCGATGTTCTGACGCTCGCTCACGAGCTGGGCCACGGCGTCCACTTCGCGCTCGCGGCCAAGCAGGGAGTCTTCCATCAGGGCACGCCGCTGACCTTGGCCGAGACGGCGTCGGTGTTCGGCGAGACGATTGTCTTCGGGCGTCTGCTCGAAGAGGACTCATCGCCGTCCTCGCGCCTGGCGCTGCTGGCCGAGAACATCGAGGGTGCGCTCGCCACGGTCTTCCGCCAGGTGGCGATGAACCGCTTCGAGGAGCTGGTCCACACGGCCCGCCGCGAGCAGGGCGAGCTGTCGGTCGAGCGCTTCGGCGGGCTGTGGTTCGAGAGCCAGGAGGAGATGTTCGGCGACTCGGTCGAGGTCACCGAGGGCTATCGCAGCTGGTGGTCCTACATCCCGCACTTCATCGGCTCGCCGGGCTACGTCTATGCGTATGCCTACGGTCAGTTGCTCGCGTTGTCGGTCTACCAGCGCTATGAGCAGCAGGGCGATGAGCTGGTCCCGCGCTACCTCGAGCTGTTGGCCGCCGGCGGTTCGCGCTCGCCGCAGGAGCTCGGCCGGATCGTGGGTATCGACCTGGCCGATCCGGGATTTTGGGATGCGGGCCTTGACTTGGTCGAGCGCCAACTGCAGGCCGCCGAAGAGGCCGCTCGCGACGCCGGCCGGGCTTAGGGCTGGACAGTCTCCAAGGACGGGGTGGCTGCGGCCAAGCTTAGAGACGTCTCTAAGGACCGGCCGTCCAGGTCGGTTTATCGGCCGGTCTCGAGTTCACTCGCTATCGCCGTCGCCAGGGCGCGATGGCCGCATCCTCGGCACCTGTGCAAGGCCGGAAGGAGCGTGCCTGACGCGTGGGACGGAAGGATCGCACCTGGGGCGCAAGGCCGCGAATATCGTTCCGGAAGATGGCGCCTGTCACCGTTTGGCGCGCCATAGCGCGGGCGACGATTGACTCGGCCACGGCTTCCGCGTCGACCACGTATTGCGAGTCGCGTATGAGCTCTCGGATTAGTTGTATTTGTCGGTGCATCGAGGTCACCACTGTCTTATCGGCAGCGTGTACGTCGGGTTCAGGGGCGAGCGCTCGAGCCGACGAGTGTTCGACCGCATCGTCTGCCCTGCCGGTTCAGCAATCGGATGTGCGCTTGAGATAGACCACGCGGTACTCGAGTCGCTGACCTGAGACGGCGCGAATCGCGCTGACCAACGAGGCGATCCCAGCGGGACGACGAGAGAACCTCGACGAGGACGCGATCAATATGCCTGGGTGATGTTCTCCAGCAGTCAGGTGCGCGGCGGAGATATGCGTGAAGTCCGCGACGTTCTCGGCGAGCAGCGCACAACCCCGCTCGAGTGTCGCCGCGAATGTAGTATTATCACAACACGCTGGCAACCAAAGTCAGCAGCAGCGCCTTCGTCGCTAGGATTCGGCTATATCGGGAAAGTTCTACTATCGAGATTTGATCGGACAGCTTGAACTAAGTGTGGGTCGTCTGAACTCGGAATGGCCTATAATCGGAACCAACTGAATTGATGTTCCACCAGTAGAAATAATCAGCGGACCTGACCCGGGGCGCGTTGCCCTGGCAAATGGGGAGGATGCACCCTCCCCGCCCCCATTGACGACACTTCAGAAGGCGCAGTCTCCGGACAGGCCAAGCCGCGTACGGAGTTTACTGCATTCCTATTCAGAACTGAATTCCCTGACACTGGCATCGTTCTGATTTCTGGGTTGTCAGAGCAGTCCAAGCGCGCTGCCGACCCCGTGTACGAGGTTGAACAGCGGCTGCGGGACGATCCCGAAGAAGATCGTCGCTGCGCCGGCGAGGACGGCCACGAAGGCGACCTCGGGCTGGAGACGCGGGGCGCCCGTGGCGAGGGGGATCGTGGCTCCACCTGCTCCCGCCAGCGAGGACGGTCCAGTGCCGGGAACCGCACCCCCCGCTTCGTCGTCAAGCTCAGGAGAGCCGCCCGCTATCGCGGGAATCGTGCTCGGCGGGGGTGTTGTGGCCGCGGCGGGGGAGGGGCTCATCCACATCGTGGCGATCACCGGCAGGTAGTAGCCGAGTGAGATCATCGAGCCGATCACGATCACCACGCCGAGCCAGGTATAGCCGCCGGCCACCGCTGCGTCGATCAAGTAGAACTTGCCGATGAAGCCCGCCGTGGCAGGGATGCCGGCGAGGGCGAGCATCGAGATCGTCATCGGCCAAGCCAGCAGCGGTCGCTCGCGGCCGAGGCCGGCCAGCGTCTGGATGCCGTCGCCAACCCAGCCGTCGGGGTCCTCGTCCTCGTTCGGCCACTCCTGCGGATTACGAGCCTGAGCCAGGGCTCGCGTTTCGCGCTCGCGGGCGACGATCACGGCAAAGGCGGCCATGTTCATTGGCAGGTACACCGCCAGGTAGAAGACGAGCGCCTGGGCGCCGAGCTGGGTGGAGACGACCACGCCGGCCAGGATGTAGCCGGCCTGCGCGACGGAGGAGTAGGCGAGCATTCGCTTCAACGAGGACTGCCCAAGCGCCCCGACGTTGCCGACGAGGATCGTGATCGTCGCAAGCGCCGCCAAAGCAGGCCCCCAGCTACCGTGCGCTTCGATCAGTGCGACGTCGAACAGACGCAGCAGCACTCCGAGCGCCGCCACCTTGGTCGCGACCGCCATGAAGGCGGTGATCGGTGTTGGCGCACCCTCGTAGACATCGGGCGTCCACTGGTGGAAGGGCGCAACGGAGGCCTTGAAGGCGAGCCCGGCGACGCAAAGCGCGACACCCGTCAGCAGCATCGCGTTGTTCGCCAAACCGCTGCTGGAGATTGCACTTGCGATGCCGCCGAAGTCGGTTGCGCCCGTGGCTCCATAGAGCAGCGCGATCCCGTAAAGCAGTGTCGCGCTGCCGACCGAGCCCACGATCAGATACTTCAATCCAGCCTCGAGCGAGTGCTCGTTGCGCATTTCAGTTGCGCAAAGAACGTAAAGCGGAATCGAAAGAAGCTCGAGCCCCAGGAACAGGGCGACGGTGTTCTGGGCGGCGCCGAGCAGCGCCATGCCGCCGATCGTCGTCAGCAGCATTGCGTGCAGCTCGCCGTGCGCCGCTTCGCGCGAGGCGCGCGAGCGCCAGGCGAGCAGCACGGTGGCCATGCCGCCCACGGCGAGGATCAGGTTCAAAGTGAGCGACAGGCGGTCGATGCGCAGCGCGCCAGAGACGATTGACTCGGGCGAGTTCCAACGCCAGATCGTCAAGCCGAGCGAGGCCCCGAGCGCGACGAGTGCCAGCGCCGGCACGACCTGCTCGCGGATCCAGCGCGAGCCGAGCAACCCGACGAGCAGCACGACGATCGCCCCGCCGAACAGGGCGATCAGCGGTGAGAGGGCCGCGAAGTCGACGTGCGGGCCTTTGAGTGTCGCGAGCAAGATCATGGTTCAGTCGAGGCCAAGGCTGAAGGGCCGGTGGTAAGCGCGTTGTGCGCAGCGGCGACAGATGTGCTCGCCGAGTTTTCAGAGCGCTTCAGCGCACCTTGGGGGTAAAGCGCGAGGAACACGATCACGGCGAGCAGGGGAACGAGCACGAGCGCGTCGGTGCGCGTGAGGTCGCGCGATTCAACGTCCTTGCCGACGCGATTGTGCATCGCGCGGATGAACACCCGTAGGGCATAGACGCTGGCCATCACAACACCGCTGAACGCGATCACGGCGATCGCGAGCTTGGCTTTGAAGACGCCCAACAGGATCAAGAACTCGCCAACGAAATTGGCCGAGCCGGGCATCGCCAGCGTGGCGAGCGCAACCACCAGGAAGATCGTGGCGAGCACCGGCGCGCGGAAGGCGATGCCGCCCATCTGGCGGATGTCCTGCGAGCCGCCGGCACGCTGCGCCAGCAGCGCGATGATGAAGAAGATCGGGGCGACCACGAGCCCGTGGTTGACCATCTGCAAGAGCGCGCCCTGAGCGCCTTGTGGGTTCAGGGCGAAGATGCCAAGCGTGATGAAACCGAGCTGCGCCACCGAGGAGTAGCCGGCGATCAGGCGCGCGTCGGTTTGCGTGAAGGCAACCGCCGACCCATAGATGATGGAGCAGAGCGCGATGATCAGCATCAGCGTCTGGAAGTGGGCGGCGCCCTGAGGGAACAGCGGCAACACGATTGCCAGGAAGCCGTAGGCGCCGACCTTCGAGAGTACGCCGCTGAAGACCATCAGCACCTCGATCGGCATCGCCCGATATCCGTCGGGCATCCAGCCGTGCAGCGGGAAGGCGGGCATCTTCACGAGGAAGGCGGCGGCGAAGAACAGGAAGATCCACTCCTGCGAGCCCCTGCTTAGCGGTAGGCCTTGCAGCTGGGAGAGCACGAACGTGATGTGTCCGCCGTTCTGCTCGCCGGCGAGCACGCCGGTGGCGATAGCTGCGGCCAGCATCAGCAGCGAGCCGACGAGCGTATAGATGACGAGCTTGATCGTGGCTTTGACGCGATCCGGTCCTTCGCCCCAGGCCCCGATGAGGAAGTAGAAGGGGATCAACATCAGGTCGAAGAAGGCGACGAACAGGGCGAGGTCCTGGGCGAGGAAGGCGCCGAGCACGGCGGACTCGGCGAGCATGAACTGGAAGTAGAAGAGGCGCGGCCTGTCCCACGAGCGCAGGTTGGATGCAAGCACCGCGGCGAAGAACAGCAGTGTCGTGAGCCCGATGAGCAGCACGTTCAACCCGCTGACGCCGAGCTTGTAGTGGATGCCGAGTTCGGCGATCCAAACGATGTCGGTCACGTCCTTCAGCCCGTGCGAGCCGGGTCCGTACTGGGCGATGTAGCCGATGGCAAGGCCGAGTGCCGCGAGGGTCCCCGCCAGAGCGAGCAGGCCCGGTAGGCCCCACTTGCGCTGCGCGGAGACTGCGTCGGAATCGGCGATGCCCCCTGCACGCGCGCGGGACCCGCCGGTTGGGATGAGCGCCCCGAGCAGCCCGCAGACGGCCGGTAGCCAGATGAGGATTGAGAGAGGCGGCATCAGTCGTGAATGGAGGGCAGGAAGACGGTCAAAGTGGGGAGGGTGGGAGGCAAGCTCATGCCTGTAGCAGGAAGTAGAGGCCAAGTGCCGCGATGCCGAGCACGACAAGCGCTGCGTAGTAGCGCAAGAGTCCGGTCTGCACAGCACGCACCGATGCGGAGCCGGCCTTGACGAGGCCCGTGGTGCCGCCGACGATCGCCCCGTCGACGAACACGCGCTCGAAAGTGGTGCTGGCAAAGCGCCCGGCAGCGGCCGCAGGCTTCACGATCAGCGCATCGATCAGCTCGTCGAAGTACCACTTGTTGACGAACAGGGTGTACAGAGGCTTGAAGCGCGTGCGGGCGCTCACGGCGATCGAGGGCTGCTTGACCCAGATGCGGTAGGCGATCGCAATACCGCTCAACCCCAGCACGGTGCCGAGGGCCAGGCCGAACCACAGTAGGCCGTCGCGCGTGTGCACCGTGTAGAGCGTCGAGCCGTAGAAGCTGGGTTCGAGGAATTTGTCGATCACGTAGTCGACATTGGGGATCTGCACGAGCCCTGCGCCGACAGCGCCGATCGCGAGGATCACCATCGCCACGCGCATCGGCAGCTCTCGCTCGGCGATCGCGTGCGTGGGCCCGGGGAAGCCGACGTCGGTGTCCTCGACCTCGCCGTTGGCGGGGTTGGTCGGCTCTGGAGCGTGGTAGAGGTGGCCGCCTTCGAGCTCCTTGGCCTGCTCCACCGGATCGCCGTAGAAGGCGCGGAAGATCATGCGGAAGGTGTAGATCGCCGTCATGAACGCGCCGATGTATCCGAACACGTACAGCGCCCAGTGCCAGCCGCCGCGCTCGCCCGTCACGAGCAGGATCTCGTCCTTGGAGAAAAAGCCGGAGAAGGGGGGTATGCCGGACAGGGCGAGGCCGCCGATGACGAAGCAGGCGAACGTAAACGGCATCGCCTTGCGGAAGCCTTTCATCTTGTCGAGCGACTGCTCGCCGCCCATCGCACCGATGATCGAGCCGGCGCTCATGAACAACAGCGCCTTGAAGAAGGCGTGAGTCATCAAGTGGAACATGCCGGCGGCGTAGGCACCGACGGACACCCCCATGATCATGTAGCCGATCTGCGACATCGTCGAGTAGGCGATCACGCGCTTGATGTCGGTCTGCGTCAGCGCAATGGTGGCGGCGATCACGAGCGTCGCGCAGCCGATGATCGCGCCCACATCCTGCGCCGCGGGAGCCAGTTCGAAGAAGGGGTGCATGCGCGCGATCAGGTAGACGCCGGCGGTCACCATCGTGGCCGCGTGGATCAAAGCGGACACGGGCGTGGGCCCCTCCATCGCGTCGGGAAGCCATGTGTGCAGAGGGATCTGCGCCGACTTGGCGAACGCCCCGACGAGCAGCAGCAGGCAGCCGGCGGTGACGTCGCCTTCGCCGCTCGTGAACACATTCGGCGCGGCCTTGAACGCCTTCAGGAAATCGAGCGTGCCGGTGTGCTTGAAGAGGAAGTACGTGCCGAGCACGAGCCCGACGTCGCCGACGACGTTGATCACGAACGCCTTGATGCCGGCTTTGGTCGCGGTCGAGCGCCGGTACCAGAAGGAGATCAAAAGATAGGAGGCGGCACCGACAAAGGCCCAGCCCACGATCAAGAGCAGGAAGTTGCCGGCCAAGACCAGCAGCAGCATCGAGAAGACGAAGAAGTTGAGGTAGGCGAAGTAGCGCGCGAAGCCTTTGTCCGCGTCCATGTAGGACACCGAGTACAGGTGGATCGTGGTCGAGACGCCCGTGACGATCAGGATCATGAAGACCGACAGCGGGTCGACCAGAATCGACATCTGCGCGTCGAGGCCGACCGTGCTCGCGTAGTTCCACAGCGAGGAGACGAACTGGCGGTCGTGGGGCGCGTGGCTTTGCAGCGAGATCAGCGTCGCGAGCGCCGCCAGGAAGGCCAGGAAGATCGCGGCCGTGCCGATCCAGCCGGCGGTGCGCCCGGGCAGCTTCTTGAAACCTGCGCCGATGATGAGCGTGCCCAGCAGTGGGAACGCCAGCACAAGCCAGCCATAGGTGGTCGTCATACCTGCTCCTCCGACTCACGGCCGTCCTGGGCACGCAGGCCAAGCTGGGCAAGGACGCAAGAAGCGAAATGTGCTTTGCACATGAGCGACTGAGGACGCCGCCCAGCGCCGGCATGCGTGCCCAGGATCATCCTTGAAGCTCCCGTAGCTCGTCCACATCGATGGGCAGGCGCCGGCGGTGGATCGCGACGATCATGCCGAGCCCGATGCAGACCTCACAGGCGGCGACGGTCATCACGATCAGCGCGAGGATCTGCCCGTCGCCATTGCCCCACATGCGCGAGAAAGCGATCAACGAGAGGTTGGCGCCGTTGAGCATCAGCTCCAGGCAGAGCAGCACGACAAGCGGGTTGCGACGCGTCATCACGCCGAACGCGCCCGTGCAGAAGACGATCGCCGAGACGGCGAGGTACCAGCCGATGCTCACCAGCCGCCTCCGTCTGGGTCTGGGTGCTCGTCGTCGAGACCGCCTGCCCCGCGGGCGTGCGCGAGCGCAAGCCCTTCGACGCCCTCGACCATCGTGCCGGTACCGCGGGGACGCAGGATGTCAAGCGGGGTGAGCCGGTTGCGCTCGTCGTCGTCTTCGAGGCCGCCGCGCCGGCGCGCGAGCACCACGCCGCCGACCGCCGCTATCAGCAGCAGCAGCGAGGAGGCCTCGAACACGAGCAGGAAGCGCGTCAGCAGCAGGTTGCCGATGTAGGCGGGCGTGCCGAACGTCCGCGGTCCCGGAGCGTAGGGTGCGCCGTCGCCGGACACGGCCTTCAGTCCGCTGCCGAGCAGAGCGATCAACAGCTCGACGAGCAGCACCCCGGCGAACAGCGCACCGGTCAGCTTGCGCCCGTCGGCTCCGCGCGAGCGCGGACGGCGCGAGAGCACGCCGTCCAGCGACTGCTCCTCGTCCCCGACATACGCGACTACGAACACGTAGAGGACCATCACCGCGCCGGCGTACACGACCACCTGCGCGGCGGCGACGAATTCGGCGCGCAGCAGCAGGAACAGCACGGCCAACGAGAGCAGATGTCCGACAAGCGCGAGCACACTGTAGAAGGGATTGCTGAATGTGACCACGCCGATGGCGCCGGCGATCACGCCGATTGCCGCTATGAAGAAAAGGACAGCCGACACGTCTATCGGGCCATCGTTTTTTGAGAAATAGAAGTTCGTGCGAGTTGGTGCACCGCGCGTGTCGCCATCACTCGCCCTCCCGGCGTAGCGGCGTGCGCTCGAGCGGCTCGGCGAGCAGCATCTCCTTGGTGAAGATCAGGTCGCTGCGCGTGTAGTCGGACATCTCGTAGTCGTGCCCCATCGTGATCGCGTCGAAGGGACAGGCGACCTCGCAGTAGCCGCAGAAGATGCAGCGGGATAGGTTGATCTCGTACACCTCCGCATAGCGCTCGCCGGCGGACACGCGGTGCTCGGGCGTGTTCTCTGCCGCGACGACGCGAATGCAATCGGAGGGGCAGGCGGCCGCGCACAGCGAGCAGCCGACGCACTTCTCGAGGCCGGTGTCCTCGAACTTGTGCAACTTGTGTCTGCCCCTGAAGCGTGGATAGACCGGCGTCTTCTCCTCGGGATACTCGAGCGTCACGGGTTTCTCGAGCATCCGTCCGAACGTGGTCTTCATGCCACGCAAGGTTTCGCCAAACGCACGATAGGTGCCGCGCGCCGCCCCCGGCGCCGGGGTGCGCATCACCTGGATCACGTCGTCTCCCGGAGGCCAAGTCATGGCTGTCTCCGAGGCACGTGAAGGGTTGGGTGGGGGAGGACGCGCATCAGTGCGTCACCACCACGAGCACCGCGGTCACGAGCGCGTTGAGCGTCGCCAGCGGCAAGAGGATCTTCCAGCCGAAGCTCATCAGCTGGTCGTAGCGTAGGCGCGGCAGGGTGGCGCGCACCCAGATGAACAGGAACGTCATCAGGCCCATCTTGAACAGCACCACGAAGGGGTCGACCCAGCCGGGGGGATGGATGCCGAAGGGCAGCAGCCAGCCGCCGAGGAAGACGGTCGTGACGATCCCGGAAACGACAAGCACGTTGAGGTACTCGGCGAAGTAGTAGGAGGCAAAGCGTCCGCCGCCGTACTCGGTGTTGTAGCCGCCGACCAGCTCGGCGTCGGCCTCGGTGAGGTCGAAGGGAGCGCGGTTGGTCTCGGCAAAGCCGGCCACCAAGAACACAAGGAAGCCGAAGAACTGCGGCACGACGTACCACATGCCCTGTTGGGCTTCGACGATCCCTGTCAGCGACAGTGTGCCGGCGGTGAAGATCACGCCGACGAGCGCCAGGCCCTGGGAGACCTCGTAGGAGATCAGCTGCGCGGCCCCGCGCATCGCGCCGAGGAACGAGTACTTCGAGCCCGAGGACCAGCCGCCGAGCATGATCCCGTAGAAGGCCACGGCGCCGAAGGCGAACAGGTAGAGCGGCCCGATCGACACGTCCACTCCGTAAAGCCCGACAGGTGTGCCAAAGATGTGCTGGACGTTGCCGAAGGGAATGATCGCGAAGGCGGCGACGGCGGTCACGATCGAGATGCAGGGAGCCAGCGCGAACAGGAAGCCGGTAGAAGTGCTTGGTCGGAACTGCTCCTTGGTCAGGAGCTTCACGATGTCGGCCAGCGGCTGCAGTGCGCCGAAGGGGCCGACGCGGTTGGGTCCGTAGCGGGCCTGCATGCGACCGAGTAGCTTGCGCTCGGCCAGCAGCACGATCGGCACCAGTTGTAGCCCGACGGCGAAGATCACAATCGCCTTGATGATCTGGATCCACCATTCTTCGTAGAAGCCGACGATGGCGAGTGTGTTCATCGCTTGGCCCCCGAGACATCGGGGAACGTCATGAGCCCGGCATCGGTGTCGAGCCTCACGAGGCCACCGCCGTCGCGCGCTCGTGCGGGCGCAGGCCCTTGCCGCCGATCTCCTCGAGCGTGAGGCCCGCGTACTGAGGTACAGCGTCGAACAATTGTTGGGAGGCCATGCCGCCGGTGAGCACGTCGAGGTCGAGCCCGACCCGCGCAGCGACGTCGGCGATCACCTGCCACTCGGCGCGGCTCTCCCCAGGCTTCGCGACGGCCGGGCGCAGGCGCTGGAGGCGCCCGTCAGGGTGCACGACGGTGCCCTCCTTCTCGGGGTAGGCCCCGGCGGGGAAGACGATGTCGGCGTGCTCGCGGATCGCGTCTGTCAAGAACATCGCGTGGCTTATAACGGTTGTCGCGTTTGCAAGCGCCCTCGTCCACAGCTCGCGGTCCTGCTCGTCGGCTGCTCCCGTGAGAGGATCGGCGCCGAGCAGGTAGAGACAGCTCAGCTCGCCCTCGCTCAGCCCTTGGGCGATCGCGCGGGCGTCGAGGCCGTCCTCGTCAACGGAGCTCAAGCCAGGTCCGGCGTTGGGCAGTGCCCCGGCCTCGCGCAGTCCGCGCCCATTGCTCTGTGCCGGGATTTCCAGCAGGCCGGCGTTGTCGGTGTCGGCGATGCCAAGCGTCCCGGCCAAGTCCAGCAGCGCCTGTGCTGCGCGCGCGCCGTCGGGGCCGGCTGTGAGCCGCTCGCCCCACAGCACCACGATCTCCTCGCCGGCCTCTTTCAGCTTTGCGATCAGCTCGCCGGGTCCCTCGAGTAGATCCGCAGCGCTCGCGCGGACCAGCTTCATGCCGTGACGGCGCACGCCCTTGCGCAGGCGCAGATCGAGAATCGCCGCGTCGGGGACAAGGTCGCACTCCAGTGCAAGCACGGCATGAGCGAACTCCAGGTCTGAGACCTTCGCCTGCAGCCCCGGCTCGCCCAGTGCCCGGTGCAGCTCCAGCGGCAGCGTGCCCGCGACGCGCGAGTCGATGTTGGGCGAGTCCAACCCCTCGCGCAACAGTCGTCCGAGCAGGAAGCCCTCCTCGTTGGTGGCTCCGCCACCGACGAGCGCGCCGCTCTGCGCACCTGCGCGTCCCAGGCGTGTGGCGGCTTCCTCCAGTGCCCGCTCCCAGGACACGGCACGCAGCTCACCGCCGTCGCGGATCATCGGCTGCGTGATGCGGTCTTCGCCAAGCGAGGGATAGGCAAAGCGCCCGCGGTCGCACAGCCAGCCGTCGTCGACCTCGGGGTGGTCGCGGGCCAGTACGCGCAGCACGCGCTCGTCGCGCACCGTCAGCGACACGTTGCACTGCGCCGCGCACAGCGTGCAAACCGAGCCGGAATCCTCGATGTCCCAAGGGCGCGCGCGGAAGCGGTAGTTGCGCGAGGTCAGCGCGCCAACTGGGCAGAGCTCGATGATGTTGCCGCTGAACGGCGCCACATATGGGTTGCCGTCGAACGTCGATACGTATGAGTGCGCGCCGCGCTCGAGCAGCACGAGCTGGTAGTCCTCGGCCACCTCCTGGCTGTAGCGCACGCAGCGGTAGCAGAGGATGCAGCGCTCGCGGTCGATCGCGATCGTCTCCGATAGCGCAAGCGGCTTGACGAAGTGGCGCTTTTCCTCGACGAAGCGCGTCTTGCCGGGACCCCAGCCGAAGGTGATGTCCTGCAGCGGACACTCGCCACCCTTGTCGCACACGGGGCAGTCCAACGGATGGTTTACGAGCAGGAACTCGACGACCGATTCCTGAGCGACTTTCACGCGCTCGGATTGGGTGTGCACGACCATCCCGTCCTTGACGGGCGTCGAGCAGCCGGTCTGCAGCTTGGGAATGCCCTCGATCTCGACAAGGCACATGCGGCAGGCGCCGACGGGATTGCCGAGCTTCGGCTCGTAACAGAAGACGGGTATCTCGACGTCGCCGAGCTTGGCGGCGTCGACCAGCATCGCGTTTTCCGGCGCCTGCACCTCGCGCCCGTCGATCGTGAAGGTGATCGTCTTGGCTTCGGGCCTTGGCATCAGCCTGTTACTCCTGCCGCAAGGGCGGGCTCTGGCGCTCCGGCGCCGAGGCCGTTGCGGATGCGCGCGGCCTCGATGTGCTCTTCGAACTCGTCTCTGAACTTGGCGATCAGCGAGCCGATCGGCATCGCCATCGCGTCGCCGAGCACGCACAGGCAGTTGCCGATGATGTGCTCCTGAACGGAGGCCATGATCTCGATGTCCATCGGCGTCGCCGTTCCTGCGTCGATGCGTTCGAGCATCTTCACGGTCCAGTTGGTGCCCTCGCGGCAGGGCGTGCACTTGCCGCAGGACTCGTGGCGGTAGAACTTCGCGACCTTCAGCGCGACGTCGAGGATCGGCGTGGAGTCGTCCACGACGATGATCGCCCCGGAGCCGAGCATCGAGCCGGCCTTGGCCATCGCTTCGAAGTCATAGGGAAGGTCCAGGTCCTCGGCCTTCAGCACCGGCGAGGATGAGCCGCCGGGGAACCAACACTTGATCTCACGTCCTTCAGGCGGGCCACCGGCGAGGCCGTAGATGATCTCGCGGGACGGGGTGCCAAGCTCGATCTCGTAGTTGCCGGGCCTCTGCACGTGCCCAGAGACCGACACGAGCTTCGTGCCTTTGGATGTCTCGGTGCCGAGCTTGGCGTAATTTTCGCCGCCCATCCTGATGATGGCGGGCACAGTCGCGAGCGTCTCGACGTTGTTGATTAGCGTTGGCCCCTGATACAGCCCTTGGTTGGCCGGGAAGGGAGGCTTCAGGCGCGGATTGCCGCGCTTGCCTTCGAGCGAGTCCAGCAGCCCGGTCTCCTCGCCACAGATGTAGGCGCCGGCCCCACGATGCACGACCAGCGAGAGCGAGTGTCCCGAGTCAAGGATGTTCTCGCCGATGTATCCAGCGGCGGTCGCTTCGGCGAGCGCCGCGTCGAGCACGTCGGCCTGATGTACGTACTCGCCGCGGATGTATATGAACGAGCGAGAAGCGCCGGCGGCATAGGAGGCGATGATCAGCCCCTCGATCAGCATGTGCGGCGACTTCTGCATCAGTTCGCGATCCTTGAACGTGCCGGGCTCTGACTCGTCCGCGTTGCAGACGAGGTACTTGTCGATCGCCCCTTTGGGCAGGAAGGACACCTTCTTGCCCATCGCGAAACCGGCTCCGCCACGCCCGCGCAGGCCGGAGGCTTCGAGCTGTGCGAGCACGTCCTCGGGCGTAGTGGCAAGTGCCTTGCGCAACGACTCGTAGCCGCCGCGCTTGGCGTACACGTCAAGCGTCGCGAGACCCGGCTCGTCGATGTCCTTGAAGAGCAGCGCTTCGGTCATTGCGTGCCTCCCTCGACCGCGTGCGCCGGGAACTCGCGCGAGTTGGCGTTCGGGTCGGCCACCAGTCGTGTCGAGAGTTGCTTCTCGGGCAGCACTGGGCGCCCGGCGCGCGTGTCGTCCAGCAGCTGGGGAATGTCCTCGAGCGTGAGCGGTCCCACGAACACGCCATCCACAGATGCCATCGGCGCGATGTCGCAGGCGCCGAGGCACTCGAAGGAGCGCACGTTGAAGTCGGGATCGTCTCCGGCTGCCTCGCTGACAGCCTCGTGCAGGGCGTCGGCGCCGCGCAGCGAGCAGGAGATGTTCGTACAGACGTACACACTGTGCTTGCCGACGGGCTCGGTCTCAAGCATGTCGTAGAACGTCGCCACAGCTGCCAGATAAGCCGGCGTTACGCCCATCACCTCGGCTACTTCCTCGATCGCCTCAGGCGAGCACCAGCCATGCACCCGCTGCGCCGCCTCCAATGCTGGGAGCGCAGCTGAGCGGCTGTCGGGATAGAGGGCCATGTGCGCCTCGATGTCGGCGCGCAGCTCCGCATTCATCGGTCGATGCCTCCGAGTATCGGGTCGAGCATCGCGAGCGTCGCGATCATGTCGGCGATGTAGGAGCCCTCGGCCATGTGCGAGAGCGCCTGCAGGTTCACGAACGAGGGGTCGCGCATGTGTACACGCGCCGGCTTGGAGGAGCCGTCGGAGCGCACGAAGCAAGCCAGCTCGCCGCGCGGCGACTCGATCGGATAGTAGATCTCACCCGGCGGCACCCTGAAGCCCTCGGTGACGAGCTTGAAGTGGTGGATCAGCGCCTCCATCGAGGTCGCAAGCTCGTGGCGCGGTGGCAGCGCGATCTTGCGGTCGGTTGTGATGTGCGGTCCCTCGGGCAGCCCGTCAAGCGCCTGGTCGATGATCTTCACCGACTCGTAGATTTCGGCAACGCGCACGGCAAAACGGTCGTAGTTGTCGCCGACGGTGCCGACGGGAATCTTGAAGTCGAAGTCTTCGTAGGAGCTGTAAGGGGCTGCCTTGCGCAGGTCCCAGGGGTTGCCGGCGGCGCGCAGCAGCGGGCCGGTGACGCCGAGGCTCAGGAGCGTGTCGGCGTCGAGCGGACAGGTGCCGCGCAGGCGCTGCAACACGATTTGGTTTGCATTCAGAATCGCCCCGTATTGGTCGGCACGTGCGGGCATGATCTTCGTGAACGCGCGCACCTTCTCGACGAAGCCGACAGGAATATCCTCCATCACGCCGCCGACCTGGAAGTAGCGCGTGTGCATGCGCGCCCCGGAGGACATCTCGAACAGATCGAGGATCAGCTCGCGCTCGCGCAGGCAGTAGAGGAAGATCGAGACCGCGCCGAGATCCAGGGCGCTCGTGCCGAGCCAGATCAGATGCGAGGCGATGCGGTTGAGCTCCAGGTGGATCACGCGCAGGTACTGGGCGCGCTTGGGGACCTCGACCTCCAGCAGCGTCTCCACCGCGCCGACATAGGCCATCGAGTTGAAGTAGTAGGACAGGTAGTCCATCCGCTCGACGACCGGGATCGCCTTCCAGTAGGCCTTGTCCTCGGCGGTCTTTTCGATGCCGGTGTGCACGTAGCCGATGACCGGCTTGATCGAGCGCACGACCTCGCCCTGGAGCGTCACGAGCAGGCGCAGCACGCCGTGGGTGGCGGGATGATGCGGACCGAAGTTGAGCGTCAGCAGCTCTTCGTGGGTGTCCTCGTCGGGCTGCTCCACCTGGGAGAGCGTGATGCTCTGCTCGCGGCGGCGATACTCGGACAGCTGCTGGTCCGCGACGGTCATCGCGGCGCCTCGCCGAAGTTCGGGGTCGCTCGTGCCGGCCTGCTCTCCACAGTCGCCGGCCTCATCGCGTGACTCCGGAGGACTCGTGTTCGTTGTGCGTGAAGATCACCGGTTCGCCGCCGACGGGGAAGTCGCGCCGCTGCGGATGGCCCTCGTAGTCCTCGGGCATCAGGATGCGTCGCATGTCGGGGTGGCCGTGGAAGGCGACCCCGAACATGTCGTAGATCTCCCGCTCCTGGTGGTCGGCGGTGGGCCAACCCTTGCCGTCCTCGCCGTCGGGTGTGACCGAGTCGAGATCGGGCGCCTCGGTCGACACACGCACGGTGACGGTTACGCGGTCGACCTTGCTCATGTCGAGCAGCTCGTAGTGCACGCCGAGGCGCGGCTCGTGCGGGTAGTAGTCGACGCCGTGCACACTCATCAGCGAGGCGTAGCCGCGCTCGCGCAGCTGGGCGAGCACCGCGCGAATGCGCCCAGGCTGCACTTCGAGTGTCGCGTGACCGCGGAAGTACAGCGTGCCGAGGATCGCCTCTGCGCCTATGCCCTCGCTCTCGCTCAGCGCCTTGGCGAGCAGCTCCAGCCCCGTGGCGTCAGGCACCGGGGAGGATCTCCTCGGTGCCACGCGCGTCGTAGCGCTCGCGCCAGCCGGCGTCGGGGTCGTCCTGCACCATCTTGCGCAGCTTGAGGATGCCGTGCATCAGACCCTCTGGGCGCGGCGGACAGCCGGGCACGTGCACGTCGATCGGCATGAACTTGTCGGCCGGCACCAGCGCGTAGTTGTTGAATACGCCCATCGAGCTGCAGCAGGCGCCCATCGAGATCGCCCACTTGGGCTCGAGCATCTGGTCGTACAGGCGGCGGATGATCGGCGCCATCTTGATCGATACCCTGCCGGCGAGGATGATCAGGTCCGCCTGGCGCGGAGAGGCGCGGAAGGCCTCGAAGCCGAAGCGCGCGATGTCCATGCGCGGGCCGGCGGTCTGGAACTGCTCCATCGCACAGCAGGCGAGTCCGAAAGCGAGCGGGAAGAACGAGTTCGAGCGTCCCCAGGACACGGCCTTCTCGAGTGTCGTTGTGAGCACGCGTTCGTGTACGTAGCGTTCGAGCTCCTCCCCGTCCATGCTCGCGGGCGCGGTAGGACCGAGCAGCTCGGCGCCGCGCAGCAGTTCCTTGGAGTCGTGCTTGTTGACGCGCAAGCCGCTCGAGTCGATCTCCACACCGCCCTGGCCTTGGCCGGTGGGACGCACGCCGCGGGGTACAGGCTCGCGCTTTATCTCCACTCGAGTGCTCCCCTGCGCCACACGTATACGAAGGCCACGGTGAGCAGCACGATGAAGGTCACCGTCTCGGCCAGCGCGAAGCCGCCGTAGGCCTTCAGTTGCACGGCGATCGGGTAGAGGAAGACGACCTCGATATCGAACAGGATGAAGAGCATCGCGATCAGGTAGAAGCTGATCCCGAAGCGCATGCCGCGCTTGACCTCGGAGGGCAGTCCGCACTCATAGGGATCCTGCTTGTGCTCCGTGCGTCGGCGGGGGCCGACCATCGTGTTGAGCACCGTGAAGATCCCGCCGACGGCACCGCCGAGGGCGAGGAATACGATCGCGGGGAGATAGCTGCGCAGCACGGGGGGCTGTTATATCACCGCTTGTGACAGACTGTTACATAGTGACGATTGCCTCGATGGGATGACCACAGCGGTCGTATGGGGCGCGATCGTGTTGGGCGCGCTGAACGCCATACCGGGGTTGCTCGGCGCTTGGCGCTGGTATCGCCACGAAAGCAGCCGTGGCTTCTGGGTGTTGCTGCGAGTTGCGCAGGTGGCGGCGATCGTGTACGCGGTCGCGGTTGGCGTGCTCGCCGCTGCCGGACACTCCTCGAGCGAAAGTCTCTTCTACCTGTATTCGCTGCTGCCGCTGGCGATCGCCTTCGTCGCCGAGCAGCTGCGCGTCGCCTCCGCGCAGACAATCCTCGATCAACGTGAGATCCCGAACGCCCAGGCGGTCGGTGAGCTGCCCGAGGACGAGCAACAGCAGATCGTTGCACTGATCGTGCGCCGCGAGATGGGCGTGATGTGTCTCTCGGCGCTCGTTGTCGTGTTCCTGGCGCTGCGCGCGGCCGAAACCGCTCACGGGTTTTGAAGCAGCTCCGCGACAGCTGTGCGCTTGTTCTCGAGGCTCGACGTGTTCGGGCGCGGAGCGCAACCGATATATTCCGGCGCGCATGAGGCCACCGATGAAGATGCTCGCCCTCGCAACGACGTTGCTCGCTGCCGCCTTGGGGATGTCCGCCTGTGGCTCGCAGGGCATCTCCGTGGCCAAGACCAGTCCCTACTACAGGGGAGCTGTGCTGTTCCGCGACCACTGCTCCGGCTGCCACACGCTTGCCGTCGTCGGAGCCCAGGGCTCGGCCACCTCGATCAAGGACCGCCTCAAGACCAACGGGCCGAACTTCAACATCCGTAAGGAGAACGTCGAACAGGTTCTCTACGCGATCCGCAACGGCGGCTTCTCAGGCGCGATCATGCCCGAGAACCTCGTGGTCGGCGACAGCGCTCAAGAAGTCGCAAAGTTCCTGGCGCAGTATTCCGGGCTGCAGGCGCAGAAGGTGCCCACCGTGAACATCACGCTGTCCACCAAATAGCTCGCTACCGCAGTGTGCCCAGCCGGTGCCGGTCTGAGCGTTTCGCCCCGTCCGGCAATTCGCTTCGCTGGGCCAAGCCGGCCGAAGCACTCCGACCTGCGTAGCTGAACTATGGGTGCCGCGGCCGGCGGGTAGGCTCCCAGGCGTGCTCGACCTCAAGCTGATCCGAGAAGACCCTGAGCGCGTGCGCGCGGCGCTGGCCCGACGCGGAGAGGACGCGGCTGCGGGTCTCGATCTCGTGCTCGCGCTCGACGGGGAGCGGCGCGCGCTGATTCCCCGCCTCGAGGGGTTGCGGGCCGAGCGCAACGCGGTGGTCGAGGCGATCGCGCAGGCCAAGCGCGCGGGGGAGGATGCGAGCGAGGCGATCGCCGCGCAGCGCGAGGTGGGGGCGCGTGAGAAGCAGCTGACCCGCGAGCTCTCCGAGATCGAGGAGCGGCTGCAGGCGGCACTCGCGCCGCTGCCAAACCTGCCGGACGCGACTGCGGCGCCGGGCCCCGAGGACGAGCTCGTCAAGGTCGTCGGAGAGCCTCGTGTTGAGGGGGATGGGGCGCGCGACCACCTGGAACTGGCTGGTCCCATGATCGACATGGATCACGCCGCCAAGCTTTCAGGGGCGCGCTTTGCCTATCTCAAGGGCGACCTCGTGATGACCGAGTTGGCGCTCGTGCGCTTCGTCTTGGAGAAGCTGCGCGACCACGGCTTCGAGCCGGTGATCCCCCCGGTGCTGGTGCGCGAGCGGGCGCTCTACGGAACCGGTTTCCTGCCCGACACCGAGCAGCAGATCTATCGGCTTGCCGACGACGACCTCTACCTGGTCGGCACCTCCGAGGTGGCGCTGGCTTCGCTACACGACGACGAGATCCTGCCGGCCGAGCGGCTGCCGCTGCGCTATGCCGGCTTCTCGCCTTGCTTCCGTCGCGAGGCCGGCGCGGCCGGCAAGGACACGCGCGGCATCTTCCGCGTACACCAGTTCGACAAGGTCGAGATGTTCAGCTTCGTAGAGCCTGAGCAGTCGTTCGAAGAGCACGAGCGCATTCTCGCGATCGAGGAGGAGATCCTCACAGAGCTCGAGCTGCCCTACCGGGTCGTAAACATCGCCGTAAGCGATCTGGGCAACTCGGCCGCCAAGAAGTACGACTGCGAGGCATGGCTACCGAGCCAGGGTCGCTACCGCGAGCTGACTTCCTGCTCCAATACGAGCGACTACCAAGCGCGGCGCCTGAACATTCGCGTGCGCCGCGAGAAGCGTACGCAGATGTTGCACACACTCAACGGTACGGCCGTGGCTGTAGGGCGGACACTGATCGCGTTGCTTGAGAACGGCCAACGCGAGGATGGCAGTGTGGCGCTGCCGGACATCCTCGCGGCCTATGGGGCGCCGGCGGTGCTGGGGGCATAAGAGCGGTGTGCTAGGCGCCTGAGAGCGGTGTCTCCTGCATGCGTTTGGCGCCAAGTTTCTTCGAGGATGCCGAGTCGCATGCTTGCGGGTGGATCAAGGCCCACCTACCGGGGCTTGGGTGCCCACCGTCTCAAAATGCGTTGTTCGCAAAAGCCTGGGAAATCTTGGGGGATATATAAAGATTCGGTACCTAAATATCTCCGCCTTGGTCCAGTGAGGGGGGTGTTCTTTGGTAGCGGGGTATTTTGAAGAGATGTCCCTCGGATCAGGGGGCGCTGCCGAGCAGCTGAATGTGGTCTGCCTCGGCCGGCCCGGGAAAGGGCCGCGTAAGGCCAAACTTTTCGAGGATCGACTCTGGCACGCCTTCGACGCCGGGTGTGTCCGATGCTTCCCCGCGCGTGTGCGGGTCGTTGGCGAAGCCGCCCACCTCGATCGAGTGTTGAGGAGTGCGATAGCCGGATATGCCGATCAGGTGCAGGTGCAAGGCCTTGCCAAGGGTGTTCAGGCGCTGCACGAGGATTGGCTCGACACCCACGCTGTAGTTGGTGCCGGGTGCCTGGAAGAAGCCGTAGTCACCCGAGGAGCCGCTGCCTTCGATCGCGTAACCGGTCGCGAAGGACTGGTTCTGCGAGGCGTACTCACTGACGGCGATCGCGACCAATTCTTTTTCTAGCGATTGCCGATGCGAGCGCAGTTCGCCCAGTTGCGAGCTCTTCTGGTCACGCGCTTTGATGTACTCCAACTGGTGGTCGAGTAGCGCGAGGTGCAAGTGAGCGACCTCGTCGCGCTGTACAAGCACGGCCGTAGTCTCGCGCTGGGAGCTGTCGGTCAGCACCGTCAGGTGCTGTGTTTGCTTGGCCACGGCCTTGCGCGCATCGGCGACCTGCACGGTGGTGGTGGCGTTCTCCTGGCCGATTGACTTGAGGTCATCGACACGCTCGATCAGATCGCCGAAGCCGTGCGCCTCAAGAATCACAGTCACGATGCTCGGCGGCGGATCCTCGTAGGCGGCGATTACCTGGGCGACAAGCACCTTTCTGTCTTGGGCGAGTTGGACTCGTAGAGTCGCCAGGTGCGAGCGTGCTGAGGCGAGTTGCGTCTTGAGCCGGTTGAGCAGAGTTTTCTCGACGCCCAGAGTCGTTTCGAGCGCGTCGAGGCGCGCTTTGAGGTCTTCGATGCTCCCTTGAAAGCCATCGATCTTGCTGGAGTCTGCCTGGATTTCCGCGCTGAGTTGGCTCTCTTTGGCTTTCGAGGAAGATATGCCGCTTTCAAGAGCTCCCTGCGACTGTCCGGCAAGCGCCGGGGCGGCTGCCGCGGCGGCGAGCAGCGCAAACAGCGCGAGCGCGTAGCGCAGACGGACAGATGGGAGTTTGAACTGGCTCATCTCGATGTTGGCGAGCACCCGATGTAGATGCGCCCAGGCGCGTCTAAGGGTTGCTGCCTTTGGGCAAGCTAGCCACGAGAGCTGTCGATCACAAGTCTCTGGGTGCCCGTGCACGCGGACTTGCACGCGCACGAATCGGCTTGACTGCGCGATGTTGGGGCGATCGACTGAGCCGATCTTCCGAGCTCGTCCAGTCGAGCGCAGGTGGACAGTAGACAGATGCCGAGCACGAGTAATATCAAGCACACGCGTAGCATCGGGAGTCCGCTCGAAAAGGATCGGGTGGTCTGGCCGAGCGACGCGCTCAAACGTGGAGGAGATTCAGCGATCAAGGATCCTCACGGCGATGGCCGAAGAGGTAGCTATCCGCGGCGCGTCGTCGTTGACGGTGGCGCGGGTGATCGCCCGTGCTCGTGTGTCTCGCAGGCTCTTCTACGAACAGTTCGCCGATATCGAGGACTGCTTCTTGGCGAGCTTCGATTGGGGGGTGGGACAGGCACGGGCCGCAGTCGTGGAGGTCGTCGACGCTGAGCAAAACTGGCGCGAGCAGATCCGTAGCGGTCTGGCTGCGCTGCTGCGCTTCTTCGACCAGCAGCCGCTGCTTGCACAGCTTTGCGTGGTGCATGCAGCGGGCGGTGGCTCGCGCGTACTCGAGCGCCGCGCGCAGGCGATGGCCGAGCTATGCGAGGCGGTTGACCGCGGGCGCGCGGAGACCTCGAGTGCGCGTGCTGCGGGTCGCATGGCCGCCGAAGGGGTCGTCGGCGCGGTGGTGGCGGTGCTCTATACGCGTCTGCTGGCCCGCGGCCCAGGCGCGGCCGGGGGTTTCGCCGAGCCGGTCGAGGGCGAGCCGGGGCTGATCGAGCTGCACGGCGAGTTGATGAATCTGATCGTGCTTCCGTATCTGGGAGCGGCTGTCGCCGCCAGGGAATTGGGCCGCTCGGCGCCGCCCCCTACGCGGAGCGCGAGTCCATCGCCGGTGCGGCCAGTCGGGTGCCGTGGGCCGGAAGAACCGGCAGCTCGTTTGACCTATCGCACGGTGCGCGTGCTCAGGGCGATCGCCGAGCTTCCCGCCGCGAGCAATCGCGAGGTGGCCGAACGGGCCGGCATCGTCGACCAGGGCCAGATATCGAAGATCCTCACTCGCCTGGAGTACCAGGGCTTGGTGGCCAATCGCAGCGGCCCAAGCGCGGCTCGCGGCACGCCCAACTCCTGGTGGCTGACCGACAGCGGCGAAGCGCTCGAGCGCGAAGTCGGCCAGCGCCCCCTTGGGGAGCAAGACCCGGGTCGCCGCGAGGGGGAAGGTCGAGCTCGCGGCGACGGTAGACGTCGACGGTAACGTCGCATGGCGATCCTGGGTCTGGATCGATGGCCACCCACGCGGTACCGCAGGTGTTGAGGACGGACTCAGGGAACGCGAATCGTGAGCGAGCGTGCCGTACCGCCGGCCGGCGTGAGCGTCAGGCGGTAGATGCCAGGCGTCAATCTGTCCGAGCCGTGCAGCCGGCGACGGTTGACGCCTCGGATCGCGGCAAACGTGAGTGAGCTATGCAGCGTGCGCCAGTGCATGGAGCGGGCCGAGCGGATCTGGATGGCAAGGGTCACTCCTACGCGTGCGGCTCGGCTCAGTGTGCAGGAGAACGCGACCCGCGCGACGGACACCAGATCGCTGTGCAAAGCGGCGCGCGCGATGGCTGTCAGTTTCAGAGCGGTGATCCTGGGTGCCTGTGCTGCGCCTGTCGAGGAGGGGCTGGGTTTTGTTGTCGATCCGTCCGGCGTGGAACCGCCGGTCGATTGCTGCGTCGAGCCTGTAGCGCTCTGCTGGCCTGTGTCTCCAGTTTCGTTGGTGCTGCTTGGTCCTTCCTGTTCGCCGCCTGCGCCGTTGCCGGTACTAGTAGTCGTTCCCGATCCATCGCCTGAGCCGCTTCCTCCCGACTTGCCTTTTTCTTTGCTGGGTTCGCTTTTGGTGGGACATTCCGGTTTGACGACCGGGGATATGGCCCCGGGCTTGAATGCCTCTATCCCAGCAGGTGCGCCGACGCCGGTGGGACCGTCGTAGTACTCGTCCCCGCAGCCCGGAGCGGCATTGCAAATCAGCGAGCCTTCACCGCAGTCAAAGGCGAATTCGGGCGACAGCGGTTCAAGCGAGCCGGTGCAAGAGACGTAGAGGTCGTCACATCTACCGTTGCCACCTTTGGTGACGCTGTACAGCCCGGTGGTTTCGAGATGCGAGTAGAGCGTAGCGGCAGGGTATGGGACTTCGTGCGAGCCGCCGGCAATCGCGAACATCGAGGCGATGATTGGCGAGGCGACGCTGGTGCCGCCGATCGGCCACCATTGGAGCGGCATGTTGACAAGTTCGCCCGATGGTTCTTCCTGGATGGAGGGCACGGAGTCGTAGACGGCCACTCCGGTGTAGGGGTCGGCGTCGGCGGAGACGTCGGCCACGGCGCGCCTCGAGCCACAGCCCACCCGAGACCAGTCGGGGACGGCCTGCTGCCAGGGCGGGGCGGTGAACGAGAGGCTGCAGCCGCCGCCACCGGCTCCCTGGTTTGTGTGTTCGGAGCTGGGGTCCTCGTTCCAAACACTCTCGCTGCTCCTGACGCCTTCGCTCATGGTCAGCTTGGTGCCGCCGACCGCGACAACATCGGGTGAGGTAGCGGGGTAGTCCGCGCCCGCGAAATAGCCGGTCTTTTCTTCTTGCTGTTCGGCCTTTTCAGCCGCTTCGATCCCGGTCCAGTTGAGGTAGCCGTCGTCGCCGGCGGATGCAGTGATGACGATGCCCGGGTGGTCGAAGGCTTTGCCGTCCGATCCTTCCTGAGGGCCGCCCCAGGAGTTGGAGATCTCGGTGGCTCCCAGTTCTACAGCCTCGTTCTCGGCCGCTTCGAGGTCTTCGTAGCGGGGGTCGTTTGCCTCAACAAGCAGGATCTTGCAGTTCTGGCAGACGGCGTGGGCCGTCTCGATGTCGGTCGAGGTCTCGACCGCCCAGCCCTCGGCTTCCACCAATTCGGCACAGGCTGCTTCTCGTCTTTCGAATTCCCGTTTGCTTTCTTTCGCTTTCGCAGTCAGGCAAACGGTTTCCTTGGCTTCCCTTTCCGTTTCGGTCTTGGGGAACGGCAGTTCGCTTGTACCGGCCTGGCTCACCTGCTCGAAGCAGTCGCTTTCGCTCCCACTGCATTTGTGTATGGCGGGGAGGCCAAAGGCACTGCCGTAGACGTTGAGGTCGGCTTCGGCTTTGGGATCGTTGTAAGCGTCGATAAGCGCGATCGTCTGTGCGCTCGCAGCCGGCGCCTGCGCCGCTTCGCCGGGGAAGTACGCGCTGCGTAGGTCCAGCGGCGTCAGACAGGCTGAGGGAAACTCGGCCGTACATTCCGCGGCGGTCTTCAAGCCGGCCCGTGCGCTGCCCTGGGTGACCTGCGCCTGGGCGGCGGCGCTCTGTGCCACGAGCTCGAGCGCCATGCAGCCGGCGCGACCGGGAGCGGGTGCGGAGCAGGCACTGTAAGTCCTGTAGTCGGATTCCGGCAACGGCGAGACGGGCGCCGCCACCGCCGCCGACGGCGCGCCCAGGACGAGCGTCAAGCAGAGAACGGCGAGCAGCCAAGAGCGGGCGGCGCCTCCGTGGCCTGCGTCTTCCTTCACATAGCCCATCTTGGCAGCACGCGGGCGAATGTTGGCCGCCACCCTACGATTGAACGCTGAGATAGATCGAGCGCGAGTGGCCGCCGGTCGGCTTGACGGTCAAGCGGTAGCGGCCCGCAGACAGGTGGTTACGGCCCTTCAGGGAGCGGGCCACGTGGCCCTGTGCGAGCGACAGCGTCAGCGAATCGGGCAGCGTGTCCCAGTGCTTGTGTCCGCCGGTACTCGTTTGCCTGACGATCATGACATGCACGCCGGCGCGAGCGCTGAGCGTGAACGAGAAGGCGATCGCCGATGCCGCGGGCAGGCGGTGCGCCAACGCGGCCGTGGCTCTTGCGGTGAGCTTCAGATTGGAGACTGCGGCCGAGTCGGCGTTGTCCGCGCCGCTCGCGGGCGATGTTTCTTCGCCATCTTCAGCTTCTTCGGCTTCAACTTCAGCTGTCGCTGCTTCTTCTGCGCCTTCTTGCGGTTCTTCTTCGGGTTCTTCGTCTTCGCTGTCGCTCGTGTGGGCGAGCACGGCTGTGCGAGTGCAGTCGTGTTGCAGCGAACAGAAAGAGCGTGGTTGCCCGGCTGCCGCGGCGGGGGAGGTGGTTGTGGCGCACAGCATCGCGCAGAGACACAAAAACGCGACGAGCAGCCCGCCCATTTGCGAAGCTGCCCTCGATCCGTGTTCGCCGGATTCGCGCGGGCAAGTCACCGCGATCATGCGGAGTGCAGCTGGGTCGTCGCGTACATGAGCAGTCAATCGACTCGAACCGCGGCTTGCTTGAGGAATTTGCCCGGTTTATAGGGATTTTGGGTCGTTCCGCCGGTATGCCGCGGCGGGCTTGCTTCCAAGTGGCGGGCAGAGGTTGTTTCTTCGTAGGAGTTATTGACGGATTGGTCTACTCGCGGCGCCCTCACGCGCTACTGTGGGCGCGTGTTCGATGATTCATTGATCGAGGAGGCTGGCCGCCGCCTATCGGAGGCCGCGCCACGGGCGCGTGTGATCTTGTTCGGCTCCCATGCGCGGGGTGATGCCGGTCCCCGTAGCGATCTTGATTTCCTTGTAGTCGAGCCTTCCGTTGAGGACCCGAGCGAGGAGTCGATCCGCTTGCGTCGGAAGCTCCGCGGACTAGGCCTTTTCGCAGACATTGTGGTTGTGAGCGAACGTGAAGCCGAGAATTGGCGCCACGTCGATGGGAGCTTGATTAACGCCGCATTGTCAGAGGGCCGTCCACTCGCGGCTTGATGTACGGCGAGGCGGACCTCCCTGGTGTGTTGCTCGGCCTAGCGCGTGACGATGAGTTCGCAGCGAAATCATTGTTGTCGGTCAAGGGAGTTGCGGACTCGATCCTTGGTTTTCACGCCCAACAGGCCGTAGAGAAGTCCCTGAAGGCTGTTCTCGCCTATCGAGCAATCAGGTATCCCTATTCCCACGATCTCGATGGCTTTGTCGAGCTCTGTGAATCCAATGGCCTTGACGTGCCTGCGGATCTCGATGGAGTCGATCGTCTCTCTGAGTTCGGCGTTCGTGCGCGTTATGGTGCGAGTGGCCCGCGCGGTCTCGACCGTGAGCAGGCATTGCGGTGGGCGGTCTGCGCCGTGAAGTGGGCGGAAGACATTGTGCTGCTGCCCGAAGAAGATCAGGCGAACAAGCGTGAGCCGACCCAGTCGTCCGACCCGCGCGAGCCGGGGGGCGCGAAGAAATAGCCCCCGCCCACGGGCGAGATGTAGTCGATCATCGGCTCTTCGGTAAGCCGCGCCTGGATCTTTTCGAACTGGCGGCGGACGTCCTGGTTGAAAGCGACGAACATCAGCCCTTGGTCGAGGTCGCCGGCCTCGTCGATGCCGCGGTCGTAGTTGTAGCCGCGACGCAGGATGCGCTGATCGGCGGTCGCGGGAGTGCGTGGATTGGCCAGGCGGATGTGGGCGTTCAGGGGTATGCGATTGCCGTGGGGGTCAAGGTCGTAGCGGGGTTCCTGGAACTCGTCGCTGCCGCCAAGCGGCGCGCCGGTCACGCGGTCGCGCCCGATCATGTTCTGCTGCTCGAACATGCCGACGCGGTCCCAGAACTCGACGTGCATGCGGATCGCGCGCGCGACGAGGTAGGTGCCGCCAACGGTCCAAGTTGGTTCTCCCGAGCCGGGCTGAACCCATACCAGCCGGTTCATCAGGCCGGCGTCGGCGACGTCCGGATTGGCGGTGCCGTCGCGGAAAGCAAACAGGTTACGTGGACTGTTGTGCGGGCTCGGGCCGCGCCTGACGCTCTGAAAGCCGTCGATGCTCCAACGCGTTGTGAGGCGTCCCGCTACCACGCGCAACAACTCACGCACAGTGTGCGCGACCGTGTCGCGGTGTCCGGCGCACACTTGCAGAAGCAGATCGCCGTGGCTGCGCGTCGGGTCCAATTCGTTGCCGGCAAAGCTCGGCATCTGACGCAGCAGCTTTGGCTTGCGCGTAGCGAGGCCGTAGCGCTCGTCGAACAGCGAGGCGCCGAGGGCGATCGTCACCGTCAGCGCGTCCGGTGCGTCAACCGGGCCGAGGACGCCCGAGTCCGGCGGAGGATCGTCGATCTCCTGAGCGCCGACGGTTTCGCCCTGCGTCAGGCTGCGCGCACGCGTGCACAGTGTCTGCAGGGCCTCGGCCAGCAGCTCGCGGTTGGGGGCGATCGAGTCGAGCGCCATGAACATCGCCTGCGCCTGTGCCGGCGCCGGCGTGAGGATGCCCGCCTGGTGAGGTCCGTCGAATGGAACCCTGCTCAACAGTTCCTCGCTGAGCACCGCCCGTGACTGTGCAGCAGCGCTTGGCGGCGGGGGGCTGCTGCGAAGCTCGCTCTCGGCAAGCGCGCCGCCCAGCGCGCCGACACTGCCGGCGCCGACGACGGCAAGCGAGCGCTTCACGAACTGGCGGCGGTCGAGCTCGTTCATGCTTGCCCACCAAGACACCTAGCCGCAAGCTCGGGCGATACGAGTGAGACGCGGTCGAGTTGCCTCAGCTGCAGACCTCTGATGGTCGTCGTACCCGTCGAGAGTGCGTGTCGGTCCAGCAGGCTCATGGCGCGTCTTCCGCGGCTAGCTCGGCCGCTCTTTCTGCGGGCGAGGGTGTCGGGAGCGGTGGGATCGGCGCGGGCGTCTTTGTCTCCAGCGTGCCCGGCAGCAGCTCCAGCGCCGTGAGTGCCCCGGCGAGCGTTCCGTTCAGCAGCTCGTGTTCGTGCATCGACAGCTGGGTGAGCGCCGGCCAACCCCGGTGTTTGCGGTGGATCTGCGCGATCGTAGAGCTGAGCAAGCCAAGCTCGCTACGCACCTCGGCTTCGGTGTTTTCCCTTCCCGACAGCAGCGGCTGCAGGGTGTGGAAGACCTCTTCGGTCGCATCCAGCCCGGCCGCGGTTCCGAGGACCCCCTGTCCGCTCCACGGCACGTGCGTGCCGCTCAGCAGATCGCGCTGGGCGTCCTCGAGAATCTCATGCGCACGCGTGGCGTATTCCAGGGGCGTGATCTGCACGCTCGGCAGGGCCCTGCGCAGGCTCTGGAGACTGCGCAGGAGCGCATCCGCGACCGGCAGCAGCGAGCGCGGCGCAACGCCGCTCCATAGGCCCATTTCCAGTCGGTGCAGGCCATTGAAGTGGGGATCGGCGGCGCCGGCGAGCAGCCCGTTCGGCATCCCGTCGATTTCCTGGTTGAGTGCTTCGAACAGTCCGTACACGGCACCGAGGTGCAGGTAGGAGCTCCACGTGGCCTGCCATGCCGAGCGAGCGCCTGCGCGGTCACCGCTCGCGAGCGCGTCACGCAGGCCATTCGCCTCGCGCTCGGCGATAGTCGTCCAGTGCTCGGCGTAGCGCTTGTAGGCGGCCACCGGGCCGACGAAGGCTCGCGCCGGAAGCGGAGACAGGTCGGCTGTCATTTCCCCGCGCGTGTTCTCGCCCTGATCCTCGAGATCGCCTATTTCCGTGCCATACCGGCGGGCGGGCACATTCGACCCGTAGACCTTGCTTACGCGCACGCCGAGTGGGTTGGCCGGGCTTGTGTGCGCCGCGACCGACAGCACGCCGAAATGACTGGGCCGGTGTGCACCAGGGCCGGGCGCCAATGCCGCTCCGACGAGCAGCAGAATCGCCGCGAGCAGTGTCAGACCAAGCACGCGCCGTGCCGCGCGTGAACGTGCAAGGGCTGCGATCACGTTGCAAGGGCTCCGATCACGTTCGCAAGGTACGAGCTGCGACCAAAGCGGTTGTTACCAAAACGTGGACTCCGCGCTTTCATTTTGTGAAAGAACAGGGCCCTTGCGATCTTGTTACGGAAATGTGGATCGTTTGCTTACATTTCGTGAAAGGGCTCCATGTGTGACGGTCTCCGGCCATTGGCGTGCGTCAGGCGCTGGGGCCGCCCGGATCACACAATCGCAACGGGTCTGTGACCTGTTGTTGACAACACGCGACCTGCGTAACTCCACGATGCGCATTGCGCTCCCACGCGGGTGGCCGGGGCGCGCGGCAGCACGATCGCCGCCCAAGAGTCCGAAAAGGAGAAATTCCGTTGCGCACTGGGAAGAAGCTCATCGCGGGCGGCATCGGGGTCCTGGCCGCCGGAGCGGCGGTGCTGGGCATTTCGATGTCAAGCGCATCCCCGCCGCCCACCACCGCCGCATCGACCACACCGATCAAGCACGTCGTCGTCATCTTCGACGAGAACATCTCGTTCGATCACTATTTCGGGACCTACCCGCACGCGCTCAATCCTGCTGGTGAGCCGTCGTTCACGGCGCTGCCGGGCACGCCCGCGGTCAACGGTCTGAACAACGGTTTGCTCACAAACAACCCGAACGAGGACCAGCCCCAGCGCCTGGACCCGAGCCAGGCTCTCACGTGTGACCAGAACCACGGCTACTCCGCCGAGCAGGAAGCCTTCGACGGCGGCCTCATGAACGAGTTCGTCCAGAAGACGACGGGCAGTGGCTGCACGCAGAGCACCACCCCCGACTCCAGCAGCTACGGGCCGAACGGGATCGTGATGGACTACTACGACGGCAACACGGTTACCGGGCTGTGGAATCTCGCTCAGCATTTCTCGCTCAACGACAATTCCTACAGCACCCAGTTCGGACCCTCGAGCCCTGGTGCGGTGAACCTGATCTCCGGTCAGACGAACGGCGCCGAAGCGCATGGCGGCGTATCGACCAACATCGCCAACGGCACGTTGTTCGGCGACGGCGAGCCCTACTACGACCAGTGCTCGAACAACACGACGGCGATCAACGCCGACGGTACCCCGGGCGGGGTGACGGTCTCGCTGAGTGGTAAGAACATCGGCGACCTGATGAACGCCAAGGGCGTCACCTGGGGTTGGTTCCAGGGTGGCTTTGCTCCCTCGGCCACGGTCCCGGCTGGAACCGGCAGCGCCTCGCTCAGTGACGCCGGCACCACCAAGGCATATGCCGAGGGTCCGGTAGCTCGTGTGGCGTGCACCACATCGCACAACAACATCGGCGATGCCTCGGTGCAGGACTACGTTGAGCATCACGAGCCGTTCCAGTACTACGCCAGCACGGCCAACCCCGACCACGTCTCGCCGAGTTCAGTCTCGCAGGTCGGCCTCAGCGATCCGACGGGAACGCCTACGGATGAGGCGGTCAACCATCAGTACGACATCTCACTGTTCTCCCAGGCGCTGCAGCAGGGCTACCTGCCGCAGGTCTCCTACCTCAAGCCGCCCGCATATGAGAACGGTCATGCAGGCAACTCCGACCCGCTGGACGAACAGCGCTTCCTGGCCGACACGATCGACGAAATCGAGCAGTCCAGCTACTGGCCGAACACGGCGATCGTGATCGCCTACGACGACTCCGACGGCTGGTATGACCATCAGATCGGACCGATCGTGCGTCCCTCGGACGATACGATCGACTCGCTGAACGGGCCTGGTAAATGCGGTACGGCGGCGACCCCGCCGGCGCAGAACGACCGTTGCGGCGTCGGTCCGCGCATGCCGCTGATGGTGATCTCGCCGTGGGCGCGCAGCAATTTCGTCGACGGCACCTTCACCGAGCAGGCGTCGATCACGCAGTTCATCGAGGACAACTGGAACCTCGGGCGCATCGGCGGTGGATCTGCCGATACGACGGCTGGGACGCTCGACAACATGTTCGACTTCGAACCGAGCGCACCTCGCTCGCCGGCGGTCATCCTCAACGACAGCACCGGCGAGGTTCAAAGCATCATCCCGTCCTCGGAATCGACCGTTACCGGTCAGGGGCCGGCAGGACCTCCCGGGCCGCAGGGACCGGCGGGACCGCAGGGCGCGACAGGCGCTCAGGGCCCGGCCGGAGCGAAAGGCCCGGCTGGACCAACGGGACCACAGGGCCCTCCAGGCAAGACGCCGAAGATCGTCTGCAAAGTGGACGGCAAAGGCGACAACATAAAAATCACGTGCACGCAAGTGGGCTATGGCTCAAGCGAGCGGGCGGTGGTGTCACTCGTGCGCAAGCACAAGACCGTCGCCAGCGCCAAGGGCCGCCTCGGCGCCGCGATCGTGTTGCGTCACACCAAGGGTTTGCACGGCCTCTACACGCTGTTCGTGGACATACCGGGCGACTCGAGCACATCGAAGTCGGTTCGTCTGTAGCGCCGCGGCAACAACCAACCACCCAAGCCAAGGGCGCCTTACGGGGCGCCCTTGGTTGTTGGGCGCTCGTCTCAGGCGTCTCTCTCGGATGTCTTGCGCGTGCCTATTTCGTTCCTGGCGCGCTCTGGGCGGCTATAGCTATCCGAAGTCTCTCGCGGCGCGAGTAGCAACTCCGCTCCACCGGACGTTACGCTGAAAAGGTGGCCCGCACATTTGGCTTCCTGATGAGCCCAGAACCACCGCCGCGACGCGTCGGCGCGCTGGTTGCGCTCGCGCTGGTGGCGCTGTGCACGCTGCTCATCTACCCGCTCAAGCAGGCGGCTCCGGTGGTGTCGCTGGGTGTCGTCTACATGCTGGCGGTGGTGATCGTCTCGGTCACGTGGGGCGTGTGGCTGGGAGTGGCGACGTCGCTGCTGAGCGCGTTGGCGTACAACTACTTCCACCTACCGCCGGTTGGGCACCTGACGATCTCAAACGGGGAGAACTGGGTCGCGCTGATCGCTTTCGTGATTGTCTCGATGCTGGCAAGCTCGGTGGCGGAGGTCACGCGCGCACGTTCGCGCGAGGCGGCCGAGCGGCGCCGCGAGGCGGACTTGGCGGCCGAGATGGCACGCCTGCTGCTGGGTGGCAGGCGTCTATCCGAGGACTTGCCGACCGCGTCCGCGCGGCTCTCCCAGGTGCTGGGCTTGCCCTCGGCGGCGATCGAGCTGGAGGCGGTCGAGGGAGACGAGCGGCGCGTGGCCTTCCCGCTGCGCGAGGGCCCGCGCCGGCTGGGCACGCTGCTCGTTCCCACAGACACCCCGGAGGCAACGCTGCGGCGTCTGCAGGAGCGTGTCGTGCCGGCGCTCGAGTCGCTGCTGAGCGCCGCCTTGGAGCGGGACTCGCTGCTGGCCGACGTGGTCGAGACGGCCGCGCTGCGGCGCACCGATGTCGTCAAGACCGCTCTCCTGCGAGCCGTCTCCCACGATCTGCGCTCACCGCTGACAGCGATCTCCGCGGCGGCTGACGCGGTTGGCTCGCCCTCGCTCTCCGAGGAGGAGCGTCTCGAGATGGCCGCACTGATCCAGCAGGAGACGCAGCGCCTCTCGCGCCTGGTCGACAACCTGCTCGACCTCTCGCGCTTGGAAGCAGGAGCAGCCGAGCCACACGCGGCGCTCACGTCGGTCGATGAGGTGATCCGCGCCGCGCTCGCGGAGCTCTCGCCCGCGCCAGAGGACTTCAGCCTCTCGATCGATCGCGACCTACCGCCCGTGAGCGTCGATCCAGTGCAGTTGGAGCGCGCGTTCGTGAATGTCTTGGAGAACGCACGTCGGCACTCGGGGGGCCACCCGGTGTCTGTCAGGGCTCGCGCGGTGCGCAGTCTCGGTGGCGCTGCCGAGGCGCCCCTGGCGGACCTGGTCGCAGATGAGGAACGCTCGGGGGCGGCGTTCGACACCGGCCTCGCTCCGCTGGAAGGTCCGAGCGGCGGTCCGGCGGGTGACAGGTTGGTGGTCCGCGTCGTCGATCGCGGCCCCGGCATACCCCCAGCGCAGCTGGAGCGCGTGTTCGAACCCTTCTACCGCGCCGGCACGCCGCAGGGAGGACATCGTGGCTCCGGCTTGGGACTGGCGATCGCACGCGGTTTCACCGAGTCCAACGGCGGCAGGCTGCACGTCGAGTCGCTCCCAGGGCAGGGCGCGACGTTCGTGTTCGAGCTGCCGCTGGCGTCGCAACAGCCATCCCTGGAGTCCGCGGACGTGCTCGAGGCAGCCGCGAGTCATGAGCAGGCGCGTTGAGCACATCGACGATCGTACGTAGTCGCGAGGTCCGCAGCGGGCGTCCGCCGGTTGCGCAGAGTCCCGTCGATCGTGCGGGACGTCCGTCGGGCGCTCGGAGTGTCTGTTGATCGCGCAGGAGCAGCCGGCGCCAACACAACGGATTCTGGTTGTAGACGACGAGCCGCAGATCCTGCGCGCTTTGCGCGTGGTGCTGCGCGATGCGGGCTTCGAGGTGGTGCCGGCGGAAACGGCAAGCGAGGCCCTGGATCGAGCGGCCGTGCGTCCGCCGCAGGCGGCGATCGTCGACCTGATGCTGCCCGACATGGATGGGGTCGAGCTGACGCGCCTGTTGCGCGAGTGGAGTGAGATGCCGATTCTCGTGCTCTCGGCAGTCGGCGAGGAGGAGCAGAAGGTACGGGCGCTCGAGGCGGGAGCCGACGACTACATAACGAAGCCGTTTGGCTCGCGCGAGCTGGTGGCTCGCCTGCAGGCCGCGCTGCGTCGCGGCGGCCGCTCGGAGGAGGAGCCGCGCATAACGGTCGGAGATTTGGAGATCGACCTCGCGGCACGTGTAGTGCGTCGGGGTGGGGAGGACGTGCACCTGACACCGATCGAGTTCGACCTGCTGCGCGTGCTCGTACGCAACCGGGGCAGATTGATGACCCATCGCGCGCTACTCGGCGAGGTGTGGGGACCCGAGTACGGCGACGACGTGCAAACGCTACGCACACACATCGCCCGCCTGCGCGCCAAGGTCCAGGGCGACGGGCAATCCGCACGCGTGATCGTCACCGATCCCGGTGTCGGCTACCGCTTCTCGGCATAGCGAAATCGGCTCATAGCCGAGGGTGCACGCGAACTCCGCTCCTGGCCGGCGCTGCTCGGGTGCAGGAGCGGAGCCAACATCTTCAGAAAGGTCGTTTCACTACCAATTGACGGTCTGCGGGCGGCGGTAAAAGTCCTTCTATCGGGATAACCGTATGTGACGCCGAGTGACCGTCACGAAATCGTTATGCCGCGTAACGAATTCGTTATGCGAGCGTGATGGGCTGTGCCTAATAGTGGTGGTCATGGATGCCGTCGCCATCGTTATCGGGATCGTCATGTTCGCGCTGCTGATGCTCATACTCGAGGGAATCGACCGAATATGAGTAGTTTGCTCCAACCCGCGGCGCTGATAGCGCACATGAGCGGAGCCGACGTCTTTGGGCTGATCGTCACGCTCCTGATCATCGCCTACCTGTTTTACGCCTTGATCCGCGGGGAGAAGTTCTGAGATGACCGCGGCGGGTTGGCTGACGATCATCCTGTTCGCGGTCATCCTGACCGCGCTCGCATTTCCCTTGGGCAGCTACATGGCGGCCGTCTACAGCGGTAGGCACGTCATTCTCACCCCGATATTCGCGGTCCCCGAGCGGCTTCTCTACAAGCTGTTGCGCGTCGATCCGAAGCGCGAGCAAGATTGGAAGGCCTACGCCAAGAGCTTGATCATCTTCTCGCTAGCGGGATGGCTATTGCTGTACGTGATCCTGCGAACGCAAAATGCTCCGTGGGTCCCGCACGTCCTCAACCCGCTCGGCTACCACTCAGCGCCGTGGAACGTCACATTCAACACGGCCTCGTCGTTCATGACGAACACCAACTGGCAGTTCTACAGCGGCGAGACGACGATGAGCTATTTCAGCCAGATGCTGGGGCTGACGGTGCAGAACTGGCTGTCGGCGGGGATCGGGATCGTGGTGGCTGTGGCGCTTGTGCGCGGGATCATTGGCCGAGGCGGGACGAGCCTCGGCAATTTCTGGCAGGACCTGGTGCGGACGATCCTATATTTGCTGACGCCGCTCTCCGTGATCGCCGCGCTCGTGCTCGTGTCTCAGGGAGTGATCGCCAACCTCTCCACTTACCTGACGGTTCACACGGTCACGGGTCTCACCCAGACGATCGCAATGGGTCCGGTCGCCTCGCAGGAGGCGATCAAGATGCTTGGCACGAACGGAGGCGGCTTCTTCAACACAAACTCCGCCCATCCGTTCGAGAACCCGACGCAGTTCACCAATTTCTTCGAGATGCTGCTGGTGCTCCTCATCCCGGCGGCGCTGGTTTTCATGTACGGTCGCATGACCGGCAATCGTCGTCAGGGTTATGCGATCTACGGCGCGATGATGGTGATGTTCCTGGGTGCCGTGTGCGTTGCGTACGTCGCGGAGGCGCACGGCTCACCGGCGCAGCACGCCGCCGGCCTGCATACAGGTGTCATCCATGGCTCGACAGGCGGCAACATGGAAGGCAAGGAGCAGCGCTTCGGCATCGCGGGCTCGGCCTTGTTTGACGTCATCACGACCGTCACTTCCTGCGGCGCCGTGAACAGTGCGATCGAGTCCTTCACTGGCATAGGCGGCGCTGTGCCATTTGCCAATCTGTCGGCCTCCGAGGTGATTTTCGGTGGTGTCGGCACGGGCTTGTACTCGATCCTTTTGTACGTGCTGCTGGCAGTCTTCATCGGTGGCCTGATGGTGGGACGCACACCGGAGTGGCTAGGCAAGAAGATCGAGGCGCGTGAGATCAAGCTGGCGGGCCTGGGCATCCTGATCACGCCGCTGGCAGCGCTGTTCTGCACCGCGCTTGCCAGTGCAAGCAGCGCTGGGCGCAAGTCGATCTCGGAAGTCGCAACCTCGGCCACGCTGGGAACCCACACGCCGCAGGCATTCTCCGAGACTTTCTACGCCTACCTGTCCCAAGCCAACAACAACGGCTCCGCGTTTGCCGGTTATACGGGCTTCATCCAACCAAATGCGGGCAACTTGGGAGCGCACGGCATCACCTTCGCCAACCTGCTCGGCGGCTTCGACATGATCTTCGCTCGTTACGCGCCGATCTTGTTCGCCCTAGCCGTAGCGGGAGCTCTAGCGGGTAAGCGGGTCACACCCGCGGGCCTCGGCACGATGCGCACCGACAACCCCACCTTCGTGGTGCTCCTGATCGGCGTGATCATCCTCGTCGGCGCGCTCACCTTTTTCCCGGCTTTGCTACTGGGTCCGATCGTTCAGGGTCTGACAGGACACCTCTACTGACATGCGCCGCGACATCGTCACATCGATCATCGGGATAATCGTCTTCACGATCCTGCTAGGGCTCGTCTACCCGCTTGCCATAACGGGCATCAGCCAGGTGGCCTTTTCGGGTAACGCCAACGGCCAGCAGATCCACGTGCGCGGCAAGCTCGTCGGCTCGAAGCTGATCGGCCAGAACTTCGGCACGCCAGTGCTCGAAAAGAACGGCAAGGCAAAGGAAGAAAAAGGCGCCGTGGTAACCGAAGTGGACCCGCGCTACTTCCAGTCGCGCCCTTCGGCAACCGAAGGCGGCTCGTACAACGCCGCGGCCAGCACCTTCTCAAATCACGGCCCCAACAGCGTCAAGACCGAGGAAGCAAACGCGGAAAACATAAAGGCCTATCAAGAGCTGAATGTGAACCCGGCGACCAAGAGGGAATACGACCCGGGCCTGACCGCGTCGAAAATTCCGGTCGACGCGGTCAACAGCTCCGCCTCAGGCTTGGATCCGGAAATTTCACCCGCCAATGCCTGGATCCAGGCCTATCGCGTCGCATCCGTGCGTCGCCTCTCGCTGGCCAGAGTGGACGCCCTGATCGCCAAGTACACCTCTAGCCGCGCCCTGGGCTTCTCCGGCGAGGAAGGCGTGAACGTGCTCGAACTGAACCTCGCTCTCGATCGCATCTCAGCGGGAGGCGTATAGATGCCGGCTCTGAGAAACAGCCGGCAAGCGCCGACGTCCCTCGCGAAGCCTGGAAGGAGCAGCTGATGTCCGCCGTCAACGCAACCCACGAGCGCCAAGCGGTCTCGCTGTTCCAGGGCGAGATAGTCAAGCGCGCGCTGATCGACAGCGTCAAGAAGCTCGACCCCCGAGTGCAGGTCCGCAACCCCGTCATGTTCGTCGTGGAGATCGGCTCTGTGATCACAACGATCACGTGGCTGATCCAGGCATTCGGCGGCAAGCCGCTGGGTGGCGGTCACGAGCCCGCCTGGTACACGTTCACGATCGCTTTCTGGCTGTGGTTGACGGTGATCTTCGCCAACATGGCCGAGGCGTTCGCCGAGGGACGCGGCCGCGCTCAGGCAGACACGTTGCGCAACATGCGCAAGGAGACGGTGGCGACGATGCGCGACGGCTCGATGAAGGCCGCCTCGGCGCTGACCCGCGGCGACATAGTGGTGGTCGTCGCCGGCGACTTGATCCCGGGCGACGGCAGCGTGATCGAGGGCATCGCCACAGTCGACGAGTCGGCGATCACGGGCGAGTCCGCGCCGGTCATCCGCGAGTCGGGCGGCGATCGCAGCGCCGTCACCGGCGGCACACGCGTCACCTCCGATCGAATCGTCGTAGAAATAACGCAAGAGCCGGGCAAGTCGTTTCTGGACCGCATGATCGCGCTGGTGGAGGGGGCAGAGCGGCGCAAGACGCCAAACGAGGTTGCGCTGGGAATCCTGCTGGCCGCATTGACGCTGATCTTCATGATCGTCGTTGCCACGCTGCGCCCGTTCGGTCTGTTCGCGGGCACCTCGATCTCCGAGACGACGCTGATCGCGCTGCTTGTCGCGTTGATCCCGACCACGATCGGCGCGCTGCTGAGCGCGATCGGGATCGCCGGCATGGACCGCTTGGTGCGCCGCAACGTGCTCGCGCTCTCCGGCCGCGCGGTCGAGGCATCGGGCGACGTGGACGTGCTGCTGCTGGACAAGACCGGCACGATCACGCTGGGCAACCGCCAAGCTTCGGAGTTCATCCCGATGCCGGGCGTGCCAGAGTCAGAGCTGGCCGAGGTGGCCCAGCTCTCCTCGCTGGCGGACGAGACCCCGGAGGGACGCTCGATCGTCGTGCTGGCAAAGACATACGGCATCCGCGAGCACGACATGAACACGCTCAACGCCGAGTTCGTGCCCTTTACCGCCCAGACCAGGATGAGCGGCGTCGACATCGACGGTCGGCGCCTGCGCAAGGGCGCAGGCGATTCGATCATCCAGTTCGTCGAGGAAGAGGGCGGCCAGGCTCCGCCGGAGTTGCGCGAGTGCCTGGATCGCATAGGGCGCGAGGGCGGCACACCACTGGCGGTAGCGCGCGACAACCAGATTCTCGGCGTCGTCTACCTCAAGGACACGATCAAGCAGGGCATGAAGGAGCGCTTCGACCAGCTGCGGGCGATGGGCATCAGGACGGTGATGGTCACCGGCGACAACCGCTTGACGGCGGCAAAGATCGCCGAGGAGTCGGGCGTCGACGACTTCCTGGCCGAAGCCACGCCAGAGGCCAAGCTGGCGCTGATCCGCGAGCACCAGGAGGACGGCCGCTTGGTGGCGATGACCGGCGACGGCACCAACGACGCCCCAGCGCTGGCCCAAGCGGACGTGGGCGTCGCGATGAACACGGGCACCCAGGCAGCCCGCGAGGCCGGCAACATGGTCGATCTGGACTCCAACCCGACGAAGCTGATCGAGATCGTCGAGGTGGGTAAGCAGCTCTTGATAACGCGTGGAGCGTTGACGACGTTCTCGATCGCAAACGACGTGGCCAAGTACTTCGCGATCCTCCCGGCGATCTTCGTCACGACGTACGCGACGAGCTCCGGAGGCAAGGGCCCTCTGCACGTCTTGAACATCATGAACCTGGGCACCCCCCAGTCGGCGATCGTCTCGGCGATCATCTTCAACGCGATCGTGATCCCGCTGCTGATCCCGCTGTCGCTGCGTGGTGTGCGCTATCGCCCGATCGGCGCCAGCGCACTGTTGCGCCGCAACCTGTGGATCTACGGCCTCGGCGGCATCATCGCTCCGTTCATCGGCATCAAGCTGATCGACCTGATAGTTCACAACCTGCTCGGGGCCTGACGGGCCGGGGCTCCTGTGCGGGAGCCCCGAAGGTTGGATTGAGGGGTATGCGCCTTCCGGGTGTCGGTGGGAGAGAATGCTCCCGTGCCAGCTGATGCCCCCACAGAGTCGCAGCGCGGCCGCCTGAAGGTCTTCATCGGCATGGCGGCTGGGGTGGGCAAGACCTACCGCATGCTGAACGAGGGTCGCGCCGAGGCAGAGGCAGGTCGTGACGTGGCGATCGGCTACCTGGAGCCGCACGGGCGCGAGGAGACGACAGCACAGGCGGAGGGCCTCGAGGAGATCCCACCGCGAATGGTCGACTACCGCGGCACGCCGCTGGCCGAGATGGACTTGCCGGCAGTGCTGGCGCGCAAGCCGGAGCTGTGCCTGATCGACGAGTTGGCGCACACCAACGCCCCGGGCACAGAGCACGAGAAGCGCTACGAAGACGTCCAAGACGTGCTCGCGGCGGGCATCGACGTGTACTCCACCGTCAACGTGCAACATCTGGAGAGCCTCAACGACCAGGTGATCCAGCTGACCGGCACGCGAGTGCGAGAGACGATCCCCGACGAAGTCTTGGTCGCGGCCGACGAGGTGGTGCTGATCGACCTGACGCCGGAGGCGTTGATCGAGCGCCTGCGCGCCGGCAAGGTCTACCCGCGCGAGCGCGTGCCGGCAGCGTTGAACAACTTCTTCAAGATCGAGAACCTCTCGGCGCTGCGCGAGACGGCTTTGCGCCATGTGGCAGAGGGCGTAGAGATCAAGCGCCTTGCGCCCGCACCGATCGTCGTGCGTCGCGAAGACGGCATCGCCTCCGCCAGCACGCAAGCGGGCGCAGGCACTCAGGCAATCGCCGAGCGGCTGCTGGCGCTGGTCGCGCTGGCGCCACACTCGCAGCGGATCGTGCGCCGCGCCAGCCGCTCGGCAGAGAGGCTCGGCGCGCGCTTGGACGTTTTGGTCGTGCGCCCACCGGGCAGGAGCCCAAGCGCCGAGGACCGCGAGCAGTTGGAGGCGCTGCGGCGCTTGAGCTCGATGCTGGGCGCACGCTTGCTCGTCGAAGAGGGCGAAGACGTGGCCGCGACGGCGATCGAGACGGCCCAGCGCCTGGGCAGCACCTACGTGCTGATGGGAGCGCCAGCGCCACGCCGTGGCTTCAAGCGTTTGTCCGAGCCGCTGTTGTTGCGCCTGCTCGAGGGGCTGCCTGGAGTCGACGTGCGCATCGTGGCCGACCCCACGCTGCGCGAGGGCGCGGGAGGTCAAGCGGGCGAGCATGGAGTCGAGGACGGGCTTCTGGATTGATGGGAGATCTGGCCGAGTGTCCAAAAATGGGGGATGCCCCCTGCGCGCACGGGACATTTGAAGATGCGGAGCAGGGGCCAAGCTAAGAATCGCGAAAGATTGCTTGCGCGCCGCAACGTCGCGACACATAGGCTGTTGCAATGACCATGCCCATACACATTCGCCCACGCACACTGCTGCTCGCGCTGCTCTCGAGCGGTGCCTTGCTGTTCGCCTGCACAAGCGTCCTCTCCGGCTCCTCGAGCTACGCCGCAAGCGCCACAAAGCCCAGCGCTAAAGCTGCCTCGTCGTATCTAACCGGTATCGGCGACCAGCAGACGGAGATGTTCACAAACCCGCTGTGGACGCAGTTGCACACGAAAATCGCGCGCTACATCGCGCCGTACGACGCCGCCGTGCGTCCTTACTCGCTGCAGCTGGCCAGGGCATGGATCACAGCCGCCGAAGCCGACCACCAGCAGGTGCTCGTCGCCTTCTACCACTCCGAGTACACCCCAACGAAAATGCCAAGCGTCGCCGTCTACCAGCGCGACGTCCAGAAGTTCATCAAGCTGTTCCCGCACGTCCGCCAGTACCAGCCTTGGAACGAGGCCAACCGTGGCACGATCGTCGAAATCGTCAAAGGCAAACGGCACATAGCGCTCGTCTCCCCGTCGGCGCTGCAGTCCGCCCAGTACTACCGGGCGTTGAAAGTGGTCTGCAAGGTCTGCACGGTCGTTGGCCTCGACGTCCTAGACGCCCCGGTCGTCACGCCAACGCTTGAGTACATCGCTCAGTTCAAGCACGACGTCGCGCGCCTGAAAACGGTGATGCCAAGCGTCTGGGGCCTGCACAACTACTCCGACACCAACCGCTTGCAGAGCACCCGCACGAAAGCGATCCTGGCGGCCGTGCCGGGTCAGGTCTGGCTGACCGAGACAGGCGGGATCGTGCAGTTCGGCAGCGACTTCCCCAACAAGAAAGGCTCGGGCCTGACGCGAGCCGCCAAGGCGCTGTCCTACATGTTCAAGATCGCGGGTTCCTCCTCGCGTATCAAGCGCCTGTACATCTACGACTGGACTGGCGGCAACGCCTCGACGCGCTTCGACGCGGGACTGATGAACGGCAAATACGAACCGCGCCCTGGCTATGTAGTCGTCTGCAAGCAGTTGCATGCGGCTAACTGCAACGTGAAGGCCGCCAAAAACTGAGGGTATGACGCATCGAAAGCTGCCTGCCGAGGGGTTGCGGATGTGGGGTTGTTGAAGCTGTGTGTGGGGATCCGTTTATAACTTCTAAGTTGTAAACGGGGTTTGCGTCTTGTAGTGCTTGGGCGACTCGGCTCAACCGGCCGGATTTGACCTTGGGGCCCGCCGCCCGCCGCCCGCCGCCCCGGGCCCCGGCGCGTGCTGGCGCATCGTGCTGGCACTGGCTCTAGGCCGCGGGATCAGCTCGTTAGCGTACGGGCCGGGCGGGGTGTCGCGGGGCGGCGCCGGTGCCTGACCGGTCCGCCCGCCACGATCCTTGCGCATACCAGCCCGAACAGCCCGGCCCCGGCCGCAACGGGGGCGAGCACGCGTAGCGGGTAATTGCCAAAGCCCTTGTGCAAGGCAGTGTTGTCGCCGGCTTTGACGATGTCGAGCAGTCCCTGGTGGTCGATGCCGAGCAGCGTGGGCCCGAGCAGCGCAAACAGACACCAGCCGGCGAGCGCGAGGACGCCGGCAGTCAGAGAGGCGCGCGAGATGCGCGTGCGCGCCGTCGCAAGCGTTGCAAGTACGACCGCCCCGCCGGCAGCCAGGAAGAACGGCCAGATCCCGCCCCAGCCGCGGCCGAGTCCGTAGGCGCTTGCGATCGTCGGCTGGAAGAAGCCCTCGCGCACGTAGCGCATCCAGGTGACCGCCTCGGTCTCATAGCCGATCAGCGGATGGGTCACGGTGGCGATGATCGTGGTCGTCAGCGATACGCCGGCCAGCGCGATCGTCGGCCCTGGGTAGCGCTTCAGCGCAATCCCGATCGGCAGCGCCAGGAACGGCAGCATCGTCATCAGAAAGCGCGGCCCCATGAAGCCGCCGCCGAAGGGCAGATAGTAGCCGGAGTTGTAGCCCACGTAGCAAACGCAGACGCCGGTGATCGTCAGCGCCTCAGCACGACAGCCGCGCTTGTAGAGCAGCCAGGTACCGACCGCCCCCATCGCCAGTACGGGCGAGATCGTCAAGAGCCCGCGCGAGTCCAGCAGCAAGGTGGCAAGCACTCTGAGGCTGGGCAGCCCAATCCCGAAGAACCCCTGCTGCTGGCGGGGAATGCTCGAGTAGGCCAGGTGCGTCCACGAGTGGAAGGCATAGTGGTTGTAGAGCAACAGCGGCACGATCCCGATCAGGCCACCGAGAATGAAAGCGCCAGCACGCTTGAAGATGCCCAACGGCGTAAGCGAGTCACGGCGCGAGAGCAGATACAGGCCGAGTACCAGCGCGACAAAGAAGAGCGGATACTCGGAGGCGCCGGCATAGCCGAGCGCCAGCCCAGCCACCCACAGGTACCAGGGGTTCGCTGGCCCCTCGCGCTCGTGCCATATCAGCGCGAAGGCAGCGAAGCCGAGGAACGCGGTGAACACGTGGCTGAACAGCAGCGTCGACAGCGGCAGCGTGAGCGTGCCGAGGCCAAGGATCACGGCAGTGGCGGCGCCGTAGCCCGGTTGCAGGCGCTCGGCCAGATGCCCCACGAGGAGCAGCAACAACAGTCCGGGCAGCACGTTGGCCCACAGCCCGACGAGGTAGATCATCTCATCGCCCGGATGGTTGGGAGGGGCGACGTGCCTGTCGGTCCACGATTCGGCGCCCGTCGCCTTCAGAAAGTCATAGAAGGGCAGCGAGTACAGGGCCAGGCCGGGGGCACGGGCCGAGTACCAATGGCCCTGGTAGAAAGCCTTGTCGCCCGTGTTGACCTGGTATCGATCGATCGTCGTCTTGTCCTGATCCAGCGAGCGGATCAGGTCGTAGTGAGAGGTCTGATTCCAAGAAAAGCTCTGGATCATGGTCGCGTAGGAGAGCCCGACGAGCAGGACCGCCGCGAGCGCGAGTCGCTTCTTGGTGAGCATCAATCGCTTCCGTGCAACGCCTTCGGCCCAGGGCCGATGTGGTAGATGACGACGTCGCCCACGCGCTGACGGGTGACGCCCAGCCCTGTGACCGGCTTGGCGGCGGCCGCGACGGGATCCGGCGGCTCGGGCACCTCGGGAGCATGCAACCCCGGCAATTCAGCCCGCTTCAAATGCAACACCACGGTCTTGATTCCGTACCAGCGCAGCTTCTCGATGCTCGCCTTGTCGGGGAAGCCGCCCATGCCGCCGCGCAGATCGTCGACCTCGGGCATGTCGAACGTGCTATTGCCGACTGGGATCTTGTAGAAGCCGTCGGTCGAGAAGTACTGCCAGACGCGATCGTCAGCACCGTCTGTGGGCAGGTCCATGACCGGTCCGGGGAGGCCGATCTCGGCCTTGGCGGGTTGGGGCACGACCGGGTGGCCGAGGTGCCCAGCACCTTCGCCGACCACGCCAATGAACAGCAGCGCGCCGACGGCTGCCACCAGGATCCCCCCGGTCCTCGGCCCCCAGCCGCGTGCCCAGCGGCGCACGATCTCGGTCAACTGCCAAGCGCCCGCCCCGGCAAGCAGCGCCAAGAACAGCGTTGCCAAGGTGAACACGCGCCCAGGCACACGCACCCCATCCCAGCCGGGGGCGTAGTTGTAGAGCAGGCGGTAGGGGTAGCCGGCGCCGGTGAGCCCCATGCCGAAGGCAAGCACGCAGCACACAACCACCCCGCAGGCGAGCCCGATGCGAAAGCGCCGCGTGTATATCGAGGAGGCGAGCCCGATCAGCGCGAGCACGAGGATCAGGCCGCCTGCGAAGAACACGTCCTCGTTCTTCGAGTGCACGTGCGTCCTGGCACCGGCGGTGAGCGAACCCCAGACGCGATTCTCCGAGGAGGCCGACAGCAGCGCCCAGGGACCTGAGGAGTAGTTCTCGACTTCGGCGAGCGTGCGCTTTGCGGTCGGATACTCGGCCGCAACCTTCAGATAGGGACGAGCCTGGTAGACGGTCACCACGCCGACGAGCGCCATGCCGATGCAGGTCACGACCACCAACTGCCGCGGCAGGCCGCGCACACCGGTGGCCAGGCCCGGGCGGGAGCCGCGTCTCGGGTTGGGCCGAGCCCGCCACCACCACACGACGGCGATCAGCGCCAGCACGGCCAGCAGGTAGGCGAATTGCAGCCCGAGCGTGAAGCCGAGGCTGATCTGCCAGGCGGATACGAGCCAGCCGGCCAACACCAGCCAACGCGAGGATCGCCGATAGCCGCGCAGCAGCAGGAACAGCGCCAGGGGAATGCCGCCGCTCGAGATCACGTGCAGGTGCCCGGACTCGGTCACGCGGTAGGGCGCGTAGGCGAACGCGGCCCCAGCGACTGTGGCGCCGATGCGCCCCACGCCGAGCTCGCGCGCGAGCAGCCAAGCGCCGACAAAGCACAGCGACCAAGCCCACAGGAACAGCAGGTTGTAGCGGACGAGCGCCGCAACAGTGCCTGAGCCGAAGAAGCCGCTTGGTCCATAGCCGAGCAGCGAGTCCGAGAAGGCGAGGCTCAGCGGGTGCGGATAGAAGGCGTTGGAGTCGAACAGGTGCAGGGGATCGTGCAGCATCGCGTGCCCCACCCAGGCGATCTCCCAAGCAGTGCGCACGGGATCGCCGAGATCGGGCGCGATGCGGCTGGGCATGTGCAGCACCAGCGGCCAGGTGGTCAGGATCGCAAGCGCGATCCCGCCGAGGATCACGCACAGAAGCTCGCGGCGCGCGATGCTGGGCGAGGGCGCCCAGCGGGCAGCACGAGGCACGCCCGCCTCCCCGGGGGTCGCGGGAGCGCTGCTCGTGTGTGAATGCTCTGGCGTAGTGCGCGGCGGGCTTGGCACGCTCATGCTCGCGCCGTCTGTGTCTGTGCGGCTCGGATCGGGGCAGCATACGTGAGCCGCCCGCGCTATGGCGGGGTTGAGCCGATTGTCCACGACAGGCTGAGCCGCTACCGGCGAGATGGACGGTTCGTACGGGTAGGGCGGTGGGCTATGTGCAAATGGGATCTATCCAAAGTCCTCGTCTTGCGTCACACTGGGACGATGCGCGTGCTCGTTGTGGGAGCCGGCGGTGTGGGGGCGGCCTTTGCGTCGATCGCCCAACATCGTCCCGCCTTCGAGCGGGTCTCGCTCGCCGACGTATCTGCGACCCGCGCCCACGACGTGGTTGCCAAGCTCGGCGAAGCCGACCGCTTCTCGGCCGAGCGCGTGGACGCCTCCGACCGCGAGGCGCTCGTGAAGCTGATCGAGCGGCTGCGCCCGGATGCCGTGCTCAACGCCTGCGACCCGCGCTTCAACGAGCCGATCTTCGACGCTGCCTTCCAGGCGCGCACGACCTATCTGGACATGGCGATGACGCTCTCCCATCCGCACCCACAGCGTCCGCATGAGCTACCGGGGGTGATGCTCGGAGAGGTGCAGCTGGCCCGTAGTGAGCAGTGGGAGCAGGCCGGCTTGCTCGCACTCGTGGGGATGGGCGTGGAGCCGGGCCTCTCCGACGTGTTCGCCCGCTATGCCGCTGACGAGCTGTTCTCGAGCATCGACGAGGTGGGAGTGCGCGACGGTGCCGACCTGGTCGTCGATGGCTATGACTTCGCGCCCACGTTCTCGATCTGGACGACGATCGAGGAGTGCCTGAACCCACCGCTGATCTGGGAGCGCGGGCGCGGCTTCTACACGACCCCTCCTTTCTCGGAGCCCGAGGTGTTCGATTTCCCCGAGGGGATCGGGCGCGTGGAGTGCGTGAACGTAGAGCACGAGGAGGTGGTGTTGATCCCACGCTGGGTGCAATGCGAGCGGGTCACATTCAAGTACGGCCTCGGACAGGAGTTCATCGACGTGCTGCGCACGCTGCACAAGCTGGGCCTTGACTCCACCGAGCCGGTCTCGGTGCGCGGCACGGAGGTGGCTCCGCGCGATGTTGTCGCGGCGACCTTGCCCGATCCGGCGACGCTCGGCGAGCGGATGACGGGGCGCACGTGCGCGGGCACCTGGGTCACCGGCATCGGTAGCGACGGCGCGCCGCGCTCGACCTACCTCTACCACATCGTCGACAACGAGCACACGATGCGCGAGTACGGCTCCCAAGCGGTCGTCTGGCAGACGGCGGTCAACCCGGTCGTGGCGCTCGAGTTGCTTGACGAGGGACTTTGGAAGGGCAAGGGAGTGCTTGGCCCGGAGGCCTTCCCGCCTGAGCCGTTCTTGGAGCGCCTGGCCGAGCTGGGCTCCCCGCACGGGCAGGTGGAGGTGCCGCTCACGGGGCAGGTGTAGGAACCCGGCGCAGAACCGCTTTTGTAAGCGGGCGCATATCTAGTGGTCGGCTAGTGGTAACATAGTGGGCATGGCTTATGTGGTCGGTCGTCGAAGCGGGCGATTCGAGGTCCGCGAGTCGTTTCACACCACGAAGGGGCCGCGTTCGCGCACGTTGGTGGGTTTCGACGTCTTGAGCGATGACGTCCTGGCGGCGGCTGCGCGGCGGGCGCAGCGCCGGTTTGACGCGGAGGCGGTGATTCGCTCCGCTCGCCGCGCCGGCGCGCGCGTGCAGATCGCCACTTCCGGTGAGAGTCGCGTCCGCGATCGATTCCTGGCCGGCTCCAGGAACATGGCGAGCTCGCTCGGGTCCTCCTCGCCGAGCCGCGCGCGCGTCGACGCTGGCGCGGCGCTTATGGAGCTACTGGGCTTCGCGGACATGGTTGCGGCCGGTCAACCGTCGCGGCCCTTCCAGCCACTTGCGTTTCCGGCGCTTGGCGGACTCGCCAAGCGCAGCGGCGCTGAGGCGATCGCACGACAACCATGAGCGGTGCACGTAGGCTCGATGGTCTCAGCGCGAGGATCGTGTCGGTACACGAGATGCTCGACTCGATGCGAGTACCGCATCAGTTCGGCGGGGCGATAGCGCTGGCGTGGTATCGCAGCCCACGGGCTACGACGGACATCGATCTGAACGTGACGCTTTCCCCGGCGGAGGCTGAGCCTGTGCTTGGCGCCTTGTCGCACCTGGGCGTGAGCATCTCGGAGTCCGACCGGGCCACGATCGAGCGAGACGGTCAGGCTCGCCTCGACTGGGATGGCTCCTATCTGGATGTCTTCTTCGCCACACTCGACCTGCATCGCGAGATGGCCGTGAGCTCGCAAGAGGTTGCCTTCGGCCCGGTGCGCATACCGATCCTCTCCCCCGAGCATTTGATCGTGTGCAAGGCGATCTTCGATCGGCCGAAGGATTGGGTGGACATCGAAGAGATCGTGAACTGGGGCACGAAGGTCGACGATGCGATCGTGCTGCGTTGGATCGATGAACTGCTGGGAGTCGACAGCGTCCAGCACCGGCGTTTGACCGATCTGCTCGCGCCAGTGGGACAAGAGCTACTCCATCCCCAGTAGTACGCCACGAAGTGTGGGATGGGAGCGGTCGCCTGCCCGGGCAGGCGATCTGAGCCAACACTCCCCCGAAGGGAGCGCCGATCACTTCTCGAGCTTCGTCAGCTCGCTAGAGGCGGTGTCGATCGGGATGGCGAAGGCGATACCGACATTACCACCGTGTTCGCCGCCGGTCTCGATCTGCGAGTTGATGCCGATCACCTGACCCTCTTCGTCAAGCAGCGGCCCGCCGGAATTGCCTGGGTTGATCGGGGCGTCGGTCTGCAGGACATCGCCGATCGTCAGGCCGTTGGGCGCCTGGATCCGGCGTCCCAGGGCAGAGACCACGCCGCTCGTCAGTGTGCGCGCGAGCCCGAAGGGGTTGCCGATCGCCAGCACCGGGTCACCGACATGGACCTTGCTTGAATCGCCGAGCGCGAGCGGGTGCAGGGTCAGGCCGGCCGTGGGTACGCGTAGCACCGCGATGTCGTGCGAGGGGTCCTTGCCGATCACGCTTGCTTCGACGGTGTGGCCGTGATCGAAGCCGACCGTGACCTTCGCGGCACCCGCGACGACGTGCCAGTTGGTCAGGATCGTGCCCTTACCATCGATCTCGAAGCCCGAACCGGTTGCCGTGCCCTGCCCACCGCCACTTTCGCCCTTGAGGAATTCCGAGGGAGACTGGGCTTCGCTGACGCCGCTCGCGCTGACGAAGACGACGCCGGGGGCATCCAGTTCATACACCCGACGCGGGCTCGGGCTGCGACCCTGCTCAGATGCGTTGGTCGATAGTGCCGGCGCCTGCTGGACGGTGATCGTCGTCTTGGTCGAGTCGAAGTTTCCGCTCGCCGACAAAGCCGCGAGCGCCAACCCCACTGCCAGTCCTCCACCGAGTACCCCAGCCGAGAACGGGAGGAAGAACGACCGCTTGCAGCCCATGCTCGCCGAGGATACTTGCCGGCGCGCGAGGCCGGACTTGTCACAGCCGATCCCGGTACAGCAGGGCGAGCGGCGCCCTCTTGGGGATGTGAGGGTCATCCAGTGGCGTCGTACCATCTCGCCAAGTCTTGACAAATTACGACTAAACCGTTTAAGATCGCCCCAACATTCATGCATAGGCTATCGGTGTCGGCCGGCTCCATGGAGTGGGGGCTCGGTGGGGGTGGACGTTGAAGTCGCGAGAGCGCATTCGAGTTGAGCTTGTAGCCCGCGTGCGGGCGCGTCAGGTTGAGATCGAAGAGAGGATCTTCGCTCGCATTCGCGATGGCGCCCAAAGCCCGGCAGGTGGCGATGACGCTGAGTATGCCGCCGGGTTGAGGGCGACAGTGCAGGCAGCGGTCGAGCACGCTCTGGACGACATCGAGCTCGGGGAGGATGGCGCGCGTTCGGTTCCGCCCGAGGCGGTGGCGCAAGCCCGCCGGGCGGCACGTGTCGGCGTAAGCCTGGACACGGTGCTGCGCCGCTACGTGCTGGGTAGTTCCGTGTTGGGGGACTTCGTGATGCAGGAGGCCGATCACTGTGATTTGGTCGGCATGGGGACGCTGATACGCGACGTGCTGAGTGCGCAGGCCGCGGTCCTGGATCGCCTCATGACCACGATCACCGGCGAGTACATCGGCGAGCTCGAACAAACAGGACGCTCCGCAGAGCAGCGCCGTGGCGAGCGCGTCCTGGGCCTGCTCGCCGGCGGACGAGGAGGCACGACCGAGCTCGGTTATGAGCTCGATGGCTGGCATGTGGGAGCGATCGCAAGCGGCGATGCGGCTACCGAAACACTGCGGCGCTGTGCGGGGGAGCTCGGCGTCCCGCTTTTGTGCGTGCGGCGTGGCGAGGACACCGTATGGGGATGGCTTGGCGGTCAATGCTCGCCAAGCGCTCGAGATATCGAGGTGGTACTGAGCGAGGGGAGTGGCACCAATGTGTCGTTTGCGATCGGCGAGCCGGCGCATGGGATCGACGGCTGGCGCCTTACACACCAGCAGGCTCAGGCTGCGCTGCGAGTCGCTCTGCGCAGCCCCCGAAGGCTGACCAGATATGCCGACGTCGCACTACTTGCATCGGTCCTACACGACGATGCGCTTGCTGGATCGATGGCTGAACTCTATCTTGCGCCACTTGGCGATCGCGAGAACGGCGGCGGTGTCTTGCGCAAGACGCTCCGAGCATATTTCGCGGCCGAGCGCAACGCTTCCTCGGCCGCCAGCGCGCTGGGGGTGACGCGCCACACAGTCCAAAATCGTCTACGTACGATCGAGGAAAAGCTGGGCCAGACACTTCGCACGCGCCAAGCCGAGCTTGAAATCGCACTGCGCCTGGAGGATCTGAATCGTGGGTTGGGATCCTGAATGCGGACCTAAATTGCCATTGTGGAGAAATGTGGGCGGCTTCGATGTCCACATTGGTGTGGCGGTGGCCTGTTCGGGCAGTCGACACGCGCTAAGTCCATATACCGACGTAAATGGCCAACCTGGGAAATTCCACGAGTAAATATACCCACATTGGCGGTACGGGTCGGCTTCTCGATTGATAGGAATCCAGGTGGCGCCGGTCGGCAACCAAGCGAGCCGAGTGCCGGATAAACGTATTTCTCTGGATAGAGGATCGGGGGAGGCATGAAGGCCTTGAGGCTCTTGTCTATTTGTGTGGTGTCGTGTTTGGCCGGTGTGCTCGGATGTGCGGGCGCGGCTGTGGCCGGGGAATCTACCCTCATGGGTACCGGTATCGGGTTCGGAGGAAGCCCTCTCGTCGTGCCTGGAGCGCAACTGCTGGTGGGGCCACAACAGACGCAAGCGGTCGAAGAGGTACTTCGCAGCAGCCCAGAAGCATTCACGGCCCGCGAGGCCTCACGTACCTCGTTTACGGATTTGAGCGCCGGGGCCGCGGAGACACTGGCCGGCAATGCGTTCCCGCAGTTGATAAGGCGGCCGGCCGGCCGCTTGCCGGCGTCTTCGGGAGAGCAAATCGTCAGCTATCCAACCGACAACTCGGCACAAGTGGACCTTCCCGGAGGCAAGCACGGCGTGATCGAATCGCTGGAACCACTCGCCATCGAAACGTCTCCGGACCATCGTCTGCCGCTCGATCTGATGCCCGTAAGGAGCGGAGAAGGCTTCAAGCCCGCGCGGTTCCTCGCGGACGTCGATATTCCGAATCGCCTCGACAGGGGCATCGTGCTGCCGCGCTCGGGCGTATCGTTGAGGCCGGTCGATGCGAACGGCACCCCGTTGAGCGGTTCGCCGGCCATGGTCGACGGAGCAACGATCATGTACGCGAGCACGCAGCGGGACGCCGATACCCTCGTAAAGCCTCTCACAGACGGCTTCGAGGTGAATACAGTGCTGCGCTCGCAGTACAGCCCAACCCAACTGCGCTTTCGACTTGATCTTCCTGCGGGCGACAGTGCTCGTATCAATAGGGGCTCTATACAGGTCACCGGCCGTGGCGACGTCATCGCAACGGTCCCTGCGCCTACCGCTGTGGATGCCGCCGGCACCGACGTGCCCGTATCTATGAAGCTAGAGGGTAAGACACTTGTTCTTGATGTAAGTGCAAGTCCCGGCGAGTATCAATACCCGATCGTCGTCGACCCGACCATCAACGAAGCAGGCGAAATCGAACATAAAATCCTGTTCGGAAAGACCTGGGGGTTCTTCACCGAAAATCCAGCTGTCTTCGTCGGGAACGAATTCGAATTCACCCACGGTGAATGGGGCGTAAAGGACGTTGTCGCCAAATCGGTCAAAGCCGCGGAAAGGGCTTTCTTTTACTATGCGACGCAAGGGGAATCGCGGATATACACAGCTACCGCGACAACCAGCTTCGAAGGCTTTGCCGGCAGCAAGATGGAAGACGTGCTCGGTATCGAGAACGTACATACTGCCACTGCCGAAGCCTCCAAGTCCTGGATCGAAAACTACGCGGCCCCGGAAGAAAAACTATGCGTGCTTGCCGGCTGTGCCACCGGCACGGTAAACAGCTCGAACAACAAAAGCGAAGTTTTCTATACCCAAGCTGCCCGCGAAACCAACGAATTCGCCGGCGGGACGGCCAAGATGTTCTCCGCGACCATCGGCATACTCCAAGAAGCCGGTCCCACCGCCAGCTTCACTCCAATAGAACATTGGGTCCGTCCAAACAGCTTTAAAACCGGCGTCACTCTCAACGCCACCGATCCAGGACTGGGCGTGTACTCGGTCGGGATAAGCGCACCCAACACACCGAGCTGGAAACCCAGCTATTTCAATCCCTTTTATGAATGTAAGGGAGTCCAGTGCAACGAGTGCTATTCAGAAGGCTGTGGCGCCGGCGCTATCGGGGCGGGCCTGGAAGGCTTGCCTGACGGCGAAGACGTCATCGAAGGTAAAGCAAAAGATCCAGTCGGCCTGAGCGCGACAACGAAAACGACTGTCAAGATAGACAACGCCGCACCCTACAACATCGCGATCTCCGGTCTACCGCCATACAACGAAATCGGTTATGGAAGCTACAAAGTCCAAGTGAAAGCCACCGACGGGGTGTCGGGCACGCCCAGTTCGGGCGTGGCCTCGATGACCCTCTCGATCGATGGCAAAGAAGTTGGGACGCCGCGCGGCTTGTGCTCGCCAGGTCCCTGCACGGCGACGGCGGAATGGACGATCAGCGGGGGCGAATACGCAGCCGGAAAGCATGCGATCACGATGACCGCCACCGACGGCGCCGGCAATAAAGCCACCGCGGAATCGTCGCTCACGTTCCACGCCGCCGAACAGCAACCCGTCGGCCCGGGATCGATCGAACCCGCTTCGGGCGCCTTCAAGTCGACTGCCACCGACGTCTCAATCGTCGCACCCGGCGGTGGATTGTCTGTCGAACGCGGTTATCAGTCGCGTCGCCAGGCCTCCGCTTTGGAAGGACCGTTTGGGCGGCAGTGGCAGGGTCTGAGCTTCGGTGGAAACGAGGATCTGACCGTTCTACCGACGGGAAGTGTCGTGCTGACGAGTTCCAGCGGCGCCCAGGCCTTGTTCACCAAGGAAGGCTCCAAATTTGTGCCGCCCACCGGCGATACGAGCTTGACGCTGACCGAAGAAAGCTCGAGCAAATTCAAGCTGGTCGACCAGGCGGGCAATACAACGGTCTTTACCACCCCAACCGGAGGGTCAGGCTCAGTGCTCACGCCGGCCTCACGCGAAGCCGTCGGTCGCGTCGGAGCGGTCACGAAGTACACGTTCCAGACCGTGAGTGGCATAACAGAGCCGACCGAGGCTCTGGCTCCGCCACCACCGGGAGTCAACTGCACGACACTGGTAATGGGCTGTCGAGCATTGACTTTCAACTACGCCAGCACGACCACGGCGACGGGCGAAGCGCCGTCGGAATGGGGGGACTACAACGGTCATATCACTCACGTCTACTTGAATGCGTACAACCCCGTAGCCAAAGAAATGCAAACCACCGCCGTGGCTCAGTACGCCTACGACAAACAGGGTCGTCTGCGAGCGGAGTGGGATCCGAGGATATCTCCGGCCCTGAAGACCACCTACGGATACGATGGTGAAGGACACGTGACCGCGATATCGCCTCCTGGCCAGCAGCCATGGCTGCTGCATTACGGCACCATAGAAGGGGACGCCAGTCCAGGGCGCCTGTTGTCGGTCACCCGTCCGGCGGCGTCAACCGCTTTGGGCGAAGGGGTGGCTCCGGCGAGCAGCGAAGTTCCGAAACTATCGACCGGTAGCCCGGTACAAGGCACCGAAGCAACAGTCTCCACCGGCAGTTGGACCCACAGTCCCCTCAGTTATGGCTATCAGTGGGAGCAGTGCAACTCCAGCGGCGGAGCCTGCGAACCGATCGCCGGCGCGGTCAATCCCGGCTATACGCCGCGTTACAGCGATGAAGGGAAGACGCTCAAGGCGGTCGTGACCGCGACAAACTCCGGCGGTACGGCAAGCGTGGAAACAGCGGCCAGTTCCGTGGTGCCCTATAAAGTGTTCCCCCCCGTGTATTCGCTGTCGTTCGGTGAAAGTGGGACCGGCAATGGGCAGTTCAACGATCCCCAGTATGTCGCTGTCACCAAGCATGAAACTAGCGAAGAAGTACTCGTAACCGACAGATACAACAACCGCGTCCAGGCGTTTCTAGCCTCCAACGGGAGCTACAAACGAAAGTTTGGCACCGTCGGGACCGGGACGGGACAGTTCAAAGAACCTACTGGAATCGCCAGCGATAACGAAAAACAGAAATACCTGTGGGTTGCGGATTCGGGCAACAAACGGCTCCAATTCTATTGGAACGACGGGGAAATCTATAAGGGGGCCACAACGGCGAACGCAACAGGCAAGTTGAGTGGCATAGGGGTCGGGGAAACTCACTTTACGCAATACCTCACAAACACTGGTGCCAATACGCTGGAAGGCTTTGAAACACAGGAAACCACGCCGCGTTATTTCGGGTCGTTTGGCTCTGAAGGAACCGGCGCCGGGCAGTTCAAACAGCCCAACGCGATCACATGGGGCCCCGCGAGTGGGAGTGCCGCCTATGTTGCCGACACGGGGAACAATCGAGTGCAGAAGCAGGAACTGCCATTCAACGTTCATCTCGGTGAATTTGGGGGAGCCGGCACTGGGCCGGGGCAGTTCAAAGGACCAAAGGGAATCGTCTACGTCGCGGGCATTGGTGTGTGGGTCGTGGACACCGGTAACGATCGAGTGGAGTTGTTCTGTACCGAAAACGGCAACGCCTCGTGTCCGGCGGGAGAAAACAAATACGCGGCACAGTTTGGTGAACCGCCCGCCCCGGCGGCAAACAAAGAAGAAGAAAAAAAATACGAGGAATGTCTGGCCGCGGAAAAAAGCCCGCAGGAATGCGCGAAACTCTATCCCAAAGGTGTACCGAAAGCGGGAGCAGGACAGATGAATCTGCCCGTTGGCATTGCCGCCGACAGCGCGGGCAACCTCTACGTCGTGGACGCGGGCGACAACCGGGTCGAGAAGTGGACGGCCGGCAAAAGACCGGCTACCCCGCCGCTGCCGGCGGCGACGCCACCGAACCCTGGAACCAGTGCGGTATGGACCATCGAGTACAAAGTGCCGGTGTCGGGCTCGGGCGCTCCGCAGCAGCTGACCACAGCCGAAGTGGCAAAATGGGGTCAAGCGGACGACCCGGTCGAAGCCACCGCAGTCTTTCCGCCCGACGAGCCGATGGGTTGGCCGGCCAAAGACTACAGGCGCGCGACAGTCAATTACCGTGATTCGAAAGACCGCACCGTGAACGTTGCAATTCCGGATGGGGGGATTTCCACAATTGAATACAACGCTGCCAACGACGTCGTGCGCTCGCTCAGTTCGGACAATCGCGTGGCGTCGCTGAAAGAAGGCGCAAAATCGGCGGAAGACTCAGAAAAGCTTGACGTGCGCAGCGAATACAACAGCGAAGGAACCGAGCTGTTGAGCACGCTTGGGCCCAGGCACACTGTCGAGCTCGCCAACGGCAAAGAAGTCCAGGCACGCCCACACACTGCGTATTCATATGACGAAGGAGCGCCGGTCGAAGGTAGCCCATATCGTCAGGTCACAAAGGTCACGCAGGGCGCCCAGATAGAAGGTGAAGCCGAACAGGACGTTCGCACTACCACCACCTCCTATTCCGGCCAGGAAAACCTCGGCTGGAAACTACGCAGACCAACATCCATAACAACAGACCCCTCCGGTCTGAAACTCACGCAGACCATCCTCTATGACCCAACGACCGGGAACGTCACAGAAACCAGAACCCCCGCGAGCAAAGGCGCCAGCGAAGCCCACGACACCAAGACGATCTATTACACGACAGCCGCCAACTCAGAATATCCAGGCTGTGGAAGTCACGCCGAATGGGCCAACCTGCCGTGCGAGACAAAGCCGGCGGCACAGCCGGGCACCGCGGGCCTACCCGAACTACCCATCACTACAACGACATACAACACGCTCGACGAGCCGGAAACGACCACGCAGACGGTCGGCTCCACCACCCGAACCGCGAAATCGACATACGACAGCGCCGGGCGTGCCTTGACCTCCTCTGTCTCCTCGACAGTGGGCACAGCGCTGCCTACGGTCACATACGAATACAACACGGAAACGGGAGCGGTGCTGAAGGCGAGCACCACCGTCGAAGGCAAAACCCAGTCGGTCTCGAACGTCGAAAACAAGCTTGGGCAGACGACCAGCTACACCGACGCGACGGGCAACGTTTCGACGTTTGAATACGAACCGGAACGCGATGGACGACTGACAAAAATCAACGACGGCAAGGGTACCCAGACCTACAGCTATGACCCCACAACCGGAATGTTGACGAAACTCGTCGACTCTGCCGCGGGAACGTTCACGGCGTCCTACGACACAGAAGGAAACCTCATCGGCGAGGGCTACCCAAATGGCATGAGTGGCAACTATGGCTATAACGCTGCCGGCGAAGCGTTGAGCCTGGAATATGTGAAGACGACGCATTGCACCGAAAAATGCACCTGGTACAACGAAGCGAGAATGCCGTCGATTCATGGGCAGACGATGTATCAGACGAACACTCTGGCCAGCAGGGCATATACGTATGACAATGCGAGTCGGCTAACGCAGGTTCAGGAAACATCAGCCGGCAAAGGATGTATTACGCGCGTCTACGGATATGACGAAGACACCAATCGCCTCGGCCTGACCACACGCGAACCCGGCACCGAAGGAAAATGTGCCACTGAAGGTGGCACTAAAGAAACCCACACATACGATTCCGCCGATCGCTTGACTGACACCGGCGCGAAATACGAAACATTCGGAAACCTCACGAACCTCTCCGCGGCGGATGCCGGCGGCTCTGAACTGACGAGTGTCTTCTATACGAACAACAAGCTCGCGAGCCAAACGCAGAAAGGCGAGACGATCGGCTATCAGCTCGATCCCTTGCGACGGATCAGCGAAACGGTCTCCACAGGGAAAGTGGTTGCGACAGCTGTCAACCATTACGCGGGCTCCAGCGAAACTCCTGCGTGGGTGGGTGAACTGTCCACGAACTGGACGCGGAACATTCAGGGCATCGGCGTGGGTATGGCCGCTGTCCAGCACAACGGCGAAACGCCGGTGCTTCAGCTCGCTGACCTGAAAGGAAACATCGTCGCGACGGCGGCCGAGAGCGAAACCGAAACAAAACTGCTCGGCACCGACCGCACGACCGAGTACGGAGTCCCCACGACCGAAGCTCCGCCGAAGTACTCTTGGCTGGGAGCCCACGAGCTGCCCACCGAACTACCGTCGGGGGTCGTGGCGATGGGGGCACGCAGCTACGTGCCGGAGCTCGGCCGCTTCCTGCAGACAGACCCAAGGCCGGGCGGTTCGGCCAACGCCTATGCATACACGTACGGAGATCCGGTGGACAGCACGGACCTCAGCGGCGAATATACCGTGGGTGGACCGTCGCAGGCGCTCATAGACAGCAGTGCGCAGGGGGCTTCTGAAGCAGCCGCGGAACAGGCAGCGATCAATGCCGCGGCGAGGGCCGAAGCTGAACGCAAGGCGGAAGAAGCCGCCGGCGTTGAAGGCGGCGAAGAATGGGAAGAAGAATGGGGAGAAGAATGGGAAGAAGAAGAAGAATGGGAATACGCGTCGTATCATTCCCAGGCCAAGAACGGGCATGGGGAAGTGCGCCTCGAAGGTGCACTCACGTCGGAACCGTTTGCGGAAGCAGGGAATGGCGAAGGTGAACACGGCGGTGAAAGTAGTGAAATATCCACTCAGCTCTGTGATGCGGCGTCATCGGGTCCGTGTACGTTGCCTGTGGCAAAGAAGAAGAAAAAGAAAGCCCAGTTTCATAAGTGGATACCGAGCTGCCCAAGCGGTGAGGCTTTTGATGAGTTTTCGCACAAGTGTGAAAAGCCTGGGCCTAAAGAGTCTGAAGCGGAACGGATATGGCAAGAAGTCGGGGAAAGAGTGAGCGAATCAGGAAACGGACAGGATCATGGTGGAGGGGTCGACGAGGCCCCGGACGATTCGGACGACAATCCACGGTGAGAATCGTCGCCACAGCTTCGATGTCGAAACCATGACCGGACCGGCGGCGACGATCGGCGAAGTCTGAGGTGGACGACATCGACGCCAGATGATGGAGGAACGGCGAGCTGTACTCGGTTATGCGTAGTACGGCTCAAAACCGAGCCGGGGCGTGCTCTACGGCCTCCTCGAGCAGCCCCGGCTTGGCCGTTTCAAGTTTCCGCGAGAAGAAGTCTCTGAAGAACGGCCGTGAGATGAGCATCAGGATCACGCCGATCAGCATCCCGCCAATCCCCATCCAAAGCGGCAAAGTGACGCCGAGGATCGGTTTGGAGGACACGTTTTCGGCCTTGCTGTAGTAGTCGATCGCGTAACCGGCCACGCCGAACAGCATCAGCGCGCCGAGCAGGGGCGCAATGCCGAGCAACAGGAAGTCGCGCACGCTCTTCGTCAATTCGTGTCGGTAGTAGACGATGCAGGCGATACCAGTAAAGCCGTAGTAGAAACAGATTGGAAAGCCGATCGCGACAATCGAATCTTCGAGCGCGCTTTCTGAGAGGTTGAGGATCACGAGCGTCCACAGGATCGAGGCGCCGCCCATCATCAGCGTGGAGAATCCGGGCGTGAAGTAGCGCGAATGGATTTTCCCGAACGCCCCTGGGATCGATTTCCAATGGGCCATCGACAGCGTCGTGCGCGCGGTTGGCAGGATCGTCGTCTGCGTCGAGGCGGAAGCCGAGGTCAGCACAGCGATGATTAGGAACTTGTCCCAGGGAAAACCGAACACATGCGAGCCAAGCACGCTGAGCACGTCGCTCTGGTTTTCCGGATTGGTCAGCAGGCCGGTGCCGCCGTAGGCCTGGCCGGCGGCGCTGACGATCACGTAGATCAAGACAAGCAGGATCGTGGACATCACCGCTGCGCGTCCGGGCCCCTCGTTGGCGTCTTCGGACTCCTCGTTGACGGCCACGCCTGAATCCCAGCCCCAGTAGATGAAGATCCCCAGCAACACCCCGTCGATCAGTGCTTTGAAGCTGAGCGCGAAGGGGTTGAACCAGGCGAAGGCCGGCTCGATCGAGCCTGCAGGATGGTTGGCGTAGACCTTGATGAACGTGACGATCGCGAACACGCTCAGGATCGCGATCTCGGCGCCGAGCAGGAACTGCTGGATGCGCGCTGAGAGCTCTATGCCGCGATAGCAGATCCAGGTCATCAGGGCGATCCAAACAACAGCGGCGACGATGATGGCGGGCAGCGATTCGCTGAGTTCGGTGAAGCCAAACAGCTTGAAGGTATAGATGCCCGCGATCTGCGCGAGCGAGGCCATCACCAGCACGTCGGAGAGGAAGATCGCCCAACCGTTGACCCAGCCGGTGCCGGGGCCGAGTGCGCGCGTGGTCCAGGCGAAGGTGGTGCCGGCGTCCGGGTCGGCACGGTTGAGGTACTTGTAAGCGGCCGCGATCAGCAGCATCGGCACGAACGAGACGAGCAGCACGGCGGGAGCGTGCACGCCGACGCCGCTCACTGCGACGATGAAGCCGAGCGTCGCCGCCAGCGAATAGGCCGGCGCGGTCGAGGCGACGCCGATGACCAGGTTCGACAGGTAGCCGATCGCGTTCTTCTTCAGCCCCTTGTCGACCACCTCCCCCGACGCCCTGAGGTGTCCATCTGCGGCAGACCCGATGCTGGCCATGGCGTCAACCTCTCTGTCGCCGCTTCCCGTGCCGGGTCGCCCGCGACGGTCAAGTTGGGATCGTTACAAGCAACTGGGATCAGGCTAGAACCGGATTGGCGCATGCGCAAGGGGCGCAATCGCCAATAAGTCGCAGCGCTTTTATACATTTCGTACAGCGGGTAGACATCTTGTTGAACGAGTAGCGCATTGATAGGTAGATGTGCGGAGAGTACCGTTGTGCGAGGTGTCTATGTCCAGCAATCTGCAAGAGCCGATGACAGCCCAGGAGCAGGCCAAGCTTCAAGCGCAGGCCAAGCGCCATCTGTGGATGCACTTCACGCGCATGGGCGCCTACGAGGAGGGCGGCGAGGTGCCGATCATCGAGCGTGGCGAGGGCTGCTACGTGTACGACAGTCACGGCAAGCGCTACCTCGACGGTCTCTCGGCTTTGTATTGCGTAAACGTCGGCCACGGTCGCGCCGAGCTGGGCGAAGCCTCCGCCGAGCAGGCCAAGCAGCTCGGCTTCTATACCAACTGGAGCTACGCCCATCCCCCCTCGATCGAACTGGCCGCCCGCCTTGCCGAGCTGACGCCGGGTGAGCTCAACCGCGTGTTCTTCGTCTCCGGCGGCTCGGAGGCGGTCGAGTCTGCTTGGAAGCTTGCCAAGGCCTACCACGCCGCCTGCGGGCAGCCGCGCAAGCACAAGATCGTCTCGCGCAACCTTGCCTACCACGGCACCTCGATGGGGGCGCTCACAGTCACCGGCCTTCCGCCGCTGCGCGAGCCTTTCGAACCGCTCACGCCCGGCGGCAGGCACGTGGCCAACACCAACTCCTATCGCTGGAGCGAAGAGCGCGATCCACTGTGGGCGGCCGATGCGATCGAGGAGGCGATCCTGTTCGAGGGCCCCGATACGGTCGCGGCCGTGATCCTCGAGCCGGTACAGAACGGCGGCGGCTGCTTCGTGCCTCAGGATGGCTACTTCCAGCGCGTACGTGAGATCTGCGACCGACACGACGTGCTGCTGATCTCAGATGAGGTGATCTGCGGCTTTGGTCGTCTCGGTCACTGGTTTGGCTGTGAGCGCTACGGCTGCGAGCCGGACGTCATGACCTGCGCCAAGGGCATGACCTCCGCGTACGCGCCGATGGGCGCCGTGATCACTTCCGACCGCGTCGCCGAGCCGTTCCTGCACGGGCGTGCGATCTTCAACCACGGCTTCACCTTCGGCGGGCATCCGATGGCCTGTGCCGTGGCGATGGCCAACCTCGACATCCTCGAGCGCGAGCAGATCAACGAGCACGTTCTCTCTCGCGAGGGCGAGTTCCGCGCGATGCTGGAGGGGCTGCGCGATCTGCCGATCGTCGGCGACGTGCGCGGCGCCGGCTTCTTCCACGCGATCGAGCTCGTCAAGAACAAGGACACCAAGCTCACTTTCGACGCACACGAGTCCGAGGAGCTGCTGCGCGGCTTCCTCTCCGGAGCGCTGTTCGAGCGTGGCTTGATCTGCCGCACGGACGACCGCGGCGACCCCGTCATCCAGCTCTCACCGCCGCTGATCGCCGACCGCGAACAGTTCGAGGAGATCGAGAGCATTTTGCGCCCCGTGCTCAGCGAGGCGTGGGAGCGGATCGTAAAGAGGTAGAGGCAAGCGAATGCGGACGCAGCCGCCGTGCTGAGCATCGAGAGCCTCGTCGCCGAGCTCGACCTGACGCTGGTCACCGGTGAGGAGAACGCCGGGGTGAACGTGCGCTGGGTGCACTCGAGCGAGCTACTCGACCCCACGCCGTGGCTGCGCGGGGGAGAGCTGTTGCTCACGACCGGCCTGCAGCTCTCCGGCGCGAAGCCCCAACGCGAGTTCGTCGAGCGCCTGGCCAAGCGCGAGATTGCGGGGCTTGGCTTTGGCACCGGGTTCGTGCACAAGAAGCTCCCGGCGGCCGTGCTCAATACCGCGCGCAAGCTCGACTTCCCGTTGTTCGAGGTGCCTTATGAGCTGCCGTTCATCGCGATCACCGAGCGCGTCTTCGCGCAGTTGCTCAATGAGCGCTACGAACTGCTGCAGCGCAACATGGCGGGCGATGTCTTGGCCGAGGCGCTAACAGGCCGGCTCTATCCAGACGAGTTGCAAGCACGCCTGCGCCCGTTTGGGATCGGCGAGAGCGCGGCGGTACTCGCCTTTGCCATGCGTGAGCCGGGCACGGCGGCCTCGACGCTCGAAGCGATCCTGGAGCGTGGGGGCCAGCACAGCCTCGTCGCGCTGCGCAACGGCCTGCTGTGCGCGGTCGTCGACTGTGACGCTTCTGCGACGCCCGGCGTCGCAGAAGCCGGCGCTCAAGAGGCTTCCGCGACATCGAGCACTGCAGCGCAAGCGCAGGCTCTCTCTGTATCACAGGAGCTCTCAGCGAGCGGCGAGCGCGATCCGATCGAGCTGGCGCGGCGTATCCGCGGCGAACTGCAGAGCAGCTTCGGCGAAGTGCGTGCCGCCGCTTCGCGCCCGACCCCAACGCACAACCTCAGGCGCAGCTTCCACGAGGCGCGCTGCGCGCTTGAAGCCGTGCGCCTGTCGAACGGCAACGCACCGGAAGTCGCCTCCTACAAGGATCTGGGTGCCTTCCAGCTATTGCTCTCGCTACAGGACGACGATGCGCTTGCCTCCTACTGCCACAGCGTGCTCGGCCCGATCGAGTCCGACGAGGGCGGCTACGGCGACGAGCTGTTGCGTTCGCTCGACGTGTTCATCGAAGAGAACGGTCACTGGGAGCGTGCGGCCCAGACGCTTTACTGCCACCGTCACACGCTGCGCTACCGCATCAAGCGCATCGAGCAGCTGACCGGACGCGACTTCTCGCACGCGCGTGACCGCATCGAGTTCTGGCTGGCGTTGCGCGGGCGGGAGTTGGCGCGGTGAGACCGGCACGAAGGCCAGGAGTGCATCCGTCCGCCAAGCCTATTATTTTGGCAAGTGGAATTGTTTTGGGGATAAAAGTTCGTTGCAGCACTGCTAGGAGGCGCCGCTCGTGAGGATCGGGATCCCCACTGAGATAAAGCCGGACGAGTATCGCGTCGCGATCACCCCGGCAGGTGTGCGTGAGCTGCGCGCGCGCGGGCACGAGCTTCTGATCCAGCAGGGCGCGGGGCTTGGCAGTGCGCTGAGCGACGAGCAATTCCAGGCGCAGGGAGCCACGATCGTGGCCGACGCCCAAGCCGTTTTCGACGGCGCTGAGTTGGTATTGAAGGTGAAGGAGCCGCAAGCATCCGAGGTTGAGTTGCTGCGCGAGGGCCAGACGCTCTTTACCTACCTGCACCTGGCGGCCGAGCCGCAGCTGGCCGAGGGCCTACGCCGCTCCGGCGCCACCTGCATCGCCTATGAGACGGTGGAGGACGGCGAGGGCCGCCTGCCCTTGCTGGCGCCGATGAGCGAGGTAGCCGGCAAGATCGCCACGCAGGCCGGCGCCTTCATGCTGGAGAAGCCGCTGGGCGGGCGCGGCATCCTGCTCGGTGGTGTGCCGGGTGTCGCCGCGGCAACTGTGCTTGTGATCGGCGGCGGCGTGGTCGGCATGAACGCCGCCTTCATCGCGATCGGCATGCAGGCCGACGTGTTCGTGTTCGACCGCTCGATCGACCGCCTGCGCGAGCTGGAAGTCGCTTTCGGGGGCCGTGCCTCGACCGTCTACTCCTCGACGCTCGCAATCGAGGAGATGCTGCCGCAGGCTGACCTCGTGATCGGCGCTGTGCTGATCCACGGCGGTCGCGCCCCCCACGTGATCTCGCGCGCCCAGCTGTCGGAGATGAAGCGCAACGCCGTGCTCGTCGATGTCTCGATCGATCAGGGCGGCTGCTTTGAGACCTCCAGACCCACAACCCATTCGGACCCGACGTTCGAGGTCGACGGCATCACCCACTACTGCGTGACGAACATGCCGGGCGCCGTGCCCATCACCTCCACCTATGCGCTGACCAATGCCACCTTGCCTTATGCGCTCGAGCTTGCCGACGGCGTGGAGCAGGCGATCTCCACCAATGAGGAACTGCGCTCAGGCGTAAATGTTCAGGGCGGCGAGATCGTTCATCCGGCCGTCGCGCATGCATTGGCGACGCCCGCTGACTCGGGGAATGAGCGTTTTCCGTCCAGGCACGAACTTCAAATCCCCCAAAACCAATGACCGCAGAAGAATTCACGCCAAGGAGGCAGCGATGGCCGGCGAATCACAACCGCTTCGCAACCTGATCGACGGAGACCCGGCCGCCGGCGACGGCGAGGATCGCATGGCCGTGCTCAACCCGGCCACAGGCCAGGAGCTGTGGAATGCGCCGATCTCCGAGGTCGAAGACGTCGACCGAGCCGTGGCCGCTGCGCGTCGGGCGTTCGAGGACTGGTCGCAGCGCACGCCCGCCGAGCGCTCGCAAGCGCTGCTGGCACTGGCGGCGATGCTCGAGCAGCACGGCGAGGAGCTGGCACGCTTGGAGGCGCTCAACGCGGGGAAGCCGATCCTGGCTGTCTCACGCGACGAGCTGCCCGTGATGGCCGACAACCTGCGCTTCTTCGCCGGCGCCGCGCGTTGCATGGAGGGCAGGGCCGCCGGCGAGTACATGCAGGGCTACACCTCCTTCACGCGCCGCGAAGCGATCGGCGTGATCGGCCAGATCACGCCCTGGAACTACCCACTGATGATGGCCATCTGGAAGATCGCCCCCGCGCTGGCCGCCGGCAACACGATTGTGCTCAAGCCGGCCGAGACGACGCCGGTGACAACAGTGCGCTTCGCCGAGCTGGCGGCCGACGTCCTGCCGATGGGCGTGCTCAATGTCGTCATGGGGCCAGGCCGACCTACAGGCCAGGCCTTGCTCGAACACCCAGACGTCGACATGATCTCGTTGACCGGCTCGGTCGGTACGGGCAAGCACGTGGCGCGCACCGCGGCGGAGACGCTCAAGCGCGTGCACCTGGAGCTGGGCGGCAAGGCGCCGGTGATCGTCTTCGACGACGTCGACATGGACAGCGCCATGGAGACGATCGCCGCCACCGGCTATTACAACGCCGGCCAGGACTGCACCGCGGCCACGCGTGTGCTGGCTGGGTCGAAGGTCTATGACGACGTGGTGGGCGGTCTGGCCGAGCAAGCCCAGGGCCTGGTGATCGGAGACACGTTGGCGCCCGACACGACCCTGGGGCCGCTCAACTCTTTGCGCCAGCGCGGCCGTGTGGAGAGCTTCCTGGATCGCCGCCCGAGCCACACCGAACTGGTCACAGGCGGCCAAGCCCCTGAGCGCGAGGGCTTCTACCTGGAACCGACGGTGGTCGCGGGTCTCGAGCAGGGCGACGAGCTGGTGCGCGATGAGATCTTCGGGCCAGTGATCACGGTGCAGCGCTTCACCGATGAGGCGCAGGCGATCGAGTGGGCCAACGCGACCCGCTACGGCCTGGCCTCGTCGGTATGGACACGCGACGTGGGGCGGGCATTGCGTGTCTCAAAGGCGCTGCGTTTCGGCTGCGTGTGGATCAACGACCACATCCCGCTGGTGTCCGAGATGCCACATGGGGGCTTCAAGGAGTCGGGGTATGGCAAGGACCTGAGCGTCTATTCGCTGGAGGACTACACGGTTGTCAAGCACGTGATGGCTTCATTGGAATAGCCCGCCCCACGCGTGGGCGGTTTTTGGGATGGGGGTGTTCGATTTGGCTTGCCCCCGCGCGCGCGGGGGGCATCGCGCTTTTCTTGGATCTTGGAGTCAGCCAAGGCGGGGTCGTGCGAGCGTCTGGTAGATCGAGACGAACTCGGTCTTGAAGATGTTGCGAGCCGAGCGCAGATACAGCCGCCAGACGCGCAGCCGCTCCTCGCCGGCGATCTGCTCCGCGCGTACGAGGTTTTCGTCGAGGCGCTCGATCCACTCGCTGAGCGTGTCGTAGTAGTCCTGGCCGAACTCCTCGACATGCTCGGTTACGAAGCCAGCCCGCTCCAGCGCCAGCTGTACGCGCGAGAGCTGTACCGGGTCGCCGTCGGGGAACACGTAGCGCTGGGTGAAGTCGCCGTGATAGCCGACGTCCGTATACAGGTGGGCGATGCCGTGATTGAGCAGGCGCCCGTCTGGTAGGAGCAGGTTCCTGAGTTTCTGCGCGTACACGTCGATGTTGCTTTCGCCGACGTGCTCGACCATGCCGATCGATGTGATCGCGTCGTAGCGCTCGCCATGCAGGTCGCGGTAATCGGCTACGCGCACCTCGACCTTGTCGCTCAACCCAGCTTCGGCGATTCGCCGGCGTGCCAGTTCGGCCTGGGGGGGAGAGAGCGTGATGCCGACGGCCTTCACCCCGTACTCGCGCGCGGCGTGGATCACGAACGCGCCCCAGCCGCAGCCGACGTCGAGCACGCGCTCGCCCTCTTCGAGTTTGAGCTTCTTGCAGACGAGGTCGAGCTTCGCGAACTGCGCCTCCTCGAGCGTTTTCGCCCCACGCGAGAAGATCGCACAGCTGTAGGTCATCGACTTGTCGAGGAACAGTTCGAAGAACTCGTTGGAGACGTCGTAGTGGTGGCGCACGGCCTTGGCGTCGCGTTCCTTGGTATGGCTGCGGCCCTTCAGCCGTAGCTCGCCCTTGGGCGCGCGCGGGGGAATCGTCAGCCCGCAAGCTCTGAGCGCGGCGATCGCAAGGCGCGCACGCGTCGCCCGGTCGATCTCGGGCTCCTCGAAATCGTCGATCAGTGCGATCACACGGTCGAGGTCGTCGACCTCCAGCTCGCCTGCGACATAGGCTCGGCCGAGCCCGAGCTCGCCAGGAGCACGCACGACGTAGGCGACTGCCTTGGGCGAGCGCACCGTGAAGGTCGGCCCGTGATCGACATCTCCGTTGGTCGAGCCGGAGCCATTGGTCGTGGCGGGTAGTTCTGTGCCGTCCCAAAAGCGCACGGTGAAGCCACGTTTGGGTAGTGCGGTGTCCAGCTCGCGACGCAGCGGCTCGGTGTTAGCGAATGGCATTGGCCCTCCAGCCAGTGTTTAGCTTGGTGTTAGCGGGGTATCTCACAGGATGCACGGTGTCTCTCACGTCGTCTGGGCGTGCTAGCGTCCCGTTACGAGCACACCGATGAGCACCGATTCTATCCAGCGCCCCGCAGCCGCCCGGCAGGGTTCTGGCGATGCCGCGGTCCCTCGTCATGCCCTTGACGGTCCGGCGCTCGATGGACCTACCGCGGACGACGTTCAGCCACCCGTCTTCGAGAACCTCGATCGCTTTCTCACGGGCCTGATCACGGTCGGTCCGATTCTCGCGCTCGGTTTCGTCGGCTGGCAGTTGTGGGACGGCCTGCTTCACGGCTCGGACCTGATTGTGTTCGCGATCATGTACATCTCCACGGCGCTCGGTGTCACGGTCGGCTTTCACCGCCTCTTTACCCACCGCTCGTTCAAGACATCCCCCTTCTTTCGCTTCGTCTTTGCCGTGCTCGGGTCGGCCGCGATCGAGGGTCCTGTGATCTCTTGGGTCGCCGACCATCGCAAGCACCACGCCTTCTCCGACCGTGAGGGCGATCCGCACAGCCCGCACGTGGACCACGGCAGCGGTCTGCGAGGTGCCCTGAAGGGCTTGACCCACGCGCACGTCGGTTGGCTGTTCATCCACACAGCCCGCGGCCATCGCGAACGCTACGCCCCGGACCTGTGCGCCGACCCGGTCGTCTCGTTCGTCGACAAGACCTTCTTCGTGTGGGCGATCGGCGGCTTGGTCGCGGCCTTTTGGCTCGGCTACGCCATCGGTGGAACGTGGACGGCAGGCCTCACCGGCCTGCTGTGGGGCGGGGCCGTACGCATGCTGGTGCTGCACCACGTCACCTACTCGATCAACTCGCTCTGCCACTTCTTCGGCAAACGCAGCTATGAGACCGGCGATCACTCACGCAACCTCGCATGGCTCGCACCGTTCTCGCTTGGCGAGGCGTGGCACAACAACCACCACGCTTTCCCAACCTCCGCCTTTCACGGTTTCTCCTGGCGTCAGTTCGACGTCTCCGCGCTGGTGATCCGCGCAATGGAGAGCGTCGGCCTCGCCTGGGATGTCGTGCGGATCACCCCAGAGCGGCGCGCGACCAAGAGTTTCGCAAGCTGAGCCTGCTACGGTGCAGGGCACGGATGACAAATGTCATCCGCGAGGTTCTTGTCTTTGTTGGTGCTCTTGAGCGCGGATGGGGCCAGTACGAATCTCCCTTCCGCATCGCGGCCAGTGGGCCGCCAAAAGGAGCAGCACAACATGAAGTCCGATTCTTTCGCCGACCTCGGCGTGTCCGAGGCCGTCACTCGCGAGCTTTCAAAGCTTGGCATCGAGCAGCCCTTTGCCGTCCAGAAGATGGTGATTCCAGACGTGCTCGCCGGCCGCGACGTACTCGCCCAGTCGCCCACCGGTTCGGGCAAGACGCTTGCCTTCGGCGTGCCGCTCGTATCGCGCTTGCGTGACAGCGATCCGCGACCTTCCGCACTCGTCTTGGCGCCGACGCGCGAGCTTGCACTGCAGATCGTCGAGGATCTGCGCCTGATCGCTCACGCCCGCGCCCTTTCGATCGCCGCCGTCTACGGTGGCGCCGGGATCGTCAAGCAGGCGCGCATCGCCGCACGCGCACACATCCTCGTCGCCACGCCAGGCAGGTTGTTGGACCTGATCGAGCGCGGCGACGTATCGTTGAAGCAGGTCCGCCTGTTGGTGCTGGACGAGGCCGATCGCATGCTCGACATGGGCTTCAAGCCGGTCGTCGATCGGATCGTGAAGATGTGCTCCCGTGAGCGCCAGACGCTGCTGTTCTCCGCCACTCTGCAGGGCGAGGTGGGCAAGATCGCCGCCGCCTACACGAGCAATCCGGCTCGTCACGAGCATGCACACTCCGAGGAGCGCAAGGGCGATGTCGAGCACCGCTTCGTGTCGGTCTCCCACGAGGGCAAGGTCGATCGTCTCGTGGCCGAGCTCTCAGAGCCCGAGCGTGGTCTCACGCTTGTGTTCGTGCGTACCAAGCGCGGCGCCGACAGGCTTGTAAAGCGCCTCGCGGCAAGCAGCGTGCCGGCGGTCGCGATGCATGGTGACAAGTCCCAGGCACAGCGCGAGAAGGCACTCGCCCGCTTCGAGTCCGGCCACGTGAACACACTGGTCGCCACCGACGTGGCCGCGCGCGGCATCGACGTCTCGGGCATCACCCACGTGATCAACTACGACATGCCCGCCACACGCGAGGACTATGTCCACCGCGTGGGCCGCACAGCGCGCGCCGGCGCCTCCGGCGTCGGCGTCACATTCGTATTGCACGACCAGGCGCGCGAGTTCGCGGGCATGGTCGGCGAGCTGGGCTTGCAGCGCGAGCTGGAGCTGGGCGGCTTCCCGAGCGACGCCACCCGCCGGCGTGAGCCTTCGCGGAGCAGCCAGGGACGTCCGTCGGGACGCCCCTCGCGCAACCGCAACTCGCGGCGCTCGCGTGCGCGAATCGGCTCCTAAATCCCGCGAGGCCGGCTTCTAATTCGCCTCGGCGTACCCTTGCGGGTATGGCCGATCCGCTCCCGCCCGTCCGCGAGATCCTTGCGGAGCGGGCCGGCGCGGAGATGGCGCTCAACGATGCGTATTTGAATCCAAAGCTCGGGCAGATCGTACGCACGCTCGGATTCGACAAGCAGTGGGTCTCAGGCGAAGGCGCCCATCTGGTCGACGTTGAGGGCAATCGCTACCTGGACCTGCTCTCAGGCTATGGCGTGTTCGCGATCGGACGCAACCATCCCGAGGCGATCGCGGCCGTCCGCGAGACGATGGACGCGCACACGGCAAACCTGCCCCAGCTCGGGGTGACGCTGCTGAGTGGCGTGCTCGCCGAGCAGTTGCTCGCGCGCGCCCCAGGCTCGGTCGCGGCAATGGTCCCGGCCAACAGCGGTACCGAGGCGGTCGAGGCCGCAATCAAGATCTCGCGCGCTGCAACGGGCCGTGCGCGGGTGCTGTTTGCCGAGCATGCTTTCCACGGGCTCACGCTCGGAGCGCTCTCACTCAACGGCAATGACGAGTTTCGAGATGGTTTCGGGCCGCTGCTGCCTGGCTGCGAGTCCGTCCCGTTTGGCGATCTCGACGCCCTGGAGCGGGAGCTCGAACGCGGCGACGTGGCGGCGTTCGTCGTCGAGCCGGTGCAGGGCAAGGGCGTCAACCTGCCCCCAGATGGCTATCTGCCCGCTGCGCAACGGCTCTGCCGCGACGCGGGCGCGCTGCTGACGTGCGATGAGGTACAGACGGGCATCGGCCGCACAGGACGCTTCCTGGCGCTCGAGCACTGGGGGCTCGAACCGGATCTGATCTGTTTGTCCAAGGCGCTCTCGGGCGGGCTTGTGCCGGTCGGCGCGGTGCTCGTGTCGCGCGCTGCCTTCGACGCGGTGTTCGACGGCATGGAGCGGGCGGTGCGTCACGGCTCCACCTTCGGTGGCAACGACCTGGCCGCGGCCGCGGCGCTTGCGACCTTGCGCGTGCTCGACGGCGAGGGCCTGGTGGGCCGCGCCGAGCGTTTGGGCGCGCTGCTGCTGGAGTTGACCTCGCCGCTGGTCGAGCGCTATGAAGTCGTCTCCGAGGTACGCGGCCTCGGCTTGATGTGGGCGATCGAGTTCGGCCCGCCCGAGGGCGGCGCGCGCCGCTCGATTTGGAACGCCGCCGAGCGTGTCCAGCCGGGCATCTTCTCGCAGCTGATCGTCGGGCCGCTGTTTCACGAGCATCGCGTCCTCTGTCAGGTGGCGGGCCACCGCATGAATGTGGTCAAGGCGCTACCTGCGCTGGTGGTGGAGGAGGATGAGATCCGCCGCTTCGCCGCTGCTTTGGAGGACGTCGTCTCGCGCGCCGAGCGGGTTCCGTGGGCCTTCCTGCGCTTCTCGGCGAGCATGAGCCGGCGGGCATTTGCCGTGCGCAAATAGGCGCTCACGGCGCGTGCGGGGCAATGGTCGCGGCAGACACCACGTGCCACCGACTACCCTGCCTGACCGTGCTCGTTCCCAGAGATGACATTCGCAACGTCGCGATCGTGGCTCACGTGGACCACGGCAAGACCACGCTCGTCGACGCGATGCTGTGGCAGTCGGGCGCGTTTCGAGCCGGCCAGGACGTGGCCGACCGTGTGATGGACTCAATGGACCTGGAGCGCGAGAAGGGCATAACGATCCTCGCCAAGAACACCTCGCTGCGCTACGAGGGCGTCAAGCTCAACATCGTCGACACCCCGGGTCACGCGGATTTCGGTGGTGAGGTGGAGCGCGGCCTGACGATGGTCGATGGCGTGCTGCTGCTTGTCGACGCCTCCGAGGGCCCGTTGCCACAGACACGCTTCGTATTGCGCAAGGCTCTGGAGTCGCGCCTGCCGGTGATCCTCGTCGTCAACAAGGTCGACCGTCCCGACGCACGTGTGGCCGAGGTGATCGACGAGGTGTACGAGCTGTTCCTCGACCTTGACGCCGACGAGGAGCAGATCGAGTTCCCGATCGTCTACTGCAATGCGCGCGCGGGCATCGCCACGCTCGAGTACGACGCCGCCGTGCCAACCCCCACTGAGGGCACGCTGGCGCCGCTGCTTGACCTGCTCGTAGAGCGAATTCCGGCACCCACCTACGAACCTGACCATCCGCTGCAGGCGCTTGTCACGAATCTTGACGCCTCGCCGTATGTGGGACGTCTAGCGATCTGCCGCGTGCGCAACGGCTCCATCAAGCGCGGGCAGCAGGTCGCATGGTGTCGCGCCGACGGCTCGATCGAGCGTGCGCAGATCACAGAGTTGTATGTGACTGACGCGCTCGATCGCGTAGACGCGCCTGAAGCCGGACCGGGGGAGATCATCGCCGTCGCGGGCATCCCCGAGATCACGATCGGCGAGACGCTTGCCGACCCACAAGACCCACGCCCGTTGTCGGTCATCACCGTGGACGAGCCCTCGCTGTCGATCACGATCGGCATCAACACTTCGCCGATGGCGGGCAAGGAGGGCTCGAAGCTGACCGCGCGCCAGGTGCGTGAGCGCCTGGAGCGGGAGCTGGTGGGCAATGTGTCTTTGCGGGTGCTCGATACGGACCGCCCAGAAGCGTGGGAGGTGCAGGGGCGCGGCGAGCTGCAGCTGGCCGTGCTCGTCGAGATGATGCGCCGCGAAGGCTTCGAACTGACGGTCGGCCAGCCGCATGTGCTCATCCGCGAGATCGACGGCCACCGCAACGAGCCCTTCGAGCGCCTATCGATCGACGTTCCCGACGACTACGTGGGTGTCGTCACGCAGATGCTCGCCCTGCGCAAGGGTCGCATGGAGCACATGACCAATCACGGCACCGGCTGGGTGCGGATGGAGTACATCGTGCCCGCCCGTGGATTGATCGGCTTTCGCACGGAGTTCCTGACCGAGACGCGCGGCACAGGGCTGATGCACCACGTGTTCGAGCGTTGGGAGCGCTGGGCGGGCGAGCTGCGCACGCGCACGACGGGCGTGCTGATCGCCGACAGGGCCGGCACAACCGCGACGTACTCCTTGATGAGCCTTGGCGAGCGCGGGACGCTGTTCGTCGGTCCGGGTGAGGAGGTGTACGAGGGGATGATCGTCGGCGAGAACTCGCGTGCCGACGATCTCGACGTCAATCCGGTCAAGGAGAAGCACCTGACCAACATCCGCTCCTCCAACTCGGATGTGTACGAGCGTTTGCAGCCACATCGTAAGCTCACGCTCGACCAGGCCTTGGAGTTCGTGCGCGACGACGAGTGCGTGGAGGTCACGCCCGAGACCGTGCGTCTGCGCAAGGTCTCGCTTGGCAAGACCGATCGCCTGAAGGCGGCGCGGGCACGGCGATAGTCCGGACCGCGGCGCCCACCGCACGCCACCGGAAGCGTGCAGGGCCGGTGGTGTTGGTCAAACGCTCGCCTCATTTCCGTCGGGATGGTCTGTGTCGAGGCCACCGCGGGCAGCCCTGAATATCTCGTCCGCCATGAAGACCTGGCCCCATTTCTGTCCCGTGATCTCTCTGAGAATGCCCTGCTCGATCAGGTCACGGATCGCGGCGCGCGCTGTCGGTCTAGAGACATCGAGGAATGTCGCGGCGCGCGAGGCGGTTATGTAGGGGTTGACGAACAGTCGGTCGATGAGTTGCCGGGCGCCGGCGCGCGCCTTGGCTTGCGCGAGCAACTCGTGATAGCGAGCCTGGAGGTCGAGCAGGCGCTCGGCGTCCTCGACGGCGGCTTGGGATTGGATCTCCACGCCCGCGAGGAAGTAGTTCAGCCAGCCTTGCCAGTCGCCGTGCGTGCTGACTCGCAACAAGCGGTCGTAGTACTCGGCGCCACTTCGCTCGAAGTAGGCCGAGATATAGAGCAGCGGCTGCGGTAGCAGGCCTCGCTCGTGGAGCAACAGCGATATCAAGAGTCTGCCCACGCGCCCATTACCGTCGCCGAATGGGTGGATTGCCTCGAACTGGTAATGGGCCAAAGCGGCCACGACAAGTGTCGGCAGCGAATCGCTGTGGAGAAAGGTCTCGAGGTCGTCTAGGGCCTTCTTCATTTCGGCCACCGGCGGTGGCACGTATCGCGCCTCATCGATCGGTGCGCCGGCTTTGCGGCCGATCCAGTTCTGGTAGGTCCGGAACCTGCCCGGGTGGCGCTCCTGGCCGCGCACATCCTTCATCAGGTGCCGATGCACGTCTCGCAAGAGGCGTAGGCAGAGCGGCATCTCCTCGAGGGCCTCGAGTCCGTATTCGTGCGCGGTGAGATAGTTGCGAACCTCGCGCACGTCACCCCGGGCGCTCCCTGTGGCTTCGTCCTCGTAGAGATCGGCGAGTGTGCTCACCGTTCCCTCGATGCGCGAGCTCAGCACCGCCTCGCGACGAAGGTAGGGCGCGATCAGCAGCATTGGGTTAGTCAGGTTACGGCCTGTGCCTGCCAACAAGCCGACGCCGTTGTCGGCCTTACTGAGGCGCCTCACAAGCTCCGGTGTGAACTCCAGCGCCGGCGGAAGTGGGTCGGGCACGAATGCCTGGTGGCCGTCGTGGGTGACGAGGCGTCCCGGGGTATTGTCGGTGAAGTCGGCTGGGTTCATTGGGTTGAGACTCGGAAAGGGTGCTTGCCAACTCTAGCGAACTTGGAAAGGAAATGGCTATTTCCTTTCTTTTTATCCGAGAAATGGAAAGCGCCCTTTCCGAGCTGTGCGCGCAGCACCCCATCCCTTGCATTCCTGTAGTGCAGGGCACGGCGTTCGACAGCTACCCGAGTAGGACGACTATCCTGCTCATCGCTAGGCTGCGACGGTGACCACTGTCATTCGGACCATCGGCCTGCGCAAGAGCTACGGGCAGATACAGGCGGTCCGCGGCATCGACATCTCGATCGAGGTCGGCGAAACGGTCGCGCTGCTTGGGCCCAACGGTGCCGGCAAGTCCACGACGATCGACATGATCCTCGGCTTGGCCGATCCCGACGCAGGCACGGTGTCGGTGCTTGGCGGCTCTCCGAGCGCGGCGATCGACGCAGGCTGGATCGGCGCGATGCTGCAGACGGGAGCGCTGATTCGGGATCTCTCGGTGGGGGAGCTGGTCGGGATGGTGGCCTCGCTGTATCCCGAGCCGCTGGATGTGGGAGAGACGCTCGAGATGACAGGTTTGAGCGAGATCGCCGGACAGCGTACGCAGAAGCTCTCCGGTGGGCAGACGCAGCGGGTACGCTTTGCGGTGGCGCTCGTCAGCAACCCGAAGCTGCTCGTGCTCGATGAGCCGACGGTTGCGATGGATGTCGAGGGACGGCGCTCCTTCTGGACGACGATGCGAAACGAGGCCGCGCGCGGCAGGACGATTCTGTTTGCCACCCACTACCTGGAGGAGGCAGACGCATATGCCGATCGGGCGGTGCTGATGGCCCATGGGCAGGTTGTCGCCGATGGACCGCCGACCGAGATCAAGGCGATGGTCGGCAAGCGAACGATTCGCGCGACGCTGCCAGGCGCCGACCTCGACGCACTTGCGGGGTTGCCTGGAGTGAGCGGCGCGGAGCGACGCGGCGAGGCGGTCGTGCTGGCATGCGCGGATTCCGACGCTGCGATCCGCGCGCTGCTCGCGACGCATCCCGAGGCGCGCGACATCGAGATAGCGGCGGCCGGTCTCGAGGAGGCGTTCTTGCAGCTGACGGGCGATGAGGGCACGGCACAACTGGCCGGGGCACTGTCGTGAGTGGCGTGTCTTACACCCGCTATGAGCTGTTGCGCACGCTGCGCAACCGACGCTTCTTCCTCCTCTCCTTGGGATTTCCGCTGGTCTTGTACTTCCTGATTGCGGGCTCGCAGCGCGATGTGCACAACCTGGGTGGCACGGGCATTTCGGCTCCGCTGTATTTCATGGTCGGGTTGCTCGCGTTCGGCACGATGAGCTCGATGCTCTCCTGCGGCGCGCGGATCGCAGCCGAGCGCGCGGTCGGTTGGAACCGGCAGCTACGCATCAGCCCGCTGTCCACACGCGCCTATTTCCGGGCGAAGGTGCAGACGGCCTACCTGATGGCGCTGCTGAGCATGATCGTGCTCTACGCGGCCGGTATCTCACTCGGGGTCAGCATGTCGGCAAGCGATTGGTTGAAGATGACCCTGTTGATCCTCGTCTGTCTGGTTCCGTTCGCTGCGCTCGGGATCGTGATCGGTCACATGCTGACACCCGACTCGATTGGCCCCGCAATGGGAGGCGGCGTCGCGCTGTTCGCATTCCTGGGAGGCACCTGGTTTCCGATCACTCACGGTTTCCTCTATGACTTCGGACAGCTTCTGCCCTCATATTGGTTGGTGCAGGCCAGCCACGTCGCACTTGGCGGGCACCCTCTGAACACCAAGGGATGGGTCGTGATCGTCGTCTGGACGCTCGTCATGGCTGCGATGGCGCGGCGTGCCTACCGCCACGACACCGGGCGCGTGTAGGACAGCCTCGTCATACGACGGGCTGTGCCTATAAGGTGCGGGCCATGAATAGATCGACTAGAGGATTGAACGCAGTGCTGGCAGCCGCGTGCGCGCTGATGGTCGCAGCCGTGATCGCCGTGCCGGCCGGCGCCGCAACGGTGGTTCACTTCCAGCAGGAGGGCGTGCAGGCATACGTTGTGCAGCTGCACAAAGGCGAAGTACATGCGCTGACGTTCCACCCGGGGACGACGACCGGTCACCTGCACATCTCGATGGACAACGGCAAGCACTACACGGTTGCCTATGCCTCATCTGAGCAGGGCAAGCTCGTGGCCGAAGCCCAAGCCGGTCACGCACGCGTGCAGATCGCCGCCGTCCAGGTCAAAAAAACCGCGCCCGTCAAACACAAACTTCGCTACATCGCAGGCGGGATCCTGATCTTGGTGATCATTGTGGTTTTGATCGTGCTGCTGATCGGCAGGCGCAGAGCGCTTGCCGAGGAGGACCCGCGAGCGCCAGGAGAGAGCACCGCCCCCTGAGCGCGATCCGCTCACGATAATAATAAGACTCAGTCTTGTGATAGGGTCGTCGCGATGCGGCGGTCCACGGGTTTTCTTGCGGTAGCAGCAGCGGTAGCTGCGGGTGCGTTTGCGCTCGCAGGCTGCGGGTCGGCGGAACCGAGCGAAGTGTCGACTTCGGGCAAGCTGCAGGTGGTAGCCGCGGAGAACTTCTGGGGCAGTATCGCCGCACAGCTCGGTGGGCAGGACGTGGAAGTGCGCAGCATCATCGTCAACCCGAACACCGACCCGCACAGCTACGAGCCGACGGCCGCAAACGCGCGCACGATGGCCGGGGCCCAGATGACGATCGTCAACGGCATCGGCTATGACGAATGGGCCACGCGCCTGCTGTCGGCCGATCCGGGCGATGGGCGTGTGCGACTCGATGTGGGCAGCCTGCTTGGCCTGAAGGCAGGCGACAACCCCCACCAGTGGTATTCACCCACACGCGTGCACGCCGTCATCGATCAGACCGTGGCTGACTACGACAAGCTGCGGCCGGCCGAGGCGAGCTACTTCGCCCAGCGCAAGCGTGCTTTTGAAACGGTTGGTTTGGTCCGCTACAACTCGCTGCTGAAGCAGATTCGCGAACGCTACGCAGGCGTGCCGGTGGGCTACAGCGAGAGCATCTTCCAGCCGCTCGGCGAAGCGCTCGGCCTGAAGTTGATGACTCCATACAGCTTCGCGAAGGCAATCGCCGAGGGCACGGAAGTAAGCGCCCAGGACAAGCAGACGGTTGACCGGCAAGCCTCCGACCGTCAGATCGATGTGTGGGTGTTCAACAGCCAGAACGTGACCCCGGATGTGCAACGCGTGGGCGAACTGGCGCGTGGCGCCAATATCCCGATCGCGACGGTGACCGAGACGTTGTCGCCCGCCTCGGACAGTTTTCAGCAGTGGCAGGTGGCAGAGCTCGAAGGGCTGCAGCGTGCCCTGCACAAGGCAACGGGGAGGTGAGCAACGTGGATGCGCCCCCGAGGTCACGGCCGGCGAATCGCACGCCCACCACACATTCCACACCCTCGGCGTCCTCGGCGAGTACGCCTGCGATCGAGCTGCGTGACGCTTACGCGGCCATGGGCGGGCGCACGGTCTGGAGTGGCGTCGATCTGAGTGTGTGCCCTGGGGAATTCGTCGCGGTGCTTGGATCCAACGGCAGCGGCAAGTCGACGCTGTTGAAGGCGATCCTCGGCCTGGTGCAGACAGCGCCGGGCGCCGTCAGCGTCCTTGGTGGTCCGGCCGGCGCGGCCAACCGCGAGATCGGCTACCTGCCGCAGCGACACGGCTTCGATTCTACGCTGCCGATCCGCGGCGTTGATCTCGTACGACTCGGCCTGGACGGGGCGCGCTGGGGAGTGCCACTGCCGTTTGGGCGGGGAGGATCGGGCCGCAGGGGAGCACGCACGCGCTCCAGGGAGCGCGTGCGCGAGGTGATCGAGCTTGTCGGCGCGAGCGCTTACGCCGAGCGCTCGCTCGGCGAGCTATCCGGGGGCGAGCAGCAGCGCATCCTGATCGCCCAGGCGCTCGTGCGCCGCCCGCGGATATTGATGCTCGACGAGCCGTTGGACAGCCTCGACCTGCCCAACCAGGCCGCGGTGAGCGCGTTGGTGCAGCGCATCTGTAGGACCGAGAACGTGGCAGTGCTGCTGGTGGCCCACGACGTGAACCCTTTGCTGTCATACCTTGACCAGGTGATCTATCTGGCTGGCGGTCGCGCGCTGCAGGGCGCCGTGCAGGACGTCATCACCGGGCCAAAGCTGAGCGAACTGTACGGCGTGGAGATCGAGGTGCTGCGCACCCGCGACGGGCGGTTGGTGGTCGTGGGCCAGCCCGAGGCGCCGCACGTTCACGGGCACAGGCACGAGCAATGAACAACCCGACCCTCACATGGAATCTCGTCAAAGACGTGCACGAGCTGCTCGTCTACCAGTTCATGGTCAACGCGCTGCAGGCAGGGACGATCGTGGCCGTAATGGCCGGGGTGGTCGGCTGGTTCGTGGTGCTGCGCCGCCAGAGCTTTGCCGCGCACACCACCGCGATGATGTCGTTCCCGGGGGCATCGGGAGCGGCCTTGGCGGGTCTCCCCACCGCGCTTGGCTACTACCTTGCGTGCGGTATTGCAGCGCTTGCGATCGGACGCTCCGGCGGCGCGTCCCGGCGCGGGCGCAGCGGCGAGTCGGCGGCGGTCGGGGTGGTGCAGGTCGCGGGATTGGCGCTCGGGTTCCTTTTCCTGAGCCTCTACAGCGGCGTGCTCGAGCAGCTCGAAACACTGCTGTTCGGCACGTTCCTGGGGATCGACGGCAACCAGGTGCTGACGCTGGCGATCGTGGCGGTCGTCGTGCTGGCGGCGCTGCTTGCGATCGGACGCCCGCTGTTGCTCTCGTCGTTGGATCCCGAAGCGGCGCGAGCGCGCGGCCTGCCCGTCGGCCTGTTCGACGTCGGCTTTCTGTTGATCCTTGGCCTGACGGTGGCTGCAACGAGCCAGATCACCGGCGCCCTGCTCGTGTTCGCACTGCTGGTGGCGCCGCCGGCCGCTGCTCAGGCGCTCACGCCGCGGCCCGGTTTGAGCCTCGCCTTGAGCGTTGTGTTCGCGCTGCTCGTCACGTGGTTGGGACTTGGGATCTCCTATTTCTCGATCTACCCGCTTGGCTTCTTCGTCACCTCGTTTGGATTTGCGCTGTATGTGGCAGCCAAGCTCGCGCACCGGACGGCAGCGGCCTTGCGGCGCTCACCGCGAGCGGACGAGCCGATGGCGGCGACGGTGTGATGCTCGCCCACGAATTCATTCGCAATGCCTACCTCGCCGGCACGTTCGTGGCGCTCGCCTGTGGACTGGTTGGTTGGTTCGCGGTGCTGCGCGGGCAGGTGTTCGCCGGCGACGCGCTCAGCCACGTGGCCTTTGTCGGGGCGATTGCCGCGGCTGTGGTGGGCGTCGACGAGCGTGTGGGCCTGTTTGCGCTGACGCTTGGGCTGGCGGCGGTGATGGCGGGATTGGGGCGCCGGGCTCAGGCCAACGACGTGACGATCGGGGTGGTCTTCTCCTGGGTGATTGGGATCGGCGTGCTGTTGATCGCGGTGCTCAGCACCGGCTCCTCAGGTGGCGATGGGCTGATCGTTGCCAACACGCTGTTCGGCTCGATCTTTGGCCTCGGGATGGGGCAGAGCATCGTGGCGGCGGCGATCGGCTTGGCGGTGGTGCTGGCGGCGGTGGCGATCGCCCGGCCGTTGCTGTTCGCCTCGCTCGATGGTGAGCTGGCAGCGCTGCACGGTGTGCCGGTGCGCGCGCTCGGCCTGGTGCTGTTGCTGCTGATCGGCGCAGTCACGGCTGAGGGTACGCAGGCGATCGGGGCGCTGCTCGTGCTTGGTCTGGTCGCTGCTCCGGCGGGCGCCGCGTTGCGGCTGACGTCCAAACCGTATCTCGGCATGGCATTCTCGGCGGGTATCGCGCTTGTCGCGATGTGGGGCGGGATCGCGCTCAGCTACGTGATCCCCTCGCTGCCGCCGAGCACCGCGATCATCGGCCTGGCGGTCGGCGCGTATGCGCTTGCGTCTTTGGCATCTAACATCGCCTTATGGGCTCCTCCAAGTCAGCTGCGCACACGAGAGACCATGGGCAAGGTGCATTCGTCGTGAGCGCCGGTGTCCATGTTCACCGCGAGGACGATGCGTCCGCCGCGGCCTCGACCGTGCATGGCGAGAACTGGATCGAGCGCGCGGAGGCGACGCTGGGCGAGGCAGGTCACAAGCGCGGCGGCGCGCGGCGCGCGTTGCTCGAGTTGCTCGATGCCCAAACGTGCGCGCTGACGGCAGTTGAGATCGAGGACGAGCTGCGCAAGGCCGAGCGACGCGTGAGTCGTGCGAGCGTCTATCGCATCCTCGACGAGCTCGAGGGGCTGCGCTTGGTACAGCGCGTGGAGACTGGCCAAGCGATGGTTCGCTACGAGCGCGTGTGCACACACGAGGAGCATCACCATCATCTCGTGTGCGACGGCTGCGGCCTGGTGATGCCATTCTCCGACGATGCCTTGGAGCAGGCGATCGTGAGCCTCAGCCGGAGGGTGCCGCTGACCGTGTCCGAGCATGAGATCGTGCTGCGGGGAGAGTGCTCGGACTGCGCCGGCTGACGGGCTGTGCCCTCGCCGGCTTGCCCCACAGATAGCTGAGCACGCAGCCGAGCGTCCCGACGGCGACCACCAACAGGACCGGGCCGGAGTCCTCGGTGAGCGCGCCGATCACGCCCGATGTGAGCCCGCCGGCGAACGCGGCGAGCCACACCGGATCGGAAGCGACCGGAGCGAGCACGCGATCGCGGCGACGGACCGCGATGAACGAGGCGATCGACGCAAGCGCCGTGGCGAGCGGCATCAGGTGGTTCTTCAGCTCGTCCCAAGCGGCCGAATAGCGGCGCACGACGATGTCGCGGATGTCCCCGGGCGAGCGCGCGTCGAGCACGCTGCCGGTGAAGTGCCCGGAGCCGTGGGCTGTGGCGAGGTCGATCGCGGCGAGCGCGATCAGGCCGAGGACGGGCGCCGCCATCACGATCAGCACGCGCTTGCGGTTGAGCGTGCCCGGCAGCAGCATCACGGTCGCGACGGCGGTTCCCGCGCTCACCAGAATCACGCCCCCGACGCCTGCGCCGATGCGCGCCGAGCCCTCGACGATCGCGAGTAGGATGCCCGCGCCGGCCATCGTCACCGCCGCACGGCGGCTACGCGCAGCGGGATAGAGGGCCGCCGCCACAGCGGTGAAGACGAGCACGGCAAGCCCCGACTTCAGCTCGTTGCCGATCCCATAGAAGCGCGCCCCAAAAGCCGGGCTGGGCCCGAGCAGCGAGCGCATCAACAGTTGCGTGCCGGCGAGCGCATCGACGGTCAAAGCGACCACTGCCACCACTGCGGGCACAAGCGGCGCCCGCGGCCAAGGCACGAGCAGGTCGGTGAGCGCGCCGAGGGCAAAGCAAGTCGCCACGATCAGAGCGAACTCGACCGTGCGGCTCGGCTCGAGGGCAGCGGGTAGCAGTACGGCGACCGGGGCCCACAACAGCGCGATCGCTCCGACTCGCATCGCCCACCCGGTTCGTTGGCCGCGATTGGCATCTCCGATGGACAGCCGCGTGGCTATGAGCAAAAACGCCCAAGCGAGCGCCAGCCAAGCCAGCGCAGGCAGCCTGCGCGAATCGATCACAACCAGCCGCGCCTTCAATGCGCGCAGGCTCGCGCCGTCGAAGGCGCCGTCGAGTCGTACAGGCTTGCCGCGCATGTCGGCGGGTATCGGGAGTCCAAGGTGGCCGAGGATCGTCGGGCCAATGTCGATCGCGGCGATCATGCCGCGTTGATTGGTGCTCTGGGATGTGAGCGTGTCGCCGCCGGAGCCCAATCCGGCGAATGCGCTCCACAGCAGTTCGTGTCCGGGGAGGTTGGGTGCGCTCTGTATGACAACGAGCAGCTCGCGGGGCGAGCGAGCCGCGGTCAGCGAGCGCAGGTCGCTGTAGCCGCTTGCTCCCTGTGGCAAATCCGCGACCACCAGGCTGTGAGTGGCGCGCAGCTTGCCAATGCGGGCGAGAAGCGTGCCGGAAGATCCGAAGGAGAGTGCGGCGATCCGCCCGGAACGGTTGGCCGCGAGGGGCCAATCGACCGTCGCGGGGCTGCTCACTGGCTTGGCGATTTCAACTTCGATGGTGCCACTGCCAGGCAGATTGGAGAAGTACGGAGCGGCATAAGCTGCCCCACCTGGGATCGATGTGGCGAGCAGCCCTGGCTTCAGTAGTTGGGGAGCGCCCTGCGCGCGTCTCAGGGCCGCCGGCCACGAGGAGATGTGCGCACTGGCGGGGAGTCCGTGCTCAGTAGTCAGGTCGAGCTCGAGGGAGGATAGGCTCGGCGGACGTGCGGGGCTGTAAGCCGAGTAGGAGACCCGTGCGCCCTGAGTCATGTCGAGCAGCATCTGGTCTGCGTCGTATGCGCCTTGGGTGGCACTCAGGATGCCTATCGAGAGCGTCGGTATCGAGCTCAGCTCCGCCTCGATCGCGTCGTCTTCGGATTGGCCGCTCCGGCGTGACGGGCCAGGGGGAAGAAATGCGACGAGCACCGAGGGCCCTACGCTCGTCTCCGTGTGCCCAGTCTGCTTCAGGGCAGCCTGGGCAGGAGCTCTCAACACCGAAGTGGCCGGTGTAGATGAGGTGGGCTCGTGGATAACGCGCTGTTCGGCTGCCGCGGCCGCCGAGCACCAGCCCGCCGGCACCACGCACAGCAGGGCCGCAAGCAGCCCCCCGCGCATATTGCTCAGCCCTCTGTCCCCCCGCGCGTGCCGGCAGGCACTGGCTCGTTCTCGGAGGCGAACGTGGCGAGCTCGGCTTCGTCTGCTGGGCTCAGGCGGGAGGCGCTGCCCTCGATGTTCAGGCGCGGAAGCAATCGATCGAGGCGGGCTGGGATCGCCCAGGTGGCGTCGCCAAGGATGTTCAGCACCGCCGGCAGCAGCAGGCAGCGCACGACGATCGCGTCGAGGAACACAGCCGAGGCCAGGGCCAGCCCGAACTCCTTGATGACACGGCTTTCACCGAGCATGAACGACAAGAACACACAGATCATGATCGCCGCGGCCGCCGTAACCACACGCCCGGTGAGCGCCAGCCCTTCGCTGACCGCGCGGCGGCTGTCTCCGACGCGGGTCCACTGCTCATGGATGCGCGAGATCAGGAAGACCTCGTAGTCCATCGACAGCCCGAATACGATCGCAAACAGCATCACGGGCACGAACGACTCGATCGGGCCGGGTTTGACGCCCATGATCGAGTCGAACCACGCCCATTGGAAGACGACCACGATCACTCCGAGCGAGGCGCCGATGCTCAGCAGGTTCATGAACGCCGCCTGCAGCGGAATGACGAGCGAGCGGAACACGATCATCAAGAGCAGCGCCGAGAGCAGCACCACCACGCCGATGAACAGCGGCAGCTTCTTGCCGAGCACGCCCGCGAAATCGACTGCTCCGGCGGTGACGCCGCCGACGTACACATGCATACCGGTGCTTGCCTCCACCGGCGGGATCGTTTCGTTGCGCAGTTGGGAGACGAGCTGGGTTGTGGCGTAGGCCTGGGGGGAAGAACTTGGATACACGGAGATCGTCGCCACATCTCCGGCGGGGTTGAACTTGGCCGGTGCGACCGAGGCCACGCCCTTGACACTGGCCATCGCGACGCGCAGATCTTCGATCGCGGCCTTGCCCGCGGATGAAGTAGGTGCGGTCAGCAAAACGCCTTGCTTTGCTGCCTGCTTACCGGGATTACTTGCGCCAGGTACCTGCGCGACAACCTGTAGCGGTCCGTTGAACCCCTGTCCGAAGCCCTCGGCAAGTAGCTGATACGCCTTGTAGGTCGTAAAGCTCTCGGGGTCGTTGCTGGCGTCGCTGGACCCGAGTCGCAGCGCCGTCGCGGGTGCCGCTATGACTAGCAGGATAAGCGTCGCGCCCAGCGCAATCGGCCAAGAGTGAGCCTGTACGAACTCGCTCCAACGCAGCCAATTCTTACCGTGACGTGCGTCTGTGGCCTCTACACCGCGGCGGCGTGCACGGCGGCTGGGTCGCACGACGCGCTTGCCCGCGATCGTGAGCAGCGCGGGCAGCAGCGTCAGCGAGGCGAGCATCACCAGCAGTACGCCGATCGAGGCGGAGATCGCCACGCCGTAGAGGAAGTCGACGCCGAGCAGCATCATTCCGAGTAGCGCGATCACAACCGTGCAGCCGGCGAACAGGACCGCGCGTCCGGCAGTGTCCATCGCCTGCACGACAGACTCGCGCACGTCGCCAAAGCTGGGGCCGGGCGTCGCGTAGGCCTCGCGGAAGCGCGTCACGATGAACAGCGAGTAGTCGATCCCCACGCCGAGGCCGATCATCGCCGCGAGCTCGGAGGAGAAGTTGGGCGTGTCGACCACATGCGTGAACAGAGCGATCAACCCCAGGCCGGTGCCAAGCCCGAGCAGCGCCGTGATGATCGGCAGGCCCATCGCGATCAGCGACCCGAAGGTGATCAGCAGCACCACGATCGCCGCCATCAGGCCAACCGCGGTGGTGATCCCGAAGCCTTCTTGCTCTGTCTGCTCGATTGCCTGCCCGCCGAGCTCGATCTGCAGATCCGGAGTGCGCGCAGCCTCGGCCGTCTTGACCACAGCTTCGCCTGCGCTCTTGGGTAGTTCGTTGGCCTTTTCGTTGAAGACCACTGTGGCGAACGCAATCTGCCCATTAGCGGATATGGCCTTGCCGGCCTGGCTGGCCGCGTAGGGGCTGATCACGCCTGTCACGTGCGGCAGGCGGCTCACTTCGCCAAACAGACTGGTCATGTGGCTCTGCACGGCCGGTTCGCGCACGTTGCCGTGCGCGACCTTGAAGACGATCGTGTCGCGGTCGCCGGCCTGCGCCGGGAAGCTATGCGCCAGCAGGTCCGAGGCGCGCTGGGCGTCGGAGTTGGGCAGCGTGAAGTTGTTCGAGTAGGCCGCCCCTCCGCTCGACTGGGAGATGACGTTTACGCCGACCAGCAGGATCACCCAGCCGATCGCGATGTACAGACGGTGCGTTGTGGACCAGCGGGCGAACTTGAGCATCGTTAGAACCTAGCGGGGAGGGGAGCCGACGCGGGGATACGGCGACAGGGACGGAGGGATGCTTTCGCCCAGCTTACGACGCTCGGCGTGCGAGGCCCGATTATTCCATGGAAAAGCGCTCCCGGGTCCCGCTGGTGGACAGTGTGAAGAGATGGTCGGACCGATACGTCCAGATCACGATTTCCTAAAAAAGCCGGCCAAGCGGTACACAACCGATTGTGCGTATGTCGCTCGGCGGTACTTTGCGCACGTCAACAGTTATCCTGGCTGAGACGCATAACCAAGCCAAAGGCGAGGAGCTGCAAATGGCCAAGACACCCCGTGTGGGCGAGCAGGCGCCGGACTTTGAATTGCAGGGAACGAGCGGGCCGTTCAAGCTCTCAGATCATCGTGGCGAGCGGGTCGTGCTGCTTTTCTACCCAGGCGACAACACGATGGTGTGCACCAAGCAGTTCTGCTCCTATCGCGATCGTGCCGAGGACTTTGCTTCGCTGGATGCCACAGTCGTTGGCATCTCCTCTCAAGACCTCGCCTCGCACGAGCAGTTCACCGCCAAGCACGGCCTCAACGTGCCGTTGCTCGCCGACGTGGACAAGGCAGTGGCGAAGTCCTACAGCGCTGTCATGCCGGGCCTCGGCTCGACCGCGCGTGCGGTGATCGTGATCGACGAGCAGGGAGTGGTGCGCGATCGCCACGACCACCGTCTTGGGCTCGATTATCAGACGGTGGACGAGCTGCGCGAAGCGCTCGAGCGGCTTCCGGCTCCCGCCGGCTGAGACGCTTGGTTGAGCCCTCGTCATTGAGGGTGGAGATGAGGGTCTTCGAATGGTCTGTTCGCGAAACGCACCCCCTTTTTTTGATGAAGAGGGGATGTTTTGGTACCAAAGCTTTGTAGGTGGTCGCAAATCTTCTAGGCGTTTACGGACAAGGCTGTGGAGAGCTTGCACCGGTAGAGCTGCACCGGTGCTTGAAGCTCGCGCTTGGTCTGAGAGGGTGCAAGCGCGCTAGCTAGACGCTTGAAGCCTTGCGCTTGGCCTGAGGGGCGCGCACGCGCGCTTAGATGCTGGAGGCCTCGCGCTCGGTCGGACGCGCTTCGGCGGCACGGCGCGCGTGCAGCTCCATTAGCTCTAGCTGCATGTTGCGCGGGCGCTCGCCCGGTCCTGGGGATTGCCTGCGCCAGACGCCGTCGGCGTGCAGTTCCCAAGAGCTCTGGTTGTCGGCGAAAGCTCGTTCCAGCGTGTCCATCAGCTCCGCACGCAGTTCGGGCGAGTCGATTGGCGCCGCGAGCTCCACACGGTGGTCGAGGTTGCGCGGCATCAGATCGGCCGAGGCGATGTACACGGTGCGCTCGCCGTTCCGCTCGAACGTGTAGACGCGCGAGTGCTCGAGCAAGCGCCCGACGACCGACACGACACGGATGTTCTCCGAGACGCCGGTGACCCCTGGGCGCAGGCAGCAGATGCCGCGCACGTTCAAGTCCACGCGCACACCCGCGCTCGAGGCCCGGTAGAGCGCGCGGATGCAGTGGCCGTCCACCAGTGCGTTCATCTTCATCGCGATCCGCCCGGGCGAGGCTGGCGAGTGGGCGGCGATGGTGGCGTCGATCTCAGCGATCAGCCCCTCGCGCAGATGCGCCGGCGCGATCAGAACCTTGCGATTGCGCAAAGGACGCCCGTAGCCGGTGAGGTTGTTGAACATGTCCGCGACGTCAGCACCGATGTCCTCGTCGATCGTGAACAGTCCGAAGTCGGTGTACAAACGCGCGGTGGCCGAGTGATAGTTGCCGGTGCCGACGTGCACGTAGTTGCGCACGCCGTCGCCCTCTCTGCGCACGACCAGGACGCACTTGGCATGCGTCTTCAAGGCAGGCTGTCCGTAGACGACGTGGACGCCCGCCTCCTCCAGAGCCTTGGCCCAATGGATGTTCATGCGCTCGTCAAAGCGTGCCGTCAGCTCGACGAGCGCGACCGCCTGCTTGCCGCGCTCGGATGCTGCGATCAGGTCGGGAACGAGCGGCGAGTCGTCGCTCGTTCTATACACGGTCTGCTTGATTGCAAGCACGTTCGGGTCGGCAACCGCCTGTTCGACGAAGCGCTCGACCGAGGTGGCGAAGGAATCGTAGGGATGGTGAACGAGCACATCGCCCTCGCGCATTGCGGCAAATACGTCCGGGCGCTCGCCCTCATGGCGCAACAGGCGCGGGTGGGTGACCGGCGCATAGGGCGCATTGCGCAGCTCGGGCATGCCAGGAAGCTTCACGATCTGCCACAGCGCTCCCATGTCGAGCAGTCCCGCGACCGGATAGACCTCGTCCTCGCGTACGCCGAGCAGGCCGATCAGCTCCTCGCGCAGCCGCTCGGAACAGCTGGTGCCGAGCTCGACACGCACGATCTCACCGAAGCGACGCCGGCGCAGCTCATCCTCGACGGCCTGCAGCAGGTCGGCGGCGTCGTCGGATACCTCCAGGTCGGCGTCGCGGGTGACTCTGAAGACGTCGTAGTCGACGATCTCCATGCCGGGGAACAGAGCATCGAGATGGTGGGCGATCACGTCCTCCAACGGCACGAGCGTAATGCTCGCCGCGGCCGCGTTTCCGCCTGGTTGCGTTGCTCCGGCTGCTGCCGGGGACTGCCTATCGGGATGTGGCGCAGTCGCGTTTGCACCGGGGTTGGCGCCGGCAACGAGAGTTGGGCCGGCAGAGCGCACCGCCACGAATCGCGGCAGGATCTCCGTAGGCACCTTCACCCGCGCGAACACAGTCTCGCCGCCGGCGGGATCGCGCACCAGGACCGCCAGGCTGAGCGACAGATTCGAGATATAGGGGAAAGGGCGACCCGGTGCGACGGCTAGCGGTGTCAGCGCCGGAAAGATCACGCGTCGGAAGTGCTGCGCCAGGTAAGCACGTTGCTCGTCGTCGAGCTGCTCGAAGCTGACGACGCTCACGCCTTGCTCGGCGAGAGCAGGACGCAGGTGAGCTTCGAAACAGTCGCTCAGGCGACCGCCCAGCTCCAGAACGCGCTCGCGGATTCCGGCGATCGTCTCAGAGGGCGTGTGCCCGTCCTGGCTGGGGTTCTCCACACCAGCGTCGATCTGGTCGTGCAGTCCTGCCACGCGCACCATGTAGTACTCGTCGAGGTTCGTGGTATAGATCGCGCAAAACTTGACGCGCTCGAGCAGCGGAATCGACTCGTCCTCGCCGAGCTGCAACACGCGCTCGTTGAAGTCCAGCCACGATAGCTCGCGGTTTATGTACAGCGAGGGATCCTCCAGCCGACGCTCGGGCTGCGGGCGCTCGCGATTGTTGGGTTGGTGATCGTCGCTCATCTCGTCGCTCAACTCTTCTATGCTCGCAGAACCCTATGGCTATGGCCCGCCAGCTTTGGCTGCTCCGTCACGCCGACGCAGAGCCCCACGGTACGCGTCCCGACGCAGAGCGGCAGTTGACCGATCGCGGCAAGGGCCAGTCCTACAGCGCCGGCGTTGCGTTGGCGGCGACAGAAGTGGAGTTCGCCGCGATCCTTGCGAGCCCGAAGGCGCGTGCACGCGAAACCGCCGAACTGGTGCTGGAGCAGATGGGCGCGCGCGAGCGCGCGCTGTTGGAGCTGCACCCGCTGCTTGCCGGTGGCATCCGTGCACGCGAGGCGCTCGAGCTGCTGGCCGGCGTCGGCGCGGATGGTCCGGCGCTGCTCGTCGCTCACGAGCCCGACCTCTCGGGAATAGTGGGCGAACTCACCGGCGGTCGCGTAGATCTGAAGAAGGGTGGCCTCGCCGTCGTGCGGCTAGGCGCCGGTGGTGCTGAGCTCGTACTTCTGATGCGCCCCGCCGAGCTCGCCCTGATCGCCGAGGCCGCCTCCGCCGGCATCTAGTCCATCGGCCTCGCGCGCGCTGTCTGGCTCGCCGCCGGTAGCCGAGCCGCCAAGGGCGACGCCGTTGGTGGCGTCGATGCGCGTGATCTGCTCGTCGATGCTCGCATCTGTCTGCCCAGTAGGCGCCGCGTCCCCTTGCTGCGCGTCGTGGCGTTCGGCGGCAAAGCGATAGCCGATCCCGAAGTGAGTGTGGATGTAGCGCCACTGCGGCGAGGCCTTCTCGAGCTTCTGGCGCAGCTTGCGCACGAACACGTCGACCGAACGGTCGCCGCGCACCATCGCATAGCCCCACAGGCGCGAGTAGATCTCCTCACGCTCGAGTACCCGCCCTTCACCGCCGGCAAGCAGCTCGATCAGCTCGAACTCGCGCCGCGTCAGCTCGAGGCTGCGGCCGGAGACGAACGCCTGGAAGCGGTCGGAGCGGATTTGCACCTCGCCGGCTGACACAGGCTTTGACTCGGTCCGCGCGGTGGCGCGACGGCGGCGTCTGACCAGGCCCTGGACGCGCGCGATCACCTCCTCGGGATGGCAAGGCTTGGTGATCCAGTCGTCGGCCCCGAGGCGAAGCCCGCGAACCCGCTGGGCGACGGTCGAGGGTCCGGTGCAGACGACGATCCCGAGCTCGGGCAGCGCTCCGCAAAGGCGCTCCAGCCATTCCCAGGCGGGCGGTCCGAGTACGGCGAGGTCGACGACCAGTGCGCTGAGGCGCATCGAGGCGATCGCGTCGGTCGGCACGGGACTTGCCAGCACGCGATGCTCCCAACCGAGGCGGTCCATGCGCTTGCCGAGGACCTGAATGAAGCCGCTGTCGCGGTCAAGCACCGCGATGCGCAATGAGGACGTTCCCCCTGCGCTCGAAGCGACCCCTTCATCCGTGGAGAGGATGCCCGTCGTCATCTAAGCGCAGTGTATAGGCGCTTTGCATGCGAATGGCAAGAGGCGCAGACGATAGTCACAGGATCTTCACAGGCGTGTTACCGCTGTTTGCGGCGGGAGGGGCTTAGTTGCCGAGCGGGTTCGTCTGGTCGGAGAACTCGCGGAACAGTCCGGTCACCACGAAAGCGACCTGCTCGCCCACGTCCACCGCGTTGTCGCCGATCCGCTCCAGCGCGCGTGCCACGAGGATCATGTGCATCGCCCACTCGCGCGTGTCGGCGTCGTCGCCGATCTCGAGTGCGTGACGGAAGATCTCGCGGTTGAGGCGGTTGATCTCGCGATCCTGGCGGGCAAGATCTTCGGCGAGCCCGACGTCGCGCCCGGAGAAGGAGGCCTTGCACTGCACGATCTCAGAGCGGGCGTAGGCCCCCATCTTCAAGATCAGCTCGAGCACCTCCGGACGCACCGGCGGCTCATAGCCCGATAGCGGGATCAGCTTCGCGATGTTCACGCACTGGTCGCCCATCCGCTCGACGTGCACGATTACGTGCAGCAGCGCAGCGACCAGACGCAGATCGCCGGCTACCGGTGCCTGCGTGGCAAGCAGCGAGAGGATGCCCTGGTGGACCTCCAGGTAGCGCCCGTCGACTCGATCGTCGTCGGCGATCACCATCTGGGCAAGCTCGACGTCCTGGTGGGCGAGTGCCTCGAGCGTGCGGTCGAGCTGCTCGGTCACAACGTCGAGACCGCCCAGGGCGCGATTCTCGAGCTCCTGCAGCTGCTGCTGGAAGTGCTGGCGCCCCTGCTGTGCGCTCAGCCGTACGGTTTGCCCGGCGTTCACCTCAGAGCTCATGGTCGAACCGCGGCGCGGGTCGCGCGGCTGGGGAGGGATCTCGGCGCAGGGGGGATCGGCGCCACGGCTACGTCTGGGTTCATGCGTCTGTTCCTATCCAAACTTTCCGGTGACATATTCCTCGGTCCTCGAATCGTTCGGGTTCGTAAAAATCTGCTGCGTCGGGCCGACCTCGACCAGCTCGCCGCTGAGCATGAACGCGGTGCGGTCGGCGACACGAGCGGCCTGTTGCATGTTGTGCGTGACGATTACGATCGTGACCTTGCTCTTGAGCTGGTCGATCAGCTCCTCGATCTTCAGCGTGGCGATCGGGTCGAGCGCCGAGCAGGGCTCGTCCATCAGGATCACCTCCGGTTCCACCGCCAGCGAGCGCGCGATGCACAGGCGCTGCTGCTGGCCGCCGGAGAGGCCCGCGCCTGCCTCTGAGAGACGGTCCTTGACCTCGTCCCACAGGCCCGCGCCGCGCAAGGCGGTCTCGACCTTGTTGTGCAGGTCCCCACGTCCGCGCGAGGCCAGCCGTAGTCCAGCGGCGACGTTGTCGAAGACCGACATCGTCGGGAACGGGTTGGGCTTCTGAAAGACCATGCCGATCGCACGCCGGACGGCCACGACGTCGACGCTCGAGTCATAGATGTCAGAGCCGTCGAGCAGCACCTTGCCCTCGGCGCGCGCGCCTGGCACCTCCTCGTGCATGCGGTTGATGCAGCGCACCATCGTCGACTTGCCACAGCCCGAAGGGCCGATGATCGCGGTCACCTCGTTGGCGTGGAAGTCGAGGTCGATGCCCTTGACCTGCGCGACGTCACCGTAGAAGGCGCGTAGCTGCTCCAACTTGACGGCAAGCCCATCGCTGACGTTCGCGCGCGCGTTGCCGGGAGCCGATGGAGCGGCCTGTGGGCTCTTGGGAGACTGGCTTCGGCTGGGGTCGAGCATCTGTGTGTGCTGGTCCTCGGGGCTCATCGTAGTCCTCCGTGTCGGAGACGGGGGGCTTGACTCATCTGCGCTCATCGTGTTGTCCCCCGGACTGATCGTGGGCTTCTCTAGGCTCATGGTTGGCTCATCAGCGCTCATCGAAGACTGCTCCTACGCGCCAACAACCGCGCGAACAGGTTGAGTAGGAGGATCATGACGACGAGCGTCAGGGCCGCTCCCCAAGCACGGTTTACCACTGCTGTGGTCGGAGATGTGACATCCGTGTATATCTGCATCGGCAGCGAGTTCATGAAACCGTTGAGGTTGAACCCGGTCTTCATCGTTGCTCCAGCCGTGAACAGCAGCGGCGCGGTCTCGCCGGCCGCGCGTGCGATCGCCAGCAGAATGCCGGTCAGCAGACCTGGCAGCGCGGTCGGCAGCACGATCCTGAAGATCACCTTCCAGCGCGGCGCCCCGAGCGCAAGCGCCGACTCGCGCAGCGACCCTGGCACGAGCAGCAGCACGACCTCGGCCGCGCGCGTGACCACCGGCAGCATCAGCAGCGACAGCGCGAAGGCACCCTTGTAGGCGGCGTAGGAAGTGCCGGTGCCCACGATCAGCGCGATGTAGATGAACAGCCCGAACATGATCGATGGCACCCCAGTCAGCACGTCGATGAAGAAGCGCACCGTGTGCGCGAAGCGGCTGGACTTGCCGTACTCGACCAGCCAGACGGCCACGCCGAGGCCGAGCGGCACGGCGATCGCGGAGGCGAGCGCCACCATCTCGATCGTGCCGAGGATCGCGCTCTTGATGCCGCCGATCGACGAGGCCGCGAAGAAGGTGTTGCCGGTTGGGTCGGTCGTAAAGAATTTGATGCTCCAGGAGCCGAGCCCCTTGCTGAGCAGGTAGTACACGATCAGGACGAGCGGCACGAGCGCGATGGCGGTGGAGGCCACCACGGCGCCGCGCGCGATGCGGTCTTTGCGCCGCCGCCTGGGGGTCAGCGAGAAGCGCTCGAAGGCTGGCGCGGGGGTGCTCATCGGGCGATCCGTGTTGCGGGGATCATCGGGCGATCCGTGTTGCGGATTCGAGTGGTGGCCAGCGCTGGACATGCAAAGCCCGGCCTGTGAGGGCTTGTCTGAAAACCTTGCGTGTAGCTCTCATACGCCCGTTCCCGCCCCAACCGCCGGACCGGCCTGGGCAAAATCCGCCGCCGTACGCTTTGGCCTGGTCGAGCGTGCGGCGCGCAACACGAGCAGGCGCGCGATCGCGTTGACAAGCAGTGTCAGCACGAACAGCACGAGGCCGGCAGCGAACAGCGCCGAGCGGTGCAGTTCCTGCGCTTCGCCGAACTCGTTGGCGATCGCCGCGGCGAGGCTGTAGCCCTGGCCGAACAGGTGGCCCCCCAGTTTGGGATCGTTGCCGACGAGGATCGTCACGGCGATCGTCTCGCCGATCGCGCGGCCGAGCCCGAGCATCGCCGCGCCGGAGATGCCGCTGCGACAGTAGGGCATTACCGCGGTACGGATCATCTCCCAGCGCGTGGCACCGAGACCGAGCGCCGCCTCCTTGTGGTCAGCTGGGACGGTGCTCATCACCTCGCGTGAGAGCGAGCTGACGATTGGCAGGATCATGATCGCAAGCACCAGTCCTGTGACGAAGTAGTTGGGGATCGTCGCCAGGCCGCCGCCGACAAACGGCACGAAGGACAGGCGGTCGGCGACCCACTGCTCGGCCGGCAGCAGCTTGGGCGCCAGAAAGAAGATGCCCCATAGCCCATAGACCACCGAGGGCACGGCGGCCAACAGCTCGATCAGGATCGTGACAGGGCCGCGGATGCGCACCGGGCACAGCTCGGTCACGTACAGCGCGGTCGCGACCGCCACGGGCACACCGATCAGCAGCGCGATACCTGAAGTGAGCAGCGTGCCGACCAACAGTGCGAGCGCGCCGAAGTGGTTGGTGCTGACGTCCCAGTTGTTGCCGAAGGTGAAGCCGAGAACGCCGAACTTCGAGAACGCTGGGCCCGCTTCGCCGACAAGCTTGACGAAGAAGTAGACGATCAGCGCGAGGATCGAGGCCGCCAAGACGGTCAGGCCCCAGCGCAGCGCCCGATCCGGGAGGCGCGCAAGCGGCGAGCGCTCGAGGATCGAGTGCCCGCCGCCTGCTACGGATGCTGCCTCCATAGGACTACCTGGCCGCCGGCCGTCGAGCCACGCTTGGTGTGCTCGACTCCATCGTCGCTCGCTCATCCACGATGAGCGGGACTCTATTTGGCCGGCGGCTGTCAGTCATGTCAGCCCGCGATCGGGGCTCCGTTGCACTGCAGGGCGGTGACCGCTTCCTTGGACTTGGTCAGGATCGCTGCCGGTAGTGCCGCGTAGTCGGCCTGGCCGAGGATGCTCTGGCCGGAGCCGAGACCGTATTCCAGGAACTTCACGACGCCCTTGGCGGCCGATTCGCCACCGGGTACGCCGGCCTTGCACATGTCCTTGTAGACCACCACGAACGTCTGCGAGGTGATCGGGTAGGCCGTCGGCGCGGCGGGGTTTTTGATCTTGATGCCGAGGTTGGCCGGCACTTCGACCCCTTCGGCCGCCGCGCTGGTCGAGGCGAGCGTCGGTTCGACGTAGTTGCCTGCCTTGTTCTTGACGCTGGCGTAGGTGAATTTGTGCTCCAGCGCGTAGGACTGCTCGACGTAGCCGACAGAGCCGGTCGTCTGCTGCACGGCGCCGGCGACGCCGGCGTTGCCCTTGGCGCCGGTGCCCGTGGGCCAAGGCACGGTCTTGCCTTCGCCTACCTTGCTCTTCCATTCCGGGCTGACCGATGCGAGGAAGCCCGTGAAGCCGGAGGTCGTGCCCGAGGAGTCCGAGCGATGGATCACCGTGATCGGGGTGCTCGGCAGCGAGACACCGGGGTTCAGGCCGGCGATCGCCGGATCGTTCCAGGTCTTGATCCTGCCGAGGAAGATCTCGGCGACCGTCGGGCCGTCGAGCTTGAGGCCGCTCTTCACGCCCGGCAGGTTGTAGGAGACGGTGATCGCGCCCAGGAACATCGGAATCTGCTGGACGGGGCCGACCTTTTCAAGCGTCGCGAATTCGGCGGGCTTCAGCGGCGGATCGCTTGCGCCGAAGTCCACAGTCTTTCCCTCCAGGGCCGTGATGCCGGCGCCCGAGCCGACCGGGTTGTAGTTGACGGTCAGACCCGAGATGCCCGAGCCCCACTGTTGATAGACCGGGGCGGCAAACGTCGAGCCGGCACCGGAGATGGTCGCGGACGAGGAGCTCGTCGATGCGCTGGTCGAGCTCGTGCCCGATTTCCCGCACGCGGCGAGGGTGACTGTGAGCAGCGCGCAACTTGCTAGCACGCCGATCTTGTTCTTGTTCACAACGTCTCCTATGACTGGATTTTTGGACCGCGAGCAGGCGAACAGGCCCCTGCGCCGGCTCAGTTCAGGCTCAGTCTCTTCAATCGGTGGGTGCCCCGTTGTGAACATCTCGTGAAAGCTCGGCCGGATGTCCCCACGGCTGCGGCTGGAAGCGATAGCCGAATCCTGGGTGGGTGTGGATGAAGCGCCGATCTGGCATAGCTAGCTCCAGCTTGCCTCGCAGCTTGCTCACGTAGACGTCGACGGAACGGTCGCCGGAGCGCAATTGCCCGCCCCACACGACCGCGTACAGATCCTCGCGCGTGACGATCGCACCAGCCCGACCGGCTAGGGCGCCGAGCAGCTCGAACTCGCGCACCGACAAAGTCAGCGCACGGCCGTTTGCGAGCACCAGACCCTCGCCGAGCCTGATCTCAAGCTCGCCTGCATACAGGGTGCTGGAGCTGTCTTGGTGCACGGCCACCGGCACGTAGCTTGGCGCCGTCGGTTCCTTCAGGAGTTGCAAAGTCGTGATCGACTCGTAAAGAACTCGTGAAGCGGATGACGCCGGCGCGTTCCTGTGCATACCCTTGTCGGATGTCCATCCTGCGCCGTGCAGCCGATCCGACGCTCGTCACGCTCGTGGAGAACGCCGCCAGCAACATTCTGCGCTCCGGCGTGCTGTTGCGCGAGCTGCTGGCCGAGTTGCCCGAGCGTTCCGGCTTGGCCGAGGAGGTCAAGTCCTTCGAGCAGGAGGGTGACCGCATCACCCACGACATCATCCACCGCCTCAACGGTGGCGGGCGCCGGCTGCGTCGGCCGTTCGACTCCGGCGACGGCTACGCGCTGGCCACGGCGCTCGACGACGTGATCGACCACACCGAGCAGACGGCGGCGCTATTGCAGCTGTACGGGGTGGAAGCACCGATGGAGCAGGCCGTCGAGCTGGCCGACGTGCTCGTCGGCGCCGACGAGCAGATCGTCAAGGCGCTACAGCAGCTCTGCGCCGGCGGCGAGCCGGGGCCCTATCTGGTGGAGATCCACCGCCTGGAGAACGAGGGCGATCGCCTGCTGCGCGATGGCGTTGCCTCGCTGTTCGCCGGCGGCGCAGCCGATCCGATGTTCGTGATCCGTTGGAAGGACATCTTCGAGTCGCTGGAGGCCGCGGTAGACGCCTGCGAGACGGTCGCCCACGTGATCGAGGGGATCATGCTCAAACGCGGCAAACGTCACTGAAGCACGGGAAGTCCGAGCCTCGCGAGCCGTTGCCCGCGCTGGGTCTGCGTTTCAGAATGTGGTCGCCGGCGCGCCGGTCTGGATCTGCGCCCCGCTCGGATCGCCGACGAAATAGATTTGGAAAGGGACGTTCGTGCCTTTCACCGGTACTTCCGGCAGTACCGCACGTCCCGCCGCCACGATCTTCGCCCCGCTGCGTGCGACTGCGTATACGACGAGGTTCTGCTGTGTCGTCTGCGAATGATTGGTAACGCTCCCAGAGATGGTCGCTTCGGTGCCTGCTTCGGTGCTCGGGTGAGTACCGGTGACACTCAGCTCGGGGATGCTCCCTGAGGCCTGCGTACCTTCTCCGACGAGCGCGCTCGCGCTGGCGGGAGTGCCGCTTGCGGTCACCTGGTCGTCGACCCAGATCGTTTCCCGGTCTGCCGGCAGCAGCGAGACGGTGCTCAGCGAGGGCTCGAGACCCGAGGCGTTGTTCTGGTAGAGCACGCTCCCGTGGGCGTCGCGCACCGTCACCTCGATCGGCGCGTTCTCGAGCGTGTGCGTGGAGGTGTTGCGTAGCGCCACGACGACCGCGGTCCCGGAGCTCGAATGGATCACCGTGCTCTGCAGCACCTTCACGCTCGGACTCTCCTTGGTCACGGCCGCGCTCCGCGAAGCAAGAACGTCGTGTTTTGCCTGATGTTGCAGTTCCGCGCTGCGGTCCTGTGTGCTCTCACAGCCGCAGAACGCCAGCGCCACGAGACCGACGCCAAGTGCCGCGGTGACACTTCGGGCACGTCGGCCCCGTCGCGACGGGTCATCCAAACGCCCGCTCGCGACAGCGCCGAGTGCCGTAGGTGCACTGGGGGCACGCCCAATCCATCCCCAAAACGACAAGCGACCTGGCCACCTGGGCCTCGGTGAGATACCGCTGGCGCGGTATCTCACCCGAACGCCCCGCTCACGTACTCGCGCGTGCGCGCTTCGCGGGGGTTGTCGAATATCTGCGAGCTGGGCCCGTACTCGACCAGCTCGCCGAGGTGCATGAAGGCGACATGGTCGGCCACGCGCATCGCCTGTTGCAGGTTGTGCGTGACGATCACGATCGCCACGCTCTCGCGTAGGCCGACGATCAGCTGCTCGATCGTTGCGGTGGAGATCGGGTCGAGCGCCGAGCAGGGCTCGTCGAGCAGCAGTACCTCCGGTCCGGCCGCAAGCGCGCGGGCGATGCACAGCCGCTGCTGCTGGCCTCCTGAGAGACGCAGCGCCGGGTGGTCGAGGTTGCCGGCCACCTCGTCGTAGAGCCCTGCCCGGCGCAGAGCGTCGACCACGGCCGGCATCAGATCGTCGCGCGAGCGCCGTTTGCGCCTGCGCGCCCCCCGCTCGCCGTGCTCCTCGCGCAGCGCATAGGCGACGTTCTCGAAGATGCTCATCGGAAAGGGATTGGGCTGCTGGAAGACCATCGAAACGCGTCGGCGCAACGAGTTGACCTCGATCTCGCCGATCTCCTGCCCGTCAAGCGTCACGCGCCCGGCGCGCGTCGCCCCTGCGGTGATCTCGGTAAGGCGGTTCAGCGAGCGCAGCAGTGTTGTCTTGCCGGAGCCAGAGGCGCCGATCAGCCCGAGCACCTCGCCCTTGCGCACGGGCAGGCTCACGTCGCGCACCACCCACTTCTCGCCGTAGGCAAGCCACACGCCTTCGATGCGCATGCGCTCCTGGACGTCGGGGGCGGGTGCCTGCTCGCCGGCGCCGTTGATGGGGGCGCGGCCGGGGCGCTGTGTCGTTGCGATTGTCGCGCTCGAACCGTTGGACGGTGGGCTGACGACGGTCGGCTCGCGCTCAAGCACGATCCGACGCACGGGCGGGGGCATCAGCGGATCCATGGCAGGGCCCCTGTCATGGCGCGCCAGCGGCTTGAGGCACCAATGCTCTGGCCGCTGCCGGCGCGACTGGCGTTGAGGCGCATCACGATCACGTTCAGCCCAAGCACCATCAGCAGCAGCACGAACGCGGCGGCATAGGCCTTTTCGTGCGCGTTGCCTTCGCCGGCTGGCGAGTTGAACAGCACATAGCTGGTGAGCGTGCCGCCGGTGCCGCGCAGGGTTGAGAGCAGCGGCGCGCCGCCGGCGCCTTCAAGGCGGATCGTCGCGCCCAGCAGGATCACGACGATCGCGGTGTCGCCGACGATGCGCCCGACGCCGAGCGTGACGCCGTTGGCGATGCTGGGTCGCACCGATGGCAGCAGCACTTTGCGGATCGTCGTCGCCTTCGTCTTGCCGAGCGCATAGGAGGCCTCGCGTACGTGCGTCGGCACCTGCAGCAGCGCCTCGCGCGTGGCGGCGACCACGAGCGGCAGGGCGATCAGCGACATCATCGCGCCCGCCGTCAGGAAGGAGCGCCCGAACACAGACCCACCGGCGGAGGTCTGCGAGAGGAAGGCCAGCGCCGGCCGTGCGAACAGGGCAAGGCCGAACATCGCCAGCAGCACGCTCGGCGCGCCCGCGATCATCTCCACGCCCGACTCGACCAATCGCGCGAGCCAGGCAGGCCGCTGATACTCGCTCATCCAGACCGCCAGCCCAACGCCGAGTGGCGCGGCGATCGCCATGCCCACCGCGGTCAGTATCAGCGTACCCTCGATCGGATCGAGAAAGCCCCCGGAGGTCGCCTGATCCTGCGAGGCGCTCGGGTGTTCGATCAGCAGGCTGGGGCGCAGGTAGGAAATCCCCTTCACGAGCATGAACAGCACGATCGCGCCAGCCATCGCGCACAGCCCGATCCCCACGATCCAACAGAGCAGGTAGGCGACGCGATCGGCCAGCGGCCAGCTGCCGATCGAGTCGCGCTGCTTGGTGGGGCGGATCGATCCGGCGGGAGGCGCGAGGGCTCGGGTCGTGCCGGGTGTCGGCGCGAGGGGTGGGGATGCGCTTGCCATGAAATACCTATGCCCCGCGCGCGCGCGCGGGGCATCGCCTGTTTTGGAAGTACGCAACTCCCACGTCGTGGCCTCGTGGCAATGTCGCGCTCACGTCCTGACCCCGTAGCGCTTCATCGGCTGCTTCGCGGCCCAGCCGGCGAGCGATAGCAGCGCACAGGAGACGAGCAGCACCGCTGCCATCGCGTACAGCGTGTGTTCGACCGGCACGACGTTGAGGTCCTCGACGTAGTGGACGATCGTCGCGGCCAGCGGTCGCACCGGCTCGAAGAAGAAGGTGGTCCCGTCGAGCGGGTTGGGCGAAAAGCCGCGCGAGCCGGCGACCATCGCGAGCATGATCGCCTCGCCCAGCGCACGCGCGGTGGCGAGCACCGCCGCCGCAACGATCGCGGGCCGCACGGTGCGCAGCGATACGCGCCATGTCGTTCGCCAGCGGTTGACCCCGAGCGCCGCCGAGCCCTCCGTCCACGAGCGCGGCACAGACTCCAGCGCACCGGCGATTATCGCCACCATGATCGGCACGATCATCACCGTCAAGATCAAGACAGCCACGCTGAGGTTGGCGCCAGTCAGCTGCACCACGTACTCGACAGAGCGCTTGCGCTGCTGGGAGATGAAGTTGTGTTCCACCCAGGGCGCGATCGCGAGGATCCCGATCAGCCCGTAGACGACCGACGGCACCCCGGCCAAGAGCCGAATCGTCGGGTCGATCGCGCGCTTGATGCGAGCCGGGGCGAGCTCGACGACGAACACGGCGGCCAGGATCGAGATGACCATGCCGAAGATCACGGCAAGCCCGGAGGTCAGGATCGTGGCCCAGATCAGCGGCCAGGCCCTGAAGTGGTAGACGTAGTTGGCGGGATCGCGGGGCCCGTTGATCATCGCCTCGAACTGCGTATCGACGTCCCCGCCGCTACCGAACCAGGCGAACCCATTGTGCGAGAACGAAGGCCAGGCTTTCGAGAAGACGGTGATCGCGATGCCCACGATCACCACGAGTACGCCGACCGCGAGCGCGCGCAGCAAAAGCTCGGTTCGCCGCTCGGCAGCAGCCGCTCCGCCGCCGAGAAGACGCCCGAGCGCGCTACTGGGCCGCCGATCGGACGGCCCAGTAGGAGCGGAGGGTGTTAGTGGACCGCGATCCACTCGGAGTTGATGATCTTGCGCGCCGTGGCGTTTTTCGAGCTGACGATCCATTCGATGAACTTCTTCGCGGGCCCTTTGGGAGCGCCCTTGGTCACCATCCAGAAGTTACGCACGCCCTGGTACTGCCCGGACTTGGCGTTCTGCAGCGTGCAGGGGATCCCTTGGTAGCCGACCGCGTTGACCCCGCTGGTGAAGGCAAACGACACGAAGCCGATCGCGTCTTCGTCGGTTTTGACCTTGTTCTGCACGAGGCCGTTGCTTTCCTCGGCCTCTGCGCTGGGGGAGATCTTCAGCGATTCGCCGAGGAAGATGTCCTGGAAGGCGGCCTGCGTACCGGAGGAGGCGATGCGGTCGACGAGGTCGATCGGGCCGCTTAGCTTCGCCCCGGGCACTTCGCTCCATTCGCGCACGTCGCCGGTGAAGATCGCCTGCACCGTCTGCTGGTTGAGGTTCGCGATCGGGTTCTTGGGATTGGTGATCATGCATACGCCGTCGCGCGCGATCTTCGTGAACACGAGCCCTTTGGGATCGCCTTCTTCGGGGTTGCGCGACACGTCGCCGATGTCGACACGCCCGGCGGCCACGTCGGATACGCCCACGTCAGAGGTGCCCTGGTTGATTTTCGGAGTGGGTTCTTTGGTCGCTTTGTGATACGCGGCGGCAAGCTGTGTCATCAGCGGAAAGACGGAGGTCGAGCCGTCGATCAGCAGGGCACGAGCCCCGGCGGCGGCGGGAACAGCCAGCGCGAGCGCGGCGATCAGCGATACGGTCAGGGTGCGGGTGGGTCGTCGCACGTGGGGAGCTCCTTTTGCTGGGTGGATGCGGCAAGTGCCGACGCCCGCGGGCATGGCGAGCCCGAGGGACGTCAGCGCAGTCTCAAGGGCCGCTCCCGCCTCAACGTGAACAGGACGTTTTCAAGTTGAGAAGAATTGGTGAACATCGCAGCGAGCGGCTTGCGAGAGCGCGCGAGTTCTCAGCTCGTTCACAAGTAGGCACCTGAGCTCAGTCAGCCTTGCGCGGTGCTTCGCGCGTCGTGCGTCTCGATAGCCGTGCTGCTGCTGTGCGCGGCCACGGCCCAGGCAGAAATCTCGCCGGTTACCCCGATCGATGGACCGTCGGCCGAAATCGTCGAACTGGGTGGCGCGGCGATGGCTGCCGACGGCACCGGGGGAATTGTCTACCGCAAGCGCGTCGAAGGGCGCGCCCACATCTTCGCCTCTCAATACGTAGGAGACAAATGGGAAGCACCGCAGCGCGTGGACGTGGGGGAGAAGTTCGAATCCTCCTTCCCGGCGATCGCGGCGGGCGAAGGCGGACGGCTGGTGGTGGTGTGGGCCAACCACTACTCCTCGACAACCGACGGATTGTTCTCGGCCACGATGGACCCGGGCTCGACCGGCTTTCAGCCTCCAGTTCCGGTCGATCTGAACATCGGTCAGGCAACCGGCACCTACCCGTCGGTGGCGATGGACCTCTCCGGCGACGCCTACGTCTCCTACCGGGTGATCACGGCCGTCAGTGGTCCCTCTACGCCCAACATCCCGCCCGGCTATGTGCAGGACGAAATCCGCATGGCCCACTTCGACGGCCAGTACTGGACTTCGTTCGGGCAGCCGCTGAACCGCGACGTCGCCCAGTCGGTACCGCAACCGACAGCATTGAACTCACCCCAGGTCGCGATCGACCTGACTGGCGAAGGGCTGCTCGCCTGGCAGGAGCCCGACGACAACTTCGTCAACCGCATCTATGCGCGGCGCATCTTCGGCTTGGTGCCGGGCAACATCCTCGACGTAAGTCCCGCGACTTATAACGGTCACCCCCTCAATGGCGCCGCGGACGAGCTGTCGGTCGACTTCGCCGGCTTCGGCGAGGGCGCGATCGCCTGGCGCCAGGAGCCCGCGCCAGGCTCGGGCTTCAGCCGCCCGCGCGTGTTCGTAGGCGAGATCCCCTCCTCGTTCTCGCCGAAGGGTTCGGCGTTCGGTGCGGCCAAGCCGGTTGAAGGTCCCGCGGGCGGCGAAGGCCCACCCGAAGGGGTGGGGCCGCTGAGTATGGCCGTCGACGCGGAAGGCGCCTTCGACGTCGGCTATGGCACGGGCGATCAGAGCTTCGACGGCAACGGCTCGGAGACGGCACTCGGCACCCCGATCAGGCTCGACACAGGCTCTGAAGTGCCCGGCGATCCGGTGCTCACGCGTGCCGACGACGGCGCGCTGGCGGCGGCGTGGAAGGTGCAGGTACACGGAGCCGGGGGAGTAGCGGTGCTCGAACGCCGCTCCGACGGCACCCCAAACCGCGCTATCGTCGCCGCCCCTCGCGGCGGCTCGGTGCAGATGCTGGATCTCGGCGTCTCCCACCGCGGCGACGCGATCTTCGCTTTCCTGCAGGGCAGCGGCGCGAACGCGCAGATCGCCGCTGTGGTCGTGCGCGCCCCGCCGGGCGAGTTCGTGACCGACGCCCCCAACGGCTGGGTCAAAGCGGCGCGCATCCCGCTGCAGTGGGAAGTGCCGCTGGCCGGCGCCGGCAAGATCACGTACTCGATCCTCGTCGACGACCGCGAAGTCGTCGAAAACGTCAGCGGCGACGAATACCTGCTGAATCGAGAACAGCTCCCAGACGGCGTCCACTCGATCCAGGTCGAGGCGACCGACTCCTTGGGCCAAGTGGTGGACTCGGTGCCTGGCACGATCAGGGTCGATCGGACACCGCCGCGCGTGCGCGTGCACGTACGCGGGGCCGGCGTCACGGTCAGTCTCGACGATGGCCCGAAGGGCGAAGCCTCGGGAGTCAAGCTGGGCTCGGTCAAAGTCAGCTTCGGTGACGGGCGCTCGGGTGGCGGGCGCAAGACGCTTGGGCATGGCTATGCGCATGCGGGTACGTACACGATCGTTGTGAGCGCGTCGGACAACGCGGGCAACAAGATGACGGTTCGCAAGGTGGTGCGGGTCTCGTGAGGGGGCTGGCTTTTGTGCGGCTGGGTCGGGTGGGAGGTCTCGGCCGCGTGGGGATTTTGCTCGTGTCGTTGGTTGGGCTTGGAGTGCTGGCGCTTGCTCCGTCGGCTTGTGCGATCTATGGGCCGGTTGGCGGAGGGCTGGGAGCGAACATCGTCTCAGTTGACAATGCTTCGGATGAACAGGCCAACGCGCCGAGCACCGACGCGGTCATCTCGGCCAACGGCCGGTACGTGGTGTTCCAAACACGCGCGACCAACTTCTTCGAAAACGACGGTGGCGTCGAGGGGTCGCATGGGATCGAACTCGACGCCGAACCGCCGGGCACGCTGCGCGAAGGCGGCATCTTCCGCTACGACCGGGTGACCGGGGAAATCCAGCTGGTTGCCGACGGCAGCGAGATCCACACCGAAGGCCCCGAAAAGGGCAAGATGATCTTTCGCGGAGCCGAGAATCCGTCCGTCAGCACCGACGGGCGCTATGTGGCTTTCTCCACCGATCAGCAGTTGGCGCCGCAGGACAACAACGAAAACATCGACGTATACGTCCGCGACATGGACGTCCCGCTGACCGCCGATCGCAAGAGTTCGGGCGCATACACGCTCGTCTCTGCCAAGGACGGAGGGGAAGAAGCGGCAACCTATGCGCCGCGCGACCCCCCTCTGCCCGGCGACACCCCCGGCGCGGAAGTCTGGCCGAACACCTCGATCAGCGCCGACGGCCGCTATGTCGTGTTCCGTACGACCGAGCTCGAATCGAACCTGCCCGATCATTCAGCCGTGGACACCCCACCGGGGCAGCTGTTCGTCCGAGACCTGCAGGCCAAGACGACAACGCTTCTGAGTCGGGACTCGACCACCGTGAAATACCCCAGTGGCGATCCCGCCGGCGGCGCAATCGGCCCGGCGACGATCAGCGCCGACGGGACCACGGTCGCCTGGGTGTCGACCAATGCAGAAGCGCAAACACGCTTCCTGCCAGGGGAGTCGCCCGTCTCCGAACAGCCCTACTACCTGTGGCGTCGCTGGCAGGAACCCGGCGTCGTGACGCGTCGCATCACCGGGATCGCGGACTCCGAAGACCCGGAATGCGCAGAGGGCGAAGGTGTGACGCTGAGTCAGACGGCAGAGGGCCCGTGCTACGGCCCTCTGAGCGAGCAGGAGTCGACCCTTGCCAGTATCGCCGGGGTAGCCCCGGGGCTCAGCGCCGACGGCTACACCGTTGCGTTTCTTGCGGGCGCCGCGCTGCGTCCCAACATCACCAAGCCGGGCGGGCTGGACGTCTTTCTGACAAGCATGAAGCCGGGTGTGACCCGCAAGCAGGGAACACAAGAGCTGACTCTGGCCGCAAGCACCGGGAATCCGGGCGCGTCCCCGTCGATTGAATCGCTGGCCCTGTCCCAGGATGGCTCGACGATTGCCTTCACGACCCCACGCGATAACTTCGTATTGCCCGAACCGCAGCCGATCGGCTCCTTCCGTCCCTCGCCCACGGCGAGCGACCTGTACCTAATCCATCTCGGCGAAGACACACTGGAACGGGCCGTCCTCAGCGACGAAGGGGGCGACCCGAACGGATCGATCTCGGTCAACCCAACGCTCAGTGAAAACGGCTCGACCGTCGCATTCGCATCCTCCTCGTCGAATTTGATCTTCGGCGACGCCAACGGCGTCTCGAACGCCTTCACCGTGACGTACGAGCTTGCCGGTGGCACAGCGTCGCCACCTGCGGAATTCAACTCTGTGCAGGGCGGGTTCTCGCTGACGGCGAACGCATCGCCCGAACTCGGCCTCAGCATCAAGCGGGCGGCGAATGGCAGTCTGCTGCTGCTCGTCGAGACACCCGGAGCAGGCAAGTTGAGCGCGCGGGCAGAGGGGACGATCACGACCAGGGTCGGCAAGAAGAAGCATAAGAAGCAAGTGGTACTCGCGCGCGTCTCGGGCGCCACTCACGCCGAGGGCACCACCACGCTCGTCCTGAAAGTGGCTGCGCGATACGCAAGGTATCTCGAGAGCGCCGTCAAATTGAAGGCGCTGATTACGGTCGCCTTCACGCCTGCGCCACCGCTGGAAGCGCTATCTGCCGAAGCAGATGCGACATTCTTGGCGACAAGCACGAATAAGAGCGCCAAAGCCAAGGCAAAAGGCAAGAGAGGCTGAGCGCGAAAGATGATCGCTATATCCGAGGTTATGGTCAGCTGGTGTTACCGGCCCGTTACCAGCTTGAGATCAGTTCGTGAAACATCTCCCAAATCGCTGACGGACATGTTTCACTGCTGTGACCAACATGTGTTGCTTCTGTAAACAGGGATTGCGCGCGTGCAGCGGTGCTGTGAGACTCGCCCTCGATCACGAAGACCTCTATCTCCGTTCTTGAAAGGACATCACACGCTTATGCGCGTAAGTTTCCCCCTGACCGCTGAGGGCGGTCGTATTCGCGTCGCCCTGGCGACGCTCTGTGCGATGGCTCTGCTGGCCCTCGCAGCCGCTGCGACGCCTCCCTCGGCCCACGCTGCGTTCACACTAAACGCATGTCAAGGAGGCCCCACCAAGGGCGAGGGCTCCTCCCTGCAGGCAACGGCCCAGGAACAGGTCTGGACGTTGAGCGTCTTCTACACCTCCTTTGGTTGCGGGTCGGGTGCCGTCTCGACGTCGCCGGTGTCATACAAGTCCGACGGCAGCGGCTGCGGCATCGCCTCGATCGGCGGCGGTCCTCAGACCAAGGAAACATGCTCCACCTTCCAAGCCGAAACCGCGAAACCCGGCGAACGCGCTTCGGAAACACGATTTGCCGCGAGCGACGCTCCATTGACGCCGACAGAGAAGGCCAACGCGGAAGCAGCAGGTGGAACCAATCCTGGCGTCCTGCATCAGATCCCAGTTGCGGTCGCCGCCGTAGCGGTGATCGTCCACTTCCCTGAAGGGTGCAAACTGGAAAACCCGGCCCAGACGGGTGGCAACGGCGACACGACCACCGGCGGGTTCCCTGTGCCTGAAGCAAAAGCGGGAGAAGTCAAAGCAGGAGAAGAAGACCGGAACAACGATCCCGTGGGTGCTTATACGGGCGATTCGGTCTCAGGCACAGAACAGACGTTGCGTGTTCATATCACTGCCGCCGAGCTGGAGAAGATCTGGGAGGGCGAAGCAGTCACCTGGGGCGACGTGCTCACGAGTGGAGCGAAAGTCCATATCTCAGGCACCGACACGAACAGCATCCTCAACAAAGGCATTGCCTGCGAAGACGTGCCTGTGCGGCGTATCGTGCGGTTCGACGGTTCCGGCACGACGTACAACTTCAAGGCCTATCTGAGCCTGCTGCCGGGTGCGCCGTCCGGTCTCTGGACGACGGCTCCCGTTGTCGGCGACAACAACAATTGGCCGATCACGGCCGGCGGCGAAAAGAAGCAGCCCGAAAAGGTGAATGGTAGCGGTGAATGCGAAGACGCAAGTCATATCTGCACCCCGACTACCGGTAAAGGTGGCCCTCTGGCCAAGGCGGTAGCGGCAACCGACGGATCGATCAGCTACGTCGATCTCGCCACGGCTCGGAAGGAAAAATTCTCCGAGGAAAAAGGCAAGGTCAACAACGTCTACTGGATCCCATTGCAGACGATCAACCCGGAAAAGCCCGAAGGCGAAAGGGTCGGCACGAGCTACGTCGAGCCGACAGCTGTCCCGACGGCTCACATCGTCGGCAACGGAGCGGCACTGGGCGCCAATTGCACCAACGCCGACTACCGCGGGCTTCCGACGACGCCGGCAAGCGACCCGACGTTGGGCGATTGGTCAAACGCGATCGCAACAGGCAGCACGGATACCACGACGTATCCGGCCTGTGCGATCACTTACGACCTAGCGTTCGACGACGACGCCCCGGTATACGGCAACACCCCGCTGGAGCAGGAAAGGGCCCGGACGGTCAAGGACTACCTCACGGCAGTGGAGTCCCCCGTCGGTCAGTCACTGGTGGGTGGTGCCGACTATGGCGTACTACCGCTGAGCATTCAGTCGATCGCCCGAGCAGGCGTTGAAGCGATCGGTTGGGACAAGGCGGCCGGCGCCGGCACAGGCCCCAAAGAAGAAGTCAAAGCACCGGTGACGAAAACCACCACGACAACGACGCCGGGTGTAACCCCGCCGGTCATCCCAAGCAATGCCTTCTCGATTGCAAGTGCGAAGGTCAAGGGCAAGAACATCGTCCTGTCGCTCGTGCTTCCGGATGCCGGCAGTGTGCAGGTCAAGGCGACCGGCGGCGGTGTGACGGTTGGTAGCGAGAGCGCCAGCGTCTCAGGCGGCAAAGGGACGGTGACGCTCGCCATCTCCAAATCGGCTCTGAGCAAGCTCGCGAAAGCCAAGGGGCACAAGCTCAGCGTGAAGATCACGGTGACCTTCACTCCGACCGGCGGTACGGCGGCGACTCAAACGAAGACGCTGACCGTCACGCAGGCAGCTGTGACGCCGCCCAAGAAGAAAGCAAGCAAAAAAGGCAAGAAGAAATAAGACAACCGGGCAGATAGCCCAAACCCTCGGGCCCCTGGCGGCGTCCGGCATCTCCTCGGTGCCGGACGCCGCCTTTGGTCTGAGCGGCAGTCGGCGCCCCTGAGGGAGACATGACAGACGACGAAGACACAATTCCGCCCCCCTCTTCGCAGGGCAACGGCCGTCCCCCGGCGCCGATCCGTCCGCCCAAGGGCGGGCAGGTGCGATCGGGCCTGGCGCACAAGCGCAACCCGGCGCTGGTCGCGCTCGGCGATTTCGGCACCGGTGCACGGCGCGTCATCTTCCGCGACAAGATCGCGCTGTTCCTGGTGGTCGCGTCAGCGGGCCTGCTGATCACGTTCTTTTCGCTGCTGGGAGCAATCGGACCGAACACTCACGGCTCGGAACTGCCGATCAGCAGGGTGTTGGAGCTTGCCGTGCACAAGCAGATCGCGACTGCGACGCTGTACGACCACGACAATCGCGTCGAGGTAACGCTCAAGCAGTCGGCGAGCAACCCGGATGGGGCGAGCGGCCAAACGACCACGAGCGGGTCGAGCACAGCGACAGGGACCGCAACGACGGGTACCGCGACAACTACAGGCACAGCAACCCCGACCCCGCTTGAATACTGGGCCGCTTATCCGGCCTCAGGCGTGCAGACCCAGCAGCTGCTTCAGAGCCTGGCCGCGGCCGGCACGGTCGTGACCGTCGACCAGCAGCCGGGCAAGGCACAGCGTGCGATCCTGGTGCAGTTCCTGATCCCGATCGTGCTGCTCGTGTGCCTGTTCGCCCTGTTCATGCGCTTCGGCGCGGACGGTGGCGCGGGCGGGATCGCCGGCTTCTCCAAGTTCACAGGCAAGGGCAAGCGCAAGGGCAAGGGCACGCTGCACCAGGTCACGTTCTCCGACGTGGCGGGCGCGGGCGAGGCGGTTGCCGAGTTGCGCGAGATCCGCGACTACCTGGCGGACCCGTCCAAGTACCTGGCCGTGGGCGCCGCGGCTCCCAAGGGAGTGCTGCTCGTGGGTCCTCCCGGAACGGGAAAGACCCTTCTGGCGAAGGCCGTCGCCGGCGAGGCGGATGCGGCCTTCTTCTCGCTGTCGGGCTCGGACTTCGTCGAGTCGCTCGTCGGCGTCGGCGCCGCGCGCGTGCGCGATCTGTTCGCCAAGGCACGCAAGACCGCCCCGGCGATCATCTTCATCGACGAGTTCGACGCCGCAGGCCGCAAGCGCGGCGCCGGCATCGGCCAGGGCAACGACGAGCGCGAGCAGACGCTCAACGCGCTGCTCGTGGAGATGGACGGCTTCGGCGGCGACGGTGGCCTGGTGGTGATGGGCGCCACCAATCGCCCGGACATCCTCGACCCGGCCCTGCTGCGCCCGGGACGCTTCGACCGGCAGGTCACGATCGACGTGCCCGACGTGCACGGGCGCCTGGAGATCCTACGCCTGCACGGGAACAAGCGGCCGATGGGCCACGACGTGTCGCTGGAGGAGATCGCGCGCCTGACGCCGGGCTTCAGCGGCGCCGAGCTTGCCAACGTGATCAACGAGGCGGCGCTGTTGAGCGTGCGCGACTCTCATGAGCTGATCGATCAGGCGACGCTCGAGGAGGCGATCGACCGCGTCGTCGCAGGTCCGGCCAAGAAGCACATCCTCACCGAGCAGGAGCGCTGGCTGATCTCGATCCACGAGGCCTCCCACGCCGTCGTTGCGGAGGCGCTTGGCCAGGCCTCGGTAAGCCGCAAGGTCTCGATCGTCGCGCGCGGGAGAACGCTTGGCACGGCCGCGCACATGCTGACGGATCGCGACCAGCTGATTCAGACCGAGCCCGACCTGCAGGCGCAGTTGACGGTGATCGTGTCCGGTACCGCCGGCGAGCGGATCGCCTTCGGCCATCTGTCATCGGGCGTCAGCGACGATCTGCACGCCGCCACGAGCCTCGCGCGGACGATGGTCACCTCCTTCGGCATGTCCGATGCGCTTGGCCCCGTGACGATCGGCGAGAAGGGCGGCGAGGTGTTCCTCGGTGCTTCGCTACAGGACCTCGGCTCGGTCGGGCCATCGACGCTCGACACGATTGACCGTGAAGTCGAGCGCTTCGTCGGAGACGCCGAGGCGAAGGCCGCCGTGATACTCGATCGCAACTGGCAGGCCGTCGAGGAGACCGCGCACGCGCTGCTCGAGCAGGAGACGCTGTCGGGCGTGGCACTCGACGCGGTGCTCTCGACCGTTCAGGAGACCGAGCTGAGCGAGCTGCGCGATGTCACCGGACGGGCCTCGCACAAGGACCCGGGGCACGGACCTTGATCTCGCGGGCGACCGGGACTCTGCTGGCTGGAGTCGCCGTCGTCGCGGCGCTCGCCTCGGCCGCTCCGGGAGTAGCTCGCGGCGAAGCGACGTGGCGCTTGGAACAGCCCGCGCCACCGGCCGGCACGCCCTACAAGGTTCCGCTCGGCACTCCCGACGACATGGAGTTCTATGCTCCCAACGAGGGATTGCTGAGCGTCGAGGGCAATGCAGTCGTGCCCAATGGTCTGCTCTTCTGGAACGGACGCGCTTGGCATCAGCTCTCCACTGTCTGTGGCGGGGCCGGCGAAGCGTCGCGAATTGCCTGGGCGGGCCCGGACGATTTCTGGGTAATTACCGAACCGAGCGAGCCGCGCGTCGGATCGGGGTTGGGACTATGTCATTTCGAGGATGGTCAAGTCGTCGGCTCCTATTCGACACCCTTTCAGTCGCCTGAACCGTTTCGTCCGATGGACGCCGCCGCCTGCAGCGGCCCTGACGATTGCTGGTTCGCCGGGATCGGCAGTGAGGACCCATCGGGTCAGCACGTCGGCGCATTCCACCTGCACTGGGATGGCACGAACCTGACGAGCTCCTACCAGCCGCAGGGACGCGGCGTCAGCGGACTCGCGTCTTTCGAGGGCAGCTTTTACGAGAGCACATTTGTCGGTACACAGGAGGGCGATAGGACCGACCCAGTCAATCTTGGGACACCCGAGCCGTCCGGTCCGATCCTGATTCACAAGCTTGTCGGGAATACGTTCACGGACGCCAACTTCCTGCCCTTCCCCTATAGCGGAGTGCCGGCCGAAGGCAGTGAGCTCTTGTCGGCCAAAGCCGACGAAACCGACCTGTGGTTCTCAGGCGGGGGCGCCGCCTCCGGACCCGAGGCACCGAGCAGTGGCTCGGTGCCAAGTCCGCCCATCGCCGTCCACTACCGGGAACCGTTCTTCCAGCAAGCGCCAATCGAAACGTCCCTCTTCGGAGACGAAGACCGCTTCGTCGACATCTCGCCCGTAGTCGGAGGCGAAAGTGCTTGGGTTGCCGATCAGGCACTCGACGAACGCGGTAGCGCGACAGGCAAGGCAAAGGTCGCCCTGATCGGCGCCGACGGCAGCGCCACGGTCGATACGCTGCCCGTTTCTGGCGCAGGGCGCGGCAGCGCGCAGTTGGTGGCTGCAACCGGACCCGAAGAAGCGTGGCTGGCCACCTCGGCTGGGTGGCTATTCCACTACACGAATGGCGCCGTGCTACCGGAAGACAACGACCCCAGCTGGGCGAGCACGATCACGGTGCGCCCGAATGAGTCGGTCGAACAATTCGTCTCGGACACGCCGCCACCGGATGACTCGGAACTGTTCGCGCCGCCACCGGTGGCGGTCGAAGCCAAGTCGACCGAAATCCCCGTGCCGGAGGTGATCCCGGCATTGCTCAAGGACGTGAGCGTCTCCCGCCACGGGCTGACGGTGACCGTCAGCTTCCAGCTCACGCGCTTGGCAGACGTGCAATTGGTGGCGAAGTTGCACGGCAAGGCAATCGCGCGCACGCACGAGGAGCGGCTGAAGGCGGGCAGGCACTCGTTGTCCCTGCGCTTGGAACGCAAGCACTGGCCAAACGGGCTCAGCTTCGTAACGAAGGAGTTGACGAAGCCCAAGCCCGTGCCGGCAACAGGCTCGGGAGGCTCTGTGGGAACCGGCCCCAACGCTGTGACGACGAGCGTGCACCGTCATGGGTGAATCTTCGAGCGGGGCGCGGTCGCGACGCCGGCGGATCGCGCTCGCGCTCGTGGGGTGTCTCGCGCTGACCGCCCTGTCCCTCACTCAGATCGTCAGCCGCGGCCCGCGCGCTGTCGCCTCGGGTAACGTCGCTCCGACGCCGCAGCCGGTACTGGGTACCGCAGACGCGAGCACCGTGCTGATGGGCGCCGCCACAGCCGGTGCACCCGGGGAAGCCTGGGCATATCGAGTGCTACCGAACGATGTACCGGCTCCTTCCCTCGAATCCGCGACGTTTGCAACGCCATCGACCGGGGGAGTGACCGCGCCTGGCCAGCTCGTATTCGAGCGCGCCACCGACGCCGATCCCGACTGGACGATCGCCGAAACGCCGCTGGGCGAAGAAGGCCACGTCTACCGCGGCATGGATCCCGACAGGTTCTCGGCACGGATCACACCGCACGGCGGCGGGCTGCTGGTGGGTCAGGACGCGACGCGTATGAGCGGAAAGCAGGCGGTTGTGCTGGCACGCGAACCTGGGGGACGCTTCCGCATGCTGCCCGAACCGCCCGCGGGCGTGCTGCTGGCGGCAGGCGAAGCCGACGAGGCGGGAGAAAGCGGCGACACGACCGCCGAGACGCTCGTCGAAAAGGAAGGCTCGGGCGCGATTGCCGATGCGGCGGTTGAAAGCGAAGGCCATACCGAAGCCTATTTCGGTGCGCTGGGGCGTACGCGCGACCTCGGCGTTGCACGTTGGAATGGTGAAAAGTGGACGCGCGAGCCGATCGAGCTGCCCGGCGGCTACACGGGCGGCTTCACGATCGTGGCGATTGCCGGCACCTCGCCCAAGAACCTGTGGCTGCTGGGCGAGGCCGAAGCCGCCAGCGGTCTGGGGATCGTGCTGTTCGAGCGCAAGGAAGCCAAGGCCGGCGAATTTCGCTGGGAAGTGGCGTCGCTCGGCTCATCGCTGTTCGCGGCCGCGGAAACGCCCGCCCGCGACATCACGAAGCTCGGACCGTTGACCGGCCAGTCACAGCCGCTGAGCGTCACCGAAAAAGGCGTTTGGATCGACGGCAACCTGCAGGCGCCCGGCGGCGGCAGCGACGGCTACGACTTCACGCTGTACTACGACATCGCGGAAGCCAAGATCACAGGCAACTGGTGCGACGCGCGCGACGGTAGCGGTAGCGCAATCTGCGAACACCCGCTCGGGGCGCGCTTTGGACGCGACGCCGGCTATCGCAGCTTTGCCTTCGAAGGTCCTGGCTATGGCACGCGGATCGTCACCAACCCACTGCAGCCCGGGGGTGAAGACACGACGAACATGGGTAGCTACCTGAGCTTCGAAGGCACCAGCTTCATGTGGATGCCAGGCGCCGGAGCCGACAACGCGCCCGGTGGCGCCTTCTATACGCCGACCGACGGCTGGCTCGAAGGCCCTGTGCAGGTCACGACGACGCAGCAGCCGGCACGGCTGGTGGGCTGGCCTGTGTCGGCACGGGCGCCGTTCACGGCTGTGACATCCGCGCCCGGGAGTACGCCCGGCACGTTCGATGCGCAAGCGCTGGCCGTCGGCGCCGATGGTGTTGTCGCACGCTACACGCCCGGACACGGATGGGAACGCGAGTTCCTGCAGACCTCCAGCGGCGCTGTCTCCTCGCCGACGCTGCGAGCTGTCGCCTGGCCGGAACCGAGCCGCGCGTTTGCCGTCGGCGACCTCGGCGCGATGTGGATCTGGCGCGCGGAAACCGGGTTGTGGGAGAAAGACCCGGCTGCTCCGCTGGACGGCTTCCAGGGCAATCTCGACGGGATCGCGTTCGATCCGGGCGAACCGGCGCTCGGTTACGCCGTCGGTCAGAGCGGGGTGCTGCTCAAGTACGGCAAGAGCTGGACGCAAGAAGAAGAACTCCCGTCCGGCTTCAAGGAAGCCAACTTCACCTCGGTCACGTTCGCTGGCTCGGAGGCGATGGTTGCCGCCGAACACGACCTGCTCGTAAACGAAGGCGCAGGCTGGAAGGTGGAACCGGAAGTCCACGCGCTGCTCGCGAGCCTGCCCCAGACGCCAAGCTTGAACGTCGTCGCAGGACTTCCCAACGGCGGTGCCGTGCTCGCCGGGCGCGACGTCGTGCTCGAGCGCGACAGCTCCGGGGCGCCTTGGCACTTTGCCGAACAACCGATCGTCGGCGAGACGGCCGTGGCGGCCGCGCCGCTGCTGGAAGGATCGAAAGTGCGTGCCCTGTTGTCTGTCGTGCCCGAGTTCACCTATCCGCCGCCGTTGATCCTGCCTCCGGTCGATCCCAACACGCCGCCGCCACTGATCCCGCCCAATCCGCTGGCCGGCGACGGCTATCTGCTGCGCGAAACGGCCGGCGGCTGGGAGGACGAGGAGCGCGCCGGCTACGCCGGAGACAGTCAGGACAAGCCGCTGAAGGCCGACCCGATCGCCGCACTTGACATCGGCACGAACGGGTCCGGTTGGGCGCTCGGCGGCTGGAGCGGCGAGGCCGACGACGCGGGACGTGGAAGCGACGCCAGCGGTGGCTCCGGTCAGGCCGTCCGCGAAAATGTGCAGACCGCCGGCGTCTACAGCTACGCCGCGGCAGGCGATCCCCAAGCTCCGACCGGTGAGACGGTGGCGCCGATCCCTATGCAGAGCGGCGCCGCGACGTTTGCGGTCGGCGGTCACGCCGACTGTGTCGAACCGTGCGCCGCGCTCGTCGACGAGGCGATCGCACCCGACCGCAACCTCAGCGCTGCGCTCGGCGAGATTGCAGGTCTCGCCACGCAGCCGAACGGTCCGCGCATGCTGCTCTATACAGGCGGGCGCGAGACCCCAGGCGAGGGACCCGAGTCGCCCGCGGAGGCCGACCGCTATGCGCAACTGATGTCCAGCGGCGGCAGCCTGCCGGTATACCCAGCGCTGTCGGCCGGCGACAGCGAAGGCAGCGAAGACTCGGCGTTTGGTGCCGCCTTCGCGGGCTCCAACGCTCCGTTCGGCGAAGGCGGCACCCCGGCTGGGGTGAGCACCGCGAACATCCCGCCGTCGACGGGCGCGGTGAGGCCCGGCGCGCGCACCCACTACGCCTTCGACAGCAGCGGCCCAGCCGGCACCGTGCGCGTGGTCGTGATCGACAACTCGCGCGGCTCGCTGGCCGCGAGCGATCCGTATCAGAACCCCGCGGAACCGCAGGCGCCGTGGCTCGGGGAGATGCTCGCCGACGCCAGGGCACGCGGCATCCCAGCGATCGTCGTTGGCAGTCGCGAGCTGAACCCCAACCTGCCCCCGGCGCTGAACGTCGCCACCGACGCCGCCGAAGAGGCGCAGATCATGGTCGCCGGCGGTGCTTCCGCGTATCTGTACGAACGCCCCGAAGAAAGCCGCACGAGCCAGATTCCCTCCGGCGGCGCGGTCACGATCCCCGAGTTCGGCACTGGTGCGCTCGGCTATCGCTCAGCGGTCTCCGACTCGTTCACCCCAGGCCAGCCAGACGCGCTGTTTGGCACAAACGGCTACCTGCTCCTCAGCGTAGAAGTCGCCAAGCGCAACCCCGCCACCAACGTCGCACCTGTGGGCGCGCGCCTGATCCCGCTCGTTCAGGAAGTCTCACTGGACCCGGTGGATGGCACGCTCCTGCGGCGCAGCGCACCGGCGCTGTTCACCGGCCTCGGCCGGCGACCGCTGGCCGGCGATCGCTGGGGTCCGGTATCCGCCTCCAGTGGCAACCCCAATCCACCGGGCTCGGACCCTTACGCCGAATTCCCACCCGTGCTGTGTCGGCAGTCGGACTGCTCGAGCGCGATCGAACCGGAATATACGTTCACCTCCTCCGAACCTGAAATCGCCACCTTCGTCGAGCAGGACCCCAACTCGACGAGCCTGCGCAAGCCGCTGCAGAACGCCGAAGGGCACGTGATCCCCGATTCGCGCTCCAGCATCCTGTGCGCGTTCAACCCCGGCACGACGATCGTCACGGTTTCTGCCGGCGGCCTTTCCTATTCGATCCCGGTGACCGTGCAGGGAGGTAGCGTCGAGCAGCCGTGCGGCACCGTGCCGCTCAGTCCGAGCCACTTCAAAGTTGCCGCGTCATCGATAGCCGCGGTGCCTACCGCGCCGCCACCCTCGCCCGCTCCGGCTCCCGCGCCGATCGCGCCGCCACCTCCACCGCCGGTCGTGCCCGCCGCGGTGGCGAAAGTCGTGCCCAAGCCCGCGCCGAAGGTGGCACTGCCGCTGGCGTTTCTGCCGATCGTGCAGGTGCCGGCGGCCGGCGGCGTTCGCGTCGTCCCGCCTCCGCCCGCTGCTTCGTTCGCGGACACGATCCCGCCCGGGGGGGCGACCGTGCGCGTGTTCGAAGAAAAACGCGAAGAGGAGGCGGCGCCCGAGCAGTCGCAAGCATTTGCACGCTACCCAGCGTCCGTGCCGGCACGTGCCTATGCGAGCGTGGGCGCCGCCAGCGGCTCTCCGCGGTTCGCGACCTACGGGCCACCGCTCGCCGTTCTGATCCTGCTGGCCGGCGCCGGAGCCTCGATCGGCCGCGGTCGGCGCCGGTCACGTCGCGCGGCCTTCGCCCGTCTTTATATGCAGCAGCCCACTTCAACACCGTCTTCAAGGAGGCGAACATGAGAGAGCGCATCTCCCGCCACAGCGGCCAGGCCGCGTTGGCGATCTCGATCGTCGCGCTCGTCGGCTCGAGCACCGGGTTGGCGAATGCCGCCCGTCATGCCGTCGTCAGCGCGATCGACGGACATCAGATCAGCACCAAGCCACGCGCCGGCGGCATCCTGCTGCTCGGCAAAAACAAGAAGTTCCCGACCGCGGCGATCCCGACGGTGAAAAACGCCTCCGAGATCAGCGGCAAGACGCTGACAGACATCGAACCGAGCTGCCCGCCCGCAACCGTCAACCTCGGAAGCTGGTGCTTGATGGACTCTCCCTATCCGCTGACCAACGCCGAGGCCGGCCAGAACAACTACTTCTGGGCCTCGCAGGCGTGCGTCAAGGAGGGCGGCTATCTGCCGACGGCGGCGCAGCTGATCGGCGCCGCCAACCGCGTCAAGCTCGAGTCGACGATTCACGACTCGCAGCTGACGGCCACGATCCCGCTCGACCCGAGTGTCGGCCTCAAAGACCAGCGCGAGATGAGCGCCACGCTCGTTACGACCGCCGCCGGCTCGGACGCCGCAGGTTCCGAGGGTGTGAGCGTTGGCTCGACCGGCGATCCACGCACCGGCGAACCGAACCCTGTGCCGCTGCCGGCGGTGCCGGCCCCTTCGACGCTTCAGTACGTGACGGTCTACTCCAACGGCACCAAGGGCGGTTTTGCCGGCTCGCAGCCGGTCTCCGAACCGCAGAGCTTCCGCTGCGCCTTCAACGAGATGCCGGGCGCCAATACGAGCGAAGAAGGGTGAGGCACCTCGTGTTCGTGTTCACAGAATCGTCACGAGTGAGGGGGTTGTGAAGGTGGACGATCTCAGCGTGACCGAGCCCGCTGCGACCAGCGAGTCGGTGACCGCTGTAAGACAGCCGTCACCGGCGTCCGGGGACGAGTCCGCGACGGCCGTGACCCAGCCGATCCCGGTCGTGACGAGTGAGCGGTGCGCGCAGTGCTCCGCTCCGCTCGCGCCCGATCAGCGCTACTGCTTGCACTGCGGTGCTGCCCGTGCGCATGTGAACGGGCCGATCTCCGGCGGTCGCCCCGGTGGGCCGCCGCCGCAGACTGCCTCCTCCTCGCAGGCGACAACGCCGTCAGGAGTCCCGCAGAGCCCGCCGCCGGGTACGCCAGGTGTGCCCCCGGGTACGCCCCCCGGGTTGAGTGCTGCCTCTCCGGCGAACCGCAACAACACGCTCGCGCTGTTGGCGGGAGTCGGTGTGCTGCTGCTGGCGATGGGCGTGGGGGTGCTGATCGGACGCGCAAGCACTGGTACCGCCAAGGTGCCGCCGGCCCAGGTGATCTCAGTCGGTGGCACGGCCGCCGGCAGCGTGGCGCCGGCCACGACCCCGACGACTCCGACGAGCGAAACGCCGGCCGCGAGCTCCGCGAAGAAAACGGCCAAAGCGAAAGCGGCCTCCTCCTCGGGCGCCGGCTCTTCGATCAGCAAACCGGCGCCGCCGACCGTGCTGAAAAGGGTCAGCAAAGGTCAGAGCGGCTCGAGCTACGAGCAGAAATCGAAGAACCTGCCAGACGTGGTCGAAACGGGATGATGAACGCTCTCGACGCGCACCAACCTGGCTCGCGGCAGCCCGACTCACAGTTGCATCGCCGCCGCGACCAGCTGGCGGAGGAGGTCGCCCAGCTACATTGGAACCTCGGCGGGCTTGCCTATGAGATGGCGATCCGCGATCACTTCCGCCTCGATGTGCTGATCCGCCGGGCAGCGATGCTGCAGGAGCGCGACGCGGAGCTGGCCGAGGTCGAGCGCATGCTGCACATGCAGGAGAGCGGCTCTGCCGGTAACTGTATGAGCTGTGGCGCGGTGCGCAGCCGTGGCGCTGTCTTCTGCTGGCAGTGCGGCGTGCAGGTGATGGAGCGATCGACTGACAATGGAAATGGTCACCGCGCGCTCCCGCATCCAATCGATCTGCTCGCGGGAGCCACGGAATCTGGCAGTGACGGAGCGACTGAGCGGAACAACGACGGTAGGACTCGGCCAGCGCTTGGCAACGGGGAAGAGACCCAGCCGACCGAGGATCTCGGCCGGCCCGTCCAGACCAACTCGTGAGCCTCGACCCGCTGCGCCGCTGGGAGCAGCGCTTCGGCGCGCTGCCGCTGCCCTCGCCGCTGATCTGGGCGGTGCTCGTAGCGGCGTTTCTTGGCTTTGGAGTGCTGATGGGGCGGGCTGCCGGGCACAGTGCAACCGATGCGCTCGCGTCCTCGCGCGCGCCGTTGAAGGTGCTCGTCGCCCAGGGAAGCGGCGTTGCCGCCGCCCCCAGTTCGGCACCAGCCACGACGCCACCGCCCGCCTCAGAAGAAGCGACGCCGGAACCGCCTTCGACGCCGGCCGAGTCGACGAAATCCTCGACCCCCACCGCACCGAGCAAAACAGCCTCCACGCCTCCGGCCTCGAAATCCTCGAGCGGCTCAAAAGAATCCTCAGGCGGAGGCGAAGGCTCCTCCTCCAAAGTCGCCGCCAAGCTGCCGGCGATCAAGCACGTGTTCGTCGTGATGCTCGACGACGAGCCCTACGCGACCACGTTCGGGCCGGCCTCGCAAGCCAAATACCTGACAGGGACCCTGGAGAAACAGGGCGAGCTGCTGCTGCGCTACTACGCTGTCGCACACGAAGGCCTTGCCGACGGCATCGCCCTGCTCAGCGGGCAAGGGCCGACGGAAGCCACCGCAGCCAACTGTCCGACATACAGCGAAATTTCACCAGCGAGCAGCGGCAGCGACGGGCAGGTGCTCGGCAATGGCTGTGTGTATCCGTCATCTATGCAGACGCTGATGAGCCAGCTCAGCGCCAAGCACCTAACTTGGAAGGCGTATGTCGAAGGGATCGACGAAGGCCCGGGAACACCGAGTGCTTGTGCGCATCCTGCCAGCGGCACGGCTGACCCGAGCGCCACCGCGCCGGCCGCCGGGGCGACGGCTCCGGGCTATCAGACCTGGCGCAACCCGTTCGTCTACTTCGGTTCGGTCGCCGGGTCCTCGGCGTGCGCTTCCAAGGATGTTGGGATGGGCGCCTTGAAGAGCGATCTGGCAAGTGAAAAGAGCACGGCGAGCTTCTCCTATATTGCCCCCGGTCCATGCGACGACGGCAACCCAGCGCCGTGCGCGCCAGGCAAGGCCGACGGAATGCTCGCGGCCGATGCGTTCTTGCAAAAGGTGGTTCCCGAGATTCTCGCCTCCAAGGCCTACAAGAAGAACGGGCTGCTGGCGATCACCGTGGATGACGCACCGGCTACAGGCGAATACGCGGATTCGAGCTCCTGCTGCGGGCAGCCGAAATTCCCCAATTTGCCGGTGCCGACGGGGGTTGCAAAGCTTTCGGGGTCCGGGGGCGGACAGGTCGGACTGTTGATGCTCTCCCCGTTCATAAAGAAAGGCGGAGGTTTGGTGCAGGAAACCTATAACCACTTCTCGCTGTTGGTCACGGTGGAGGAGATATTCGGGTTGGGCAAGCTCGGATACGCCGGTGGTGCCGAAGTGAAGCCATTCAGCGCTTCGTTGTTTTAGACGGTCAACAGTGCATATGTTGCCAGTGGGATTGAAGGGTTGGGAACCACCGCTATACTCATGCACCCATGGCTTGTGCGTATACGAGCACGCGAGTGGAGTCGTGCTCCGTACATCGTGTTGTCTGCGTCGGTTCGTAGTATCTGATCTCATGCGCCACCGAGTCTCGACGAGATCATCTACGAACAAGCCCAGAAGGCGCTCGAACAGCAGGAACGCCAGGTCAATGAGCCTCGACAGCGCACAGGTACATTGCTTGTGGCTGCTGCACTAACGGCTTCCTTCTTTGGTGCCGCGGCGGTAGGGCATGATGGGATCGTTGCGCCGGTGGTGTTGGCCGCTGTTGCGCTCGCGGTCACGGTTCTGAGTGGTTTGTATGTGCTTTATCCGACTAACTGGACACGAGCTTGCTTTTATCCTGCAAAGGACGGCGTTTCGTCGTTTCGTCTTGAACCGAGGGAAGCGAGCTTATTTGAACCGTAGCGGGCCGGGTCGCTCAGCGAGCGACTACTCGATGCAGGACCCGCGCAGCTCTGGCGCGAATAGTCTCTAGTGCTGCAATGCCCCTATCCGACGACATCGTCTTCCGCCCGTTTCGCGTGGCCGACGCCGAGGCGCTGCTCTCGTGGGCAACGACGCCAGATCAGCTCTTGCAGTGGGTGGGCCCGCGTTTCACCTTCCCCCTCGATGAGCGCCAGCTCGCCTCTTACGCCGACACGACCGGCGAACACCGCTATGTGATCTCCGCCGTTGTGAGCGACGGAACGGTGGTGGGTCATGCCGAGCTTACCGTTCTGCCAGAGCATGAGCTTGGCCAGATTGGGCGTTTTGCGGTGGCGCCATATGCGCGCGGTGATGGCGTCGGCACGAAGCTCATGGACTGGCTGGTCGCGCGTGCCTTCGACGAGCTCTCGCTTCACAGGCTTGAGCTGGTCGTCTTCTCCTTCAACGAGCCGGCGCTTCGCCTCTACAAGAACGCGGGCTTCCGGGAGGAGGGTCTGGCTCTGCATGCACGCAAAGCCAGCGACGGCTATTGGGACCTGATCTACATGGGGTTGCTCAAAAGCTGACGACAGCGCTAGACGAAGGTTGTTCAGCGACGTCGTGAACACATCCAGCGCTGAGCAAGGAGGTTGTCGCCGACGATCAATAAAGTCAGCGAGTCTTTCCGGGTCGCCGAGGTGCCTTACAGAGTTCGGTGCAGCCGGTCGATGGCCTCGACGGTATCGTGGTTCAAATACCGTCCAGTTAGGGCGCACCGACTTGAGTTCTCCGCCGACGGCGCGTCGGCTCTATGACGACCTCGCTAGCGATCTGGAGCATCCCGATTCTCTACTAGTACGCGTTGCGTTTGGCTTCCGAGACACACGTGAGCGAAACGGATGTGTGGTTGACCGTATCGCGGTTTGTCTAGCGATCGCCGCGATCGCGCTCGTTGCTCAGATTGCGTTTTGGACGTGGGCGCTTGCGCTACTCTAAAGCTCAGATGGCATCCAAGCCGAACATCCCGCCAAAGCCGACCATGGCCCCTGCAAAACTGCCTTCGGAGGGATTCGTCCGGTATCGCCTTCTGCCTTCATTCCGGAGACGCGAGGCGCGAACGACCCGCTTCCTCAGCGCTAGACGGGCGGGCGAGGTTCAGAGCTGTGGATCGTCTGGCGCGAGCGCAAGGCCCGGCTTGACGAGGTCTTTGACGTCAGCGCTGACGAGGGTCCAAGAATGCTTGCGCGCGGCGGCCACATAGGCGGCGTCATATGCAGTCAGCTTGTTATCGGCGGCGAGCTTCACCGCCTGCTCGGCAAGTGCCGTATCGACTCGCGCTACACGCCCGTCGCTGCGCTTGAGGATCGCGCGGCAGATGCGTGCAGCGAGATCGCCCTGGCCCTTGACGACACCGACCACGTTGGCAACCTCGTAAATGGTCAGGTCGAGCGCGCCAAGCGGATGCGCGGGGGTGAGAGCAAGCGCGCGGGCGGCAGAGTGAAAGCGGTCGTCCTTGTCGACCGCGGCGATCCATACGCTCGCGTCGAGTAGTAGCACTAACGCGAGCGTCGGTCCTGGCGGATCAGCTTGGTCGCATCGCCTCCGAGCCTCACGGGGTCGCCGAGCAACGCTTCGATCTCGGTCTGCTCGTGGGTGGCCTCGGCGGCCAACTCTCGCTCGGCGATCTCTCGCAAGAATCCGCTACGCGTCGAATGTCGTGCTCGCGCGTGAGTGTCGATCTGCTCCAACAGTTCGTCGGGTAGGGACACCATCACCTTTGCCACGACCTGAGTATAGCCGGTATAGCCGACGGTGGGGCGCTATTTCGCGCGAGCTCCTATGTAGCCGGCACCGATGTTGTCGGCTGAACAGTTGGGCTTGGCGCGGGCGCGGTGAGTGAGACGCTTGCAGGGAGGTGTAGCGCGTCGGAGACGGCGGCGCCGAACCCAGAGCCGCCGGGACACAGGGCTCGCAGCCAGCTCCCGCCGCCTGGCGTGCCGAGCGGCGTCGCGTCAAGCTCCCATTGACCGGCCGCGTTGGTTGTGGCTTCGCCGAGCGTTCGCTCGCTGACGACTTCTCCCTTGTGGCTCACTGTTCGGGTCTGGACCTGGACAGGCACACTGCTGAGCGGGGTGCCGTCGAGCAGTTCGATGACACCGGAGAGCACTTGCGCCTGGCCAGTCGGGCTGTTGCCGGGCACAGCCGCGCTGCCGGATTCTGGTGTGGCCTGCGTTTCTGGCACAACTGCCGGCGTGGTGAGCACCAGGGTAGCTCTGGTTGGATTCGGCGCCAGTCTTTGCACGCCGGCGCGGATCGCCGGCAGCTCGCCGTAGAGGACGTTGCCGGGACATTCGGTGGCGTCGCCGTCGCGGTGACCGGCGATGCGGGGCAGCGACACGCGGGCGTTGGCGGGGAAACGACTGTAGGAGGCCCCAGCCGGGTTCACCTTCACCGTCACGCGGCCCTGCGCGGGAACGCCGTGCAGCGAGAGCTTCCATGCGAGCAGTTTTTCCAAGGCGTCGCGAGCCGCTTTTGAGATCGGTACCGAGCTGAACGTGCCGAGCACGGCGATGCCCGTGGAAAAGAGGTTGTAGCCGCCCGCCTGCGCTCCGACGACGGGCTGGTCGATGCCTCCCCCGCGCGCCTCGAAGACCCGCCCGTACAGGTCGATCACGAAGTTGTAGCCGATGTCGTTCCATCCGTTGACATAGCGGTGAAACACGTAGATCGCTCGCAGCATCGCCGGGACCTCGTTGGCCGCATACCCGTTTGGGTTCTCGGTGTGGTGGACGAAGGCCATCTCCACAGCTCCGTATTCAGGCGCCACCTTGGGCGGTGACATCCCTCGAGCCCAGGCCTTGCGCGCGATTATTGGTGGTTGGCCGGCTCCGGCCGTTAGGTCTGGTGTCGCAAGCGGCAGGCTTGCCGCCAGCGCGAGCGGTGCGGCGGTTCTCCCATATCGGCCAGCTTCGGCGGAGCCATTGACGTTGACAAGGCGCAACTTCGCATCGCTCACTCTGCCGGCGGCGCGAATCTGGACCGACGTTGTGCCGCCGGTCCAGATCGGCTCTCCCACCTGCCGATCCGACTGTGGGCGCACGTCCGGCCCGTGGCCGTTCGTTCCTGCTGAGACCCAGCGACTCCAGCGACCGTCCCGACTACGGAAACGCAACGAGATGTTCTCCTGGGCCGACCCTTGCCATTCAACACCCACAAGATCCGCCGGAGAGGCAAGTGCGACGGTCGCGACGGTCGATGTCAGTGCTCCAAGCCGGCGTTGGGCGAGCACAGGAGATGGCGGTCCGCCAAGCAGCGCCAGCGCAGTCCGGGGTCGCAGCGCCCCGCTGCCGAGCGCTCCGGCGGAGGCGACCAGCAACGACCTGCGCGTGATCCGGCGCTGGCTCATCGCCATCTATGACACCACGAGACCGGCACAGGTTGCGCCTTGGTTCGTGAGAATCCACTAAGAACCTGGCGCAATGGACGCGACACTCTCAAAGTGTGTACAACGCACGGAGCATTGGATATCCAGGCGACGCCCTGCACATCCCGCCCGGCGTCGCTAAGCGGTTTCTCACGCCGAGCTGACCCGTGATTTAGCTGGGCGCTGGATCGTTGCCCGCATGCTCTTGGCCGGCGCGATCGCGCGTGCGTGATGTGCAGCGTTGCGCCCGCGGCCAGGCCGCCGGAGCAACGCTCCGCGCGTCCTTTGCCGAGCGGGACACGTCGGTGGGGATGGCTTGCCGTCGGTCTCGTGCTTGCGCTCGCTTGTGCGTTGCGCCTGTGGAAGATCCAGGAGGTGCCGGGGAACGTCTTCTACGACGCGGCCGTGCGCAGCATGGCTGGGTCATGGCACGACTTCTTCTTCGGTGCCCTGGAGCCTTCGGGGACCGTCTCGATAGACAAGCCGCCGGTCGATCTGTGGCTACAGGTCGCCAGCACAGGGGTGTTGGGATTTGGGCGCTTGGGCCTACACATTCCCGAGGCGCTGGGCGGCATCGTGGCTTGTGGCTTGCTTTTCGGTGCGTTGCGGCGACCTTTTGGGTTCGCGGCGGCGCTGGCCGCGGCGCTCGCGCTAGCGGTCTTGCCGGTGTCGGTGCTGACGGCGCGCAGCGACACGATGGACTCGGTACTCGCGGCGCTGGAGGTAGCGGCGTTGTGGCTTTCGTGGCGGGCGCTGGAGAGCGGGCGCATGCGCTGGTCGCTAGCGGCGGCCGCGGTGATGGGCCTGGCATTCAACGTCAAGCTCGCGGAGATGCTGATCGCGCTGCCGGCGATGGCCTTGATGTGGCTGTGGGCGGCCACTCCAGGGAGACGTGTGCGAGCGCTGTTGGCTTGCGCTGCGACGTTTCTCGTCGTGGCGCTGTCCTGGACGGCGATTGCTTCGCTGACACCGACAAGCAAGCGTCCATTCCCGATCGGCTCGTCCAACGGAAGCATCTGGCACGTGACGCTCGTCTACGACGGCCTGAGTCGTCTGTCGGGCAAAGGCGCCACCGGGACGGCTGAAGGCGGAGCGGGCGCGCTGCGCTTGCTGAGCGCCGGCCCTTTGCAGTATTGGACCTTGATCGGCATCGCGTTGCTTGCGACTTGCCTGCTCGGACTGGTGGCACTCGCCGTGCTCATCGCCGGCGACCGCAAGCGACTGCTGGCAGCTTTGCGCGAACCGGCGGGAGGACTTGTCGTGGGGATATTTGTTTGGTTTGCCACCGGGCTGATTGCCTTCAGTGAGATGGAACGGCTGCAGCCGCGCTATTTGGAGGCGTTTGCACCAGCCGTATGCGCGGTCTTTGGGCTGTCGTTCAGTGTGCTGTGGAGTCGTGGTCTTGGTCGCCGCTCACATGGCGGGCGGTCGACGAGCGGAGCGGCGCTCGATTTCGGCGGGGGAGTTCGCCTGGGCGGTATAACGCTTGCGTCTCGCATCGCGCTCGTGTGTCTTGGCATCGGCCTACTAGCGCTCTCGCTGAGCAAGGACTCTTACATCGTCGGCCGGGCGCGCACCGACTCGCTCTTGACCGACTTCAGCACGCCTTCGCTCAGTAGATATCTGCGCGCCCACCGCGACGGGGCCCATTACGAGGCGGCAAGCGCCAACATCAACGACGTGATTGGGCTGATCGCTCGCGACGATCAGCCGGTACTCGTCCTAAACAGTGTCGACGGATCGCTGATACGCACCAAGAGTTTGAAGGTGCAGGTGACCGACGGTCGTGTGCGCTTCTACTTTGCTACCAAACACGTCTGCCACGAAGGCCTTCACTGCCCCGGCAACCAGATCTGGGCTTTCGCGCACAGCACGCCTATTCCAGGGCAACCTGACCTTCGACGTTTCACCGCCTTCTGGGCAACAAACACATCCAGCGGGGGTGCATGTCTACCTCTTCAGGGTGCCTGCATCGAGTGCGCGAAGCGCATCGTCAACGAGTACGGCGGCGCTAGGTCCACGCCGTCGGGGTTTGCCAGATACCCCACCTGCGAACCCGGATGACCCGTATGTCCGTATTGCCAGACGATCCGGTTGGTGCGAGGGTCGATCACGATCACGCGGTCGTTTCGGTCGTCGTTGGCCAATATGTCGCCGTTCGGTAGCGGCAACGCAAGCGATGGATGGTTGAGGGCCTGCCGGCTTGTGGGCTCATAGCGCCAGAGGAGCCGGCCGGTTGGTGTGAAGGTCTCGATTGCGCCTGGGCTGGTGTAGTCGGCTGATAGGAACGCGCCGGGACGCAGCTCGTTTGTGTCGGAGGGGTAAGTGAAACCTGGTGGATGGGCATCGCTGAGCGGTCGTCCGTCGCGACCAAGCACGTCGATCCAATCCCCGTTTATCTCAGTGACGAGCGTGTCCCCGCCGGCCATCGGGAACGCTCCGTTTGGGCTGCCGTATGACACGCCGAGTTCGTGATTGCAGTTACCGGTCTGGCCCAACTGTTGGGTCAACTGGTGAGCGGGCGGGCGAATCACGATCACGCGGCAGTTCTTGATGTCCGCAGAGAGCAGCGCTCCTCCGGGTGTGAGCATCGCATCATCGGGGTTGTGCAGGTAACCTGGTTCTGCGCCGGGAACACCAGGGTGCCCGTAGCGAAAGGCGATCTTCGGGTGAGCGACATCGACGATGCTGATCGCGAAGTCGTCCTCCTGCGTCACGACTATCCGGTGTCCGTCGGGTGAGTAGAAAGCGTCATCGGGCAAGAGGAACGATTGGCCCGGGATCAGATCGCCAGCCTGCGGGAAACGCCACAGAGTCTGGCCTGTGGGGCTCACCTCCAGCAGGCGGTTGTTGTCACGGTCGGCGATCAGGACCGGGCCGGGGAGCACACTGGGATTAGAGTCGCCGCGCAGATATCGTGTTGGAGGCCGGCTGTTGGCGGTGGGGGACGCGTGGCCTGCGCGAGCGCGCGAGCGCGCCCGAACATTGAAGCGATCCGGGGGCTTGCCGCCGGTGGTATTCCCCAGACTCTGCACAAGCACGATGGCAGTCGCAAGGATCGCCACGATCACGGTCGCCGATACTTCCCTGCGCCAAGGCTTTCCAGCGTGCCGGTAGTGATTGATCGACCTCAACTCGCCGTCACGGTTGCGGTGAGGATCTCATCGTGCACACGACCATTTTGATCGCGCCCACCAGCAATCACGATGTGACCTTCCAGCGGGACCGCCGCCAGGTCTGAGAGTCCGACGGGGAGCAATCCCGCGTGGGTCACTTTGCCGCTTGGCGATATCGCGAGGATCGCTCGTGTCTGGCTCGTGGGCGATGAGCCACGTCCGCCGAATACGAACGCGGTCCCGTTCACAGCGACAGCGGCCGCGTGTGTGAGCGGCTGGGGCACCAGGCCGATCTTCGTGAGCTTCCCCGTAGAAGGATCGAAGCGGTAGATGTCGCGACTCGCGCTTTCACCGCTTGTGCCGCCGGCGATCACCAGCGCTCCGCTGACTGCAGCGACCGCGGCGTAGCGCAGCGGCTTGGGTAGCAGCCCGGCCACGTGTGGCTGCCCGCCCGGCTTCCATGAGAGGATCGTGCGCAGCGGTGTCACGCCCGTGTAGCCGCCCACGATATAAACGGTCCCTGCGATCATGGCGCTGGCAACGTCAGAGGCTGGTGTGGGAAGCTCGCCCGCCGGTCGCGTGGTGCCGTCGGCGTTGACCTTTGTGATCTGTGGGAATGAGCTGATGACGCCGCCGCCGAACAGGTACGCCGCTCCGCTTGTGAAGCCGGCTGACGCGTCGTGCAGGGCCGTCGGCAGGCTCCCGATGGTGCGCGCCTGCGCGCTTGTGGCGCTGACGATGCTCGAGAGCGATGTTTCGCCCTGGTCGATGCCTCCGATGAGCAGGAAGGTGCTGGGGCTCACCGTCACGGCGGCCGCGTCCTGCTCGGCAATTGGGAGCGCGCCGGTTTGCGAGATGCCCACGCGCGTGCTCGCGATTGCGCCTAAGCGCACGTTTGTCGCGTGTGTCACCCCCAACGAGCGCGTGCCTGCCGACTTAGAGGGTCTGCCTTTGCCGCCGCCACCGCCCAGGACGGTCCCGAGCAAGACCACGAGAATCGCGAGCGTAAGACCGATGCCAAGGCGCCGTCGTCGCAGCTGCAGACGGCGTGTCTCGCGCCGCGCGGAGCGCGCGCTGGAGGAAGGAAGACTCATAGCTTCAGGGGTGCACGACGGCCGCGTAATCCAGTCCCCCGTTGGGACCGGCAGGGATGAAGTCCATGCCGTCTGGCGTATTCAGGTACCCGTGCGAGGTGCCGGGAATTTCGGTGTGGCCGAACTGCCAAACGATCTGGTTGATGCGCGGGTCGATCACGATCACGCGATCGCGGTAGTCGTCGTTGACCGCTATGTCACCGTTGGGGAGGGCCATCGCGAGCGACGGGTGGTTGAGCTCGCCCGTCCCTGTTTTAGGGCCATAACGCCACAGGACGTGTCCGTAGCGGTCGATGATCAGCACATGGCCTGGCGTCGCGTAGTCGGCAAGCAGGATCCGGCCCCCCGGAAGCGGTTGCGGGTCCGAGGGGTAGCTGACCGGCGCTTTGACGGCGAAGGAGAGGTTGCCATGTCCGTCGATCGCGTCGATCCAGCTGCCTTCGATCTCGCTCACTAGGACGCCGCCGCCAGGCATTGGCGTATCACCGTTAACGGCTCCCAGATAGCGCGGCGGCTCGTGACGACAGGTTCCCGAGCTGCCGTACCGGCGCACGATCGCGTGCGTCTTGATGAACAGGATGCGACAGTTGTAAGCGTCGGCAACGGTGAACGTGCCGCTGGGCAGCATGTAGGCGTCGTCTGGGGTTTTCAGATGCGTATCGTCGGAGCCTTCTTTGCCGGAATGTCCGAAGAGGACTTCGAGGTTGTGGGTTGCAAGCGTGACCTGCACGATCGCGTGGTTGTCCTCCTCGTTGCTGATCAGCGCCCTACCGCCCGGCTCGACGAACGTGTCGTCGTCGAAGATGAGTTTGCGCCCCTTGGCAAGATCTTCTGGGGTGGGGTAGAGAAACACGATTTCGTGCTGTGGGTTGACGACGAGGATGCGGTCGTTGCCGCGGTCGGCGATCAGCAGGTAGCCGGGCAAACCAGTCCGCTTCGACGCTGCTTCGTATGCGACAGCGGTATCGGGCTGGACACCTACTACGTTCTGTGGCGCCCACAACGCGGCTAGGCCACCCGCCGAGACGGGCGCGAGCGGCCCGCCGTCTATCAGCGGCGCACGGCGCACGCTTACTTTCGAGGCGCCGTGCGACTTCGACCCTTCACTGCCCGAGCTTGCCGCGACCGCCACCGCGACGAGTACGCCGAGTGCAATCGGGACTGCCCAGCGACACCGACGCCGCGCTCTTGCATGTTCGCTCTCGCGGCGACGCCTGTCTCTACGCGCGAGGGCGGCAAGAGTCGAGGGGTCGGGTGGGTCGTCGTCGTTGGGCATTCGGGGACCCACGCGTCGCAGGCAGCGCCAGCCTCACGCCGGCGACTAAATCCAGACGTAAGGCCGGGTGAGACTTCCCTTAGCGCATGGGTGTCACGATAAGATCCACGCTTGTATTTCGGCTATGTCCGGGCGCCAGGAGGACGTCGATCTGGACTTAGGGGTTGCTTATCTTGCGCCAATAGCCTCGCGCTCAAATGAGCACCGAGAGCGTTGCGGCAGATGCCCGCCCGGGAGTCGATTGGCGACGCGCTGAGTTCGTACTTACGCTGCTTGCGTTCCTCGGCTTCATCACGCTGCCGATCCGTATCACCACGATCTACAGTGGGCTGCCCGCGCATCCGCTGTTCGTGCATGTGCCGGTGGTCCTGATCCCGACGACGATCGTGGCGGCGATCGTATTCGTCGTCAAGCGCGAGTGGCTCTCGCGCTACGGGATCGCGCTGGCTGTGGTTTCGATCGTCGCGATGAGCTCGATCCTCCTGACGATGCAGGCCGGCGCGGCGTTGCGCGGTGCCTTGAACCTGCAAGGTCAGGCTGCCGTGCTGATCTCCGAACATTCACATGCCGCCCACATCCTCGCGATCGTCTACGTGGCTTTCACCGCCACGCTGATCGTCACCTTCGCCGCGCAGCGGATCTCAGGCGGTATGCCAACCGGCCTGGGTTTCGTTGACCGCCTGCTGTCGCCCAAGCCGGTGGTGGCGGGGCTACGTGTCGCGCTCGTGCTGTTGTCGATCGGTGCCGGTTACATGACCTTCAGGACCGGCGATCTTGGCGCCAAGGCTGTGTGGCAAGGGCGGCTTCAGGCCGCGCATGGCGGTGGTCCCGGCGGACCCGGGCTATATAGGCCGCCCGGTGCCGGCGCGCCATAGCGGATGCGGTGTACCTCAATCCTCTGAGGGCACCAGCCAAACACCCCGCTGGCGCCGACCGGGCATCCGGTGAAACTGTCACAGGGCAGCGGGCAGGATGGCCGTCGCGGCCAGGGCGATGAGGATCGCGAATACGGCGAGGGGTGCTCCGCGGCGCGAGAATGCCATAAGTGATGGTTGTGCGTGTACCTGTTGTGCGGAACGCCACCACAGCAACGCGGAGAGCGACCCGCTCGCGGCGATGTTGGGACCGACGTTCAGCCCCAAGAGCAGCGCGCTCGGGTGCGTGACTGGGTGCGCCGAGAGAAGGACAGCCGCAGGGAGGTTGTTGATCGTCACGGACGTAAGCGCTCCGATCCCTGTGGTCTCCCAGCGTCCGGCACCGTCGAGCAGTTGTGTCGGCCCATCCCACGATCGCGCGAGAGCTCCCAAGGCGACGCACAGCAAGAACAAGCTGATGAGCACAATCGGCCCCACCGCGCGCATGACCTCTCGCCACTGCAGCCGGCCGCGCACCACTTCGATCGTGGTCAGGGCCAGCCCGACCCCGAGCACGGGGATCGCAGGATTGCGGAGCGCGATCGTGAGGACGGCGGCGCCCAACGCGCCGGGTAGCCCCAATCCGAGCGCTTCCCAGCTCACGCGACGGGGGTGTCGACTTGTGGCCGCTCGCAGTCGGCGGCGAAAGAGCACGAACAGCCCCAGCGCAGTAGCGAGTGTCGCGGCGAGCGCCATCACGAGCATGCGCGCGGCGAACGTGCCGCCAGAGATCGGCTGATGTCCCAGGACGAGCAGATTTGTGAGATTGGACCCCAGCAGGTAGAGCGAGGATGCGTTCGCCATGTAGACCGAGCCGTAGAGAAACCCCTCCTCATCAACGCCGCGACCACGGGCCGCGTGAACCAGCACAGGCGTCAGGAACACCACAGCGGTATCGAGGTTGAGTACAGCAGTGACCGCCGCGACGAGCAGCAGGCAGGCCGCGAACAGCGCTACCGGCGGTCCTGCGAGGCCCTGCAGGAGCAGCCCGGTCTGCTCGAAGAGGCCGTCGTGGTGAGCGACCAAGCCGATCAGCAGCAACCCACTGACGAGCACGAACGGAGGCCAGGCTTGTTCTGCGGCAGCGCTCAGATGCACCTGCGACAGCCTGCCAGGGTCGCGCATCGGCTGAGGCATGAGGTCGTGCCAATCAGCTGACGGCCGCCGCTGTTGCGTCCGGGTCTGAGCCTCTATGTGGCAGAAGGATCTCTTGTGCCTCGGCCGGTGTTACGCCCGGATAGAGCACTCTCACGAGCAGGATCGCGCAAGCCCCGCCGACCAGTTGCGCCATGACGTATCCGGGCACCGACGACGGGGCGATACCGGCGAAGGTGTTGGAGAACATGCGTCCGATGCTGATCGCGGGGTTTGCGAAACTGGCGGAGCTGGTGAAGAAGTAGGCGGCGCCGATGTACGCGCCGACCGCCGCGGGAATCGTGTTCGCGCGTTTGCTGCGTGCGAGCGAGAAGATCACGAGCAGCAGCCCGGCGGTCGCGATCGCCTCGGAGAACAAGTGCGCGGGTGAGGCACGGTTATGGGTGGAGATACTGATTGCAGCGAGAGAGAACATGCCGTTCGCGACGACGGCGCCGAGTATGCAGCCCGCTACCTGCACCGGGATATAGGCAAGGGCGTCGCGCCAGCGGATGCCGCCGAAGCTCGCGTCGGCGAGCGAGACGACCGGGTTGAAGTGCCCGCCGGACACCGGTCCGAACATGAGGATGATCGTGAACAGACCCGCCGCGGTGGCGGCGGCGTTCTCGAACAGTTGCAGGCCAACGTCGTTTGGTGAGAGCGTCTGCGCCGCGATGCCCGAGCCGATCACGAGTGCCGCGAGGAACGCCGAGCCCAACAGCTCGGCGAGCAGGCGGCGGGCGAGCGGTGGCGTGGTCGGGCTCACGATCAGTCCCCGTCGATATGGGCAGCGATCAGCTCGCGGACCTGCTGTTGGATTTGGTTGCGGATCGCCCGGACCTCTTCCAGCGGCTTGCCGGCGGGGTCGGGAATGTCCCACTCCTCCACGATGCTCGGCACGTATGGGCACGCGTCGCCACAGCCCATCGTGACCGCCCAGTTGGCGTGTTGCTGCATCTCGACGGTGAGCTTCTTGGGCGTGCGCCCGGACAGATCGAGCCCAATCTCGCGCATGACCTCGACCACGGTCGGCCAAATCGCGGTAGCCGGTTCGGTGCCGGCGGACTCGGCCCGCACGTCCGCCGGCCCGTAGCGCTCGAAGACGGCCTGCGCTATCTGTGAGCGCCCGGCGTTGTGGTTGCAGACGAACAGCACGTAGCGGACCGGGCTCTCGGTGGGGTCGCTCGCCGTCATGGTGTGCCAGATCTTATTACATTGACATCTGCCACTTCAATAGGTATATGTAGATTGATGAGCGTCGATTTGCCTGTCCTCGAGCTGACCCCCAAGACCAAGCGCCCGGCCGGCGAGCGCTGCTGCGAGCCTGTCGTCTACCCCGACGTGCAGCGCGAGCAGGCGCTGCGCATGGCCGAGGTGGCCAAAGCGCTTGGCGACCCGATCCGCCTGCAGCTGGTGGACGTACTGCGTAAGCACGCCGGCAAGGTTTGCGTCTGCGAGCTGGTGCCCCTGTTCGACATCGCCCAGCCCACGCTCTCCCATCACCTCAAGAAGCTGCGCGACGCTGGGATCGTCGACTCCGAGCGCCAGGGCCTGTGGGCCTACTACTACGTGATCCCCGACGCGCTCGAGGAGCTATCCGCATGGCTGAGCTGAGCGCTACGGACCTGAACGAGTAGGCGCTACACCGTGAACCTTCAACCAGAAAGATCACAAGCATGAGCGGCGCGGAGATCGGGCTGGCCGTTTCCATCTTCCTCGCCTGCACCGTCGAGGCGGTCGAGGCGCTGACGATCGTGCTCGCGGTGGGAACGACGCGCAGCTGGTCCTCGGCGCTGAGCGGCGTCGGCGCGGCGACGCTGGCGCTGGCCGCGATCGTGGCGGCGCTGGGACCAGCGCTCACCTCGCTGCCGATCGGCGTCTTGAGGGTCGTCGTGGGGGGCTTGCTCTTGATCTTCGGCCTGCAGTGGCTGCGCAAGGCGATCCTGCGCTCGGCGGGCCTGAAGGCCAAGCACGACGAGCTTGAGATATTCCGTGAGGAAGCCGAAGCAGCTCGTGCGCTGGGTGGCAAGCCGGCCGGCTTCGACGGCTACGCCTTCACGATCTCATTCAAGGGAGTGCTGCTGGAGGGTTTGGAGGTGGCGTTCATCGTGCTCACGTTCGGGGCCAATCAGAAACATGTCCCACTGGCTGCCGTGGCCGCTGCTGTCGCCGTGCTCGTGGTGATCGCTGCCGGTGTGGCGGCGCGTGCGCCCCTGGCCAGAGTCCCTGAGAACACGATGAAGTTCGCGGTCGGTGTGATGCTCAGCTCCTTCGGCATGTTCTGGGTTGCCGAGGGCGTTGGGGCGAATTGGCCGGGCGGCGACGCCGCGCTGCTGGTGCTGATTCCTGGGGTTCTGCTTGTGGCGAATGCGACCGTATGGATGTTGCGGCGGACGGAGGGCGCCACGCGCAGCGGCTAGAGCGCCGGTACGTCTACCCTTCCTCTCTCGCCACCGGCGGCGCCCGTCGACCGGTGGAGACGATCGCCGCGAGCTGGGGAGCCGCCATCCACATCGACCCATACATCGTTCTCGGCAGCGCCATCATCGGCTTTCTGGTCGGTATGACCGGCGCCGGCGGCGGTGCGCTGATGACGCCGATGCTGATTCTGCTGTTCGGGGTGACACCATCCGCGGCCATCTCGAGCGATCTGGTGGCGGCCGTCGTGATGCGTCCCATCGGCGCGGGAGTGCACTTCAGGCGCGGTACCGTCAACCTGCGCCTGGTCGGCTGGATGGTGCTCGGCTCGGTCCCGATGGCGTTCCTCGGGGCCTACCTGCTGCACGTGATGGGCGACAGCAAGGCCGCCCAGGAAAACATCGAGGTTGCGCTTGGAACGGCACTGCTGATAGGGGCCGCGGCGATGGTGGTGCGCTACGTGCTCGACCGGCGAACCGGGACGAGCCGCACAGCGCTGGTTCACGACATCGTCCCCCGTCCGCTGCCGACGGTCGCGATCGGGGCGATCGGCGGGATCATCGTCGGTATGACCTCGGTCGGCTCGGGCTCGCTGCTGATCGTGATGCTGCTGTTTCTATATCCGATGATCGGCGCCAAGCAGCTTGTCGGCACCGACCTGGCGCAGGCGGTCCCGCTGACCCTGGCGGCCGCGCTCGGAGCGCTTGCGTTCGGGCATGTCGAGTTCGGTGTCACCGCTTCGTTGATCCTTGGCAGCGTGCCGGCCGTGTTCGTCGGCTCGCTGGTCTCCTCGAGCGCCCCGGATCGCTATATCCGCCCGATGATCACCTTTGTGGTCGCCGCGTCGGGTCTGAAGTACGTAGGCGTTGGCACGACCGCTTTGGGCTGGCTGCTGTGTGGGATGCTGTTTGCGGGTGCCACCGTGTGGCTCTTCTACATACGCCCGGCTCAGAAGACGGTTGCTCAGGAGGTGGGCGGCCCTGAGGAGGCGGCTACAGCGGCCGAACCGGTGAGCGTGGACTGACGAGGGCAGTCAGCAAGCGCCACGGGCAGCGGGTCGGCCGGCGGCAAATGAGATGTGGCGTTTGTATAACGGTAGCCGGCGAACTGAATGATTCAAGACATAGCGGCAGACGCCAGCTGCTCATAGGTAACCGCTTCGCGCGAGCAGGCCGAGCGCTTCAGCACCCACTCCAGCGCGAGCATGTGGTTGGGATGCTCGAGGTCTGAGGGATGCAGATCCAGGCGCAGCGTCGTGCCCGATATGAGCGCGCCGGCGCGCAACAGCGCGGGGGAGAGCGCACGGCGCAGACGCCCGCCGCTCGACAGCGCGATCGGCGGTCCGAGCAGGGCGCGCTCGGCTTCCGCGACGACGCTTGCGCTGCCTGGATGGGCACGGTAGGACCCCTCACTCGCGGGATGGGCACGGTGCAGGCCGAGCAGCGCCGCCCACCAGTGAAAGCGCTCGCCGAGTGTGCGCTTGAGTGCAGGCGTGTAGGCATACCCAGGCGCGACGAAGCCGCGCGGCTCGATCCCGGCGAGCTTCATCACGCGCCAGCCGGCGTCCACCGCTCGTCGCGTCTCGTTTGGGTCAAGCCCCAGGAACTCGCTTTCATGGTCGCCGTTGAGCGAGCGCAGCGATCGGTAGGAGCCGCTCCCGCGAGCCCCTGAGCGCAGGTGCTGGAAGCCGTGCTGGGCGATCGCGTCGCCGCCGCGCTCGCGCTCGATCAGCCAGCTCACCATCTCCGGCGAGCGCTCTGCCAGGGGGTGCAGGTCGCGCGCCGGGATCACCAGCAGCGTCACGTGATCGACGCCGTGGTCGTCCAGCCAGTCGCGGATCAGCGCGCAACGCTCGAACGTCGCCGGCTCGATGTCGTGCAGAGCCACGGCAATCGTGCGACGCGGCGCGCTCATGGCAAAGCCTTTGGATATCGGGTAAGGCCGGTGCTCATGCGGTCAGGGGTTGTCTGGTAAAGGGGGTGTTTATGCGACAAGTGGTTTTCGGGTAAGGGGGGTGCTTACGCGACAAGGCGATCGACCTCCTGGCTGTGCTGTGCCTCGCCGGCGTCGCTCCCGAGCGCGCGTCGGTAGCCGTCTGCCAGGCGTTCCAGGGCGCGCTCCCAGGTGCGCTCGCGCACGGCGGCGAGGGCCGCGCGGGCAAGGCGCTCGCGCAGCGGCGGTGAGCTCGCCAACTCCAGCAGCGCACTCGCCAGCCGCTCGCTGTCGGCTTCACGCAAAAGGCCGCTCACGCGATCCTCGATCAGCTCCAAAGGGCCGCCTGCGGCGACCGCGAGCACCGGCAACCCGGACGCCTGCGCCTCGAGGATCACCTGGCCGAACGTGTCGGTCGCGGAAGGGAAGAAGAAGATGTCAGCCGAAGCGTAAGCACGCGCGAGCTGATCGCCGTGCAGCCAGCCGAGGAAGGTCGCGTGCTTCCCCACGCGCTCGCGCAGGCGTTCCTGCTCAGGTCCACCGCCGGCAAGCACGAGGTGCAGGCGCGGATCTTGTGCACGCGCGCACAGGAACGCCTCGGCAAGCAGCTCCGCGCCCTTCTCGCGTGTGATCCTGCCGGCATAGAGCACGTTCACCTGCGGGCATTCGGCGCGGGAGGAGAGTCGGTCCGTTACTCGGGGCTGTGCCGTCGAATATCCAGGGCACGCCATCCCCTCCATCCAATTCTCGCGCAGCTCATCGCTACGCAATGAGGGATCGAAGCGCGAGGTATCCACGCCGCGATCCCAGCGCAAGACCTTCTCCGTGCTCATGCCGATCGAGGCGAGCGCAACGTCTGAGGCAGGACTGGGGGAGAGCACGAGATCACAGGCGTTGTAGAAGGCGCCGACGGCCATCTCCATCGCCTTGGCAAGATGCCGCTGGCCGGAGCGCAATTGGGTGTAGGCGGTCAGCTCGGTGTGGTAGCTGCCGATCAGCGGCAGGCCGAGCGCGCGTCCGAGCAGCGCCCCGGCGACACCGGTCGGGCCGGGCGAGCAGACGTGAATCGCGTCGAACCCTCCGTCCGCCAGCGTCTGCGCGGCAGCGGAAAGGCTGGGCACGCCGATGCGCAGACCGGGGTAGAAGGGAACGTCGAACTCCGCGACCGCCGAGAGGCGCCGGTCGACTTCGGGGTCGGTCGCGACCACCTCGATCTCAAAGCCGGGCACGCCGCGCTGGCGAATCTCCTCGATCGTGCGACTGACCCCATGGGTCGAGCCGATCCCGTCGGCGAGGATGGCGATGCGCGGTGGCTCGCCGTCGGTGCTCACGCCGGTGCGCGCGAGCTTGGCCTGCTCGTTTGCCAGGAAAGCGGTGGCGGGTGCGTAGGGAATCGCGGCGATGCAGCTCTCGAACAGCCCGCCTGCGACGGCGGCTGATGTGTTGGGATGGTTCGTGCCATGTCCTGTCATCCCGCCGCTGCCACGGCCGGTTGCCGCCTCGCCCACAATCGCCTCGATGGCGCGCCCAACCGCATCCGCCAGCTTGCGCTCGTGCATCCGACAGGCGCGGCGGTACAGGTCTGAGTGGCTGAAGCCCTCCTCCTGCATATATGCGATCAGCCCATGCTCGTCGAGGTGGTCGAGGCCGACGGCGGCAAGCCAGGCACGCAACAGGCAGCGTGCGTCGGCGGGCGCCACGTCCGCACCTGTGGCTCCTTCGCGCGCGTCGCCCTCGCTCAGCAGCCGCTGCACCATCGTCATCACTCGTTGCGGGTCCGGGGTGGCGGGCACGTTCTCGCTCGTGTCGTGTCCGAGCGAACGTGCCGCCAAAGCGATGGCCGCATGTGCCCACTTGGCAGCGCTGCCCTGTTTGCCGTGCGCCGCGACACGCCCGGCGCGCATGTGCTCGAGGAACTCGGCGGGCGTTGCTGCGTCGGGCGCTTCGGTCCAGGTGCGCCCGATGTCAATCCCGGCGTGATCGTCGCTGCCGCCGATGCCGGTGCCGTCGAGCGTGGCCACGTACATGGCTGCCGGCCGGTTGAGCTCGCGCGCTCGTGCGCCGTTGCGCGTCTCCCAGATGTCGAACAGCTCGGCCAGTCGCCGACGATGGCGTGCCGTCAGGGGCGCGCCAACCGCGTAGTAGGGATGGGCTAGCGCACACGCGATCGCCCGGTCGTAGAGGTACATAGCGCACAACTCGACGTCGCCGCTGTTGGCCTGCAGCCACTCGTGGTCAACGGCGGTAATCCCGTAGCAGAGCACGTGCACGGCCTGCGGCTCGCCGCGAAACCAGGCTGTCAGCTCCTCGGAGACGAACACGTCGGGACGATCGGCGATCTGGAGCACGCCGTCGATCGTGTCGTGATCGGTGATCGTCACGAAGTCCATCCCGCGCCGCTTGGCGAGCTCGTAGACCTCCTCGGGAGGCGTGGCACACTCAGGCAGTCCAAGCGCGCGCTGCACGCCGAGCTTTGACACCTGTGAAGCGGTGGAGTGACAGTGCATGTCGACCCGCGTGCTCATACCAACAGGTTCTCCCTGCAAATGCCAAACTTTGTGACCAGTCGGGGACTATTGTGTGAAAGAGGCGTGAATAGATCGCTGGGCCCGATCGTCTCCGCTCTCCCATATGCTCTCGCCGCGATGTCGCTCATCCTTGTCACGACGCCGCTGGCCTCGGCGATCAGCTACTTCCAGGCGATCGTGCTCGGCGTGCTGCAGGGTGTGACCGAGCTGTTCCCGATCTCGAGCCTCGGCCACACCGTGCTCTTCCCGACGCTGTTCGGCTGGAACAGCCTGGTCGACGCGCAGTCCGAATCGGAGTCCTTCTGGCTGGCGTTCGTCGTGATGTTGCATGTCGGCAGCGCCCTCGGACTGCTCGTCTACTACTGGAGCACGTGGGTGGAAATCGTCAAGGCGTTCTTCACGACGCTGGGCAAGCGCCGCGCTGAGACCCCAAACGAGCGGCTAGCGTGGCTGATCATCGTCGCGAGTATTCCTGCGGGGATCATCGGGCTGGCGTTGGAGCACCAGCTGCGCACGCTCACCGCCAAGCCGGAAATCGCCGCGATCTTCCTGATGGTCAACGGCCTCGTGCTGTTCGCGGCTGAGCGCTTCCGCCGCCGCGCCGCGGTGCGCGAACTGGCGGCGCGTGAGGGGTTGAACCCCGAGGGCGGGCGTGAGCTCGACACGCTCGAGTACCGCGAGGCGCTTGTCATTGGGGCGGCTCAATCGACAGCCCTGATCGCGGGTATCAGCCGCGACGGCGTCACTATGGGCGCCGGGCTGGCACGCGGTCTAGACCACAGCGACTCTGCGCGCTTCGCGTTCCTGCTCGCAACGCCAATCATCCTGGCCGCAGGGCTGATCAAGCTGCCCGATCTGCTCGGGCACCTCGGCAACGGCGTTCGTGGACAGGCGCTGGTGGGGTGCATCGCGGCGGCTATCACTGCTTTCTTCACTGTGGCTTTCTTGGTTCGCTGGTTCAAGACCAGGACGTTGATCCCGTTCGCGATCTACTGTTTGGTGTTCGGCGGAGCGATGGTCATCTATACGCTCGCTTGAGTACCCGTCTGGCCCGGCCGCGACGGGTCAGGTTGCAGCGTTGTCTCGCCAGGCTGTCCAGAAGTTCGGGATTAGCTTGGCCCCGGGTGGGAATTGGCTTGCTACCGGGGCGAGTCTCCGCCGCGTACACCATCATTGATACTCGATGCCAACTCCGCGAACTCCAGCGAAGATGTTCGAGACTCGCAGCCAGGCTTGGGACGAAGCCGGGCTGCTGCCGCAGGTAAGTCCAGGCGCGGTCAGGCGCGCGCGCTGGGAGGCCCTGCTGCTCGTGCCGGTCTTCATCGGCGTGGTCGTGCTCTACGAAAACCGTCGTGCCCTGCTGGGGTTGACCGCGAAAGGCCACGGGCAGCTGCGCTGGCTCGAAACGCCGGTGGATTTCGTGACCGTGATCGTCCTCGTGATACTCGGCTGGGCGATCGCGCGCGACGTGGGACGAGCGTTCGGGCCGGCGCTGTTCAGGCGCATGGACCCCGCGTCGGCCGGCACAGTCGGCTTCGTGATCCGCCTCGCCACGGTCGCGCTCGCCGTGATCGTCGCCCTCGGCATCATCGGCATCGAACCGCGCACGCTCGCACTGGGCGGTGCCTTCACGGCGGTGATCCTCGGGCTGGCCGCGCAGCAGACGCTCGGCAACATGTTCGCCGGCACGGTCCTGTTGAGCGCAAGGCCGTTTCGCGTCGGCGACAGCGTACGTCTGCAAGGGGGTCCCTTGGCAGGTCAGATCGATGGCACGGTCAGCACGCTCGGCCTGCTCTACACGACCTTTGCGACAGGCGAGGGCCCGATCATGGTCCCCAACAGCGTGGTGCTGAGCGTCGCGGTGCTGGCCAGGGGCCGCAGTCACGCCGGCGAGGACGACACCCGGTAGCGCAGGAACAGGTAGGAGTCGTGCTCCAGAGCGCTCGCCAGCTCCAGCGCGAGCGGTGGATCGAACTCGGGCCCGCTCACGATCCGGAGCGTCTCGCTTGTGGCGTCGCCGCCCGCCAGCTTTGGGGAGAGGGTAAGAAACAGCTCGTCGACCAGCCCGTGCGCAAGCAGTTGGGCGTTCAGGTGGGGCCCGCCCTCGCACAGCAACGTACGAACGCCCAGGCGTTCGTACAGCTCGGCCATGGCGCCCGGCAGGTCGAGCAGTCCGTCGCGCGCGCTGCGCACATAGGAGATCTCGGCGCGACAGTCCTGCGACAGGCTGGCTTCGGAGGAGGTCAGGATCGCCACGCGCGCCCCGACTTCTGAGAGCAGAGGGATCTCGCTATCCAGGGCAAGGCGCCCGGATACGATGCACGCCAAGGGCTCCTCGGTGAGGCCGCGATCCCGCCGTATCTGTCGCCCGCGATCGTCGCGGATCAGCTGTCCGTAGCGCTCGGCGCGAACGGTGCCGGCGCCCGCCATGACCGCATCCACGACGGTGCGCAGGCCGTACAGCAGCTCTTTGTCGGCGCGCGCCCCCAGCGGCCCAGAGCGCCCACCGAGGGTCGCACGGCCGTCGGTAGTGGCGATCATGTTGAGCAGTAGATATGGATGCCGACGGGTCTCATCCTCGGCCGCGGCGATCAACTGGAGCTCGTCCACGACCTGCTCGATCGTGGCCGGACTGCCCGCCGGGAGAAGGCGTTTGAGCTTCAGCGCGGGCTTGTTCGGTTGCTGCTCCGGATTGCTAGGCATATACCACTTGCTAACACATCGGGAGATCTACGTGCTACCGTCGTGCGGTCTGGCCGGCCAGAAAGACCGGCGAAAGCAGTGCAAGCGCTCGCAGGTCGAAGCTCTAGCAGCATCCTCCGCGTAGCAGCACGCACATATCGTGGAGGAAGTCACATGCCTACCGGCACAGTGAAGTGGTTCAGCGACGACAAGGGTTTCGGTTTCATCACACCCGATGATGGCGACAAGGACCTTTTCGTTCACCACACAGGAATCAACGGCGAAGGCTATCGCTCGCTCCAGGAGGGCACGAAGGTGTCCTACGACGCGGAGCAAGGCGACAAGGGCCCGAAGGCCGTAAACGTCACGACCGTCTAGAGCTGCTGACAGATTTGAGGGCTGATCCCGCCAGGGACAAGCGTCCATGACGGGATACGCCCAGAGCAGTAGCGAGCATGTCTTCGGGGCCCTGCGGGGCCCCGAAGATGTTGTGGACCGTCAAGCGCGACGTCGACGCGTCGAGTTGGCACTCGGCACGAGCGTCTTGATCGCGATCCTGGCCTGCTGCCTGCTGGTCGTGGTGGCGGCGGCCGACCGTCCCAGCTTTTTGGCGGCCACAACCACGGGGCACTACTTCCCGCACTGGATGGCGGGTCCGCTCGGTGGCCTGTGGCCGTCGCTGACGCGCAGCACCACCGGCTTGAAGTGGTTGTTCACCGGCCCGATCTTGCTCATGTACGCGTGCTACCTGATCGGCCTGCGCTACGTGCCGCTGCTGCGCGCGCGCTGGGTGATAGCGGCGATCGTGGGAGCGCACGCGATCATGTTCCTCTCACCGCCGCTGGCGCTCACCGACATCTTCAACTACATCAACTACGGGCGTATGGAGGCGGTTCACCACCTCAACCCCTACACGACGATCCCCGTGCTCGAGCCGCACAACGACCCGAGTTATGCCCCAAGCAACTGGCATCAGCTGCTGAGTCCGTATGGGCCGTTGTTCACGCTGATCACGTTCGCGGTGGTTCCGCTCGGCGTGGCGGCGTCGTTCTGGACGTTGAAGGGACTGTTGATGCTCACGAGCCTGGGCATCGTGTTTTTGGTGTGGCGCTCCGCGCGCCTGGTCGGTCGCGATCCGGTGGCGGCGATCGTGTTCGTCGGCCTGAACCCTGTCGTGCTCATTTGGGGCCTCGGCGGAGATCACAACGACTTCCTGATGATGTTCTGTGTCGTACTCGGCTTCTATCTGCTGCTGCGCGCGGGCTGTATGCCGGGGGCGTTCGTGCGCGACGGCGCCGTGCAGGGGCCTGCTGGCTCGAACGAGATCGAGGCTGATACCGCGGGGAACGGGGACGAGTTCGATCCCGCTACAGAAGTAGCCAGGCACGACGGCTCCAGCGCCAAGACCGTCGAAGCGGAGCTGTGGTCCCCGGCTCTGCTGGGCGCCGGCGCGGCGTTCGTGGCCGCCGTGGCGATCAAGGCCTCGGCTGGCATCCTGCTGCCGGTCGTACTCGCTGCGCTGCTACACCGCCGTCGTGATCTGCTGCAGGTCGTGGTGGGTATGGCGCTGGGCGCCATCGTCTTCGGTCTGGCCAGCGTGATCGCATTCGGTCCTCATTTCCCCGATCTCGCCACGCAGGGACGCCTGGTGACGATGACGAGCATGCCCAACCTGCTCGGGCTGGCGCTCGGTGCCGGCGGGGAGACCACCACCATGCGCGTACTGCTGAGTGGCGTGCTCGTCGTGGCGGTGGCCGCCTGTTCGCTGCTTGCCTACCGTCGTCGCGAGTCGATCACTGCCGCCGGTTGGGCGTCGATCGCGCTGCTGGCCACGCTCAGCTGGGTACTGCCTTGGTACGTGCTGTGGGTGCTGCCGCTGGCGGCTCTGTCGCGCTCGCGGGGCTTGCGCATCGCTGCGCTGCTCATGGGCGTCTACATGATCATGGCCTGGGCACCGCTCGGCGCAAACGTGTTCAACGCGATCGACTTCCATCCGGAAAAGACGGCGCTTGGGCGCTTGCACCAGCGCTATGTCAAGGAACTTCTCTACTGAGCCGCGTCGCTGTGTACCGGACATGGTGAGAATCGAGCTGACATGACCGAGAGTGACGTACACGAGCACGAGTCCCAGTCATCCAGCGGACTTGCGCCGCTGCGCAGGCCACGCACCTCCGACGAGGAGCTGTTGTGTGCCGAGCACGCGATCACGCAGAACAGCTTCAGCGACGAGGAACGCCTCGATCGCATGCGAGCGGAGATGGCTGAAGGCTTTGCCGCTCTTGCCGGTGTGAGTCGCGGAGTGTCTCTGTTCGGCTCGGCGCGCACTCCTGTCGGCCATCGCGACTACGAGCTCGCGCGAGATACTGCACTGGCGCTCGGCTCGGCGGGCTTCGCGATCATCACCGGCGGTGGGCCCGGCATCATGCAGGGCGCCAATCAAGGCGCTCGCGAGGCGGGAGCGCAGTCGATCGGGTTGAACATCCAGCTGCCCTTCGAGCAGCAATTCAACCCATACGTCGATATCGCCCTGCGCTTCCACTACTTCTTCACGCGCAAGGTCATGTTCGTGCGGTATTCGAGCGCCTTCGTCGTATCGCCGGGGGGCTACGGCACGATGGACGAGCTGTTCGAGGCGCTGACGCTCATCCAGACCGGCAAGATCCTGCATTTTCCAGTGGTCCTGCTGGGCAAGCATTACTGGAGCGGCCTGTTCGACTGGCTACGCGAGACGATGCTCGCGGAGGGCAAGATCTCGAGCGCCGACATCGACCTGCTGCAGATCGCCGAGGACCCCCAGCACGCCGTGGCGATCGTCGAGCGGGCCGCGGCTCGCCAGGGCCGCGGCTGAGCATCTGGCATCAAGCGGGGGGCTGCGCGACATCGTCCCCCAAAGGTGGGCCATGCAGGTATTGCTCTGATGGCCTGTGCGGTACTACCAAAAAGGGCGATGCCCCCTGCGCGCGCGGGGCATGCCACTTTTCCGATGAGCTCAGGCCGCGCCGGGAGGACCGCTGACGCGCTGCTCGCCGTCGGGCAGGCGTCCGTCGCGCCCGACGTAGCCGTCCTTGCCCCCCGCACACAGGTAGGTGGCGTCGCCCTCGCCGACGTTGCGGACCTTGCGCAGTGTCGCGGCGTCCACACGTGCCGAGCCACCTTCGGAAAGGCGATGCTTGGTGCCGTCGCCGAACTCCATCTCGATCGTGCCCTTGTGCACGAAGTAGAGCTCCTCCTGGACGTCGTGGTAGTGGCTCCCGGTCGCATAGTCCGCCGGCATCGTGATCACATTGACGCCGAAGGCGGTCACACCTAGGCCCTTGCGCATCTTGCGAAAGCCATAGCCCTCGCCGAGCGCATCGAGGTCTTCTGCGACGGCGTAGCCATCGCCCACGGTCACCTTGGGGTACTCGGATGCCTCCATCTGGATCTCCTGTTCAGTGGTCTGCCACGACGCCGCCCTCGGGAGAGAGCGGCCTGTTCTCACTTGCCCACCGCACGAGCCCGCCGCGCATCGACAGCGCCTGCGCACCGCTTGCCCGGAACGCCTGGGCGGCCATGTCCGAGCGGGCGCCTACGCGGCAGTAGAACACCACCGGACGCTCACGCTCGATCTCCATTGCCCTGGAGTTGAGCTCGACAAGCGGTATGTGTAGCGAACCGGCAATGAAGCCCGCCTCGCGCTCGTATGACTCGCGCACGTCGACCACTTGCAGCTTGCTGTCCTCTGCCATCCATTCGGCAAGCTGCTCAGGGTCGATGTCCGTTTGCTTGGAGTCCACCGGGGCGCACATCCGGGGGAGGGTAGCGGCCCCGCGCCCGCACGGCGAGGTGGGCGCGCCGCCCGCGCAGGGCCACTAGGATCAACACACATGCATGTGACTCTCAACGACACCTACACCGCCCCGCAGGAGCATCTCGACTTCTGCGCCACGATCAAACAGATCGCCCAGGAGAAGATCGCGCCGCGCTCGGCGGAGATCGACGAACAGGCCGAATATCCGTGGGATATCCGTAAGGTGCTCGCCGAGCAGGACATCCTCGGTCTGCCGTTCCCGATCGAGTACGGCGGTACCGGCACCGGCACTCTGATGCTCAACATGGGAGTCGAGGAGATCGCCAAGGTCGACGCAGCCTGCGCGCTGATCCTGATGGTGCAGGAGCTCGGCACTCTGCCGATCCAGCTGTTTGGCTCGGACGAACTGAAGGCGCGCTTTCTGCCGAAGTGCGCCAGTGGCGAGTGGTCGCCCGCGTTCGCACTGTCCGAGCCAGAAGCGGGGTCCGATCCGGCGGGGATGCAGACGACCGCTGTACTCGACGGCGACGAATGGATCATCAACGGCACCAAGAACTGGATCTCCAACCTAGGCGTGGCCGACTTCTACATCACCTTCGCGGTGACCGACCGCGAGAGCAAACGGATCACAGCTTTCGTGGTCGAGGCCGACCGTCCTGGCTTCAGCGTCGGCAAGCTCGAGCACAAGCTCGGCATCCGCGCTTCGCCTACAGGTCAGCCGATCTACGAGGACGTGAGGGTGCCGGCCGAGAACGTGATCGGCGAGGTCGGCCGGGGCCTGCGAGTGGCGCTCGGCACTCTGGAGCGCACGCGTCTGGGCGCCGCGGCCCAAGCCGTCGGCATCGCTCAGGGAGCCACCGACTATGCCGTCGCCTACGCGCGTGAGCGCAAGCAGTTCGGCAAAGCGATCAACGAGTTTCAGGGCATCCAGTTCAAGCTCGCCGACATGGAAACCAGGACGGCCGCAGCGCGGGAGCTGCTCTACAAGGCGTGTGCGATGGCCGATCAGGGCCATCCGCAGAGCGCCAAGTACTCATCTATGGCCAAGGTCTTCTGCTCGGATACCGCGATGGCTGTCACCGTCGAGGCGGTTCAGGTCCTGGGCGGCTACGGTTATGTCAAGGAGTATCCGGTTGAGCGCATGATGCGAGACGCAAAGATCACCCAGATCTACGAGGGCACCAACGAGATTCAAAGGCTCGTTATCGCCCGTACGTTGAAGTAGGCATGGGATGCGTGTGTCGAGGTTGCCAAGCGCCTCCGGCCACGTTCGTCGCGTCGCGGTGGCGGCGCTCGTCGCATTTTCGATCGGGCTGGTGGTGCTCGTCCTCGGTCAGGGTCTCAGCTCGGTCGGCTTCGTGCGTGCGGTCGAGGAGGTCGCGATCGTGGCGCTCGTCGTCGCCGTGCTGTCGGGCGCTGTGGCATTCGTGGCGGTGCGGCTTGCCAACTGGCACGACCCCGAGTCAGAGCTAGAGTTCGACGAGCTGATACGCCACTCCGAGGAGCTGGCACGCGAAGGGCTCGTGGTCGATCCCGATGAAGCCGAGTTCATGGAGCTCGACCCGCTCAACGACGATGACTTCGAGGAGCTCGTGCGCGATGCGCTCGACGACCTGCCCGATCTCCTGCGCAACGCGCTCGCCCACGTCGCGGTCGTGATCTCCGACGGCGGTCGCGCGCGTGGCGCCTATGGGCTCTATCAGGGCGCCACCGTGGCGCGAGACACGGCCCATGATCGCATCGTCATCTTCCGCGACACCATTCGCCGCGACTTCGGCCACGATCCCGACCTGCTGCGCGAACAAGTCACAAAGACGGTGCGCCACGAGCTTGCCCATCACGTTGGCTTTGACGAGCTGGGAGTGTCTCGGCTGGACCTATAGTCTCCTGGTCCCCCAACCAAGGAGATTGCACCAAATGCCTGAAGCTGTGATCGTCGACGCCGTGCGCACGCCCATCGGGCGCGCCGTGAAGGGGTCGCTCAAGTCCGTCCGCGCCGATGACCTCGCCTCGATCCCGCTGAAGGCGATCGTGGAGCGCAATCCTCAGGTCGAGCAGAGCTCGATCGTCGACGTGATGATGGGCTGTGGCTACGGGGAGGGAGAGCAGGGCTACAACATCGCGCGCATCGCCAGCCTGATCGCCGGCATCGACTACCACGTGCCGGGCACCACGGTCAATCGCTTCTGTGCCTCTTCGCTACAGACGATTCGCATGGCCTTCCATGCGATCAAGACAGGCGAGGGCGATACCTATCTCTCGGCCGGCGTCGAGGCTGTCTCGAGGGCCGGTCGTGGAAGTGCCTCGTTCGAGTTCCACCCGCTCGTGGACGGCTCCGAGGGCTCCTACTACAACGTCTACATCCCCATGGGTATGACAGCCGAGAACGTCGCCGAGGAACGCAAAGTCAGCAGAGAGGCCCAGGACGAGTGGGCGCTGATCTCTCAGACCCGCGCCGTGGCCGCGCAGGAGTCGGGCCATTTCGACAAGGAAATCATCCCGGTGACGGTGCCCGCTCACAAAGACGTGGACAAGGAAGGCAAAGAGATCGACGTGCCGGAGACCGTCGTCAGCAAGGACGACGGGCCGCGCCCGGGCACGACGCTCGAGAAGCTGGCGTCGCTGCCGCCCGTGTTCAAGGAGGGCGGCACCGTCACAGCCGGCAACGCCTGTCCGCTCAACGATGGCGCTGCCGCGGTGCTCGTCATGTCCGATGAGAAGGCAGCCGCGCTCGGTCTCAAACCGAGGGCGCGGATCATCGCCTCTACCGTCGCTGGAATTCGCCCCGAGGTCATGGGCCTGGGTCCGATCCCGGCGATCAAAGAGCTCCTGAAGAACACGGGCATGAAGATCGAGGACATCGACGTGGTCGAGATCAACGAGGCGTTCGCGGCTCAGATCGTGCCCTGCATGCAGGAGCTCGGCATCACCGAGGAGCAGCTGAACCCATTCGGCGGCGCGATCGCCCTCGGCCATCCATTCGGGATGACCGGCGCGCGCATCATGACAACGCTGCTCAACGACCTCGACACGCTCGACGGCACGTACGGCATCGAGTCGATGTGCGCGGCGGGCGGCATGGGCATGGCGATGCTGGTGGAACGACTGTCGTAGCAGGACGGGAAAGACCCCTCTTTAGAGGCGGTCTGATGGTAGTTCCGCCTTGGAGTGACGGGGCCGGCGCACGACCGCCTGCGCGCTGGCCCTGACACTCCGCTCTCGCCTTATGGGTGGACGTTGCGCTCGCGAGGCCTCGGGTCGTTTGAAGGCCTTCCAAAGAATTTGACCGCGGCGATTGCAATTCCCTATATTCCTGATAAGGTTTATGAGCAATGTTCGTTTCGACGTCCCACAGCCGTTTGCAGCCCTCCTCTGTGCGGTTGTGAGTCGACGGACGCTGCTGACCCACCAAGCAGTGCCCATGCCCGCCTGAGAAACGAGCTTCTCAGGGCGTGTCCCGAAGCGTGGCTGGGCCGGACCCCCGACCGGCTCAGCCACGCCTCTTTTCTCGCCGTTAGGGGCTAGGCTTGAACAGAGACGTGGCCGGCCTGCATCGCGCAGGCCAATCTCGTCAGCCTGCTGCGTGGTTAGCGCGGTGGCATGCGCAATGCGCCGTCGAGGCGGATGACCTCGCCGTTGAGCATCCGGTTCTCGACGATGTGGCAGGCCAGTTGGGCGTACTCGGCTGGAGCGCCCAAACGCTGTGGAAAGGGCACGCCGGCGCCGAGCTTCTGACGGGCTTCCTCGGGTAGCGCCGCAAGTAGCGGCGTATCGAACAGGCCGGGGGCGATCGTGTTGACGCGGATGCCCTGCTGCGCCAGGTCGCGCGCCGCCGGAAGGGTCATTCCGACGATCCCTCCCTTTGAGGCCGCGTAGGCGATCTGCCCGATCTGCCCGTCGTAAGCTGCGATCGACGCGGTGTTGACGCACACACCACGTTCGCCGTCCTCCAGCGGATCGCCGGCGATCATCGCGGTGGCGGCAAAGCGCAGCACGTTGAACGTACCGATCAAGTTGATCTGGACGGTCGTCTCGAACGGCAGCAGCGGGTGCGGTCCCTTGGAGCCGGACAGCTTCTGCGCCCAGCCGATGCCGGCACAGCACACCGCTATGCGCAGCCCGCCATCTGCCGCGGCGGCCTGCTCGACCGCGGCCTCTACCTGAGCCTCCTCGCGTACGTCGCACGCGGCGAACTCGACATCCAGCTCCGAGGCCAAGGCTGCACCCTTGTCCGCGTTGACGTCGGCGATCGTCACAAGCGCACCGAGTTCGTGCAGGCGCCGTACCGTCGCCTCGCCGAGTCCTGAGGCACCGCCTACGATGAGCGCAGAGCTTCCCTGGATTTGCATGGTCGGGAGCCTACAGACGAACAGGGCGCGAGAGCGTCAGCGCGAACAGCTCGTCCGGGTCGGTCAGCCAACTGACGATCTCGAGACCCGCCGCGGAGAGGTCGTCTCCTACGCGATCTCGGGTGAACTTGGCGCTGATCTCGGTGCGCATCTCCTCGCCTTGCTCGAAGTGCACCAAGAGGCCGAGGTCGTGCACGGTCGTGGTGTGCTCGCGGCGCGCGCGTAGACGCATCTCGATCCACTCGTGCTCGCGGTTGAACAGCGCAACGTGGTCGAAGTCCTCGGGGTCGAAGTCGGCCTGTAGCTCGCGGTTGAGCACGCGCAACAGGTTGCGGTTGAATTCGGCCGTCACCCCTTGGGAATCGTCGTAGGCGCGGGTCAGCACCTGTGGGTCCTTGACGAGATCGGTGCCCATCAGGAGGTGATCATCGGGTCCCAGCAGCTTCGCGATCTCGCGTAGGAAGCGCCGGCGGCTACCGGGAGGGAAGTTGCCGATCGTGCCGCCCAGAAACACGACGAGGCGAGGCCCGAGCGCGTCTGGCACTCGGTCGAGGTGACGTTCGAAGTCTCCAATCACTCCGTGCACGCGCAGACCCGGGTACTCGTTTGTCAGCTCCTGCGCGCAGTCGCGCACCATGCTCTCTGTCACATCGACCGGTATGTACAGCTGCAGCGTGCCGGCGCTGTGCAGCGCATCGAGCAGCACTCGCGTCTTGGCAGCAGTGCCCGAGCCCAACTCCACCAGCTCCGTGGCCGCGGTCGTGTTCGCCAGCTGGACAGCCGTGGCCTGCAGGATCGAGCGCTCGGTACGCGTGGGGTAGTACTCGGGCAGCTCGCATATGCGGTCGAACAGCTCCGCTCCGCGCGCGTCGTAGAAGTGCTTGGGCGGGAGCTCCTTGAACGGCCGTGTGAGCCCGTCGAGCACGTCGTCCGCGAGGGAGCGTTCTTCACCCTCTTGCAGATAGGAGTCGATCGTGATCGTGCCTTGATCGAGCGCCTCGCATGGCGGGTCTGTGATTGGCTCCATCACTTCGTCCTTTCGCTGTTCTGTGACGAGCGCGTCCGGCGCTTCATCGAATCACGTCCCGTGCAAGACGAAGCCCGGCGAAGATCTGGCTGCGGATCGGCAGATCCCAGTTGCGAAACGTGATACTCGCGACGTGTGGGTCGGTTGCCCATGAGCCGCCGCGTAGCACTCGATAGTCCTTGCCGAAGAACACCTCGGAATACTCGCGATAGGGATGCGCCACGAATCCTGGATAGCCGTCGAAATGGCTACTGGTCCACTCCCAGACGTGGCCGATGCCCGCGAGTAGTCCCAGGCTGGCAGCCTTCTCCCACTCGGCCTCGGTGGGCAGTCGCGCTCCGAGAGTTTTGGCAAACGCCTCGGCCTCGAACCAGCTGACGTGGCAGACCGGAGCCTCGGGATGCCCGCTTGGCGCACCACCACCCAACTGTCCCCAGCTCGCATTCGTGACCGGGAAAAGCGCGATTTGAAAGGCGGGCAGCTGGACCGTGTGGCGTGGACGCTCGTTGTCGTAGGCAAAGCCGTCGGTACCCGCGCCCATCTCGAAGTAGCCAGCCGGTACGTCGACCCATTCGCCTGTTTCTGCTCGTCCGTCAGCTTTGGGGGTGCCTGCAATGGCGTCCTTGCCCCCGAGTGCCTCCAAACTCGGCTCGCTCGTCGGCAGCAAGCCGGCGAGCGCCATCGTCTGGCGCATCGTCTCGGTGTGCTGCAGCTCGTGGCGCAGCACCAGCTCGTAAATGGTGCCGTCGCCGACGCCTTGCCGCGACAGTGCAAGTGCGCTGCGCTGTCGCACTTCACTCAGGTAGACCCGTGCCTGTGCAGGGTCCAACAGCTCGATCTCGCCTCGGACCGAGCGGGGCGTCTCGAAGGCGTCGTAGAGCTCGGCCAAGTCGGGCCGCAGCAACTCCAGGCCACCGTGGCGGTGGGCCAGCCACAGGTCCTCGTACGCCGCCACGTGCGCAAGATCCCAGACGAGTGGACTCATGATTGGTGAGAGCGCCCGGCTGAGCTGATCTTCGCTCAGGTGAGCCACAAGCGCGAACGTGCGCGCTCTGACGCTGTTGAGTGCCGCCAGCGCCTCCTCCGGCCCTGGGGGCCGACGATGGTGAGCGATGGGGTCGCGGGGAGCGATCGTAGCCATAGCTTCGCTCGCCCACTCTAGAGGGTCTAGAGCATCACCGTGGGCAATTTCTCATCGGCGTGGCACGTTTGGCCTCGGGCCTCAGGGCGTCATCGTCTCTGCTGCGTCCAGTGCCGGCCCATATGTGGGGTCGCGCAGTAGCGATTGGCGGATGCCCTCGCCGAGGATCCCACTCTCGCCGCGCGAGGCGCCGAGGATCGTCCATTCGTGTTCGCGGCGGTTGGTATCGCGACTGCGCGCACGCAGGCCGCCAGTACCGCGCGTGAGCGCCAAGCGACGGCCCGTAGCGGTTGCGATCGTCACGCTGTCGAGGCCCCTGACCTCGAGCTCGGGAGCTCGCTCCAACCTGACCTTGACCGGCTGCTCGGCGGCCTGGGCGACGCCTGTCAGTGCGCCTGCGCCAGACCGCAACGGGCTCACCTCCCAGCCCAAGCGCGAGGCCAGCCAGCCCACCAGCAGCATCGCCGCCACCGTCGAGTCGGGATGGTGGCGAACAGAGACCGTGTCGATGTTCTGCAGCTCTGCGCGCATGCTCTGCGAGTCGAACGCGGCCGCAACCCGCTCGCGCCAAGGGGTGCTGCGCAGCCACGCAAGGTCGACTACGTAGGCGCGTCCGCGCAGCTCGCACGCTCGTCCGATCGCGTCGCGCCACGAGGGATCGTCGAGCGAGTCCACCAGCACCGCCTGGGCAAGCTCGAGCAGGGCATCGACGGCCTCGGGATGCCCGTGCGGCGACCACAGCAGCGTCGTCAGGTCGGTGACGACCAACGGGTCCACGATCGTCACGAGATCATCCAGGTGGCGCTCGCCGATCTCGACTGTGACTGTCTCTCGCAACAGCCCCAGCTCGTCGTTGCCGGGCTCGCCCTCGGAGGAGACGACCGCACGGGCGTTGAGGGTCGTGCGGTCGGAGTCATAGGAGAGCACGACCAGTCGCGAGGCGTGGTAGCGGCCTACCGCCGCCAGGCGGTTTGCGATCTCGCCGCTGTAGCCGCTCTCGACGAAAGTCACCATGTTCAGCGCGCGCGCTGGAACCAGGCCGCCGTTTTCGCTGTGACGCTGATTCACCAGCTGTCGTAGCGCTGCTTCAATCGCGTCGGGTGTGGTGCTCTCATCGCTCCAGACCGCATCAGGCAGGGATCGAGCTGCGGCGGTAGGGGGAGGAGAGCTCAAGCTATAGAGCCGCTAGCAGAGTTGGACGACATCGAGGCTTGCTCCTCAGATCGCTCGCCACGAATGTTCGGGCAGCAGGATCCCATCTGCCTCGCTGGGACCCTGCGAGCCCGATTCGTACTGCGGCAACGGCCCCGGTGCGTGCTCCCAAGCTTGCAGCACCGGATCGCAGATGCGCCACTGCGCCTCCACCTCGTCGTCACGTGTGAACAGCGTCGCGTCACCGCGCATCGCGTCGGTGATCAAACGCTCATAGGCCTCGGGCGATTGCGAGAGAAACGCGGTTCCATAGAGGAACTCCATGTGCACGGGCCTGATCACCATGCGCGAGCCCGGGATCTTTGCGCCGAGGCGCAGCGAGACCCCCTCGTTGGGTTGCAGGGTAAGGATCAGCTGGTTGGGCAGTACCCCGAGCGAACCGTCCTGGCTGAAGGCAAGGTGGGGCACCGGCTTCAGCGTCACCGCGATCTCGGTCACTTTGCGCGCAAGCCGCTTGCCGGTGCGCAGGTAGAAAGGCACCCCAGCCCAACGCCAGTTGTCCACCTCCAGGCGCAGCGCCGCATATGTCTCGGTGATCGAGTCCTGCGGTATGCCGGACTCTTCCAGGTAGCCCTCCGCATCCTCGCCACCAGCGTGGCCTTTGCCGTACTGAGCCCTGACCGCCATCTGCCCGATCTCCGCCTCGACCGGCTCGGCGATCGACTGCAGCACCTTGACCTTCTCGTTGCGCACCTCATCCGCCGTGAAGCTGACTGGCGGCTCCATCGCCACGTGGCAGAGCAACTGCAGCATGTGATTCTGGATCAGGTCACGCAGCGCACCGGCGTGGTCGTAGTAGCCGGCGCGCGTGCCGATCCCTATGTCCTCTGCCGCCGTGATCTGCACCTGGTCGATGTAGTTGCGGTTCCAAAGCGGCTCGAACATGCCGTTGGCGAAGCGGAACGCCATCATGTTCTGGACCGTCTCCTTGCCCAGGTAGTGGTCGATGCGGAACACCTGCTGCTCCTCGAACACCCCCAGCACGCGCCGGTTGAGCTCGCGCGCCTCCTCGAGGGAGGTGCCAAACGGCTTCTCGATGATCACGCGCACGTCGGTCTGCTCGTGGCGGTCCAATCCCTGGTTGCCCAGCGCCTCCACGATCACGGGGAAGAAGGAGGGTGCCGTCGACAGGTAGAACGCCCTGTTCAATGGCTCGCCGTCGCGCTCCTCGAAGCGGTCGAGCACCTTCTCGAGCTTCGAGTAGACCCGCTCGTCGTCGAAGGTCCCAGGCACGTACTTCACGTGCTCCAACAAACGCTTGAGCACCTCCGGATCGGGCGTCCGCCGCGAGAACTGACGGATCGCCTGCTCGCACTCCTCGCGGTAATCGGCGTTCTCCTTCTCGCGGCGTGACACGCCGACGAGGTGAAAGCGCTCGGGCAACGCACCGTCGTGAGCGAGGTTGTACAGCGCCGGCAGCAGCTTGCGTCGTGCCAAGTCGCCCGTGGCGCCGAAGATCACGAGTGTCGTGGGGGAGACCGGCAGGCGCTCCAATCCTGCCGTGAGCGGGTTCTCCTGCTCGACGGCGACGGCCGTCACCGCTTCGGCGCCTGCTTGACCGCGTGACCGCCGAACTGGTTACGCAGCGCCGCCAGCACCCTGTGAGCGAAGTCGCCGTTCCCGCGTGAGGAGAAGCGCTCGTACAGCGATGCGGTGATCACCGGCGTCGGCACGTCTTTGGCGGTGGCATCCTCGATCGTCCAGCGTCCCTCGCCCGAGTCCTCGGTGAAGCCCTCGATCGCCTGCAATTCGTTCCCGTCGGCTTCAAAGGCCCGAGCTGCCAGTTCGCAAAGCCATGAGCGCACCACCGAGCCCTGGTTCCACAGGTGCGCGATCTTGGCGTTGTCGAGCTTGTACTCAGACTTGTCGAACACATCGAAGCCCTCGGCATAAGCCTGCATCAACCCGTACTCGACGCCGTTGTGCACCATCTTCACGTAGTGCCCGGCGCCGGAGGAGCCGAAGTGCATCCAGCCGCGCTTGCCGATCGCTGTCACGCTGTCCGCACTCGTGGGCGGCGCCAGCACATCGAGGATCGGCGCGAGCCCTTTGACCGCTGCCGGCGGGCCGCCGACCATCATGCAGTAGCCAACGTCGATCCCCCACACGCCGCCGGAGACGCCAACATCGACGTAGCGGATGCCGAGCTTTGTCAAAACCTTTGCGCGGCGCTTGTCGTCCGTCCACTTGGAGTTGCCGCCGTCGACGATCGTGTCGCCCTTGTCAAGCAGCTTCGCAAGCTTGTCGACCGTCTGCTGAGTCGGATCGCCGGCAGGCACCATGATCCACACGATCCTCGGCGCCTTGAGCTTTTTGACGAGATCTGCCAGCGAGCTGGCGCTGCGTGCGCCGTTCTTCTGAGCCTGGGCGACGGCCTTCTTGTCGAAGTCGAACGCCACCACCTCGTGCTCGGAATCGCGCCGGATGCGATGAACCATGTTCCCGCCCATCTTGCCCAGCCCGACGAATCCGATTTCGCTCATGACCGGCATCCTAGCCTGCTCGTGTAGGTTTCTGTCTCGATGAGCGACGATACGTCAACGCGCCCCGACCGCAACCTCGCGCTCGAGCTTGTGCGTGTCACCGAGTTCGCCGCGCTCGCAGCCGCCCCGCTCGTCGGCATGGGCGACAAGGAGGCCGCCGATCAGGCCGCCGTCGACGGCATGCGCTATGCGCTGCACTCGGTCGCGATGGACGGCACGGTCGTGATCGGCGAGGGCGAGAAGGACGAGGCGCCGATGCTCTACAACGGCGAGCGCATCGGCGACGGCGCTCCGCCCGAGGTAGACATCGCCGTCGACCCGCTCGAGGGCACCACGCTTGCCGCCCACGGCATGCCGAGCGCTCTGGCGGTGATCGCTCTCTCCAGCAAGGGCACCATGTTCGATCCCGGTCCATGCGTATACATGGAAAAGATGGCCGGCCGCCCTGAGATCGCCGATCTGCTCGACCTCGACCGTCCACTGTCCGAGACAGTCAAGTTGATCGCCGAGCGTAAGGGCCGTCCCGTGGGGGAGGTGATCGTCGTCGTGCTCGATCGTCCCCGCCACGAGGCTGCCATCCGCGAGATTCGCGAGGTCGGCGCGCGTGTGCGTCTGATCCCTCACGGCGACGTCTCGGCTTCGTTGCTCGCCGTCACTGAGCGTTCCCCCGTCGATCTTCTGTGGGGCATCGGCGGCACGCCCGAGGGCGTCATTTCCGCCGCGGCCATCAAGTGTCTCGGTGGACAGCTACTCGGACGGCTGTGGCCACGCGACGAGCAGGAGCGCACGGCCGCGCTCGAGGCGGGCTATGACTTGGAGCGCGTGCTGGATCGCGACGATCTGGTAGCGGGCGACGATGTCTTCTTCTCGGCGACGGGCATCACCGATGGGGACGTCCTGCAGGGGGTGCGCTATCCCTCCGCCGGCGGGGCCACCACCGAATCGCTCGTCACTCGCTCGCGCTCTGGCACAGTGCGCCGTGTGCGAGCGACGCACGACCGCGAAAAGCTGCGTGCGCTGGCCGGAAATGGGCGCTTCGGCTAGGACTCATCTGCCTGCGCGAACTGTCCAATCCTCGACTCCGCCAGGTCCAGTCGCGCGAGCGAGCGCAGGAAGCCGTTGGTCACGAATACGTGGATCTTCGCTTGCGTGGCGTTGTAGACACGCTTGCCGAGCCTCGTCGCGATCGCCGGATGGAAGTTGGCGACTTCCACCTCGACGTGCAAGTGCGCCCAGCCGTCCGTTTGAGCCGGCAGTCGGCGCACATCGATCTGTAGGTGGCCGAGACCATCGTGCCCGCTGCGCGCTACGAGTAGCCCGCGCTTGATTCTCCAGCGCACCACCCCGCGCTCGGCGTCCATCTCGTATTCGGGGGCGTCGAAAGTCAGCAACTTCAGGTGACGCTCGAGCAGGACCACCGAGCGCTCGGATTCGCTGTAGACGACTCTTATGAGTCCCAGCGTCACATGTGTGATGAAGCGCCAGTAGGTGCGTGCCAGTCGCTCCAGGTGTACTGGAGTCCACAGCTTCTGAAGCTCTCTTTGCCCGAGCGTCACATCTGCGCTCTGCACCGAGCGCATCGCGCCGCTCGACCGGTCTTCGGTCGTGTGGTCGATGAGCTCTGACACCTGGGCAAGGTTCGGGATGCGCCTCACACCGCAAAGGCTATCCGCGGATGAAGTGAGCCTCCTCGACCGTTGATCTGAAGTGCGACGTAGCCGGCGAGAGCGGTCGGCGAGCTGACGATCGGCGCGCGTCTTGTCCTTGCCTGCTGATATCAACCTCCTGTGAGAGACCAGCCCGACCAATCGATTCCCTCCTCAGCAGCCGCCGAGCGCTTGGTGCGGGCCGCACGCGCCGCTCAGCAACTCAGCGATGTCCTCTGGGAGACACTGCAAGAGGAGCTCCACGACGGCCCCCACGCCGAGCGCGTCAGGGAGCTCTCCGGGCGGCTCGTAGAGGTGTCCTCCACGGTTGCTCTGCTGGCCGCCGCACCCGGATCTGGTGTCACCCGCTCGGACGCCCCAGTTTCAAAGCTTGATTCCGTGGGTGGCGAGCGGGCCCGCGACGAGCCCGAGGCTCTCGGTTTCAGCGGAGCAGTCGGCGCCAATGCCGCTACTGGGGGCGTGGCGCAGGTCGGCACGCCACCCATCCACCCGCCGCCGGGCGGCGCCGGCTCTGACGAGTCCCCAGTCGAGCGTCGCAAACCGCCTGCTCCGTCGCGTCCACAGACTCCGCCGCTGCAGTCGATCCCCACGAGCGTCGGCGAGTACACGTTCACAAAGCTCGTCGATGAGCAGGAGCAGATCGCTGCGCAGCAGCCGCTGGCGTCTGTGGAGCCGATTCAGCCTGAGATCGAGATCAGAGACGTCCGTCGCGAAGAGGGGCCCTCCGCTTGGGTCTCCTCGGTCGGTCGCCTGCTTGCCCGCCACGCCGAGGACGGTCTGCCGTTCGCGGTCCTGTTGGTCGAGATCGTGGACGTCGCGCGTCTGGAGCGCTCGGAGACCCCGCACGATCTGCACGGTCTCGTCGCTCAGGTCGAGAGTGCGCTGGGTCGTGGTATGCGTGCCACAGATCGGCTCTCGCGTGAGACGCTCGGTCGCTATTGGCTGGTCGCTCCCGAGACCAATGGCACCGGTGCACAGATGCTCGCGGAGCGCCTGGCGCGGCTGGTGCGCACCTCCGCCACACACCGCAACGTCCCGATGGAGGTCGCGATAGGGATAGCGGTCTGTCCCGACGACGGCACCGAGGCGCCTGCGCTTGCGGCACGTGCCGATCTCGGCGTCTACTCCGCGCGGGCCACCGGGCGCTCGATCGCCCACACCGATCCGCCTACGGCCAGCTGAGGGACGCTGGCGCGGGGTTAGCCTGCCGGGAGCGGAGATCTCTGCTGAGCCGCCGGAAGTCGGCTGTAGTGGTGCCGGGGAACTGTCGCGGCTGAACAGGCTCAGGCGGCTGCGGTGCCGCCGCTGGCTGCCTCTTCGGGCGTCGGCTGCACTTCGGCGGGCACGCCCAACAGGGGAGTGTTGGGCGCTTGGCCCACGATCTTTGTCTTGATGTGCACCGTTTCGGTGATCGTCAACGCGCTGGCAGCGCCCCAGGTCAGATCCCAGGTCGCTGCGTTGCCATATGGGCCACGATCGATCACGGGCACAGTCAGGCGGTGGCCTTTGTAGTTGACGAGCACCAAAGTTCCGCACGGCAGCGTCCTGGACGCCACCCCCACGATCACCGGGCTCATCGTCTGGCCGCACGCAGTCTTCTGGCCATAGAAGCCGGGCCCGAACCAGGTGGCGATCTGCGCCTTCGTACTAGGCGCGGGTGGCGTACCAGCGGTTGCCGTACCGGGGGCGCTGGCGCCTCCTGTGGCAGCTAGTGCGGTAGGGCTGACGGCGGCCGCGCAAAGAAGCGTGACGGCGATGACGAGCAGCGTTGTTTTCGCAAGCGTGCGGTTCATATCGATGTTCTTCGCGTCGCCTACGGGGTGAGCTGACGGGCTCGCGCTACTGCTTCTGCGCTACGGCCTGACTCAGGCCGATTCGCCCCCGTGGACCGCTTGCTCCCACATGGGGTGCATCCGGGCCACATTGGGTCCCCCGTTCCTCAAGACCTGGGTCACGAGAACTCGGCGTCAGCGCGAGTATACAGGCGTGCCCCGGGGCACGCCTGTGTGCGATAGCGCACTTTGCGGAGCTTTGGGCGTCCCTTGGCGACCCGCGATCTGGTCGCGAAAGCTGGCTCCTGGGGGTCTGGGCGCTGGCTCAGGGACGATGTAGTAGCGAGAAGGCGTCCTTGAGAAGACGACCGCCGGCGGTGAGCCCGGAATTGGCGAGCTCGCCAATGATGTCCGCCACCGACTCCACCAACTCGGCCCCGCTGGGTGGATTGACGCTCTTGCCGAGCTCGAGCTCCTCCTCGGGCTCATAGCCCTGCTTGGGAACAGGCGGCTCGGTCGGCTTGGCGATCGGCTTCGTCGCACGTCTCTTGGTGGAAGCGGCCTTCTTGGCGGCGACAGGCTTTCTGGCCGTCGGCTTCTTGGCTGCCATTGGCTGGGCGACGGCTGGACTCTCTCTCGCAACGTGCTTCGTGGCTGCAGCCGCACGAGCGCTCTTCGTCTTTGTCGCTGTGACCGTCTTGGCCGCTGCTCTGCCCCTCTTGGTCGCTGTACTCGTCCGAGCGGCGGCTCGACGTGCACTCGCACGTTGGGGCCGAGCTCGCGGTAGCGCCGCGAGGATGCCGCCCTCGGGGATCGAGTCGGCCTCGCGTCCGTTGCGGCTTTCGCTGGGACTCATCGTCCTGCAATCATCGCGCACCCAAGCGCTGCGTGCAGCTACGAGCGATTTTCGGCTGCCTCGCCGCGTTAAGCCGTTACGATAGACGCGTACATCTGAGTTGTACTGTCGGGTGGGTTTCGGCCACAACCCCGGCTAAGGTAGTCCTCTAACAGCACTCCGAGGGGGTCCCGCCGGCGGGTCCTGCGCCCTCGGGGCGCCTTACGACGGAAACGGGAAAAGCATGTCAGTGGTGGAACTGCAAGAGCTAGAAGAGGTCAAGAACCTGTTGACCAAGGGCCAGCAGGTTGGAGTGCTCACGTTCGCCGAGATCTCCACGGCGACCTCCGATCTCGACTTGGACGAGTCCGATGTCGAGGAGCTGCACGGCTACCTCGAGAAATCGGAGATCGAGCTCGTCGAGGACATCGACCCGGCCACTGCGGCCGGCTCTCAGGTCGAACGCGCGCCCGACAAGCGCGGCAGGCGCAAGGCCAAGACCGCGCTCGATCTCAAGCCGGACATGACCACCGATAGCTTGCAGCTGTTCCTCAAGGACATAGGCAAGGTGCGCCTGCTGACCGCCCAAGAGGAGGTCGACCTTGCCAAGCGCATCGAGCGCGGCGACCTGGACGCCAAGCAGAAGATGGTCGAGTCCAACCTGCGCCTGGTGGTGTCGATCGCCAAGAACTACCGTAACCAGGGCCTGCCGTTCCTCGACCTGATCCAAGAGGGCACCCTCGGGCTGGTTCGCGCCGCAGAGAAGTTCGACTACCGAAAGGGCTTCAAGTTCTCCACCTACGCTACCTGGTGGATCCGTCAGGCCATCGCTCGCGCCCTTGCCGACAAGGCTCGCACGATCCGCATCCCCGTGCACGTTGTCGAGAAGCTCAACAAGATCGGCCGCGCCGAGCGCAAGCTCGTCACCGAGCTTGGCCGCGAGCCCACCGCGGCAGAGATTGCGGAGGTTACCGGGATCGACCCCGAGGAGGTCGACTCGATCAAGCGCTCCGCCCAGGCTCCCGTATCGCTCGAGAAGCCGGTCGGCGACGAGGAGGAGTCCGAGTTCGGCCAGTTCATCGCCGACGAGCGCGCCGAGTCCCCATATGAGCGCGCTGCCGAGATCCTCACCAAGGAGGCTTTGCGCGAGGCCCTCGAGAACCTCTCCTACCGTGAGCGCCGTGTGCTCGAGCTGCGCTACGGGCTCGGCGGCGAGCATCCCCGAACGCTCGACGAGGTCGGTCGCACGTTCAACGTCACGCGCGAGCGCATTCGCCAGATCGAGAACCAGTCGCTGAAGAAGCTGCAGTCGCTAGCGGAGGCCCAAAAGCTCCGCGACGTCGCCTGAAGCGCTCAAGCTCCAGCGGACGTCAGCCGATGCAGTGTGCATGTTCGACGTGCATGCAGCGCTGCGCAAGCTCGTGGCCAGCAAGGGCTCCGACCTGCACCTGAAGGTCGATTCGCCACCGCTGTATCGCGTGCAGGGAATGCTTGGACCGGATCCAGATGCACAGCCGCTCAGTGCCGACGACACCGAACAGGCTCTGCACGAGCTGCTCACCGACCAAGTCAAGCTGAAGGAATTCACCGACGAGCACGAGGTGGACTTCTCCTTCGAAATCGCCGGCGTCGCGCGCTTCCGCGTCAACGCCTTCCGCCAGCGCGGGCTCACATCGCTCGCCTGTCGTGCCATCCCGGCAAAGATCTCGAGCATCGACGAGCTTGCCTTGCCTTCCGTCGTACGCGACTTGGCCGAGGAAGAGCGCGGGATCATCCTGCTCACCGGCACCACGGGCTCGGGCAAGTCAACGACGCTTGCGGCGATGATCGACCACATCAACGTAACCATGAGCAAGCACATCGTCACGATCGAGGACCCGATCGAGTTCGTGCACAGCGACAAGCGCTCGGTCATCAATCAGCGCGAAGTCGGGATGGACACGAAGTCCTTCGAGCGTGCTCTGCGCCGCGTGCTGCGCCAGGACCCTGACGTGATCCTGGTGGGGGAGATGCGCGACGAGGAGACGGTACGCACCGCGCTCTCGGCGGCAGAGACCGGCCACCTCGTGCTCTCGACCGTCCACACCGTGGACGCCCCCGAGTCGATCAACCGTTTGCTCGATTTCTTCCCGCCTCACCAACACAACCAGGCACGCTCGATGATCGCCGGCACGATTCGTGGTGTCATCTCTCAGCGGCTCGTCCCCGGTGCCACGGGCGGTCGCGTGGCGGTCTGCGAGATCCTGCGCATGACCGGGCGTGTGCGCGACATGATCGTCGATCCAAACCAAACTGGCCAGCTGGGCGAGGCGATCTCCGCCGGCGCCTACTACGGCATGCAGACTTTCGACCAGGCGCTCTTCCATCACGTCAAGGCGGGTCGCGTCACGACCGAGGAGGCTCTGAAGGTCGCGAGTAGCCCACACGACTTCAAGCTGCTCCTGCAGGCCGACGGCCGCGTGGGCACCACGATGGAGGACGTCGCTCAAGCCCAGGCGCGGCGCGACGGGGCCGAGGCCCCCGCTCCGCACATCCCGCCGCAGCCGGTCGCACCAGCACCGAGCGCTCCGGCGGTCGTGGGCTGATCAATCGGCCCTAGCGGGCCCCGATTGTGCTCTCTGCCAGGTCTGATGGCGCTCCTCGCCTGGGTTGATAGTGCCCCAGCGGAGCAAGGGCTCTGCTACTTCACTTGGTAAAGTAACGGTTGAAATGGCCGCTGACGACACTTGCCCGGTATGCCGCACCGCTGAGGTGGTGTGCGGCAAGTGGACGCTTCTCCTCGTCCGCGACCTCGCAGAGGGGCGCACGCGCTTTTGCGAGCTCGAGCGCTCACTTGCCGGGATCAGTCCGCGTACGCTCTCGCTGCGCTTGCGTGCGCTGGAGGAGGAGGGCATTGTCGAGCGCCACACTTTTCCCGAGGTCCCGCCGCGCGTGGAGTATGCGCTGACCGAAAAGGGCTTGGCGCTACTGCCGATCATCGAGGACATGCGCTCCTACGGGGAGCGTTGGCTCGGTCTCGGCTGCGAAGAGGCGCTCACCTCGGCGCTGGCCGTCGCGGTCGCTTAGTAGATCTCCTTGCTCTTGACGCGTGGCTTTGAGGCGCGGCTGCGGCGGATTTGGTCCGGTGGCGTATGGAAGGTCTCTCGAGGTGAACTGCGCGCAAGCCCCCTTGTTTGTGGGGATAGGAGAGTTATTTAGGTACCTAAGCTTTATCTAGGCTTTCACGAAAGGGGGGTGTGACTCGATCACGCTGAATCGGCTTGGCCACAGCAGGAGGCCTGCTGCAAATAGGGGGCCGCGTCCGCAATACGCGCTGCGTCGGCAGGAGCCAGTACTCACATGGCGAAGTGAGCCAATCGTGCGCTCTCTCCAATTGCAAGCCGCGCTCGCCGAGTTCATCGCTCAGGCAGCCGACAGCCTGCACGCGGAAGTGTCCGCCGGCCAGGAGGTGCCCTTCGAGCTCGCTTCTCAGTCCGGCCGCGGGCGTGGCACGGCTTCTCTGTACTGCTATCGCCCACTCACCGACGCGTTCATCGCCGAGCGCTTCCCAGAGTTGCGCCGGCTCGATGCCTACACCCAAGCCGCAGCGTTGCTCGACGAGTTCGACGCGCTCGACCGCTACTTGATCGCATGTGGCGTGGAGCTCGCCAGCGGCCGTGGCCGTCCGGCCCGCAGCCGTGCGGATGCCGCCTTGCTTGCGCTGCTGAGGGAGGTCTTCGACCAGCAGACCGACTTCGACCGCTCGAAGATCGATCAATACGAGCAGCGCCTCGAGCGCGCTCTCGAGCGCCTGGAGGACTCCACTTTCGCGGCAGCGGGTGAGGTCACGCTGGTGGCGACCCTGCACGGTTTGACGATCGCCTCGCCGGAGTTGGCGCTTGCGCGTGGCCTCTTGATCGCCCATCCAGACGCCCTACAGGGCGCTCCCGAACAAGCACAGACTGGACCCCGCGGCGAGGATGACCATCTGCTCGTCGTCTTCAGCGCACAGGCAGCCGATCCGCGCGGAGCGATCGCCCAAGGCAAGGAGGTGCTGCGCGAGTTGTTGCGCGCGCTGCGCCTGTTCGGCGACGGGCGCATCGCGCTGGGCGCGCTCGCCTGGGCGCGAACCGGCTCGGCGCCGTGGGCTGCGCTGGCGCTCGGCACGGGCGGACGCCCGCACGGCATGCTCATGGTGAGCGCCGAGCAGGAGGACGAGCTACGGGCCTTCTGCAACCTCGTCTCGCGCCGTGCCCCGCACGCAAACGAGGTGGCATGGGCGCTGCGGCGCTTCGAGCTGGGCTGCGAGCGGGCCTCGGAGTGCGAGGCGATCAGCGACCACTTGCTTGCCCTGCGCGCATTGCTGGGAGCGCCGTCCGAGCTCGAGCCCGCCGGTTTGCCAGACGGCTTGCTCGCCGCGCGGCTGGCGGCATTGTGCGCGACGCCCGAGCACCGCACCGTGCTTGCCGAGCGGACCTTGAAGGCAATCGCACTCGAGCGCCAAACGATCGCCGGCGTCGCAGAGGAGCGCATGAGCGCGATCAACCTGGCGCGCGAGCTCTCAGACCACCTGCGCGCACTGCTGCGCGACGTGGTCTGTGGACACCTGCCGGCCGACCTCGGTTCGCTCGCCGACGAGCTGCTGCTCGGCGGAGTCGAGCCCGACACGGAGGCCAGGCCCCGCGACGGAGGGTCAGGCGATGAGGCTTACGACCCAGGCGAGGACATCCGCGCGAGCAAGGGAAGCGAGGATGTGAAGCAGGCGCCCGTCGCCGCGACCGGCACGAGTAAGCCGCGCGCCGGTCGTATCCTCGGATCCTCAGGAGAACAGGCGCTCGGCGATCAGGACCAACCCGCCGAGATCCTGCACGTCGCCGTCTAGATAGGGTACGGGCAGCGGGTCGGGTTCCTCGAGCTCCCGCGAAAGCTCAACGATGCTCGCACGATCGCGCGTGGCAAGCATGTCGAAGTCGGCCAGGTTCCTGGCTGCACGCGCGGCGAGCGAAGCCCCAAGCTCGGCTGAGAGCAGCTGCGTGACCTGCTCGGGCGTGTGCCCGTCGAGACCGCGGTCGTGGACACGGTTGACGATCAAGCCGCTGAACGCCATCTGCTCGTTCCCTAGCTGGGCATGCAGGAAGACGGCCTCGCGGGCAGGCTCGTGCTCGGGCGAAGTGACGATCAGAAAGCCCGTTATCGGATCGCGCAACAGCTGCTCGACACCGCGCGCGCGCTCGCGGAAGCCGTCGGTGAGCGAGGCCAGCGAGCCGAAGAATCCAGATAGCTCGCCGAGCAGGTTGACGCCCGTCACGCGGGCAAACATGGAGAACATCAAGCCGGCGCCGCGCCCGAGTAGTCCGCGCGTGACGCCGCCGGGGGAGAGCAGCACCTTCAGCGCGCGCCCCTCCAGGAAGTGGGTGAGCCGGTCGGGCGCGTCGAGGAAGTCGAGCGCATCGCGAGAGGGCGGCGTGTCTAGCACGATCACATCCCAAGCGCCGCTGCCGTGCAGCTCGAACAGCTTCGCGACAGCCGTGAACTCCTGCGAGCCGGCAACGGCCGAGGAGAGCTCGCGGTAGATGCGGTTTGAGAGGACTTCATCGCGCGTACGCTCGTCCGGCGCCAAGCGCGCGATCAACTCGTCGAACGTGCGCTTGGAGTCGAGCATCATCGCCCACAGCTCGCCGCGCGCCTCGATCCCATGGTCGGCGAGCGTGCGCGGCTCGATCCGGTGTGGCTCGCCCGAAAGCTCCGGCAAGCCCAGCGCTCCGGCAAGTCGCTTGGCTGGGTCGATGCTGACGACCACCACCTTCTTGCCGCGTATCGCCAGCCCGAGCCCCAGAGCTGCCGAGATGGTGGTCTTGCCGACCCCGCCGGCGCCCACGCAGACGCACACCTGCTTTCCCTTCAGGCGCTTCTCCAGTGGAATGTGACGTGGTGGCACCGGGGGGATCGTAGGGGCACGCACTGGCCCGCGGCCGAACGAACGCGGCGCGCGCCCGTGAACACCGACGGGCACGCCGCCGTGGTGCCTCGAAGGCGAGCGGACGTGCATTGTGCAGGCGAGCACCGACGGGCACGCAGCAATCCCCATCAACAGTGCAGGAATCGCGGAGAGCTGTGCGAATACCGAAGCTCGACGGCTTTCCAAAATTCGACCATCGGAGCCTGCCGTGACTGCACGGGCCAAGGTCATCGCATTCGCCAATCAGAAGGGCGGGGTGGCCAAGACAACAACGACGCTCAACCTGGCTGCCGCATTCGCGGAGGAGGGTCATCGCGTTCTCTGCGTCGACATGGACCCGCAGGGCAACCTGACGATGTCCCAGGGCATCGACCCGGACACGCTGGAGCTGTCGATGTACGACGTGCTCACCCAGCGCGCCACGATCAGAGAGGTGATTCGCAAGCGCGAGATCGATGTCGCGTGTGCCTCGATCGACCTCGCCGGCGCGGAGATCGCGATGTCCACGATGATCGGCCGCGAGCGCTCGCTTCAGAAGGCCTTCGAGCCGATCATGGAGGACTACGACTTCATCTGCATCGACACGCCGCCGAGTCTCGGACTTTTGACCATCAATGCTCTTACCGCCGCCAACAAGGTTATTGTGCCGGTGCAGTGTGAGTATCTATCGATGCGTGGGCTCATCCAGTTGCAAAACACCCTGGCAATGATTCGCGAGAACCTCAATCCGGACGTCGATATCGAGGGTATCCTCCCGACGCTGGTCGATTCGCGCACGATCCACGCCAAGGAGGCAATCGAGATCCTCGAGGAGAACTTCGGCGATCGCGTATTCGCGTCGCGCATCCGCAAGACGGTGCGCTTCGCCGAGGCCCCTGTGAAGGGAATGTCGGTGCTCAAGTACGAGCCGGATGGTGTCGCTGCGCAGTCCTATCGGCAGCTGGCACAGGAGGTCTTGGCTAATGGCAAATCCTAAGCGGGCATCGATGCGCGAAGGGCCGCTTGCGGCCCTTTTTCGCAAGACAGAGGAGCTCGAGAAGGATGAGTCCGTCGGGCAACCGACATCCGACGCCGCCACGCCGGCGGGAACGGTTGAGGCCGCCGCCGAGGTAGTCAATGCTCCAGCGCCCGACGAGCACCCGCGCGAGAGCGGTGTGCCACACCCCTCGCTGCGCCCCAGCATCGAGCAGGATCAGGAGACCACACGCATCCCAAGCCCGCAGGAGCGCCTGCGCCACGCATTCTCCTCCGAGATCCCCGAGAACCTGATGGAGCACCCCGGCGTTACTCGCGAACCTGAGCCCCCACGCGATAGGAACGCTTATGCGCACGAGGCACAGCCGCAAGAGCAGCCGCGTCCGTTTGGCGCCGCGATCCCTGTAACCCAACCGGTGATCCGCGTGGTGGGCGTTGGCGGCGCCGGTACGAACGCGGTCAATCGCATGGTCGAGGCCGAGGTCGAGGGAGTCGAGTTCCTCGCCATCAACACAGACCTGCAGTCGCTGCAACAGTCCACAGCCGACATCACCTTGCACATCGGTGCCGAGCTGACTCGTGGCCTCGGCTCGGGCTCGGATGCGAACGTCGGCAGACAGGCGGCGATGGACGATTACGACCGCGTCAAGGCCCTGCTGAAGGGTTCGGACATGATCTTCATCACGGCCGGAGCCGGCGGCGGCACGGGCACGGGCGCCGCCCCGATCGTGGCGCGCATCGCACGCGAAGTCGGCGCGCTCACCGTCGCGATCGTGACAAAGCCCTTCGGTTTCGAGGGCTCACGTCGCGCAGAGCAGGCCGACCATGGCGTGCAGGCACTGGCCGAGGAGGTCGACACGCTGATCGTGGTGCCGAACAACCGCCTGTTGACCGTGCTCGACAAGCAGACGGCGATGGTCGAGGCTTTTCGCGTCGCCGACGACGTGCTGCGCCAGGGCGTGCAGGGCATCTCCGACTTGGTCACGCTGCCCGGCCTCATCAACCTCGACTTCGCCGACGTGCGCACGATCATGTCTGACGCCGGAAACGCCCTGCTGGGAATTGGCATGGGCTTCGGCGAGAACCGCGCCTCCGAGGCGGCGGCCCAGGCGGTCGCCTCGCCGCTGCTCGAGACCTCGATGGAGGGCGCACGCTCGATTCTCTTGTCGATCACGGGTGGCCGCGACCTGTCCTTGTGGGAGGTCAACGAGGCAGCCAAGGCGGTCTCCGAGGCAGCACACCCGGACGCGAACATCATCTTCGGAGCGATGGTCGACGAAAAGCTCGACGATCAGGTATGGGTGACCGTTGTCGCCACCGGCTACGGCGTCAAGAGCTCGCGCCCACAGATGCGCGAGCCCGACGGCGAGCCACGCATAAAGCGCACCGGCCCGTCAGCCCGCGATACTCGCTCTTCACGCGGTGACAGACAGTCTCGTCGCGGCGGTCTCTCTGTCAGTGACATGGACGTCCCGGAGTTCATCCCAAACTTCTGAGCTTCTGAGCGCCGTCGACGCTCAGATGAGGCGCGTGTCACTCTGCCTGGTATGAAGGCAGCTGAGAAGGGGGTCGTGGCGGCGGGCCATCCGTTGACCGCGGAGGCGGGAGCACGGGTGCTCCGCGAAGGTGGCAACGCCGTCGACGCGGCCGTGGCAGCGATGCTGACCTCGTTCGCCGCCGAGCCGCTGCTGACCGGTCTCGGCGCTGGGGGATACATGATGGTGGCCGGCGGCGGGCAGCAACCGGCTCTGCTCGATTTCTTCGTGCAGGCGCCGGAGCGGGCTGTGGACGGCAGCGCAGCCGAGTTGGAGGCGGTGGACGTCTCCTTCGGCGATGCTGTCCAGGTGTTCTACATCGGGGCGGCCTCGTGTGGGATATATGGAGCACCGGCGGGCGCCTGTGAGGCGATCGAGCGCTGGGGCACGATCGAGCTGGCCGAGTTGGCAGCACCGGCGGCAAGGCTTGCGCGCGAGGGAGTGGTGCTCAACAAGGGTCAGGCCTACATCGCAAAGATCCTCGGCGACTTGCTCTGCTCGACGCCAGAGTGCGCGGCGCTTTGGGCACCGCACGGTTCGGTATTGAGAGAAGGAGAGTCGCTGCGCAACCCCGCGCTCGGCCAGGCGCTGCTCAGGCTCGGGCAGGAGGGCGCCAAGCCTTTCTACAACGGAGACATAGCCGACGCCGTATGCGCGTGGCTGGGCGAGCGCGGCGGCTCGCTCACAGCCAAGCAGCTCAGTTCCTACGAGGCGATTGAGCGGGAGCCGCTGCCGATGCGCTATCGCGATCGCGAGGTGCTGACCAATCCACCACCTTCGGCCGGCGGCACGCTGCTGGCATATTCGCTGGGCCTGCTCGACGCGCACCCATCGCCGCCCGCGCTCGAGGCTGTGATCGGCGCGATGGAAGCGGCCCAGGACGAGCGTACGGCCGAGTTCGTCCAGGGTCTTTCAGATGAGGATTTTGGGGCGTGCTTCCTCTCGTCACGACTCGGGTCCACGACCCATATCTCGGTGTTGGACTCGCGGGGGCGTGCCTGCTCGGTGACGTGCACCAATGGCGAGGGATCGGGCGTGGTGGTCCCGGGAACCGGCATCCACCTGAACAACGTGATGGGCGAGGAGGACCTGAGCCCGCTCGGCTTCCACAGCCATCCGCCGGGGCGACGCATGCCGAGCATGATGGCCCCGACGATCGTGATGCGCGACGGGGAGGTCGAGCTGGTGCTCGGCAGCGCCGGCTCCAACAGAATCCGCTCGGCGCTGCTGCAGACAATCGTGGGGGTTGTCGATCTGGGTCTGCGTGCACCTGAGGCGGTAAGCGCGCCGCGCGCGCACTTCGAGCAGGGGATCGTCTACCACGAGCCTGGGATCGAGCCCGATGCCGGCATCGGCACCGGGCCCGGGTTCGAGGCCGATGCCGGGCCGAGCGGTGCTGCCGCTCGGCAGCGAGAGGTTGTTCGCTTTCACGACCTCAATCTGTTCTTCGGTGGTGTCCAGGCTGTGCAGCGCCAAGGCTCGGAGCTGATCGGAGCAGGCGATCCGCGCCGGGGCGGCGTGGCGGTGGTGGCGTGATCTCCTCGAAAAGACGCTCCCCCTGCGCGCGCAGGGGGGCTTGGCTTTGGGCGTGGTCGGGTGCGCGCCGGTGGGCTGGGGGCTCTCCAGAGCGGCATGCCCCCCGCGCGCGCGGGGGGCATGCGCTTTTGGTGGGCCTGCTCCTGTCCGGCGCACTACTGGTCGGTGGCTGCGGCGGGGTGCTCTCGCCCGACCTGTTCATCGTGTACCGCAGCGGCAGCGTGCCCGGAGCCAAACTGACGATGCTCGTCAACGAAGAAGGTGTCGTGCACTGCAACAACGGGCCGGCACGTCATCTGAGCGACCCGCAGATAATCGAAGCGCGGACCATCCAAGAAGACCTCGAAGAACCTGCGGCCAAGCACGAGTCGCTGCCTGCCGAGCCCGGCTCGGTGCTGAGCTACTACTTGCGCGACGCCAACGGTACGGTGCGCTTCAGCGACAACTCGTCGCATCAACCGACGGCGATGCGCAAGCTTGCCGGCTTCGTGCTGACGGTCGCCCAGAGCGTTTGCGGACTGCCCCAACAGGGAGCTTGAGGCTGCTCAGCAGAAGTGCACCTTGCCGTTGGAGCGCGCGCGCAGCTGCGCACGCTCGACCAGCTCCATCTGCTTGATTGCGGCGCGAAACAGCAGCGTGAGCAGCCGCAGCCGCGCGTTCTCCGAGCGCAGCTCCAACAGCTCCTGCTTGGCGTCGGTGCCGAAGTCCACGGTGCCGGCCATCGCATAAGCGCTCATTGCCCGAAGCTCCTGCGGCTCGAGCACGCGGTCGGTCGCCTGCTCCACGAGTTCGCCATAGAGCTCATGGGCCTCGCGCGCAGCCTGCTCGTCGAGAGCCTCGTCGTGCTCGGCGACGAACTCGACCACCCCAGCCGGATAGGGAAGATCGTCCTGACGCTCGAGCAGGCGAAAGACGCGCGTGCCACGCACCAGGATCGTAAAGCGGCCGTCTTCCTCGCGATCGATCACGCTCTCGATCTCACAAGCGCAGCCGACTGGCTTCAGCTCGTCGTCTGAAAGCCACACGATCCCGAATTCGCTCTCGCTGTCCAGGCACTCCTCGATCATCGCGCGATAGCGATCCTCGAAGATGTGCAGCGGAACGCTCTCCGTCGGCAGTGCGACGATCCCAAGCGGGAACAGCGGAAAGTCTTGAACGGGGGCTTCTGGCACCTGTTCCAGTCTATGCAGGTGGAGACCGCTAGCCAGATCGTCCGGCAGGCGACTACACTTCCGCGGATGGAGAACGAGCTGATGAAGCGTGTGATGTGGTCCGGTCTGCTGACCGCTGTCGGTGCGCTGGCAAGCATCATCACCCAGCGGGCGGCCGCCCAGCTGTGGCGACGCGTGTTCGACGAGGAGCCCCCGGAGTGAGCGAGGCCCCCCACCCGCCCCCCGGCCAGGACGGGCGACAGCAGGGCATCGCCGCAGCGATAACCGAGGTAACCGAGCGCGCGAGCCTGCTGATCCGCGAGGAGATCGAGCTCGCAAAGACAGAGATCACAGAGAAGACGACGCGTCTTGCCAAGGGCGCGATCGTGGCAGTCGTCGCCGGCGTCTTCTTCTTCACCGCGCTCTTCTTCGTCCTGGTCGGGTGCGCATGGCTGCTCTACTACGAGCTGCCGATCGGCAACGCATTCACCTTCTTCTGGGGCTTCTTCGCGATGGCGCTGATCCTCGTGGTGCTGGGTGCGATCGCCGGTCTGCTGGCCTACAAGGCAGTCAAAGCGGGCGCGCCGCCGACGCCGGACATGGCGATCGAGGAGGCTCGCAAGATCCGCGAGACGGTCAGCGCCTCCTCTGGATCATCCACCCAGTCGACGCCGGCTTTTGCAGCGGCCGCTGCCGGGCCGGCGAGCCCGACGCCAGTTGCTGCGTCTGCGCCCACCGGGTCAGGATCGAGCGCGCCGGCAGGCTCCTCGGAGCAGAAATCTGACACGACGACCGACAGTGGGCTTGGAAGGGGGACAGTCGATGGCACAACGCTCGACAGCTGAGATCCGTAGTTCGATCGAGGCCAACCGCGCTGAGTTGGCTGTGTCGCTGAACAATCTGCACGGCGAAGTCGCGCGCATCACCGACTGGCGCGGGCAACTCGAGCGCCACCAGCGCGAGATCGCGATCGGCGCGGCGGTGTTTGGCGTGCTGCTGCTCGGGCGCCGTCGGCGCAAACGCCGCCGCGGCTAGTAAATAAATCATCTGAATAGCCGGCATGCTTCGGGCATCCAGTTGTAGCCGCTTGCGTCGCTGACGCACTCGTTTGCGCATCGGCTGATCCGTCGCACCGATCGCCGCGAATCGTTGGGGTAAGTCTCAGTCCCCCAACGAGGAGGCAAGCATGTCGCAAGACACGGAGAAGCAGGAGTCCGTCGTGCAACCGGCGGGAATAGTCGAGCGACTTGTACGCGACGACGTGGATCGCAAGCGATTCCTGAAGGCCGTCGGTGGGTTGGGCGCGGCGAGCTTCGGTACGTTCGTACTTGCCGCCTGTGGTAGCAGCAAAAGCTCGACCACGGCTTCGACGGCAGTCGTCGGGACCGGCACGCAGGGCACTGCCGGCTCGAGCACAACTGACATCGCGATTCTCAACTATGCGTTGACTCTCGAGTATTTGGAGAGCCAGTTCTACCAAAAGGTAATTGCCTCCAAACTATTCACTGGCAAGGTGGGAGCGCTCTTGACGAATTTCGGTGGTCAAGAGGACGAGCATGTCTTGGCGCTCCACGGCGCTGTCGCGAAAATGGGCGGAACTCCGGTAGCAAAGCCCGAAGCGAAGTTCCCGATCTCAAACGCAGAACAGGTGGCCCAACTCGCCTATAGCGTCGAGAACCTCGGAGCAGCTGCCTATCTGGGGCAGGCGGGGAACATTCAAAGTCCCGAAGTGCTGGCGACCGCCCTTTCCATCCACTCGGTGGAGGCGCGTCACGCCTCGACGCTGGGCACGCTGGTCAAGAAGCCGGTGACTCCAAACGGAGCATTTGCCATACCGGATGACATGTCCACCGTCCTGGCGGCTGTAAAGCCGTACATCGCCTAAAGCGCAAACGGAGAAAAGGAGCTTTGAGATCATGGTCGAGAACACACTCGCTCACCCGGAACTGGCTGCATTCGAGGTGCACGGCATGACTCGTGCGAGTTTCATGCTGCGCGGCGCGCTGGCTGCCGGTGCGGTCTACGGCACCACCGCGGTGGGCCCATTCGTTGCCCAGGCGCTTGCTCAAACCGGCGGCGGCGATGCGGAAATACTCAATTTCGCGCTCACCCTGGAGTACCTGGAGTCCGCCTTCTACACCATGAAGGGAAAAGAAGTGGGACTCAGCGGTCAGGCCAAGACCTATGCCAAGGAATTCGGCATGGAGGAGGAGCAACACGTTGCGGCGTTGACGGGCGCAATCAAGGAACTGGGTGCACAGCCGGTCAAGAAGCCCACGTTCGTTTTTCCTGGAACGAACGAAAAGAGCTTTCTTGCGCTGGCATCGGTTCTGGAGAACACGGGCGTCGGCGCCTACAACGGGGCCGCTCCGTCCTTGAAAAGCAAGCAGCTGCTCGGTGTCGCGGGAAGCATCGTGCAGGTGGAGGCTCGCCACGCGGCGGCGATCGACCTATTGGTAAACAGGAGTCCCACCCCCAACGGCGGATTTGACCTGCCTTTGACCAAGACGCAGGTGCTGGCCAAGGCCGGTCCGTTGATCAAGTCCTGAGCCCTGGGTCTGAGCCAGAGCTCAGGACAGCAGCGAGTTGGGCAGGGCGCCTACACCGAGCAGGCCCGGGCCGGTGTAGGTGCCGATCACCGGCCCAACCTCGGAGGTGAAGAGCGGCTCCGAGCCGAAGATCTCGCGGCAGCGGTCCATCAGCTGCTCTGCCTGCTCAGTGGCTTGGATGTGCTGTACCACCCAGCGGTCGGCGCCGTTGTCGTGCAGCTCTTGGGCGTACTGCACCATGCGCTCGAATGCGCGCTTTGCGGTGCGCACCCGCTCGACAGGCGTGATCTCGTAGTCAAGCGAGAGGATCGGCTTGATCTTGAGCGTGCTGCCGATCCACGCCTGGGCGTTGCCGATGCGCCCACCACGGCGCAGGTACTCGAGCGTGTCCACGCAGAACCAAATTTTCAGAGCTGCGCGAGCCTCACGCGCTCGCGCAGCGACGGCGTCCTTCTCGGCGCCTTTGTGAGCCGCCGCCGCGGCGGCCAGCAGCACCATGCCGAGGCCCCCACAGGCGGTTTCCCCGTCGATGACCTCGATGCGCTCGCCCAGGCCGCGCTCGATCAGCAGGCTCTGCGCTTGGCGCGCGGACTCGCAGGTGCCTGAGATGCCGCCCGCGAGATGGATCGAGACGATGTCCTGCCCGGCCTGGAGCAACGGCTCCCAGACGGCGAGAAAGTCGCCGATCGAGGGTTGCGAAGTGGTCGGTAGATCCGGGTCGGTGCGCAGCCGCTCGTAGAAGGCGTCAAAGCCGTCGAGCTCGATCTCGCGCCGCTGGTCGTCCTGCCAGCCGACGTACAGGCTGACTTGGTGGATGCCTTCTCTGTCCGCCAGCTCGCGCGGGAGGTAGTTGGTGGTGTCGGTGACGACAGTGACAGGACTCATCAGGCGCGGCGGACCTTACCGCACCACCGGCCGAACTCCGAGGCGCCTCTCAGGGCCTCGACCGAACTCAGCTATCCGAGCCGGTTCTCGATTTGCGTGAGGCCGGACGACTGCACCCCATTGGCAACAGGCTCCGCGGGGCCGCTCTCGCGCTCGTCCAGCCCGAGTGTCTCGGCAAGCTCGCCGGACTCGTACATCTCGGTGAGGATGTCGCAACCACCGACCAGCTCGCCGCCGACAAACAGTTGGGGAATGGTGGGCCAGCCGGAGATCGCCGAAAGCTCCTGGCGGATGCGCGGGTCGGGCAGGATGTCGACCGCGGCAAACGGCGCCTCCAGCGACTGCAGCATCGCGACGGTGCGTGCCGAGAAGCCGCATGCCGGCGCCTCGGGAGTGCCCTTCATGAAGAGGATCGTGTCGTGCTCGGCGATCGCCTCGGCGATTGCATCGCGGATGGGGTTTGACTCGGTGTCGGACATGGCTGACTCCTGGCTTGGTGGTCCTATGTGGCCGCCGCGGCGTGCTGCTCGCCGCCGGCGATGGCTTGTCCCTCGGCATGGGGGACGCCCGGCTCCTGCGGTGTTTGCGTCTTCAGCGAGAGAGCGTGGATCGCGCCGCCGATCTCATCGCCGAACACGCCATAGACAAGCTTGTGCTGCTCGATGCGGCTGCGCCCAGCAAATGCCGGCGAGAGGACTGTCGCGCGGAAGTGGTCGCCGCCGCCGGTGTAGTCCTCCACCTCGGCTTGGGCGCCAGGTATCGCGGCCTCGATGCGCTGCTTGATCTCCTCTGCGGTGGGCATCGCACCCAGCTTAGCCAAGAAAACGACGTCGCTATACTTTGGAAAGCGATGATCTCGATAACCGACAAGGGCGCAGAGAAGGTTCGCGAGTTTCTCGATGCCCAGCAAGCCGATGTGACGCTCGCGGGACTACGTGTCGGCGTGCGCGGCGGCGGTTGCTCGGGTTTCCAGTATCAGCTCGCTTTCGACGAGCAGCGCGAGAGCGACATCGTCTTCGAAGACCACGGCTTGAAGCTGCTCGTGGACAACGAGAGCCTGCAGTTCGTCAGCGGCTCGGTCATCGACTACCAGGAAAGTCTGCAAGGGGCAGGCTTCAAGGTCGAGAACCCCAACGTGGTCGCCGCGTGTGGTTGCGGCTCTTCGTTCCGTGTTGCTGAGGAAGAGCAGGTTTCTGCCGTCTGACGGCCGAGAGCGGGCGATGGTGTGCCCCTCTCATTTATTCCGTTGAGGACCTGACGCTTTTCTTGCCGGGGTGCCCTGTAGGACGGGCCACCGGTTCGTTGTTCAGGGAGCGCCACAGGTAGCGACATGCAAGTGTGCGGTTCGGCCGCCAGCGCTCGGCCAGACGTTCGATCGTCTCGCGATCGGGCTCTTCAAGCGAATAGGCACGTTCGATCGCACGGCGAATGCCAAGGTCTCCGGGGGCCATCACGTCGGGACGGTGCAGGTGGCTCATCAGGAACATGTGCGCCGTCCACTCGCCGATGCCCTTGACCGCCACCAGCTCTGCCATGACGTCCTCGTCAGACAGGGAGTCCAGCCGGTCGAGCTCAAGTTCTCCGGAGAGGATGTGCTCGGCCAAAGAGCGCATAAAGCCCACCTTCGAGCGCGACAGGCCCACGGCCAAACGCAGCTCTTCGGGATCGTCGGCCAACAGCTCCTCAGGCGTGGGGGTGTGGCCGCCGAAACGCTCGGTCAACCTGCCGTAGATCGCGGCCCCCGCCTTGACCGACAGTTGCTGGTTGACGACCGCGTGCAACAGGGCGCCGTAGTGCTCCTGCGGATCGGCTTTCTTGCGCGGAGGGCTCGAGATGACGCCGCACATATCGATCAGCCCGGCCATGACCGGGTCGGCTGCGCGCAGCTCCTCGACTACCGCCTTCTGCGAGCGTGCCATCGTCGCTCAGCTCGCGGGCGAAGCTGAGGTTTCCAGGGCGATCGGCTCGCCGTCGAGCGCAATCAACGCCCGCTCCAAAGAGCAGGCGATGCAAGTGAAGCTCGGTGTGTCGCGGACCGTGAAGCGCGAGGCCTCGGTCGTACGCAGACGCTGGACGAGGTCGAGGAAGGTGCCGACGTCGTCGGTATCGAAGGCCACCACGAACTCCTGGTCGTCAAGGCCGAAGGAGTAGGTCGTGTGATTGTCAACGCCCGGGTATTCCCGTCCCACGGTGATGTGCCCCTGCATTATCCGCCAGCGCTCCTCGGCGGGCAGCGCATACCACTCGCGCGACTTCACGAACGGATAGACGAACACGTACTTGCCCCTGAACCCGCGCGGGCGCACGCGTTCGTCATCGGAATATTCAGAGCTCTTGCGCATCCCCAGGAACGAGTAGGGCTGCTCGGCCCACTTCATCAGCCCGCTCTGGGCCAGCACCACGTGAAACTCGTGGATGCGGTCGAGGTTCTCGGCCTCTGAGATCAGCAGCAGCTCCGCGTCCCCGCGAGTGCCTACGAGCGAGAAGGACTGCAAGAGATGACCATCGGCGAAATCTTCACAGGCGGCCATGAACTCGCGCTTGTGCTCCGCGCGCGCATCGTCATCCAGGCGACGCCAAGCTGGGTCGAGCTTGAGGAAGGTGTACTTGACGAAGTGGCGCTCGGTCATGGGCGACGCTCATGATCGCAGACGTCCCTGGCCATGGGTCGCTTCTCGCCTCAGCAGCCGTGGGCAAGTGCGAGCGCACGGCAGACTTGGGCCATCTTTATTGGCCCAAGCCTTGTAATGCGTTTGGTAAAGAAAACTTTCTCGACTGTTTTGGTGTGATCTGCGTTCAGGACACAGTTGCGCGGCATCCCGTCTTCGGGTCCTAGCTCGACCTCGGTCGCGAGGTCGCGGATAGTCGTGGTGGCGGGCACTACGAAGACTTCGCTGAGATTTTCAATTGCCTTCTGGCGAGTGACGACAAGCGCGGGTCTGCGCTTGTTCTCGGGTGGCTCATACCACCAAACGTCGCCACGGTTCACCATGGCTTATGCCCAGCTTCCCGCTCCTGCTCGTCCAACCGTCGCACTGTCCTAGCCGTGGATGCTCGTGTCATAGCCGAGAGGTTGCCCCACTCGTCGACGATGTCTCCCGGCTTTTGCTGTGAAGCGAGGAACTCGACCACCGACTCTAGACGGGACTCGGGCAGTTCTTCGACAAGCTTCAGGGCCCTTTCACGCATCGTCATGTTTCGAATTCTAGTGGCCATGTTTCTCTATCCGACGAACTTATTGGGTCGGGACAACTGCTGTGCTGTCGGGCGGCCCGATACAGTGCACCTGTGCGGATTGCTCTGGTTTCGCCGTACTCTTGGACCTACCCGGGCGGCGTCACGCGCCACATCGAGGCGCTCTCGGCTGAGCTCGAGGCACAAGGGCACGTGCCCGACATTCTCGCGCCGTTCGATCCCGACGACGCGCTCTCGCGGCGCCTGCACCGGGGGGCGCGCCCCCAGCGGCGTGAGCCGCCCGAGAACTTCGTGCCGTTGGGCCGCACGATCGGGATCCCCGCCAACGGCGCGGTCTCCAACCTGACGGGCACACCCCACTCGGTCTTCGCTATTCGCAACGCATTGCGCAATGGCGGCTATGACGTCGCGCACATCCACGAGCCGATCGTGCCACTGATCGGCTTCGACGCGCTCATGTCCTCCGGGGAGCTGCCGCTTGTCGGCACGTTCCACACGTACTCCACCGATCCCATCTCCAACGGGATCGGTGCTGTCTTGATGGGGGGCAGACGGCGCATGAATCGCTTGCACGCCCGCATCGCCGTCTCCGAGGCTGCGGCCTGGACGGCCAGGCGCTTCTATGGCGGGCGCTACCGGATCGTGCCGAACGGCGTGCTCCTGCCAACCGTCGCGGACGGGAGTCTCGTAGAGCGGGCGAGCGACGAGCCCCTACGCATCCTGTTCATCGGCCAAGCCGTAGAGCGCAAGGGGCTACCCGTGTTGCTGCGCGCGTTCGAGGCCTTGCGCGAGCAGATTCCCGCGACGCTCACGCTCGTCGGGGCGAGCGCCGCCGAGATCGCGCCGATGCTGCTCGACGACCACGGCGTGCGCGCGCTCGGGAAGATTTCAGAGGAGCAAAAGAACGAAGAGTTGCGTCGTGCTCAGGTGTTGTGTGCGCCTTCGTTGCGCGGGGAGAGCTTCGGCATGGTGCTCACCGAGGCGTTTGCCGCAAGCACTCCGGTCGTGGCATCGGATATACCCGGCTACCGGGATGTCGCGCGTGACGGCCGCGACAGCCTGCTCGTCCCAGCAGGCGACGCACTGGCACTCGCCGAGGCATTGCGCGCACTCGCGCTCGACCCAGGCCGTCGGGCCAGCATGGCCGTGGCTGCGCGCGAGCATGCCGAGCGCTTTTCCTGGGCGCACGTCGCCGAGGAGATTGTCGACGTCTACGAGCAGGCGATCGCCGTGGGACAACCGACGACGCGCTCCTCGCGCATCGCCGTGCGCCACGGCCTCGCACCCGCTGACCTGCGCCCGCCTGTGCGTGCGTACCGCTTGCCGAGCCTCGAGCCGGCTGCACCGGTCAGGCATCGCGCGTTGCGCGTGCTCTCGCGTGGCGCGTTGCTTGCCACCTCGCTTGCCGGTGTGGCGCTTGCCTACCTTGCCCTGCAGAAGATCGGTATCACGAATGTTGCCGCGAGCCTTGTCGCCTCCAGTCCCGGACTGGTCGCCGCCGGCATGGCCGTGATGTGCGCCTCGATGGTCGTGCGCGGCATCGCCTGGCACGCGATCCTCAAGGCGGCGCCCACTTGGCGCGTGGCGCGCCGGCGCGACGCGCTGCAGGGGACGTTCATCGGCGTGCTGATGTCCGCCACGCTGCCTGCCCGTCTCGGCGAGCCCTCGCGTGCGCTGATCGTTGCGCGTCGCATCGGGCGTGCGCGCGAGACGTTGCCCGTCGTGCTGGGCACGATGGTCTCCCAGACATTGCTCAACCTGCTCGCGCTGGTGATCCTTGGCGGAGTGATGTTCTCGAGCGTCAGCTTTGCCGGCAAACACACAAATGCGCTGCTTGCCGTAGGGCTGGCCCCGCTTGCTGCGCTGATCGCGCTGTTGCTGGCGCCCGTGCTGGTTCCCAGTGCCGCAGTCTCGCGCTCGCAGCGGCTTGGACGTGTGCTTGCAAGCATGCGGGCCTCACTGTTGCGCGTGCGCGCCGGTCTGAGCGTTTTTCGCAAGCCACGCCAAGCTGCCGCGGCGACTGCGCTGCAGCTTTCGGCGTGGGGGCTTCAGTGGCTGTCCTGCTGGCTGCTGTTGATGGCGTTGGGTCTCGACGAGAAGGTCGGCTTCGGCGCGGCCGCGGCCGTGCTCTTTGCCGTCAACGTCACTGCGGTCATCCCCGCCACACCAGCAAACGTCGGCGTGTTCCAGGCCGCATGCGTTGCGGTGCTTGCCGGTGCCTACCACGTGGGTACTGCCGATGCGCTTGCCTATGGGATCGTGTTGCAGGCTGTCGAGGTCGCTACCGCCGTCATCATGGGCACGCCGGCGCTGGTCAACGAGGGGCTCTCCTGGAAGGACGTGCGCCTACGCACGATGCACGCCTCGCCGGTCAAGCTGCCGCCACTACCCGGAGCCGCGCGACGCGCGCCTTCCCGGGCGCAGTCATAGGCGATAGCGGCCAACGTCGTTGTGGGGGCGCAGTTCTAGGAGGACGCGCAGGAGGCAGGCGTCCTGCGCAGAATCGAGATCGATGAGCGACGCCTGGGTTTATATGTTGCGCTGTCACGATGGGTCCCTCTACACGGGCTGGACCAATGACTTGACGAAGCGCCTCGCCACGCATGCGGCGGGCAAGGCGAGCCGCTACACGGCAAGCAGGCTGCCGGTGGAGCTGGCTCTGGCGCTACCGATGCAGGACCGCGGATCGGCGATGCGCGAGGAGGCCCGCATCAAGCGGCTGGCACGCACACAGAAGCTGGAGCTGGTCGAGCGCCACGCCGCGCGAGCGCTCTGAGCGCAGACGGCAGGGGTTCTCAGCTGCTCTCGCCTGCCATAGCTGGCTCGTCCTCTTGTTCGACCGCGCCCTCTGGAGGATCCCTTTCCTCGAGTGTCGCCGAGCCGGTGAAGGTCGGCAGCGACGGGTCGCGGTAGGAGCTCTTGATCACGTCGTCGGGCGAGCCGTCTCCCAGCAGCCGTCCTTGGCGCGTGCCGAAGTAGATCGCCTGCGGGTGATGGGCGACGAGCGCAAGCGTGGACTGCTCGGGTATCGGGGCGTAGCCGTCTGAGATCGTCATGCCGATCTGCTCCAGGCCGAGCAGCTTCTCGACCTTCAGGTGCTCTGACTGCTCCGGTACGGCCGGGTAGCCCCACGAGTAGCGCCGTCCCTGCGTCGAGGGGATCGACAGCATCTCGCGCACCTTCCAGTGCAGCCACTCGGCAAGGCCCTCGGCGGTCTGCACGCCGAGGCCGTGCACGAACAGCTGCTCGGCGAACTCGCCGTCGGCCTCGAGCTTGGCCATCAGCTCGGTGACCTCAGAGCCGACCGTCACGGCCTGCACGGCGATCACGTCCAGCTCCTCGGGCGGCTTTCCGTCGACGGCGGGTCGGAAGAAGTCGGCCAGGCAGATGCGATCGCCCTTGGGCTGGCGCGGGCAGACGAAGCGGGTCAGCTCGCTGGCCGGGTCGGCCGGGTCGAGCGTCGCATCTGGGCCGGCCACGCGCGGGTCGAGCACGACGATGTCGTTGCCCTGCGCGTAGCACGGGAAGAAGCCGAGCAGCGCGCGCGGGTGCAGATAGTCCTGCTCGCTCCACATGCGCTCCAGCCGCGGGCGGAAGTTCTCCTCGACAAGCTCGCGCCACGCCTCGCCCTTGACCCCCTTGCCTCCCCAGTGCAGCTTGAACAGCACATGCGTGTCGAGGTGCGAATACACCTCGTCCATATCGACCGGCACCTCTTTGACACCCCACCATGGAGGAGTGGGGATTGGGTCGTGCGTACTGACGTTCGAGCGCACGCTGTCGTCAGCGAAGTTGAGCTCCTCGACGGGCGCCTCGCCCTTCGCGCGAAACTCGGTGGCGCCTGTCCTCAGCTTCTCGAGCAGTGCTTCGTGGGCGCCATCGTCGATCAGCTGGTCCATCACCGATAGACCCTCGAACGCGTCCTTGCAGTAGAAAACGCCAGGCGCATACTGATCGTCGGATTCCTTGCCACCGGGATACAGCGCGCGGTAGCTGAAGGCGCGGTTGATCGCGGCGCCGCCGATCAGCACCGGGTACTTCAGTCTCTTGGCGTGCAGCTCCTGAATGCAGGCGGGCATCTGCTTGGAGGTGGACACGAGTAGCGCAGAGAGGCCGATCGCGGTTGCTTCGTGTTCCTGGGCGGCGTCGAGGATCGTCTGGATCGGCACCTGCTTGCCGAGGTCGATCACGGTGTAGCCGTTGTTGGTGAGGATCGTGTTGACCAGTGACTTGCCGATGTCGTGCACGTCACCGAAGACGGTTGCCAAGACGACGGTGCCCTTCGTATAGCCCTCGATCTTGTCCAGATACAGCTCCAGGCGTGCCACCGCCTTCTTCATCACCTCGGCGGACTGCAACACGAAGGGCAAGATCAGTTCGCCCGCACCGAACTTGTCGCCGACCTCCTTCATCGCCGGCAGCAACACCGTGTTGAGCGTAGGAACCGCGCCGATCTTCTCGACTGAGGCGTCGATCCAATCCTCCACGCCATCCTTGCGTCTGCGCAGGATGTGGAAGTGAAGCGCCTCCTCCGGCTCCATCCCTTCGGTCGGGTTGGCGGTAGTCTGCGCCTCCTCCTCGCCCTTGGACTCGAAATGCGCGATGAACTGCTCGAGCGCGTCCTCGCGGCGGTTGAACACTAGATCGTCCGCGAGCCCTCGCTCCTCGTCGGAGATCTCGGAGTACGGGGTGATGTGGTTGGGGTTGACCATTGCGAGGTCGAGCCCAGCCTCGACGCAATGGTGCAGGAAGACCGAATTGAGCACCGCGCGCGCCCCTGGCGAGACACCGAAGGACACATTGGATACGCCAAGCGAGGTCTTCACATCGGGGATCTCGGCCTTGATGCGTCTGATGCCCTCAATCGTCTCCACGGCCGAGGGCCGCCACTCCTCGTCGCCTGTCGTCAGCGTGAAGGTCAGGCAGTCGAAGATCAGCAGTTGCGGATCGAGCCCGTGCTCATCGCAGCACAGCCCCTTTATCCGTTCTGCGATCTCGACCTTGCGTTGAGCGGTCTTGGCCATCCCGACCTCGTCGATCGTGAGCGCGATCAGAGCTGCTCCGTGCGCGAGCGCCATCGGCACCACGCGGTCGAGCTTGTCCCTGCCTGCCTCGAGGTTGACCGAGTTGACGACCGCCCTACCCGGAATCTGCTCCAGCGCCCGTTCGATCACCTCCGGCTCGGTCGAGTCGATCTGGATCGGCGGCTCTTGCGTCAACGAGATGCGCTTGGCCAGCAGTCGCATCTGCTCGTCCTCGTCGCTGCGCTCGGTCAAGGCCACGCACAGGTCGAGTACATGCGCGCCCCCGGCGACCTGATCCTCGGCGATCTGCACGAGCCCGTCGTAGTCGTCGGCCAGCAACATCTCCTTGGCCTTGCGCGAGCCTTGCGAGTTGACGCGCTCGCCGACCATCGTCGGTCGTGGCTCCTGCACGAGCGCGGTGGCCGCGATCATCGAGGACAAATGAGGAGCTCGCCCACCCGGACGCGGCGCCGGACGCGGCTGGGCTGCTGCTCTGTTGCCGACGCGTTCTGCGATCGCGAGGATGTGCTCAGGGGTGGTGCCGCAACAGCCGCCTACGACGCCGACGCCGTAACGCTCCACAAACTCTCCGAGCGCCTCCGCCAGCGGCTCGGGCTTCTCTGGGAAGATCGTCTCGCCGTCGGGGCCTTGTAGCGGTAGGCCCGCGTTTGGGATGCACGCCACCGGGACCGGGCAGAACTCGCCGAGGAAGCGGATCGCGTCGCGCATGTCCTGGGGACCGGTGGAGCAGTTGAGCCCGATCACATCCACTTTCAGTGCCTCCAGCGTGCACAAGACCGCCGAGATGTCGGTGCCGAGCAGCATCTTGCCGCCGTTCGGAAGCAGCGAGACCGAAGTGTGGATCGGCAGGTTCTTGCCGGTGCTCTTGAACGCCTCGCGTGCCCCGAAAATGGCTGCCTTTACCTCGAGTATGTCCTGGGCGGTCTCGATGATGATCAGGTCGGCCCCTCCGTCGATCAGGCCCGCGGCCTGCTCTGCGAACACCTCCACCAGCTCCCTGAAGGAGATCCGCCCGAGCGTGGGATCGTCAGAGGCGGGGAGGAAGCCAGTCGGTCCGATCGAGCCGGCAACGAAGCGCCGCTCGCCGGCGGCCTTGCGCGCGAGTTCGGCCGCCTTGGTGTTGACCTCGACCGTGTAATCGGCCAGGCCCCACTCGTCCAGCTTCAGGCGGGAGGCCTGGAATGTGTCGGTCTCAACGACTTCGGCGCCGGCCTCGAGCATCGAGGCGTGTACGCCTTCGATCACGTCGGGACGGTTGAGCACGAGCGCCTCGTGGCACTTGCCCTGCAAGCCACCGTAGTCCTCGGCGCTCAGATCGAACTGCTCCAATGTCGCGCCCATGCCGCCGTCGTAGACGACGACTTTCTCGCGCAGCGCTTGCAGGTAGTGGCGTGCCATCGGCACGGATGCTAGCAGCGCTCCGGCAACCTTGACACGCTTGTGTCAGGGCTGCCGGAGCATCGCTGTCGCTACTTGATGAAAAGCATCTCCGAGTACTTGGGGAGAGGCCAAAGATCGTCGGCCACCAGCTTCTCCAACCGGTCTGCGACATCGCGCACGTCGTCCATCGCAGGGATCACCGTGTCGCGCATGTAGGTCGCCCACTTCATCGCCCCGTCCGGCTGGTTATCGCTCAGGTTGGCGTCCTCGAGCTTGACGATCGCGAACTGGAACTCCTTGACGAGCGGCTCGACCTCCTCGACCAGCTCGTCAAGCCCGGTGGCTTTGAGCTCGTTCAGGTAGCGCACTGCCGCCGGCAGCAGCATCGTGCGCGCGATCTGAGCGGCGGTCTCGGACTCGATGTTGATCTTGACCGCGTACTGCTCGGTGAATACCTCCAAGCGCGACTCCAGCTCGCGCTTGGAGAGCACCTTGTACTTCTTGAAGGCCGCCACCGTCTGTTTGTCCATGAGCCATGGCAGCGCGTCTGGGGTCGTGCGCAGATTCGCGAGGCCCCGCTTCTCGGCCTCTTTGTGCCACTCCTCGGAGTACCCATCGCCGTCGAACACAACCTGCTTATTTGCCGACCACACGTCCTTGACGACCTTCGTAACGGCCTTCTCGAGTGTGGCCCCCGACGCTTTGAGCGCCGTCTTGAGCTTGTCTGTCAGCTCGTCGATCGACTCCGCCACGATCGTGTTCAGCACCGTGTTTGGCAGCGCCGGCGACTGGCTCGACCCGAGCGCCCTGAACTCGAACTTGTTGCCTGTAAAAGCAAACGGGCTGGTGCGGTTGCGATCTCCGCCGTGCAGCGGCAGCGGCGGCAGTACCGGCGTTCCGAGACCCAAGAACGAGCCCGGCTTGGACGGCTGCACTTTGCCCGCCTCGATCGCTGTGAACACCTTCTCGAGATCGGCGCCCAGGAAGATCGAGATGATCGCGGGCGGGGCCTCGTTCGCGCCGAGCCTGTGATCCTGCCCAGCGTTGGCGATCGACGCGCGCAACAGCGCCTGATGCTTGTTCACCGCCTGGATGACGGCCGCGCAGAAGAACAGGAACTTGAGATTCGCCTCGGGTGTATCGCCTGGATCGAGCAGGTTCAGCCCGGTGTCGGTGCCCATCGACCAGTTGTTGTGCTTGCCCGACCCGTTCACGCCCGCGAACGGCTTCTCGTGCAAGAGACACACGAGCCCATAGCGGCGCGCCGTGTTCTGCAGGATCTGCATCGTCAGCATCTGGTGGTCTGCGCCGACGTTTGAGTTCTCGAAGATCGGCGCCACCTCGAACTGGTTCGGCGCGACCTCGTTGTGGCGCGTCTTGATCGGCACGCCGAGCTTCGCCAGCTCAACCTCGCACTCGAGCATGTACGCGAGGATACGCTCGGGGATCGAGCCGAAGTAGTGGTCGTCGAGCTCGTGCCCCTTGGGCGGCTTGGCGCCGAACAGCGTACGTCCCGTCGTCAGCAGGTCTGGGCGCTCGAAGTAGTACTGCTCGTCGATCAGGAAGTACTCCTGCTCGCAGCCGATCGTGGTGAACACGCGAGTGGCGCCGTCGGCGCCGAGCAGATCCAGCGCCCCTACCGCCGCTCCCGAGAGCGCGTCCATCGAGCGCAGCAGCGGGATCTTGTTGTCCAGCGCCTCGCCTGTCCACGATGTGAACGCGGTTGGGATGCACAACAGCGCGCCGTTGGGGTTTTCCAGGATGAACGCGGGGGAGGTGGGGTCCCACGCGGTGTAGCCACGCGCCTCGAACGTCGCGCGGATGCCGCCCGTGGGGAAGCTCGATGCGTCTGGCTCGCCCTGGATCAACTCCTTGCCGGAGAACTCCGCGATCGCCGTACCGTCGCCGGCGGGGCCGTAGAAGGAGTCGTGCTTCTCGGCGGTCGAGCCGGTCAACGGCTGGAACCAGTGGGTGTAGTGGGTGGCGCCCTTCTCCATCGCCCATTCCTTCATGGCCTGGGCGACGGCGTCGGCGAGCGTCGTGTCGAGCGCCTCGCCGCGCTCGAGTGTGCGCTGCAGCGCCTTGAACACATGCTTGGGCAGGCGGCGGCGCTGGACCGCAACGCTGAACACGTTCGAAGCGAAGATCTGGTTTCCGGGAAGCGTCAGGTCGAGCGAGCCGAGCGCGCTCCCGTTGGCGCTCCACTGCGCGGCTGTCACGTTCTGCTGGCGGCTCTTTGGCATGGGCTGACTCGATTCCTCCTGGTCAAGTTCTTTGTGGTCCCCGGCGTTGGCACGTTGGACCCTCGATTCCTGGGCATGGGGCCGAATCGCATCGTAGCCCCCAGCGCAGGCCCGAGTATCGCTCAACTGGCGAAAGCTGGCTCGCGATCTTTCGACACGCGGCCAAACGACTATTCAGAAGCGGGCTGTTCCTTCACGAAGGCCGGGTGTGGTCCCGGTTCGATCCCGCCCGTTTCCGGGTTGACGTGCGTGCGCGGGGGAGCGGGGGCGATCGATGCGGTCAAGCTGCCCGTGGCCAGCCCGCCGCCGACCAGGCGCGCCAGCGCCTTGCCGTCGAGGCCCGCCGCCACCGTGTAGTGCACCGTGTGCACCCCCGCCTTGACCGGCGTCACATGCCATATGAAGAAGCGGCTGGCGTGCGGGGCAAGCGCTCCGAGGGCCCAGGTGTTGACGAAGGCCGTTTCGCCGCCGCCGGGTGGGTTGACTTCCTCTGTTTGTACCGGTGGGCTGGTGGCGACCCTTCCTGGGCCTGTGTTCACGACCCAAACAGGCCGCTTGCGCACGGACAGTTTTGGATAGGTGCTCGTGTAGTAGAACGAGTCGAGCGTCACCGCGATATTGGGGATCGTGCGCGCGCCGGCGTTGCGCACGACCAGCGTGAAGCGCTCGTCGCGCGCGATCGCCTGCCTGGCAGGGAAACGTGCCCTGAGGATTTCCACTGGGTAGGTGCCTGCCACTTCGCGTGCGTTGCGTTGAGCGCTGCCGCAACCACTCGTGAAAGCAGCAAGCAGCGCGCCGCACACGACGAGCGATATCCCACTAAGCAGCTTTCCCACCCTCACAGCGAGCGCCACGATATCAGTGCCGGTGGCGCTCGCGCAGAGCGGTTGGTTGCATTCTCCCGCGCTGCCGGTGGCGTTCGGCCTGCCGATCGCGTAGAGTTGGAGACGCGGGTCGGTACAGTTGGGGGCGCGGATATCGGCGTCCCCCGAGGAGGGGTTGAGATGGTGCGCAGTGCAGCCGAGCGGGCTTTCCTACCTACTAGGAGTCTGCTCGAGGAAATCGGGGACATGATGATCCTGACCGGCAGGACGATTGCCTCTGCCCTGCGCCCGCCTTATCCCTACGGCGGCGAGTTCGTCTCGCAGTTCCTGTTCGCGCTGCGCCTGTGCTGGTTTCCGCTGCTGATCTCCACGGTTGCGATCTGCTACGCCGCGCCGGGCCTGCAGGCTGCCAACTTCCTCACGATCTTCGGTGCTCTGGACCGCTTGGGCGGCATCTTCGTGCTTGCCGCGATCCGCGAGATCGGCCCCAACGTGACCGCGATCGTGCTCGCCGGAGTGGCCGGCACGGCGATCACAGCTGACCTGGGCGCCCGTAAGATCCGCGAGGAGCTGGACGCGCTGCAGGTACTTGGCGTCGACCCGGTCAAGAACCTGGTGGTCCCGCGCTTCCTGGCGCTGATGCTCGTGACTGGCTTGTTCAACGTCTATGCGATCCTCTTCGGTCTGTTCGGCGGCATCCTTGCCGAGCTCGTAAACGGCCAGCCGCTCGGCCCCTTCTGGGACACACTGTTCGCCAATGCCTCGACGACCGACCTGTGGGGATCGGCGCTGAAGACCACGATCTTCGGAGCCATCATCGCGATCGTCTGTTGTTACAAGGGCATGACCGCCTCCGGCGGCGCCGAGGGCGTCGGTCGCGCCGTCAACCAGGCTGTTGTCGTCACGTTCCTGGCGATCTTCGCGTTCGACTACGCCTATACGCAGCTACTGCTGGCGACGCACCCGAACATCCTCGTCATCAAGTAATGAACGAACTTCTTGTAACACCGCGCGAATGGCTCGCTGCGACCGGGGAGATCGGCCGCTTCGGCGCCAACATCGTGCGCGACGTCTGGGGTCTGCGCGTCTTTCACTTCTTCGGCGAGGCCCTGCGCCAGTCGGGCATCCTGATCGTCTCCTCGACGCTGATCATCTGGGCGCTGATGTTCGTGCTCGGCTTGGAGTGCGGGATCGAGGGCGCCTACTTCCTCGAGGCCCAGGGTGCGCCTGCCTACGCCGGCGTGTTCACGGCTTGGTGCGATCTACGCGAGATCATTCCCTACGCATTCGGCTACATGATGGCCGCGAAGGTCGGCACCGGAATCGTCGCCGAGCTTGGAGCAATGCGCATCTCCGATGAGATCGATGCGCTCGAGGTGATGGGTATCGATTCGCTCACCTTCTTGTGCGCTACACGCCTGCTGGCAGCTTGGGTCGTGCTCCCCTTCATGTACCTCGCCGGTGTTGGCGCGGCGTTCCTTGCCTCCTACATCGCCGTCGTGGAGCAGGTCGCGACCGTCTCGGCCGGCGGCTACCTGCTGATCTTCTGGCAGTTCCAGAACCCTCCGGACTTCCTTTACAGTCTGATCAAGGCGATGTTCATGGCCACCGCGATCGTGCTCGTGGGCTGTTACTACGGCTACAACGCCAGTGGTGGGCCCGTAGGCGTGGGCACCGCCACGGCCAAGTCCATGGTGTTGAACATAATCTTGGTGCACTTGATCGGAATGGTTGGCACCCAGGTCTTCTGGGGCGCCAACCCGAAAGCCCCGATCGGAGGTTGAGATGGCCGCGCCCGAGGAGGGGACACCCACAGGCGAGATAGATCCCCTGGCGCAGGGAGCCGGAGAGCCACCCCTCGCTGAGGAGCCCTCGATCGTGCAGGAGCACCCTTCGGCGCAGGGGACCGCCCATCGCGGGGGGCAGGCAGGCGGAGCCGAGGAGTCCGAGTTTCACATGGGGATCAATCGCCCTACGGGCGTGCCCGACGCGATCGAGTTCATCGGAGTCCACAAGTCCTTCGGCTCGAATCATGTGCTGCGTGGTTTGAACATGGGTTTGCCCGAGGGCAAGATCTCGATGATCCTCGGTCCCTCGGGAACCGGCAAGTCGGTCTGCATCAAGCACATAGTCGGACTGCTCTATCCCGACGAGGGCGACGTGATCGTTCAAGGCCGATCGATCCCGAGCCTGCCCGACGCCGAGTTGTTCGAGATTCGCAAGAAGTTTGGCGTGCTCTTCCAGGACGGCGCCCTGTTCGGTTCGATGAACCTCTACGACAACATCGCCTTTCCGTTGCGTCAACACACCGAGAAGAGCGAAGAGGAGATCGCCGAGATCGTGCATCGACGCATGCGTGAGGTGGGCCTCGGCAATGCCGGGGAGAAGATGCCCAATGAGCTCTCCGGCGGGATGCGCAAGCGCGCCGGCTTCGCTCGCTCGCTCGTGCTCGACCCTGAGATCGTGCTGTTCGACGAGCCCGACTCGGGACTTGACCCGGTGCGCACCGCGCTTCTTTGCGAACTGATCAAAGAGGTCCACGAGGAGAACGGCGGCACCTACGTCGTCATAACCCACGACATCATGTCCGCCCGGAGAGTGGCCGAGCACATCTCCGTGCTGTGGCACGGACAGATCGTCGAGTCCGGTCCCGCCGCAGAGCTGTTCGACTCCGAAAACGCCTTCGTCCGTCAGTTCCTCTCGGGCGAATCTCAGGGTCCGCTGGGCATGGAGTAGCCCAGGTGGACGCCTCGTCGTCCCTGGCTGCGTCCTCCCTCCCTTATGTACCGAAGCCGGGAGACACTCGCTTCGCTCGCATCCCCGTTTCGGCCAGCACACCGCGGTCGGTGCGTCCCTGCCAGGACCGACGATCCGTCCACCTGGTGGCTTGTTGATGCTCCGCGATTGACTAGCCTTCTAACGTGACTATGGGGAGGCTGTTCTCGGGATTGGCGCTGCGCGCGGCGCGGCGCCCGTTGCTGACGTTGGGGTTGTTCACCGCGATCGGCATCGCCTGTGCAATCGTTGCGCTGAGCCTGCGCCCGACGGCCGCCACAGACACGCTCGTAGGCAGTTCCAGCTCCGCTTACAAGAACACACAGAGCTTTTACAAGCACTTCGGCGAAGAGCCGGTCGAGGTGCTCGTCAAGGGAGACCTGCGAAAGCTCGTGCTCAGCTCCGACATCGACAGGCTCGTCGGGTTGGAGGGCTGTATGTCGCCGAGCCTGCCGGTTGCCGCTCTCTCCCAGGAGGGTGGTGTGAACGGCCCGTGCGGGCAACTGATGCGCAGCAAAGCGGTCAAGGTGGTGTTCGGCCCCGGTACGTTCCTCAACGAGGCGGCGGTGTGGGTGGACGAAGCGCTCGTCTCGCGCAGCGCTCAGGCCGAAGCACAGGCCAAGCAGGCACAGAGCGCCGTCTATCGCAAAGCGCTTGCAAGCGGGCTGGGTGTGCAGGAGGCGAGGACGCTTGGCCTCGAAGCACGCAAGGCGACGATGGCGGGCTTTGCCGCCGAAGTCAGCGCGCTTTCGATCCGTTATGGCCTGAGCAGCGCTCCCACTCTCGACGACCACGAATTCGTCTCGAAGGTGGTGTTCGATCCGACCAAGCCATCGGGTACTCCCAACCAACGCTTTGCCTACCTCTTCCCCAGCCGTGAAGCGGCGCTTGTCTCGATCCGCCTGAAGGCTGGTCTCTCCGAAGCGCAGCGCTCGCATGCGATCGGCCTGATTCGTCGGGCCGTGGCGATGAGCCAATGGCACCTGCAAAATGGCGAGACCTACCTGGTCACAGGCGAGCCCGTGATCGTCAGCGACGTCACGAGTTCGATCTCGCATTCGATCGAGTTGCTGTTGATCGCGGTGCTGCTCGTGATGGGGCTTGTGCTCAGTCTGATCTTCAAGGGACGCCCGCGCTTGTTGCCGCTCGCGATTGCGCTGCTTGCCACGGCGCTGACGTTCGGCGCGCTCGCGCTCTCGGGTGCTTCGTTGACGATGGCCTCGGTTGCTGTACTCCCGGTGCTGGTGGGTCTGTCCGTCGACTACGCGATCCAGTTCCAGTCGCGCGTCGAGGAGGCCCGTGCCGACGGCGCGGGCGACACGCTCGAGGCGATTCGCCGAGCCGCACTTCACGGTGTGCCCACGATCGCCACGGCCGTGCTTGCGAGCATCGGCGGGCTGCTTGTGCTGATGCTCTCGCCGGTTCCGATGGTGCGTGGCTTCGGCCTGCTGCTCGTGCTCGGTGTCGCGATCGCGTTTTTCTGTGCTTTGACGGCCGGATCGGCCGCTCTGATGCTTGTCGGCCGTAGAGACCAGCGTGTTTCGGGAAGAGGCTTTGCCGACGCGGACGAGGGGATGGGAGAGTCGAAAAGTCGGCTTTCCGCTCGCGCGCGGGCGCGAATCCTTGTTGGAATGGCCCCGGCTTGGCAGGGCGCGCGCGAGATCCTCACCGAAAACGCTGCCAGTCGCTTCATCTCGAACCTGGCGCTCGACCGTGCCGTGCGCCACCCGGGTCGCGTGCTCGGGATCGGTCTCGCGCTGGCCGCGCTTGGCTGGGGTCTGGACACCCAGACCCAAGTACAAACCGACATCTCCAAGCTCGCCCCGCAGAATCTCTCCTCGCTTCACAACCTGAACGAACTCGAGCGTGTGACGGGGGTCGGTGGCGAGATCGACCTGATGGTCAGCTCCAGTTCGCTGACCAAGGTCGCGACGATCGAATGGATGAGCGCGTACGAGGGCACGATCCTCGAGCGCTTTGGCTATAGCTCGGCCAAGGGCTGTGGACATGCTCAGCTGTGCCCAGCCTTTTCGTTGCCCGATCTCTTCCACGAAGGGGAAGGCTCTACAGCAAAACTGACCCAGAAGCGAGTCAACGCACTGCTCGCCGCGCTGCCGCCCTATTTCTCTGAAGACGTCATCACGCCCGACCGTCATGTGGCGACGCTCGCGTTCGGCATTCGCTTGATGTCGCTCCAGCAGCAACAACATGTGATCGAACAGATGCAGTCAAGCCTGCGCCCGCCCGCGGGGGTGAGCGCGCGGCTTGTCGGCCTATCGGTGCTGGCCGCCCAGGCAGGGGCACAAATCGCCTCGCCCTGGCGGCGCGTGGTCACGTTGCTCGTAGCGCTCGCCGCGGTTGCGTTGATTCTGCTCGTCGCCTTCAGGGGAGACCGTCGGCGCGCGCTGGTGCCGCTCGTTCCGATCGTGCTCGCCACCGGCTGGTCGGCGCTTGTCGTGTTCGCGCTGCGTATCCCGCTCAACCCGATGTCGGTTACGCTCGGCGCGCTCGTGATCGCGATCTCCACCGAGTTCAGCGTGCTGCTCTCAGAGCGCCATCGCCAAGAGCGCTTGGCTGGACATTCCACGGTGCAGGCGCTGCGTCGGGCTTACCGCTACACGGGCGCTGCCGTCGCCGCCTCGGGTGTCACCGCGATCGCGGGATTTGGTGTGCTGGTCTGCTCTGACATCGCGATGCTGCGCGACTTCGGACTCGTCACGCTCGTCGACCTCTCGGTTTCGCTACTCGGTGTGCTGATAGCCCTGCCTGCCGCAGTGGTGCTCGCCGAAAGCGGGCAGCCATTGAGCGAGCGGATCAGGGACGGCCTGGGTACCCTCAGGGGGGTCGCTCCCCGCCGGCGCGCGAGGCGGCGCGGGCTCACCGCGCCATGAGCCGGACCGGCTCGCCGGAACCTCCGACGGATGACGAGCCGCCGAGGACGACAACGGCTGGCAGCGGCTCGCCGGGAGGGATCGCCGGCACGCGCTACGGCCTCTTTGTGGTGATTCTCGCTGCAATCCTGTTGATCGCTTTCACGATCCACGTCGCGCTCAGCTCCCACAAAGGCGTCACAAGCATTCATACGGGTGCCCGCATCCCGCCGTTTGCGGCTCCCTACGCGGTCGGTGGGCCTGCCGGCGAAGTGGACGTCGCAACGCACGCCAACGATGGGTCGGCCGGCAAAGTACCGGCGTGCTCGGAGCGCGGGCGGGGGATCCTCAACATCTGTGAGCTCTACGAACGGGGACCGGTGGTTCTCGCGCTGTTCTTCCAGGCCGGCTCCTGCCCCGGAGTCCTTGACGATCTGCAGCGGCTTGCACCCGCCTTTCCGCAGGTCAGCTTTGCCGCCGTCGCCGTCAAAGAAGGAGCCTCTTCAGTCGCGCATCTGGTGCGCGTCAAGCACTTGACGGTGCCGGTTGGCGTAGACGGGGAAGGACGACTCGGGGAGCTCTTTGCAATGGTCAGTTGCCCACAGATCACGTTCGTCTACCCGGGCGGCGTAGTGCAGAGCGCGGCGCTGCTGAGCACGCCGTCGCTTGCCACGCTGCGTGCGCGTGTAAACGAACTGGTGGCAGCTTCGCGTGCTCGCGGCTGGAGACCTGGACAGACATGAGCGACGAGCCCGTCCGCGGCTGGTGCGAACGCGAGGTACAGCAGGAGTTGCCCGGGCTCGGACTGATGTGTACGACGATCGAACTCGCCCCGCGCAGATCGCTCACCGGAAGCTCGCCGCCCGCAGTGTTGGCACGCTTGCGCGAACTGTCCAACCGCTGGCGCGGAGCGCGCGCGGTGAACGTTCGTCAAGAGCCGATTCCTGCTGCCTACAGGGTCTTCTTCCGCCACATCGGTCTCGACCCGGACGTGACCAGGACGCCGATCGAGGCGGCGGTGCTCGAACGAATGCTCGAAGGCGGCTTTCTCTCCGAGGGCCTGCTCGCAGATATCCTCACGATCGGCCTGATCGATACCGCCGTACCGGTGTGGGCGCTGGATGCCGACACTGTCAACGGGCCGCTCGGCATTCGCGTGACCCGCGCCGAGGAGCACCTCGGCCGAGGCCACGAAGGACCGAGCCTGGGCGGCGGCAGACTTGTCGTAGCCGACGCCGACAGTCCGCTGGCAATACTCTTCGGGCAGCTCGCCCCAGGTCACGAGCCGAGCTCGCAGACGCGCCGGCTGTCCCTGTTCGCCGTGCAGGTCGCCGGTGTCCCTGCGCTGCACGCCGAAGAGACGCTGTGGGCGTGCCGCTCCGCGTTGAACGATGTGGATCGCTGACCAACGGGACGAACAGCGGTTTCTGACCGGGCACTCACAGGCACGGGCGCCAAGAGCCTTTACCGCGAGGTGCCGGCCAGCTAACATCGGTGAAGTCGTTTCCATGGGAGGAGCAGGACATGCAATCCGAGCAGCTCACGGTCGACCACATCGACACCGATCTCGTCTTCGGCGCTGTCACAGAGCGTAAGAGCGATGGCTCCTTTGGAAAGCACGGTCGGGAGCCCGACGAGCAGGCTGCGCGCGAGGCGCTCAGGACGCAGGTCGCAAAGCTTGAGCGCGAGCTTTCAGGCCTCGTAGCGGACACCTTTCCACACATCTCTCCGCGCGATGAGGACGGGGAGGCGTTCAGTGGGCCACGCCTGTTGAACTTGGCCGAGCTGGAGCGTGTGCGCGACAGGCTTGTGTTGCGCGTGGGCGAGGTACGTGGCCAAGTCGCCGAGCGCACAGCGCTGGAGCAGCGCTCGCGGGCGCTGCTCCAGCGGATGAAGCTCGAACCCGGACGCTACAAGTTCGTGCGTGTGCCTGTGGCCGATCTCGGCGACGGGCATTGTGGTGTGTGGGAGGTGCGTCCGCGTCTTGGCTTGATCGGGATGCTCGCCGGCTGGTGGCAGGTCAAGCTCTCATCCGGCTGCCCGTAGCTGCGCCAAGCTGAGGGGCTCCAGTCGCCAGCCAGCGGCTGTCCATCGTCACCGAGCCGCTGGAGGTGAGCATCGCCGCCAGCGTACGACGTTGTCGTTCGGTCATCGAGCCGACGGTCTTCTGCTCGGACATCGGAATCTGGGCGAGGAACTTGCGGCAGCGTGTGTGGCCCCAGCGACGCTGGCTCATAAGCAGGTCTGAGACAGCCATGCTGTCGGCCTCCCACGGGCACTCGAGGATCACCTCGGCGACGCCTATCTCGCCGCTGGCAACGCGGCGCTTGAGCTCAGCTCGGGCAAGGCGCACCTGATTGGCGCGTTCGAGGGCGCGCATGTGCTGAGGGCCTGCAGGGGCAATGGTCGCGGTTGCGTTCATGTGTGCTCACTCCCCGTCGCCGCCGCGGGTGCCCCCGAGGCGTGCAACAAGCTTGGCTGGTTGACGAGTAGCGCGCCACACGATCGTCCGCTGCTTCCCTCGCGAGCCTGTCGCGAAAGTCCTCGGGACCCCTCTACCGCTGACTTGCAGGCGGGCCTCGGACGGTCGTGCTTTGCGTTCTGAGAAGCTAGCCAGCGAGGCGCTCTGGGTCAACCTCGTTCTCTCAGAACGTTCGCTAGAAGCGGGCTTTTTCTGAAGATGTTTCTTCTTGTGAAGAAGCGCCGCGCGATCGAACTGCTTCGCTGTCCCGGCTAGTCGAAGCGCTCGTCTCAGACCTCGATCGGTCCGGGCAGCGGGCCGTGCTCGGACTCAAACTCGTGCTTGACCGAGGCGAAGACCTCCAGTGCTCGCTCGAGTGTCGGCCGATCATGAGTTGCCATGACGCTCGTGCGCAGCAGCGCGCCGCCGGGCGGGACGGCCGGGTGCAGCGCGCAGTTGGTGAACACACCCTTGTCATAGAGCGCGCGCCAGAGCAAGGCGGCCATCCAGTCATCGCCGACGAGCACCGGCACGATCGGTGTGACGATGCTGTGCGTGGGGCTGTCTGGCTCGGGTCCACTGCGAACCGCCTCGCCCTGCAGCGTGCGGTAGCCGATCTCGTTCAGTCCGTCGGCGAGATAGCGAGCGTTGGCGAGCACCTCGGCGAGCAGCGCGGGCCCCTCCTCGGAGCGAATGATGCGCAGGGCTGAAAGCGCGGCCCCCAGCGCGGCCGGAACAGCTGAGGCCGTGAAAAGAAAGGCGCGGCTCGAGATGCGCAGATAGTCGATCACCTCCGCCGGACCGGCGAGGAAGCCTCCACAGGCCGCGAGCGACTTGGAGAAGGTACCCATGCGCAGGTCGACGTCGCACTCGATCCCGAGCAGCTCCGATGCGCCCGCGCCGCGCGCACCGAGCACGCCGGCGCCATGGGCCTCATCGACCATCAGACGTGCGCCATAGCGCTTGCACAGTTCGACGATGTCCACGAGCGGCGCCACGTCGCCCTCCATCGAGAAGACCCCGTCCACCACGACGAGCACGCCACCACCGTCGCCCGCGGCGCGCTGCAGCGCGCGCTCGAGCTTGTCCATGCGGTTGTGCCTGAAGGGCCGCATCTTCGCCTTGGAGAGCAGTACGCCGTCGAGGATCGACGCATGGTCGGCTGAGTCCACGATCACCGTGTCCTTTGCGTCGAGCAGCGTGCCGAGCGTCCCGATGTTTGCCTGATGGCCCGTTGTGAAGACGATCGCGTCGTCAGTCTCCATCCACTCGGCAAGCTCACGCTCGAGTTCGAGGTGCAGCGGCGTGGTGCCATTGAGCAGGCGTGAGCCGGTCAGGCCGGTGCCATAGCGGGCGAGCGCGTCGCGGGCTCCCTGCATGACCCGCTCGTCGCCGGTCAGCCCGAGGTAATTGTTGGAGGCGAGCATGATGCGCGGGGCCCCCTCCATCTCCACGACCGGCATCGCCGGCGACTCGACCGTGCGGAAATAGGGCATCAGGTCGGCTTCGCGCGCTGCCTTCAAGAGCTCTTCGCGCTCGTAGCCGCGAACCTTGGCAAATACGTCGGTGGTGGTGGGCATGTCAGCGTCTACCGACACTGGCGTCTTGGGTGGTGCCTGTCGAGGTAAGCATCGGCTCTCTTCCTATAGGGTGCGCGGCGATGGCTGTCGAGACTTCGGAGAAGACGATGAGCGTCGAGGTTCGTCCGGTCACGAACCGGAGCGAGCTGAACACGTTCATCAAGCTGCCGTGGCGGCTCTATCGTAACGAGCGCAACTGGGTCGCGCCGCTTCTGATGGACGTCAAGAAAAGACTTGACCAGAAGAAGAACCCGTTCTTCAAGCACACAGAGGCGCAGTACTTCCTGGCTTACCGCGATGGTCGCCCAGTGGGGCGTATCAGCGCGCACATCGATCGTAACTTCAACGAGTTCCAGGACAACAAGTGGGGCTTGTTTGGCTGGTTCGAGTGCGAGGACGACCCCGAGGCAGCACGCGCTTTGCTCGGGACCGCGGAGCAGTGGCTGCGCGATCGCGGACGCGATCGCATGGTTGGCCCGATGGACTTCACCACCAACGACGAGTGCGGTCTGCTCGTCGAGGGCCACGAGCGCCCGCCGATCATTCTCTGCCCCTGGCATCACCCCTACTACCAGCGCATCTTCGAGCAAGACGTCGGCATGCCCAAGGCGATGGACCTGTACATGTGGAGCCTGCATGTAACCGGGCGCGAGAATGTGCACCCGGCTATCTGGGAAGCGGCAGACAGACTCGAGGCAGAACACGGGATCGTGTGTCGCAAATTCCGCAAGAAGGATCTGCACGCCGAGATCACCCGCTTCCTGGACGTCTACAACGCCGCTTGGGAAAACAACTGGGCCTCGGTGCCGCTCAACGAAGAGGAGGTCCGCCACATGGCCAAGGACCTAAAGCCGGTGCTCGACGAGAACTGGGCGATGGTCGCCGAAAAGAAGGACACCGGCGAGGTGGTGGGCGCGGCCCTTACGTTGCCCGACTTCAACCAGGTGCTCGCCAAGCTCAACGGTCGTCTGCTGCCGTTCGGCTGGATAACCGCGCTGCGCGAGCGCAAGAAAATCGACTCGGTACGTGTGTTCGCACTTGGCGTCAAGCCCGAGTACCAGCACACCGGCGTCGCGGCGCGCTTCTACCAACTGCACTTCGACGCAGCCGAAACCACTCCGCAAAAGGGTGGCGAGATGGGCTGGATCCTAGAGACCAACAAGGCGATGAATCGCGCGATGGAAGGCATGGGCGGCAAGATCGTGCGTCGCTATCGCGTGTACGAGCGCGAGCTCTAGCCCACTGGCCGTTGGGCCTCGGTGGTGCGGGCGGTCGATCCGCTTCATCAAGCGCGACAAGTAGTCCGCACTCGCCTCTACACTGCGGGCTGTGAGTGAGCCTCTCAACGACGAGGTGCTCGACGGTCTGCCGGTGCTTGCCGACGAGCCAGACGGGGGCATGTTTCCGGCGCCCCCTCCACGGGCGGCGATCGGGCCACTTGCCGGCCCAGCGCAGACGGCCGTGGTGGCCGCGGGTGGTTTCGTCGCGGGTGCAGCCGTGCTCGGCTTGGTGCATCGGCGCAAAAGCAAGCGTCTCGCGCTGGCGGGTGCAAACTCGTCACGGCGGATCGGTCGCGGCGGCAAACGCTCGAAGTCAGCCGGCGAACTGGCGATCGTGGGCTCACGCTCGCTGCTGGTCGACGTGCATCTGCTCGGGGCTCCCCTCAGGGGCCGCTAGGCATAGGAGCTTGCGTGAGGAGCGCACTTGCGCGACCCGGTGGAGTCGCGTTCTCTGGTTTGGCGACTTCGCCGCGGGTAGCGCGGGCCGCCCCTGAGCCCATAGAACTGCGCGTCGAGGTCAAGCCGGCCGGTCCGTTTCGCCTGCCTCGCGCCGGTGGCATGGACGGCGTACAGCGCAGTCGGGGAGGGGTACTTGAACGACTGCTGCACACGGAGGGCGAGCCGGTGCATGTGCGCGTGGCCCAGACAACCCACGACGCGGTTTTGTTTGGTGCTCGCTCGCGTAGCGCGCAAGCGGCGCGCTACGGGATAGAACGAATGCGCTTCGCGCTCGGTGTCGATGACGATCTGAGTGCCTTTCAGCGTGAGTTCGCTTGCGACCCGCTGATCGGACGTTCGATCCGTGAGCGACCATGGCTGCGGCCCAGGCGACGGCCTGAGCCATTCGAGGCGCTGGCGTGGGCAATCTGCGAGCAGCTGATCGAATACGAGCGGGCCGCCGCGATCCAGCGGCGCATTGTGGCCTCGATGGGGCCGCGCTGGGCGGCCTGGGAGGATTGTGAGCGACCCTTGCGCGATGTGCCCGCCCCGGCGGCATTCGCCGGCGTCGCTCCGGCGCGCCTGGAGTCCTTCGATCTGGTCGGCTCGCGAGCCCGACTGTTGGTGCGCGTTGCGCGCGAGGTTGTGAACGGACGCCTAGATCTGCACGACGTCGATCACGAGCGTGCATGGCGGCGGCTGCGGGCGATCCCCGGGGTCGGGCCGTGGACCGTCGAGATGCTCGCCTTGCACGGCCAGGGCCGCTACGACCAGCTGCCGGCCGGCGACGTCGGCCTACTCAAGTACGTGGGGCGCAGCCTCAGCGGAGGCGATCCGGGGGCACGAGTGGGCGAAGATGAGGTCCGTGCGTTTTTCGCGCGCTATGGCTCTTGGCAGGGACTGGCGGCTGTGCACGTCGGTGTCATCTAAAAAGCGCGATCCAAGTTTGTAGTGCCAATCCGACACGAAACCTAAAGGTTAGGTACCAAAACGTTTGCTCGGTGCACATTCCAGGGGTGCATTTTGGGACAACGAGTTTGGTTAGTGGCTCGCGCTCGACAAGCGGTGCATCGGGACAACGAATTCGGTCAATCTCGCTCGCGCCCGACAAGCAGTGCAAAGGTTGGACAGGCCTGCGCCGCTCGTTGCGCATGGGATACGAGTTCGGCAGGCAGCGGCCGCTCGTCGAGGATCGGGTAGCCCCACTCGTCGAGCACGATCCGCTCGGGCAGCAGCTCGGCGCACATTCCGTGTGCCTCGCAGGCGATCGGGTTCAGGCGTAGTCGCTCGCTCATCTGCGCGGCGGCTTGGGTCGATGGTCGCGCATATCGCTCACGAACTCACGCCGCTGTGACCGGCTGGCGATTGGTCGGCAGTGGCAGCTCGGGTTGGCGCGCGCACGCCTCGCAGGCGCCATAGCGTGCGTGGTCGGCAAGCTCCTCGGCGAACACGCCCGCGGCGCTCGTAACGAAGCGAACGGTGCCGTCGGGGTGGGCACAGGCGCCGCGCCTGTTGACGAGCATCGAGAGCTGTTCGACCCGCGCCATCGCGTCGCCGCGCGCCTCGCCTCGGCATACCTCCTCCAACGTTTGGGCCAGCGCGTCCAACCCATGTATGCACGGCCCGCACTGGCCGGCGCTCTCGCCGGCAAGCCAACGCGTCACACGCGCCGTCTCTGCCACCGGGCAGGCAAGCTCTGAGAGCAACAACACGACCCCGGCTCCGAGGCTGGCACAGTGTGGTGCAAGGTGGGCGTTTGACAGCGCGAGCGTTGGGAGCGAGGCGCCGTCGACCCAGGTGCCGGCATAGCCCCCGAACAGTGCGGCGCGCACGCGAGTGGTCGTTCCACCGGCGGCGTCGAGCAGCGACGAAAGCGAGGCGCCGTACTCCACCTCGTAGACGCCGGGATAGGCAAGCGGACCTGAGAGTGTGACGAGCGTCGAGCCTGGTTGGTCGGCCAGGCCGAGCTCGCGAAACCAGCGTGGACCGTGACGCGCGATCAGTGCGACGTGGGCCATCGTCTCGGCATTGTTGACGAGGGTGGGACGCCGACGCACGCCCCGCTCGAAGGGCATCGGCGGTGAGAACGTCGGCTTGCCTGGACCGCCGTTCAGGTGGTTGACGAGCGCCGACTCGTGCCCTGCGACATAGCCCTGCGGGGCACTGTTCAACACGATCCGCGGCCAACGCCCCGGAAGTCGCTCGCGTTCGGCGATTGCCTGTGCGGCTCGTTCGAACCCGACGCCCGCCGACTCGCATACACACAGGATTGCCTCGTCGGCGCCGATCGCGCGTGCGGCAAGCGCAGCACCGTCGAGCACCAGGTGCGGCAGCGTCTCGAGCAGCGTGCGGTCCTTGAGGCTGGCCGGCTCTCCCTCGGTGGCATTCACCACGACGATCGGTTTGCCCCGTCCGGCGGCGACCATGCGCATCTTCTTTGCCATCGGGAAGCCGGCGCCACCGCGACCGCCAAGACCGGCCTGTTCGATCTGGTCGATCAGAGCAGCGGCACCCCGCCGGTCGCGTCGCCGGCTGGAGGGCAGCTCGCCGTGCGTGTCGAGGTGCGCCTGCAGGGACATGGCACCGCGCGCCGGTACGCTCTCCAGGAGACGCGGCAAGCTCGCGGTCGGTGGCGGCGTGGTGTTGTCGAAAAATCGGCTCGAGCTCGGCAGTTGTGCTGTGGAGGCTCGGGTTCATTTGCGTCCCTCGGGAGAGGCTGATCCGGCTGCGCCCGAGGAGGACGAGGTCGAGGCGGATGACACATTGGCGCTGCCACTGGAGGAGGCGTGGCCTGAATGGCCGAGAAGCGCTGCAGGTGTGCCCGAGCGGCGCGCCCATTCTTTGCCGAGCGGGCCGCCGGGGAGCCACAGGAACAGCCCAAGGGTGAAGATTCCAGCTGCGCCCAGCGCTGCGCTGCGCTGGGCGAGCTGATCGGGCCAGCCTGCCGCGATGCGCACGAGCACTGCCCCGATCACCACGATCAAACAGCCGATGCTGATCGCGAGCATCCAGGTGCTTTTCACGTCGCTGCCGGTGCCCAGCCCGTGCAGCAGGGCGATCGGCCAGCTGGCGTAGCTGAGCCAGTGGATCGCTCGCCAGGTCGAGTGGCCTATCCGCCGACGTAGCAGGCTGGTGACGATCACCGCGAGGATCAGGTCGAAGGAGAGCGCTCCCAGTCCGAGCCAGAACGGTCGGTAGGCGCCGGTGAATGGGATTACAGCGTTGACCAGCGAGATCGGCGCGAAGCTATCGAGCACGGCGGTGAGGATGTGCAGGGACAGGAAGGCCAGCGCCAGCAGCGACGCATTGCGGTGTAGCGAGTCGACCACGAAGCGTGGCCAGGCCTCCGAGCTCCAGCGTCGCACGTCGACCACGCCGAGCGCGAGCGCGAGCGTCAACAGAATCAGCGCCACTGCTCCTGTGGAGCGAGTCAGGTACCAATAGGCGCTCGGGCCTGTGGTCGCGAATACAGCGCTCATGTGCATGCCTCCTCGGGGGCTCGGAGTAGCGCTTTCTCTCCCTCGCAAGGCCAGTCTCCGACGGTCCGCACGTTCCCGTCGCGATCGACGAGCCGTGCCGGCAGGCCAAGCCCGACAAGCCATTCTGGCGCCCGTGTGCCGCGCACGATCGCTGCTGTCGCGGCTATGTTGGCATCGGCGCAATTGCCCGCCGCGACGCTGACTGTGCGCCACACCTCCTCTGCGGGTGCGCCGCTAGCGGGATCGATGATGTGGTGCATGGTCTGTCCGCGGTGGCGCCAGCGACGCACAGTGGTGCTGGATGTGGCAAGTCCTCCGCCAGCGATCGAGATCGTCTGACCTGGGGCGCCAGGGCCGCTGCGGTGGTCGTCGGTGACGTGTATCTGCCAGCCTGCCCGGGCCTTCTGTCCGTGAGGTTCTTCGCTGGGAACGGGGCCTGCGGTGGAAATGTCTCCGCCAAGGCTCACGAGTACGCCGCAGCCGACTGTCTCGTAGATGGCGAGGACTGCTCGATCTGCCGCCCAAGCCTTCGCGGTGGCGCCGAGGTCGAGCTTCATACCGCGAGGGATCCTGAGTGTGGAGCGCTCGCGATCGAGCTCGACCGCTTTCCATCCGTAGAGCAGCGTGGCGCAGACGCGCGGCGCCATCGCAGGGGCTCGGTAGGCTCGCGTATGGGTGTCATCAATCGCCGGCGAGGTGCGGTCGAGCAGCTGTATGTCGCGGTTGTAGCCGGCGAGCACGAGTGCCGCTCCCACCGTCGGATCGACGTCTCCGTCGGTCAGCTCGGCGGCGCGTAGGGCCAGTTCGACCGCCTCGATCAACAGCGGGTCGACTCGAACTGTGCGCCCGGCTCGAGCGTTGAATCGCATCAGCTCAGAGTCCTCACGGAAGCGGCTGCAAGCCAGATCGAGCTCGTCGAGTTGACGCTCGAGGATTGCGCACGCTTGCGCCAAGGCGCGACCATCGCTTACGAGTAGCTCGACGCTTGTGCCGAGCGCTCGCCATTTTGTGCGCGCGAGCTTCGCCATCCACATCACGATCCGCCCGAGACGACCGGCGCAGATTCCTGCGCAGGCACAGCTTCTTTGGCGGGGGCGGATTCCGGCGCGGGCTGTGATTCTTTAGCAGGCGCGGATTCTTTTGAGGGCGGCGCTTCTTGGGCGGGAGCCACGGCTTCCTCAGCTGGCGCTGATTCCTGAGAGGGAGAGGATTCGTGGCTGGGAGGCGTTTCCTGGGGAGGCGTTTCGTGGGGAGCGGTCGGTTCCGGGGTCGTGCTCGCATGCGGCGCCTGCGGCGGCGCCTGAAGCGATTTCGCGGCAGTTGCCGAAGAGGCTTTCTGGGTGGCGTGCGCGTGCGCTCGCGTTGCGCTCGACGCCTTGACGGTCTTACCGGGGAAAGCTTGCGCGGCGACCTCGGAGAACACGCCGGTCAGTGCCACGGAACTCGCGACCAGCCAGCGGTTGGCAGTGCCCAACCTGCGCAGTGCCGCGTCTCTGGCGTTTGCCGGTCTATGTGGCATAGCTAGTGGTGATGGCGAGAGGCCTCGAAGTGCGTCCAAGCGCCGAAGTGAGGGATTAGCACGATCGCCAGCACCACGCCCGCCACCAGTGCACCGACGATTGAGATGATTCGTCCGCTCGAGCCGGCGGCATGTCTGTTGTACTCGACGCGACCGCCGCGGCTGGTGAGAAAGATCTTTTGTATATCGGGCAGGTGAGCTAGGACGTGCAGGGCCATGAAAGCGACCCATACGATGAAGCTCGCCTTGTGCAGCAGGCGCAGCGTGCCCGAGGACTCCGGTTCGAGGAATAGCAACGTGACTCCGGTGGCGAGAACTGCCAGACTCGTCAGCACAATGATTGGGGCACTCACACGTAGCAGGATCGGCGGTGCACCCCGCTTGCGGTAGACCGGGTCTGAGGTGTAATAACGCATGAAGCGATAGCCGGTGCTCGCAAGCTTCAAACAGACCACGGGGATCAGCACCAGCCCGACGAACAGGTGCACGGAGATGAGCGGGCGCAACCGCAGGATGGTCACGCCGATCACGGCAAGCAGCGCGACCAAGAGCATGCCGGTCGCCGCCGTGAGGCGCTCGTTGCCGAATGTCCCTCCGCCGGTGATGCGTCCACCGCTTGGCCCGGAGCGAGTGTTTGAATCCGGGAGTTCGCGTTCGAAATTTCCGAGGGGTGGGAGTTGGCGCTGGGCGGCGCCACGAACAGGGCTGTGCGGTTCGGCGGGCATGGAGCGAGTGTGTGCTTGCTTGCTAAGCGGCCGATAACCGAATGATGAGAAAAGTCATCGAAACCACTACAGGAGCCGACTGGTGAGAGTCGAGGGCTTATCCTGAGTCGATGCCCGATATCGCCGAGCCCGGTGCGTACGCGGCGTTTGCGCCGTCGATCCTGTTGGTAGAGGACGAGCCAGGGATCGTCGATTTCCTCAAGCGAGGGCTGGAGGCTGAAGGATTTGTGGTGCAGGCCGCGCTCAACGGCCTGGAGGGAGAACAGCGGGCACAGCGCGAGAGCTTCGACATGGTGGTGCTCGATCTGATGCTTCCAGGGCTCGGCGGCATGGAGCTACTGGCCAGGCTGCGCGATGTCAAGCCGGAACTGCCGGTGATCGTGCTCACCGCTCGCGCCGAGATCGAGGACCGCGTGGCGGGTCTGGACGCCGGCGCGGTCGACTACCTGGTGAAGCCGTTTTCACTTGCCGAGTTGCTGGCAAGAGTGCGTGCACAATTGCGAGTCGCGGCGCAAACATCGACCACTACGCTTCAGAGTGGCGACATCGAAGTGAATCTGTTGACCCGTAAGGTGCGCCGTGCAGAGGTCCAGGTGCCACTGTCCACGACCGAGTTCGAGCTGCTCGTCTACTTGATGCGTCACGGTGGCCAGGTGCTCTCGCGCGAGCAGATCCTCAGCGCCGTCTGGGGCTATCAGCACGACCCGGCCACGAATGTGGTCGACGTCTACATCGGTTACCTACGACGCAAGCTCGCGCGCCCCGACAGCCCGGCTCCGATCTTCACGGTGCGCACGGTCGGCTATCGCCTCGGCAGCGGTGGCTAAGCGCTTCAACCTCAGGCGGCTGGTCCCGGGCGACCTGCGCTGGCGCTTGGCCGGTTGGGTGGGGCTTGTCGTGCTGCTCGCTTCCGCGGTGACATTCCTGGTCTTTTTCGTCCGTGTCGGTGCTCAAGGGCACGATCCCGATTTCTCCAGCGATATGCGTACGTTCGTGCTCGCTGGGGTGCTGACGCTGAGCGGCGCCCTCGTCGGAGCGTGGTTGATCGGTACGCATCTCTCGAGACCGCTGCGTCAGATGGCGGAGGTGGCGGCGAGAGTCGATGCCGGCGACCTGCACCCGCGCATCCACGGGGTCTCCGGCGAGGCGGCCGAGCTACGAGTGTTGGCGGACGCGTTCAATCACATGCTCGACCGGCTCACCGAGGCGTTTGCCGGTCAGCGGGCTTTCGTGGCCGACGCCTCGCATGAGTTGCGCACGCCACTGACGGTGATCAGCGGTCAGCTGGAGGTGCTTGCCGCGCAGTCCGAACCCAGCGAGCCAGAGGTGAGGCGCGTCGAGCGGCTCGTGCAGGCCGAGATCGCCCGCATCACACGCCTGGTAGACGACCTGCTGTTGCTAGCCAAGGCCGAGCAGACCGAGTTCCTGCAGGTGGAGCCGATCGAGCTGCCCGAGTACGTGTGCGAGTTGTGGGACGGGATGAGCCTGATCGCTGTGCGACGTTTCGAGTTGGGGAAGACGCCGCACGGAGCGCTCAATGCCGATCCGGATCGTCTCGCGCAGGCGCTGCGCAACCTGATCGCCAACGCGATCGAGCACACGGCCGAGGTTGATGGGCTCGTGCGCCTGGATGTAGAAGATCTCGGTGGCGGATGGGTCTGCTTCGCGGTCGAAGACGACGGACGCGGGATCGATCCGCAGGAGCGCGAGCGTGTCTTTGATCGATTCCACCGCACCGATGCGGCACGTGATCGAGCTTCCGGCGGGGCTGGTCTCGGGCTTGCGATCGTACGCGCTATCGCGCAAGCTCACGGTGGGCGCGTCGTCGCAACGACGGGGCGGGCGGGCGGCGCCCGTATCGAGTTGAGGCTCGCCGGTTTCCGCGCGCAGGCGTCAAGCGCCGGTACCGGTAGCGACTCGTTGGTGCGTCGCTCAGCACCTGCACATTGAAATTATTCGGCCCAAGGACACATTCTCGCGCGATCTTGAATACTCTGTCTGACATGAACGCGGATATTCGTCACTGAAGGTCGATCGGGCGATGTCGGCCAAGAACGCTGTACTGGGACTCGTGATCGAGCGACCGGGCTACGGTTACGATCTTGCACGTCGCTTGGAGGAGAGGTTTGGATCTTCGGGCTTCGCGCCGACGGGCGTCTATTCGGCTCTCGACCAACTCAGTTCAGAGGAGTTGGTACGCAGCGCCGGTGCGCGCCCGGGTGGCGCGAACGAGCGCGCGGCCCCTCGCACGATCTATGAAGCCACTCCCAAGGGCATCGACCGCTTCGAAGGTTGGATGCTGGGCGACTCTTCGCTGGCGCCCGTACGTGACGAGCTGTACATGAAGATTGCCCTCTCAAGGCCCCACGACCTCTCGCGTCTGATCGAACTTGCGCAGACACAGGAGCAGGACTGCCTGGCCCGTATGCACGAGTTGCGAGAACCCGTCGCTCGTCAGCAGAGCCGACCCAAGGCATGGTCGGAGGTGGCTGTGCTGCTGGTGCGAGATGCGGAGATCAAGCAGTTGCAGGCAAGGGTCGAGTGGCTGCAGAAGGCTCGCACGATCATGCACAAGCTGAGCGAAGTCCACCAACGCAGCGCCGCACGAGGAGGCGGGGTCGCTTGAGCTCGCAGGTGCGGCTCGCGCTGGAGAAGGTCAGCAAGAGCTACTGGCGCGGTCCGCACGAGACCGCCGTGTTGAAGGAAATCTCGCTGTCGGTCTATGCGGGCGAGTGCGTCGCCGTATGGGGTCAGCGGGGCTCGGGCAAGACGACCCTGTTGAAGATGGCGGCCGGCCTCGAGGCGCCCGAAAGCGGCACCGTGCGCTTCAAGGAGCAGGACCTGGGGGGTATGTCGAGGGCCGCGCTCGTGCGTCTGCTGCGCGAGGAGATCGGTTGGGCCAGACGCGCCGGGCCGGAGAGCGACGAGCTGGAGATGCTCGACTACGTGGCTTTGCCGTTGCTCAAACGCCAGACGCTGCGGCGCGCGCGTCGTCGTTCGGCGGCGGCTCTGTCGCGTGTCGGCGTGGGCGAATGCTCGAAAGGCCGCTGGGAGGATCTGACCGACGGCGAGCGCACGCTCGTCTCCATCGCCCACGCTATGGTGCGACAGCCCAGTCTGCTGGTCGTAGACGACCCAACCGCAAACCTCGATGTGCTCCAGCGTGAGGAGGTGATGGGTCTCCTTCGCATTACTGCGGAGCAAGACTGGCTCGGGGTACTCATCACCGTGCCGGACATGCCGTCGATGGTGCATGCTCATCGGATCGGATCGCTCAGCGACGGGCATTTGCTGGTGCCCTCGGGAACCCTGCCAGAGCGCGACAACGTGGTCGAGTTCCCCGTACGCGGACGAGCAGCCCCAGGGTGAAACCGTGATCGACATGCCGCCCAGCGAGCCTGAGTCGCCGCCGGAAGGGTACTTACGGCCGGAACCCGCGCCTGAACGCACGGTACCGAACGAGCAGGCGCCGCAACGAGCGGAAGAATCCAGTGTCGGGCGATTTACGCAAGAACCATCCGAGGACACCGTATCCGGCGAACCGTTGGTCGCGATCATGCTTTCGCGCAATCAGGTGGACCACGTGGTGCGAGCCGCGCTTGGCGAGGACGCCGTGCCGAGTGTCTCCGGAATGGTCGCCGGCACCGGCTTCCATCGCACTCATGCCAGGCAGGTGCTCAGCTCCAGATATAGGGCGCTACAGGAGAACAGGCGCTTGTCGCGGTCGTTGCTGGCGGGCTTGCTCGTGCTCTCGTGCTTTCCTCCAGAGGGATTGGACATGGGGATAAAGGACATTTCCGAGCAGCTCGAGCTGAACACCAGTACCGTCCATCGCTACGTGCTGACGCTTGTGGCCGCAGGCTTGCTGGAGCGAGACCCGGACACACGTCGCTACAGACTTTTGCCCGAATAGAGCGACGAGTCGCAGGTGTAGTTCAGTCGTGGGATACCTATCAAGCCGTCGAGGTTCTCCGTTGGGGCTTACCTGGAGAGGTCGCGCGTAGAGTTCACTCCACGCGCGACCATCTCCTTGGCGCCCAGGTAGGGAGTCCTGAACGTCGCCCTGTCCCGGTGGTCCATGCGTCGTCTTCACCGCTCTCGGGTCGGGGGGCGGCGCTGAGACCGTAACGACGCGTGTTCGGGGCAGCTTGGTCAGGTGCGAGGCTTTCGTCAGTTCACCTGGGTCTTCGTCTCTGCATCCTCCCGCCTGTGCGGATGGGCACCATCCGCACGTACCACTCGAAACACTCGTGGATTTCCCGCATCGCGGTTGCACTACCCGGACCTGCTTGGGCGGATGTAACGTTGGGCAGGCGATGACCCGTCCGCTCTACTTCGATCACCCGGCCTCCCTGGAACACGACCCGCGAGCGCGCATGCCCACGCATCCGGACACACCTGAGCGGCTGTACGCAATCGAGCAGGCACTGCAGGCCCGTGACTGGCTCGGCTGGGAGCGTCGGCAGGCTTCCGCCGCAGGCGAGCGCGAGCTCGAACTCGTGCACAGTGCCTCGCATGTGAGCGCCGTTCGCGATCTGTGTGCGTCCGGTGGCGGTGCGATCGACGCAGACACATTTGTCGGGGAGGCCTCATATCGCGCCGCGCTGCACGCCGTCGGGGGCACTTGTGCCATGACGGAGGCGCTGATGTCAGGCGAGACGAAAGTCGGCTTCTGCACAGTGCGCCCATCCGGCCACCACGCCGAGCCATCGCGCGCGATGGGGTTTTGCCTCTTCAACAACGTCGCTATCGCCGCCGAGCACGCCGTCCGCGACCTTGGCGCGCGCTCGGTATTCGTGCTCGACTGGGACGTCCATCACGGCAACGGCACCGCTGAGACATTCCGCGGACGCTCGGATGTGCTGTTCGCGAGCATCCATCAGGCGGCCCTGTACCCAGGCAGTGGTCCACTGAGCGATGTGGGCTCGGGCGAAGGGGAGGGATACACGATCAACCTGCCGGTGCCAGCGGGCTGCGAGGAGGGTCTGTGGCTGTCGCTGCTCGAGCACGTCGTGCTGCCCGTCGCCGTCTCCTTCAAACCCGATCTCGTGCTCGTCTCTGCCGGCTTCGATGCCCACCGCGAGGACCCTTTGGCGGGCGTATGTTTGGAGACGAGCTCCTTCGGCGAGATGGCGAGGCACGTGCGCGACATGGCGGAGAGCGTGGGGGCGCCGCTCGGAGCGGTGTTGGAGGGTGGCTATGAGCCGGATGTGCTCGGCGACTGCGTGGTGGAGACGCTCGGCGCGCTGGCAGGCTCCGAGTCGCCGTCCTCAGCAGCGCCAGAGGCGCTGCTCACCTCGAGGGCCGCGGCTCAGATCGGCCGCTACTGGCCGCTGTAAGAAAGTGTGCGCGGCCGTCGGCCGGAGTTCGCGCTACGTAGCCTGCCTGCTTTTAGGAGGCTTTGATCAGTCCACGTTTGAGCGCGTAGGCGACCAGCTCGGCACGCGAGGACAGGTTGAGCTTCTGCTGGATGTGGGCGCGGTGGGTCTCGACCGTGCGTACCGACAGGAACAGCTGCTCGGCGATCTCGGCATTTGTGTGACCGAGGGCGATCAGGCGCAGCACGTCGACCTCGCGCTCGCTCAGATCGTCGGGTGGCCCTGGGACGGGCTCTGAGGCCAGGCGCGCGCCGAGGCGCGGGTTCAGATAGCTCTCGTTGCGCGCCGCTCTGCGCACCGCCTCGACCAACTCGTCGTCGGCGGCCTCCTTGAGCACATACCCGATCGCGCCGGCACTGAGCGCGCTGCGCGCGAACACAGGCTCCTGCTGCATCGTGAGGACCACGATCTGGGTCTCCGGGTTGCTCTCGCGAATGACGGGGATCGCCTCGAGGCTCGAGCCGCCGGGCATGTTCAAGTCGAGTACCAGCACCGTTGGCTTGTGCCCGCGCACATAACGCTGGGCGCCCTCGATGTCGCCCGCCTCGGCAACCACGTCGAAGTCGCTCTCGCTATCCAACAACAGCCGCAAACCGCTGCGCACGACGGCGTGATCGTCGGCAAGCACGATGCGGATCTTCTCCTGTGTGCCGGTCTCTCGCTCAGGTATGCGCCGTTCAGACTGCTGAGCCTGTTCTGCCACGTGCGTGACGCTAGCGCCTTGCGGGGCGGCTTGCCTGCGGGAAATTACTGGCTTTGGCGTGGACCGGTACGGATGCGACCGGTCACACTATCGCACGGTGCCATCTCTGGCATGCAGCGGCTCCACCCGCATTCACTCACATATTCAGATCACATAAACCGAGAATGCGGGGGTTGTCGCGACGCTGCCCTATATACCTTCGCCGGGCAGGAACTCATTGGTAAACGGAGGGAGGCCGGCGGTGTTGGGGTCTGAGTGAATCAGGCCCTGAGTGAACATCCAGTGCCCAAATGCGGCCCACGCCGACGGTTCCTGCCAGCCATACGGCTTGGAATGGTCGCTTGGCAGCGTCGCCGGTAGTGTCGCTTCGATCGAGGCAAGCTGCAGCTTCGCTTCAGCGGAAGGGTTGGCCTTCACGATCAGCGCCGCTGCCGCCGCGGGATTCGCGCGCACCTGCCGCTCGCCGCGTGTCAGCGCCTGCAGGAAGGCACGCATGTCCACGCCGTCTGTACGCGCCTCTTCGGAGCGCACCGCCAGCACCAGCTCGTCGTAGGTCGGCACGCCGGCCCGGTCGATCGGAATCACGACCGGGTTCTTGTGCATCTGGCGCAGTTGGATCGCCTCATAGTTCCAGTAGCCGCCGAGCGTGGCTGCCACCTTGCCCGAGAGCATCGCCGGCACGAGGTTGAAGCCGACGTTGCTTTCTGTGACTGAGGCAGGGTTCACGCCAGCCGCTCGTAGCGCGGTGCGCAACTCGGCTGCCTGGTAGGCGATTCCCGCGGTGCCCACGCGCTTGCCGGCAAGGTCTGCGACCTTGCTCACGTGCGCCGAGGGCAGCGCGATGATCGAAGTGAGCGGGCGTTGCACGAGCGCGCCGATCGACACCACTTTCAGCCCTTGGTCACGGGCGAGCAGCAGCTGCGGCTCATAGGAGATCGCCATGTCGACCTTGCCGGCGGCAAGCAGCTTCAACGGTTCGGCCGATTCGCTGGGCACGATCGGACGCACATCCAGACCCACAGAGTTGAAGTACCCATGTGCGATAGCCGTGTACAGCGACGCATGGTCGGCGTTGGGGAACCAGTCGAGCATCACCGTGAACGGCTTCGTCCCGGGCGCCGAGACGACGTCCTGCTTGGTCCCGCACGCGCCCAGCACGACGGCACAGATGCAGGCGGCCAGCAGGGACCATCCGTAGCGGGGGACAAGCAGGGCGGCACGGCGGACGCTTGACGATGCTCTCAACGGATCTCTCCTCTTGATTGATTGGTCCACGGCGAGAGCTTTCGCTCGGCGATGGTCAGTGCATAGAAACAACCGATCGCGAACACGAACAGCACGGCCGTGGCGGCGTATGCGCGGGAGGTCTGCAGGGCGGTCAAGTCGGAGGTGATCTCGCGTCCGAGGCCGGCGTAAGGACCGGTAGTAGGCGTCGAGGTCTCGGCGATGAACGCTCCGATCACACCAACGGCGAGCGCGATCCGGGCTCCGCTGAGCGCCGCGGGCAACGCCGCGGGCAACTCGCCGAAGCGAAACGCCTGCCAGCGCGACGCATCCAGCGTGCGCAACAGCTTGAGCTGGTCGGGATCGACCGCCGCGAGCCCATCCACGGTGGTCACGACCACCGGGGAGAAGCAAATCAACGCGATCACGACCAGCTTCGGGAAGATCCCAAAGCCCCACCAAAAGCACAGCGGCGCCGCGATCACTGCGATCGGGATCGCCTGCGAGCCGACCGTGTGGGGGTAGACGGCGCGACGCATCGGCGTCCACATGTGAATCGCGACGGCCATCGCAAAGCCGCCAACGAGCGCCAACGCCAGCCCGAACACGACCTCCTTGGCCGTGATCGCGAAGTTCGACCACAGCAGCCCGGCGTTGTCCCACATTTCGGCGAACATGGAGTGCGGTGCCGGCAGCAGCAATGGATCTACGCCCTGGAGGTCCACATACAGCTCCCAAGCGCCGAGGAAGGCGAGCCCAAGCAACAGCGGAGGCAGCACATTCGCAAACCCGCGTCTCACGCGGCCCTGCTCTCGGCCAGCGTCTGCATTGCCCGCTCGCGCAAAGCGACTACGGTAGCGTCGGTGCGCGAGCGCGGGCGAGGCTCTTCCACGTTCAGCTCTGACACGACACGCCCAGGCCGAGGGGAGAGCACCACAACGCGGTCGGCGAGCACGATCGCCTCCTCGACATCGTGTGTCACGAGCACCACTGTGCGCGGCTCGCGCACCAGTGCGCCTGTCAGCCACTCCTGCATCTCCTGCCTGGTGATCGCATCGAGTGCGCCAAAGGGCTCGTCCAGACACAGCACAGGCTTGCCGGAGAGCAGCGTGCGCACGAATGCCACGCGCTGGCGCATCCCACCCGAGAGCTCGTTGGGGCGGGCCCGCTCGAACCCGGCAAGGCCAAGCTCCTCGAAAAGGCTTGCTCCGCGCCTGCGCGCCTGCGCGCGTGAGACGCCGGCGATCCGCAGTGCCAGTGCCGCGTTGTCGACGGCATTGAGCCAAGGCAGCAGCAGATCGCGTTGGGGCATCAGCACGGCCGGCTCGCATTCGATCATGCCGCTATCGGGCTGCTGCAATCCGCAGATCAGCTCCAGCAGCGTCGTCTTGCCGCAGCCGCTTGGGCCGACCACAGCCAGCACGCTTCCGCGCGCGGCTTGCAGCGAGACGTCCGCGAGTGCCTGCACGGTTGCGCCGCGACGGTCAAGGTAGGCGCGACTCACAACGCCGAGCCTGACCGCGTCGCTCGTGCCCGGTGCGTCGTGCGCCTGGCGTTCACGGGACTTCACTTGGGTCTGCACAGCGCTCCCTCCGCGGGCATTACCCCACAGGTTCGAAGGGTCGGCGCCGGGTCGCATGCGCCATCTCAGCCAACCTCCGTCAGCTCCCCTGTTGTCGCCCTTGATGCTATCGCCCGACGGTATCGCCCGACGGCGGGAAGGAGGAGTGGGAAGGGCTTGTCGCCTATAGGTCTTTCAAATGAGTTGTACGTCTAGACACCCCTTGGCGTGGAGCTGGAAGGTTTGTTTTGGTACCAAACCTTTATCTAGGCCTTCGCACAAGGGGGGCTGGGAGGATCTTCAAAATGAGCTCTCCAGACCCAACGTCTTTCAAAGCCTCGCGACGTTCGAGGCGCATGGGCGGCATCGGCGCTAGGCACTGACGACCGGTCGCGTCAAGGCCTTGACGAAATCCTCGAGCTGCGCGGTCGTCCAGCACTCGAACGCCGTGCAATATTGCTCGTAGGCGGCGATCACCGAGTCGCCGTAGTTCCAGTACAGGCGCGGCTCCGGGTTCAACCAGAAAGTGCGTCCCGCGCGAGCGGCCACCTGGCCGAAGAGGTCGGCGCGTGGGTCGCGGCCATTGGTTCGCGCGTCGCCGAGCACGATCACGGTTGCGCGTGGGCTCATGTCGTCGGCGATCAGCTCCAAGAGCTCAGACCAGACACGTCCGTAGTCGGTGTAGCCGGAGATGTCGGCCACGCCGGCGTCGCTCGAGATGCGTTCGCTCACCGCGCGGAAATCACGCTCGTGCTCGAACACGTCGGTGACCTCGCTGATGCGCTCGATGAACACGAACGAGCGCATCTTGCGAAAGGAGTCGTGTAGCGCGTGTAGCACCGAGAGGAAGAACACCGAAGCCGAGGTGACGCTCGTAGAGACGTCGCACAGCACATAGATCTCCGGGCGCCGTGGACGACGCGGGCGGTAGCGCAGCTCGACGGGGACGCCGCCGGTTTGCAGGGAGGCGCGCATCGTGCGACGCACGTCCACGTGCGCGTGGTGGCGGTGCCCGCGATTCTGCTTGCCCTGCGTGGCCAGGCGTCTGCGTAGCTGCGCTACAACGCGGTGCACCGCTGCGAGGTCCGCAAGTGGGCCGGAGGGCAGTGCGCGGTCGAGCTCGCCCAATGGGCGAGCTGGAGGAAGGCGCCCGGAGCGCTGCACCTGCCGGCGTTCGAGCTCGCGACGCATCAGCGCCTCGAAGCGGCGCAGCGCGTCGCGCGGTACGCCGTCGCGGCGGGGGTCGTCAGAGGGCAGGTCGGGTTGGGGCTCGGCACGCAGACCGAGCGCGCGGCGGATGCGTTGCACGTCCACGCCGATCACGCCGCTGCCTTGCTCGGTTTGGCCGAAAGTGGCGATCGCCATACGCGCTAGATCGCGCATCGCGCCCTCCGCGCCTTCGCGCAGGGCGGCGGCGATCTGGCGGCGCAACGCATCGAGTTCGGTTTCCGAGAGCTCGCCGAGGTCGGCCGATGACGTGTTGCCCTCGTCCACACCCTCGCGCACCGAGGCGATCTCCACCGCACGGAAGAAGAAGCGGTCGAACACAAGCTCGAAGATGCGCCGGTCGTCCTGGCTCTTGGCAAGCGTTGCGGCAAGCGCCTCGCGGAACTCGCCCTGCGCGGTCCACGGGATCTCACGCAGCACCGCGAATGCGTCGAGCAGCTCGGAGGTGCCCACCGCGACCCCCTCGGCGCGCAGTTGCTCTCCCAGCTCGAGCAGGCGTGCCGCCATTCCCTCCGGGGGACCGTCGCTCGTCGGTACGTCGGCCTGGGGCCCAGGATCGTCGGCCTGGGGCACGGGATCGCTGGCGTTGCCGCTCTGGCCTCGGAGTTGCTCAGGCGGGCGCGACATCGGCGGCCTCGGCCAGCTTCAGCCCGACGCGCTCGGCGACGATGTCCATGTCGGTGCGGTGCTTGACGATCACCGACATCGTCTCGTTGAACGTCTCAGCGTCGATGTCCTTGGCGCCGAGCAGCAGGAGCGCGCGCGCCCAGTCGATCGACTCGGCGATCGAAGGCGGCTTCTTGAGGTCGAGTTCGCGCACCATGCCGACCACCTCCACGAGCCGCCGCGCCACATCGTCGGAGAGCTCGGGCGCGTGCAGCTTGACGATCTCGAGCTCGTGCTCTAGCGAGGGGTAGTCGAGCCACAGGTAAAGGCAGCGTCGCTTGAGCGCCTCGGTCAGCTCGCGCGAGTTGTTGGAGGTCAGCAGCACCACCGGGTGCGTGGTGGAGGTCACGCGCCCGAGCTCGGGGATCGAGATCTGAAAGTCTGAGAGCACCTCCAACAGCATCGCCTCGAACTCCTGATCGGTCTTGTCGATCTCGTCGATCAAGAGCACGACGGGCTGCTCGGAGGCGATCGCGCTCATCAAGGGGCGGGCGAGCAGGAACTCCTCGCCGAATATGTCCTCCTGTACAGCCTCCCAGCCGGTGCCTGACGCCTCGGCCTGGATACGCAGCAGCTGCTTGCGGTAGTTCCACTCGTACAGCGCCTTGGCCTCGTCCAGGCCCTCGTAGCACTGCAAGCGGATCAACTCACGGTCGAGGTAACGTGCGAGCGCCTTGGCCAGCTCGGTCTTGCCCACGCCGGCCGGTCCCTCCACGAGCACGGGCTTGCCGAGCTTGGTCGCAAGGAAGGCGACGAGCGCGGTGGACTCGCTCGGCAGGTAGCCGACGGAGCTCAGGCCCGCGGCGACGTCGGCGGAGGAGAGGGGTCCCTCAGGGAGCATCGTCGGGGAAATGATACGGGTAGCTCAACGTTCCTCCGGCTCGATGGGCGAGTCGTCGAAGGAAAGCTGCTCGGAAGGCCCGGGCGGAAAGCGGGGCCGCCTGGGTGAAGCGGTGGGTCGTCTGGGCGGAGAGGATGGGTTCGTGCTCTGAGGTGCTCGGGCGCTGTGCTTCACGACCGTTGTGAGGTCCTCGGAGGGATCGGAGTCGTGCTTCACGACCGTTGTGATGTCTCTGGATGGGTCGGAGTCCCGCGTATCGGCCGGGCTGTCCTCTACCGGGGGCGCAGAGGGCCGCGCCGCGACCGGTCTCGCTCGTGAGGCTCGTCGTGGAGAAGGGGTGACGGCCGTGACGTCCTCGTCGCTGGGTGTGCCTCGTCGGCTCCCTCGGGGACGCATCAGCGGCATCTCGGGCGTGCTCGAGGCGCGCATGCGCCAGCCGGCGTAGCCGAGCGTGCCGGCGGCTACGAACGCAAGGAAGAAGCCCCATTCGATGCCGACGGGATAGCCGTGGCCGTCTGGGCGTGAGAAGACGCGGTAGAAGATCAACAGGGCAGCCCAAGCACCGGCGGCCATCACCACAGCACCGTCGCTGCCGGGCATGTGGAAGTCGCGCCGCTCCGCACGCGCAAACATCAGCGCGATCACCCCGGCTGCCACCAGGAACACGGCGGCCTCGACGAACGACACATCGCCGAAGGCGCTGATCGAGTGCGAGTAGATCGCGTCGCTCTTTCGGTCCAGCGACTGCAGGTCATACCAAGGCAGGAACATCGTCACGAGCAGCGCCAGTGCCGCCACCGTGGCGATGCGCTGCTCGGGCGCAAGCGCCCCCCAGGCGCGTGTCATGCGCGTCATACGCGTGCGCGGCTGGGGGCGTCGTACGGCATAGATCGATTGTATGGCGCGCTCCAGCGCGAGCGGCTCAGATGCGATGGCGGGGCCAGCGGCTCAGGCGTGCGCCTTGGCGGCCTTGCCAAGTCGCTTGACCAGCAGCTTCGTGTCCTTCTCGCTGATCGTGCGCAGCTGACCCTGGAAGGCGAGCTTCCAGTGCTCGGCGGGCCACTTGCGGATGTGCTCGAGCTTGGTCGCGAGCTCTTCAGCCGGTACCCACTCGTCCTGCTCCAGCACGATCTCGGGCTCGGTGGCAAAGCGCCAGGGGTAGGCGTCGGCTTTGCCGGGCTTGCCGGGCCACAGCTTCGTGCGCTCCTCGTACATCTCACCGGTGACGACGATGCTGCCGGCGAAGCTCATCACCTTCGTCAGGTACAGGACGATGCGATCCCCGGGCTCGATCTGCAGCGCCCGTGGACGGTTGCGCTCCTTGATCCCGATCACGCTGAACCCATGGGCGCGCGTGGCCTCGTGGTTTTCGGGCGAGGCGGTCAGGATCCAGGTTTGGGGTACGGCGTCCGGCATGGGTGAAGCTCAAAGAATAGGCTGCCGCCGCGCCGGAAGCGAGATCCGCTCCACCGGCGCGAACTTTGCCGCACGGGCGCTCTTGGCCCCTCCTTTGGAGGAAGCCTTAACCACGATCGTCCCTGTTGTCACTTCTTCGTTGCCGGCAAGGTCGACCGCTTTGAACCCAACCGAGTAGGTTCCGGCTTTCGAGGGCGTCACCCAAAGCAGCCGCGGCTTGCCGCCTTCGACGGTCACGCTGTTGGTCCAGACGGTCTTTTCGCCGAGCTTGATGACCATGCTGACGCTCGAGACCTTCGACAGTTTGATCTGAATGCCGGCACGTTCGCCCGTGCGCACGCTCTGTGTCAGCAGTTCGATCGCCGGCGGCGTCTTCTCGTCCGCACGGAATTCCTTGGCCGTCGTGCAGTAGACTTGGTCGCCCGGAATCTGCCCGGTGGTCGGCGTCAAAGGCTCGCCCTTGCTCGTCTTTTCGCACAGGTGTTCGAGGAATTCCGCAAGCAGTTCGTGGTAGTTGAGATCGGATTCGGAATGCTGGTCATACATCGACCAGGCCCCGGTGTTGTAGTGGGGCACCTCCGCACGCGCCTCGGCGTCGCCGGCTTCGAACAGCTGCTGGCCCAACGGATCCTTGGTCAGCTTCGTGTATTCGTAGAGCCCGACAAGGCTCTGGATGAAGCCGTTGAGGATGCGCTCGCTCGGCGCGTAGGTGTACTCCAGGTAGTGGGCACCGGCGGGGGTGGCGACCCGCACCCCGGTGGGCGGTGGCATCTCGAAGATGCCGAGCGCCTGCTCTGCGGCCGTCAGGTAGACCTGTTCGTGGGTCACGCTCCAAGCGCGAGAGAAGACCTGCAGTGCGGTCCCCTGCGAGAGTCCGCTTGTCCATGGCGGTATGCCGCCGTCGAACTGGAACATGTATTCCCAGGCGATCCCGCCGGCGCGCTGGGTGGCGAGCGAAATAGCTTCGTTCAGTACTTCCTTCAACGTCGTGATTTCTTTATCGAGGAAGTACGCGTTCGCCTTGCCAAACGTCGCCAGCCACTGGATCTCGATGCCCTGCCCGGGGTAGTACTCCCACACCAGCTTGCTGCCGCTGAAGTACACGCGCTGATCGGCTCCAAGCAGTCGTTCGGTCGTCCACCATTGCCGGTTGCGTTCGAGCGTCGTGAACACCACAGGTAGCCGCGAGGCAATCAGCTGGTTGGCCGCGGCCATCGCTTCGACGTTGGCCATCACCGCACCGAGTTCGGCCGCGCGCGTCCCCGACAATTTGCGCAGCGAGCCCTTGGCTGCGCTGAAGGCCCCCTGGTACTTGGCGTAGGTCGCTGGAGTGATCGCGCCACTCTTCTGCAGTTGCTGCAGCGCGGCGGTCACGGTTACGCGCTGTGTCGCCCCGGCGCCGCTCGCGAACATGCACAGGACGGCGGCCACCACGAGCCCCAGCGCCAAGCCGGCTGCTCTGCGCGCTCCGGGTGTGCCTTCCCGGGTGAGCCCCCCCTTAGCGTGCACTCGCCATCCCGGTTGGGAGGGTATGGGCGCGCGGCGGTCTGAGGTGCATCGGCCTGATGCTAGGCTCATCCACGTCGGGCACCGCAGCAAACGTTGCAGGGCGCTGACCGGGTCGAAGCGTTGAGGGCACTCCTGAAGAACACAACCGTACGTGCAGCAGTTGCGCTGCTGCTGGCAATCTTCTGTGGCTGTTTGCTCTCGGCTTGCGCCGGCGACTCATCCGGCAGTGCCCAGGCGCTGCTGGACGAAACCTTCTCCGGGAGCAAGCAGATCGAAAGCGGCAACGTCAAGCTCTCCTTGGCGCTTGGCGCCGGCGGATCGAGCACATCGAGCAAGCCCCTCGCGGTGACCCTCAGCGGCCCGTTCGAAAGCGTCGGTGCAGGCAAGCTCCCCCGCTTTGCTCTACAACTGCAGCTGGGCGCCGCCGGCCACAGCCTCCAGGCGGGCGCCACCTCGACCGGCTCGGCGTTGTTCGTGGAGTTGGCCGGCACCTGGTTCTCCACGCCGTCGAGCACCTACAAGGCACTCGAAGAAAGCTATACGCAAGCCACCAAGAAGGCCTCGAGCGCCAAGGTCCGCTCGACCTTCTCCTCGCTTGGCATAGAACCGGGCCGCTGGCTGTCGAATCCGACCAAGGTCGGCACGGTCACGGTAGGCGGCGAAGCCACGATCCATCTCATCGCGGCAGTGGACATACCGGCCTTCCTGGCCGACGTGACCAAACTCTCACAGGCCGGCAGCTCGCTCGGTTTGGACTCGGTGCCCGGAGCTTCAAGCGCTGGCGGCACGCTTTCGCCGAGCGTGATCGACGAACTGGCGAAGTCGATCAAATCCGCCCATGTCGACGTCTACACGGGTGAGAGCGACCACATGCTGCGTCGCCTGGAAATCACGGCGGCCATCACGGGCACGCCTCAGACGCAGGGCCTCCTCGACGGCCTCAGCAGCGCCAATCTCACGGTCCAGCTCGAATTCTCAGACCTCAACAAAAAGCAGACGATCAGCGCACCGGCAAACGTCGAGCCGTCAAGCCAGCTACTCCCGGCGCTGCAGCAGCTCGTCGGCGTGCTCGAGGGCACCTCAGGCTCGGGCATCAGCTCAGGCACGCTTGAAGAGCTCTCCGGAGGCTGATTCCTAGCCTTGAGGGTCGAGTTCGTCGAGCGTCCTTCGCACCTCTGACTCGACGTCCATCGGCTCTTCGCCACTGCGCACCCTACGTTCATTGCGCGCCGTCACGAGTTGGCGCACCTCTTCGGTCAGTCCAATGTCGTGTTTGCCGACAGGTGTGCCATCCGTCGGCTCTTCGAGCAGCGCGAGCTCGGCGTCGATGTCGAGTGCCGCACCGCCTTGGCGTACCTGCCTGTCGCTGCGCGCCTGCAGCATCTGGCGGATCTCCTGCTCGCGCTCGGCACGAGCCAGCGGCGAGTTCGGTGGCGGCCCGCCAGAGCCGCCGTCGCCCATCGAAAGACCGCCTTCGCCGATCTTGTCGTACAGGCTGCCGCCGGCGAGGAAAGAGCCGACACCGACGAGCACGAACAGCACCACCGCGCCGACCACTACGAGCGTGAACGGTTCCATCGTCTGATTGTGGCCTACTTCGATACTCTCTGGGTTGACTGACCAGTCAATCTATTCCCCGCGCCCGTCCTAGGAGAACACCAGACCATGGTCGATTTCACGCTCACCGACGAGCAGAAGAACCTTCGCGAAATGGCCCACGACTTCGCCGAGAAAGAGATCCGGCCGGTCGCCTGGGAGTACGACAAGGACGGCACCTGGCCGCAGGACATCATCGAGAAGGCCTGGGACGTCGGCTTGATGAACACCCACATTCCCGAGGAGTACGGCGGACCTGGAGCCGGCTACCTCGACGGCTGTCTGATCGAGGAGGAGCTCTCCTGGGGCTGCTCCGGCATCCAGACTTCGCTGGGCTGTAACGGCCTCGCCACCGCGCCGGTCACTCTTGGCGGCTCGGAGGAGATCAAGAAGAAGTATCTGGGCATGCTCACCGAAGCGCCCAAGCTGGCCTCCTTCTGTCTCACCGAGCCTGACGCCGGCTCAGACGTCTCAGGGATGCGCACCACGGCCGTCAAGAAAGGCGACAAGTACGTCATCAACGGCTCCAAGTGCTTCATCACCAACGGCGGCTACGCCGACTACTACACGGTCTACGCCAAGACCGACAAGGAGGCCGGCCACCGCGGCATCTCCGCCTTCGTGGTCGAGCGCGACTGGGGCGTGGTCGTGGACAAGAAGGAGGACAAGCTCGGACAGCGCGCCTCCAACACCGCCACGATCTCCTTCAACGACGTAGAGGTTCCCGCCGAGAACCTGCTCGGCGAGGAAAACGCCGGCTTCAAGCTCGCGATGATGACGCTCGACCGCACGCGCCCGGGAGTTGCCGCGATGGCGACCGGCATCGCCCGCGCCGCGTTCGAATTCGCCACCGATTACTCGCGCGAACGGGTCCAGTTCGGCGTGCCGATCGCGATGCACCAGGCGATCCAGTTCATGATCGCCGACATGGCCACCGAAATCGAGGCGGCGCGACTGCTCACGTGGAAGTCGGCGTACCTGCTCGACAGCGGTCAGCGCAACACGCTCGTCTCCTCGCACGCCAAGCGCTTTGCCGCTGACGCCGCGATGAAGATCGCCACCGACGCCGTGCAGGTCTACGGCGGCTACGGCTTCATCAAGGAGTACCCGGTGGAGAAGCTGTTCCGCGACGCCAAGATCATGCAGTTGTACGAGGGTACGTCGCAGATTCAGCGTCTTGTCATCGCCCGTGAAACGCTGCTCCCCCGCCGCGCCGAGGAGCCCACGGCGGTTCCCGCCTGATATCGATGATGGCCATGCCGCATGCGGCATGGCCGGAGGGGCCGCATGCGGCCCCTCCTCGGGCCGTGCATGCACGGCCCGACCGACGGCGCATGCGCCGTCGGCACAGCACAGCGGGCAGCGCGATCTGAGAATAGCCACTGCAACTAGAGGAGACCAGCATGTTCGTGTTCAAGGCCGCTGTCGTCGGAGCGGGCACCATGGGCGGGCAGATCGCACAGACGATCGCCGCAGCCGGCTTCCCGGTGGTGCTCAAGGACATCAACCAGGATCTCGTGCAGGCAGGCTTGGACGAGGCGCGCAAAGTGACCGAGGGCCAGGTCTCAAAGCTCGTCAAGAAGGAGCGCATCACCGCCGAGCAGGGCGCCGCCCAGATCGAGGAGATCCTCGGCCGCATCGAAGGCACCACCTCCTATTCCGGTTTCGGCGACGTCGACTTCGTGATCGAGGCCGTGCCCGAGCGCATGGAGATCAAGCAGGCGGTGTTCGCCGAGCTCGACGCGGTCACGCCCGGCCACGCGATCCTGGCGTCGAACACCTCGTCGCTGTCGATCGGTGAGATCGGCGAGGCCACGATGCGCCCGGACAAGGTCGTCGGCTTCCACTATTTCTATCCCGCTTCGGTGATGCCGCTCGTGGAGATCGTGGAGGGCGAGGAGACCTCGCCGGAAACGGTCACCGCCGCGCTCACCTTTGCCCAGGCGATCCGCAAGCAGCCGATCGCCTGCCTGGAGGTCCCAGGCTTCGTCGTCAACCGCATCCTGATGGCGGGAATGTCTGAGATCTGGCGCGAGCAGGAGGAGAAGAAACTCTCGATCAAGGCGATGGACGAGGGCATCGGTGCCGCCGGGGTGGTACCGATGGGCCCGTACTTCCTCGTCAACCTGCTCGGTCTCGACACGGTCCTGCACGTCGCCGAACACGTGGCCGACGCTTATGGCGACGAGCGCTTCTATGTGCCCAAGGGCATGCAAAAGCTCGTCTCCGAAGGCAAGCTCGGCGCCAAGACCGGCGGCGACGGCGTCTACAGCCCCGCGGGCGAGTCCAACCTCAAAGGCGACGCCGATCCCGACGTGGCCGAGGTCGTCGAGCTGCTCACGCTCAAGACGTTCGTCGAGGCCGCGCTCGTCTTGCAGGAGGGCGTCGCCACCCACCGCGACATCGATTTCGGAATGATGGCCGGCGCCGGTCTCGACCCCCGTCGTGGCCTGATGCCGCCGTTCATGAAGGCCGACATCGAAGGCCTCGACTCGGTGCTGGAGCGCCTGGAGAACGCGGCCGAGCGCTACGGCGAGCGCTTCGCCCCGCCGGCGATCCTGCGCCGCCTGGTGGCCCAGGGCCGGCTGGGTCAGAAGAGCGGCCAGGGCTTCTACGCCTACCCCCAGCCCGACGCAGAGCAGCCGGCCGAGGTGGTCAAGCTCGAGACGCGCTCCGACGGCGTTGCGATCGCCTGGCTCGCAAACGGTCAGATGAACTCGATCGCCCCGCAGGTTATCGAGGATCTCGGCAAGGTCTGGAGCAAGGTCAAGGACACGAACGTACACGCGCTCGTGATCGCCTCCTCCAACCCGTTCCTGTTCAGCGCCGGCGCCGACATCAAGGCGTTCACCTCGATGGACAAGGAGGCGGGCGAGCAGCTGATCCACGCCGCCCACGCGCTCCTACGTGAATTCGGTTCGGCTGGAATCGCCACGATCGCCGCCGTCAACGGGCTCGCCTTCGGTGGCGGATGCGAGCTTGCGATGGCCTGCGACGTGCGCATCGCCGCACGCTCGGCCACCTTCGGCCAGCCGGAGATCAAGCTCGGGATCATCCCGGGCTTTGGCGGCACCCAACGCCTGCCACGGCTCGTGGGCGAGAACAAGGCGCTGGAGATGAACCTTGTCGGCGACCCGATCATGGCTGAAGAGGCCTTCGAACTGGGTCTCGTCAACCGCATGGTCGAGGATCACGAACTGCTCGATACGGCGCTCTCCTGGGCACGTCGTTTGGCGGCCCAGGCGCCGGTCGCGCTCGAGCAGATCAAGCGCGTCTCTGGCGCCGGCGATCTCGATGCTGGCATCGAGGCGGAGAAGCGCGGATTTGCCACCGCCTTCGGCAGCGAGGACGCCAAGGAGGGCATCTCGGCCTTCCTCGGCAAGCGCGCGCCGCGCTTTCAGGGTCGCTAGGGGCCGGACTCAGGGAGCGTGTTTCAAAACGAGCGGTGCGCGTTGACACCCCCTTGTTTGAACACGGATGATTTATTTAGGTACCTAACCTTTATCTACGTGTTCAAACAAGGGGGTGTGTTGTGAGGGATGTCCCCCGCGAGTCCGCCACGAAGCTTGCACGAGGCCGGTCATTGCGTTCAGATCGGCCGTCCGAGCTCAAGGTATCGGGCCCGTGTGCCGACGCATTCGTCCATGACAATCCCAAAGATTGGATCTGACGGCGAGCAAGTCTTCTCGGCGGGGCAGACGGAGCTGGAGTTGGAAGACGGACAGCCGTCGGCGGCCGCCCGCATGGAGTTGGAGCACCAGCTCAAGCGTCTCGGCGAGACGCTCAAAGGGCGAACCGACGATGTCGTGAACGGCATCGTCAGGCGCAACGAGGAATCGGCTGTAGTACTCGAGCCGATCGTCGAAGAGAGCTTCGTCAAGGTCGGCACGGTCTCCACCGTCGCGTTCGCCAGGTGGACCGCCGGCGAGGGCGCCGAGGTGGCGCGCGAGGTAGGTCACGAGTCGTGGAACATCTTCGGTCAGCTCGCCGCGCAACGGGCCGCTCCGCTCAACGAGGTCACCAAGCGCTGTCTGCGCTGGCGCGACGCCGCCGCGGATGTGATCTGTGAGATAGGCGCGCAGCTAGAGCTCTCCGAGACGGCTCTCGACCGGGCGCTCTCGATGCTCCAGCGCAGCCTCGACGTAACGCTCGTGCGCATGTGCCAGTCCTTCGAGGTCGAGCGTCGCCGCGCGCACGAGGAGCTGCACCGCCGCCAGGAGGAGCTTGCCTTCATGGCGACTCACGATGCGCTCACGGGCCTGCCCAATCGCACGCTGATACTCGACCGCGTCGAGCAGATGCTCGTGCGCGCGCGACGCAACCAGACACCCGTGGCTGCGCTGTTCGTCGATCTCGACAACTTCAAGCACATCAACGACACGCTCGGGCACGGCATCGGCGACCAGTTGCTGCGCGCCGTGGCGGCGCGTCTGGAGGCGGTCGTGCGCGACATCGATGCGCTCGGGCGCCTGGGTGGCGACGAGTTCGTGGTCGTCGCCGAAGGCATGTCGCTTGCCGCCGGCCCCGAGCTGATCGCCGAGCGGCTGCTTGGCGCGCTCAAGCAGCCCTTCAAACTGAAGGGCGCCGAGAACACGCGCCTCGTCGTCACCGCCAGCGTCGGGGTCGCGATGGGCGAGAGGGCCACCGCCGAAGAGCTCTTGCGCGACGCCGACATCGCCATGTACCGCGCCAAGTGGGACGGCAAGAACGGCTACGTGGTGTTCGAGTCGGGCATGCAGGATGCCGTTCAGAGCCGCATGGAACTCGAGATGGACCTGCGCGATGCCTTCGAGAAAGACGAGTTCTTCGTCGTCTACCAGCCCACCTTCGACTTGCGCGAGATGGTGCCCACGGGTATGGAGGCTCTGATCCGCTGGCGCCATCCCACGCGCGGCGTCGTCCAGCCCGACGACTTCGTGCCGCTGCTGGAGGAGACAGGCCTGATCGTCGAGGTCGGAAGATGGGTCCTGGGCGAGGCCTGCCGTCAGGGGGCCGAATGGCGCGACGCCGGTCGTGAGATCGGCATCGCCGTCAATGTGGCCGCACGACAGTTGGACCGTGACGAGTTTGTACACGAGGTCAGAGATGCCCTGAGCGAGTCCGGTCTGGAGCCCGGCCAGCTCACGATCGAGATCACCGAGACGACGATCATGGCCAACGCCGAGGAGACAGCCGGCCGGCTCGCATCGATCAAGGAGATCGGGGTGCGAGTCGCGATCGACGACTTCGGCACCGGTTACTCCTCGCTTGCCTACCTGCAGCGCTTCCCGGTCGACGCTTTGAAGATCGACCGCTCGTTCATCTCGAAAATGAGCAATGACGCCGAAGGCGAGACGCTGATCAGGACACTCGTGCAGCTCGGCAAGTCGCTCTCGATCGAGACGCTCGCCGAGGGCATCGAGCAAGCCCAGGAGCTCAGCCTGCTGCGCGAGGAGAGCTGCGACACCGGCCAGGGCTTCCTGTTCGCGCGCCCGCTCGACGCGGAGGAATGCGAGACCTTCCTGGAGAATTGGGCGGGAGCGGTCTCGCCAACCTCTGTGTCTGCCGAGCGACCGTCTGCCTGAGCGTCTGGCCGGTTCTTCTGGCCGGTTCTCAGCTGAGCTTGACGAGATCGCTTCGCGGCGCGATCTCCCAGCGTGCGGCGAGCCGGCGGAGCTCCTCGTCGAGCTGCCAGCGGTCGGCAAGTCGCTCGCCCTCGTATTCGACGCTTGCTCCCTTCAGCACCATCGAGCCGCTGTTGTCGCCGATCGCGCGCAGCTCGGCAACCTCGGCATCGCTGAGCAACGGCTGCGCGGGCAGCGACGCGAGCTCGGCGCGCTTGTCCTCGATTGGCTTTGGGACGCCAGACTGTGATGCTTGGCTTGCTTTTGCTTGCCCGGTAGCGGGCCTGGCGCTCTCCTGAATCAGCGTGGGCGCCACGCAGCGGACGGCCGGGTGCGCAAGGTTCCACTGGCAGGCAAGCTGCAGCAGCGTCAGCCCATGGCGCTCGGCATAGGGGCGCATGCGCCCGAGCTTCTCGATCCCTGCCTCCACCCAACCGGCGGGGCGGAACTTGCGGTGGTCGTACTGGGCGAACTCATGACCCGGACGTACGTCACCGTGGAACAGGCCGCCGTAGTCGACCACGCGCGTGATCAGCTTCACGTCGTGAGTTGTGGCTGCGTCGAGCACCAACTCGCCCGGCCACGGCTCCATCGGGCTGAGGATGACCATCGCCCAGTCGATCAGCTCGCCGAAGCGCTCGAAGCAGTCGATCAAGTCGAGCGTGAAGCCGTTTGCCGGGCCGGGAGCAACCCCGAGCAGGCGCGTGAGGCCCGCCTCGCGCAAAGCCTGCATCCCCTCCCAGACGCTTGCGTTCGTGTAGCCGGTGCGGTCGGGGTTGTGCAGCATCAACAGGTCGAAGCGCTCAGCTCCGAGGCGCTCCAGGCTTCGCTCGGCGGCCATGCGGATGTAGGCGCCGTAGTCGCCCTCGCTGCGCAGACGCGGGTCGGTGAAACGCGGGAAGCCCTTGGCGCCTTCGCGCTCGCCCTCGTAGAAGTCGTGCCCGATCGCGCCGATCAAGCAGAAGCTGTCGCGATCCACCCCGTCGATCGCGCGTCCGAGCAGGCGGTCGGCCTCGCCGGCGCCGTAGGCGTCGGCGCTCATCACAGTGTCGATCCCCTCGCCTGGCCGTAGCAGCGCGAGCAGGCGCTCGTCCTCCAGTGGCTCGCCAAAATGCATGAAGCGGCCCCCGCTCCATGTGCCGATCGCAGTGGCGGTCGGGTCAACGGTCATCGAGCGTTTCTCTCGCTTTGGCGCATTGTCATCGGGTCTTGTCTGGGATTCGGCAAGGGGGTTGCGTTTGGCTCATGGGGAGTGTTCGGTAGGAGGTTTGTGTTCGCTCATAGGGAGTGTCCGGTAAAGGGGGTGTGTTTCGGGCAGGTCCATCGCGACGAACTCTACGACGAGCCGAATCCGGTCGCCGTGCGTGCCCGCAGGGCGGCTTCGAGCCGCTCGAGCGCGTGGCGCACGACCTTCTCCTCAGGCGCCGGCGCGTGGGCGTTCGCGGCAACGCCGGCGCTCAGCTCGCGCAGCTCGACGATGCGCGTTTGCAGGTCCGGGCGCCGCTCCTTTGGCAGTTCCTGTAGCGCAGCCACATAAGCGCGGTCCAGCTCGATCGCGGCCAGCTCGAGCCGGCCTTGGTCGAGGTCCAGGTGTGCGCGTAGAGCGAGCTCCTCGCATAGAAGTACGCTGCCGCGCCCGGACAGGAGCAGCGCAAGGCGCTCTTGTGGACGCAGCACGCTCGCCCGCTTGCCGGCTCGCCGGCGTGAGAGCACGAGCTCGCGCGCGTCGCTCCAAAGGCCGTCGGCGACCTGCTCGCCTTCGCCGAAGCCGGCGCGCACGACCAGCGCCTGGGCTGGGGAGATCTCGTGGATGTGCGGGGCTGCGCCCGCGATGCGATGCGCGTAGAGGACGCGGTTGAGCACCTTTGCGGCCGCGTGCGCCTCGAGCTCGGGATCGAGCTGCTCCAGCCAGGCGCTTGCTTGGGTCTCGAGCGACAGCGGTACCGGGTCCACCACGGTGGCGCGCGCGACGGGCACAGAGGCCGGCTCGGGATCGGTTCGGCGCGTGCGCGAGCGCCTGCCGAGCATGCCGCGGCGCTCGGCCCCGATCGTCGAGAGCACGACCACGTGCTCGGGCTCGTTGCCGTCAGGTCCTGCCGACTTGCGCAGCAGATAGCGGCCGTCGGCCGGGCCGAGCTCCCAGGGAAGCTCCATCTGCACGAAGGTGAAAAGGCGCGTGGGCACACGCGCACGGTACTCTTTGGCCGATGTCCGACGGAAACAAGGCGGCTGCGGGGCTGCGCGAGCGCTTGACCACCGGTACCGAGGACAAGATCGGCAGGGCGCTCGTAGATCTGATCGAGAACCCGCTGGTCACGGGCACGATCGGTCGGGCGTTCGACGCGCGCGAGCGCGCCGCCCAGGCCCAGGAGCTGGCGCTGAGCGCATTGAACATCCCGACAGCCGCAGACATCGAGCGGCTCACGCGGCGTCTGCGCTCGGTATCGCAGCGTCTGGAGGGCATCGAGGACGGCGTGCACCGCATCAACCGGGCGCTGAGCGAGGGCTCGGTCGAGCGGCGCCTGGTCGCGATGGAGGAGCAGTTGAGGGCGCTCAGCAGCAAGCTGTCGGCGCCGAGCAGGCCTTCGACGCAGGCAAGTCCTCAGCGCGCCCAGGGCGGCGCCGCGGCGAAGACTTCAGCCAAGAACTCGGTTGGATCCAAGAAGCCTGCGCCCAAGCGGGCGGCGCCTAAGCGCGCAGCGCGGACCGCAAAGCCCAAGAAGACCGCTTGAGCTAAGCCGACAGTGCGCCCAGCGCGATGCTGCCCATCGCCTCGGCGGCCTGTGTGAGCGCGTGATCGTCTATGCGGATACGCGCGACGGATCCATGGGAGGCAAGGTTATAACCTAGAGGTTGTATGTCCGGATGTTGGTTTTCGCCAACTCCAAGTTCCGATTTATAACCTGGAGGTTGTATGTCTGGATGTAGGTTTTCACCGGCATCGAGTTCCGGTTTATAACCTGCAGGTTGTATATCTGGATGGAGGTTGTCGCTGACCGCCAAGAGGCAGGCGACTTGGATGCCTGTGTTGGCTCCTAGGGTGAACAGCGTCGCGGCCTCCATCTCCACCGCCAGCGCCCCTTCGGCTTGCCAGTTTGCATTGCGTGTCGAGTCGCGCTCGTAGAAGAGGTCTGTGCTTACGATCCGGCCCTCGCGGTGCGTTCCCTCCCGCCAGCTGCCTGCCCTCCGGGCAAGAGCCTCGGTCAAGGTTGGATCGGCGAAAGCCAGCTGTTTGGCGCCGAGGGTCAAGCTCGTCCCGTCGGCGGCGATCGCCTCATGGGCGACGACGAGGTCGCCGAGGCGGAGCTCCGCGTCGAGCGCTCCACACGTGCCCACCCTGATCGCACGCGTCACACCCAGGGAGATCAGCTCGTGCAAGACGATCGCGGCGGACGGTCCGCCCATGCCGGTGCTCTGGATCGTGAGCGGTTCGCCGTCGAGGGCTATGCCGGTGTAGCCCCACAGACCGCGGTTGTGGTTGAACATGAGCGGGCTCTCGAGCAGGAATTGGGCCAGCGCCAGCGCGCGGCCCGGGTCGCCCGGAAGCAGCACCCGCTCGGCCAACGTGGCGGTTGGGCGTAGGTGGATCGTGTTCCCCTGGGGGAGTGGGGTCGACCGCTCGGCGGATCGCCTGGGGTCGCTGGGACGAGCGGCAATCGGCTCGCTTTCGGCCTGTTGGACTGTCTCACTGTGATTCACGCCCCGCGACTTTAGACTGCCGCTGATGGCGACGTCCACGACAAGCGAGCAGGCCGAAGGTGGGGCGAGCGAACCTACGCTCGCAGAGGTGGCTTCGCGCGCTGGAGTAACTGCCGCGACCGTCAGGCGCTGGGTGAAGGAGGGGCTGGTCCCACAGTACGAAGGGGCGTGGACTCCTGCAGCGGCGGCACAGGTGCGCATCGTCGGGCGTCTACGCGAGCGTGGGCACACGATCGAGCAGATCCGTCGAGCGAGCGAGAGCGGGCAGCTGGCCGGCTACGTGCAGGGGATGTTCGCGCCGCAGGAGGGCCGCTACACGCTCAGGCAGGCCGCGCGCGAGGCCGAGATCGACGAGCAGCTGATCGAGCGCATCTACATGTCGCTCGGCCTGAGCACGCTGTCGGTCGATGCGATCACCGAGGAAGACATGGAGATGCTGCGCTACATCGCGGCGATGCTCAACTCCGGCCTGCCAGAAGTCGCGTTTTTGCAGCTTGCGCGCGTGTACGGGCAGACGCTCGCCCAGATCGCCGATGCCGAGGTGCGGCTTATCCACATCTACGTGCACGAGCCGATGATGCGCGAGGGCATCCCCGGCGTACAGATGGCCGAGGCGATGGAGGGTCTCGCCGGCGAGCTCCTCCCGTTCGCCGCGCCGTTCATGCGCTATCTGCACGGGCGCTTCCTCGGGCACTTCATCGAGCAGGACGTGATCGGCCACATGGAGGCCGAGCTCGCCGGCGGCGTCCCCGAGGAGGGGCGCATGCGCGTCGTGATCGCCTTTGCCGACCTTGCCGGCTATACGCGCCTGACCGAGGAGCGCGGCGACGAGGAGGCCGTCGGCGTCGTGGAACGCTTCGTGGAGGCCGTGCAGCACTCGCTGCCGATCGACGCGCGCGTAATCAAGACACTCGGCGACGAGGTGATGGTCATCGGTGCGGACGCGCTCGCGCTCACGCAGTGGGCGGTCGACTTTCAGGCGGCGCTGTCTCCAGACGTGCCTGCTCCGCGCATCGGCATCCATACCGGCGATGCGCTCTATCGCGACGGCGACTATTACGGGCGCGATGTCAACCAGGCGGCGCGCGTGGTCGCCAGGGCCGCCGGCGGCGAGGTGCTGGTCACGCGCCAAGTGGTCGACGCTGCCAGCGGCGTGGACGGCTTGCGCTTCGAGTTGATCGGCGAAATCGGCTTGAAGGGCTTCTCCGAGCCGGTCGAGCTGTTCCACGCTTTTCCACGCGAGGAGTAGGAACTGGTCCATGACAGGCCGTGCTCTGAGCGTCGACGAGCTGGACGAGGTCGTGACTGTCGCCGAGGTCGGGTAGCAATGACCGCCGCCGAGGTGCGCGAGCGCGTGCGAGCCGGTGGCCTGCTTTCTTCGGGCTCGGATGTCGTCGCGATGCTCTCCGGCGGACGCGACTCGGTCTGCCTGCTCGACGTCGCAATCGCGCTGTGCGGTGCGGGGCAGGTGCACGCGCTGCACGTCAACTACGGGCTGCGAGCCGAGTCGGACGAGGACGAGCGCCACTGCCGCGAGTTGTGCGAGCTGTTGGGGGTGGAGATCGAGGTGGTGCAGGCCAGCAGGGCAGAGCAGGCCAGCGGCAACCTGCACGCGTGGGCGCGCGAGCTGCGCTATGCGGCGGCGCACGAGCTGGCGCAGCGGCTGGAGCAGGCGCTGATCGCGACAGGCCATACCGCCACTGACCAGGTCGAGACGATCCTCTACCGCCTTGCCGCTTCGCCCGGGCGTCGGGCGCTGCTCGGCATGGCCCCGAAGGAGGGACGGCTTGTGCGCCCATTGTTGGGGCTGACGCGCCAGGACACAGCCGCCTACTGCCAGGAGCTGAAGCTCGCATGGCACGAGGACTCGAGCAACGACAGCGAGCTCTATGCCCGTGCCCGCGTGCGCCACAGGCTCGTCAAGGCGCTCGACGCCGTGCACCCGGCAGCGCAGGCCAACGTCCTGCGCACCGCCGCGCTCTTGCGAGAGGAGACAGAGCTGCTCGACGCGCTGGTGGACGCCGAGCTGGGGACGGGCGCAAGCATCGCGATCGAGCGGTTGGGGCAGCTCGCGCCTGCGTTGCAGCGGCTCGTGGTCATTCGCCTGGCCGAGCAGGCCGGCGGCGAGCTTGCTCCGCAGGCCGGCGAGCGTGTCGGCGAGATCCTTGCGCTTGGCGCGCGCGGCGGTCGAGCGGAGCTACACGTCGGCGGTCTCGCAGGTGCCGTGATCGAGAATGGCGTGCTGCGCGTGGTCGCGATCCAGCCGCGCGAACAGCGCCCACCGCGCTCGCGCTCGAAGCAGGGACAGGCAGACCCCCATGAGCCCCAGCAGGGACAGGCGGGTGCGCCTGAGACTCTGCCCGAGCCCATACCCACGGATGCCGAGGACCCTGACGGACAGGGTCCATGAGCGGGGTCGGCCCGGCGGCCAATACACTCCCTCAGGTGGTGCCCATACCTGAGCGTGTCGCCCCGGCGGCCTCCGAGGAGACCTCCGAGGTGGGCGAGGTGCTTGTCGGCGAGGAGGATCTGAGCCGGCGCGTACGCGAGCTTGGCGAGGCGATCTCGCGCGACTATGCCGGGCGCCCGCTGCTGCTCGTCGGCGTGCTCAAGGGCGCCGTCTTCTTCTTGAGCGACCTCATGCGCTTCATCGACATCCCGGTCGAGGTCGACTTCATGGCTGTCGCCTCCTACGGCTCGGCGACCGATTCCTCCGGGGTGGTGCGCATCCTCAAGGACCTCGACGTCGCGATCGAGGGTCGCGACGTGTTGATCGTCGAGGACATCGTCGACTCCGGGCTCACCTTGCAGTATCTGCTGCGCAACCTCGGCTCGCGCAATCCAGCGTCCCTGGAGGTGTGTGCGCTGCTGACCAAGCCCGACCGTCGCAAGGTCGATCTGCCCACCCGCTACGTTGGCTTTGAGATACCCGACCGCTTCGTGATCGGCTACGGGCTCGATTACGCCGAGCGCCACCGCAACCTGCCGTTCGTTGCCGTGCTTGAGCGTTAGAAGACCTATGGGCACGAACTTCTATCCCAATAACTCAACCGCATGCGAGCCGCGGCGCATCCGGCCTGGGTGTGGGCGCGCATGGTCGGAAACGACCGGGAATTCAGGCCTCTCGTGGTACGCTGATGGACTGGCGGTCGGCACCTCCGATGTTGTTGGCAGCCAGGATCCAAGCCCATGAGCCGATTCTTCAAGAGCGCCGCTTTCCCGATTTTGATCGTGGTCGTGCTCGCCTTCTTCATCTCGAAGGTGTTCGTCTCGCCCGCCCAGAAAGGGCCGGAACACAGCTACAGGACGCTCGTCACCGAAAACATCCCTCGCAACGAAGTCAAGTCGGCGGAGCTGAAGGTCAAAGACAACGCGGTTGCCGTCGAACTGAACAACAAGGAAAAATTCGAAGTCGGCTATGTCGATCAGGCCGCGCCGACGCTTATCGCCGACCTCGAAAAAGCCAAGGGCACCAAGTTCAACGTCGAATCCAACAAGACGAGCATCTGGCCTTCGCTGCTCACGTATCTGCTGCCGCTCGTCCTGATCCTCGGCTTCTGGTTCTTCCTGATCAACCAGGTCCAAGGCGGGGGCTCGCGCGTCATGTCCTTCGGCAAGTCGCGCGCCAAGCGCCTCTCCGCCGACTCCCCCAAGATCACGTTCCGTGACGTCGCCGGGGTCGACGAGGCCGTTGAGGAGTTGCACGAGATCAAGGAGTTCTTGGAGAACCCCAAGAAGTTCCAAGCGCTCGGCGCGCGAATACCCACCGGTGTGCTGCTGTACGGCCCTCCGGGGACGGGCAAGACGCTGCTCGCACGCGCCGTAGCCGGCGAGGCGGGCGTGCCCTTCTTCTCGATCTCGGGCTCTGACTTCGTAGAGATGTTCGTCGGCGTCGGCGCTTCGCGTGTGCGCGACCTGTTCGAGCAGGCCAAGCAGAATTCCCCGTGCATCATCTTCATGGACGAGATCGACGCTGTCGGCCGCCATCGCGGCGCGGGCCTCGGCGGTGGCCACGACGAGCGCGAGCAGACGCTCAACCAGCTGCTGGTCGAGATGGACGGCTTCGAGGCCAAGGACAACATCATCATGATCGCCGCCACCAACCGGCCTGACATCCTCGACCCGGCGCTCCTGCGTCCCGGCCGCTTCGACCGCCAGATCGCCGTCGATCGCCCCGACCGCAAGGGCCGCTCCAAGATCCTCGAGGTGCACACGCGCGGCAAGCCGCTGGCGAAGATCATCGACATCGACGCCTTGGCGGGCCAAACACCAGGATTCACGGGTGCGGACCTTTCGAACCTGATCAACGAGGCCGCGCTCCTATCCGCTCGCATCGGCAAGCGCGAGATTGGTCAGGAAGAGCTCGAGGAGGGGATCATGCGCGTGATCGCCGGCCCCGAGAAGAAGACACGCGTGATGTCCTCCAAGGAGCGCCTGATCACCGCCTACCACGAGATGGGCCACGCGATCGTCGGCCATTTCCTCGAGCACTCGGACCCGGTCCACAAGATTTCGGTGATCTCGCGCGGGCAGGCGCTCGGCTACACGATCTCGATGCCCCAGGAAGACCGCTTTCTGACGACCAGGGCAGAGCTCAACGACACGATGGCGATGACCCTGGGCGGCCGCGCTGCCGAGGAGATCGTCTTCGAGGAGATAACGACCGGCGCCTCCAACGATCTGGAGAAGGTCACCGCGACCGCCAAGCAGATGGTGATGCGCTTCGGCATGTCCGAGAAGCTCGGCCCGCGTGTGTTCGGCCACGAGCACGGCCAGCCGTTCCTCGGCCGCGAGTTCTCGACCGAGCCCGACTACTCGGACGAGATCGCACGCGAGATCGACGACGAGGTGCGGCGCATGGTCGAGTCGGCCCATCAGCGCGCCAAGTCGATCCTCACCGAGCACAAAGACGATCTCACCAATCTCTCTGAGATTCTCGTCAAGCGCGAGACGATCGAGAAGGAGGAGTTCCTCGCCCTGCTCGACGGCAAGAGCGAGGAGGAAGTCTTCGGCGCCGAGGAGGCCCCGGCGCCCGAGCTGCCGGTTCCGCCGGCGCAGGCCGACCGCGCCGGTCGCGAAGCTCCGCGTCCGCTACCGCGCCCGGGTTTGGCGGGTGGCACAGCCGACATGACCGGCTCGGATCCCAGCGGACCTTCCGTTACCTGAGCTTGTCCTACCGCGTCATGGGGGTCCTCAACGTGACCCCCGACTCGTTCTCGGATGGCGGCCTGTTCTTGGACGAGCAAGCTGCCGTAGCTCATGGCGTCGAGCTTTATGAGCAGGGGGCTGAGATTCTCGACATCGGCGGCGAATCGACCCGTCCTGGGGCTGAGCCTGTCGATGCGAACGAGGAGTTGCGCCGGGTGGTGCCGGTCGTAGAGGCTCTCTCTCAGCGTGCCGGCAGGGCACAGATCTCGATCGACACTTCCAAGGCGATCGTGGCGCAAGCTGCGATTGCTGCCGGCGCAACGCTTGTCAACGACGTCAGCGCCTTGCGTGCCGATCCCGAGATGGCGGTTGTCGTGGCCGAAAGCGGCACCGATTGCTGCTTGATGCACATGTTGGGAGAGCCCCGCACGATGCAGCGCGTGGTGGGTGGGTCTTCATATACGGATGTGGTTGACGAGGTGAAGGCGTTCCTGGAGGAGCGCATGGTGTTCGCGGTGGGCGAGGGCATCGAGGAGCGGCGTATCCTGCTCGACCCGGGTATCGGCTTCGGCAAGACAGTCGAGCACAATCTCGCGCTTCTACGCCGGCTGAATGAGATCGTCGCCTTGGGATGCCCGGTGGTGATCGGCACATCCCGCAAGCGCTTTCTCGGAGGGTTGCCTGCCGAGCGTCTGCCTGGCACGATCGCGACGAACGTGATGGCGCTGGAGCGGGGAGCGAGCGTGTTTCGTGTGCACGATGTGGCGCCGGTGGCGGCTGCGCTGGCGGTGGCGAGTGCTACGTTGAGCGGCAAATGGACGGCGAGCCCCACGACGAGCTGAGCGACGAGGAGCGTCGGCGCGCCCAGGAGGATGAGCTTCCCGAGGACGTCGAGGAGTCCAGCGCCTACGAGGATGACGACGAGGAGGACGGCTTCGAGACCGTCACGATCGAGATCAGCGGCCTCTCGCTCTACACGCACCATGGGGTGAGCGAGGCGGAGCGCGAGATCGGCCAACGTTTGTTGCTCGACCTGCGCCTGGACGTGGGCGAAACCGACGCGACCGTCACCGACCGTGTCGAGGACACCGTCGACTACGCCGAGGTCTGCCAACTGGTGGCGCTTGTAGCCCAGCAGCGCTCCTACCGGACGCTCGAGCGCCTGTGCAGCGCGATCGCCGACCGCCTGCTCGCCGATTTCGAGTTGGAGGGCGTGTGGGTGAAGGCATCGAAGCCCGAGCCGCCAATTCCGCTGCCGGTTGAGGATGTCTCCGTAGAGGTTTGGAGAGAGGCGGGGGAGTAGCGAGGGATTGTCGGCGGAGGCGGTTGTGGGTCCCCCAGAAACTTGTGCCCCGCGGGCGATGGCATCCCGAAAGCGTCTACCTCTCTATTTGCTGTCCAGCTGCGCTTGTTCTGCCCAGAAGTCGATCGTCTCGCGCTCGTGCCTGATGCCGAGCTGGAGTGCTTGCCATGGTCCGCGCGGGCCGGTTCCGGGATCGTGCGCGGCGTAGCCTTCATATTCGGCGAGCTTTTGACGGTGGGTGGTGAGCTGACCCTCGGCCAGGTCGTTTGCGTTGGCCCCGAAGAACAGCTTGAGCAGCGCGGGGTCGCGCAGCACATAGGGCTCGGGGGTGAACACGCCCAACCAGCTTCCAAGCGCTTCTCGTCCAAGCTCGGTGAGGCTGTAGAGCTTGCGGCGCCTGCCGCTCTGCTCCTGACTCTCGGTCAAGTAGCCAGCGCGCGCAAGACGAGCCGGCTCAGCGTAGAGCTGGGAGTGGGGTAGCGTCCAAAACTGCCCCACCGAGGCCGAGGCCATGCCCTTGAGGTCATACGGCGTCGCCTCTCCGACGAACATCGAGAGCAGGCCGAGAACTATGTAGGAGGTGGGTGTTAGCTGAATCTCGTCGGGCATGGGCAGGAGCTTGACAACAGTCTGTTTCGGATGGTATGTTTCGGACTATGTGGTGGTCAGGGAGAGTAAGGGAGTCGTCGCGGAGCCGCTTGAGAGTCTTGCCGATGCGCCGAGGATTCGTCGCCCTGGCCTCGGTCATGCTCGCAACGCTCGGGGTCACAGGCATCGCCGCGGCGGCTCCCTCGGTCACGCTGAAGGTAAAAGCCCTCCCGATTCCCGGTTTCCCGGGGACAGGTGACGTCTTGGGCGCCGGCGCCGACATAGAAGTTCAGGTCACGATCAGCGGCAGCGAATACGGCGGCTATCCCTCTCCGCTGACTGGGCTCGACCTGTACTCGCCAAGCGGGTCCAAGATCGCCGCGGCAGGCTTCGCGACGTGCGCTGACTCGGTCCTGGAAAACGATGGGGGAGCAGGCTGTCCCAGGCGCTCGAGCGCAGGTCCGCCTGGGGTAGGGCTTGGTGTCGTCGCCTTCGGCGGTCATCCCGTCCCTGAGAAAGTCTCGATCGAATCGTTCTTTGCACCCGGCGGTGGGCTGACCTTCCTTGTCGAAGGGCGCACCCCCTCGTATTTTCAAGTCCTGGAAAAAGCGCACTGGGTCAACGCGAGTCCCCCATATGGACAAGAGGTGATTGTCGAAGTGCCGCTTGTCGAAACGGCCCCTGGCGCCAACGATGCCTCTGTCACGTCCTTTACCGTCAAGGTCGGCGCGGCCTACAAGCGTGGCAAGAGGACGATCTCCTACTTCACCCAGCCAACGAAGTGTCCTCGCGGGGGCTTCCCCGCGAAGCTGGAAATGAAGTTCCTCAGCGGAGAAGTCGCCACGGTCAGCGATAGCGTGCCGTGCCCTCGGCGTCGAAGCTAGCCTTCCTGGAGGCTTAGGAGAAGTTGCGCGATGAGGCGTTGCGTCAGCGCTGCCTTCGCTCGGATAGCCTGCGGCGCCACATGCCAATGCGCAGCGGACTGCTAGGCCTCGGATCGAATGTCGGCAATCGTCGTAACCATCTACAGGCGGCCGCCGACGCCCTGCCGTCCGTCGGCGTACGAGTAACGGCAGCCTCCTCGGTGTACGACACCGACCCGGTCGGCGAGGTGCTCGATCAGCAGAGCTTCCTGAATGCGTGCGTGCTCGTGGAGACAGAGCTCGAGCCACTGGGGCTGCTGGGCGCCGTCAAGCGCTTGGAGGTCGAGTTGGGGCGTGCGAGTGGCGGCGTGCGACATGGGCCGCGAGCGATCGACATCGACATCCTGTTGCTCGGAGAGCTCACTCTCGCGCACGAGCGCATGACGCTGCCACACGAGCAGGTGCTCAACCGTCGCTTCGTGTTGATCCCCGCGCTCGAGCTCGACTTCGAGCTGGTTACTCCAGATGGGCGCCGGCTTGCCGACGCATTGGCGGTGCTTCCGGTGGGCGAAGGCGTCCGCTGGGCGGGACCGCCGTTGTCGCCATGGCCGCGAGAGCGCGGACCCGCGACCTCTGGGTAGGCGGATAGGAGCAGCGGGCCACCGGAATAGGCGACGGGCGGAGGCTCTCGAGGCCAAAGATGCTCCCAGTCGGCGGGAAGGATCGCGCTCAGGCAGCGTCTTAGGTATGACCGTCCATCTCGTGGCCGGTCGGCCGTTTCGAGGTGGATGTACTCCTGGGCTATCCACTACGCCTGGCAGGGGAGACCTGAGGGCCAGGGAACGGCCCTAGGCGGGGCGGGTCGTCATGGGTGAGGCTGGCTCCCCGGGCGGCTCGTCCCGACTGTGAAGAGGCCCGCCCAGCCTTGGGAGAACGCTCTCAGGCGTGCAGGACGATGCGGACGAATCCTTGTCGGCGCACCCCGTACGGGCGTGAGCGTGAGGTTCAGGCGTGTACGACGATGCCACGGGTGATCGTCACCGCAGCGCCGTGTAGCGGTGTGAGTGTGATCTTCACCGTCAATGCCAGGCGCCGGTGGCGGCGCAACGCGACCTTGCCTTTGGCGGTCAGGGGCACGGAGAAAGGCACGCTGCCCGCTTTCAGCGACGAGCGCACAAGCCGCCCGATGCGCACCTGCGCAGGGCGCCCCGCCTTGGCCAGCGAGGCTCCGGCGGCAAACAGGCCGACTTCCAGCCGTCCGCCGGAGCCGGCTTGGGACACCTTGATCGATCCGTGCACCATCGATCCGCGCTGGCTGCCGGAGAGCTCGAGTGCCTTGGATCCTCCTTCCAAGGGTGAGCCGGAGTTGGGTTCGCTCGGCGTTGTGGTGGTCGTCGTCGGTGTCGTGGTTGTGGTCGTTGTTGTGGGGGTCGTGCCGGTGGTGGCGCTTTCGACCACGATTTCGTATTTGGTGTAGTTGATGGCTCCGTCGTTGAAGAGGGTCGAGCTTTCGAACTTGTAGGTTCCTGGTTGTTCGAACTTGCACGTGCCTTCCCATGGGGTCATGGCGGTCGCAGGTATGCCGGAGCAGATTGGTGCAGATCCGGTCCATGAGACTGTCGCCGCGGTGGTTGCGTTGTCGGCGAACTTGACTTCGCCACCGGCGGCGATCGTGACCTTGCTCGCGGGTTCTGGGTTGGACCCCGAGCCGGGGGTTGCCCAGCACGGCCAGTCGGGCTCGACGCAGTTCTCGTTGACTTCGAGTTTGGCTTCGGACGGGCTGGCGGCGAGAGCGGGCAGCACGGCCACTGCCGCTCCCAGCAGTGCAGCGAGGGCGAAAAGCAAAAGCGTGCGCAATCTCATCGTGAACCCACCTTTCTCGTGCTGGATGTCCCCATGACAGTCGCTGGGCGTCGTGCGTGGTGCAGCGACATCCCCGGCTCGTTATCCCCTAAGGACTCCAGTGCGCAAAGATCCTTCCCGCGGCGTTTTGACGGCGCCGTGCGCACCCCCCGGGTGCCAGTCGCTGACGGCCGCAGCCGCCCCCGGCGGGTTCCTTCGGCGCTGGAAGGAAAGCCAGGGGCGGGATCCAGAGGTCCAGCGTCTGCTACTTGACGGTGAGGGTGCCTTCCATCCCAGCCATGCGATGTCCTGGAACCGAACAGAAGAACTTGTAGGTTCCGGGCTTCAGGTTCAAGCTCAGAGTCTTTGAACCGCCCTGGAAGGTGGGTGTCGCTCCCACTTTTTCACCGGCCGCGGATTCGACCGTGACGTTGTGGCCCTCTGGTGCCATGTTGGTGAAGTCGATCGAGACTTTGCCGGCCTTCGCGCTCAGGGATGTTGTGTTGTATTTGAGCTGGCCTTCGGCGTTTGCTTCGAGGCTCAGGTTTTCTGGTGCGCTCGATGCCCCGGAAGATGCTGCTGCCTTCGTGGAGGTCCGGGTCGACGCGGTCGAGGCGCCCGTGGATGCCGGCTTGCCTTCGTTGAGCAGGTTCAGCGTGTTTTCGCCGTCATCCACGAAGTAGATGCCCTTGCCTTGCGGCGCAATGACGAAGCCAAACAGCGATCCAGCCCCCGTCTTCTTGTCGGCCGTCTGCACGGCTATCTGCTGGCCGGCGGGTGTGGTTTCGACCATGTTGCCGTCGCCACCGTTGCTCGTGATGATGTTGCCGTTCGGTGCGAGCACCAGGCCGAGCGGTTCCTTGAGGTGGCCGCCTTCGGTGAGGACGGTGCCGCCTTTCGCGGCGGGCGTCGTGCGCGTCATCGCTTCGGAGATCGCGAAGATCTTGTTGCCATCAGTCGACGCGACATACAGCGTCCCGTTGGAGGCGAGTGCGAGTCCGGTCGGGCCGAGCACGAGGGCTTCTGCTGAATTGACCCAGGGGATGCCGTTCGCGATCACCGTTTCGCTGACGACCTTCGGCGGCTGCCCTTCGCCCGATTCGAGGACTATCCGCACGACGTTCGAGTTGTCGATGGTGTGAACGCCCTTCGCGGCACCGCCGTTGAGCGCGTTGCTGACGAAGAGGTTTGTCTTTGACCCTTCGCTGACAGCGGTCGAGTCCCACGGCCCCTGAATGTTCGGACCCGAGATCGTGCTCACGGGCTTGCCGCTCGAGTCGAGCACGATCATGCAGCCGTACTTGGCGGTGGCTGTCTTGCCGTTGGTGGTCGGCAGGCTGCCCACGACGACATAGCCGCCCGGCAGGGTGTTCAAGGCCGTTGTCAGCCCGACGCCGCCCGGGCATGGGCCGGGAAGCGTCTTGGCATCGATCGTCGCAAACGTGGAGAGCTTCCCGTTCCTCGAGACCTGCACGATCGTCGTGCCGGTGCCCTGACCGTTCTCCTTTGCGCTTTCCTTGGCGTTGAAGTTGCTGATCAGCATCTGGCCCGCCTGGAGCTTGCCCACGCTGGTGGGCACGATCACGATCCCGTACGGATTGATATCGCCATTGGCCGGGACGGTCGAGGCGACCTTGCTGACGTTCGTGAACTTGGCCAGGAACGGGCCAGAGCTTGGTGTCGATTCAGCAGGCGCATTGACACTTGCCGCGGAGTTGGTGCTGGATGAGCTGCTGGTGTTGCTGGAGCTGCCGCAGCCGGCGACAGCGAACGCAACACCAACTAGAGCAAGGATCGACGTTCTCGGCACTGGGGTGGCTCCTGTGGTTGGGGATCGGACGAGACGGTTTCCTGATCACAGCCCGACCCGACAGCGAATCTCGCGATCCCCTGGTCGGCTTCGGCAGCAATCAACGCACGGCCCGCAATCGCGCGCTCTCCTTATGACTCCGTCCTCGTGGAATTCCTTCCCGGCGAGCTTTCCGATCTTTTCGCGCCGGCGTGGCCTTCTGCTCTGAGCGCCCTCAGGACCGCTCGCGCTTGTGGGCCGGCGACGGTCAAGCAACAGTCGCCGGCCTCGGTGCTGATGTAGATCAGGGATCACGTCAACTGCGCGCCGCGTCTCAGCTGCCGTCGGGAGATGGTGCGATCTCGCCGCGGCCAGCTTGTTGCAAGTCGCCCGGCAGGGTCGCGTCGGTGGCGCGGGCGAGGACGGTCAGGCCGATGCGCCAGCGGATGATCGCGGCGCGCTGGGCTGCCTGCGTGTTGGGTAGGTCGGTGAGCTCGCCGTCGGCGAGGCCGGCGACGAGCGCGCTCAGGTACGCATCCTCGAACACGTAGGTGTTGGCGTAGCCTGCGTTGAGAGCGCGTAGCTGGGCGGTTGGCGGATCGACCGCCGCGATATCGACTGCATAGGCCGCAAACCGCTGCTCCAGCCGGCCCATCCGCCGGGCGGCTTCGCCGGGTGCGATGTGTCGGTCGTGAAAAGCCTCGAGGATCGGGTCGGCCCCACCCAGGAGCTTGTTGACCGCGAGCCTGATCGGCTCGACCTCGCCCATATAGCGCTCGATCGCTGCCCGCCCAGCATTTTGCGTTGTGGCTGCCGACCCGGCTTGGCTCGCGCATCCGCCGAGCGCGACTGCGCACAAACAACCGGCGGCCAGCGCGCGGGGCCGGTTTGTCGCACCCACGAACGCTGTGCCGCTGGTCCAGCCGCGAGCGCTAGTAGCCGTAGCCGCCGCCGCTCGAGGATTCTTCTGAGGAGCCGCCCGTGCTCGGCGCGGGTGTCGCCGGCGTGCTGCTTGTACTCGTCGCGGGGGTGCTGTTGGAACTGGTCGTGACGACGCTCCAGGTGCCTACGTCTTTGATCCCCTGCCCCTTGGTTTCGCCAGACTGCTGGTCTCCCGTGAACGTGTAGAGCGGCGTGCCCTTGTAGGTAACCTGCATCGTCCCGTCGGGGCGCTTGACCGTGCCGAGCGAGCCGACTTCGCCGCTGGGAGTGCTGCTGGCCGGCGCGATCAGCGGGTGCCAAACACCGACGCAGGCGGAGCTGGTGCAGATGAACTTGCCGTTCTGCTCGCCACTGAGGTGATACAGCGTCATGCCCTGACTGTCGACCAGGATCGTGCCGAGCGAGTTGGAGGCGCTCTTCACGAGCACGGCGCTTGACGAGCCGCTGCTTGTCTGCGCGGCGGGCTGTGTGCCGGCGGCTGAGCTGGTCGTGCTGCTGGATGAGCTGCTGCCGCAGGCGGCGATCAGGAGCGACGCGGCGATTGCTGGTAGGGACAGCTTAAGTAGATGGCGCATGTATTCACTCCTGTGAGGATTCGGCGCTGTGCGGGCGCGTGTGGGTCCTGCTGTGCTGATAAGACTCCGCGCAGGCGCTTTTCCTTCCGGCCCTTCGCCGCTCGCCGAGATGCCGGGAGGCGGTGAGGTGCAGGCGAGATCGGCGTTGGCGCTACAGTCGCAGGGCGGGGAGGGCATCTCGGTGCCGCGAGGGCCGCTCTTTCCGCCACCGTCAAATGCGCACTTTGGACCCACAGTCGCTGACGCAACACGTGGACCGCCTTTATCGCGCCGCGTGGGCGCTGTGCGGCTCGCGCGAGGATGCCGAGGACCTGGTGCAGGAGACGTTTACGCGGGTGCTTGCCAGGCCTCGAGTTCTCACCGGCGACGACGATCTGTACTACCTGATGCGGGTACTGCGCAACACGTTCTTCACGAACCGTCGTACCGCGAGCAGACGACCGGTGACCGTGGCCACGCTCGAGGACGTCAACCCCGCCGATCCTCGACAGCTGGGCGAGCCCGAGCAAGCGCTTGAGATGCAGGAGGTGTATTCGACGATTGCGGGGCTTCCGGAAGATCGTCGCCTTGTATTGGTGGCCGTGGACGTGCTTGGCCTCTCCTACAAGGAAGCCGCACGAGCATTGCGTGTGCGCGAGGCCACGATCACGACCAGGCTGTTCCGGGCACGTAAGCAGGTGGCTGAGCGGCTCGCGCCCGCAGTGGATGGGGCGGTTGGCTCTGAATCCGGCTCATCCGCGTCGCTCTCCCCAGAGCAAGGCTCCCTCGATCTGGGGAGTGTTCCCGCACCCTCGCGTCCGTCGAACCAGATGATCCGCGGGAATGAGACGCGGCCGGCCGGAGTCTTGCCCAGTAGAGGAACGCCATGACCGACATACCTTCCCCCTCCAACATCGAAGACGACCAGCAGGACGACCAGCAGCGCATTGCCCAGCTGGTGCGCTCGTTCGACGCGCCCGCACCGCAATCTCTGCACCGGCGGATCGGCTTGCTCGTCGACAGCCATCGAGATTCCCGCCGCCGGAGTTGGCCCCCCAGGCATTCGCTCACTTTCCCGGTTCTCGCCGGCGCGGGCGCGATTGTCGTCGTGGTGGCCATCGCCCTTGCGATCGCGGTTGGCAATAGCGGTGGCGGTACACCGGCGCTGAGTGTCGGTCAGGCGGTTGCGCCGACGCTGCGCGCGGCGACGCTATCGGCGCCGCGCGAGAGCCTCGCTCATAACGACCAGCTCGAGGCCGCTGTCGATGGCGTGCCGTTCCCTTATTGGGGCGAGCGCTTCGGTTGGCGCAGCACCGGAGCACGCGCCGACCGAATCAACGGACATACGGTCAGGACGGTCTTCTACACAAATAGCGACGGTCAACGTGTCGGGTATGCGATCTTCGCCAGGGCTCCGCAACCCAGGGCAGGTGGCGTGGTTGCGTGGCGTGGCGGTGTGTCCTACCGGCTGCTCGACGCGCATGGCCTTGCTGTGGTCACGTGGCTGCGCGACGGCCACCTGTGCGTCGTCGCGGGCCGTGGCGTCTCCAGCGCCACATTGTTGAGGTTGGCCAGCTGGAGCGAGGGCAATCCGACGGTCACCTGAGAGTGCCGCCTACTGGCCTCAGAGTCGATCGAGCCGCACGTGCGTTGACGGAAGAGTTGGATGGAGCGGCGCTCGGATTGAGCCGAATGCGTCGCGGGCGGAAGGTTCGCGGCGTTCTCGGTGTCTATAGGGAGACAAGAGTTGATACGCCCCACCACCCGCAACACTCGGAGGAACCATGAAGCGACCATACGTCTTCCTGGCCGTTGCCCTCGCCGTCACGGCAGGTGCCGTGACGGTTGCGAGCGCGAAGCCGTCCATCCCCAGTGCGCGCTTGAGCAGCGCGGCAACTGTGCAACTGCGTCACTCAAGCCTTGGCAGCATTCTCGTCAGCAGCTCGGGCCGAACGCTGTACGAGTTCACGCGTGACCACGCCAACAAGAGCAGTTGCGCATCGATCAGGGGATGCTCAGAAATATGGCCGTCGCTGAGGGCGAGCGGCAGGCCCACCGCCGGTTCAGGCGTCAGAGCTTCCCTACTCTCCACCTCCGGTGGACAGGTCACCTACGCCGGTCACCCGCTCTATCTCTACAGCGGAGACCGCGGTCCCGGGAAGACCTCCTACGTGGGGGTCAAACAGTTCGGCGGCACTTGGTACGCGCTCAACGCTTCCGGTGGGGCGGTCAAGTAGCCCGCCCCACCACCGCGGTTGTCGCTGGGTAGGACAAAGGGATCGACGCGCCACGCTGGCACACTCCTGAATGTGCTCACTCTATTTGGTGCCTGTGCCGTCACGTTCATGGTCCTGATGTACTCGCTGGAATGGCGCGGCCGAGGCTTCATCCTTGCCTTCGCTTGCGGGTGTGCCTTGTCGAGCGTCTACGGCTTCCTCGCTGGCACCTGGCCGTTCGGCGTAGTCGAGGCGATCTGGGCCGTGATCGCGTCGAAGCGCTACCGATCGAAGCCAGTGACGCACGCGCACCCGATGGAGAGCTGACCGTGCCCCCGCCACCCATGAGCCTGTCAAAGGCGACCTGCACCGTCACGGCGGGTTGCGTCACGCCCACCCGCACGCCGGGCCGCACGAACATCACTCTCATCACCGCCATGAGCAGCCGCGCTAGGGTCATGGCGAGCACGCGCATGGTCACTCCCACGGGCTGGCCGGCGAGAGCGTCAAGTGCTCGCGCGATGGTGTTCGGGTCGTCGCGCACGGGCGTACTGAGACTCCGCTGAGCGACGAGCAGCATGCGCACCCACCTGCTGCCAACAGTGCCGAAGGGCGGAATTTCCAGTGCGTTGATCCAGTACGCCGTCAGGACCGGGAAGACGCCTCATGATGGTGAGAGACGCCCTGGATTGTTCGGCCCGTCGACTCCATCTCAGAGAACCCTGGACACGAAGCAGGACTGGCCGCTGTCGACCTCGTTTCAGGCGTGTACCACGACGCTGCGGGTGACCGTCACCGCTGCGCCGTGTTGTGGTGTGAGCGTGATCTTCACCGTCACCGTCAGCGTCAGGCGCCGGTGGCGGCGCATCGCGGCCTTGCCCTTCGCGCTCAGGGGCAGCGCGAATGTGAGCTTGCCCGCGTGCAGCGAGGAACGCACGAGCTTGCCGACTGGAGCGGCGGCGCCCTTGGTGAGCAGCTCGATCTGAAGCCGGCCATCAGAACCGGATGAGGACACGACCAGCGACCCGTGCACGACTCCACCGTGCTGAGTGGATGCCAGCTTGACTGATCCAAACAGCGGGCCGGGAGCGGCTTCGGCTATTGGTTGACCAGATGGCGGACTCGAGATTGTCGCAATGGCAGTGGGATTGCCACCGGTCGGGGTCGGGGTCGGTGAAGGTTCTTTCGCAGGAGGTTCTTTGGCCGGAGGAGACGCTGTTTTGAAGCTGCGGTCCAGACCTTCTCCAGCAGGGCTCTGTTTGTTTTTCGCGACAAGCCGGAAGTGGTATTCCGTGCCGGGGGTCAAGCCTTTGAGCGTGGCGGAGACACCCTGGCTGCTACCTCCGCTCGCTTGGAGAGTCGCCTTTTCGGTCTTCTGACCGTAGTGCGTGTCTGTGCCGTATTCGAAAAAGTATTCGGTCGCTTCGCCGCCGGGGTTGACCGTGCCCTTGAGCGTGGCTTCGGTTTCTTTGAGCCCTTCGGCGGCGAGCGTTGTGGCGGTGGGTGCGGCGACCGTGTGGGTCGTGAATTCCTGCTTCGTCGCGCCCGATACAGAGGTGTTCCCGGCCCCATAGGTTGCCACCAGTTGGAAGTGGTAGATCATGCCCGGCTCCAGGCCGGTCACCTGTGCCGAGACGGAGTGGCTCGTGAAGTCGGCCGCGCTCAACGTGGCTGTAGGCGTCGACTGTTTACCGGTCACGCCCGGGCCTTCATATTCGAAGTGGTATTCGACGGTGTTTCCTTCGGGATGGATGCTGCCGTTGAGTATCGCTTCCGTCTGGGTTTCGCCGCTCGCGGAAGTCGTTGCGTCCGTGGACGTCCCTGCGACTACGATTTCGTATTTGGTGTAGTTGGCGTCGCCGTATGGGGTGTTTTCATCATCGAAAAGGGTCGCGCTTTCGAACCTGTAGGTCCCCGCTTGTGCGAATTCGCATTTGCCTTCCCAGGGGGTCGAGGCGCTCACAGGTATGCCGGAACATTTTGTTGGCGCAGAGCCCGTCCATGAGACGGTCGCCGTTCTGCTCGCGTCGTGGTCGGTGAACATGACTTCGTCGCCGGCAGCGATCGTGATTTTTAGCGCGGGTGCGGGGTTCGCCCCCGAGCCGGATGTCCAGCATGGCCAGTCGGCCTCGACACAGTTTTGGTTGACTTCGAGCTTCACTTCCGAGGCGGTGGCCAGCGCCGGGGATACGGTGGCCACCACTCCCAGCAGAGCAACAAAGGCAAAAAGCAACAGCGTGCGCGGTCTCACGGTCTCAGCCGCCTTTCTCTCGTCATCCCGTAGTCCCGGTGCTGGAGCACCTGCCTCTTACAGACCCCGACCGGTGCCGATCCTTCCCGGCGATCATGGCTGCGGGCCGCGTTGCCCAACGGGCATCGAACTGATGCATCGCAACAACTAGTAGCTGTATTCCGATTCCGGCGCCGGACTCGGTGTGCTCGGTTTGGTGGGGGTCGTCGGTGTCGCTAGACTGGTGGCGCTCGTCGCGCTCACTACGTGCCAGCTACCGCCGAAGCTGTGGATGCCCTGACCGTTGGCTTCGCCCTTGGCCTGGTCGCCCGAATAGCGATACAAAGGCAGCCCGCCGAGCGTGACCTGCAACACGCCGTTGCTGCGTCGCAGGATCGCGAGATGGCCGTGCACTCCTGGCCCGGCCAGGAGTTTGGTCTTGCTCGAGTGCACTGTCAACGGCGGCCAAAATTTCAGGCATTGGCTGCTCTTGCACAACAGATGATGCGTGGTCTCCGGGCTCAGGGCGTAGAGCGTGCGCCCCTGCGCGTCGATGACGATCTGCTCACCGAGTGTCGAGTTCGATGCCGAGCCGAGCGTCGTTGTGCTGCCGCTGGCAAGTGCCATCGCGGCCAGCGAGCCGGCAAATACCAGCGTGGCGGCCATAACGGTCACAAGCAGGCCCGAAGGTCGCCACCGCCGTCTCCGGGACGAACGCGCTATCTGGTTCTGCCGTGCACTGTTCATCGAGTCTCCTCTGTTGTAAGCGTTGCCTACACTGACGCCGCAACGCCCACAACCTTCCGAGACACGTTCTTAGACGGAGATCAAGTTGGACGTCGCGCCTTCATGTCCGGTGGGTGGCGGCGTCGTGGTGCCGCCGGTTCTCAGGGTCGCCGTCAGCGCGTCTGCCGGTTGGGGTCGTGAGATGAAGTAGCCCTGGCCTGTTTGGCAGCCAAGGGCGGTGAGCGCGTCAAACACGGCTTCGGTCTCGATGCCCTCGGCGACGACCGTCAGTCCCAGGTTGCGGGCAAGATCGATGATCGAGCGGACAATCGCCTCGGAGCGGGCGTCCTCGAGGATGCCGGTGATGAACGATCTATCGATCTTGATCTCGCTTGCTGGAAGCATCGCCAGATACTCGATCGAGGCATTACCCGTGCCGAAATCGTCGACGGAGACGCCGATGCCTGTGGCCTGCAATGCCGCAAGCACGGCCACTGAGCGTTGCGGGTCGATCATCGCTGCGCTCTCGGTGACCTCCACGACCAACTTCTCAGCTGCTACCCCATGTCGATCGAGAAGCCCGGCGATCTGTTGCGGGAGCGCCGGATCGAGCAGGTTGCGAGCTGAGAGATTGACCGACATCTGCAACGTGATTCCGAGCTTCCTCCAGGCGACGAGTTGGCCGAGGGCCTGGTCGATCAGGTGCAGCGTGAGCGGACCGATCAGCGCCGTCTGCTCGATCAGCGGGATGAACTTCGCTGGAGCCAACAGTCCGAGGGAGGGGTGATACCAACGAACCAGCGCCTCAACGCCTATTACCTCTCGAGTCTGGAGATCGACCTGCGGCTGGTAGTGAAGGATGAGCTCACCCCGGCCAAGCGCGCCACGGACTTGACTGAGCAGCCTCAGGCGCTCGGCGTCGAAATGATCGCACTCGGGCGAATAGACCTCGACGCTGCTGCGACGAGACCTTGCGTGCGCGAGCGCCGCATCGGCGCGCTGCAGCAACTCGCCCGGGGTCTCGGCGTGATCGCCGATCACCGCGACGCCCACACTTGCCTCGACGGCGACTTCGATCTCATCGAGCGCTATCGAGGACTCGAGGCTCGCCTGTATCGCGGCTGCGATACGCAGCGCGCCGGGGACGCCTTGCGCACCGCGCAGAAGCACCGCAAACCCGTCGCCTGCAAGCCGCGCGATCACGACGCTATCTCCCAAGGCGCCGCGCAGGCGCTCGGCGACCTCGCAGAGCACGAGGTCGCCATTGGCGCTGCCAAGCGTGTTGTTGATCTCGGTGAAGCGGTCCAGGTCGATCAGCAACACCGCGACGGCTCCGGTGCCCAGCTTGTTGGCACTGACGGCATGCTCGACGCTCTCGATGAACAGGGTGCGGTTGGGCAACCCGGTTAGCTGGTCATAGCGCGCCAGACGGGCATTTTCCTCGGCGTGCTCGCCCAGCCGCCGTGAGGCTCGGCCAACGATCCGGTAGAGGATCGCCCAAAGCAGGGCCAGACCCACAGCAATCAGCGCGGCGATCATCCGCTTGTCGCGCGCAACCGCCGCCGCGATTGGCGTATAGCTCAGGTAGATCTCAAAGACACCAGCCGGCTGTGGCGAACTGTTGAAGTGAAGCGGCACGTAGACCTCGACAAGTTCGCCGAGCCCGACCTCGCTGGCCGTCTCGCTGTCCTCGCTGGGTGTGACCAGTGCGGCTGGATGCGGCCTACCGGCCAGAGCGTCGAGGAGGTCGTCGCTAGGTGGCAGTGCGACCGATCAGGCTGTGATCGTCGGAGTAGATGACCTTGTCATGAGCGTTCCAGATCTTGATTCGCGCAAGATCCTGCGTGACCGATCGTGCGCGTAGCTGTTCGTCCAGGGCGCGCACCCCATCTGGGGTCATCCCGTAGCGCAGATCGTGAGGCGTGAGGCGAGGTTGAATTCCGATGCGCGCAATCAGTTGTGCCGACTGGTCGGCATCGGCCAAAGAGCGCTGGACGATCTGCTCTTGCAGGACGCGCGCAAGTATCAGCCCCAGCGCAACGATCGGGACGAGGCTCAACAGGGCAACCTGCCGCGTCAGCGTCAGATGTCCTATCCACCGTCTCCCTCCGTGGAACGGGCGCATAGGCTTCTCTCGTCCGCGAGATCCGAATACTCAAGTTGGGAAATCGAAATCCCGACAGACTGTCGGGTCGCGCCCAGAAGGGAGTGAGTGGGTCAGGCGCTCGTCGGCGCCGGCAGCCACTGTGCCGGCAGCGTGCCTGCAGGGACTTCGCCTGCCTGCGGCTCGAACCAGCGCGTGAGGCTCTCTGCCTTGTGCCCTTCAATCAGCGGCCGCACGTCCGCGATCGTCATCAACAGGCGGATCGAGCTGCCGATCTGCAGGTCGGCAGCGTTGGGCCGATCGCCGCCGAGCACGCCGTCGGCGATCCACGCGTCGATGTGCTCCAGCTGCGCGGGAAGCGCCGCAAGGTCGGCCTTGGCTTTGGTGTCGTCAGCCTTGTTGCGCTTGGCCATCAGCTTGGCCGTCAGCGGTAGCGCCGGGCGCAGCATCGGGCGTGGGAGCGGCATCTTCGTGTCGCCCGCATAACTCTCCATGGAGGCCGCGTCGCGCAGCCATGCCGCGTCGAGGATGCGCCGCGGCACGCTCTGCAGCACCTCGTCGCCCCAGCGCTCGGCCTCCAACACACGTGCGCGCGCCACAGCGTCCGACAGCGGCGGCAGTAGCGGCGGCTCGGGCGCGAGCGCGTCGAGGCGCCGCATGATCGTGCGCGAGCCCGCCAGGCGCTCGCCGTCGATGCGCAAGCCCGGCACCGTGTTGCCTCCGTAGCGCAGCGGGCCGATCGCCAGCTGGGTCAGTGGCAGCAAGTCGATGCGCTGGTAGTCGATCGACTTCAATCGCAGCGCAACCTCGACGGCTGCGCAGGGGTGCGATCCGGGCAGGGCATACAGCTTCACGTTCATGTTTCGGAGCATAGGCCTTATTGCCCGGTGTGCGCGTCCTGGCTGGCTCGCCGACCAGGACCGAGCGCGACGCGGTGGGAAAGGGCAGCGTCGTGGGACCGCGGTACGGCGGGAGGTCGCATCATGGAGAGGGAGCGGGTATGGCGGGAGGCTGCATGGAGAGGGAGCGGGTATGGCGGGAGGCTGCATGGAGAGGGAGCGGGTATGCGGGATGCTGCATGGAGAGGGAGGCGGTATGGCGAGGAGGCAGTATCGCGAGGGAGGACGGCGCGACGGGCCTCAGTGCAGCAGCGGCGCGCTAGGCCCATAATCCCCGACCATGCTGCTTGTCGTCGACGTCGGCAACACCCAAACCCATTTCGGCACCTTCGAAGGGGAGGAGCTGCTCGAGCATTGGCGCTTTGCCACGGTGCGCGAGTCGACCGCCGACCAGCTCGGCGCCGCGCTGCGCAACCTGCTCGAGCTGCGCGGCGTCTCCTTCGAGAATCTCTCGAGCTCGATCGTCTCCTCCACGGTGCCGCACCTGGAGCCGGAATGGACCTCGATGGCCAAGCGCTACCTCGGCCACGAGATGCTCGTCGTCGGTCCGGGCTTGAAGACCGGCATGGCGATCCGCTACGACAACCCGCGCGAGATCGGCGCCGACCGCCTGGCCAACGCCGTCGCCTTGCGCGCCCGCTTCGGCGGCCAAGCGGTGTGCGTCGACTTCGGCACCGCGACCACCTTCGACGTCGTCTCTGCCGCCGGCGAGTACATCGGCGGCTCGCTGATGACCGGCATCGAGATCTCCCTCGACGCGCTCACCGAGCGCGGCGCGCGCCTGCCCAAGGTGGAGCTGGCCCCACCGAAGACCGTCATCGCCAAGAACACGATCGACGCGATCCGCTCGGGCGTCGTCTACGGCTACGCGGGCGCGATCGACGCGATCCTACGTCGCCTGTTCGACGAGCTCGGCGGCCACGCCGATGTGATCGCCACGGGTGGGCTTTCGAGTCTGGTCGTCCCCTTCACCGAGGAGATCGACGAGGTCGACGATCTGCTCACGCTGACTGGCTTGCGCCTGATCCACGAGATGAACGCTGCGTAAGCGCCTCCAACACCGGCGCGTCTGCTGGAAAAGTCGGTCGGGGGATGCACGCTCGGCTCGATCGTCAGCCAACGGTGCACGACGATCGTCAGCCAATGGCGCGCGAATATCGCAGGCACGAACGACGATCCCCACATAATGAGCCGATGACAACGCAAGCCCGTCTGACCGACCCCTGGCAGCTCGGCCCGCTGCGCGTTCCCAACCGCGTGATGCTCGCACCGCTGGCCGGCATCGGCAACTGGTTCGTGCGCCTGCAGGCCAAGCGCCACGGTGCCGGTATGGCGGTCTCGGAGATGCTCTCCTCGCATGCCATCTTTCATCGCAACGAGCGTACGTGTGTGGAGATGCTGCGCATCGACAAGCGCGAGCGGGAGTACGAGGGCCCGGTCTCGATCCAGCTGTTCGGGCAGGACCCGGCCGTCATGCGCGTCGCGGCCAAGGAGGTCGCCAGAGCAGGCGCCGACGCGATCGACCTGAACATGGGCTGCCCGGTACCGAAGGTCTGCAAGACCGGCGCCGGCGCCGCTCTGCTCGACGACCCGGACGTCGCAGTAGCGGTTGCGCGTGCCGCACGCGAGGGCAGCGGTCTGCCGGTCACCGTCAAGCTGCGCTCCGGTCGACGCCCAGGAGATACGAGCGGCTTCGAGCTTGCACATCGCCTCGTGCGAGAGGCAGGAGTGGCGGCGATCGCCTTCCATCCGCGCTCGGCCGCCGTCCACCACAAGGGCGTTCCCGACTACGCCTTGGCTGCCCGCCTCGTAGAAGAGCTGGATGCGCCGGTGATCCTCAGCGGCGGCCTGCATGACCCTCAGTCCACGCTCGGCGCCTTCCACCAGACCGGCGCCAGCGCCGTGATGCTCGCGCGCGGCTCGCTCGGCAACCCCTGGCTGTTCGAGCAATTGCTCGGCGTGCGTGAGGATGCGCCCACGCGCGCCGAGGTACTGGCTGAGCTCGACTGGACGATCGACCGCGCCGTCGAGCACCTCGGCCCGCCGCGAGCCACCCGCTACCTGCGCAAGTTCTACCCTTGGTACGTCGCCCGTTTGGGTCTCGAGAAGCCCCAAGCCAAGGCTTTGGGAGAGTCCCTGCAAAGAGCCGCCACCTTGGATGACGCTCGCTATACTGCTGCGCTCGCCGCCCACCCGACGGTGGCGGTCCCTGCCTGAAACTGCAGGGATTTCCTCATCCAAAGCCAACCTCGCGGAGTTAGTTCCCGCCCACCCACATGCCGAAGGACGTCATCCTCACTCCCGAAGGGCTGGAGAAACTCCAAGAGGAGCTCGAGCTGCTCTCGACCGCCAAGCGCCGCGAGGTGGCTCAACGGATCAAGGAGGCACGCGAGTTCGGCGACATCGCCGAGAACTCCGAGTATGACGACGCCAAGAACGAGCAAGCGATGCTCGAGAGCAGGATCGCCACGCTGCAGGAGAAGCTGCGTATGGCCAGCGTTATCGACTCCAAGGAGATCTCGACAGACGTCGTCGGCGTCGGCTCTGTCGTGCACGTCAAGGATGAGAAGACCGGCAAGTCGGTCAAGTACACGATCGTCGGTTCCGCCGAGGCCAACCCGCAGGAGGCCAAGCTCTCCAACGAGTCGCCGGTTGGGCGCGCCCTGATCGGGCACAAGCGCAACGAGGTCGTCGCCGTGCAGGTTCCGCGCGGACCGGCCCGCAAGCTCAAGATCACAAAGATCGACGTCGGACTCAAATAGTCTCTCGCGTTGTGAGCGAGAGCGACGATGAGCCGGCTGGGGGTTCTTCTGAGCCCGATGCCCCGAGCGCGCGCAGAGGAGAGGCATCTGGAGAGCAAGCCGGCGCTGGTGGCGAGGGTCGTAGGAAGGGGCAGCCGGATCGCTCGGATGTGGATGTTCAAAAAGGCGATGCCCCCCGCGCGCGCAGAGGGCATACGCCTGTGGAGCATGCGGCCCACGGCCTGCCCGAGCTGATCGCCGAGCGCCGCGCCAAGGCGCAGCGTTTGCGTGCGGACGGGGCCGAGATCGCCCCCTACGCCTTCCCGGATGTAGAGCCGATCGCCGAAGTGCGTGCCGCCTACGAGCACCTGGAGACCGGCGAGGAGACCGAGGATCGCCACCGCGTCGCCGGACGCATCGCCGCCCGTCGCGGCGCAGGCAAGGCTGCTTTTCTCGACCTGGTCGACCGCAGTGGCAAGATCCAGCTGCACGCGCGTGCAGACGTGCTCGGCGCGGACGCGCTCAAGCAACTGCTCTCGCTCGACCTCGGCGACCTGCTCGGTGTCGATGGGGCGCCTTTGCGCAGCCGCCACGGCGAGCTGACCCTGCGTGTGGACAGCTTTCGAATCCTCGGCAAGGCGTTGCGCCCACCGCCCGACAAGCACGCCGGCTTGATCGACGTCGAGACGCGTCATCGCCGCCGCGAGCTGGATCTGATCGCAAACGAGGACGCGCGCAAGCTGTTCGCCGATCGCGCCCGGATCGTCTCGACCGTGCGTGCGTATCTCGACAGCGAGGGCTTCCTTGAGGTCGAGACGCCGGTCCTGCAGCCGCTCTACGGCGGCGCCATGGCACGGCCGTTCACGACCCACCACAACGCGCTCGACCGCGAGCTGTATTTGCGCATCGCCACCGAGCTCTACCTCAAGCGCCTGATCGTGGGTGGTCTGGAGCGCGTGTACGAGCTCGGCAAGAACTTCCGCAACGAGGGCCTCTCCACTAAGCACAACCCCGAGTTCACGGTGGTCGAGTGGTATGAGGCCTACGCCGACTACAACGACGAGGCCGCACGCCTGGAGGCGCTGGTGGCGGGTGCGGCCGCCGTGGTCGGCTACGAGGGCGAGCTGGACTTCAAGGCGCCCTGGCAGCGGGTGCGCTTCACGGAGGCCGTCCAGCAGGCCACGGGCATTGACCTGCGCGCCCATCGCGAGACCTCCGCGCTTGCCGGCGCGATCGCCGAGCGCGACCTCGGCATGCCCACTGACGGGCTCACCTGGCCCCAGCTGGCCGACGACCTGTTCTCGAAGTTCGTGGAGCCGAAGCTGATCCAGCCCACGTTCGTGTTCGACTACCCGATCGAGCTGTCGCCGCTCGCGCGCGCACACCGCTCCGAGGAGGGTCTCGCCGAGCGCTGGGAGGCGTTCGCCGGGGGCATGGAGATCGCCAACGCCTTCTCCGAGCTGACCGACCCAGACGAGCAGCGCGAGCGCTTCGAGGCGCAGCAGCGGCTCGCGCTCGCGGGCGACGAAGAGACCCAGCCCCACGACGAGCTGTTCCTCGAAGCGCTCGAGCAGGGCATGCCCCCGACGGGTGGCGTCGGCGTGGGCATCGACCGACTCGTGATGCTGCTCACGGGACGCACTTCGATCCGCGAGGTCGTGCTGTTCCCGGCGATGCGCAACTAGTGATTGGCTGGAGGTCTTTTAGAGCATGCACATCCAACGTCAAGAGGGCGGCGACGGGAGCCCGGATACCCGGTTGGTAGACTGCCTGAAAGGCGCCACAGGACCGTAAGCGCGAGGCTTGCGTTCCGCACAGGAAGGACGTACCCCATGTTCGAGCGATTCACAGAACGGGCCCGGCAGGTCGTCGTTCTCGCGCAAGAGGAGGCGCGCACGCTCAAGCACAACTACATCGGCACGGAGCACATCCTGCTCGGCTTGCTGCGCGAGGAGGAGGGCTTGGCCGCGCGTGTGCTCGAGTCCCTCGACATCACCGTCGAGCGTGTGCGCGCCCAAGTGGTCCGCATCGTCGGTTCCGGCGAGGAGGTCACCTCCGGGCAGATCCCGTTTACACCGCGTGCCAAGAAGGTCTTGGAGCTCGCCCTGCGCGAGGCGCTGTCGCTGGGCCACAACTACATCGGCACGGAGCACATCCTGCTCGGCCTGGTCCGCGAGAACGAGGGCGTGGCCGCCCGCATCCTGCTCGACTTCGACGCCGACTCCGAGAAGATCCGCAACGAGGTCATCCGCATGCTCTCCGGCCCAGGGGGCCGTCGTCAGGGCTCAGGCGCCGGCGCCGGCTCGGGCTCCGGCCCAGGCGAGGGCAAGAAGTCCTCGAAGCTGCTCGACCAGTTCGGGCGCAACCTGACCAAGCTCGCCGCCGAGGGCAAGCTGGACCCGGTGGTCGGGCGCGAGACCGAGATAGAGCGGATCATGCAGATCCTTTCGCGGCGCACCAAGAACAACCCGGTCCTGATCGGCGAGCCCGGTGTGGGCAAGACGGCAGTGGTCGAGGGCCTGGCCCAGCGCATCACCAACTCCGACGTGCCCGAGCTCTTGAAGAACAAGCAGATCTACACGCTCGACCTGGCAGCGCTGGTGGCGGGCTCGAAGTATCGCGGTGAGTTCGAGGAGCGCCTGAAGAAGGTGATGAAGGAGATCACCCAGCGCGGCGACATCATCCTGTTCATCGACGAGCTCCACAACCTTGTGGGAGCCGGCGCCGCCGAGGGCGCGATCGACGCCGCCTCGATCCTCAAGCCGGCCTTGGCACGCGGCGAGCTGCAGACGATCGGCGCGACCACACTGGACGAGTACCGCAAGTACCTGGAGCGCGACTCGGCTTTGGAGCGCCGCTTCCAGCAGATCCGTGTGGAGGAGCCGACGATCGAGCAGACCGTCGAAATCCTCAAGGGCCTGCGCGACCGCTACGAGCAGCACCACAAGGTGCAGATCACAGACGAGGCCTTGCAGGCCGCGGCCGACCTCGCCTACCGCTACATCTCAGACCGCTTCCTGCCGGACAAGGCGATCGACCTGATCGACGAGGCGGCTTCGCGCATGCGCATCAAGTCGATGACCTCTCCACCGGCGAACCGCGAGTTCGAAGAGGAGATCGAATCGACGCGCCGCGAGAAGGAGGCGGCGATCGAGGCCCAAGAATTCGAGAAGGCCGCAGCCCTGCGCGACCAAGAGCGCAAGCTCGCCGGCAAGAAGCGCGAGCTCGAGGAAGAGTGGGAGTCCGGGGAGTCCGTCGAGCGCCCGGCGATCGGCGAGGAGGAGATCGCCGACATCGTCTCGATGTGGACCGGCATCCCCGTCTTCAAGCTGACCGAGGCCGAGACCCAGAAGCTGATGCGCATGGAGGAGGAACTGCACAAGCGCGTCATCGGTCAGCACCCGGCGATCGAGGTCATCTCCAAGGCAATCCGCCGCTCGCGCGCAGGTCTGAAGGACCCCAAAAGGCCGACAGGCTCGTTCATCTTCCTCGGCCCGTCGGGCGTGGGCAAGACCGAGCTCGCACGGACGCTCGCCGAGTTCCTGTTCGGCGACGACGAAGCGATGATCCGTATCGACATGTCCGAGTACATGGAGAAGCATGCCGTCTCGCGCCTGGTCGGTTCGCCCCCGGGCTACATCGGCTACGACGAGGGCGGTCAGCTGACCGAGGCCGTGCGACGCAAGCCCTACTCCGTGCTGCTGCTGGACGAGATCGAGAAGGCGCACCCAGACGTCTTCAACATCCTGCTGCAGATCCTCGAGGACGGGCGCTTGACCGATGCTCAGGGTCGCACGGTGGACTTCCGCCACGCGATCGTGATCATGACCTCGAACATCGGAGCGGCCGAGATCGCGCGCAATACGCCGCTTGGCTTTGCTGTCTCCGACGACGAGACCGGGATCACCTACGACGACATGAAGAACCGCATCATGGGCGAGCTCAAGAAGGTCTTCCGTCCCGAGTTCCTCAACCGTATCGACGACGTGATCGTCTTCCACAAGCTGCAGAAGGAGGAGATCCGCCAGATCGTCGAGCTGCTGTTGGTGCGCATTCGCGAGTCGATGGCCGAACGCGAGCTACAGCTCGAGCTGACCGATCCTGCCAAGGATCTGCTCGTCGACAAGGGCTGGGACCCGGCAATGGGCGCCCGTCCGCTACGGCGTGCGATCCAGCGCTACATCGAGGACCCGTTGGCCGACTTCGTCCTGCGCGAGCAGCTGACGCCAGGCGCCACAGTCGTCGTGGACCCCGCCCCCGAGGGCGACGACAGCGAGGTGCGCCTCACGATCGTCAAGCCCAAGAAGGCAAAGACCCCAGTAGGAGTCGGCGCCGGCGGCGGCGATCCCGAGCCTGGCCCCGAGCTGCCGGTGGGCGAGGACACGCACGACGATGACGACGAGCATCCTGTCGAGCCGTAGGCTCCTGAGAAGGTTCCGCTGAGTACCAGTCAGCAGGTGACGCTTGCGCCGATGGGCGCCGAGGACTGGCCTGCGGTCGCGCGCATCTTCGAGCAGGGCATAGCTGGTGGTAACGCGACGTTCGAGCGGTCGGCACCGAGCTGGGAGCAGTGGTCGACAGCGCGCTGCCCAGAGCCGCGCTTGGTTGCACGCGACGATTCGGGCGTGATCGGCTGGGCGGCTCTCACCCCTGCTTCGGCCCGACCCGTGTACCGCGGCGTGGGTGGCGTCAGCATCTACGTCGATGCTGTGGTGGCGCGCCGTGGCGTAGGACGGGCGTTGCTCGAAGAGTTGGTCAGAGCTTCCGAGCACGCCGGCTTCTGGACGCTGCAGGCTGGGATCTTTCCCGAGAACGCGGCATCGATTGCTTTGCACGTGGGTTGTGGCTTTCGCCTGGTAGGCACGCAGGTGCGGCTGGGCCAGATGCCCGACGGCCGTTGGCGCGACGTGATGCTCTACGAGCGCCGTAGCGAAGTGGTCGGGTAGCGCCTGACCTGGTTCTGTTGTGGGTCTTTCGATCGGAATGCCCCCGCGCGCGGGGGGCATTGCGAATTTGGTGAACCGCAGACGGCACATGCTCTGGACGTTCCAAGTCGATGTGTCCGTGCAGAGAACCGTCGGGGCCGACCCGTAACCTGGGCCGATGGCCCGAGCTCAAACCGTCCATATCTGCTCGCAGTGTGGGCTCTCCTCCGCCCAATGGCATGGACAGTGCCCAGGATGCGGGGCATGGAACGCATTGGTTGAGGAGCGCTCGGCGGGGGGTGGTGGAGATCGTCGTCGAAATGGTTCGCCCCCTGTGCGCGCGGGGGGCATCGGCGCACCGCTGGTGGCGCTCTCCCAGGTGGCGAGCGCTCCGTTGGCTCGGTTGCAGACGGGCATCGGCGAGCTTGACCGCGTGCTGGGGGGCGGGCTCGTGCCAGGCTCGCTGGTGCTGCTTGGCGGCTCGCCGGGTATCGGCAAGTCGACGCTCACCAACATGGCGCTGGGCAACGTGGCAGCGGCCGGGCACAAGACGCTATATGTGAGCGGTGAGGAGTCAGCCGAGCAGGTGCGCCTGCGCGCCGAGCGGCTGCAGCCCAGTGCGCTGGAGGTGCCGGTGCTGGCCGAGACCGACCTCGACGCGGTGCTCGACACGATCGCCGCGCATGCCCCTAGCGTGTGCGTGATCGACTCCGTGCAAACGCTGCGCAGCGCCGAGCTCTCCGGAGCTCCAGGCTCGGTCGGTCAGGTGCGCGAGGTGGCCGCACGCATCATGGACGTGGCCAAGGCGCGCTCGATCGCGGTCGTACTCGTCGGGCACGTCACCAAGGACGGTGCGCTCGCCGGACCACGCGTGCTCGAGCATCTGGTCGACTGTGTGCTGCAGTTCGAGGGCGAGCGCGAGCGTCCCTATCGCGAGTTGCGCGCGCTGAAGAACCGTTTCGGCTCGACCAACGAGGCCGGCCTGTTCGAGATGCGCCAGGGTGGACTGGTCGAGGTACTCGATGCCTCAGCTCGTTTCGTCGCTGAGGCCACGCGTGCCCCCGGCAGTGTGGTGTTGGCAGCAATGGAGGGTTCCCGTCCGCTGCTCGTGGAGGTGCAGGCGCTTGTGGCTCCCTCGGAGCTCGAACAACCACGCCGCGTGGTGTCCGGCCTCGACCGCAACCGCCTCGCGCTCGTGCTCGCCATTCTTGGCCGTCACGGCGGTGTCGGGGTGGGTGGCCACGACGTGTTCGTAAATGTCGTCGGCGGCGTACGCGTGGACGAGCCAGGGGTGGATCTGGCGATAGCGCTCGCGGTCGCCTCGGCTGCCAAGGGCGTGGCGCTGAACGGCTCTCCCTGTGGGTGCTTCGGCGAGCTTGGCCTGACGGGGGAGTTGCGCTGGGTGGGTCATCCCGAGCGACGCTTGGCCGAGGCCGCCAGACATGGCCTCGCAGGCGTGCATGCGCCTGCGGGCAGTGGCGATAAGGCACGTGAGGCCTCGACGCTGCGCGAGTCGTTGGCGGCGGCACTTCCCACCGTTGCGAGTCGGCCTGCGCGGGCTGCGTGAGATGTCTCCCCGGAGGTTTTCGCTCCGGCCGCGTGTGAGCGGGCTAATTCGCGCCCTTGGAACACGTTAGGGGCGCGATAAAAAAAGCCTAAATGCCGTAGAATGTCCAGTTGTGGCCTCACGATCCGGCGAAGAATTCGACACGGACGCGCGACCCGAGCCCGGTCTGGTCAGGGCCCTCGAGATGGTTGCTCCCGGCACGGCGCTGCGGGAGGGGATCGAGAGCATCCTGCACGCTCGTACGGGCGGTCTGATAGTGATCGGCGATCCGGAGGAGCTCAGCTTCCTCTTCTCGGGCGGCATCAAGCTCGACATCGACTACACCCCGGCCTTCCTCTACCAGGTGGCCAAGATGGATGGCGCGATCATCGTCAGCACCAACGCGACCAAGATCGCGATGGCCAACGTGCAGCTGATGCCGGATCCGACGATCCTCTCGCACGAGACCGGCACCCGCCACCGAACCGCCGAGCGCGTCTCCAAGCAGACAGATGCGCTGGTGATCGCCATCTCCCAACGCCGCGAGGTCGTCTCACTGTACGTGGACGGGGCGAAGTACATCCTCGAAGACATCACGGTTGTGCTCTCCAAGGCCAACCAGGCACTGGCCACGCTCGACAAGTACCGTCAGCGCCTCGATCAGGTCTCCACGCGGCTCACGGCGCTCGAGTTCGAGGGGGGTGTGACGCTGCACGATGTGCTCACGGTGTTGCAGCGCTCGGAGCTCGTGACGCGCATGGCCGTGGAGATCGAGCGCTACATCGTCGAGCTCGGCAGCGAGGGGCGCCTGATCGAGATGCAATTGGAGGAGACGATCCTCGGTACCACCGCCGAGAAGGCAGCACTCGTGCAGGACTACCTGGCCGACTACGGCGACGAGGCGTTTGCCTCGTCACTCGATCAGATCGGTCGCCTGGCCCACCAGGATCTGCTCGACTTCGGGCGCATCGCCGAGCTGCTCGGCTATGACCGCAAGCTCAACACGCTTGACTACCCGGTCTCGCCGCGAGGCCACCGCATCCTCGGCCGCATCCCGCGGCTGCCAAAGCTGGTGGTCACGCAGATCGTCTCTGAATTTGGTGGCCTGGATGAGCTCCTGGCGGCGACCGACGCCGAGCTCGAGGCAGTCGAGGGAGTGGGGGAGATACGGGCGAAGGACATCCGCGAGGGTCTTCGCCGGCTGCAAGAGATCAATCTCGTGGATCGCTACCTACAGACTTGACTTGACCCACAGCCGGTCCGTGGCCGGCCCCGACACAAAGGCCGGTCCCCATTGCCGGCGCGACGAAGGAGGACATCATTCCCGTATCAACAGTCGAAGAGACATCGTTCATTGAGGAGCTCGAGGCGACCCGCGAGGTCGAGTGCATCGAGTTCGAGCTCGGCGACCACGTCGTGTATCCCCATCACGGCGCAGGCAAGGTGCTGAGCAAGGAGGACATGGAGGTACTCGGCACGACACGTGAGTATCTGACGATCAAGATCCTCCACAACGACATGACCGTCAAGGTCCCGACCGAGAATGCGGCCCTGGCGGGCCTGCGCCGCGTGATCGACGAAGAAACGGTCAAGAAGGTTCTCGACGTCCTCACTGCCGAGGTGTCCGAGATGCCAAAGAACTGGAACCGGCGCTTCAAGCACAACCGCGACAAGATCAAGACGGGCGACATCTACGAGCTCGCCGAGGTCGTCCGTAACCTCTCGCTGCGTGAGAGCGAAAAGGGCCTCTCTACCGGCGAGAAGCAGATGTACACGCGCGCCAAGAAGATCCTCGCCTCCGAGCTCATGTACGCGCTCGACAAGGACGAGGACGAGGCAGAGTCCTACCTTGACGAGCTGCTCGCGAATTCCGCGTCGAGCCAGCTGGCCGTAGCCGGCAAGTAACGCCGCTTGGCTGTCGCGCTGATCGTTGCCGCCGGGCTCGGCGAGCGTCTTGGAGCCGGACGTCCCAAGGCGCTCGTCGAGCTCGCGGGGCGGCCGCTACTGCAGTGGAGCCTGGATGTGCTGGGCGCCGTCGAGGAGATCGAGCGCATCGTGGTCGCGCTCCCAGCCGGCATAGAGGCGCCGGAGGGGACCGTTGGCGTGCTTGGCGGGGCCGTTCGCTCCGAGTCGGTGCTCCGCGCTCTCGAGGCATCCGGGGCCGGCGATCCCGTGCTCGTACACGACGCCGCGCGACCGCTGCTGAGCATCGAGTTGGTGCAGGCGACGCTCGTGGCGGTCGAGCAGAGGGGCGTCGATGCGGCGATTGCCGCGACACCGGTCACGGACACGATCAAGCAGGCCGACGGTGAAGGTGTCGTGACGCAGACGCTCGACCGCGCCGGCCTGTGGGCGGTGCAGACGCCGCAGGTGTTTCGACGCGAGGCGCTCGAGCGAGCGCTCGACGTGTCCGAGGAGGTTCTGGCGCAGGCGACCGACGACGCCTGGCTCATCGAGCGCGTGGGAGGACGGGTTGCGATAGTGCCGGCCCCGAAGGACAACCTGAAGGTCACCACCACGCTTGATCTCGAGCTTGCCGAACTGCTCTTGGCTCGGCGCGAGGGGTAGCGCTCGACGGGTTGCTGCTTCTCCTCACTGCGGGTCCGTGCTCGACGGCCGACCCCGGACATCGGGCCCACGGCAGCTACCCTGGCGTGGCCCACGATTACCAAGGAACCCGACCGACTGAAAAGAATGCTCACCGACTACCACCTACACCTGCGCCCCGACGAGCTTCGCGCGACCCCGGCAGGGTACTTCACGCAGACCAACGTCCAGCGCTATCGCGATACGGCCAGCGAACGCGATATCTCAGAGCTGGGCGTGTCCGAGCACATCTACCGCTTCGAGCAGGCGCTCGACGTCTGGCAGCATCCACTGTGGCGCGAATTCGCGCGCGACGACATCGACGAGTACGTCCGCTTCGTGCGTGAGGAGACCGACCTGCGCCTGGGAGTCGAGGCCGACTTCATCCCTGGGGCGGAGGACCGCATCGCCAATCTGCTGGAGGCGCGCGACTTCGACTACGTCGTCGGCTCCGTGCACTTTCTCCGCGATCACGCCTTGGACATGGACGACTACAGCGTGTGGGGCACCGGGCGTAGCGCCGAGGAGATCTGGCGTGCTTACTTCCTGGCGCTCGGAGAGGCGGCTCGCAGCGGCCTGTTCGACATCCTCGCGCATCCGGACTTGGTCAAGGTATGGGGTCGTGATCGTCCCTTGCCTGAAGGCGACCTGCGTCGCTATTACGAGCTTGCGCTCGATGGGATTGCAGAGTCGGGAGTGGCGATCGAGGTCTCCACGGCCGGGCTGCGCAAGCGAGCCGAGGAGATCTACCCAGCACCCGCGCTGCTTCAGATGTGTGTGGAAGCCGGTGCGCCGGTAGCGCTGTCGAGCGACGCACACCGGCCTCAGGATGTCGGCGCCGACTACGATCGCGCGCTCGAGCTGCTGGAGAGCGTCGGTGTCAGCGAGCTGTGCGTGTTCGAGCGCCGCGAGCGCCGCCTGGAGCCGATCGGCGCGGGTGTGGTGTGAGCGGCACGGCTTGGTCGCGGATCAGGCACTGCCCATCGGTCGGCGCCACTATCGCCGTCGAGGTGTGCATCGCATGACCCTCACCGGTATCGGCTACGACTCCCATCGACTGACCGGGGGGCGCCGGTTGATCCTCGGGGGCGTTGAGATCCCCGGCGAGCTGGGCCTGGACGGCCACTCCGACGCGGACGTGCTCACCCATGCGGTGATCGACGCGCTGCTTGGCGCAGCCGGTCTCGGAGACATCGGCGAGCACTTCCCAGACAGCGACGAGCGCTACCGCAACGCCGACTCGATCGAGCTGCTGGAGACGGTACTCCCGCGCGTTCTCGCACATGGCTTGGAGCTGGTCAACGTAGACAGCACCGTGGTGATGGAGCGCCCCAAGCTTGGCCCGCACCGCGAGGCGATCCGCGAGCGCCTGGCGACCGCTCTCGGTCTGGCTCCCGGACGCGTCAATGTCAAGGCCACCACGGGTGAGGGGATCGGGTTCGTCGGGCGCGGAGAGGGTGTCGCGGCCTTGGCGGTCGTCTCGCTGCGCTTGGCCGACTGAGGCGGCCTCACCCCGAGGCGAGGCGTTGCAAGCGAGATGCTTGAAGGCCCGCCTGCGCCCGTGAACGCTACTGTTGCCGGGCTATGCGAGAGATCCGACTACACGACACGCGCACAGGGGAGGTCGTTCCCTTGGCGCCCCGCGATCCCGGCAAGGTCGGCATCTATGCGTGCGGCCCCACCGTTTACAGCCGCATCCACATTGGCAACGCCCGCCCGTTTGTGGTGTTCAGCCTGCTCAAGCGGTTTCTCGAACACGAGGGCTATGACACGACGCTTGTGGTGAACGTCACCGATGTCAACGACAAGATCTACGACGCCGCGCGCGCCGATCCCCAGAGCTCCGATCCGTCGCGACGGTCTGGTCGCTCCAGCTCAGAGTTGGCGGCGGAAATGACTGCTCTGTATGTCTCCGACACCGATGCACTGAGTCTGGGGCGACCGGATCACGAGCCGCTTGCCTCAGAGACGATGGACGCGATCGTCGCCTACATCCAGGATCTGATCGACTCCGACCACGCGTATGTCGCGGATTACGTGGGGGAGGGCGAGGAGGGCTCGAGCAGTGACGTGTTCTTCCGCGTGCGCTCGGACCCGGACTATGGCTCGTTGTCCCATCGCCGCATAGACGACATGGACCAGGGCGAGGGGGTGGAGGGATCGGACCGCAAGGAGGACCCACTCGATTTCGCGTTGTGGAAGGGGCGCAAGGAGGGCGAGGACACATGGTGGGATGCCCCCTGGGGCCAGGGCCGTCCCGGCTGGCACATCGAGTGCTCGGCGATGGCCGAGGGGTTGCTGGGCGTTGGCTTCGACATCCATGGAGGCGGCTCCGACCTCGTGTTTCCCCACCACGAGAACGAGGCCGCTCAGACCCGCGCCGCGCGGGGGCACGAGCTGGCCACGATCTGGATGCACAACGGCATGATCCAGTTCACCGGCGAGAAGATGGCCAAGTCGGTCGGCAACATCGCGCTCCTGTACGAGGTCGTCGAGCAGTATGGGCGCGACGCGGTCGTGATGTATCTGCTGGGTGGCCACTATCGCCAGCCGCTCGCCTTTTCCTCCGCAGAGCTCGAAGACGCCGATCGTCGCATCCACCGCATCCGCGACGCCCTACGCCGCCTGGACTCGGGCAGGCCGAGCCCATCCGACATGGCCCATCATGCCGATGCTTTCTTTGCGGCTCTTGCCGATGACTTCAACACGCCGAAGGCGCTTGCCTGTCTGTTCGAGTGGATTCGCGAGGCCAACCGTCGCGGGGAGGCCGTCGGCGACGGCGACCTGCGCGAGATGCTTGCCACATTCGCTCTCGAGAACCTGCAGCCGCTGGGCGCGGTCGGTGACGTCGGGGCGATCGACCCGGAGGCGGTAGCGCTGCTGGCCTCGCGCGAGGCGGCTCGTAGCGAGCGCGACTTCGAGCAGGCCGACCGCCTGCGCGATGAGATCGCCGCGCGCGGCTGGGAGATTCGCGACAGCGCGGACGGTCCCGAGCTGATCCCGCTCTCGCAGTGATCGTCTACGGGCGCAACCCTGTGCGTGAGGCGCTGCGCGGCCGTCGAGCTCGTAGCGTCGCTCGAGTGTGGGCGACCGCGAACGTAGCGCACGAGCCGTGGTTGACAGACGTCCGGACGAAGGTGTGCGCTGCGGATGAGCTGGAGCGTGTCTGCGGCTCCTCTGCGCACCAGGGCGTCTGCGCTGATGCCGGTGGGTATCCGTATGTCGGCGCACACGAGCTCCTAGCCGTTGACTCGCCTTTGATCGTGGCGCTCGATCAAGTGCAGGATCCGCAGAACCTCGGCTCGATCTGTCGCACGGCGGAGTGTGCGGGGGTAACGGGCGTAGTCATTCCCGAGCGTCGCGCGGCTGAGGTGACCCCGGCCGCGTGCAAGGCCTCGGCGGGAGCGGTAGAGCACATGCGCATCGCGCGCGTGCGCAACATCGCCGACTTCCTCGGCGAGGCGCGTGACGCCGGCTGCTGGTCCTACGGCGCGAGCGCCAACGGCGACACCGTGCCGTACGCGGTTCCCGACTACAGCGGCGGGGTCGTGCTGGTACTCGGCAGCGAGGGCAGTGGACTGCGCCCGCGTGTGGCCGGCGCGTGCGACCAGCTCGTCTCGCTGCCTCTGCTGGGACGCATGGAGTCGCTCGGAGTTGCGGCCGCCGCTGCGGCCTTGCTGTACGGGATCTTGCAGTCTCGCGATGTCGGGCTTGACAAGGCTCCATAACTGTGCGAAGCTGCCGCCTATAACGCTCAACCTAAGGTTGACTTCATAGCTTTGGCGCCAGGGGAGGAGTGCGCCACTGAGCATGTTTTGGCTGGAATAAGCCAAGAAAGGATCTGCTCGTGGCACGTACCTTCCATAACACTCAATCTGAAGTCAAGGTTGATGACGGTTTCTTGATCGCCCTTGCGAAGCAGGGCGATCGCATGGCCTACGACCGCCTTGTGCGCCGCTACCACGGCTTCGTGCGGTTGAAGGCTTCTTCGTATTTCCTCGCGGGGGGAGACTCCGAAGACCTGATCCAAGAGGGTCTGGTGGGTCTCTACAAGGCGATTCGCGATTACCGCACCGACCGCGAGTCGAGCTTTCGCAACTTCGCCGAGCTCTGCATAACGCGTCAGATCATCACCGCGGTGAAGACGGCCACGCGCAACAAGCACACGCCGCTGAACCAGTACGTCTCGTTCTCCTCGACCCCAGCCGCAGCAGGCGAGGACGTGCCGACACTCGACCAGACGATCGCCGGACCGTCAGTCAACGACCCGGTCAACCGAGTCATCTCATCCGAGGAGCTGCGCTCGCTGGTCGGCTGTCTCTCTACAGCGCTCTCTGAGTTGGAGAGCCGCGTGCTCTCGTTGTATCTCGACGGCTGCTCCTACGAGCAGGTCGGCGAGCGCCTGGGCTGCGACACCAAGACGGTCGACAACGCCCTGCAGCGGGTCAAGCGCAAGGTCGGCGCCCACCTGCGCACACGCCTGGTCGCCTCTTGAGCGAGTTTGTCATCAGACCCCGTCGGCGATAGCCCCAAGTCGAGGCCGATGGCCACCCGCGCAGTTGGGCCGTATGGCCCCCTGCCTGATGGCCGTTGCGCGGTCAGCTGGGCCGGTATGGGCCTGGCTTGCGCCGTGCCTTTCCGCCGGGGAACGCCAGACGCAGGATCGTGCGCTGAACGTTGCCGAGCTGCTTGCTGAAGGGCCCGGTGTTGTAAGGCAACCCGTAGCGGTGGCACACGTCCCGTACGCGCGGTGCGATCTCCGCATAGCGGCTGGAGGGCATGTCGGGATACAGATGATGCTCGACCTGGAAGCTCAGGTTGCCCGCGATGAAGTGGAACAGCGGGCCGCCTTCTATATTTGCCGAGCCCAGTAGCTGGCGGACGTACCAGCCGCCGCGCGTCTCCTCGGCAACCTCGGACTGACTGAACGTATACGTCTGGTCCGGGAAGTGCCCGCAGAAGATGATCGAGTAGGCCCAGACGTTGCGAACGATGTTCGCGGTGAAGTCGGCCGTGAGCGTTGACTTGTACGCGCGCCCAGCGGCTGCTCCGATCCCTCGGGCCTCGGTTGCTTGGCTTGTGGCCCTGACTTGGGACTCGGTTACAGGATCTGTGCCTCGCGGCCCTGTGCCCGCTCGACTCATGGCTCTCCGGCTCTTGGCTACTTGAACCGCGCCGGCAAGCGCCGCGGCGAGCAGTGGAAAGGCGACGTAGTCCTTGACGACCTGCCTGCGCGCCTTCAACCCGATTGCCTTGAGCTCTTCGACCAGCTGCTCCTTGGACTTTTCGCCGGCATGGATCGCGTCGAAGTTGAGGTCGTGAAAGGCCACGCCCCACTCGAAGAACCCCATCAGCAGCAGGTTGTAGAAGGGCTGCAGCAGATACACGGGGTGCCATTTCTGATGGGGGTCGATGCGCATGATCTCGTAGCCCAGATCGCGATCCTTGCCGCGAATGTTGGTGAACGTGTGGTGCTCGTAGTTGTGCGAATGCCGCCAAGCATCGGCCGGCGAGGCGGTATCCCAGTCCCAGCTCTGGGAGTTGATATCGGGATCGTTCATCCAGTCCCACTGCCCGTGCATCACGTTGTGGCCGATCTCCATGTTCTCGAGGATCTTGGCGATCGACAGCGAGGCGGTACCGGCAAACCACAACGGCTTGTAGCGCGAGCCGAGCAGCATCGCGCGCGCCGCCAGAACCAGCTGGCGGTGCAGCTTGATCGTGGAGCGTATGTAGCGCGAGTCGCGATCGCCGAGGTCGGCAAAGACCTCGTCGTGGATCGCGTCGAACTCGCGCCCGAGCTGCTCGAGTTGCTCGGGTGTCAATCGGGCGAGCGGGCTCTCGAGCTGATCGGAATCGGCCGTCGGCATGTGGGGGGGCGGCACACTCCCGGCTGGCGACGGCGGAGAGTTGGGAGGAATAAATGGCTTCTCGGCGTGGATCGTTGACATGGGCGCTCCTTCGGTAGGTCGTATGTCTTCTATCGGTTAGAGGTCGATCTCGACCGCGCCCTCAGGCGCATTGATGCAGGTGCGCAACATCTCCCCGGGTTGGCCGTGCACGAGTCCGGTACGCAGATCGCGCACCTGCCCGGTGCGCAGCTTCCCCACGCACGTATGGCAAATACCCATGCGACACCCGAACGGCAAGCTCGCGCCCGCCTTCTCCCCGGCCACAAGGATCGGCTGCTCACCGTCGCTGCAAGCTTCCAGATCGCTCTTGCGAAAGTGAATCCTGCCACCCGATCCGCGCTGCCCCTCGCCAACTGTCGTGCTTGGCTGAAAGTGCTCGGTATGCAGCTGCTTGTGCTCGCCATCTTCGCTCCACCGCTGCTCCATCCCCTCGATTAGCCCCGCGGGCCCACAAACAAACGCCTCGCGCTCCCGCCAGTCCTCACAGAGAGCGTCAAGTTGCCCAGGTGTCACGCGGCCCTGCTCGCCCGTCAGTCGCAGATGCAGTCGGTAGCCCGGATGGCGGGCGTCCAGCTCTCCCAGCTCGCGCGCGAAGATCACTCCATCGGCGGAGCGTGCGCAATGCACGTGGACCACGTCCTCAATCGCTCCGTGGGCCGCAAGGCTCCGCAACATGCTCATGATCGGGGTGATGCCGCTGCCGGCGCTGATGAACAGCAGACGAGCGGGCAACGGTTCGGGCAGCACGAAGGTGCCTTCCACGCCGCCAAGTCGCACGATCGTGCCCGGACGCACGCGCCCGAATAGGAAGGGCGAGACCTTGCCTCCCTCGAGGAGCTTCGGCGTGATCGAGATGAATCCGTCCGGGCGCTTCGGCACAGAGGTAAGCGAGTAGGCGCGCCAGTGATGAACCCCGTCGACCTCGATCCCCAGGCGCAGATACTGCCCCGGTCGATGGCCCTCCCATTCCCAGCCGGGCTTGATCGTGACGGTCACGGCGCTCGGTGTCTCGCGCTCGATCCGTTCGATCCGTCCGCGTAGCTCTCGCGTCGACCACAGCGGGTTGACGAGCTCCAGGTAGTCGTCGGGCAGCAGCGGCGAGGTGAACGAACGCACCAGTGCCAAGGCCCGGCGGCGCCCCGCGGGTACGCGCGGTGGCGCGCCGCGTTCAGCCATGGAGACGTACGAGGGGAGGACGGGCGCAAGTAGCGCGCTGTGAGCGGGTTTTGGAAAGCAAACTCATCTGACCTGGATCAATGCTACCTCAAATGAGGTTACATGCAAAATGGTATCCTGGATCGAGGTGGCGGAATCACGAACCGATACGACTGACATACCCCGAAGGAGCCCTCAGGACTCGTCTTCAGGGCACGGTGAGGAGGCTGCTGGCGAGGGGCTGACGATCGAGCAGCTCGCCGCCGAGGTGGGGATGTCGGTGCGCAACATCCGCAACCACCAGTCGCGGGGGCTGTTGCCTGCGCCCGAGGTACGCGCACGTGTCGGCTACTACGACACCGAGCATGTTGCACGTTTGCGTCTGATCCTCGACCTGCAGGCCGACGGCTTCAACCTGGCGGCAATCGAGCGCCTGATGACCTCATCCGGTGGCGTTGCCTCGCGGCTGTTGGGTTTGCGCAACGCAATGACTACGCCTTATGCGACCGAGTCGCCCGAGGTGGTCACCGCGGAGGACTTGGAACGGCGCTTCGGCGAGGTCGATGCCAAGAGCGTCGAGCGCATTCGCAAGCTCAAGCTATTGGTCCCTCTGGGCGACGACCGCTTCGAAGTGCCCAGCCCGGCTCTGATGAAAGCGGCCGAAGAAGTGACCGCCTTGGGGATCCCTCTACCAGCCGCCTTGGCTCTGGTCGAGCGGGTCTCGCGCGACTGTGAATCGATCTCCAAGGCCTTTGTCAGGCTGTTTCTGGGCGAGCTGTGGGAGCCCTTCGAGCAGGCCGGTCAGCCCGACGATCGCTGGGAGGAGATGATCGCGGCGACCGACGCGCTGCGGCCAATCGCCTCGGAGGCACTGCTGGCGATCTTCAAGCAGCGTATGACGACTCAGGTCGAGCGGGCCTTCGGCAAGGTTCTCGAGCAGCAGACCAAACGCGCGAAGTAGCGTCGCGTTCCGGACTGTCTCCGCGGCACGCAGGTCCGGAGACCCAGCGCAAAGAAGACGTCCGAACCTCCACGTTGTAATCCACGGAGACCAGATCTGGATTATAACCTGGAGGTTGTATGTCTGGATGGAGGTTTGTATGTCCCCTCCAGACCATTCGCGCCCGGCCTGACAAATTTCCTATGGGACACCCCACACATAAATATTTCGCAAAGAAATTGGCGCATCAAACGCGGCGTGCGTGTGTTAGCGAGGGCGGAACCTATAACTGCAGCCGTCGCAAGGGAGGCGTCGATGCGTTCACGTACGCTCATTCCGGCCATCACGGCCGTCATATCGCTGTTCGCGCTTATACCGCCGAGCGCCTTCGCACACAAGCACCCCAGTCCAAGCGGGCGCTGCATCGTAAGCATGCAGGTTGCCCCGCGCCAGATAGTGGCGGGCGATCCGGTGGTCATCTTCGGACGCCTTCGCTGCGTCAACCGGGCGAGCGCCGCCGGTCAACAGATAGTGCTCTATCACCATCTCACCGGCCTGTCAGGATTCACCCCTGTGCAAAGCGCCACCACCGATGCTCATGGCTTCTATGAGTTCGGTCGAGCCGACGGCGTGGTCGAAACCAACCGTTCGTTCTTCGTACGCTCGCACGGCGCTCGCAGCGCCACCAAGCGAATCAGGGTTGCCGCACAGGTGACGCTCAGCGGCTCAGCCGAAGGCGCGTTGCTCACCGGATACCCAAATCGTGTCACCTTCACCGGAGCGGTCTCGCCGGCAGACGTGGGCGCGCGGGTGATCCTGCAGCGCCAGAACGCCCTCACAGGCAACCAATGGCGCCGTATCGACTCGGGTTTCGTGGAATCGACGGGCGACTTCACGATTACGCACACGTTCATCGTGGCCGGTGACGCCAACCTCAGGGTGCTCGTCCGCTCGCAGGGACGAAACGTGTCAAGCGAATCCAACATCCTTGCCGACACGGTCTCCCAGGCCCAAAATCCCGAACTGACGATTCAGGCATCCGCCGATCCGATCGCCTCCGGGGAAGCGGTCACGATCAGCGGCAAGCTGACCGCGGGCTCGAGTCGCTCGCTGACGCTGATGGCGCATATGGCGCGTCAGCCTGGTTTCGTCGCGGTGGCGCAGACGACCGGCAACTCCGCTGGCGAATACAGCTTCCCGGCGCAGTCGCCGGCCAACAGCACCTTCTACAGGGTGGACGCCGGGCAGCTCGTATGCCCGCCGAATGCGCTGTGCCCGGCTATCGCATTCAGGCCGGTCTCCTCGGCGGTCCTCTACGAGGGCGTGAAGGACGTGCTCACCGCCCAGGCCTCGCCGACCACGGTTCAGGCGGGCCAGAGCGTCACGTTCTCGGGCACGGTCTCTCCGGACCAGGCTGGTCACGTCATCTATCTCGAACGCCGGAATGCGCGCGGACCCGGATTCCACGTGGTTCAGCTGTCGTTCGTGGGAGCCGGCTCCAGCTACGCGATCGTGCACCGCTTCTATGACGCCGGCACAAAGCTGCTGCGTGTCTACATCCCCGGCGGGCCCGACAATCAGGGCGCCTCCAGCCCACCGTTCACGATCCAGGTCAACCCGGCGCTCGCGTCGACACTGATGCCCGAAGTGCCAGAAAACACGACGATCCCACCCGAAGGTCAGTCCTGATCCACGGGCCCTTTTGCGGCTGGCCGAAGAGCGGCCGGCCGCAAAAGTCTGTGCTCGCTCGTGCTACGCGCGCTCGCTCAGGCGCTCGCGGCTGGCACGTCCGGGCCTCGAGCCCGAAATCCGGCGCTGGTCGCGTAAGACTCGTTCGTCGTCTGACTGCTCTCGATCGCTGCCGAAGCCAGCGATCTGAACGTTGCAGCTGGGGCAGCAGTCGGCTGCGGCCCACACAAGCAGCGCGTCGGTCCAGCGGTGGCAGTGCGGGCAACGCACACGCTGATTCATCCCCGGCCGATCCCCATTACAGATAGGCGCATACCCGGATGATTCCTGCTCCAAACCGTCCACGCCTCAGCGGTTCGCCCCACGCTTGCGTGGCGGACTACTGAAAGAACATCCGGCGTCTCAAAGCGCCGAGGACGCGATCGGTCGGATGGCTTCTCTTCGGCTCGCGATATGAGCTTGTCTCCCAAATTACCCGCATTTGGGCGATGCACGGGCCAGTTCGCTGCGTGCGCGTCTGCGGGCCGCGGGGACTACTCAGTCGGCGTATAGCCCAGGTGCGCCGACATCCGTTCAGCGCACTCCACCACCAACGGCGCCAGCTGCTCGAGCAGTTGGGCTCGCGAGAAGCTTGACTTGCCTGCCGCCACATCGACCGCGGCGACGACCTCTGCGGACTTCGACATCACGGGTGCCGCCACGCATCTTTGACCGTCGACGCGCACCTGGTCGGCTATCGCGATCCCCTTTTGGCGGATGCTACGGAGCTCGGCGATCAACTTTTCTCTCGCAGCGAGCGCGTCGGTGGAGTCCGGGGGTTCCGCGTAGGCATCGATCGCATCGCATTGCTCCTGATGAGACACGTGCGCCAGCAGCACTCTACCCATCGCCGTGCGGCTCGCCGGCAGACGCGAACCGCGTCCGATCCTCTGTGTGACTTCGCTCTCTCCCTGCCAAGAGCTTCTGGCGCGGTGGATGTAAACGATGTCCTTGCCGTGCAGCAGTGCGAGACTGGCGGTGCACATGCTGCGGTCTCGCAGTTCGGCCAGATATTCCTGCGGCAGCTTGCTCAATGCAGTCGAGCTCACCGCCGAGCGCCCCGGATCGCCAGCGCGCATCCCGAGTCTGTACTTGCGCCTGGGACCCTGCTCGAGGTAGTCGAGGGCCACGAGCGTCGAGGCGTAGCGGTGGGTTGTCGGGCGGCTCATTTCCAGGCTCTCGGCAAGTTCGGCGATGCCCATCCACGTCCGCTCCGGCGTAAAGGCGGTGAGGATTGCCAAGCCGCGCTCCAACGATTGCGAGTAGCGACCCTCTTGGGAATTGGGCAGATGCAAGATGCCTCCGCGGATAGGGGACATGGTCGTCATAGAACGGGCCTTCCTTGCACGCGCCTCGGCTACGTGTCAGCCTCCTCCCACAGCAGGACGAGGAACGAACACAATGGTGCTCAAGTGGAACGATTTGGGCTAGTCAGCCCTGAATCTTTCAGAGCTGAAAGCGGCCGAGGGGCGCATCTGGAGAGCTACCTGGGTTCGGCTGGCAGTCCTTCGAGTCGCTCGCGCACGCCCTGCAGCCATTCGATCCTTGCGTTCCAAAAGCCAAGCTCCGCGTCACGCGATACAACGCGAACCATCCTGTCCCACTCCGAGCCGTCCGCGCCATCGGCTTCGGAGGCGCGCTTCAGATCCTGCACGCGCCCCAGACACACCAGCTCCTGCCCATGGATCAGCTCGATCATGCGTGGTGCGTCACGCGGGCGGCATAGTGCGATCCTGAAATGCAGGTCGTCTCGCAACGGCGGCTCCGCGGTCGTCGACAGCAGCCAACCCTCGAAGGACTCGACTCCCTTTTGGGTAGCCTCGTATATCGCCCTGCGGCCCGAGCTCCCATTGCGAAGCGGGTCGCCATTCTCGTCGACCCTGCGCACAAGGCCTTCGTTCTCGAGCTTCTCGAGAGCCCAGTACGGATAGGAATCGGCTAGATCGGCAAATCGCAGCTGTCGGCGCACACCCGAGGCGATCCTATAGGCGTAGCTTGGCTGCTCGATTACAAGCCCGAGTACGGCATGCTTAGCAGACACCGGTCTGCGACCCGCCTTCCAACCAGTGGACTTCGTACAAGAAGATGACGATAGTCGAAGGATGCTCAGGTTTGGCGGATTGTGCGCTTTGCGATGTCCAGGCCTGGTGGCTTGCTGGTGGTTTGGCTTCAGTCCGTACGAGTAAGATCGGCGTTTCCCGAGGCCATTGCTCAGGATGTCCTCGGCGGGAATGTGCCGTTCATTCGTCATTTCGTGCTTTTAAAGTCGGAAACAAATGCGCACGTTGTCACCGGCAGTGCGCTTCGGGGAGACCGCACGCGAGTGCTTCTATCGTTCGGAATCCGATTCGCTCGGATTCGGTCGATGGAAGACGATCCTCGGCGCCGGGTCGCACGTCGGCGATTCGATAGGCGACTCGACCTCGGGTCAGCCACAGGTCCTCCTGGGTCGCCCGGTCGGGGTTGCCCCAGTTCAGCTCGCGAGCACCGGGAGGTCGCATTGCCTTTGTCTCAGAGGCGCGCTCGCGACAGCGAGCGCTTGCTGCCTCAGCGAAGAAGCGGCGCGCTTGGAGCGGTGTATGGAACATAAATACGTCGGTGGCTACGTCATCTCTATACGACGTTCCCCACTGAGGGTCTGGTGCCCATTGGCGAATCTCCCAACTGCCGGTCCAGTGTGTCTTGGTCGAGCCTGTGGTCGTCACTCGCTCTGGCGGATCGTCCTCCCACGCGTCAATCGCCTGGACAATGCCCGATTCATATTCGTGGCCGCCGGCACGAGCCGCGACGGATCGAGCGACCGAACGCAGAGCGCGCAACTGATCGACGTCGACCGTCGCCAATACGGGCGGCTGTTCAGGCGTACATGTAGGTTGTCCCAAGGAGCCACCCTCATTGGCCGACGAGGTGGAACCGTTGATGTTGAGCACACTGTGGCTCTCAACGAGCCCTGCGGTCGCGAATGCGAGGGCTACAAGCAGGCTCGCGAGGCGTGCCTGCCCGAGGAGCCATTTGCCCATGCGCTGGCCCACAGGCATGGATACCGAGCCAAAAGCATGGCGCGCGTGGGGGGCAGGCTCGGCACCGAAGGCATCGTCGGCCTCGGCGCGTTTCTTCGCGCTCTGCATTGTCGTCTTATCGGACGCTTGCCGTGAATTCCCCAATGTGGCTAAAGTCGAGCCATTCGAGAGTCGATCCGGTTGTATGGAGCAAAAGAAGCCCAGGCGAGGAAGTCATCTCACTCCCGCGCAGGCGCGCGAGGGTCATCGATGGATACGACTGACCGTGGTCGCGGCTGTGCTCCAAGCGTGGATGATCGTCGGGGTCGTAGCGTTGGCGGCTCCACGCCAGTTGGCTTTGTTCTTGGCGCTCGGAGTGGCTTATTCGCTAGCTGCACCGTTGCTGCTGCGCTATCTCAACCACGACGTCGATCGGCGTGTCACGACAGGTGGCTCACAGGACAGCTTCGTCCGTCTCATGCACGCCGGCGGTTTGCCGTCGTCTTCCAGACTGGGCACGCCATCGGGATAGGGTACTGGTGGCAAGGTGCCTGACTTCGATGTCTTCAAGAAGAATACGCCGGAGCCGATGGTCGTCCGCTGCATTGGCGGCTTCGCACAGGCAAAGATGCCCGGCGGCGCGCAGCTCATCCCCGTCTAGCGTGTCATTGCTGGCTAGGTCGAGGAGCTGGCCCAGCCTTGCGCGCAGCGCGTCAACATCAGCACGGCCGAGCCTAGCTCCGCCAAAGTGCGACACGTAAGTGCTACCATCCGCATATGGCTGCTCGTCATCCGCGCCTGGGCGTAGAACGCGACTCAGAGATGGAACGTGCGCTCGCACTCACGGAGCCCCTTCTCGACCCAGCCGAGACACGCTCGGCGGCAGCTCAAATACGAGCGCTGACACTGCGCGGTGCGCAGGCCGTGCTCGCTGGCGCTGGCTCCGAGTCCCAACTGCAAGCCCGCTTGGCTGAACGCTACCGCGCCAAGCCTGCGAAGGGCGACTTGTCAGAACTCGATCCTCCGCCCGGCATACCGGAGACAGCGGGCGCTACGCTGGCGTCCGATGCGCTGCGGTGGGTTCGCGGCGAGTGAACGCCGCCTACATCGACGCCTCCGCGCTGGTCAAGCTCTTCAAGGCAGAGCGCGAGACCAATGCCTTCCGCGCGGCCCTCGGCGATTGGCCTGTCCAGGTCGCGAGCGAGTTGATCCGTGTCGAGGCGGTCTGCACAGCCCGACGTCTCGGGGACGAGAACGTGCTGGCGCGTGCAAACGAAGCCATCGAGCGGATAAACCTCATCCCGATCTCGCCCGAGATCATGGAGTTGGCCACAGGCGCCCATACCCCGCCGCTACGTGCGATGGACGCGATCCACCTCGCCACGGCGCTCACGATGCGCGAGGACCTTGGCGCTTTCTTCGCTTACGACAGCGACTTGTCTGCAGCTGCGAGAGCCCACCGGCTCAACTCACTCGCACCAGAGTGAACCGATCCCCACAGGCCTGCGAGTCCTGGTGGCTCACGAGGGTCCCAGCGGCGTATGAAGCGGGCCAGTCCGCGAAGCCGGAGACGGGATTCGAACCCGTGACCCCCTGTTTACAAGACAGGTGCTCTGGCCAGCTGAGCTACTCCGGCGGGAAGCGTCGAGCGTAGCGACACTGGGGCTGTAACGCTGTCTGCGCAAGCGGGTATCCAATGCATGGAGTCAAGCGCAGCCACTGGCCGGCACGAAGGGAGCGGCAAAGGCGCCGATCGACCCGCCGGAGTTCGCCTTGCCCCTGTGCAGGGTAATGCGCGATCCGATCGCCCTGAGGCTGTCGCAGATCGTCAGGGCGCTTCTGGCATGGAGTCCAACGAGCTGCACGCGTTTCGTGAGCACGCACTCACCCACGGCGTCAACCCAGTGCTCTACTGGCTTGTACGAGCCGTCCTGGTGCCCTTCTTCCTGCTCTACTTTCGCATCGCCCGCCTTGGACGCGAGCACATTCCCAGCTCTGGGCCCGTGTTGCTGGCAGCCAACCACCGGAGCTTTCTCGATCCGTTCGTGATCGGCGCGCTGACGCGTCGGCCGGTCTACTACATGGCCAAGCGCGAGCTGTTCGAGCATCGCTGGCAGGCTTGGGTGCTCAACGGCCTTGGGGCTTTCCCCGTCGATCGTGGACACAGTGACGAACAGGCGATGGCCACCGCTCGCGCAATTCTCGGACGGGGTGATTGTGTCGTGATCTTTCCCGAGGGGACCCGTGTGCGTCCTGGCCCGCTCGCCCATCCTCATCGAGGGGTTGGACGACTTGCTCTGCAAACTGGGGCGCCCGTCGTTCCGGTGGCTGTGCTGGGCACCGAGGACGTACGCCGAGGCTGGCGAATACGTCCCCGCAAGGTCAGCCTCCGCTGTGGGCGTCCGCTTCGCTTCCCGCAAGCCGAGCGGCCAACGCCTGCGATGGCCCTTGGCGTGGCCGACCGTATCTGGGCTTGTGTCAGCTTGCAGTGGGAGTGGCTTGGCGGCGCCAGAGCGATCCCCATTGCGGAGACCCCCCCGAGTGGCTCCGAGCGTCACGCGCGCGCTGCCTGAGGACTTGGGTAAATGCCTCGGAGGGTAGGGTGCGATGAGTGGCTCCCCAACAAACGAAGTCCAAGGCGCAGCTCGACGCCGAGTTCTCCGAGCTGTATCGCGCTCATCTACGCGACGTCTATAGCTACTCCTACTATCGGGTCGGCAACCATCACGACGCGGAGGACCTCACCGAGCAGACTTTCCTGCAGGCCTACCGTCATTTCGAGCGCGCCCAGCGCGAGTCTCACGGGAGGCCGCTGCGCCCATGGCTGATCCGTATCGCCCACAATCTGGCAGCCAATCTCTATCGCGATCGCTCGCGCCGGCCTTCCTCCTCGATCGACGAGGGCTCAGAGCTGGCGAGCCTGCACACGACCGAGGACTTGGTCGAGGGCCGAGACGAGCTCAGCAGGGTGCTCGATGGGGTGAAGCGCCTGCCCGACGACAGGCGCGAGGCTCTGATCATGCGCTTCGCGCTCGGCATGGACAATCGCGAGATCGCCCGTGCCATGGGTCGCTCCGACGGGGCCACCAAGGTGCTCATCCATCGTGCGATAAAGCAGCTGGAGGGCCTCGTCGGCGAGTCGAGCGTCGAGGTGTCAGATGAGTGAAGTGCTGCCAAGCTTTGAGGGGTTGCTCCGCGAGGCGCTCTCCCCGATAGACCCGCCCGAGGATCTCGTGCGGCGCCTGGAGGGTGCGCTCACGAGCATCACCGAGAGCGCCGTGGAGGAGCTCGAGGCTTGGGAGCTCTCAGCGATGCGCGACCCGCGCAACTGGGTCCGCCCGGCGACGGCCGTCGTTGTCGGGGGAGGGGCTGGCGTCGCGCTCGTGCTGCTGCGCGCCCGGCACCGTCCGCATGCGGACGCGGGTGGCCTGCGGGGTGTCCGCCGTGCCGCCGAGCGGGCTGTGGGCGATCTCAGCGAGCACACGCGGCGCATGATCGGAGAGCGCTAGCGCCACTGGAAGTTGCGTTGCTGGGTTGTACTCGGGCGCCACTCGGGACTCCCGTGCCGAGGCTTCGATGACCATCGAGATGTGTCCAGATCGGCGGACACACGCTTCTGTTTTGCGCTGTGAGCGCAATGTTCGTCGAGATTTCCTTGCAATTTCGGGATGTAGCGGTCACAGTGTTTGGCTCGGAACTGTTCCGACTGTCAGGCATATGGAACTTTTTGACGACAAGCCGCCTAGGCATGTGGTGCCGATCTCGGGCATGTTTCACGCAACTTCCTCGTCCGCCCGTGCCGGCTCGGGGGGCACATCGGAGCTACCGCCGAGCATGTTCGCCCGACTCCCGGACGATGCCCTCATGGTGCTTGTCGTGCGTGGCGATCCGGGTGCGTTCGAAGTGCTCTACGATCGTCATGTGCACGCCGCTTTGGCGCTCGCGACACAGATGTGTCGCAGGCGTGCGGTTGCTGAGGAGGTAGTCCAGGAGGCGTTCCTGTCGTTTTGGCGCAGCAGCAGGCACTTCGACTGCACACGAGGCAATGTCAGAGCTTGGGTGCTGGGGATCGTGCGCAATCGCGCGATCGACGTCCTGCGGCAAAACGTCGCACACGACCTTGCCGATGCGAATCGACAGGTGGAGGATCTCCTCGAAGCAAGCGAGCGCACCGACCATGAGGTCGGGCGCCGCGAGGGTGCTCGCGAACTGCTCGCGGCGCTCGGCGGTCTTCCACCCGAGCAGAGTTGTGTCATCACGCTTGCCTACTACGGTGGCTATACCCACACCGAGATCGCGAACATGCTCGACACCCCGGTAGGCACCATCAAGGGCCGCATGCGACTCGGTTTGCGCAAGATGGCTGTTGCCGGCGCCGACCTGCGCTGATCGCCCGAGCAGGCGCCCCGCTCCAGCCCACCCACTGCTAGCGTCTGCGCGGCCGATGGCCACCTGCTACCGCCACCCCTCGCGCGAGACCGGAGTCGCGTGCTCCTCTTGCGGGCGTCCGATCTGCCCAGATTGCATGACGCCTACGGCCGTCGGGATGCGCTGTCCAGAGTGCGCCAAACAGGGGACGCGCGTTATGACGATGCGCAACATGGTCACGCGGCCGCGGGTCACGTTCGCTTTGATCGCGATCAACGTGATCGTGTTCCTCAGCGAGGGGAGCTTCACGTTGAGCAGCCAGCCGACGGGTAAGGTCTACGAAGAAGGGGCCCTGTTCGGCAGCATCCGTGGGCTGCCGACGCTGGGTGTCGCCCATGGACAGTGGTGGCGATTGGTGACGAGCGGATTCCTACACGAGAATCTCCTTCACATCGGGTTCAATATGTGGGTCCTCTACTACCTCGGCATGATGCTGGAGCCGGCGCTGGGGCACCTCAAGTTCGGTGTGATCTATGCGGTATCGCTACTGACGGGCTCCTTCGGCGCCTTGCTCCTCACCCCGCACTCCCCGACGGTCGGCGCTTCGGCGGCGGTGTTTGGATTGATGGGGGCCGCCGCTGTGGAGATGCGTGCGCGTCAGATCCCGATCATGCAGAACGGGGTGGGCATGCTGATCCTGCTCAACCTGGCCATCAGCTTCACGGTGCCCGGCATCTCTTTGGGTGGTCACATCGCCGGGCTGATCGGTGGTGCGCTCGCGGCGCTTGTGATCCAGATGGGGGATCGCTACCGCTCGCAGACACTTGCGCTGGCGGGGTGCGCGGCGATCGCCGTCGCGGCTGTCGCCGGATCGCTGGCGACCTCGCACGCGAGCGAGGCGGAAACAACCGTTCCGATCCAGTTCACGCCCGGAGGCTCCGAACCGTGAGCCGTGCGGTGCATGGCGCTCGTCGATCTCCCCGGCTCATCGGCCTCTGGGATCGCCTGAGTGGCCGGATATCCTGACGGGTGTGATGCTCCTCTCCGATCCGGAGGTCGACGGCCGGCTCGCTGGCAGCGATTGGCGACGCGACGGTGAGGCGATCGTGCGCGAATGGAAGCTCGACGACTTCGCCGCGGCGATTGCCTTCGTCAACCGCGTGGCCGACACCGCCGAGAGGGCCAACCATCACCCCGACATCCATCTACACGGTTGGAACAAGGTCCGTCTCGAACTCTCGACCCACTCCCAAGGCGGTCTCACGCAGGCGGACTTCGACATGGCCTCGCGCATCGACGCTCTGGCCTGAACGGTCCCTCAGCCACGTTCAAAGCCGACCAGCGGCCCTGCTACGGTTGTGCCGTCGGCTATCGATGAACGAAGAAGAAAAACCTCCTCGAAGTAGATCGGCCCGGACGGGCGCCGATCCGGCGTGAACGGGCTCAAGCTCATACTCGCGGTCGTCCTGATCGCGATCAATGCGTTCTTCGTCGCCGCCGAGTACGCGCTCGTGCGCTCCAAGCGGGCGCGGCTGGAGCTCATGCGCGAGGAAGGCTCGCGCGGCGCGGCGCTTGCCCTGAGCCAGCTCGACCGCATCAACGAATACATCTCTGCCGTCCAGATCGGCGTGACGATGACCTCGATCGGGATCGGCGCGCTTGCCACGCCTGCACTCGCGGACATTCTCAAGGGGGCTCTCGGCAGCACGCCGAGTCATGACGCCGCGGTAGTCATATCGGTAGTTCTCGCATTCGCTGTGATTGCCGCCACGCAGCTGATCGCCGGGGAGATGGTGCCCAAGCTCTACGCGATCGATCGGGCCGAGACGATTGCCCGTCGCATTGCCCGCCCGCTACAAGCGTTCAGCGTCCTGTTTCACCCCGTGATCATCGCCCTGACGGTCATTTCCGGTCGAATCCTGCGTCTGCTCGGCGTCGAGATGAGCGCACAGCAAGGAGGCGGCTCGCCCGATGAGCTCAAGCGTCTGATCGCGGAGTCCTATGCCGGCGGCCAGCTCGATCCGGGCGAGGCGGGCATGCTCACCGGTGTGTTCCATCTGCACGAGCAGGAGGCCCGCCAGGTGATGACCCCGATTCCCGCGGTCGTCACCGTCGATGTCTCCCAAGACGCCCAAACCGCGCTCGAGCTGTGCATCTCCAGCGGCCACACTCGACTCGTTGTGATCGAGGGCGACGATCGCGATCACGTACGTGGGCTCGTGCACTCCTCCTCGCTTGCCAAGCGGCTGATGCAGGACGGTCCCCATGCTTCGATCGAGCCGATCATGCACGAGGCACCGATCGTGCCTGAGACCAAGCCGCTGGATGACCTGCTCGCTGACCTGCAACGCCAGCGCACCTCGATGGCGGTCGTCGTCGACGAGTATGGGCGCGTGGTCGGAATCGTGACGATCGAGGACATCATCGAGGAGGTCGTCGGCGAGATCACAGACGAGACCGATCCAGCTGCTGGCGAGGTTCGTCGGCTCTCCGGCGGCGACCTGTTCGTGCGCGGCCACGTCTCGATCGCCGACCTGCTCGACTATGGGGTCGAGCTGCCGGTTGACAGCGACGCATACAACTCGGTCGGTGGCTTCGTGTTCGCCGAGATCGGGCGGCTCCCTCGTAGGGGCGACACGATCAGTTCCGGAGACTTCTCGATCAGGGTCGAGTCGGTCAACCACAATCGCGTGGAGGCGGTGCGCATCCGCCCGCGCCGGGCGGTGCACTCGCGCGAGGGGGACCCGCGTGAGCCGTCTCGTCGCGAGGCGTCACCCGGGGCCTAGCCCAAAGACACGTCCGGCCCGCGGGGGGAGCGGGCCGGAGCGTGTGCACTGGGAGGAGGCGGGTGTGCGTTGCGATCTTGTGTCGCACGGACAAGTATGCCCCCGGTTATGAAGCTCTCCTAAAAGTCTGGTGAGCCTAAATAAATTCTCACCGACTCAATAGGCGAGGAATCCCCGTTTTGTCTTGCGTCCCAGGGCCCCCTCGTCGATCAGTCGATCCACGCGTGGCGGGATTGGCTCGCCGATCATCTCGCCGATCGCCTTGGAGACGTCGAGACCCACGAGATCCAGCAGCGCGAACGGTCCCATCGGGTGGCCGGCGCCGAGCTTCATGCAGGTGTCGATGTCCTTGGGGTCCATGCCTGTCTCTTCGAGCAGGCGCACTGCGTTGAACAGGTAGGGGAAAAGCAGGCGGTTGACGACGAATCCCGGCACGTCCGGCACCTCGACTGCGGTCTTCTCGAAGGTCTCGCACAGCGCCATGGCGCGGCTGCGGGTCTCCTGCGAGGCGGCCTTCGGAAACACGAGCTCCACGAGCTTCATGCGCGTAACCGGGTTGAACACATGCAGACCCACGAACCGCTCGGGTCGGCCAGAGGCCTCCGCAAGGCGCTCCACCGACAGCGAGGAGGTCGTCGAGGCAAGCACCGTCTGCTCGTCAAGGAGGCCGTTCAGCTCCCCCAGCAGACCGGCCTTTACGTCGTGGTCCTCGACAACCGCCTCGACTACAAACGATGACTGCGCAAGAGCGGCGACATCTGTGACGATCTGCACATGCTGGGGATCGACCTCTGCTTCCAAGCGGCTGAGGGTCTTCTCGACGGTTGCGCGCGCGCGCTCGGCTGAGCTGTCCGAGCGCGCAAGCAGGAGCACGGGTCCGTGGTGTGCGGCGGTGGCGGCCAGCCCACAGGCAATGGCTCCGCTGCCGACTATGGCTAGGCGTTCGTTCAAGGTCTCTCGCTCCTCTGGCGGTGTGGCTGGCGGTTGCTGTATCGGTGGCCAGTACGGCTACCCGACCCGATCGTGCCGGGCCCTGGTTGACTGACCAGTCAATCTGGTGCTGCTGAGCGGTACAGTAGAGATAGCGAACGCGCGGCGTCTTCACCAGAAGCCCGTATGCGCCCGCTTTCTGAGCACACGCCGGGCGAGATGCCGCGGCGCCACCGGCAACAGACAAGCAAAGGACTTCCAAAATGAGGCAAGCAGAGGGCCGCGAGGTCGTAATCGTCGAGGCCGTTCGCACACCGATCGGTCGCGGACACCTGGAGAAGGGCTACTACAAGGACACCCATCCCAACGCGCTGCTCGCGAAGGTCTACACCGAGGTGATCGATCGTGCCGGCATCGAGCCCGCCGTGGTGGAAGACGTCGTCGCCGGCTGCGTGCAGCAGTTCGGTGAGCAGGGCCTCAACGTTGCCCGCAACGCGTGGCTGCAAGCGGGTCTGCCGATCGAGACTCCCGCCACGACCGTCGATCGCCAGTGTGGCTCCGCCCAGCAGGCGGTCAACTTCTCCGCTGCCTTGATCGCCGCGGGCGTGCACGACGCGATGATCGGCGGTGGCGTGGAGCACATGGGCCACTTCCCGTTCTCCGCGGCGATGAAGACCCAGCAGGAGTTCGGTTTCGCCTTCACCCCAGAGCTGATGGCCAAGCACAACATCGTCGGCCAGGGTCTTGGCGCCGAGATGATCGCCGACGAGTGGGAGATCCCGCGCTCAGAGCTCGACGAGCTGGCGGTGCGCTCACACAAACTGGCTCATCAGGCCACCGAGGAGGGCCGCTTCGAGCGCGAGATCGTGCCGTTCGCGGTCAACGGCGACACCTACGTCACTGACCAGGGCATTCGTCCCGACACCAACCTCGAGGCGCTCTCCCAGCTCAAACCGGCGTTCAAGCCAGACGGCAAGATCACGGCCGGCAACAGCTCGCAGATCTCAGACGGCGCCGCCGCGGTGCTGCTGATGAGCGCCGAGAAGGCCAAAGATCTGGGTCTGACCGCACGCGCTCGCATCGTGGATCAAACCACCGTGGGCTGCGACCCCGTGAAGATGCTCGAGGGGCCGATCCCCGCTACGCGCAAGATCCTCGAGCGCAACGGCATGAAGATCGACGACATCGACCTGATCGAGATCAACGAGGCGTTCGCGCCGGTCGTGGCGGCGTGGAAGCGCGAGCTCTCCCCGGACATGGACCGCGTCAACGTCAACGGCGGCGCGATGGCGCTCGGCCACCCGCTCGGCTCGACCGGCGCGCGGCTGATCACCACGCTGCTGCACGAGCTCGAGCGCTCCGACAAGGAGATCGGCTTCGTCACGATGTGCTGCGGTGGCGGGCTGGGTACCGGCACGCTGATTCAGCGCGTCTGAGCACGGTGCTGTTCCGCCCGGCGCATGCGCCGGGCGGCCGGGCCGCACATGTGCGGCCCGGTGGACTCGCACATGTGCGAGTCCTTGAGGGCGCGCATGCGCGCCCTCAGCCCAGGCCGCATGCGGCCTGGGCTCCACCCACAAGTCAACCCTTGGGCCCGGCGGCGGTCCAGTCAACCGCTACCGGCGTGAGCGCCAGCAGCGCCTGCCAGGTGAGCGCTTCGGTGTGGCCGCTGGGTGCGATTCCGTGTGCGCTCTGGAACTGCTCCAGGTTGGCTGTGGTCGCCGCGTTGAAGATGCCGGTCGTTTCCTGAGTGGGGATCGCCGCGGCGAGGTGCTCCTGCATCCAAAGCACCGGGTCGCCTTTGCTGCCTTCGCCGAGTTCCGACCAGGAGGGATTGGGGGTGACGCTGCTCAGCGGTGCGAGCGGAGTTGCCAGTGCCGCCCACAGACTTGCCGGCGTTTCCTGGAAGTCCCAGAAAGAGGTGCCTGTCGCTCCATAAAGAGGCGCCTCCTCACGGAAGCGCAGCAGTTCTTCGGCCGAGGGTTTCGAGTAGGTCTGCCCGAGCGGGAAGATAGGCCTACCGTAGACACGGTTTGAGATGTAGGTGTTGGCGTATGCGGTGTCCACGGAGTTGCCGATGTCCTTCCAGTACATCTGCGGTGCGTTGAACTGGGCGCCATCTGGGCCGAGGAAGACGGAGTAGGGGAAGGAGGTGTGGTCATACACGTAGGGGAAGGACGCCAGCCCGAGCGGATAGGCAACACCGATCTTGGCGCGTAGGTCAGCTATGTAAGTCTGAGCGGCGCCATAGTGGCCTTCGTACTCGGACTCGGCGTCGATCACCAGGCAGTCGGCTCCATTCGCTACGGCCCGCGCCCCGAGTTCGGCCTCGCCTGCAGGGTTGCTGCCATAGACGTACTGCCATGCGCACACCTTCAAGCCGTTTGCGTGCAGCTGCTGGACGAGTTCGGGGCTGAACTGGCTCCAGTAGTTGGAGGAGCCATCGGAGCTCTTGACATAGAGCGTGGTCACATCCGCGGCGTGAGCCTGGGCGACGATCGAGGCGAGGCTGCCGCCGTCAGATTGGCTCACATACCAGATCCACATGCCCTGGCCATCGAACGCGGTGCCACTTGGCGTCGGCGCCGGCGGGGCCACCGTCGGTTTGGGCGGCGTCGGCGGGTGCAGCGCATAGGGCACGACCTGCATCGGGCCGAAGGAGTTGGTGTGGCGGCCGTGGCTGATCAAGACCATGATGCGCCCGGAGTGGGCGCTGCTCGGCACATGCACAACCATCCCCAGGGATGAGTTGGCCAGGTGGGCTGTGGGCGAGTTGCTGGCGATGCGTGCGTCCCAACTGTGGGGAAACGCAACGACCATCCCGGTGCGCAGCCCTTTGCCTTTGATGAGCAGCTCTCCGCCCACGGACACCTGGCGCGAGTTGGTCGAGCAGCGGATGGCCGGCACACACACCGCGCTCGAGAGCGTGAAGGGGTTTACGTGCTTAGCGCTCGTCTTCTTCTCGGTGGCCGGCTTCGGCGAGCTCCCACCCGTCGCTTTACCCGCCGGCGCGTTGGCCTTCGAGGAAGCCCCGCCGTTTGCGGGTGTTCCTCCGCCTGCCGGGGCGCTTGTCCCACCCGCACCTTGCGAAGCGTCGGCTCCGGGCGCAAGCTGGCCCAGTGCGGCGCAGGCTGTGCAGACCGTCACGAGCGCCGCCCTGCGCAGGGAATGGGTCGAACGTCTGCTCACTATCCTTGTCACGAATCGTCCCTTCTGGCGCACGCTCCGCGCCCCACCCGTTCAGCCGCTCGTCCTAGCCTGAGCGGCAGCCTGAAATCCGCCGCCAGCGTCGTGCGACGTTAGCGGTTCTGGCCCCACAAACCACTGGTAGACAGAGAAGTTGCGTCCTGCTGCAGGCTGGATCTGGCCTCCAGCGTCATAGCTGGGCCATACCGGCTAGGAGAACCCCAGGGGCTCCGGGTCGGGATGGCGATCGGCGCCATCCGTGCCGGCTAGCAGAACCTCGGTGTCTCGGGCTCGATGTACCCCTCGCTCGGACAGCTTTGCGCTTGGCATCGAGTGGCCTTTTCCGCTTGACAGAGGAAGGTTTTTCCTATAGAACCGTGACCGCGTCGTATTCCGATAGAAACAACATGCCGTGTCCGTGGATGAATAGGAGATAGGCACGATGGGCGCGCGCGGTCAGGACAGCTCAGGGTCGAGCTGGCCCGGGGCGACGCTTCTGAAGTATCAACCAAACCAGGAGGATTAGGATGACTAGAATGGGCATACCCCATGTGGGAGGGCGAGCTATGGCTCCTCTTCTTGCCGTGGCTGCTGTATCGCTCGCCGTACTCGGCTTTGCGGCCCCAGCTCTGGCACTCAAACCGACCTCGCCCTTCGAGAACTTTGGCGAATGTCCGCAGAAAACCGCGGGCGTCAATCTCTGTGTGTACGCAACCACGACCAGCGGTGAATTCGCGATCAAGAAAACTACCGTTCCGATCCTGAAACCCATCGTATTGCAAGGTGGCATCGATCTAAATGAATCGACGGGAACCGAAACGTTCGTGTTAGCGGCGACCCCGGCGAACACGTTGTCGAAAACGCCTCAGACCGTGCCCGGAGGCCTGTTCAAAATCATCGCGCCCAAAGGTTGGCCTGAAATACTGCAGATCATCTTCAACGAAATCGTCAACAAAGGCATTACCGGCGCGACCGCGACGACAGAACTCGTCGGTACGCCCAGCATCAGCAGGACGGCTCTGCTGACCAAAACAGGAAACGCGCTGGTTCTGCCGTCGCGTGTCCATCTGGAAAACACATTCCTCGGCCCGAGCTGCTACGTGGGGTCGAAAGCGCATCCTGTGAACGTCGAACTCACGACAGGCACCACGGCTCCACCACTACCGAACAAACCGATCACGGGTAATGTGGGAGAACTGGAATTCCCGGCCGAAGGCCTGTTGGTGGTGAAAAAAAATACGCTTGTGAACAACACGTTCGCGGCTCCCGAAGCCGAAGGCTGCGGCTCGCAGATCCTGTTCGGTATATTCACGGGCATCATCGACGACGCTGTGAACTCTGAGCTGGAATTGCCGTCCGTCTCGGGGAACAACACGGCGATCCTTTCGGGGACGCTTGAAAATGCTGAAGTGACTGCCGTGAAAGCCAGCGAAAAATAGATATCGCTTGGTAGTCGGCTAGTGCAGTGAGAATCGTGAGGGTGGGTCTCGTCAGGATTGTGGCGAGACCCACTTTCGTATCCAGGCGCGTATTCGCATTCCCGGCCGTAGGAGCATCGGAGTCGGCGACGACGTGAGCAGTTCTCAGGGAGAGCCCGTGCCCCAGCGAAAGCCAAGCGCCGACGGCGTCGGCGCGAGCGGGCTCTCGGGCAGGCCGGTGGGCTGCTCCGGCAAGTTATAGCCGGACGGAGCCACATCGTTTGGCGCATTCGCGTGAAACAACGAGGCCAGGTACTGGATTTGACCGCGGCCGACTCCCAACTCGAACTGCCCGCCGCCGTAGTTGCCGATGCCGTGCGCAGCGCAGTAGTCGAAAGCGTCGAGCAGATTTCTGAGCCCTCCGAGCCGCGACGGCTTGATATTGACCATGCGCGGCGGGTAGCGCAGCGCCTGGATGTCCTCGACGGAGTGGATCGGAGCATCCCAGGAGAAGCGCTCGCGGTGGGTCTGGAGCACCGCGTCGGTCTCCGGCGTGAGTGCTGGGTCCTCGATCCATGCGTCGGGGAACGCCTCGATGACACGCCGGTAGAGCAGGGGATCCGCCGGCTGGTCGACGATCGAGCCTGAATAGTAGGCCTTGAAATCGACCGACTCCACTGCGCGGGTAGCCACGAGCGCGGCGATCAGCTCGTCGTCCCACGAGCTTGTCGGATCGAGCTTGAAGCGCAGCGACGGGTAGGCCTCCAGGCGTCGGCGCAGCGGATCGATGCTGGGTGGCTCGCCGAGGCGCAGCGACACCACGAAGCGCACCGGCTGCGGTCTGCGATCCAAGGCCTCGTGCAGCGTCGTGTCCGACTGGCGCAGCGCCAGGTCGAGCGCCGCCGACTCATATGCCCACACGCGGTAGCGGCGGGACACCTCACGTTGAGGCTCCTGAGGAAAGAGGTCGAGCGTCGCCAGATGCTCTGAGAACGAACCGATCGTCCAGCTGCCCTCCAGCGGGAGGTGCGGTCCCGCAGCCTGCAAAACCTCATGGTCGACGGCGTCGTAGGTCACGTCTTCGCCGATGCCCTCCTGGCCGGCGCCCGAGATGTGGATCACGGTGCTCTTGCGCTCGAACTCGCTCGACACGAGCGCCTGCAGCGGCTCGAAGGTGTGCCGCTCGATCTGCAGTGGCAAGCTCGCCACGCGCTCCCAGGTATTCCCGTGCTCAGGCACAGCGGCTCAGCTTAAAAGGTCCCGGAAACATGACCGTAAACTGTAGTTGTGGCAAGTAACACCAAGGGTCCGCGGGGACGTTCGCGCAAGCCGCGTCCGAGCGTGCCTGTGGCAGGCGGTGGGTCCAAGTCTGCCTCGGACGAACAATCCACCTCGCCGGCCGGGCAGACTGCGTCGCGGGCAGGGCGGGCTAGGTCCTCTCGCCGTGGGCGTGCGCCGAGTACAGCGAGACGCCCGCCGGTCTCGCCTCAGAGAACATTCGGCGAGCGCCCGCAAGCACCTTGGCATCCGCTGCCGCTTTCAGAGCTGCTCATCATGGCCGGAGGGATCGCGTTCGTGGTTGCCGTCACGCGGCTGCGCAACGGTCCGGCAGCTGGCGGCCCGCTACTGCTGGCGGGCATCGCCGCCGTCGCCCTTGGCACGATCGAGGTGACTTGGCGCGAGCATTCGAGCGGATACCGCTCTCACACACTGCTCTTGGCGCTGCTGCCGGTGATCGTGCTGCATTCGGTCGTCGTCTTGGGCTATACGTTCCTCGCGAAAGCCTCTCAGCTCTTGAACGTGGGCATGTTCGCTGTCGACATAGCGGTCTTCGTGCTCCTGTTCAGACTGCTGCGCACGCGCTTCCTGGACGCTCGCGCACGCGCGATGACCCGGGGTTGATGAGGGCAGTTGACGACCTGCCGTCGATCGCGACAAGCTGAAGAGCAGGGCTCGGAGGGGGCTTGGTGAGTCTGGCTGAGCGATGCCGCAGGGAGACGAGGCGATCAGCCGGCGCTCAGCGAAGGCAACGGCAGCTCGCCCTCGTTGCCGGCCTCTCCGCGTGTCTCGCCGGTAAAACCAAGGCGCTCCAGCCGCGCGATCTCGCGCTCGCCTTCTATGCGCGCCGGATGGTCGGAGGGGAGCTCAGCGATCAGGCGCGCGATGCGATTGCGCAGTTGCAGCGCGAAGTGCGGGGTGGAGGCGCCCATCAGCTCGCGTACGTCCTCCACGCTCACCTCTCCGGAGCGCTCTCTGATCAGACGTTGTGGGTTCTCGGCTTGGCTCACGGTTCACTGCCCTGTGTCGATTCGCTGGGTGTAGGTTCGTTTGAGGGCGTCGTCGGCGAGGAGAAGCTCGCTTCGGGCGCCGTTCGGGAGGATATCTCCAGCAGCGTGTCCAGGCGTGCCTGGGTGGTGGCGGAGATCGCGGCTTCGTCTCCGATCAACCAGCCACGGTTGTAGACGCCGTGCACTGCCCCCGACGTGGGTGTGCCTGGCTGCAGGTCGCTTAGGTAACTATTCAGCTGGCTCGACAGCGCTTCGGGCCCTTCGAGGAGCAGGAGCGGGCTGTAGTCGCCGCGCGCGGACAGTGGCGCAGCGGCCGGTGAGTCCAGAGGTCGTGAGCTGTTCGCGAACACGAGTCCATGCCCAGGTTCCAGCACACCCCAGCCGAAGGAGCCGTTGCTGAAGCGCGCCACAGCAATCGCGTTTGCCGCCGGAGTGGGGCCGTCGATGCGAGTCACCGTGCCGAAGTGTCGGAGCTCTCTGATCACGCGCTCGCCTACCACAGCGCGTGGACCGACGACGTATATGGAGGCTCCGGCGAGCCTCGCCAGCTCGGCGGTGGTTGCATGGGGAATCCTCGAGCGCTGCACGAACAGGATCGGCGCGCCTGTCTGTGCGGACAGTCCCGCGGCGGGCATCGTCATCGCGGGCGGCCCGTTCGCGGCAGTCACGATCAAATCATGCGGCGAGTGGCCGTCCAGCAAACTCGAGAGCCGCTCGATCGCGACCGCCAGGACGGCCGGTTCGGCTGCCGCGAGCGATCGAGTCGAGTAGCCGGCTGGCGAGAGGGTGTTGCCAACATCGAGCACTTGGGCGCGTCCAGCCGGTCCGCTCGGTGACGGTCCGAGCGTGTCGGTCCCCGTGGGCCGCATCGCCTGGAGAGCCATGCTGGTTGGCTGTGGCAACGTGCTGCCTTCGCTGTACAGAAGCGGTGCGCGCAGCGGCATGCCTGCAAGCACGGAGGATGCAAGCGCCGCGGGCCAGTTGTTGTCGTTCACCATGACCACCAGCGGTGGTCGAGTCGCGGGGGTGAGGCCTGGGTATGCGGCGAGCGCGACCGCTGCGGCGTCGACCACCGGGGTGGACCCACCCAGGCGGGTGGTATTCGTCGTGCTTGCGCCGATGGCCGCGTGCGCGCTGAGCGCCGAAACCGTGGCGGGCGCATGTTCGGTGGCCTGTGGGGAGAGCGCCTTGCCGCATCCGGCGAGCGCCGTACAAGACAGGAGCACGAGGGTTGCGGCGCGCAGATGGGTGACACGCATGCCCGCCACGCTACCCGCCTTCCCCGACGACAGTGGAGACGGCTCCGCCTTCTCAGCGGGCCTGAACGGAGAGCTACGACGCTTTGAGGCACTGAAGCTGGAGCTCAGCGGATGGCCCGACAATGCCCTCAACTGCAATTTGACGCCCAAAATCCCCGTATTTGCGGGGAAAACGTCTCAAAACAACTACATCCGGTGCAACCGTCATTGCACTCTGATAGCCTGCCGCCCCGAACGCCGAATCCTTGGTCAGAAGCCAAGGAACGGGGGACCCAATGTTGTTGGGGCGAATCCCGCGGTAGATCCGTGAGAAGCGCAGGCTCTTTCAGCGCTAGCCCGTCAGCTAACCCCGCAGGCCGACGAAAGAGGTTGCTTTGCGATTGCGAGCCGCGGGCTCAACGCTATTCAGCATGCTGTTCCTGGCTGTCGCCCCTGTCTCGGCGCTTGCCGCGACAGGCGGTGTCTCGGCCGGAGGCGCTTCGGCGACAGTGGCTCCGCCCGCAGTCGTTGGCGGTGCCGCTCCCACGGCCACCACTCCCACAGCCACTACTCCGGCCGTAAAGAAGCCGCACGCGCCGATCACCTCGAAATCGACGAGCCTCGCCTACAAGGGCCCGATCTACGAGAAGACGGCCACCGGCCAGGTCGTTCCCTACGTCGCTCCCCAGTCGCCGAGCGAAATGACCTCGTCGACCGGTGGAAGCGTGGTCGGCGTTGCCGCCGACACCAAGCCGGAGCTCCTTGTCCCCGGCAGCACTGCCCGTGTCGTTGACGGTCTTGCCGCAGCCCCGATATCTGCGCCACCTGCCGTCCAGGACATCATCTGGGCCGGCAATCAGATCATCGGCCTGCCCTACATCTACGGTGGCGGTCACGCATCTTTCATCTCGCCCGGCTACGACTGCTCGGGCACCGTCTCCTACGCACTTCACGGCGCCGACCTGATTACGACGCCGATGGACTCGAGCGAATTCATGGGCTGGGACTCCGGCGGTATCGGCACATGGGTGACGATCTTTGCCAATGGCGGTCACGCCTACATGACGGTCGCCGGTCTGCGCTTGGACACGAGCCCCGTCGACGATCCCTCCAACCAGGACGGTCCACGCTGGCGTCCGCTGCGGCCCGGCAATCCGGGCTTCACGGTTCGCCACCCCACCGGCCTGTAGGTGTCGTCGGCTACGCTTGTAGCCTCACTTACCCGCTCCAATAGGAGGATCATATGGCCGGTTTGACCGGGCGCATGTCAACCGTCGTGAAGGCCAAGGTCTCCAAGCTCTTGGATCGCGCCGAAGACCCCGCCGAGACGCTCGACTACAGCTATCAGAAGCAGGTCGAACAGCTGCAGAACGTCAAGAAGGGCATCGCAGACGTGGTGACCGCTAAGAAGCGTTTGCAGCTGCAGGAGACCTCGCTTCAGCAACAGGTCGTCAAGCTCGACACGCAGGCCCGCCAAGCGGTCTCCTCCGGCAAGGAAGATCTCGCGCGCGTGGCGTTGGAACGCAAGAACATCGCTCAGACCGAGTTGCAGGGGCTCGACACGCAGGTGACCGAACTGGAAGACCAGCAGCAGAAGCTGACTGACTCCGAGCAGAAGCTACGCGCCAAGATCGAATCCTTCCGTACCAAGAAGGAGGTCATCAAGGCCCAGTACTCCGCCGCCGAAGCGCAGGTCAAGATCTCCGAAGCGGCCACCGGGGTCGGCGAGCAGATGGCAGATGTTGGCCTCGCCATGCAGCGGGCCGTCGACAAGACCGAAAACATGAAGGCCCGTGCGGATGCAGTACAAGAGCTCGAAGCAGCCGGTACGTTCGACGACATCACGGCCCTGGGCCCTGGCGAAGACGACATCGATCGCCAGCTCAAATCGCTCTCCAGCAAATCGGCCGTCGACGACGATCTCGCAAAGCTGAAGGGCGAACTCGGCTCGGGCGCTCCCGGCGCCGCAGGCGAGCTTGGCGCGGGCGACGAGGGAGCTGCGGCCACGGCCGATCCCAGCAAGGAGCAGTCGGCATGATCGTGCGCATCTCAGGTGAGGACCAGTACCGCCTCGACGACGGTCTGCACGACCAACTCGACCAACTTGCCGGCGTCGCTCACGTCGCAGTTGACGTCGACGACGAGGCCGCATTCTCGCGATCGCTCGGCGAGCTGCTCGCCTTCGTACGCACCAACGGCACGCTGGTGGGGGATGAGGAGATCGAGACCTCCGACGTGATCCTGCCGCCCAGCGACACGACGCTTGCCGAGGCTCGTTCAGAGTTCACAGGCGAGGGCCTGATCCCAGACTGACTTCGCGCGTAGTCGGGGTGGCGCAGTCGCCCTAGAGCGCGATGCCCCCCGCGCGCGCGGGGGGCATCGGCTAAATCGGGATACCCCACAAAGGGAACCACCGCTCGAGTTCCGGCTCGATCGGCAGTTCCGAGGCCATCTGCGCCTTCAGTTGCAACTCGCGCTCGGTAGAGCGTTCGGTGGCCTGGGTCGAGCTCGAGGAGCTGCCGCCCGAGGCCGGGACGAACGGGTACCAGAAGCCGCGCTTGTAGTTGTAGATGAAGTAAAGCTCGTGCCCCTTGGCGTCCTTGAAGGCGAACACCGCACACAGCAGCCGCTCGCCGTGGCCGGCCGTCTCGATCGAGCCGGAAACGGCATTGACGCCGACGGCCAGGTCTTCTATCGAGTTGCCATTCAGCACCATCCAGCGGTAGCCGAAGCTGTCGTCCTGGGTGTGCACCTTGGTGCCGCTCTCGCCACCGGTGGCCACGACGACTTCTTCCATTTCCTTGATGACGCTTTCGAACTCGCTGGTCTGAAGCGCCTGGAAGACGATCGCCGCGGCGCCGGCAGGCTCGATGTTGTGCTCGGTTTGCAGCGCGATGTAGGCGGTGGAGATCGCAAACAGACGGTCGGGGGCCGGCCCTTTGACCTCGTGGCGGCCCGTCAGGATGTCTTTGAGGCCCATCGGCTAGCGCGTGCGACGCCGTCGGAACATGGGCCTTGCCGATGGCACAGGTTAGGCAGCGCTCTGCAGCTGAGACTCCAGCCGGCTGAGCGCATCCAGACGCTTCTCGAGCGAGGGATGGTCGGAGAAGAGGTTCATCAGCGACTTCTTGGTGCGAGCCGGCACAATGAAGAAGGCGCTCATGCCTTCGGCCTTGCGCAGGTCTTGACTCGGTATCCGCTCTATCGTGCCGCTGATCTTGACCAGCGCTGAGGCCAGCGCGCTGGGACGGCCGGTCAGCACCGCTGAGCCGCGATCGGCGGCGAACTCGCGGTAGCGCGAGAGCGCTTGCAGCAGCATGAAGGAGATCGCGTAGACGAGCACGGAGACGATCAGCACGAGCATGATCCCCTCCTCCTCTTCCTGGTTGCGCCCATAGCCGCCGCCGAAGCCGCCTCCGAAGAAGAGAGTGAACTGGGCGATCAGCGCGGCCAGCGAGGCGAAGAAGCTGGCCAGCGTCATCACCATCACGTCGCGGTTGATCACATGCGTGAGCTCGTGGCCGATCACGCCTTCGAGCTCGGCCGTATCGAGCATCCGTAGAATGCCGCTGGTTGCGCACACGGTCGCCTTCTTCTGCGAGCGGCCCATCGCAAAGGCGTTGGGCATCGGGGTGTCCATCACACACACGCGCGGCTTGGGTAGGTCCGCTTGCACGCACAGTCGCTCGATGATCCCGTGCAGCTCGGGTTGTTCCTGAGGGGTGACCTCTTTGGCGCCAAGCGTCGAGAGCGCGATCTTGTCCGAGGCAAAGAACTGCAACGCCAGCATGAACACTGCGATCACGACGATCAAGCCGGCGGCTGCGCCGGCGGCGAAGAGGGCGCCGACGAACACCACGTAGACGAGTCCGAGCAGGAACATCGTCAGCAGCATTCTTATCTGCAGCCCGCCATCTTTGCCGAACTCTGAGTGTCGCTTTGCCATCTGGATTGATTGTAGAGTCCGCGAATGCCAAAGCCGCCGACCCCAAGCCTCGCAGGAGCTTCGTGAAGCCAGAAGTCCTCATCTTCGGCATCTCGATCAAGACGTTCGGCGTCACGTTCGCGATCTGCTTCCTGGCGTGCGGTGCGATCGTCGCGCGTCGCCTGCGCGAGCTCGGCAAGCCGGTCGACTGGGCTTATGAGATCGTGTTCGCCGCGCTCATCGGTGGGCTGCTCGGCGCGCGCGGCTACTTCATCGTGCAGAACTACGGCGAAGTCAAGAACGACCTGCTCGGACACATCTTCTCTGGGTCTGGTCTGGTCTGGTACGGCGGCGCGATCGGCGGCGCGATCGCCGTGGTGGCTTGGATGCGCTGGCGCGACACACTCAACTTGACCACCGTCGACATGTGCGCCACGGTACTCGCACTCGGCTATGGGATCGGGCGGATCGGCTGTCAGGTCTCCGGCGACGGCGACTACGGCATCCGCTCGAAACTGCCCTGGGCGATGGGCTATCCGCATGGAACGGTGCCCACACCGCCGGGAGTAACCGTGCAGCCAACGCCGATCTACGAGACCGTTTCGATGTGCCTGCTCGCCTATGCGCTGTGGCAGCTACGCGATCGTGTGCGGCCTGGAGTGGTCTTCGGGCTGTACCTGGTGCTCAGCGGTCTCGAGCGGCTGCTTGTGGAGTTCGTGCGGCGTAACAAAGAGATCTTCGCTGGCTTGACGGGGCCGCAGCTGGAGAGCGTCGTGCTGATGGCGATCGGTGTCGTGCTGCTGTGGGCCTTGGCTCGTGGTGGGGGTTGGGCGGCACCGGGCCGGGGTCGTGGTGTCTCCGTTTCGGGCCGCCCCCCGCGTACGCGCGTGAGCACTGCTTAGCCGCGCCGAGTTCCGTCCCCTTTTGAGAACGTCTTTCAGAATGATCGGCACGCCCGGATCCGTCCCTGGACACTGCGCTGGATCGCCACGTGACGTCTTGCACGTACCACCAGTACGCGCTGCGACGCCCCGCGGCGACCAGCTTGGTCCATGAACGGCCCGAACGCACCGCTCATTCTGAAAGACGTTCTAGCCGCCATAATCCAACGCATGGCTACGGGAACCACCCTTTCGCATGTCTTCCCACTGGGCAGTCGTCTCAACGAGCGCGGCCGAGTCGAGGTGGGGGGGTGCGACACGATCGAGCTCGCACGCGAGTTCGGCACGCCCGCGTATGTCGTCGCCGAGGACGATCTACGGGCGCGGGCGCGTGCGTTCGTGCAGGCGGGCTCCGCGGCTGGCCACGAGGACTTCCACGTGGTGTTCGCCTCCAAGGCGTTCCCGTGCACGGCGGTGCTGAGCCTGTTTGCCGAAGAGGGTCTGTGGTGCGACGTGGCCTCCGGCGGCGAGCTTCATCTTGCCTTGAACGCGGGATTCCCGCCCGAGCGGATACTGATGCACGGCAACGCCAAGTCCGAGGCCGAGTTGCGCATGGCGCTCGAGTGCGGGATCGGGTTGATCGTGATTGACAACTTCGACGAGATCGACCGTTTGGCGAGACTGGCAAATGGCACACAGAATGTGCTCATCCGGGCGACTCCGGATGTACGCGGAGATACCCACGAGAAGATCTCCACGGGTCAGGCCGACTCCAAGTTTGGCTTCTCGATGGCCGACATCCCTGCCGCGATCGAGCGCGTGCGGGCGGTCGCGGGACTTGAACTGCAGGGCATCCACGCCCACATCGGCTCGCAGCTACTCGCGTTGGACCCCTACCGTCGAGAGGCCAAGGCGCTCGCGAAGATCGGCGACGGGGTGGGCGGGTTCTCCACCTACGATCTCGGTGGCGGACTCGGCGTCGCATATGCGGAGAGCCAGCATCCGCCCGAGATAGAGGAATGGGTCGGTGCGGTTCTCGGCGCAGCGCACGAGGCTGGGATCGATCCGGGCAAGCGCATACTGGTCGAGCCGGGACGCGCGCTCACGGCCAACGCCGGCGTCACGCTCTACACGGTGGAGAGCGTCAAGCACAACGTCTCGACCTGGGTGGCTGTCGACGGCGGCATGTCCGACAACCTGCGCCCGATGCTCTACGGCGCCGCCTACGAAGCGCACGTAGCCGATCGCCTCGCCGATCCCGCGAGCGCCGTCAGCTGCGTGCTGGCCGGCAAGCACTGCGAGTCCGGCGATGTGATCGTGCGCGAGGCGCTACTCGAGGACCCAAGGCCGGGAGACGTGATCGTGACGCCCGCCACTGGCGCTTACGGCTTTGCGATGGCGAGCAACTACAACGGCGTGCCACGCCCACCCGTCGTGTTCTGCAAGGACGGCGACGCCCGTATCGTGGTCAGGCGTGAGCGCTTCGAGGATCTCACGGCTCGCGATGTCGTCTGAGCACTCAGCGATGACCTCCGTGCGCCCGGTGGCCTCCCCAGATCGCGTCGCCGAAACCTTCGCGCCGCTCAATGTGGGTCTGCTCGGCTTCGGGACCGTCGGCTCGGCCTTCGCCACGTTGCTGGGAGAGCGTGCGCCGCACATCGAGAAGCTCACCGGACGCTTGCCGGTATTGGGCGAGGCGCTCACCACCAGCAAAGGCGATTTTGCCCAGATCCTCGCGTCCTCTGACTTGATCGTCGAGCTGATCGGCGGGATCGAGCCCGCGCGCGAGTATGTGCTTACCGCGCTACAGGCAGGCAAGCACGTCGTCACAGCCAACAAGCAGTTGCTCTCCCAGCACGGCGAGGAACTGTTCGAGGCGGCGCGCGCGAGCGGAGTGCAGCTGCGCTTCGAGGCTGCCGTGGCAGGCGTCGTCCCAGTCATCCGCGTGCTGTGCGAGTCGCTCGCCGGCGCACACGTCGAGCGCATCCACGGGATCGTCAACGGCACCACCAACTTCATCCTGAGCGAGATGACTCGTGGCTCCTCCTACGAGCAGGCCCTCGTCGAGGCCCAACGCCAGGGCTACGCCGAGGCCGACCCAAGCGACGACGTGAGCGGACGCGACGCCGCGGCCAAGATGGCGATCCTCGCGCGACTCGCCTTCGGCACGCCGGTCCACATCGACCAGGTCCCGTACGAGGGCATCGAGCAGCTGCAGACAGACGACCTGCAGTACGCGCGTGAGTTGGGACTCGGCTTGAAGCTGATTGGCACGGCCGAGCGCCGCGACGGCGGGCTATCGGTGCGCGTGCACCCAGCCTTCCTTTACTCCGGCCACCCGCTGGCCTCGGTCAACGGCCCCTTCAACGCGGTCACGGTCGAGTCCGACGCGATCACCGAGATCACGATGTCCGGACCGGGGGCTGGGGGACGTCAGACGGCGAGTGCCGTGCTTGGCGACCTCGTCAGCGCGATGCTCCCGCTGGGCGCGCCCTCCGCACCGCTCGATCCGCTGCCGTTGGTGCAGGATGTAGAGAGTGGCTTCTACATCCACATGGAGGTCGCCGACACGCCGGGAACACTGGCCTCAATCGCCCAGCTGCTCGGCGAGCAGGGCGCATCGATCAAGTCCGTTGCCCAGCATGGTCTGGGCGAGCACGCGCGCCTGGTGATGGTCATCCATCCGCTGGCCGAATCGCGCCTGCGCGAGGCCCTGAAACGCATCGCCGCGCTCGACTTCCTACGCTCAACACCACGAGCTATTCGCGTTATCGAAGAGGAGTTCATGTGATGTCCCTATGAGCAAGTGCCATGTGCCGCTGATCGAGCGCTACCGCGATCGCCTGCCGTTCGCCGAGGACGATCCGATCGTCAGCTTGCAGGAGGGTTCAACGCCGCTGCTGCGCGCGCCCGTGCTCTCGGAGATGGTGGGGGCCAGTGTGCGCCTCAAGCTCGAGGGAGCCAATCCCACGGGCTCCTTCAAGGACCGCGGCATGACCTGCGCCGTCTCGGCGGCCGTACGCGATGGCGCCAAGGCCGTGATCTGTGCCTCCACGGGCAACACCGCCGGCAGCGCGGCTGCCTATGCCGCGCGTGCCGGCATCACCTGCGCGGTGATCGTGCCCGAGGGAAAGATCGCCGAAGGCAAGATGGCCCAGACATTGATGCACGGGGCGCGTGTGATCTCACTCGCCGGCAACTTCGACCAGGCACTGAAACTGGTGCGCGAGCTCGTCGAAAAGGACCCGATCGTGCTCGTCAACTCGGTCAACGAATTTCGCATCGAAGGCCAGAAGACGGCGGCCTTTGAGATTCACGAGGACCTCGAAGGGCAGCTCGAAGCGCTCTGCATCCCGGTCGGCAACGCCGGCAACATAACCTCCTATTGGCGCGGCTTCCGCGAGCTGGGAGCGACGCCGAGGCTGTTCGGCTTCCAAGCCGAGGGCGCTTCGCCACTGGTGCGCGGCGAAGCGTTCGAGCATCCTGAAACCGTGGCCAGCGCGATCCGCATCGGCCACCCGGTGCGGGGCAGCGATGCGCTCGCCGCCGTGAGCGAGTCCGGGGGCGCGATCCGAGCCGTCTCAGACCACGAGATCCTCGCCGCCTACCGTCTGCTCGCCTCCAAGGAAGGCATGTTCTGCGAGCCGGCCTCGGCGGCGTCGGTCGCCGGCCTGCTCAAGTACGGGCCCGACGGCGCCGAGCAGGTCGTGTGCGTGCTGACCGGCCGCGGCATCAAGGACCCGCAGACCGCGATCGAACACAACGGTGGCGCCGTGATCCCTTGCGAGCCCGACATCGGCGCCATCGAAGAGGCGGTCTTGGGTTGATCCGCAGACGCGTGGTGCGCGTGCCCGCGTCCTCCGCCAACCTCGGCCCGGGCTTTGACTGCTTTGCCGCTGCTCTCGGACTGCACCTGGAACTGGAGGTCGCAGAGACCGGCAGCTTCGCCGTCGAGACAGACCTCGATGTTTCGCGGGACAAGGACAACCTCTGCGTGCGCGCCTTCGAGAGCCTGCACCCAGCCGAGGATTTCACCTTCCGCATCCGCTCGGAGATCCCGCTGACGGGTGGTCTCGGCTCGAGCGCCTCCGCGATCGTGGCGGGCCTGCTGGCCGCCGATCACCTGTTCGAGCTCGACGTGGACCTGCTCGCGTGCGCGAGCGCGATCGAGGGCCACCCGGACAACGTCGCCGCGGCGCTCCACGGCGGCTTCGTCATATGCGCAGACGGCCAAGCTGTGCGCTTCGAGCCGCCCACGGGCCTGGAGGCGCTGGCGGTCGTTCCCGAGCAGGCGGTACGCACCAGCGAGGCGCGCAGCGCCCTGCCCGAGCAGGTCCCGATCGAGCAGGCGGTCTTCAACGTGGCCCACGGTGCGCTGCTCACTCTGGGACTCGCGCGCGGCGACTGGGATCTGGTTGCGCGCGGCCTACACGACAGCCTGCACGAGCAACGGCGCTCGCACCTGTTCCCACGCTCCTACGCGCTCGCCCGACGAGCGGCAGATTTCGGTGCGCTGGGCGCCACCATCTCCGGCGCCGGGCCCACCGTCCTGTTGTGGTGTTTCTACGAGCACACAGGCGCGGTAGTAGAGGCGCTGCGGCCGGAGATCGAGGGCTGGGCCACGCTGCTGCGCGCTCCGTTCGAGGCGCAGGGCGCCTATGTCGGAGGGTTGTAGGACCATGGACGACGGCTATTTCCCGCGTGGACGCTCGCTGCTGCGCATGGTCCACGAAGAGAAGGCGGTCGGGCTGATGTACGGCCAGCGCGCGCTCTGCGTCGGCGCCGTCAAGCCGCTCAACTACGTCGGCACAAGCGAACACACCCGCAACAAGCGCACGCCGTTCAAGCGCATCACCCACACGGGAGGCATGTTCGAGGCGGTCTTCTTCGGCAGTCGCGCACAGGCCGACCGGGTGCTCGAGATCGTCGACGGCATGCACGAGCGCGTGGTTGGCGAGCTTCCAGAGGACGCCGGCCCCCACTACCCGACGGGTACGCCCTACTCGGCCTTCGACCCTGAGCTGATGCTGTGGACAGTTGCCGTCATCGCCGACTCGGCCGAATGGTTCTACGACAGGCTCGTGCGCCCGCTGACCGACGAGCAACGCGAAGCGCTGTGGCAGGACTACCTGCGCTTCGCCGAGCTGTTCAAGATGCCGCGTCATTCGGCCCCGCCCACCCACCGCGAGTTTCGCGAATGGTTCGAGCGCCAGTTGGCCGGCCCAGACCTGCACCTGACCGAGGAGGCCCGCTACATGGGCTACGCCTCCGCTTTCGAGATCCCGATGCCCTCGAGTCGCCAACTGGCCAAGCGCATGCACGATCTGGTGATGCTCGGCTCGCTGCCCCCGCGCGTACGCGAGCTCTACGGCCTGCGCTACAGCTTCTCTCAGGCCGGAACCTGCGCGGCGGTGCTGGCCGGCGGACGCTTCGCGCGCATGCTGGCCCCGCGCAAGCTCACCCACGGTTCCTGCATCCCCGAGTTCGAAATGGTCGCCGCCACCGAGCAGCGCCGTATCGAGCGTGGGCAGCCGACGCCACAACTCGCTGGCTGAGCGCGAGTCAGCGGCCGGGTGCCGGCGTCTGGCCAGCGGTGGTTGCGCCGTCTGTCCGGTGGCGACCATTTCACCGATGCCCCTGCGCGCGGGGGGGCATGCGTTTCAGCGAAGCTCGGCCAGGCGCTGGCGGGCGCCCACCATACCAGGCAGGCGTTCGAGCATTTCGTCGGCGACCGCAAGGTAGTCGGCGCCAAGATCGGGGCGATGGTCGAGGATCGACGTGGCCCGCTCGGCCGACTCCGCATATGCGATCGACCCGCGCACCGGCGTCTCGAAGACCTTCTCGCCGAAGCGCTCCTGCAGCGACACCTTCGCCTCGCGCGAGTGCACCGTGCGCATATCGGCCAAGTTCAGCAACACCCCGAGCAGCAAAAGCTCGTCGTTGAGGCTGTCGCGTGCGATCTCGATCACCTCCATCGCCTGCTCGACGCCTTGTAGCGCGAAGTATTGGGCCTCGGCCGTCACAAGCGCGTAGTCTGCCGCCACAAGTGCGTTCACGGTCAGCAGTCCCAGCGACGGGGGACAGTCGATGAGCACCACTTCGTACTCATCGGGCAGCTGGCCAAGCGCCCGTCTCAAGGTCATCTCGCGCCCAATCCTGCCGCCGAGCATCAACTCCGCCTCGGCCAGGTTCAAGCTAGCGGGAATCACGTCCTCGTGGATTGCGTCAGCGGCAGAGCTTGTACCGGCAAGCACGTCCGCAATCGTGGGATCGCTGTCGGGAGGCAGGTCGAAGTAGTCCGACAGGTTGCCTTGAGGGTCGAGATCGACCGCCAGGGTCTTCACACCGATCCGGCGCAGCACGTCGGTGAGCGTGCGCACGGTCGTCGTCTTGCCGGTTCCGCCCTTCTGTGAGAGCACAGCGATCGTCTGGGCCATTGCGGCCGATAGTACGTGGAATGCGTCGCGCGAGCGCTCCGGGCTCTCAGGCCTGTGCCAGCAGCGGCGGGCTCTGCGTGCGCTCGCCAGGCACGCTCACGAACGTGAGCCGATAACGGCCGACAAGAATCTCGTCGCCGTCATTCAAGGGTCGCCACTCCACGCGCTCGCCGTTGACGAAAACACCGTTGAGGCTACGGTCATCGAGCACTCTCACGCCATCGGCCTGACGCACGACGAGCGCGTGGCGGCGGGACACGGTCGGATCGTCGAAGCGCACGTCTGCGGCGAGACTGCGCCCGATGCGTGTCCACTCGCGCGTAAGCGCGACCGTCCTACTCTCCTCGCCATCGTCATACAACAGGTACTCGCCCGGCTCGATCAGCTCTTCGCGCGCACGAACGATCCACTCCTGGGGCTCGTAAGCGTGCAACTGCGTATGAGTCTCGACGGAAGCGACGGCCGCGTTGAACAACGAGGCCCTGACAAAATCATGCCCGCCACATTCCGGACAGTCGCGCAGCGCATCCAACGATGTCAAGGTCAATACGTATCCGCATCCCTGGCAGCGGAACGATCCGGTGCCAGCCATCGTGCCCGAAATATGCGACTCCATATTGCGCTACCCCTTCCTCTCGTTCCCGGGGGATCGGGAACATTCTACAGGGCGGAATCCGGCGGAATCATAACGAAGCTGTCAAGTGAGCTTGTAAGGAGCAAGTAAACGAGGGTGCTCGATCTTCGCCTGCACTTTGTCGCTGATCCCAGCATACCCCCCCGATTCGGCAGTCAAACGAATCGCGCCGAAAGATCAATGAAGAGTGCAGGACCCAGCATGGCCCTGGCGAAAGTAGCGCGCATGGCCTCGCCCCATGTCGACGTAGAGCAGCTCGAGCGCTTCCTCCTGCGCCGCGGCGTCGGCTCGCTGACTGCCGACCGCCACCGCTGCGTGGACTGCGACCGCACGCCGCTCGTGGGCGAGCGCATACACGTGTACGAGCAGGCGAAAGGCATCGTCTGTGAGCTATGCCGCCAGCTGCGTCGTGGAGCGCCGCTTCAGAGCGAGATCGTCCGCCACAGCGAGCTTGGTCATACGGTGCGCTTGACCGCGCGTGCCGCCTGAGCTCGTGTGAGCGCCGCGGGCCTCACCGCCCCGCCGTGCACGCCCCTGCCAGCCTGATGCATCTCGCCGATCTAGCGAACGTTGCCCAAAGCAGCCGCAAGGTCCAGGATATAACCTTCAGGTTGTTTATCGGGTGACTGTCCACAGCAGATAACCAGCCTGATGCATCGCCGATCTGTAAAGCGTTGCCCAACAGGATCCAGGAATACAACTTTCAGGTTGTTATTTGGGTGACCTATCTACGGCAGATAACCTCTTGGTGGTCGTGCTCTGGGCGCGAAACCGCCCGTCCAGTCATTAGACTGCCGCGCCGTGGATCCTTTGACCGTATCGATCGTCATCAGCGCCCCGCGCGAGCAGGTGTTCGACTACCTGCAGGACATCGCCAACCACCCGGAGTTCACCGATCACTATCTGGTCGACTGGCACCTCACGCGCGAGGATTCGGTCGGTCGTGGCGCGGGCGCTCGTTTCCGCGTGAAGGCTCCAGGCAACCGCTTCAGCTGGGCCGACTCGACGTTCACCGAGATCTCGCGTCCGCACCGCATCGTCGAGGTGGGTCGCACCGGCAAGACCAATCGGGTGCGCACGCTCGGCGTCTACGAGCTGGCTCCCGCCGCCGGCGGAGCCACGCGCGTGCAGTTCACGCTGGAGACCGAGACCCATGTGCTGTCCGACCGGATCATGGAGGCCCTTGGCGGCCGTACATGGCTGAAGCGCAAGAACGAGAAGGCCATGCGCCGCCTGCGGGCGATCCTCGAGCGGGGCGAAAGCCGCGGAGAGCGCATTACCGTCGCCGGCGGATAAACTGCCCGCTCGCATGACTCCCAGCCCAGCCAACAGCCCCCTCCGAGCGCGCCTGCATACCCTCGTCGGCCGGTCCTCGTCGATGGCTGCACGCTCGCTGGGCAAGCTTGCTCTGCTGGCGGCTCTGCTGGTATCGGCGTTGGCGCTCAGCGCTTGCTCGGACAACTCTCACACCCGTGTGACGACCGGCACCTACGCCGGCGAGTCCGGTCAGAACGCCCCCTACCTGAACGTCGGCCCGCTGATCTACGAGGTTCAGCTCTCGCGCGAGCTCAATCCGTACGACACGGAAGACTCCACATACTTGAGCGGCCTGACCCCAGCCCAGCGAAAGCTGGGCCCGGGCGAAGAGTGGTTTGCGGTCTTCCTGCAGGTCTACAACGAAAGCTCGGCCCCTCATGTGGCCACCACGAACATCTCGATCAGCGATACCCAGGAAAACGTATACACGCCGATCGCCCCGGCCCTGACCAACGAATTCGCCTACCGGGGCGGGCTCGTCCCTCCCAAAGGCCGTATCCCGGCGCTCGACACGACCGCTGCCAACGGGCCCACGCAGGGCGCCCTGGTGCTGTTCAAGATCAAGATCGTCTCGCTGGACAACCGTCCGATCGAGATCAAGTTCGTGGATCCGTTCAACCCGGCGGAGACGGCCTCCGCCGAGCTCGACGTTTAGGCCGCGTCGTCGGTCACGCTGAGTCCGGCTCTGGGCCAACGTCCTAAGCTCACCAGCCTCAGCGCGAGCGAGCGGCGTCTCCTCAGCGAGAGTCGGCTTCGTCAGCGCAAGCCGGCTTCGAGTACCTGTTTGGCCAGCGGTGCGGCCGTTTCCCCGCCGGCGCCGTCTTTCACGAGCAACACCCCGACGGCGATCCTTGGGTGTATGGCCGGCGCGAACGCCGCAAACCAGGCATCGGTGTTCTGCGGATCGTCGCTTCCGGTAGAGCAGTCTTCGCCTGCCTCCTTTTCGCTTTCTCCGCTCGTCTGGGATTCGCCGCTTTCAGATCCGTGTTCGCTCTTGCTGGGGCAGGCCGGTACGCCCAATTCGGCGGTGCCGGTCTTGCCGGCCACGACCACCCCGGGGATGGCGGCGGCGGTGCCCGTCCCTTCGCGCACCACCCCGATCATCAGTCTTCGCACGGTGCGCGCCGTGGCGGCGCTCATCACACGCACGGGTGTGGAAGGCAGCGCTTCAAACGTGGGCGTCGGGCGTCTGCCGCCGTCCCCGACGGTCGCCGCGATCCCCGCCATCTGCAGCGCCGAGGCCTGTACCTGCCCCTGTCCGATCGACGTCGATCCAAGGTCCAGTTCGCCCTGGATCTGACTTGCCGGCGGCAGCGTGCTTTCGACCGCGCCCGGAAGCCCGGGCGAATGGTTGAAGCCGAAACTTTCGGCCGTGGCCACGAGGCGATCGGCGCCGACCTTCACCCCCAAGGGGGCGAACACCGAGTTGCACGACACCGCGAAGGCAAGCGCCAAACTGCCCCCGCAGTCCTCGCCGTTGGCGTTTTCGAGCTTGACCCCGTCGAGCGTGGCCGACGTCGCGTAGGGGAACACGCTCTCGAGGCTTGCCACTTTGGCTTCCAAGGCGGCGGTGACGGTCACCATCTTGAATGTCGAGCCGGGCGGCTGCAGATCGTCGATGCCGAGGCCCGCCACCGCCAGTATCTCCCCGTTCGCGGGGTCCATTGCCACGACTCCGCCAAGCTGTCCGCCGAGCGCTTCCGCGGCGACGCGCTGCAGGTTCGGAGAGATCGTGGTGTGCACGGCGGGACTCGGCTTGGGTGAGACGCTTGCGAGCACGCGTCCGCCGGCGAGCAGCTGCCCGCCGGGTGTCCCGCGCAGTTGGCCGTCGAGCGCCAGTTCGAGGCCGCTGGTCCCGACGATCGCTTCGGCCGGCACGCCCAGAGCTTCCAGTTCGCCTACGCGAGCGCTCGGCACGGGCCCGACCTCTCCGACGACGCCCGCGGCTGCCGCGCCGAGCGGCGAGTTGCGCGTGCCCGCCGCGGTTGCCGGCCCGTCGGCCAGTACCGACCCGCCTCGCGCGAGCAGCGTCGCGCGAGGCGGCAGCGTCATATGCCTGCTCAGCGACTCGTCTGTCAGCAATCCAGGAAAGACGAGTGAGTGCGACCAGATCACGTGTGGGCCGCCGGGCCCGTCTTGCACGTTGATGAGCAGACTCTCTTTGAGCGTCCCCCAGATTCGCGTACCGACGCGCATCGGCACCGAGATCGCCCCATGCGCGCCTTCACGAGCGCTACCCACAACGGCCAAGCTGGTCTCGGTCGCGGTTCGCGCGGCCGCCTGGTAGGCGCCGGCGAAGGTGCTCGCTGACATCCGTCGCTGAGCGGCAGTGTCGATGTCTTCGTACATCGACGCGTAGTCGCCGTGCGTCCAAGCGCGGGCGAACTGCTCGGCAATTCCCAGTTGGGGCGAGCCGCCATGACCGGAGCCGACGATCGCGCCCACGAGGAAGGCGACCGCGGCAAGAGCGATCACCGGCGCCGCTCGTCGTGCACGTAGCCGGCGGTCGTGGGAGGTGTTCACAGCTCGGGACGGTAGAACATGAGCATGACGCGGCTTGACTGGATCATCGTGGGATTCGCTGTGCTGCTTGCGCTGTTCGGGTTTCGACGGGGCTTCATCGTCGCTGCGCTCTCCTTCGGCGGCTTCGCCCTTGGTTCATTCATCGGAACGCGGCTGGGTCCTCTACTGCTCTCTCAGGGTTCTGCCAGCCCGTACGCGCCTGCGTTCGGGCTGGTTGGAGCCCTGCTCGCCGGAGCGATCCTGGCGACCGGCTTCGAGGGCGTCGGCTTCAGGCTTCGTCGCACACTCGTGCTGCCCGGGTTGGGCATGCTCGACGGCGTCTTCGGGGCGCTGCTCAGCGCGGCACTCGGTTTGGCGATCGCCTGGATTCTCGCTGCGGTCGTCGTACAGACTGCCGGCACGACCCATCTACGCGCGGACATCCAGCGTTCGGAGATCTTGCGCGAGCTCAACCAGCTGCTGCCACCCAGCGGGCCGATCTTGAACGTGCTCGCAAGCCTCGATCCACTGCCATCGATCGCCGGTCCGGTTCCAGAGGCCGCGCCGCCGTCGAGCGCGATCGAGCGGGAGCGGGGAGTGCGAATCGCCGCGCGCAGCGTCGTGCGCGTGCTCGGCACCGCCTGCGGCTTGGCGATCGAGGGCTCGGGTTGGGTGGCGCAACCCGGTGTGGTGGTCACCAATGCGCACGTGGTCGCGGGCGAGCACGACACGACGGTCGAGGTGGGGGGAGGCGAACCGGAGCTCTCGGCCTATCCGATCGCCTTCGACCCCACCGACGACATCGCGATCCTGCGCGTTCCGGGCCTCTCCCTGCTACCGCTCACGCTCGTCCCCAGCCCGGCGCCCGGCAGCGCGGGCGCGATCTTGGGCTACCCGGAGGACGGTCCCTTCGACCCGCGACCGGGGCGCATCGGCACGACCCAGAAGATCATCACCGACGACGCCTACGGCCGCGGTCCGGTCTCGCGCCTGCTGACGCCGCTGCGAGGCCTGGTGCGCCCCGGAAACTCGGGTGGTCCGCTGGTCGATCGCGAAGGACGCGTGTTGACGACGGTATTCGCCAGTACCACGGGGGGTGGCCCCGCCGGTGGTTATGGAGTGGCAAACGCCACCGTCGCTCGGGTGCTGGCGGGGGCGGGACATATGGTGGGCACGGGGGAATGCACCTCTGGCTGAGCCGCCCTGGGTGGCGGATACGGTCCTGTCGGATCGATCTTCGGTCAGGCGGTTGAGGGGCGGGTCTGCGGGCGTGCGCGTGGTGCCCGTCTCTCCTTAGCGGGTTTGGGGGCCGCAGCTTGCGGCTCCTCGACGTCGCCGGCGCTCCGCTGCTCGGCTACGGCGGTCTTCCGCTTGTCTGTGGGCGCCTTGAGCAGTGGCTCCGCGGCGGCGATGCGGCGCACGAGCTCCATGCGCACGCGCTCGAGCTCCTCGACGCTCAGCAGGCGCGGGCCAGCATGCCTGAACAGTTTGCCGGGCGTGGGGACCAGACCGGGATGGCTGGACTGGATCTCCGAGAGGGTCTGCTCGAGCGCGGCGATCTGAGCACGCAGTTCGCGGCGGCGCTCGCCTGCTTGCGTTGCTGCGTCGGAGGCCGGCTCGGCTGTGACGTACAGGGCGGCGGCCACCTCGCGTGGGTCGACACCGGTGCGCCGCGCCTGGCGCGCCGCGTCCGCGGCTATCTGGCCGACCGCGGAAGACTCTTGGGCGACGCTCGCGACGAATGTGCCGGTGCCCTGGCGACTGTCGATCAACCCCTCCTGCTCCAAGCGCTGGTAGACCGCGCGGGCCGTGTTGGCGTTGATCCCGAGCATCTCGGCAAGTTCGCGCAGCCCGGGCAGCCGCTGACCGGGCGCGAGCCGCCCGTCGCCGATCCGAGCACGCAGCCCCCAGGCGAGCTGAACGCCGAGCGGGATCTCACCGGCGCGGTCGATCGTCAGGTCTTCGAGCTCGAACTGAGCCGCCGGCGCCTGCACTTGGGCCGACATCTCCGATGTCGGCATTTCAGTTGACGCTTCTGACGCGTGCGGGTCTCGATGGTCGCGTCTTGCCATGCACCCAACTTTAGACGCTCGCGGGCGAGAAACACATTGTGCTAGTGAACTAGTACACTAGTTCTATGGAAGGGTTGGAGCCTGGGGAAATCGCTGGCGACGGTCGGGAGCGCCGGACGGGGGCGGATCTATTGAGGCGCGCGCTGCTTCCGAGCCGCAAACTGTTCGAGGAAACGGGCGACATGATGATCCTCACGGGGAGGACGATCTCCTCGGCGCTGCGGCCGCCCTTTCCCTACGGGGGCGAGTTCGTCTGGCAGTTCCTATTTGTGCTGCGCGTGTGCTGGCTGCCGCTGCTTGTGTCGACCTTCGCTCTCTCCTACGGGGCACCCGGATTGCAGGCTGCCAACTTCCTGAGTCTCTTTGGCGGACTCGATCGCCTCGGAGGCTTCTTCGTGCTTGCGGTTGTCAGGGAAATCGGGCCGATCATCACGGGGATAGTGCTGGCGGGAGCGGCCGGCACGGCGATCACCGCCGATCTGGGAGCGCGCAAGATTCGTGAGGAGCTGGATGCGCTGCAGGTACTGGGTGTCGATCCGGTCAAGAATCTCGTGGTTCCCCGTTTCCTTGCGTTGATGCTGGCCACAGGCCTGTTCAACATTTACGCGGTCCTGTTCGGTCTGTTCGGAGGGCTGCTGGCGGCGATCGTCAACCATCAGCCGCTCGGACCCTTCTGGGTGACGTTCTTCGCCAACACCTCGACCACCGATCTTTGGGGCTCGACCCTGAAGACGGCGATATTCGGGGCGATCATCGCGATCGTCTGCTGTTACAAGGGCATGACAGCCTCCGGAGGGGCTGAGGGCGTCGGACGCGCGGTCAACCAGGCAATCGTCGTGTCGTTCCTGGTGTTCGGGGCGTTCAACTATGCCTTTACACAGATGTTGCTTGCCACGCATCCCAACATCCTGGTGATCAGGTGAGCCACGTTTACACCCAAAAGGGGTCATGCCCCCAATGGGGGCATGGGTTTGGGGGGTTGTCTGGCAAGGGGTCATGCCCCAAGTGGGGGCATGGGTTTGGGGAAGAGAGGGCGATCAGGTGAGCACACCGGGCTCCGCGCTGCGCGACGGGCTGGCCTCCACCGGTGAAATGGGTCAGTTCGGTGGACGCATCCTGCGCGACGTGCTGGGCTTGCGTGTGCTGCGCTTCTTCGGCGAGTCGGTGCGCCAGTCGGGGATCTTGATCCTCACCTCGACGGTCGTCATCTGGACGCTCGTATTCATCATCGGGCTGGGCGCGTGCGGTATCGAGGGCGCCTATTTCACACAGTCTCAGGGCGCGCCGTCCTATGCGGGCGCCTATGCGGGATGGTGCGACTTGCGCGAGGCGATTCCCTACGCATTCGGCTACATGATGGCCGCGAAGATCGGCACCGGCATCGTGGCGGAGCTTGGCGCGATGCGCATCAACGACGAGATAGACGCGCTCGAAGTGATGGGCATCGACTCCGTCTCCTATCTCTGCGCCACCCGCCTGCTCGCCGCTTGGATGGTGCTGCCTTTTGTCTACGCCACCGGCGTTGGCGTGGCGTTCCTTGCCTCCTACATCGCCATCGTCCATCAGGTCGCCTCAGTCTCCTCCGGCGGTTACCTGCTGATTTTCTGGCAGTACCAGAACCCCACCGACTACCTCTACAGCATGGCCAAGGCGATGTCGATGGCCACGGTGATCGTGCTCGTGTCCTGCTACTACGGTTACAACGCCTCCGGGGGGCCTGTGGGCGTCGGCACGGCAACCGCGAAGTCGATGGTGCTCAACATCGTGCTGGTGACGCTGATAGGGATGCTGGGCACACAGGTCTTCTGGGGATCCAATCCGCGCGCGCCGATTGGGGGTTGAGCGACCATCTGCGCCGGTGGCGGGTGGAGCGCGATGAGCCCTCGCTCGTATCGCGGCTGATGTGGTGAGCAAGACCTCAAACCAGTCACCCGCTACGCTGGGCGCCATGTCAAAGACGCTTGTGATCGCGGAGAAGCCCTCGGTGGGGCGCGACTTGGCGCGTGTGCTGCCCGGTCCGTTCGCCAAGCAGGAGGGCTATCTCGATGGTCCCGACTACGTGATCACGTGGGCGGTGGGCCATCTCGTGCAACTCGCCGATCCCGACGAATACGACGCCAAGTTCAAGCGCTGGCGCATGCCTGACCTGCCGATCGTGCCCTCCAAGTTCAAGCTGGTGGTGCGCGACGAGCGCTCGCGCAAGCAGATGTCGGTGGTCACTTCCCAGCTCGGGCGCGAGGACGTGGAGCAGGTCGTCAACGCCTGCGACGCCGGGCGCGAGGGCGAGCTGATCTTCGCCTACCTGTACGAGAAGGCCAAAGCCAAGAAGCCGGTGCAGCGCCTGTGGCTGAACTCGATGACCACGGCCGCGATGAAGAGCGCCTTCGCTTCGCTGCGCCCGTCAGAGGACTATGCGCTGCTCGAGCAGGCCGCGCGCTCGCGCTCGGAGGCCGACTGGATCGTCGGCATGAACGCCACCCGCGCGGCGACGATCCGCCTCAAATCGTCCTTCGACGGCGCGGTCTCGCTGGGTCGTGTGCAAACCCCGACGCTTGCGATCGTCGCGCGTCGCGAGGAGGAGATCAAGGCGTTCGTGCCCGAGCCCTATTGGCTGGTTGACGCACGCTTCGATGCAGGGACCGCCGCCGGCGGAGACGAGGGGGGCGATTTTGGGGGGGGCGACGGAGGCGCTGACAACGGATCCAGCCGGGGTGGAGCTGAAGGTTCGCGTGTCTACGGAGGACGCTTCCATGCCGGTGCGAAGCCGCGCTTGGCCACCGAGGAGGAGGCGCTTGCGATCGTCGCGGCCTGCGAGGGCAGGCAGGGCACGATCACCAAGCTCGACAAGAAGGAGCAGCGCGAGCGCGCTCCGATGCTGTACGACCTCACGACGTTGCAGCGCGAGGCCAACACGCGCTACGGCTTCTCGGCGCGGCGCACGCTTGCGGCTGCGCAGCGGCTGTACGAGGAGCACAAGGCGCTCACTTATCCAAGAACCAACTCGCGCTACCTGACGACCGACATGGTCGAGGAGATAAAGCCGACCGCCGAGCTGGTGGGGGGGCAGAAGGAGTACGCCAAGGCCGCCGCATACGTCACGGCTTTGGACGTGTTGCCGCTCGCGCGCGTTGTCAACGACGAGAAGGTCACCGACCACCACGCGATCATTCCTACAAAGGCCGAGCACGGCGTCGATCGCATGGGCGACGACGACAAGCGCGTCTACGACATGGTCGTCAGGCGTTTTCTTGCCGTGTTCCATCCCGAGGCGGTGTTCGAGAACACCCGCGTGGAGACCACGATCGTGCCCGCCGGCAAGCAGGCCGCGGGTGCGGCGGCGAAGCGGGAGGACGGAGCGGAGGGGCAAGCGACGCCGGTGGCCGACGGTCAGGGGTCGCAAGCGGCGGCGCCGGCGGCCGGCGGCTACGTCTTCAGGACGCGCGGCAAGCTGCTGCTCGTTCCCGGCTGGCGCGGGGTCTACGGAGAGGTGCCATCCGAGGCGAAGTCCGCCGCCGAGGAAGACGAGGGCGCAGACCAGCAGCTGCCCAAGCTGAACGACGGCGAAGAGGTGCAGACGCTCGAGATCGCAAGCGAGCGCAAGGAAACGAAGCCACCGCGACGCTACAGCGACGCGTCGCTGCTCGGTGCGATGGAGACCGCCGGCAAGCTCGTCGAGGACGACGAGTTGCGCGAGGCGATGAAGGACTCCGGCATCGGCACGCCGGCGACGCGCGCGGCGATCATCGAGCGGCTGATCCAGGTGGGCTACATCGAACGCGACGCACGCGCGCTCGTGGCCACCGAGAAGGGCCTCAACGTGATCAGGCTGCTTGGCGAGCACGCGCTCACCTCTCCGGACATGACCGGCCAGTGGGAGCACCGCCTCGACAAGATCGAGCGCGGCGAGGACTCGCGCGAGAAGTTCATGGGCGACATCGCCGGCTTCGCGGAGCTGACGGTCAAAGAGCTCGACGAGAAATTGAAGGACGTGCGCATTCCGCGCGCCAACCTCGGTCCGTGCCCGATCTGCGGACACGACATCAAAGAGAACCGCAAGGGCTACTCCTGCTGGGCACGCGACGATCCAGGCTGTGGCTTTGTAATCTGGAAGGGCAAGTCCGGCAAGCAGCTGCCGGTGGCCGTGGCGAAGGAGCTGATCCACAGCGGCTACACGGCCAAGGCCGTGACGGGCTTCAAGGCGCGCAGCGGGCGCAACTTCCGCGCACGTCTGGCCCTCAGTCAGAACGAGGAAGGCAAGTGGCGCGTCGAGTTCGACGAGGAGTGGGCCCGCGAGGGCGCCAAGCCGCCGGAGGCCGAGGCCGAGGCCGAGGCCGAGGCGGGCCAGCAGGTGGCCGGCCAGGAGGCAGAGGGCCAGCAGGACGCGGTAGCCGCGAGCGCGGCGTAATGGTTTACGGCCGCGCGCCCGCGCACCGGTGCGTGGTCGATTTGCGTTGATGTTTGGTTGCGCGCTGACGTGCGGGCCGATTGGGCGATGGTTTCGGTCGCTCGCCGGCGCAAGCCGACTGGGTCACGTGGATGTCTTCAAAACGCGCTGCACGCTTTCCACCCCCTTTGTTGGGCCGGGAGGGAATACTTTGGTACCTAATCTTTATCTTTAGGTCCAATTACAGGGTGGAAAAGCGATCAAGCTGAATCGGTAGACAAGGCGAGCTGCTCAACTGGGTCCCGGCGCCCGACCGGACCTAGCTGTCGGGCACGATCGGACCTAGCCCGTTGGTTCCGACCGGACGTGACCCGTCGGGCCGGTGCGCCAGGATGGCAGCATGCCGATCGCGCTCGTAACCGGACCAGCCAACGCCGGCAAGGCGCGCGTCCTGTTGGAAGCAGTGCGCGGACACGTAGCGCGGGATGAAGAACCGCTGCTGATAGTGCCGACCGAGGCCGACCAGGCCCGCTACCAGCGCGAGCTGGCGGAGGGAGGATTGGCACTGGGCGCTCGGGTCGAGCGCTTCGAGGGCCTCCTGGCCGAGGTGCTGGCCAGGGCTGGAGATGCTCGCGCGCCGCTCGGCCCACTGGCGCGCGAGCATCTGCTGGCGCGCCTGGCAAACGCCCGCCCAGGCATGGCTAGGGAGTTGGCGGCGCTGGCCGCCGACCTGGAGACCCAGCGTGTGACCCCCGCCAGGCTGCGTGGCGCGCTGCGCGCGTCCAGAGCAGAGGGGCAGGAGCCCGGCGGGCAAGCGCCACCACTGGAGCGTCTCTGTACGGTGTTCGAGCGCTACCAGCAGACGCTCACGCAGATGCGCCGCTCCGATCGTGAGTTGCGAGCGACGAGGGCGCTGGACGAACTGCGCCGCAAGCCAGCGTCTTGGGGAGCGGTCCCCGTGTTGCTCTACGGCTTCGATGACTTCACCGAGCTGCAGATCGACACGATCCTGACGCTTGGCGACGTTGTGGACGCTCCCGTGACGGTTTCGCTGGCATATGAGCCCGGGCGCGTCGTCTTCGTCGGCCGTGCCTCCACTTTTCAACGGCTCGCACCGCTTGCCGACTTTCACACCGAGTTGCGCGCCCGCGCCGACCATTACGCGCCGCCCTCGCGCGAGGCGCTGTACCACTTGGAGCGCTCGCTGCTCAGCGACGACCCGCAACAGGTCGAGCCCGGAGAGGCGGTGAGGCTGCTCGAGGGCGGTGGTCCCAGAGCCGAGCTGGAGCTGGTCGCGGGTGAGGTGAGGGCTCTGCTCGACGGCGGCGTGGCGGCGCAGGAGATCGCGATCGTACACCGCTCTCCCGAGTCGATCGCCGGCCTCCTCGGAGAAGTGCTGGAGGATCTCGAGATCCCCTATGCGCAGCGCCGGTGCACGATGTTCGCCGACACCGCAGTCGGTCACGGCCTGCTGGGAATGCTGCGCTGTACCACCGAAGTCGGTGAGCTGGGCGATCTGCTGGCCTGGCTGGGAGCTCCCGGAGTGCTCGAGCGCCCGGAGCTGCTCGACCGCTTCGAGCGCAGCGCACGCAGGCAGGGTGTGCTCGACAGTTCTCGCGCCCGGGCTTTGTGGGAGGCCGAGAACTGGCCGCTCGAGCGCATCGACCGCGTGCGCGAAGCGGCTGCCACGGGGACACCGGAGCTGCTCGATGCGCTCACAGGTGAGCTCCAGCGCCTGTTCTGTGCTCCTCGCGGCAGCACCGCGTCGGTGCTCGAGGAGGACGAGCGCGACGAGGCCAGAGCGCTTGTGGGCGCACGCCGCGCGCTCGAGGAGTTGCGCGAGCTGGCGCGAGCCGCACCCGAGTTCGCACCAAGCGCAGGCGAGCTGATCGAGTTGCTGGAGCGGCTCGAGTTGACAGCCGGGGAGCACTTGGAGCCGGGGCGGGTCGCGGTCCTCGACCCCCTTTCACTAAGGGCGCGCCGCGTGAGAATGGTGTTCGCCTGTGGGTTGCAGGAGGGCATCTTTCCCACGACAGCCACGCCTCATCCCCTACTCCAAGACCACCAGCGTCGCGAGCTGGCCCAGGGTTCCGGACTGGTGTTGCGTGGCGAGCCTGATGCGCTGGCGGCCGAGCGCTACCTGCTCTATGCGTTGGCCTCGCGTCCGCTGGAGCGCCTCACGCTCAGCTGGCACGTCGCCGACGAGCAGGGTACGCCGATCGCCCGCTCGCTGTTCGTCGAGGACATATGCGACCTGTTCACCGCGACGCTGAGAGAGCGCACCGTGCGCCGGGTGGCAGGGGCCGCCGACTGGCCAGGCCCGGGCAGGCCGGCCGGGGCGATGGCGACGCGTGCGGCCGCGATCTCCACGGCGGCGGACTCTGCGGCCGCGCCGACCAGTCCGATCGCTCCGCTAAGGGACGAGCGCATGTTGGGGGAGATGCGTGAGCGTGTGCTGTGGTCTGCCTCGTCGCTCGAGAGCTGGACGGGCTGTCCTGTGAAGTGGTTCGTGGAGCGCCTGCTGCGCGCGGATGACATCGAACCCGACCCAGAGCCGCTCAAGCGCGGTGGATTGGCCCATGCCGCGCTGAAGGACACGCTGGAGCGTCTGCGCGAGCGCAGCGGCTCGGCCAGACTGACCTCCGCGAGCGTGGGCCTCGCCAAGCGTCTGCTGGCAGAGGCTCTGCTCGAGTTGGAGCCCAACTACCCGTTGTCGGTCGCGCCCGAGCGTCTGCCCGGAGCGCGTCGGCGCCTGCAGGTGGACCTGGAACGCTACCTGGAGTGCGCGGCCGAGCAGGCCAGTCCGCTGGAGCCGACGTACCTGGAGTTGGAGTTCGGTTTCGAGGCCGAGGCGCGCGAGGAGCATGCCGGAGAGGATGGGGGGGCACTGCCTGCCCTTCAGCTAGGCGATGGAGTTCTGTTGCGCGGCCGCATCGACCGCGTCGATCTCGGCTCGGCGGGAGAGGCAGTGGTCTACGACTACAAGGGCCGCAGCGCCCCACCGGCTGCCAGGTGGCTCGGCGACGGCGCCTTCCAGCTGGCGCTGTACATGCGCGCTGTGGAGGCCCTGCTAGACCGCACCGCCGTGGGCGGCTTCTATCAGCCGCTGGCAGGCAGGGACATCCGCGCGCGCGGTGTGCTCGACGGCGATAGCGCTGTGGAGCTGGAGTGCGTGCGCACCGATCGCCTGGAGCACGAGCAGATGCGCGGGTTGATCGACCAGTGCCTGGCCACCGCCTTGCGTGCCGCAGGCGAGGCCCGTTCGGGAGCGCTCGTGCCGCGGCCCGACACCTGCGCATACAACGGCGGTTGCGCATATCCGACGATCTGTCGTTGCGAGCAATGACGGCGTCGCAGGGCAACACGCAGGGGTTGCACCGGTTGTGAGCGAGCCGGCCATTCAACAGCAGCTGGCGCTCGACTATGAGCAGCAGCCTGTGCACGTCGGTGTGCCGGAGCGGCGGCTTACCGACGAGCAGGAGCGTGCGGTTGCAAGTCGCGAAGGCTCGCTGCTGCTCGCCGCCGGGGCCGGCAGCGGCAAGACCTCGGTGCTCGTCGAGCGCTTCGTGCGTGCGGTGCGCGAGGACGGCGTCGCTCCCGGGCGGATACTCGCGATCACTTTCACCGAGCGCGCGGCCGGCGAGTTGCGCCAGCGGGTGCGCTCGCGCATGTTGGAGCTGGGCGAGCGTGAGGCCGCACGCGAGACCGAGGCCGCGAATGTGTGCACCTTCCACAGCTTCTGCGCGCGGCTGCTGCGCATTCATCCCGTGCAGGTGGGGGTCGAACCGGGCTTTAAGATCCTGGAGGAGGGGATCGCCACGCGGCTGCGGATGCTTGCTTTCAGCGACGCGCTGGGCGGCTTCTTGGCCGGTGAGCGCCAGCAGGCGGTCGACCTCGCGGCGGCCTACGGCGCCGATCCGCTGCGCACGATGGTGCTGGGCGTCTACGCCCAGCTGCGCAGTCAGGGGCAGGCACAGCCGCGCCTGCCCTCAGAGCCTCGTCAGAGGAGCCTGAATCTCTCGGACGCCGATGTCGATGCGCTTGTCGCTTGCGGGCTGATAGGCGAGTTGCTGGAGCGCTTTGGGGCAAGCTATGCGGAGCGCAAGCACGCGCGTGGGGCACTTGACTTCGACGATCTCGAGCTGAACGCGCGCGCGCTGCTCGAAGCGCACGCGGACGTACGCGAATCCTGGGCAGAGCGTTTCCAGCTCTTGATGGTGGATGAGTTCCAGGACTCAAACCCGCGCCAACTCCAGGTGCTGGCTGCACTCGATCGCGACAATCTCTTCACCGTCGGCGACGAGCTGCAGTCGATCTACGGCTTTCGTCATGCTGACGTCGGCCTCTTTCGAGAGCGTCGCGAAAGGCTGGCCCGCGACGCTGCCAGCCTCGAGCTGACAAGCAACTTTCGCAGCCTGCCCCCGATTCTCGCGGCCGTCAAGCGGATCTTCTCCGAGCGGATCGGGGAGCACTTCACAGCACTGACTCCCATGCGCTCTCCAGGTGAAGGGTTCGAGTCCGCAAATGAGCCAATCGTGGAGCTGCTGCTCTGCGACAAGCGCGGCTGGGAGCAGCTTTCAGGCGACGAGGAGCTCACGGGCCTGCCCCAAGCCACGCTGTGGCGTCAGGCCGAAGCGGCTCTGCTTGCGGAGCGCATCGCACAGTTGATCGCAAACGGCGAAGCTCGAGCGGGAGATGTCGTCGTGCTGTTGCGCGCGCTGGGCGACCTGCCGGTGTACGAGAGCGCGTTGCGCCGGAACGGCTTGCGCACGCTCGCTGGCGTCGGCGGCTTCTGGAGCCATCAACAGATCGGCGATCTGCTCGCCTGGCTTCGAACTCTGGCAAACCCGTTGGACGAGCTCGCGCTGTACTCGACGCTCGCCTCGCCGCTCGTGGGTCTCTCGAGCGACGGCCTCGCGCTGCTCGCACGCATCGCCCGCGAGCACGGACGTGGCGTGTGGCAGGCGATTCTCGAGGGCTCCGCGGAGCTCGACGCTCTGCTGCCGGCGGAGGACCGCAAGCGACTCGCTGCCTTCCGCGAGCTGCTTGCAGCCGAGCGCATGGGTGCTCGTCTGCATCCCATCTCCGAGTTGTTGCGTCGTGTCATCCGCGCCACCGGCTACGACACCCACGTGCTCTCGCTCGGATGGGGCGAGCGACGACTCGCCAACGTGCACAAGCTCATAGGCATGGCGCGGCGCTTCGAGGCGCAGGAGGGCCGTGACCTGCGCGGCTTCCTGGATCACGTCGCCCACCTCGAAGTCGCGCTCGCCGGGCGCGAGGCCGAAGCGCCGGTTGGCGACGCACAACTGGACGCTGTGCGTCTGATGAGCATTCATGCGGCCAAGGGGCTCGAGTTTCCGGTCGTATGCGTAGCCGATCTGGGCCGCGAAGCGAATCTGCGCGTGCCCGATCTCCTCTTCGATGAGGCCGGCGGACGCCTGGGACTACGCCTGCAGCAGTTGGGAAACCCGGAGTCGGTCAGCGCGCTTGCCTACGAGCAGTTGCGCGACGAGCGTCGCCTCGCACAGGAAGAGGAGGAGGACCGTGTCCTGTACGTCGCCTGCACGCGAGCGGAGAACAGACTGCTGTTGAGCGGTTCCGTGGCGTTCGAGCGCTGGCCGGCCGCGAGGCCGGGCGTCGCGCCGATCGCATGGATGGCCCCGGCGCTCGTGCCGGATGCGCCGACGCTCGCGGCATCTGGAGAGCCTCCTACGGAGGCTCTGACGGTGGATCTGGGTAGCGGGTTGAGAGTACGTTGCATGTTTCACTCCTCGAGCACGCTCGAGTCGCGGGGCGGCGAGGGCTCCCACACGGGCGTCGACCTCGATCGTGTGCCGGCGGTCCTCCCACCGACGCCGGATGCTCTCGCGTCGATGGCGTATACCTCCGTGCAGGCGTCGGATGTAGCCCCGCGTGCGTTGGATGGCTCCTTACCTGTGCCTTCCCCCGAATCGGTCGAGGAACCCGCCACATCCCATCCGCTGCCGCTCGGCGACCCAGATGCGACGATGAGCTACACCTCGCTTGCCGAGCTTGAGCGTTGCGGCTACCGCTTCTATGTCGAAAGAGTCCTGCGTCTCCCCGAAAATCGCGCGGCTGCCCGCATGGACAGCGATGACGGCGGAACGCGGGCGCGCCGGCGCGGCACGATCGTGCACGGACTGCTCGAGTCGATCGACTTCGCGCACCCCAAGCAACCGTCGCTTCAGGACGTCGCCGAGAGAGCACGGCGGGCCGGTGCCGTGCTGAGCGCGGGCGAGCGTCAGGAGATTGCAGCTCTGATCGCAGCGGCGCTTGCCTCCGAGCCGGCCCGGCTGCTGGGCGAAGCGCGCCGGGCACGTCGCGAGTATCCGTTCGCGTTCTCGCTCGGCGGAGGAGAGCCGCTGGTGACAGGTGTGCTCGATCTACTTGTCGAGCAGCCCGACGGCAGCGCCCTGATCGTCGACTACAAGAGCGATCGGCTCGCCGGGGGCGAGGACCTGGAGCTGCTCGTGCAACGTGACTATGGCTTCCAGCGGCTGCTCTATGCGCTGGCCGCGATCGAAGACGGTGCCTCACGCGTGCAGGTCGTCCACTGGTTCTTGGAGCGTCCGAACGAATGGGTCGCAGCCGGTTTCGACTCCCGTGAGCGGGAGGGGCTGCGCGAGCTGTTGCTGGAGCGGATCGCGCTCATGAGGGCCAAGGGCTTCGCTGTCACGCAGACGCCCCACCGCGACGTCTGCCTTACGTGTCCCGCCCGCGGGGGATTGTGCTCATGGGGGGAAACCCGCACCATGAGTGAGCGGTCCACCACATTGGAATCCAGCGGTTGAGGGGGTAGCCTCAAAGTCGAGAATCGCAAGTCTTGCAAATTTGGCGAGGCCGACGAGAGGGAACTTGTATGGCAACGGAGAGGTCAGCGGCTACGGTCATCCAGATGCCGTCGAACCTGGCCGATCTCGAGCTCTTTGCCCGCATGCGCCTCGATGGCGATCCGCACGCTCGTGAGCTCCTCGTCGATCGCTACCTGCCGCTTGCACGCCGTCTGGCGCGCCGTTATCAGCACACCGACGAGCCGATCGAGGATCTCATCCAGGTCGCCTCGATCGGATTGTTGAAGGCCGTCGACCGCTTCGATTGCTCGCGCGAGGTGATGTTCTCCAGCTACGCGGTGCCCACCATCCTTGGCGAGCTCAAGCGCCATTTTCGCGATCGCACGTGGTCGGTGCGAGTGCCTCGCGATTTGCAGGAGATGGCGTTGCGCGTCGATCAGACGGTCACGCGACTATCGCTCGGTCAGCGCCACTCCCCGTCGGTGGGCGAAGTCGCACGGGCAGTCGAAGCATCCGAGGAGCAGGTGCTCGAAGCACTCGAGGCGATGGGCGCCTACAGGGCCGGCTCGCTCGATGCGCCACGCTCCGCGCGCGACGAGGAGACCGAGACGGTCGCCGAGGGTCTCGGCTCGGATGACGATGGCTTCGCCAGAGCGGAGGAACGGGCCACGCTTCAGCCGCTGATGGGGCAGATCAGCGAGCGCGAGCGCACCGTGCTGAAGCTTCGCTTCAGCGACGATCTCACGCAGGCGGAGATCGGTGAGCGGATAGGCGTCTCCCAGATGCAGGTCTCGCGTTTGATCCGCCAAGCGTTGGCACGCTTGCGCGCGGGCGTGGACGCCTCCTCCGACAGCCGATTCGGATAGCCCTACTGGCTGCGGGGCGAGCGTGCACGAAGCGCCAGAACCAGTTGCGAGCCCTCGCCGTGGGCGCCGCGCTCCATGGATACACACTCGGCGATTCGCTCGAGCACGTTGCCCACAACCGGCAGCACCGCGTCTCCGACGAGGCCGCTCGCACCTTCGTCCATGAGATCGAGCACGCGCAGCTTGGCCTCGTGCTCGCCCGCCTGGATGCTGAACGTCACGGTGGCCTCGCTCGAGTGTGCGAAGGCGTGCGCCGACAGTGCATCGCATACGAGCAGCATGTCGTCGAGCCGGTCGAGTGGCCAGTCGGCGCGAGCGAGCATCATCGACACGACCCGCCACAGCACGGGACCGGCGAGCGGCCCGTCGGCGAGGCGCACACGCGCGAAGTTGCAGTCGGCCGGCTTGGGGTCGTCGGGGATCGACTCGGTCACGTTGGATCCGTCCAGCGTGTCGGCATCCAGCGAGTCGACCGGGTCGGCGTGGCCAGCCAACTCGCTCATGTGCCGTAGCCGCTTGCGCCTGGAAGGCCGTTAGCTCCCGGCAGAGTGCTTGTTCCCCGCAGGCTCGCGTCTCTCGGAATGGCGTCTGTGTCCGGACGGGTGTTCGTGCTCGGCAGAGTGTCCGTGCTCTGCGGTGTGTCCGCGCCCAGGATTGGTCCGGCCAAGGAGAAGGTCATCCGCACCTCGGTGTGCTCCACCTCTCCATGGGCGAGCTGCACGCTGTCGGCGAGCGCCGCGATCAACGACAGACCGAGGCCGAGGCCCGGGCTGTCCGGACGTGGCCCGATGCCGCGCCCCCAATCGCGCACGAGCACCGTCAGCGTGTCCTCGTCCTTGCTCGCGATGACCTCCATCGGCCCATGATGGCCATCCGGATAGGCGTGCACGACCACGTTTGCACAAGCCTCGGTGACCGCGAGGCGGATATCCGAGAGCTTGGGCTCGGGTACCGCGAAGGCCTCGCCGAGGCCGCCGAGGGCATACCGAACCACTGCGATGTTCTCAGCTCGCGCCGTAAGCGCAAGCTCCATATCCGGCGTCATTGCCTCTCCTGGCGCTTTGCCGTGCCTAGCGTGCCTTGCCGTCTCGCCCATAATGATCCCCGTCGAGGACGGATTTCACACGTCCAATACCTCTCCAGTGGCGATCTCGATGCTACGCTTTCTAGCTCCGCCTCAGGTGCCGACCCCCCATGTCCGCGAGCGCGCCGCAGCCCATAGGGGCGCGTCGCTTCAAGGCAGCACTCATATGACTTCGCAAACAATGCCATCACAGGCCGCTGGACTCTACGACCCCCGCTACGAGCATGACGCGTGCGGGGTCGGCATGGTCGCGCGTCTGGACAACATCCCCACGCACGAGGTGGTCACGCGCGCTCTCGCCGCCTTGGAGAACCTCGAGCACCGCGGCGCCTCCGGCGCCGACCCTTTGACCGGCGACGGCGCCGGGATCCTGATGCAGATGCCCGACGAGTTGCTGCGCGCGGTGGCCGGCTTCGAGCTGCCCGCGCTCGGCGCCTACGGGGTCTTCATGTGCTTCCTGCCCACCGAGGATTCCGTCCGCGCGCGTGTGGAGGGGCTGCTCGAGCAAACCGTCACCGCGGAGGGCCAGCGTGTGTTGGGCTGGCGCGACGTGCCCATCTGCCCCGAGCACACCGGTGCTACGGCAGCGGCCTCCCGCCCGGAGATCCGCCAGCTGTTCGTCGCTGCCGCCGACGGTCTCGACCAAGACGCCTTCGAGCGCAAGCTGTATGTGATTCGCCGCGTCTGCGAACAGTCCGTCGCCGCCTGGGCGCAAGAGGAGCGCAAGGGCTTCTACGTGACCTCGAGCTCCTCGCGCACGATCAACTACAAGGGCATGCTCATCAGCTACCAGCTCGGTGCTTTCTATCCCGACCTGCGCGATGAGCGCTGCAAGAGCGCACTGGGACTGGTGCACTCGCGCTTCTCCACGAACACGTTCCCCAGCTGGGAGCTTGCCCATCCTTACCGCGTGATCTGCCACAACGGCGAGATCAACACGGTGATGGGCAACGTCAACTGGATGCGCGCGCGCGAGTCAGAGCTCGCCTCCGAGCTGTTTGGCGAGGATCTGGCCAAGATCCTGCCGGTCGTCACGCAGGGCAACTCCGACTCGGCCACGTTCGACAATGTGCTCGAGCTGCTGCTGCTTGCAGGGCGGTCCCTGCCGCACGCGGTGATGATGATGATCCCCGAGGCCTACCGTGCTCGCGCCGACCTCTCTGAGGAGCTGAAGGGCTTCTATGCCTTCCATTCGTGCTTGATGGAGCCTTGGGACGGGCCGGCGGCGGTTGCCTTCACCGACGGTCGTGTGGTGGGGGCGACGCTCGATCGCAACGGACTGCGTCCGGGGCGCTGGGTCCTGACCAAGGACGGCCATGTCGTGCTCGGCTCGGAGGCGGGCCTGCTCGACGTACCTGCCGATCAGGTCGTGCGCCTCGGTCGACTACAGCCGGGCAAGCTGTTTCTCGTGGACCTCGAACAGGGCCGTGTCGTGGATGACGGCGAGGTCAAGCACCGGATCGCGACGCAGAAGCCATACGGTGAGTGGTATGCGCGCAACGCGGTGCGCTTTGCCGAGATTGAGCCCTCCGAGCAGGTGACGCTCTCAGACCAGCCTCTACGCCGCCGCCAACGTGCCTTCGGCTACTCCCAGGAGGATCTGCGCGTACTGCTCGAGCCGATGGCGCGCGACGCCCAGGAGCCGCTGGGATCGATGGGCAACGATCTGTCGTTGGCGGTGCTCTCCGATCAGGCGCCGCCGCTGTTCTCCTACTTCAAGCAGCTGTTCGCGCAGGTCACGAACCCGCCGATCGATCCGATCCGCGAGGAAATCGTGATGAGCCTCTCGACCAGCCTCGGTACCGAGCGCAACCTGTTTGACGAGACCCCCGAGCACGCCCACAAGCTCGAGCTGGACCAGCCGGTCCTGCTCAACCGCGAGCTCGAGACCCTGCGTCACATCTCCACCGACGTGTTCTCCTCGCGTACGCTGGACATCACCTGGAAGGCCTCCGAGGGCCCCGAGGGCCTTGCGGACGCGCTCACGCGTGTATGCGAGCAGGCGCACGAGGCGATCGCCGAGGGCGTCAACATCATCATCCTCTCCGACCGCCTGCTCGGGCCGGCGCGGGCGGCGATCCCCTCGCTTTTGGCGGTCTCCTCGGTCCACCACCATCTGGTGCGCGAGGGCACGCGTCTGCGCGCCGGCATCGTGCTCGAGTCGGGCGAGCCGCGCGAGGTCCATCACTTCGCCACGCTGATCGGCTACGGGGCCAGCGCGATCAACCCTTATGTGATGCTCGAGACGCTTGACGAGCTTGTCGCTCAGGGGCGCATCATGCGCACCGAGAACGGATCTACCGTTTCGCTCTCCCCTGAGCAGGCGGCACAGAACACGATCAAGGCGATCGGCAAGGGGCTGCTCAAGACGATTTCCAAGATGGGGATCTCCACGGTCCAGTCATACCGGGGCGCGCAGATATTCGAGGCCGTTGGCCTGGAGCCCGGCCTGGTCGAACGCCACTTCACCGGCACCGCCTCGCGTATCGGCGGTATCGGCCTGGACGTGTTGGCCGTCGAGGCGCTCGAGCGCCACGCGCGTGCCTATCCGGCGGCGCACGACGACCTGCTCCCGGTCGGCGGCGTCTATGCATGGCGTCGCGACGGCGAGCACCACATGTGGAACCCCGAGACGATCGCGCTCGTTCAACACGCGGTGCGCTCGGCAAACGGCAATGTCGCCGCGGCGCTCGCGGGCGATGCGACCGCGAACTCCGAAGTGCGCGACTCGCCCGCCTTCCAGAAGTACCGCGAGTACGCGGCCGCCGTCAACGAGGATGCCGCGCGCAAGGCCACCTTGCGTGGCCTGCTGCGGATCGGCGTGGAGGGTGGGCAGCCCATCGCGCTCGATGAGGTCGAGCCTGCCAAGGAGATCGTGAGGCGCTTTTGCACCGGGGCCATGAGCCTCGGTTCGATATCCCGCGAGGCTCACGAGACGCTGGCGATCGCGATGAACCGCTTGGGCGGACGCTCCAACACCGGTGAGGGTGGGGAGGACCCGGCGCGCTTCACGCCCGACCGCAATGGGGATCGACGCCGCTCGGCGATCAAGCAGGTCGCCTCAGGACGCTTTGGCGTGACGATCCACTACCTCGTCAACGCCGACGAGCTGCAGATCAAGATGGCCCAGGGCGCCAAGCCGGGGGAGGGGGGCCAGCTGCCGGGCCACAAGGTCGACGCCTACATCGGCTCGATCCGCCACACCACTCCCGGTGTCGGCCTGATCTCCCCGCCGCCCCACCACGACATCTACTCGATCGAGGATCTCAAGCAGCTGATCTACGATCTGCGCTGCTCCAACCCCGAGGCTCAGGTCTCGGTCAAGCTCGTCTCCGAGGTTGGTGTCGGAACTGTCGCCGCCGGCGTCTCCAAGGCCAACGCCGACCGTGTCCTGATCGCCGGCCACGACGGCGGTACCGGCGCCTCGCCGCTCTCCTCGATCCAGGCGGCCGGCATACCCTGGGAGATCGGCTTGGCCGAGACCCAGCAGACCTTGCTGCTCAACGATCTGCGCTCGCGCATCGTCGTACAGACCGACGGCCAGCTGAAGACCGGCCGCGACGTCGTGATCGCCGCGATGCTCGGCGCCGATGAGATGGGCTTCTCCACAGCGCCGCTGATCGCGACCGGCTGCATCATGATGCGCGCCTGTCACTTGAACACCTGTCCTGTCGGCATCGCCACGCAGGACCCTGAGCTGCGCAAGCGTTTCAAAGGCAGCCCCGAGCACGTCGTCAACTTCTTCTTCTTCGTGGCCGAGGAAGTCCGTGAGATCCTGGCCTCGCTGGGCCTGCGCAGCTTGGATGAGGCGATCGGGCGCGTCGACCTGCTGGGCGCTGAAACCGCGATCGAGCACTGGAAGGCGCGCGGCGTGGACCTCACTCACATCCTCGCTCATGTCGAGTTGCCCGAGGGCTCGGCGCGCCATCGCGTCAAGCCGCCTCCGAGCGTGCTCGACGACGCGCTCGACTGGGAGCTCGTGGAGTGCGCGCGCGCGGTCATCGACGCGCCTGTGTCGGCTGCGAATGGGCACCCTGACGCCGAAGCGCAGGACATGGCCGTACAGGCCATCGCTCGCGATGGCTCCAGGCGCGCGCGAGTGGAGATCGAACTGCCGATTCGCAACGTCAATCGCTGCGTCGGCGGCATCCTCTCCAGCCACATCGCGCGTGCGCGTGGAGCCGAGGGTCTGCCGCCCGACTCGATCGTCGTGCGTTTCAAAGGATCGGCCGGGCAGAGCTTCGGCGGGTGGCTCGCGCCCGGTGTCACCTTCGAGCTCGAAGGCGACACCAACGACTACACCGGCAAGGGACTCTCCGGCGGTGTCGTCTCGGTGCGCCCGTCGCGCGGGATGGGCGAGCATTTCATCGCCCAGGAGAACGTGATCGTCGGCAACACCGTGCTGTATGGCGCCACATCCGGCCGAGCCTTCTTCAGAGGCCTGGCCGGCGAGCGCTTCGCCGTGCGCAACTCCGGCGCTTGGGCGGTCGTCGAGGGCGTAGGCGATCATGGCTGCGAGTACATGACCGGTGGTCGCGTCGTCGTACTCGGTCCAACCGGTCGCAACTTCGCCGCCGGGATGAGTGGCGGCGTCGCTTATGTGCTCGACGAGGACGGCAGCTTTCCCGCTCGCTGCAACATGGGCATGGTCGGCTTCGACGAGATATCGGCGGACGACGCGATCGAGTTGCGGGCGATGATCGAGGAGCATGCGCGGCACACCGACTCGCCGGTGGCGCGCGACGTGCTCGCGCGTTTCGAGCAGTTGATTGGGAGCGGCTCGCTCGTGAAGGTGATGCCGCACGACTACAAGCGCGTGCTACGCGAGCTGGCGGAGGCCGAAGAGGGTAGGCCGGAGGGTGTGGTGGCATGAGGTCGGTCATTTGGATGAATGGATCGGGCGTGCCGCTTGGAGTGCTTCTGCCTGTGCGCACGTCCGTGCGCCGGCACTGCTCGGGGGTGGGGTGCTGATGGGCAAGCTCGGCGGTTTCCTGCAGATCGAGCGTCACGGGATGACCTATCGCGATCCCCGCGAGCGAGCACACGACTACCAGGAGTTCTTCGTGGAGCGGCCCGTGCAGGAGTTGCGCGACCAGGGCGCGCGCTGCATGGAATGCGGCGTGCCCTTCTGCCACAACGGCTGTCCGTTGGGCAATCTGATCCCCGATTGGAACGACCTTGTGTATCGCGATCGCTGGCAGGAGGCGATCGCCCAGCTGCACGCCACCAACAATTTCCCCGATTTCACAGGGCGCCTGTGCCCGGCGCCTTGCGAGGCTGCCTGCGTGCTCGAGATTCGCGAGGGGGACTCGGTCACGATCAAGCAGATCGAGCTTGCGATCGTCGATCGGGCCTTCGAGGAAGGGTGGATCAGGCCCGAGCCGCCCAAGCCCAAGTACGAGACAGGCCAGTCGGTCGCGGTCGTCGGCTCGGGTCCTGCCGGGATGGCCGCCGCACAGCAGCTGCGTCGCATAGGCCACAACGTCACATTGTTCGAGCGCGACGAGGCCGCTGGCGGGCTGGTGCGTTTCGGAGTGCCCGACTTCAAGATCGAGAAGCGGGTCGTGCAGCGGCGCGTGGAGCAGTTGATCGCCGAGGGCGTGGACCTGCGCTGCGGCGTGGATGTCGGCAGCGACGTCACCGTGACCGAGCTGCGTGAGCGCTTCGACGCGGTCGTGCTTGCGACTGGCTCGCGCGTTCCCCGCGACCTGCCGGCGCCCGGGCGCGAGCTCGCAGGCATCCACTTCGCGATGGACTACCTCTACCAGCGCAATCGCTTCGTGGCCGGCGAGTACGGCCCGGAGCCGACCGTGCCGCAGCCACCCGCGGGTGAGCCGATCAGCGCTGCCGGCAAGCACGTGGTCGTGATCGGCGGTGGGGACACGGGCGCCGACTGCGTCGGCAACTCGCTGCGCGAGGGCGCCCTCTCGATCGTCCAGCTCGAGCTTCTGCCTGAGCCTCCCGAGCACAGGCCCGACGAGCGCACGCCGTGGCCGGAGTGGCCATTGAAGTACCGCCTCTCCTATGCGATGGAGGAGGCCAAGACGGCCGCTGTGGGCGAGCAGGACTACTCGGTTACCACCGCCCGCTTCTCCGGCGACGAGCACGGTGCCGTCGCCGCGCTACACATTGCCGCTGCCGAGGCAGCGCCGCCGTTCGGGCCGCTTCCTGGCACGGAACGCGAGTTGCCGGCGCAACTCGTGCTGTTGGCGATGGGCTTTTTGCATCCCGAGCAGCCGCTGCTGGACCAGTTCGGCGTGGAGAGGGATCCCCGCGGCAATGTCAAGGCGATCAAGCCCTACACGACCTCAGTGGACGGCGTCTTCGCCGCCGGCGACGCGCGTCGCGGGCAGTCTTTGATCGTTTGGGCGATCAACGAGGGACGCCAGTGCGCGCGGATGGTCGATCGCTACCTGGCCGGCCTGCGAGCAGACCCCTCGGCCGGAGCCTATCCCAACGGAGGTTCCCCCGAAGACGGCGGCATAGCCGGTCACGGAGAAGCCGATGAAGGCCCCGAGGGACCCCCGCAGCATGTCGGCCCCGGCGTGTCGGCCGAATAGCGTTACAGCCGCGGCGCTAGACTGGCTGCGTGGCCAGCGCTCCTGAGAACGTAAGTCCGGCATCGAGCAACGACAATGGCTCCGCCAGCGGCTTGCCGCGCACCTGCATCATCGGAGCCGGCTCCTCCGGTATCGCCGCCGCCAAGGCGCTGCTCGACCGCGGCGTTCCCTTCGACTGCTTCGAGAAGTCAGATCAGGTCGGCGGCAATTGGGTGTTTGGCAACCGCAACGGGATGTCCGCCGCCTACAGGGACCTGTTCATCAACGTCTCGCGCGAGCGCATGGCCTACGCGGACTTTCCGATGCCAGGCAGCTACCCCGACTTTCCCCATCACACGCACATCAAGGAGTACTTCGACAACTACGTCGACCACTTCGGGCTGCGCAAGCAAATCGTGTTCGAGACGGGCGTAGAGCATGCGCGCAAGCGCGAGGATGGCGTGTGGGAGATCGAGCTAGACACCGGGGAGACGCTCGAGTACGACGCGTTGATCGTGGCCAACGGCCACCACTGGGATCCGCGTTGGCCCGAACCCGCCTTCCCCGGGGCGGACACGTTCGAAGGCACGCAGTTGCACGCACACTCCTACGTGGAGAACTCGATCTTCGCCGGTAAGGACGTCGTCGTGTTGGGCATGGGCAACTCGGCGATGGACATCGCGGTCGAGTCTTCCTATGTGGCAGCCAATACATATCTGGCGGCGCGCAAAGGCGCTTGGATCATCCCCAAGTACGTGTTCGGCAAGCCGGTCGACCAGCTCCCCAACAATCCCCGCATCCCGTTCAAGATCCGCCAGCGCATGATCCACCAGACGATCAAGACGCTGACGGGCCCGCCCGAGCGCTACGGCCTGCCCAAGCCCGACCACAAGTTCGGCGAGGCCCATCCCACCGTCTCGGGACGCATTCTCGATCGCATCGCCCACGGCACGATCGCGCCGAAGCCGAACATCGCCTCTCTGGAGGGCAGGCGGGTGCGTTTCACCGACGGCAGCGAAGTCCACGCCGATGTGGTCGTTTACTGCACCGGCTACAAGATCAGCTTCCCGTTCTTCGACGCCGATTTCCTCGCGGCGCCCGAGAACCACATCGAGCTCTTTCGGCGCGTCTTCCATCCGGAGATCGCCGGCCTCTACTTCGTCGGCCTCTTGCAGCCACTCGGCGCGATCATGCCGCTGGCCGAGGCCCAGAGTGCCTGGGTCGGCGATTACCTGCGCGGCGAGTACGCGCTGCCCTCGCCTGCCGGGTTGCATCGCGACATCGCCTCCGACCAGGCGGCGATGCGCAAGCGCTACGTAGCCTCCAAGCGTCACACGATCCAGGTGGATTTCGACGACTACATCTACGCGCTGGACGCCGAGCGCCGCGCCGGGGCCGAGCGGGCGCGAACGCGGGGTTTTGCCGTGCCGATTCCCGCGCGTGCGAGCATTACGGCGCATAGCGCTTGAGCGCCTCTGTCTCGCTAGCGTTACCGACGTGAGCCCTACCTTCTGTCGTCATAATCGCTTTGTCGATCGCTGCCCGATCTGCCGTGAGAGCCTCCCGGGGCGGACATCGACCCCTCGCGCAACCAAGTCCAAGCGTGGGACGGGGAGCGATGTACGGTCAGGCGCAGGCCGAGCAGCGACGTCCCGCGCCGGTGGCGGCGCGCGCGTCCAGGCAGGGCGAGCCTCCACGCGCCGCAATCAGGAAGTGCGCGTCCATCGTGAAGTGCGTGCCCAGGACGACGGCTACCGCTGCGAGTTGGTCCCCGGCCTGCACTCTTCCGAGGACGCTCGGCGGCTTGCTCGTGAGATCGGCTTTGCAAGCGGACGCCTGCTTGCGCTCGGCGTGGCTCCTCCGAGCTTCTACGTCGAAGCGCGCGAATGCGAGGACATCGAGCAGGCAACTTGGATGTGCGTCCTGGCGGCCTACCTGTCTCCGCTGCAGGAGGATCAGCCGTTCGCGGGGATCCGTGAGACGCTGCTTTCCTGCGACTGGGCATCCGGCTCCGTGCCCAACCTCCAGGGGACACCGCTAGGGCCCCGGACCTCTCACGATCCAACTCGCGGCGCGGAGACGCTGAGCGCCTACCGACGCTTTGTCGAGCATGCGGGCTCACAGCAGCGAGCTTTCGCCGGCGAGCCTGAGTGGACACCGCAGCGACGCTTCGCGCGACTGTTCGAGCGCCTCGCGCTGCCCGGCTTCGGACGTGTCGGGCGCTATGACCTGCTGGCGACACTGGGGCGGCTTGGGCTCTACGACCTGCGCGCCGACTCGCTGCAGCTCGTCACACGCTCCGGTCAGGCGGCGTCAGACCTCACGTTGCAGGCCGCCAAGCGGGTCTTCGGGATCGGCGATCAGCTGATCGTCGAGCGGCGTGCGCACGCGCTTGCCGAGGCAGCCTCGACTCCGATCGAAGTGCTCGATCTGGCCCTTTACAACTGGAGCCTTGGGGGCTCGGGGCAGGAACGCGCAACGCTTGGCTTTCCGGTCGAGACACGCGATGAGCACGCGGTCGAGCGGGCCGAGGCCGCGCTAGGGATCCAAGGCTAGGCCGCGCCCGGCGCTCGTCTTCGGACGCTGCGAAGCCTTTCTTGGCGGGGTGTTCCAGCTGCATTTCGAGGGGGCTCCCGCGCGCCCGGGGGGCTGGCAAATTTGCCGTCCACACCGACGCCTAAAGTCCTGCGTGTCACGTCCCCTTCCCGCAAGACCAGGGAGCCATCATGCCGCTCTGCTTCATCGAGCCACACGACGCCATCAGAGTGATCGCAGATTCCGTCGGCCGCGAGGCCCGGCGGCAGCTCGTCGGCGAGGTTGTGCGCGCATGGGTCGACGATCTCCCCGACCGGGAGCTCACGTTCCACTACGAGCGCGCGATCGCAGGCCTGGATCAAGACGACCTGCACCTGCTCGCCGCCTGGCACGCTTCGCTCGAGGTTGGCCATCCCGTCCCCAACACCGCCTTCCTCGTCGGCGTCTTCCCGAGCCTCGGCGAGAATCGCCGCGAGGCGCTGAAGATCGCGGCCGGCTTCAAGGGTGAGGAAGCCTTTCAGGCAGGCGTCGCGGAGGAACAGGCCCTCGACACGGTGCTTCCCCATCTGTCTCGTGCGAGGGCGATCGAGCTGGCCGAGGAGTGTATCCAGCTGTATCAGTGGGACCGTCTCGGCTCATACAACTAGGACGTCCTATGGACGGCGCGATACAGCGTCCTCGGACGCTTATGCGCTCAGCACACCGCGGTCGTGCGTCCTTGTCTTGTTTGCCCCTAGAACGTTCCAGCCGCTAGAGTCAAGAACATGCCAGAGGAAACGACGATCACCGTCGATGACGTGATGGACGCCCTGTCCAACGTGATCGACCCCGAGCTCGGCTTGGACTTCGTGGAGCTGGGGTTGATTTATGGCGTAGAGGTCTCAGGCGGCGACGTGCACGTGACGTTCACGCTCACGACACCGGGCTGTCCGATCGGGCCTCAGGTGACCGAGCAGATCGAAGAGTTCGTGGGCGAACTGGAAGGCGTCGCAACGATCGAATCGGAGATGGTCTTCACGCCTCCGTGGTCGCCCGAGAAGATGAGCGAGGACGCGAAGTTCGCTTTGGGCTATTAGCCCGCTTCTTGCCGTTCGACCTGGCTGTCCCCGCCTTCACGATCTTCTGGGCCTCGACAGTCTGCTTTTCTCGAGCTAGCTCGACCAACTCCGACAACTCCGCTTTGATGCTCTCGCCGATCAAGTCGATGTCCGGCAGCGCGTCGAAGTCGCCGAGCAGGCCGAAGTTCATCTCGCCCGCATAGGACATGATCGCCACTGCGAGCGCGTGGTTTTCAGGCAGGAATGCGACCGGGAACACGCGCTCCATACGGCGCCCCAGCACGTACAGTGGGAATTGCGGTCCTGGCACGTTCGTCACGATCAGGTTGAACAGGCGCGTGGAGAAGTTCAAGCGTGAGGCCTGCGCGAGGATCGTGGGCGGTGCGAAGTTCTGAGCCCCGGCGATCACCTCGGCGCCGAGGGCCTGCTTGAACTCCTTCAGGCCGTCCATCGCATGGCTGACGAAGCGCAGGCGCTGCAAGGGGTCGGCGATGTACACCGGCAGGGGCCCTCGCATCACGACGATCCGGTTGCCGCCCTCGTGGCGCTCGCCGATGGTACGCACCGACACCGGCACCAGCGCTCTCATCTCCATACCCTCGGTGCGCACGCCGCGCGCGATCAAGAACGAGCGCAGGGCACCGGTCACGACGGCGAGTACGACATCGTTGACCGTGCCGCCGAACGCGTTCTTGACGAGCTTGAAGTCGTCCAGTTGCGCTGCGATCCCGACAAAGCGCCGGTGCGGCCCGATCTCCACATTCAATGGCGTCTCGGGCGCCGGGTTCAGTCCGGCCCACACGATCTCGCCGACGCCCTCCGCGGCCTCGCGCGCTCGCTCGAGCGTGCGCTCGGGATGGGTGAGCGCATGCATCGCGCCGCCGAGCATCTCTGCACCGGCGCGCACCGCTCCGCGCACGCCCGCCGCGACAAGCTCGGTCACATCAGGTTCTGGCTTCGGTTTCCACGCTCTACCCGAATGGCGCAAAGGCTCCGGGTCGGGTGAGATGTCGAACAAGACCGTTGCGAGATCGACGCCCGCGATCCCGTCGATCAGCGAATGGTGGGTCTTGGAGATCAGTGCGAACTTGTCGTCCCACAGGCCCTCGATCAACCACATCTCCCACAAGGGCTTGGAGCGGTCGAGTGCCTGGGAGAAGATACGCGCCGTCAGGTTGCGCAACTGTTCCCAGCTACCCGGGGCGGGCAGAGCTGTGTGGCGTACGTGGAACTCGAGGTTGAAGCCGGGGTCGTCCACCCACACCGGGCGCCCGCTGTCGAGCGCCGTGTAGGCCAGCTTGTGGCGGTAGCGAGGTACGAGATGCAGACGCTTGCGGATCTGCTCGAGGAACTCCTCCATAGCCGGGGGTGGACCCTCGAGCAATGTGAGCCCGCCCACATGCATGTGCGAGTTACGCCCCTCCTGGTGCAGGAAGGAGGCGTCCACCGCTGTGAGCCTGTCGAGGTGTCGCTGTGCCATCGGTTGCTCAAGGGTACTGGCCGCGCGGCCCCTTGCCCAGCGGGGCTCGCGCTTCGCACATGGGTCGATCGCGGCGGCCCTACAATGGGCGTGGTGGTCAACACGGTCGAGAAGCTCTTGCTTGCAGCGCCACGCGGATATTGCGCGGGCGTCGATCGTGCTGTGCAGACGGTCGAACGCGCGCTCGACCTGCACGGGCCGCCCGTGTACGTGCGCAAGCAGATCGTCCACAACAAGCACGTGGTCGAGTTGCTCACCGCCCGTGGCGCCGTATTCGTCGAGGATGTCTCAGAAGTGCCGGAGGGGGCACTCACCGTCTTCTCTGCCCACGGCGTCTCGCCGAAGGTACGCAGCGACGCCCAGGCGCGCGGGCTGGAGACGATAGACGCCACCTGCCCACTGGTGACGAAGGTCCACCGCGAGGCGGTCCACTTCGCACAGGGCGGCTACACGATCGTGCTCGTCGGTCACGACGGTCACGAGGAGGTACAGGGGACGATGGGGGAGGCCCCGGAGCACATCGTGCTGGTCGAGAACGAGCGGGACGTAGACGAGCTTGTCGTGGAGGACCCCGAGCGCGTCGCCTATATCACGCAGACGACACTCTCGGTGGATGAAACGACGGCGATCGTCAAGCGGCTGCACGAGCGTTTCCCGGCGATAACGGGTCCGCGCACCGACGACATCTGCTACGCCACCACCAACCGCCAGTCCGCCGTCAAGCAGATGGCCGGCGACTGCGATCTGATGCTCGTGATCGGCTCGCGCAACTCATCCAACTCGGTGCGCTTGGTAGAGGTCGCCCGCGACTGCGGCACAGAGGCCTACTTGATCGATCACGCCGGTGAGGTGCGCGAGGAGTGGCTTGCCGGCAAGCGCGTCGTCGGTGTCAGCTCCGGGGCCAGTGCGCCCGACGATCTGGTCCAGGACCTACTCAACTTCTTTCGCGCGCGTGGAGTGCAGGACATCTCCGAGTTCCACGTCGTTCGCGAGGATGTGCGGTTCATGCTGCCGAAGCCAATCCGCGAGGCAGTCGCCGCGGCGTCTTGACGCGCACGCTTGTAGTTTCAGATCTGCATCTGGGCGCCGGCTCCGGCGCCGATGTGTTGCGTCGTTCCGGGCCCCGCTCCGCGCTGATCGACGCGCTCGAGGACATCGATCGGCTTGTCCTGTTGGGGGATGTGCTCGAGCTGCGCCATGGCCCGCGTCGCGATGCACTTGCCGCTGCACGTCCATTTTTCGAGGAGCTTGGCCAAGTGTTTGCCGGGCGGGAGATCGTGGTCGTTGCCGGCAATCACGACCATGCGCTCGTGGAGTCCTGGTCGCGGCGCCGTGACGAAGCGCCAGAGCTCCTACCGCTTGGCTTGGAGCAGCGCTTTGCCGCCGAGCAAGCTTCTTCGATGCTCGCGGCACTTGCCTCGTGGGCTGAGCCTGCAAGCCTGAGCGCCGCCTATCCCGGTTTGTGGCTACGTCCTGACGTGTACGCCACGCACGGTCATTATCTCGACTGCCACCTGTCGATCCCGACGATGGAGCGGCTTGGCATCGGCATGACCGCGCGCGTGCAGAGCCGACCGACCGATGCGTTTGCGACGGTCGCGGACTACGAGGCCGTCACTGCGCCCGTGTTTGCGTGGATCGACGCCGTCGCGCGTCAGGCCCCGACAGGATCCACGCTCAACGGACAGTCAACCGTGCGCGCATGGCGTGCGCTTGCGGGCAAAGGACGTAACGGCAACGGCTTCGATTTGCGTGCGCGGGCGCTGGCCGGCGCCTTCCCATTCGCGGTCGCGGCGCTCAACAGGGCGGGCATCGGCTCCTTTCAAGCTGACATCTCGACGGCCGAGCTGCGCCGCGCGGGCTTGCGTGCGATGGGGGAGGTCGCCGCGCGGCTCGATCTCGGCGATGCACATGTGATCTTCGGGCACACGCATCGGGCGGGGCCGCTGCCTGGGGACGTAGACGCGGAGTGGCGTGGGCCTGGCGGTGCGCAACTGCTCAACGCCGGCTGCTGGACCTATGATTCATATTTCGTCACCGACACACCTGGCGAGAGTCCCTACTGGCCTGGAGGCAGTGTGCTCGTGGAGGATGAGGGTCCGCCCCAGTTGCGACGGCTGCTCGACGATCGCTCGAATGCTGAACTAGCCGCCGTGCGTCACTGAGCAGGAGCTTCCCAAGCCGAGGTCGCGGGTTCGAGGCCCGTCCATCGCTTCGCCTTGGCGGAGCCGATTTTGGCTCTGTGTAAGACGATTCTGGGTGGTGCCGCACGGTTCTCTTCGCGGACAGACGCGGGCGTTCGCTGCTAATACAGACATGAATCTGTGGCCCCTTGTGGCCACGGGCGAGTTGCGACAGGCCATGTGGTGCATCGGCGCTGTGCCAGCGCCGGCCTTGAGGTCCTCGCTGACGACCGGTCGAGGTCGGGAGGGGGAGAATGGCCGCGCTCACCGAGAGACGGCTGGATGGGCAAGCAGAGAGCCTCACATTCGACCCGGCTATTGAGCACTCGGGAGGCAGCGGCTGAACGACCGGCTTGCGCTTTGCTCGAGATGCGAGCGTCTTAAGAAGCGGCAAGCTCGCTACTGCTCCGGACGAGGACCAGATCGGATATGCGGCAAAGCGAGCGCTTCCGCTTCGCCCACGCGAGCGGGCGTGTGCCGATCCTCAGCCGCCGTACTCGGAAATCGTCCGCAGCGGTCGTCTGCTCGGCACGGGGGCGCGCGACTGCATTGACGCGAAAGCGCAACGCAGACATGAGTCTTATCGGGTCGGGGTCTCGCGAAGGCGCCACCCGTGCCATATGCCGGCGTGCGATTTATGGCAAGCTCTTCGACCGTGCGCGAGGCTGTGATCTGCGAGCCGTTGAGAACTGCCGTCGGCGGTTTCGGCGGCGTTTTCCGCGACGTGCCGCCCGCAGAGTTGGCCGCGACGGTCATCCGGGAGCTTCTCCGGCGGACATCGCTGCCGCCGCTTGAGATCGACGACGTGCTCCTCGGCCAGTGCTATCCGAATGGCGAGGCGCCGGCGATCGGTCGGGTGGCCGCGCTCGATGCGGGTCTGCCGATCGAGGTTCCGGGGCTTCAGCTCGACCGGCGCTGCGGTTCTGGCCTTCAGGCGATCATGCTCGGCTGCATGGAGGTCCAGACCGGTGCTGCGGATCTCGTTCTCGCGGGGGGTGCCGAGAGTATGAGTCAGGCCGAGTTCTATGCGATGGGCATGCGCTGGGGTGTAAGGGGTGCCAGCGTGACGCTCGAGGATCGCCTGGCGCGGGGCCGGGTGACGGCCGGCGGTATCCACTTTCCGGTGCCCGGCGGCATGATCGAAACCGCCGAGAACGTACGCCGCCAGTACGGGATCTCGCGCACGGAGCAGGACGAACTCGCACTGCGCTCGCACCATCTCGCGGTTGCCGCTCAGGAGAGCGGCGTATTCGCTGAGGAGATCGTTCCTGTGTCCGTCAAGAGCCGGGGGGATGAGAGGCTGATCGAGCGTGACGAGCACCCGCGTTCGGACACAACGCTCGAGCGGCTCGGCAACCTGCGGGCACTGATGGCGCGCGTCGATCCCGAGGCGACGGTGACCGCCGGGAACGCGAGTGGTCAGAACGACGCCGCGGCCGTGTGCATCGTCACCCACCCGGACAAGGCGGCAGAGCTCGGCTTGCAGCCGTTCGCCCGCCTCGTGACGTGGGCAGTCGCAGGTGTGGCGCCGGCGAGCATGGGCATCGGTCCCGTCCCCTCGACTCGGCGCGCCCTTGAGCGAGCCGGGTTGAGGATGGAGGACATGGACCTCATTGAGCTCAACGAGGCGTTTGCGGCACAGGTGCTCGCAGTCCTACACAAGTGGGATCTGCCCGACGGCCTCGAGCGCGTCAACGTACACGGGTCGGGCATCTCACTCGGTCATCCCGTCGGAGCGACGGGCGGGAGGATCATGGCCACTTTGCTGCGGGAGTTGCGCCGTCGCGGTGGGCGCTACGGGCTTGAGAGCATGTGCATCGGGGGTGGTCAGGGAATGACCGCAATCTTCGAGAATGTTGGGCTCTAGTCGCCCGCGAGCGCGGGTGCGCTTGGCCAGGAGATGAACGATGGAGCACGACGACTTGCAGGAAATGGTGCGCGCGGTAAGGCAATTCGTGCGCTCCGAGGTGGTCCCGGAAGAGACGACGATCGACGAGAGCGACGCGATCCCCGGGCGCATCCGTCAGCAGGCCATCGACATGGGCCTCTATGGGTTCGCGCTTCCCATCGAGCACGGTGGGCTTGGCATGACCATGACCGAGGAGGTCCAGCTCGTGTTCGAGTTGGGCTACACGACACCGGCGTTCCGGTCGATGTTCGGGACCAACAACGGCATCGCCGGCCATGTGCTGATCGAGGGCGGCACGGACGAGCAGAAGCGCCGCCTGTTGCCCGGACTCGCCTCCGGGGCGGTGACGGCCGCGTTCGCGCTGACCGAGGCGGAGGCCGGCTCTGACCCGGCCGGGCTTGTGACGCGCGCACGACGCGACGGCGTCGAATGGGTCATCGACGGCGCCAAGCGTTACATCACGAACGCGCCTATCGCCGACCTGTTCATGGTCTTTGCCCGCACCAGCAAGGCCGAGACGCCCAGCCAGGGGATCTCTGTGTTCATGGTCCCGCGCGACGCCGCCGGACTCAGCGTCGCTCCCAAAGACAGGAAGATGGGTCAGGCCGGTGCCTGGACCGCTGACGTGTACCTCGACGAGGTCCGTGTGCCCGAGTCCGCGCTCGTGGGCGCGAGCGAGGGCACCGGATACCTAACTGCGATGCGGTGCCTCGCGCACGGGCGGCTGCACATCGCGGCCCTGTGCGTCGGGCTGTCCGAGCGGCTCGTCGACGAGTCACTGAACTTTGCGCTCGAGCGCAGGCAGGGCGGCAAGCCGATCGCAGAGCACCAGCTCATCCAGGGGATGCTCGCCGACTCACAGACCGAATACCTGGCCGCCCGCGCGCTTGTGCTGGAGAGTGCCCGCGCCTACGACAGCGGCGCGGACCGGCGTATGGCACCTGCCGCCAGCAAGTACTTCGCCAGCGAGGCGGTCGGTCGCATCGCCGATCGCGCCGTACAGATACACGGCGGCGCAGGCTACATGCGGGGCGTCCCCGTCGAGCGCCTCTATCGCGACGCGCGCCTGTTTCGCATCTACGAGGGAACCAGCCAGATCCAGCAACTTGTAATCGCTGGGCAGATGGTGCGCAACGCGGCTCGGCCCGTGGGCGTATCGACCTGACCGCAGTTCACCCGCAACGAACAGGAGGCCGGCGGCCGCAGCGTCCCGGAGTTGCACAGAGTATGCGGATGCGCTCGTGCAGCAGATCACCGGCGCGATCGCCCGCACACGCTGTCGTATCAAGCACGGATCTGCGGCCGACGACCAGCGTTATCTCTGTGCAATGGCAACCTGGCGAGACGCCCGATGACCTCCTCCACGCAGCGACATCGCGTTGCATGCCAGAAAGGCTGAATCGCGCGTTGCCCCACATCTGGCGTCGACCGCTTAGACCCGAAGAGTCCCGAGAACCTGATTGGAATATGGATCTCCGTTCGGCACGCCGTAACCTCGAAGTCGCTCCTGCTTCCGCGCAACAAGCGAGCACGTCCCCGCCGCTATCGCCCACCTCTCGCTCAGGACGACGAGAAGCCGCACGCGCTGTCGGCCCGGACGCGCTCGTTCGCGTAGGCAGTTGCTGGCTCTTCTGGGAGGCAGCGTGGGGTGCTCCGCGACGCTCAAGTCTTTGGAGATTTGCGGCCCCCGTGTGGCCACGGGCACATCGATCTCCCGCAAATATGTCTATTTGCAGGCAAGAAAGGCTTGTCTACCTCAACCTTCCCAAGTTCGAGGTCGCGGGTTTGAGCCCGTCCGTGTGGAGATTGCCCAGCGCGATCGTCCTTGAAGTCCTACATGCCGAACACGGCGAGGGTTGGTGAGAGCAGAGAGCATTTTCCGGGACAGTGGTGGACTGGGGGAGGTAGTGGCAATGGCCATGGCTACGGGGTTCGGTCAAGTATCTGCTGGAGTTCGTCAGGGAGGGTCATGGGGTCGAATGGCTTGGCGATCATGCCGTTCGCGCCGAGCAAGAGTAGACGTTCTCGTTCGACGTTCCCGACCTTAGCGGTGAGGAAGACGATGGGAACTTGGAGTGTGAGCACCCCGTCCCGCATGCGCTTGAGTGTGGTGGGTCCGTCGAGGTCGGGCATCATGACATCCATCAGGACAGCATCGAACGGCCCGTCGTCCTGTGCGGCTTCTAGCGCAGCCTGTCCTGAAGAGGCGGATATGACGGTCCATCCTCCGATACGTTCGAGGCTGATGGAAGCGATGGTGCGAATAGCGTCGTCGTCGTCGACGAGTAGCAGTCGCGAACTCATACGCCATTCTCTCCGGATGCGACCAACTCGCTGACACGGCGCTCGATGTCTTGCGGTGTGACGTTGGCCTTGGATAGGAACTCTGTATGTCCGAGTTGCAGTCGTTCGCGGTCGCCCGAAGCGAGGTCCAGAGCGGTGTAGACCAGTAGGTGGGTGTCGTTCAGCAGGCCGTCTCCGCGAGGCGCTCGATGACGGTGAAACCGTCATCGCCTGGCAGCATGAGGTCGAGCAGTAGGACACTGGGTTGGGAGCGTCGGATCTCCTCGACGGCGTCCTCGGCGGTACGTACGAGCCGCGTGGTGATTTCTTTGTGGGTGAGCGTCTCGGTGAGTACTTGGCCCAGCGACGGGTCGTCCTCTACTATCAACACTGTCCCTGAGCCGAGGATGGGTGCAATTGCCTGCAACTCGGCGAGACGGTCGCCGTTAGCGTTTGTCTTACCGTTCTCGCTACCGCACATGAGCATTGTCACGCGACCACCTGCGAGGGGTAGCGTGAAATAAAAAGTGCTTCCTTGACCGAGTTCGCTCTCGACGCTTATGTGTCCGCCATGGTGCTCGACTATGTTGCGTGCGATGGCGAGTCCGAGGCCGCTGCCACCCTTCTCACGAGCGTCTGAGGAATCGACTTGGCGGAAGCGCTCGAAGATCGTCTCCAGCCGGTCGTCGGGGATGCCACGGCCCGTATCTTTGATCGAGAAGAGGGCGCGTCCGTTCTTGTAGGCGACCGTGATGGTGACAGTGCTCCACCGAGGAGAGAACTTCACGGCGTTGCCGAGTAGATTGACGAGCACCTGGAGGATGCTGTCAGCGTCGATATTTACGGTCAGATCCTCTTGCACGTCGGCGGCTAGCGTCACTCTGGCCTGTGCAGCGGTCATCTGGACGACCTGCATGGCGTTGTTGATGATCTCTGATGTCTTGACCGGGGCGAGTTGAAGCTCCATACGGCCTGCGTCCATGCGCTCGATGTCGAGAATGTCGTTGATGAGCCTGATCAATCGGTCGGTGTTAGTGACGGCGAGCGCAACCATATTCGTTGCCTCTTCAGGTAGCTCGCCAAAGACGCCACCCTCGAGCAGTCCCAGCGAGCCACGGATCGAGGTCAGGGGGGTACGCAGCTCATGTCCTACCACCGAGATGAACTCGTCCTTGACTTGTTCGGCCTCCTTGCGCCCCGTGATGTCCTGCAAGACTCCGATCACCTGGCGTGGGACATCGGCTTCGTCGCGCAACAGCGAGAGTGTCAGGTTTCCCCATAGCGCTGTGCCGTCACGACGCAGGAAGCGTATCTCGCGCTGGAACCCGTCGATGGTCTTGGGTGTCAGCGACTGGAATGCCTCCAGCTCATCCGGGTGGGTGAGCGCGGAGAAGTCTCCGCCTCGCAACTCCTGGGGGGGAGTATCCAACCATCTCCGCAAATGTCAGGTTGACGTCGATGATGACTGGTCCTTCAAGGTCATTGACGGTAATTCCGACACCCGCGTTGTCAAAGATCGCACGGGAGCGCCGCTCACTTGCGTGTCGTGCCGCCTCAGCAGCGGCGAGCTCGCGCAACGCGAGGTATTGGCGGACGGCAACCAGTCCTCCGATTACGGCCAAGATCAGGATAAGGCCCAACTCTGGGAAGAATGGCTTTCCCCAGTTCACGCCAATGAGCAGACCGAACCCGATCGGTGCGGTCATGTATGGCAGCCAGTTCGCACGCGGAATGGGTTGCGTCCATTCTCCGGCCGACGCTTGCGGTTCCCCCGGTCTGACCGATCGCTGGGCGATGCCAGCAAGGGCAAAGGCTATGAACTCGAGCACATATAGGGTGTCGATCGGATCGCCTCCCGTATACGTGTTGTTCAACACGCCGTTCCCATAGATGACGTCGGCTGCGATGGACGAGATTACCCCGGCTGCAATCAACAAGAGCGGCATCTTTAGGATGGGGGGACTGCGGCGCAGCAGCACGGCCGCGAGACCGGCCAGTAGGATCAGGTCGCCGATCGGGTAGGCCAGCGAGACAGCCATCGCCAGTGTGCTTTGTCCTCCCGTCTTGACGGTGGGACCGAGAACGAAGTACCAGACGATGGCGCCCCCACCGAGCACGAGCGTCGCTCCGTCGAGCATGATCCGCAACCGCTTTGCCAGCGTCACCCGTGCGACCGGGACCCGCAGCAAAGCCAGGAAGAGCAACACGAAGAACGAGAGGAAGAACGCGTCCGCGATCGTCGGGAAAGGCGGTATGTCATAGGAGATGTCGTTGCGCAACAGCAGGATGTCGGCGATCGTCTCCGCTGCTATCGCGGCGCTCATCATGCGCCAGAAAGAACGCAGCTCGGGAGATCCCTCACAGCGCCGTGCCGCCAGCCACGTTGCGCAGAGCGCGGCCATGTCGGCAGGTATGAGAAAGGCTTGACCCAACTGCTGCTTGCCGGGGAGCCAGTGAAACAATTGCCAGCTCAGATACAGCAGCATGTATACTATGATTTTTGCCGTCAGCTGTCTGATCCGCTGACGCGTCGCTCCAGACCCCGGTGGCGTTGCTAGCCACGGGACCCTAATTTCTGGAGCGTAATGCTTGTAGAGCAGATCCAACCCGTCGCGCCGGATGCAGTGGTTGCGATCGGATCAGACTCTCGTAACGACTTCCTGGCCTCGCCTCAGCCCTTTACTGCCTTTGCGCACCTAGAAGGCGATAGAGCCATCGTAATGCTCAACGGCGAATTGGATATGGCTAGTATCGCAATCTTGATCGATTCAATCTTGATCGACTGTTTCGTGGGGGTTGCGTTCGCGGTGGAGGAGGTGGTGCTCGACTTTGCCGAACTCGATTTCATCGACGGTTCCGGACTGCATGCCATCGCGGCTGCCGCCCTACAAGTGACTGCGTATGGGGGCTCCATGAGCATCCGCTCGCCGCGCCCGCAAGTCCAGCGACTACTCGACCTCGTCGACTTCAAGCAAATCGTGACCATCGAGCCATGAATACCCTCGCAAGGAAGTGGAAGGCTTCGACCTTTTCCACGGCGAACGACAACACTCTCTTCGCTGCGGTGGCCGCACTCAACGAAGAGGCTGTCGTGGAGACCTACGATCGGCACGCCAGCGCTCTCGGCAGTCTCGCGCTGCTCATCGCTGGGGATGTGGAGCTCGCCAAGGACGCTGTTGTCAGCGCTCTCACTCCTCTCTGGCGAGCGCCCAGCAGTATCGACCTAGAGGAACAGACCCTACGCGCCGCGCTGGCTGGCAACGTCTACACCCACTGCACGTATGAGCGCAAGACGCGTGGCGGACCCGGACAGCAAGCGAAAACCTGCTGGAGCTCACAGCCCGCAGCCCTAGCAAACCTCTTTCTCCCATCCCGCACTCAGCGGGATCTAGTGGGCCTGATCCTGCTCGGCGAGCATAGTCACAGGCAGGCGGCGCGTCGAGTTGGCCTCAGCGAGGACATCGCAGCAGAGATGATCACTATTGCAATTGAGCACCGTCAGCTCCAGCGACTGCTCGACCTCGTGGACTTTCAGCAGATCGTCGCCGTCAAGTACCTTGAGGTGCATAGCGAGGTCGGTATTAATTGAGTTGTTGGATTACAAGAGATGCGACGGCAGGCTGCGCACCTCCAGCGAGCGGTGTGATCGTGAGAGCCGGCGTGTTCCCCGCCGGGCTGCGAAGCTCAACCGTCGAGTTCGGGACATTGGTGGTGACCAGCGCATCGCCGGTAATCTGGCTCGTACCGGTCGCTCGACCATACACGGTATAGGGCAGTTCGACCATTGCATCCCCGGAGTCGAGAGCAATGACCAACTGGCCCGGCTCGGTCACCGACACTGAGAAATCCACACTGTATGTTCCCGAGCGGGACAGCACGAATTCGGCCGAATTGAGTCTCGTGATGCCGCCCATAATAGGCCCATTGCGGGGGAACTGGACTGGAGTCCCGGCTGCGACCGTCGCCGGGTTGTCGGGTGGCATGAGGGCATAGAACTCGGCGTATGCCGACGGGCTGGATGAGCCTTCAGCGCCCGCTGGCCCCCGAGGCCCCATTTCGCCTTTGGGTCCTTCAGATCCGGTGGGACCTGCGACGCCGGCTGCTCCGGCTAGCCCCGCGGCGCCTTTTTCGCCTATGGGTCCAGCTAGCCCTTCAGGTCCGGCGGGTCCCGTCAGACCGACTGGTCCTGTTAGACCGACCGGTCCTGTTAGACCGACCGGTCCTGTTAGACCGACAGGTCCTCTCAATCCCGTCGGGCCGGCCGGCCCTGGAAGGCCGGTTGCTCCGGCAGGGCCCGTGGATCCCGGTGCGCCTATGGAGCCGGTGGGACCGGATGGTCCCGTGGCGCCTGGGAGTCCCGGTAGTCCTGTGAATCCGATCGGTCCGGTGGTGCCTGGGAGACCGGTGAGCCCAGGGAGCCCAGGGAGTCCGGATGGCCCTGTTGGTCCCGGGGTTCCTGTGGGCCCTATCGGCCCCGTAGCGCCTGTGCTGCCGAGTAGGCCCTGTGAGCCTTCGGGACCGCCAGGCCCGGGTAGACCCGCGAAACCTGTCGGGCCACGAACGCCTGAGTGTCCCTGTGGCCCTCGCGGCCCAGAAGGTCCTCGCACTCGGCTTGAGCACAGAGGTGGGTGTGGAGATTCGACCCGCCCCGTAAACGCAGCCTTATTGCAGGATCGAGGGGAAGCTGACCGGGCTGCCGCGATGCCCGGAATCTCAGCTGGGACTCCCGAGAGTCCCAATACACAGACAGCCACCAGCATTCTAGGAAAAGGTCGGTGAGTCAACCAACTCGAGAGCTGCGCCGTAGTCCGACGCGTGATGTTGACCCGCATGGGGGGATGCGTTATCCTTGCTGAGGTTCCCCTCCAATTTGCTGAACGATCTTGATATATAGAATTTGTCACGAGGTTTATGCAGTCGAGAAGGGATCTCGACTGGCGCGGAATGACAGGAGTGGATACGCAATCTGAGGAAACCACAGGACCTCTCGGTGGTGGCCAGCTCTTGGCGGCGATCTCAACGAGCATCGTCGGTACTCTGCGTGAGCACTATGGGCGGGGGCCAATGAAGGCCAAGACGTACGTGCTTGACGACATCATTGTCGTTGTCATGCGCGGAAGCGGTTTCACGGCGCTTGAGCAGACGATCATGGACAGTGGTGAGCCTGATCGCGTCATCGCAATGCGCGAGGACTTCCAACGCGTCATGGCCAAACGCTACAAGGAGACGATTCAAGAGCTCACCGGACGCAAAGTTGTGGCATTCCTGAGCCAGGCCCATGTGGAGCCCGACATCACGATGGAGATTTTCTTCGTGGACGGGCCACTCGAGGGTTTCGGAGCAGTCGAGGTAACAGAACCCGAATAGCCGCGGCCCAGCCGCATCGCGAATGCTCCGGTGGTCATTCTGTTCAGTGCGCCTGTGCCTCGGTCACCGACCGGGGCTTGCCGAGGTAGTAGCCTTGGGCGTAGTCGACGCCGTGCTCCTTCAATACTTGGACCGTCTCACTGTCACCGACGAACTCGGCGATCGTGTGCTTTCCGAGTCCTTTTGACATCTGCACGATCGAGTCAAGGATCAACTGGTCGGTGCTGCTGGATGGCAGGTTGCGGATGAACTCACCGTCGATCTTTACGTAGTCGAAGGGAATGTGCTTGAGATAGTAAAAGGAGCCGAATCCGGCACCGAAGTCATCGAGTGCAAAACCGCACCCCAGGGCCCTCAGCTTGGTCGCAAAGGCGCGCGCACGGTCCATATTCGCGATCGCAGCGGTCTCGGTCACCTCGAGTATGAGATTCGCCGGGTCGATCGCTCTATCTTCGAGGCCTTGCTCGATCAGCGTGAGCAGCTCGGGATCTCCAACGGATCGGCCGGAGAGATTGACCTCGAGGCGCACTTCACAGCCTGTGTCACGCTGCTCAGCGATCAACTGCATCGCCTGGCTTAGGACCCAGCGATCGATATCCAAGATCAGTC